>ERZ1673697.81-NODE-81-length-142731-cov-7.127912_pt1 | contig 142731 bp, 133 predicted proteins | sample MGYA00580227_ERZ1673697 | MGnify/ENA primary metagenome ERZ1673697 (study PRJEB41218, sample SAMN15661759) | gut metagenome | host: Homo sapiens | place: Canada: London | collected 2015-08-20/2019-03-30 | study: EMG produced TPA metagenomics assembly of...
GGAATAGCCGTTCCGCAGTAGCGGAACTGGCATTCCGTTTGAGCGTAATTTGCACACCATAAGTTTCTGAAGGTTCCTCTGCATACTTTTTTCTTTCTCCGGTAGCTGTACAATGATTCAGCCTCAAATCTTCGAATAACGCCCGGTTATCCATTTTCTCATTTGAAAATACCAAAATATGTTCCTGCCGAAGGATTTCTTCCATAAGCAAATCCGTGTCTACACACATTGAAAAAAGTACCAGCGCATCCATCTTGTCTAATGGATTTCTAATGAGATATCCATGCTCCGGATGCATTAGATAAGAAATAAACTCTTCTCTGGATGTCCCGTAATTAATCATTAAAAATCCCAAATGAATCGTTTTTGCATCCTCTGTGCATTTCTCATTAATCTTTTTAACATTCTTGCTCACCTGACGATAATTAGATTTTAACTTTCGCGCTGACTTCCGAATGGATTCCGGTACAACATCTTCCTCCTTTAGCGCCGGAAAATAATTTTTATAAAACAGTGTCCCATGCTTCATCTGCGTCAGATTTATGCCATCCGCATATTCCGGATCACATTCCAGAGCTTTAACTTCTACTTTAATTTTATAATCCTTAAAAACAAACGCATACTCAAAATGCTTATTCTGATTGCCATCAGGTTCGTATTCCAGCCGTAAAAACCCGTCCATATCATATCGTCGGCTTTTAATAAAAATGCCAACAAATAAGTAAAAGAAAATTTCAAATTCACTGAAACCTTCATTAAACAGTTTTGTATTAAAATGTCCATCTTTATGGCTCAGCAATTTTCTCTCCAGCAAATCCGTCATCATTTCGGAATTTCCAAGATATTTCGGAACAATGTACCTGCAGTAAGCCAGAGAAAAAGCTGTCCCGTCGAGTAAAAAATTTTTTCTTAAAAACGGATGACCCTGAGGGTATTTCGCCCGGACCACCGACATCATCGCCTCATAGCCGGCAAAAATCCCTTTTACCCCATCCTGGCGATTAACTCCAAAGGGCTGCAGTAATTCAGGATATTTCTCTATTGTCTGCTCAATAAAATATTTCAGAAATATGCATTCCTGATCCGAAAATACCGCTGACTGCCTATAACGATGTTTATTCAGCATGGACAGAGCAATTCCCTGTCCCCTTTCCAAAAGCTCACGGGATGCAAACCCATACATAATAATTTTTTCGTAAAGCTTTGCCCTATCAACAAAAGGATAACATATCTTCCGGACAGCTTCCTCCGTAACCTTTGACTGAATTTCATTAAACAAAAGCCGGCTGTCCGCCTCACCAAGCACATATCGGAATTCGCCCAAAAGAAAAAATAATGCTTTCGCACGATACACAATGCAGGCGGAAACATTTTCCGATATCTCCTGATCATATCCGTATTCATCTGCCAGAATACCCTGCCTGAAAAATCCCATGGTATCATTTTGTAAAACACCACAAATCGGGTCCAACGGAAGCTCTTCTTCCTCTTCCGAAATCATCTGAAAAAGACAGATATTCCGCGCCTCCGGATTCTCCGGTAATGTTTTCACGCCCCCTAATCCATCGATAACTTCCCGGATATGGGGCGAAATAAAATGAATATCATGGCGTTCTGCCAATGTCCCGCAGCGACGAATATCTTCCTCCGGCAAAGGAAATTCCAGTTCCATAGACGCCCGGTGACCTTTAATCTCCTCCAGATATTGATCCTGATTCAGAGCGCTGCCATAAAAACGATATACGGAACCATCATCATAAGTAAACTGAAAAAATACAGAATTATTATATTTTACAACTTCCTTCTTCATGGACGTATCTGAAAACGTGGCAATTCCGCATACAATCAATACATATCCATAGCGTTCGAAAAATTTAAAATCACTGTATCCTTCCGCACAGGAAAGATAATCTTCGATTAAAATTTGAAAACTTTCCGATGTAAACGCATTCTGTACATAATAAAGCATCTTCTGAAAATTGGCAATAAATGTATCATAATTCTCCAGAACTCCACCAATCCAACTATTCTTTTTTAGGCACATTCTTGTTGGCCGTCCGCCATCTAATGCCGGAAAAATAAAATGTTCTGCGGAATAGTTTTGGAACAAGCCTTCTTCTTTGCATTTTTTTAAAATTTGCCATAGTGCTGTCATCGACTATTCCTCCACATTCCGAATTTTGTACTCGATCAAATCTTCTATGCGGCAACCAAGGGTTGGGGCAAGCACCCTCAGTTGTCCATCAGCCAGTCCAGTACGTTGATTACTTTAATACCTTCGTAATTCCCCAAGGTAAACCGATCCAATGTCAGAACAATCTTTTCATAGTTATCTTTCATCCGATAAAAAGAACTCATCTCTCGATCAAAGGTTGGCTGCGCTGTCATATCAGCTGTTACCTGGAAATAGGTCAGCACACCCTGTTTTTGTGCAACAAAGTCTATTTCAGCATTTTCATATTTGCCGATGTTTACCTGATACCCTCTGTGCAGCAGCTCAAAGAACACAATGTTCTCGATGGAGAATCCCAAATCATAATTCCGTCTTGGAAGGATGTGGTTTCTCAATCCTAAATCCACCATATACCATTTCTTATTTGATTTTAGCAGCTGTTTTCCAACCACATCAAATCGCTCGGCGGGATAAAACACATAAGATTCTGCCAGCGCTTCCATATAGTCACTTACCGTATTCGAAGATACCCTGCGTCCACTGGAAATCAGATAATCTGTGACACTCTTAATAGAAATCGGGCTTCCAATTGAACTTGCCAAAAATCTTGCAATACTTTTCAGCAACGCAATATCATTTACCTTGCGTTTGCCCGGATCACTTTCTTTTCGGCTCTGTCGTTCCTCAATATCTTTCACGATAACGGTATTGTAAATTCCCTCTAAATAGGTATCCACCTTTTCCTGTGTCTTATCCATAACAGCGATATAAGGCAACGCACCGTTTCTCATGTAATCTGCAAAAGCTGTTTCTGGATTTCCACCGGTAATATCAAGATATTCTTTGAATGATAACGGAAGCATGGAAATCTCCACATATCTTCCGGTAAGCAGCGTAGCAAGATCACCGGACAACATATAAGCATTGGAACCGGTGATATACACATCGGTGTTCTTTTTTACATATAAACTGTCAACCACTTTCTGAAAATCAGGAACCTTTTGAATTTCGTCCAGGAAGATATACGTCATCTTATCTGCACAAAGACGTTCTTTGATATATCCATATAGCGCTCGATAATCTAACAGATGCTCATACTCCAGTTCCTCAAAGTTAATAGAGATGATCTGATTCTCAGCAACACCATTTTCACGCAAATAGTCCTGATACTGCATCAACAAGGTAGATTTTCCGCAGCGTCGGATTCCCGTTACTACCTTTACCACCATTTCATCCTTCCAGCTTTTCAGCTGTTCCAGATACGCTTTTCTGATAACCATATGAACGCCTCCTCATTTATCTTATGCCCATAATAACACATTGTATTCGATTTTTCAAGTTTTATTCCCGTTTCGGATTTTTTATCTTGTATTCTCATATTGACATTTCATTTCGGTATATATCTATATTTATGTCATATTTTCATCCAATTTAACATGTAATCCATTTCATATTTTTACGCATATACGCATTTTCATGCAGTATGTAAAGTGCTGTCAAAGTAAAATACACAGGTCGATTATTTTCACAACCATAATGGTACTGTACCGCTCACTGTACTAACCATCCAAAGTTCATGTGCAGCGTCCGGCAGGAGCTTTCCTTTGTACACATCCATTCCTTTGATTAAAAGCTCAATCTTGGTTGCTACCGACGTCGCTTCATGTGCAGTTTTTCACCGTTTTGGTGAAAGTGGCTTTTTCAGTGAAACTTATCAAGGTTGTGTTTCCTGAAGTTTCAAACTTTATTCCTATTTCGGATTTTTGTCCACTGATTATCGATGTAAAAATCTATTACGGTATAAATTACCTCTGCAAGCCCTATTCATCCTCATATTTCACTGTAAAATCAAATCATTCAAATTTCGATATACCATATTAGGATAAAGAGAACAGTATTTATCAAAATCTTCTTTCCGCAATTTTTCATCTCTGATATATTTGCTCAGACGCTCAGCTGCCTTAATAATATCATCAGTATACACATCAATGTCCTTCAGCAAATCCAGAAATTGAAGGATACGATGATTTTGTTCTGTTATCTCCACCTGCGGTTTTCTAAGTATTATCCGCAGCCCTTTGAGATTGACTTCACTTACCTTTTCACTGGCCATATTGGAAACAATCTCCTGAACATAAGGGACCTGTGCTGTAATCCCAATCTGATTTGCAAAGGTAAAGCCAGAATAATATCCATTCACCTTACCATTACGAGCGACATACTTATAACAAGATAATGATATAACATTCAGTTCACCTCTCCTACCACAACACTTGTATCAAGAACAGCGAGCCTTGCAAAGGGATTTTTCTCTCTACAAGGCTCTAATCATTTTTATTACAATGCAACCGGCTGTCGTGCTTCAATATACAAATCAATATCTTCCACAATATATTTATCTCCAGTTGTGTGCAATGCTTCAAAGCAGGAGTAAATATAATCCCATACTCTAAATTTGTTGAACAGGTCGGCTACCTGCTTGCCGCTTAAACCTTTTGCCGACCTATACTGTTCAACGCAATATACCAGGAAGTTACCTTCTTTACTCATAATCACGCCTCCTCCGGGAAAGTAAATGTACCAGTTTTTTTCTCTTCATCAAACATATTATACAGGGTCAACGCACTTAAATGCCACAGCTTCGTATCCTCCTGTTCCAGAACAGAATACACCTCTGAAGAATAGAATTCTCTCGTTGCTATTATCTCATCATATGGGTAGTTTTCTGTAATCAAAAGAATCACCTGCGGCACAAGAAGCGTAAGCACTGCTTCAAATTTTCTTTTCTCCATTTAGAATTCCTCCTCCGGCACTGTGCCAACAAATTTCAAATAACTCAAAGCCTTTTCCGATGTAAGAACTAACTGATTATACAGCTTCTTTATTTTCAATGCTTCCAGTGTTTGATCTTTCGTCAAGGCTCCGGCAGTGTACAAGTTAAAAGTCGTGTACACATCATCATTTGCGACAGGTCCATAGATAAAATCGTATGCCTTTCCTTCATAATTTCCAGATCTGTTTTCTGACACAAAATCCAACCACGCTTCATTGGCGGAATCAAATCTTAAAACAGAACATTCTGCAAAGGCTTTCACTTCATCAACCTCATAGATATTGACTACTCTGCTTCCTTCTTTTCTTCGTTTATAAACTTTGTCTGCAAAGCCTATCGCTTGCTTTTTATTTGTTGTAGTGTAGAAGCCAAATCCAAAATCAAGGAATCTATTTTGCTTGATAAACCTCGGCTCAGAAACCACCACATTACTTCCATGATATAAAATCATACATGACCCTCCAATACCTTTTCTGCAATTTTAAGTTCTTCCAACAGCGATTTTATCATCGCTTCGATATGGCGACGCTTATCAATCTGCTGCTTTAATTCTTCAATTTCTTTTTTCCCAATATATTTGGATACAATCTTTTTTCCTTCACGATATTTCAGATAATAATAGGTATTTCCCTTAACCTGTTTTTCGGAAATCGTACCCTTTGGAAGTTCAGCTAATGCCTCTTGATATTTTTCCAACATATAGTCAATGCGCTGTTTTTCCTGCATAACTGTAGTCAAGATCAAATTCATTCTTCTCACCCAACTATATTATACCCAACAGCAAGCAATAAATCAATAGATGTTGTGTAAACAATCTATGTCAATCCTACTCAAAAAAATACGCTACCCGGTTATTTCCACAACCATGGCAGCGTTAATTATCCTCTGTAAACTGAACTACATCATTCGGCGTACATCCCAAAATGCGGCAGAGCTTTTGCAATGTCAGCAACGTGATATTTTTATTCTTCTTTAATGTGTCCAGCGTTTTATTATCAATTCCGTTCTTTATCAACTGATACTGAGTAACACCCTTCTGCTCCATCGTTTTCCATAATGGAGAAAAATCAATCACTACTGCCACCACCTTTCTACCCTGAACTTCCGAAAAACACAAACATATCTTGTTTTCAATTATATAGTTCCCAAAAGCAATTGGATATGCTTTATTACGTGATGGAGAACATCCTTTTTCAAATAAATACAGTGCTACAGCCGAAGCAATCCTTACCGAATTTACAACAAATGAAGATATTGTAAATTCCTCTGTCGAAGATCTCGTTGCTTTCATTAATACAAAAAGCAGAGGCCGCATTGCTGATCCGGAAGAAACCGCTAAAATAGTACAGGCTGCAGCTCGTAATTCATACAGACTTGATAAGCGTCTCTATGAACCACTTACGATATCGATTGCATCTTCCTTTAACTGCATCAGTTCCTTTGAAAAGGAATTAAAAGCAATCGACAAAGCAATCCTTCAAACAATGCAAGGGTTAAATCCCGAAGAATATACTGTGCTGAATTCCATCCCTGGGATTGGAAAGGTATACTCTGCCGGAATTCTTGCTGAAATCGGTTCTGTCAAGGCTTTTCAAAATGCTAACTCACTCGCAAAATACTGCGGTATCATCTGGAATGATAATGATTCCGGCGATTTTGAAGCCGAGGACAAACGCATGAGCAAAGCTGGCAACAGTTACCTGCGTTATTACATCATAGAAGCAACCGGAAGTGTCATAAGGCACTGTCCTGAGTATGAACGCTTCTATCAAAAGAAATATGCTGAAACAAGAAACCATCAGCATAAACGAGCACTCGCGTTGACTTCCCGTAAATTTATACGTCTGCTCTATGGTCTGCTGGACAAGAGCCAACTCTACTCTCCGGAAAAGAGTAGGTAATCCATATCGCATTTTCTGCTTGTGAAACTCGTTGTAAGCCACAGGCTTATTAAGGTTACCCTTCTGTCTGAAATTCTTTTCAAAATACCTCTTGACTATTTACCAAATTGCTTTCTGTCACGAAACAGCTTTTGCCGATCTGCATTCACAGAGCGCTCTCCGCCGGGAACCTCATCCAGCTTGTAGATGATTTTGCTGTACGGCAGATAGCTGTTGACCGAAGCCCTGGATAAACTCATCTGTTCCTGAATGTTCTTCACAGAGTTTCCGGCAATCCAAAGTTCCAGAACCTGATCCGCTGTCTTAGATTTATATACACCTACAGTAATCAGCAGCTTTCGGACTTTCAGAGGATTTAATCCTTTTATCCCCTGTCTGTTTAGTTCGTCTGCTATGGTCTGCAGGGATGGATGCTTCCCTTCTACTGGTCGATATGCCGCAACTGCAACACTCAGCACCTCCCCGGTAATCTGTCCAGAATCATAATCTGGTTTTTTCTTGGGTTTCCCCGCTACCCATTCTCGCTTTTTCATATTTTTTCAATCCCTTACAATATAAAACGCAACAATCTATATATCTAGCTACAAGGAGAGGCCGATTCCCCAATCGGCTGTCTCTTATAAAATATCATACTTCTTTAAAAGCTCAATCCTGCGTTTACTAATCTTCATGCTTTCTGCAGCTAAATTACCGCCATTTGCTTTGTTGTGAGCCAGGAATCTTCCCCAACGCTTTACCCAACAAACAGGAAGAAGCCACGGTTTTTCCTGCAATTCCGGATGAAAACTTAACATCTGAGACTTTGCCGGAAAAACAGTATAAAACCATGTACTAAGATTAGAAAAATTGTCCTTACGCTTGCTTTGCATTGCCGAACTCGTCATTTGTGTAGCTGTACGCTGCGCTTGAGTTGCATTTCCAAACACACCACAACTTAATATTTCTGCTAACAGATCATCGGGACAATTTGATTCTGATGCACCCTCCATATGAAACCCCAGATATTTCTCTCCAATGTAAAATAGATCCTGCAAGAACAATTCCGCCTTTAATCCAGTCAACACCTCACACAAATGCTCCCAATTGCATACGCTTTCATACTTCTCTGCATAAATCAAAATATCTAATACTTGTCTAATTCCAAAACCGCCTGCTGTAAGGTGCTTGAATGCATGAAGTATTAAGAATAACATATGGTCTGTATATCCCATAGTAGTAATAGCTACGTCATCAACCACTTCATCTATTCTATTCTGAAATACATTCTTAAAACAATCGTTCAATTGTCTTCTCCAGTTATCTTCATGTCCTATAGGATTCACATGAACCTCAATAGATAATCCTATCACGGTATTAAAGAATGTAACTTCCTGTAAATCTTCCAACTGCTCTACTTTTATATTCTCATGATCTGGATAATAACCATTCTTCACAAGAATTTGTTGAACTAATTCAAATTCACTCTTCTGAATTAGAATATCTTCATCGCCGGATGGACGATGATCACAATATTCTTCATACAACTGACGGCAAATAAGTCCTTTCATTACAATAGGATGGATATCTGCTTTCACAAATTCCTTGTAAAGAGACAAAAAAGCTTCAGTTCTTCGTGCCTGCCCTGCAACAATACTCATGACTTCAAATGCATATTGCTGATATTCTGGTAAACTAACAAAGCTTTCATTCTCAGATGCTTTTTCAAAGATTAAAGGAAATACATTATGCGCTCTTGCTATACGGACAACTTCTTCCCATTCCTGTTGACATAAATTCATTTGAGGAACTGCAGTATTATTTATACAACTCGATAGAATATGTAAAAAACCGCTCTCTGCCTTATCTAATTTCTTATTCATCAACACTAAGTCCCCCTCCTATGGTTTCATTGGTAAAATATTAATACGACCGACATAACTTTATCTTATCCACAAGCAATGCTTTTCTCCGTTCATTTGAAATGCTTATGAGCTTTCAAAACAAACCAATATATAAGGCCTCCGCTTAAACCTCCAAATGTATTAAAAAAAATATCAGACAATTGAAATGTACCTAACTTAAAAAATAGTTGTAACATTTCGATTCCCAGTGAACACCCTAATGACAACAAAGAGCTTTTTACTATTACCTCATTGAATGTTATTTTCTTAAATATTTGTTTTTGGTATACCCAAAGAAATAGAAGAACAAATGGTAAAAACAAAATATAGTTTTCTATATTCTCCGTATATAGCTTACCATCTGCATCATATAATGACCATGTCCCTAGGATATTAACAACAGGATTTACCCATAATGTTCTACAGAAAACAGTTCGAAACAAAATCATCGCACAATAAAATCCCAACGCAAAAAATTTTCTAAATTCACGATTTGTTTTAAAATTTTGAATCCACGTAAAAAGCGCTTTCCTTACTCCATTTTCTTTTATAAACATATAAGTAAACATCAGCAATATTGTCATAACAAGAGATGCTCCAACATGCTGATATAAAGTAATTAGAACATTTCTCAATATTTGTAGCATCATCTTCTCCTATATTTGTCCCGTTACTGTTTATTCTTTATCGAGCATACCTTAATGCACTTATAACATCTGATACACATCACATCATTAATACCCGGATACATAAAACCTTCTTCATCTGGCTTCATCGTTATCGCATTTTGAGGACAAACTGCAAAGCAAGCAGTACATCCACAACACATTTCTTTTCTATCAAATAAAACAGGAATGTCTTTTATTAACATCTACACCACTTTCCTTTCCAGATGAAGTATTTTCTTCAGTTTCTTTATCACCTTTGCGATAAAATAATCCCCCGTTATTGTTCTGACTCGTTGTTGAACTGTACCATCTGTAGAAAAGAATTTATTTCTTCCAACTGGACGAATAGGAGATTTAAACATAGCACTATTTTTTTCAAGTGCTTTCTTAACCGGACCTTCTTGACATATAAACTGATCTTCAACAGTTTTCCATATTTCTTGTCCTCTTTTATCATTGATAAGTAATAACGACACTCCATCCTCATCATAAAACTCAGGCAAAACCTTTTCTACACCCCAAAAGTCTGCTAAAGTTATGTTTGCTTGCCTTTCATATCCTTTAAATGCACACTCGTAACAGGATGGGCGTAAATAAATATTCTTCAAAAATCCTTTTAAATACCAATCTTTTTGTAAATTATTTCTGTAAGATTTCTTATCACTATCAACTCTCAACGAAAATTTTTTCCATCCATCTGTTTTCTCTCTAAAGCTGATATTCTTTATCTTCGTTATATCAAAATTCTCCAACAAGTAATCTTTCCATACCTTTGGACTTGGGACACCATGACAAACAAAATCAACTAAGACCAAATTTTTATAATCACGATTCAGATATCCTTTTAAACCACTAATTTGACAAGGAGTTCCCGTAAACAAGACGACTCTATTACCATCCAGTATTTCTTTTACTTGGATAAAAACATTACCCAAACAGCTCTGGACATATTTACTCCCTAAAAATGCTTGTAGCTCGGAAACTTCATCGCAGCATGAGTGGACTACTTCCCAATTTTCATTAAATCGAGCTCCAAATACTACTCCACCATGATTAATTACTTCTTGAGCTAATGCATAAAAAACACCACCGGACGAACTCCTCAACCTCAATTCACGATTTTGATTTTTACATGCATATACCACTGGTCTCTCCATTCTAGTAGTCTCCTTTTTATAATCTTTGCAATTTTTTAATTATTTTTCCAAGAACCGAGCCAATCATCTTCCTGTTCCAAAGAAAAAATAAGATACCCGCAAATGCAGTTAACATCAAATCAACTTCGAAATGCGTCCAAATTGTAACTACTGCCATAAGTACACACGCAATAAACCATACTCCGAATTTTTTATAGTTAATCTTAATCGGATAATCGTCTTTAATGTCTCTCATCCTCACTACCCACATTGCTAAAAAACCTGCAAAAGTAGAAAGCGCCGCAGCAAATAATCCTATATACTTCATCAATACAACATCAATCAACAAGTTTACGATTGCTCCAATAATACTGCTTGATGCCGCACGAACAGTCTTTTTCCCTTGTAAATATCCAATACTACAAAACGAGGAAAATCCCTGAAATACTGTTCCCAAGTATAAAAAGCCTATATAGATAGACGCAATTTTATAGGATTCACTTAAAACTAATTGTGTAACAATTTTAGTAAAGGGAATAAGCACGAACGCCACCCCAAACGAAAACATATATAATTGTTCGAAAACCTTTGCTGTATATTCCTCGCTTTCCTTGCCTTTACCAAGCTCTGCGAGTGCTAAATCAGTCCATGCATTATTGAACATCGTAAACATAATTTGAAGAATAGACGGAAACTTATGCGCAACTGCATAAATTCCGTTTGACGCACTACCAAGGATCCAACGAATAACATAACGGTCAGATGCGCTAATTACCCACCAACTCAGTGCAGATGGTACTAGCGGCACTGAGTATCGAAGCATTTCCTTTTGTATTTCTTTTCTGTCGACTGTTCTTTTGTATACCCTCAATCTCTTCTCAAATAACAAAATGAGAATAATTGTTATAATCTGGCTAATTAACACACCTTGGAGCAACGCTACGACTCCTTGTCCGAATACACAAATCTGAACAAAGTTGAGTGATACCATCAACGCAGTATAAAACACACCAGAAGCAGCAAATAATTTTTGATTTTTAACCCCTCTGAGTAACTTTTGTAGACATTCCAGAATTCGGTTAGTCACTAAAATAGCTATAAAATATGGACAATTCCAGATTGGTACAATTAAATTAAGTACTGCCAATATTACAGAGAAAAACAAGCAATTACGAATAAGCAGATGATATGTAGCAGAAATACTGTCATTGCGGTTTTTAGGATCATTTATTATCCACCGATATGTTGCATCCGAGATTTTCATCGTTAACAATGGCGACAACAAGCTTACAGTTGTCATCAGAAGATCATAGTCTCCCATTTCGCTCGGTGCAATATAATAGGTATATAGTGGTACAATTAAAAAACTCAATATCTTTGTACCGAAATTACCTATTGCATAAGTAATGGTACCTATCATTAGGGATTTGTTCTTTGAATGTGTCGTATTCGCCATCTATTCTACGCCTTTCCTCTAAATAAGAACTATACATTAATTGATCTTTCAAGCCATCCTCGTGAATAGTTTCTTTTGTTTTTTAACATTTCATCTGATTTAACCCAATCAATTTCTTTCTCTAATGTATGCATTGCCATGTCAACGGAAAAATCATTTAACTCTCTGTCCCTCAGATCTGTCATCTTTAACAGAGTCTGTATACGGGATGACATACCTTTTCTGACCCCTGAATTAACCAAGAATTTTTTATGGAATAATATACTAAACACCCCTGCGTGAAATGAATCGGTAATCACATAATCTGCACTTTTGATATAAGATAACCATTCCGGGATAGTAGGCGTCATAATCAATCCTTGTCTAATTTTCTTTTTATCCTGTGGATTCATTGAAAGAGTAATTAGCTGCTTTCCCATTTTTTGAGCTGTACTACATGCCATTTCATATATTTGAGCATTATGCCTAACTTGGTAAAGCAAGACATAATCATTCTCAGGAACTTTAACAGTTAATTTATCCCATACTGTAAAATCACAAAGCATTGTCGGATCAACAACTACTTCTGACTCAAGATCTAATTTGCCTAATATTTCTCGGCCACTTTCTTCCCTTACTGACAGGTGCATGTACTGTTTCAAATATGATGAAACTTCCTCAATATTCTTATCTGGAATAGAAGTTTTACCGAAACTGGAGGCATATGATATTTTTTTTCCTTTTGTGAATCCCAGATAGAAAGGCTCATCGACCTTTTCTCCTGGCAAAAACGAACTATTCCACACCTGATCACTGCCCGTGATATAAACATCTGCTTGGGGCGGATTCTCCACCAATTCCTCCATACTATAATATGGTGCTGTAAATTTCGCTCTGTCATTTAAAAAATCCAAAAAGGGTTTATATCCCGCTTTAATAACGGGATACCGTAACTTTTGCCACAGTTTTTTTGTCAGGTTATTACATCCCCATATTTTGCTTAACCTTGTAGCACTGTTTGTAAACACTGTTATATCATTTATATTACACCGCTCAGGAATATAATCAATGAAGAACGAATCATGCCCAATTTCACAAAGATAGGAATAAAGTCCATATGCCTGTAATATTCCACCATAATTCTTGGTTCTTGTATAAGTAATTATTGCTACTCTCATCTTCTACTCCTTACTGGCGATCTATAGTCTTAACCAAACACATAAACATAGGAAATGCATACAAATACAAATAATATCGCATTCTATCATTTTTACCGTAATATGTTTTGATCTCCTGCCTCGATAATTCCATCAACCAACGTCTCAGCCCGCCTATTGTATCTTGAAATTCCCTCGGTTTACCACGCAAATAGAAAATCTTTGATATTCTAAGATAAGTAACAGCTTTTCTCCTCTTGCATGCACTTTCTAATTCAGGATACTCTCTTAAAATATCATCGCAAATATCATCTATAATTTTAATTGCGTCAAGATACTTCATTGTGAATCGAGCAGCACGGCTATTTGAACCTTCTCGCCTAATGTAATGGTACTTATCTACATTAATGCTTCCAAATCTTTTAGATTGTTTCAATGCCCTATATACAGCCATGCAGTCTTCATATATCTGTTTGCCTTCTGGAAATGAAAACCCTGGGCACAATGTATGTCTGAATATCTTATAGCATGCTGATATCTGAATTTTACTTTGAAGAAACTGATTCAGTATTTCCTGTTTATCAGTTAATAATATCAATTCATTCGGTTTCCCAAGGTGATCCATACTTATAACATCTAAATCATTTTGCACCGCTTGTTTATACAGCAACTCAAACATATCCGGATCATATTGGTCGTCCACGTCAACAAATCCGAGGTAATCCCCTTTTGCAAGTTGAATACCGTTATTTCGTGCCACAGAAACGCCTTGATTTTTCTGGTGATAAACAATACAATTTGAATAAATCTCTGCCATACGATTACAAATTGCAGCTGTACCATCAGTAGAACCGTCATTAACTAAAATAATTTCCATATCTTTAAGAGTCTGATTTGCAAGTTGTCTACAGCAATCTTCAACAAATTCTGCACCGTTAAAAATCGGTACAATCACAGATAACATTATATGTTTCATAACACCCTCCCTGCTTTGGGCTCTGTATTAGCTAGAATATAGGGTATAGCTAATATCCAATACACCATAAACGCAGAAATATCTATAATTAATCCTTGATTATAGAAAAACCAAATAAATGATAAGCATACTATTACCTGTACTAGACTATAGTAAATGCCATTGTCTTTGTCAACTTTTTTTCGCTTAGTACAGTAAAACAAAACGCTAATAAAAAAGAGTACCAAAAACAGCAAACCGATTAGTCCAATATTGGTTAGCTCTAATGATGCAAGCCAATATTGATATCCTAAATACGAGTATTCTTTCCCAAATCCGCTTGAAAAAGCAGAAAAGTTCACTGTATCTGCATATCCTAGCCCTAATCCAAAAAGTTTCTTTATTGGATCTGCCAAGAAATTTTCCCACATATATGGTAAAGCTGTTGTTCTATTCAACGCTGCTTGACCATAGGTGGTTCCATCAGTTCCCGCATATGTCAATGCTGCATCAAGTGTAAAGAAATTGCCCCTGTCTCCATAATATCGATTATAGAAGCTAAGACCAATAACCAACAATGCTCCTCCGCCAAATATACCAACGAATTTTTTCCAGCTAAATTTTGTGAATACAGTACACAAAGCAAATATTAGGACAAGTTCAAAATAAAACACTTTAATCTCACCTATTGCCGACATATATACACTTGCCAAAATAGGTAATATCATTTTAGGCAATGAACATTTTTTATTGAAATACTGAATAACAGAATATGTACATACAACACACATCAAAACATTCAGTGCAGCACTTCCACCCCGTTCATTTAAACCAGCTGAATATAGACCTGTTACAGAATCCAATCCATATCCCATCATATACTCCAATGTTGAAAAGATTAAATTCACGAATAAAATTTTGTAGAAAAAATCAAGTGTATTCTTAATTGAATTCCTTTTTACGAATAACGTGCATGCAAAAAAGAATATAAAATAGCGAAATAATGTTCTCAATCCCCAAATATATATTAACGGGTTATACACATTTAGTAAATAACCAAATAGAGTTTCCAGCAACAAAATGCTAAAGATTTTAAAAGGGACTTTAGCACTCTTAATTCCATTTTTTTGGTATGAGATAGTTACCGCATACAGCAAAAGCATACACAAAGCATCATTAAAATAATTGATTGCAGCAGGCATCCTCAAAAAGTTAATTAAGGCTTTATATACACAATTAAATACTAATATACAACCAATCCACCCCTCCGGCCTTTCAAAATATTTCAATGAAATATTCAATCTCGGTATACGTATTATCATATACTTCCTCCCTCGTCTATCTATGTAAACGCTTCCTGATCTTTTTCGCAAGACAGATGATTCCACTCTTATATAATACAGGTTTCAGCGCTTCTAACAAGTAATCCTGGACAGATAAATGCATAAACTGCTTCATACACTCGTTGAGTCCACCATAATTTAACACCTTATAGAATGTATCACGATCATTATTTCGCTTCGGTTGATTTTCTAACATAATACCATCACATAAAATAGCATTAGCCTTGTCCACCCTATAACAATCTATATACTTCTGTAAACACTTTAATATTTTTTTACTTTTTACAGAATGTGTGATCAGGAAGGTAAATCCTCGGTCATTATCTTTTATTCCAGCTAATTGTGCAGCATGCCATCCATCAAATATAGTAAAATCACTTACTCTATTTACCCCTTTGAATGGACACTCATAACATATAGGTCTTTTGGCAATGCCATTTACGAAGAAATGCATCATTGGATCTATTCGACCACTTTTTGAATATACCCTTCTATTTTCAAACTCAAGTCGCATTGTACTACATTGATATCCATAAGTCTTGTATCTAAAATTTACATATCTGAGTGGAGACTCAAATTTTTTTTGCTGCATGTCAATGTATTCATCCCAGAGTTTCGGAGATGGCACACCCGCACATACAAGATCTACTGTTATTAAATTTTCATAATCATTTTTTAGATACTTTTTTAGTCCCTCAATTTGGCATGGTGTTCCTGAGAAACAAACCAGTTTATTTGTTTCAAGCATTTCTTTTACATTTCGATAAGTCATTCCAAGATTGCTCTGCACATACTTTGATCCTCGAAACGCTTTGCATTCTTCATCTGTTTCTGCTGATCCATGTATAACGTGAAAGTCTTTGTCATAAACTGCACCCCAAACAATTCCACCCTGTTCAACAGCAAGTTTACATAATGCAGTATAAAAGCCCCCTGAAGCACATTCCTTCAGAGTAGCTTCGTCCTTTAATTGAATTGCATATACTTCGTTATTGCAACTCATACGTTCTGCTTTATGTATCACCGGACACGCTTTTTCGCATAATCCACATTTTACACAATTGTTTTCATCTACAACGGGATATAAAAAACCTTCATCATCCGCTTTCATCGTAATGCAGTCTTTAGGGCAGATATTAGCACAAGCCGTACATCCGCAACACTTCGTTTTATCGCTTATATTGATCATCGTTTCCCTCCTGTGATTCACTAATCCACCCTACTATCAATCGTTTACTTTTTATGTGATTGATAAAATTCTTTCCAATACTCTTCCGGTGATAATGGCGTAATTGTATGTGTCGTTGAATACAGCTTTCTCTTCTCCATTATATCCTCAAAACTTCCAATAACTTTTGCCGGTACCCCCCCCACTACAGTTCCAGGAGCTACATCCTTGTTCACCACCGCACCTGCAGCAACAATAGCGTTAGGGCCAATGGAGACATTTGGCAGGATTCTTGCACCTGCTCCGATAAACACATTTTCATGAATTTCAATACACCCTCGATATTCACTAAAATCTCTTTTCCCTGCCATACCGTTGAAAATCCAATGTATAATATCGTGTTCTGTAAATTCAACATCTGCCGCTATTGCAACGTTATCATGTATTTTTACTCTTGAACCGCCAGTAGGATACTTTCTCGGTTGAAAATGCACATGATCCCCGATATACGCTAATTTATTTTTTCTTTTTAACCATTCCACACGCTTTTGAGCAGTCGGAATCAAATAAAAAAAGACTCTATCAATGAATTCAAATTTTGCCTTCTTCAAATATTTTTTACTTATCTGAAGCGAAGGATCATCATACTGTTTTTTCTCTTCCATTATTATTCACCTCTATTGTTCTCATTACGCTTTATCCAATGCCTTTTCCAGATATCCAACGGAAGCCTCTCGTAAATTATGCAGTTTATTTTCTACAGACTCATAATCAATTTCACATTTTACCTGGGTCGTTATATTGCCTATATAGCGCCGTGCATTCAATCCCAACAATTCGCACAGACTGTCTATTCTCGAATTTCGAGACGTACTTTCTGAGCCAAATCGATTAAAAGTAATAAACTTTTTATGGTGCAAAATACTAAATACGGAACCATGAAATGAATCAGTCAATACATATTCCGCATGACGAATCAAATTAACGAAATCTTCTGCATCCATATCGAACATTTGAACATCACCAAATTGCTGATCTTCTTCAACAAAATTATCCAAAAAAGGGCATGTTACTAACTTTAGACCTGTTACCATTCCTAATTCACGAGCCACTTTGCGATGCTCTGAATTAGTTCCCAAAAAATAACAAAAGATGTAAGGCTCCTCTATAATCCTTTTTGTTGGAATAATTTTCTCCCACTCATCTACATCTAAAAGTAAAGTAGGATCACAAACAACTGGCACCTCTTTACACGTCAAATCCTTAATAATCTGACCGCCTTTTAATTCACGTGTACTCAAGGACTGAAAACGATTTAAATAAGCAGCTGTACGCTTCTTTTGATACCAAGGAATCTGGCTAACGCCAAAGCTAGTAGCATATGCAATCTTTGCTTTATTATCAGGCACAAATTCCAAAGTATAAAAATGACTACCTAAGTTACCCGGAAGCCATAGCTGGTCACTACCACAAAGAAAAGCATCGTATTCATTAGCTGATCTCTGCTTCAAATCCTCCCAACCAATAAATGGGGCTGATAAGTTCCTAAAATGTTTTTCAACAAACTTCTCAAACCTCTTATTTCTAACCGCCACCTTCTTTGAAATCTCAGGATGCTGTGCTAAGCGTCTACTCTTTCTTTTTCCAGACATCTTTCCCTTCACAAAATAAGAATTAAAGAATCTCGGTAGAGTATGAAAAGCAAAAGTCAATGACAATTTCTTTTTATATCTAATAATCTCCGTTTGATAGCCCAGTTTTTTTATTTGTTCATCCGTTGCTAAGACCTGCAATTGACTGCCAAAATTTTTTGTATCATAACAAACACATAAGCCTATTTTTTTCATATTACTTAATCCTCTTCAACTCTCGCGGATTTATATATGTACTGTTGGGTTCAATATCATGTAAAACCATTGTTCCAGCCCCTATAACCGCATTCTCTCCTATTTCTACATTTCCCATAATAATTGCATATGCACCTATACGCACATTTTTTCTTATTATTGGGCAACCATCCGAGCCTCCAGCTAATAAAACATGATGTTGAATGGACACACCATCTTCTATCACTGAACCTGAATTGATTACCACTCCAAGTGCCCTATGCCCAAAAGATACATTTTTACCTATCTTAACCTTTCGAGGTATATCGCAGCTATATAAAACTCTTAATAGGAACGCCCCCCCCGAACATTTCGAGAAAGATTATATATTGTACGGAACATATCCATATTCTACACTCCTTTGTTACTAATTTGCTTGTTGCATGACATCAGAATAATACTCAGCTAAAATAATATGCATTCTTTTCATGCTGAAATTTTCATCAATTTTTTGGATATTATTCTTAGACATAGATTGTACCATTTTCGTATCCATGGAGCATTTTATTAACGCATTAGCCAATGCCTGAACATCCCCTGCCTCAATTAAAATGCCGTTATCTTTTGTCACTACCTCAGGTATTGCGCCAACAGTAGAACTAATGATGGCTTTTCCACATGCCATTCCCTCTAAAACAGACATTGGTAATCCTTCATTGTATGAGGGCAATACAAGCGTAGATACCTTTTTAAGTAACTCAATCTTTCCATTGAAGTCAACCCAACCGACAACTTCAATATTGCCTGCTAAACCTTTCTCTTCAATTGTCTTTTTCACTTGATCAATTTCTCCATCACCAGCCATATAGAGCCTTATATCAGGATTCTGCTTAACAGCAATTTCCATTGCCTTTACAAGATCATACGCACCTTTACGCTCACCTAAGCGTCCCAAAAGCACAAAACTATTTTGATACTTTATAGGATCCGTAATTGCATTTGCAAATTCATCAGTATCAATTCCATTATTTAGTGAATAGCAATTATCCAGTCCAAATGTTTGTTCAAATTTATCCTTCCAATCATCCGAAAGTGCAAGAACCATATCTGCCTTATGTAAAAACTCATTTACTTTTTTTCTTTTAGCCTCATTTAAGCCACTATAAAACACAATATACTTTGCACCATGAATATGGACAATTACCTTTTTCCCTGTCCTTTTAATGGAATTAAGATAATATCTTTTTCTAAATGTGCTTCCGAAAGAAGCAACATGAATATGAAATAAATCATATTTTTTAAAGCAAAATAAAAACTTTAAGTATGCATATATTGAATATAACAGGCGAACTACAATGTTTCCATCAATATAAGAAGAGAATATATCCACTTCATACTGCTCACTCAATATTTTGCTATTTCTTATTCCGCTTATAACTGTAGCCATCCCTCCACGCGACTTTGTATCGCTTGGACCGATTACAAGTACTTTCATATCCTAACCCCTCACTTTACTCAAAATAAATTCTTGGTACTCTTTTGGATATGTTACATACCACTTCATATCCTATTGTACCAATAGTATGTGCCATATCGTCAGCAGTAATTACTTCTTCTTGACTTTGTCCTATAAGTACTACTTCATCTCCTATTTTTACTTCAAGTACATTTGATACATCTACCATCATTTGATCCATACATATATTTCCAACAATAGGTGCTCTGCTTCCATTTATCAAAACATACCCTTTATTTGACAAACAGCGACTGTAACCATCTGCATAACCCGTAGGAATTGTAGCTATCCGCATATTATTATTTGCCCTATATTTCCTTCCATATCCTATAGTTTCACCAGTTCGAACAGTTTTTACCATTGATACAACCGTTTTCCATGTTAATGCCGGTGAAATCTCTTTTGGTAAAACCTCTGCATAATCTGGCTTTAAACCATATAGAATTATACCCAGCCGAAGAATATTATTATATTTTGATTTATAATTCTTTCCTCCTGCTGAATTCATACAGTGTACAAATTTTATATCTATATCACGAATTAGCTCTACAATGCGATCGAATTTCATGATTTGATGTTCAGTAAATATTTTGTTTTCATCCGTCGGAACATCTGCTACACATAAATGTGTAAATACACCCTCAATCTTCAATTTTTTAGCATACTCTCTAATTGTATTCGCACATATTTCTGGGTTGTCTGCATTTAAACCAATTCTATTCATTCCTGTATCTAAAGCAAAGTGAAACCTGATTTGTGCTATATCAACATTTTCACAAATGTATTTTGCATACTCTTCTGATACTAATGTTTGAGATATATTATATTCTCTTAGTAAATTAAACTCTGCTACTGAAGTATATCCGAGAATTAAAATATCACTTTCAATACCGCTCTCCCTAAGTTTAATTGCCTCAGAAATATTCGAGACAGCAAACATATTCACCTTATTTAATTCTAAGATTCTTGCAACTTCTACATCACCATGCCCATACGCATCAGCCTTAATAACAGCCATTATAGGAATGTTTGCTGAATATACATCTTTATAATATAAATAATTTTTTAAAATATGACCTAAATTTATTTCTGCCCATGACCTGCGTGACACCTTTCGTTCCACACTCATTTTTACTCTTCCTTAAAATTTAACTCATTATATTGCACGGGATGCTTTGGCAATTCTAACCACTGTCCCATTTTATAATCAAAGTCTAATGGTTTAATTTTCCCAAATCCGGCACCTTTGGTAAAAGTAAGTTCACCAAAGTATATTTTCCCATGTGAATAATAAAAATCTACACGAACATGTAAAAAATCCTTTGAAAGATCCGAGGCTATCTTAATCATTTCATTTAATGAAGCTGGCGGCTCTACATCTGTATTATCATCATTCGGATAACCTAACTCAACACCTTTAAACAGATTGAAATCTGTATCATAGGCATTTATTGCATGTTGTCCATCTTTCCATGTATCCACATAAATCATTTGAGGAATTCCATTAAAACAGAAAAATTTGTAATCAAACAATGGCAACCCATTATCTCCCTCAAGATATTCTTCAACAATTACTCTTGGTTTCTCTATACCATAAAACCATTCACCATAACACGGAAGGAACTTCGCTTTTAACCATTTTTTACACTTAACGACTACTTCTTCACGATTTAATGTAGTTTTATCCTCGCAGATAATGTTAAAAGTTGAACCGTGAGTAACTTTAATTACAAACCGCTCTGGTAATTCGTCAAATGGAATCTCTTCCGGATTAAATCCTTGCCAAATTAGCTTATTTAGTAAGCAACCATACCCTTTACTTTCTATGTACTTTCGGACTGCATATTTATCGCAACAAATAGGCATTAGAGGATTATGATCATATAATTTAATCCATTGTAATTTTTCATTATACGTTTTAGGATTAACAAGATTTAATTTATATCCTAGCTTTAACCTGAAAAGTAACTCTAAGTCCAACTTTGGATTTAATTTATATAAAATATTAAACGGTGTTAAAATTATGTTCTTTTTTAGATTATCCATACTCATTTTAATTCGCTCCTTAAATAGTCTTCGATACTATCAATTATTTTTTTGGTATTAGTCTCATATTTTCTATATTCTGTTTCGCGAAGTTTTTTTAACGCTTTTTCAAAATCATCAAGTTCATAACATGCTTCGATAATTTCCATACCATCAAACTGCTGCAAAAGTTGAATCTGATGATCATCAACATGTTCACCATATTTTGCCAGTCTGGGAACGGCTAATACTTTTTTTCCTTTTTTCACAGCACCAATAATCGCTCCCGTACCACCATGTGTAATCACAACATCTGCTTTTGACTGTATTTCAGAAAATTCATTGCGATTCAGGAAATCTTTATATTGATAATTTTCAGGTTTATAATCACTGTATCCTATTTGTGCAAATATCTCTTCCTTTATTGCTTCCTCTTTAACAAGTTCATCTATTTTTTGGAGCACTCTATTAAACTGAAACTTCTGTGAACCAAGTGTCACAAAAATCATATTTGATTCCCTCCTTAATATATACCACCAAGGCAAAGTGCTTTTGGATAGAACTCTTTCATGCTCTCCCACTGAACATAAAACTGGTCTGCATATTTATATAGTAATTTTCCCGTTAATGTAGGAGATGTTACTTTTGCAAAAGACTCTATGTAAATTAATTTTTTTCCGAACATTTTCATAATTAGACACATGGGAATCATAGCGAGTACGCCTGTGCAGATAATTACATCAGGCCTCTCTTTAATAAAAAGTAATAATGATTCAATTGCAATCCAAATCATTTTTATTGGGAACAATTTTTCTCTTCTATTTACCTGTGAAACGTAATATGTCTTTGTATCTTTAGCATTTGTCTTATATAATGTTTTTTCTGTCAAAATAAAACTATCATATTTGTTCATAAGTGGCTTAAGCATCATCAACTGCTCATAATGCCCTCCTGACGAAGCAGCAAAGCATATCTTCAACTTCTTATCCATATCCTTGCCTCTCCCCCTTAATCCCTCTGGAAAATATCTCTTGTATAGACCTTGTCTTTTACATCATCCAAGCAGCTATCATATCGATTAGCGATAATTGCGTTGCACATATTTTTGAATTTAACAATATCATTTACAACAGCACTACCAAAGAATGTTTCTCCATCCTGTAATGTAGGTTCATAAATTACAACTGTTGCACCCTTCGCCTTTATTCTCTTCATAACGCCCTGAATCGAACTCTGGCGGAAGTTATCACTGTTACTCTTCATTGTCAGACGATAAACACCAATTACAGCAGGTTTTTCTTTACTCTTGCTGTACTGGTTGTCCTCTTCATAGCCATAGTATCCAGCCATCTTCAGAACACGATCCGCAATAAAATCCTTTCTGGTTCTGTTGCTTTCTACGATTGCAGACATCATATTCTGCGGGACATCTGCATAGTTAGCTAATAATTGCTTTGTGTCCTTTGGCAAGCAATATCCGCCATAGCCGAAGCTCGGATTGTTATAATGTGTACCAATTCTCGGATCGAGGCATACGCCCTGAATAATCTGCTGAGTATCCAGACCTTTCATCTCTGCATATGTGTCTAATTCATTGAAGTAAGAAACTCTAAGGGCAAGATATGTATTAGCAAACAATTTAACAGCTTCCGCTTCAGTAAAGCCCATAAAGAGAATATCAATATCTTCCTTGATTGCACCTTCCTGTAACAGTTCTGCGAAAGTATGAGCTGCTTCAACCAATCTTTCATCTTCCATATCAGTTCCAACAATAATTCGGGAAGGATATAAATTATCATAGAGTGCTTTTGACTCACGCAAGAATTCAGGACTAAAAATGATATTGTTGCTACCCATCTTCTTACGAATAGAAGCTGTATAGCCTACAGGAATTGTCGATTTGATAATCATAATAGCATTAGGATTGTATTCCATAACCAGCTTGATCACTGCTTCCACAGCAGACGTATCAAAGAAATTTTTCTGACTATCGTAGTTTGTCGGTGCTGCAATAACAACAAAATCTGCACCGCTGTATGCAGCTTCCGCATTGAGCGTTGCAGTCAAATCCAATTCCTTTTCTGCTAAATACTTTTCAATATACTCATCCTGAATCGGGGATTTCTTACTATTTATCAGATTCACCTTATCCTCGATGATATCAACCGCAGTTACATGATGGTGCTGAGCCAGCAGTGTCGCAATCGAAATCCCTACATAACCTGTTCCCGCAACAACGATATTCAATTTTCCCTCTTTCGTTCTCATTGGTATCCACTCCTCATTTAATCTTCTACGCTCATATCAGAGCATCTATTGTCTCATCCAGACTCCGATCAAAAATCGGTTTTGAAACTTTTTCTTCTTCACTCACGACAAACAGCGAGTAGATTTTCTCTATCCGCTGTGGCATACCTACCCTCCTTATGTCGGCCAAAAGTCCCGTATTTACGGTTTTTTCGTTCACTTTCCGGGTAAGAAAATATGAACTTGGAGAGGAGCCTTTCACCCCTCAATATCTCCTTGTTCCTATTATGCCACATGCATATTATGTTACATACAGATTATACCACAACCTCGTTATTTTCAACTTCTTCCCAAGACACAACAAGCAGCGAACAGATTCTTCCGTTCGCTGCACTATGTCTATTCTCCTTCCACCGGTATACCATCCACATTCAGGATCACCTTTTCATTCCGATAATCCTGGAAGACATTGGTCAGCGAAAATGTCACTTCAGCACTTTTACCGTCCGGATTGATTTCATAAAAATATGTAATGCCACTGGAAACATCATTTCCAAAGCCATCATCACCTTTCATGACACCCCGGCCTACAAGTACTTCTGTAAGCCGTTGAAGTTCTTCCCATGAGACGGTTCCAATTTCATCGAATAGAATCGATGGCCCCTGGTAATTTTCTAATCTAAGTTGGCAGACCGCTTCCAGCTTATCCAGTTCAGAATCATACACCGTATACCAGATTTCTTTTTCCTGAATAGTTTTTCCTGAAATATAGGCCACCGCAACTTTGCCAGTAATATCATCACCATCATTATCCAACGCCTGCACACCATCCATGGCCTCGAAGATTCCATTTCCATCAAATGTCCGCTCCGTTTCGGTCAGTGTCAGTGCCGCTTTGCCATTTCCTTTTCCATCTTTCTCAGATATTTCATGATGAACCTCATCCGATATTCCAAAAAATTTGGCAGGAAGTTCCGGCCATAATAATAGCACAAACAAATTTAAAACCGCCAGTATAGTACCGACTGCCGCTATGATTTTTCCTTTATGAATTTTTCTGCCGCCCTGTCTTTTGTCCATATCCATATCCGCCATATTTGCCATAACCGTATTTGCCATAACCGTATTTGCCATAGCCATACCTGCCATAGCCGTAACCATAATAATGATACCCATAGCCAGACAGACTGCTTTCAACACCGTTTAATACACCGCCTAAAATCGGAGTTCCGTGACTGGTGACCTGCTGAATTCCATCTATAATCTGCCCCTGTTTCGCTTCATCCTGTCGGATGACATAAAGGATACCATCACATACCTCAGAGATTGTTGCCGCATCCGAGATAGCTCCACAAGGAGGTGCATCCAAGATGATATAATCCATCTGCTCTCGACATTTTTGTATTATCTTTCTCAAAATTGGTTTTGTAAGAAGATTTGATACATTTTTGCTGGCCTTCTGCCCTCCCATGAAAAAGATTCCCTGACTCAATTTTTGTACACCAAGCTCCGGAGACGCTGTTCCAGCCATAATCTGTTCCAGTCCGGCAGTTTTGAAAGATGCTTTCAGATTTTTTGCTAATGTCGGATTTCTGAAATCCATGTCAATCAATAATACCTTTTTCCCTTTTTCTGCAAGATTCATCGCCAGATTCATAGCAACTGTAGATTTTCCCTCATCCGGAAGGGTACTTGTAACCAGAATCACTTTCTGCCCTTTTTCTTTCATCCGCCGTTCCAGTTTTAAACTGAGACTACGAACAGATTCCCTGAATGGTCTGCCGGTTTTGTCATTTAATATAGAAATACTTCGGTCTATCTTCTGCTTGTGCGCCTTAAACTTGACTTGAGGTACAACGCCCAGACATTTCATATTCAAAACTTCCCGAAAATCTTCCTCTCTGCGGATTGTTTTGCGGAATAGGGCATATATCCCCAATATAACGCAGCTCACTACCACACCGACCAGGAAACCTTTCACTACTTTTCTCCGATAACTCGGTTTATTATAGGAAACTTCCGGTGTCGTCGCCGGCTGGATAATATTCAGTTTCGTTTCACCGATAACGTATTTTGTTACATCCGGAAGATGTTTCATCGTCGCTTCCAGTATCTGTTTCGCAGCTGTTGCATCGCTGCTCGTAACTTTCATCGTAAACAGGTTGGAATTCGGAACGGCATTGGCAATGATATTTCCATTGACAAATTCAGTTCCAAGTTCTTCCTTAATTAAGCCCTGCATCACATCACTCTGCAGAATATATGGGAAGAGATTTGCCATCTGCTCTGCCGTCGATTGATTATAATAAAAGCCGTAGCTCGTATTTGTTTCATCATATCCGGTCTGTGTACTGACCGTAAAAGATATCTTGGATTCATACATCGGTGCATACCGCACTGCAGACTGCACATAATTCATTCCGGCCATAAGGCTACAGAGAATCAAAAATACCCACCAGAGTTTTTTTAATCCTTTCCATAGATCACAGAACAGCACACGAAGGTCTATAACAATTTCATCCTCGTCCTGCTGCTGTTGCACATTGTACTCACTCATATTTTTTCCCCAGTTCTATTAGTTGTTTTCTGCAGCATTTCTGCTGTATCTACCATATTTACCGTATTTTCCATAACCATATCCACCCTGACTTCCAAAACCGGATTTATCGAAACCATTGAGTACATATCCAAGAAACTTTGATTTTCCCTCTTTCATCATTTCCACGGCATCATTCAAATCAGAAATTTTCACCCGGTCCTGACGAACAATCAAAAGAGCAGCGTCCGCATATTCCTGTAAATATTCAGTATCGGTTCCCGCACTGACTGGCGAACTGTCAAGAATAACATAGTCAAATGCTTTTCTTGCTGCTGCCAGAAATCGTTCAAATCGCTCTGTATTTAAATATTCCTGTGCATCGTCAATGCCTTTATCATTTAAAATGGTACATATCTGCATCGCTTTGTCATACTGCACTGCATCGTTCAGCGCCGTTTCGCCCTTTAAAAAAGGCAATAATCCCTGCTTTCTTTTCACTTCATGTTCAATCAGCTTATAAAGCGCCGGTTTTCGAAGGTCCATGTCTACCAGAAGCACTTTTTTATTTCTCCGTGCCAATGCCATGGCCAGATTCACACATACAGTGGATTTGCCTTCATTTTCAGCCACACTCGTTATAAGAATAACTTTTTTCCCCTGTTTGTCGGCCTTATATTCCAGACACGAAGCGAGCTGATGGCAGCTTTCTTCATATCCAAAGCTGATAATCTGGCTATTGAGCAGAATGGCTTTGTTTGTTTTATGGATTTTTCCTTTTAGAGTCCTGTTTTTTTCTTCATACGGAAGTGCAGCCAGACATTCGCCTTCCAACTTCCGTTTCGCAGCTTTTGTTGTTTTCACGGTACTTCGTAAGACAGAACACAAGACAATCAACCCCACCATCAGAACGACTGCCACAACAATTCCTCGTTTATCAAACCATGACGTCCGAAATGCATTGGACGGAGCTACAGGAACCTGTGGTTCCATTATGACTTCCAATACTGCATTTCCGAAGAGATAATCCGATACATATTTATAATTTCCCAATATTGCCTGAAGCACCCGGTAAGCAGATTGTGGATCTTTTGCTGTAACACCGAGCACCAGCAGGTTCGTTTCCGGTATCAATTCAGAGGAAATTTTCACACCTTCCGGCATTTTTCCTATAGCCTCTTCGACCTTTTCCTTGACAACATCACTCTGAAATATCTCGGTAAATACTTCCGCCATCGAATTTGCCGTACTGAGAGAAGAATAGGCATTGCCTTCTGCATTTCCTTTAGCAATAACTGCCAATGTTGTACTCGCTGTATATTCAGGCTCATAGGCAATATTTCTGTATGTACGAATTCCCATGAGTACAATCAATATAGCTAAAATTACAAATGGCAAATTCCATATCAAATCTTTCAGAATCGTACGCAGATTGATTTCATCCATACGGATAGATGTTTCTCGTTCCATTTCCTGCCCTCCTATTCTCTGATAACAACCGTCAGACTGGTGTATCCGGTCACCCCGGCAGCATCTGTATAAGAATACATCGTCTGATAAGTTCCGACCACTGACGAGTCTACCTGAGCATTAATCTGAACATCTTCGATGCCGACGGTGCTGCCGTCCGTCAATGTCACATCCTTCAAATACACTACCGGATTAAAGGTCTCCCCTTTATTTAGAGTTACAAGACAGGTATCCAGATTTATCACAGGAACATTTTTATTATCACTTACAATATTAATAGGAAGTTTAGCAGATATTATATCTCCAAAACTGTTGCAGGCTTCCACACCAATGGTATATGTTCCCGGTTCCGACTTATTCACATCGCTGGAAACAATCTTTATCTTATCACTGATATCACCCTCAATAACATCTGTGACTGTCAGACGATCAAGTACCGTCACTGCATCTCCAACACCATAAACAAGGGGCATACTCAGAGCAAATTCCGGTGATCTATAATCTTTATATTCTACCGTACGTGTATAGGAACCCACATTATTACTGGAATCAAATACGAGAAAAGTCACTTCGCTGATTCCCTTATGAACAAATTTTGACCGTTTTCCGATAATAATCTGATCTGTAAGATTCCCGTCTTTATTATCAGACGCCTGAAGGCCTTCGACAAGCGCCGCATCGCCGTCAGCCACAGAAACCTGAATCTGATCCGACTCTGCAGTAATTACCGGACTTGTTTTATCCATGTTTCGATTAAACACAACCGTTGATATCAGCCATATCGCCAATGATACTGCAAACAACCCGATTGTTATAGTACGTATATATCTCATGCTTTTCTCCCTGTGTTTTTATGTCTTTATACAGATCCTTTTCTCGCAAACACAACCGCAATTGTCTTAAAAAGTATCTTAATATCCTTTCCGATATTCCAATCTTCAATGTATTTGCTATCCAGTGCTACCACTTCCTCAAAGTCTGTGATGTTGCTTCTTCCGCTCACCTGCCACATTCCTGTGATTCCAGGTTTTACCGCCAGCCGGCGTTTATGATAATCTTTATACTGAATATATTCATCCTCTGTCGGAGGCCGTGTTCCGACAAGACTCATATTTCCTTTTAATACATTGATAAACTGAGGAAATTCATCTAAGCTTGTTGCCCGCATGAATCTGCCAATCGGAATGATTCTCGGATCATTGTCCATCTTGAACATTAATCCGTTCATCTTATTTTGTGCCATCAACTCTTTTTTTCGCTCTTCTGCATCCATATACATGGAACGAAATTTATAGATCTTAAATCTTCTTCCATTTTTCCCGATTCGTATTTGTGTAAAGAAAATCGGTCCCGGAGACTGTATATAAATAATTGGTGCAAAAATCAGAAATATAATTCCCGTAAGTATTGTTCCTACAATTCCCCCTGCAATATCCATACATCGTTTCAGAAAAAGCTGTATCGGACTGGCGATAACAATGCTATTAGATATTACTGTAAATCCACCGACATTCTGAACCGTTTTATATTTTGATGTTTCCGGCATATATTCAGAAACATAAATATGTACAGCAATTCCCATTCTACGAAAATACTGCATCAGATTTTCCTGAAGGTATATCTGACCTGCAAAGTGTAAAAACACCTCATCAACGACATTTTTCTGCACATAGTTCAATGCATCGCCACGATAACCCACAACAGGTACATCTTCAATTTTCTTTCCACGAAGGTCTTCGTCAATGACAACCACACCGGCAACTTCATAGTCTTCATAAGAACTGCAGCTCAGAAGACGCTTCAGATCTTTCTGCACACACTCTTTTGTCGTAAATACAACCATCTTTTCTTTGGATGTACTTTTTTCTTTATATTTCTGAATCAGTTTTTTCATTATAATATGCACCAGATATATGAATATAAAACCAAATAGCCCCATCATCACCCATACAAGCCTTGAATGGCTTTCACCGCTTTTAGTGATGTAGAGATAGGTACTGATACTTATCATATTTAAAAGAACCTGCTTCATCACCTGAACAAATTCCCGGTAATATCCTCTCCTTAAAATGCCATGATACCCCTCTGCCAGAAGCGCAACTAATATAAATATAATCACTATAATCGCAGACATTCGATAATTTACTTCTGAAACTCCGGTATTTCCTCTGTTTCTCACAAATACCGCTAAGAAATAGGCCAGTTCGAACAAAATTAAATCCACAATTATAAAATCCAGGTGTTTCAGCCAATATTTTTTCTCTTTCTGGTACATTTTCCCCTCGTATCTTTATTCTCTTAAATTATTACCAAAAGTTCTACCTTTCGACAGTTGTCTCAATTGCTTCATTATACAGCCATATAATATAAAATTCAAGATTTATCTAAAAATTATCTAAAACCTCCTGCGTAGACATATTTTTATCCTAGTATGTTCTGCGCAGGAGGTTTTTATCCTTCTGTTTATTTAGAATTTCTTATGACTCAGACACTGATAGACCACATAGGCGATAATGCATGCCGCACCGATCACCGCCAGAATAATCAGCGGCCATGCCACTTTCCTGTCGGTCTCCTCCCAGCTTTCGCTTTCCGATTCTGATTCTGTTTCCGGAAGCTTTTTCCACTGGGCATAAAGCTCGATATTTTCAGACAGCATATTAAACTTCATCCCGGCATCATAGCTCTGGCCGCTGCCGTCCCGCTTTGTATTCCATCCCATAAACTGATAACCCGTCCGAAGCATCTTTTCTCCGGATAGAATTTCGACCATCTGATTGGCTTCATATTCGTTTTCATCCTTCGGAAGTCCTTCTACCGCTCCGGCGTTAGCATGATAAACGACCTGATACAGAGGAATCCATCGGCTGTAAAAATACAGGCCTTCCTCCACCATCACCGCTTCGTTTTTCGTTACCGTCTTTCCGATATCCTTCGTTCCGTAAATTTCTTCTCCCGGCTGATACAGAGCATCCTCCCGGGACTTCAGTGACCATCCGGCAAACCGGTAATGTTCCAGCGCGATCGTTCCCTGATTCTGCACTGTGACATTGCTTCCGGCTTCGTATTTTTCCCCGTCATTCGGCAGCACGCCGGTCATCCGGCTGCCTTCCGGAAGACTTGCGATATAATTCACCGCATACCTGTCCGCGCTGACCGTCTTCCACATGGCATATAAATTCACATCGCCGTCTTCAACCAAAATCCGGTCTCCAGAATTCAGGCGTCTGCCCGATCCATCCTGATTCAGACACCAGCCGTCAAAGACATAACGGGTTCCGTCCGCATCGGTTTTCTCAAGATTTCCGGCCGGCTGAACCGTCACCGAATCCCCGGAATAATAGATATTCTCTCCCGGGTACACCGTTCCCGATCCGTCCACCGGCACACTGCCGCCGGTACTTGTATTACCGTGATACGTCACGGTATACACCGGAATCCACTGGCCATATAAGGTAAGACCGCCTTCGGTCATCACTGCCTGTTTTTCCGCAGAAATATTATGTACAGGTCTGTCGGAATATATTTCTTCACCCTCCGAATAAATACCGTCTCCGGCTTCGGCAGACCATCCGGCAAACTGCCAGCCGTCGGCAGTCATCCCATTGCTGCCAAGGACACTGACCTTGTTTCCCGGCACATATTTTGCCGTATCCGCCGGCTCCTGCCCTTTAAGTTCGGCCCCCTCCGGCAGATTATTTTTATAATTCACCGGATATACGGTCTCCCTGTAGGTATAATTCACTTTGAAAAAATTATCCCCCAGCGGGTCCGGTGTATCCTGTCCCTGGTACCGGATCGTTTCCCAACTGTACTGATTATCAATAATCTCTCCGATATGAAAATCAATGCCGGCGCTTCCGCCCGTCCGGGCGTAAGGGTAACAGTTATCGGTCCGCTGATCCTCATTTTCCGCATAATAGCTCTCCGGTATTTCCGGAACAAGCGTATACCAGCCTTCCTCCAGATCTCCGATTTCAATCTGCTTCCGTGCTTCGTCGCTGGCCGTTTCAAAACCCAGCGCATATTCCGTATACGGTGTACTGTCTGTAATCACCTGATTCGGACTGTCAAAGCGGTAGAGTTTAAAACGGAAGTTATGGAAAGCCGTTTCACCATCCTGATACGGCCGCTGTTCCAACTGAACCGTTACATAAATCCGTCCGCTGATCGTTTCACTTTTCAAAGAAGCCTGGGCCATCGGAACATCCTCTGAAACAATATTTTCATAGCCGCTGCTGTTCAGCAGGGATTCCTTTTCAGAAACCTCTCCATTATAATACATCTTAAGCACATATTCCCCGGGTTCGCTCAGCGCTTTTGCCGCATCCGCCGGAAGCCGGTAAGGCATTCCGGTCATCACCTCTCCCACCGGCTGTTCACCGTCCGGCGTCACCCGGTACCACCGGGCCTTTAACGGAAGCTCCGACAGTTCTCCATAAATACTGTAAAGCTTCACCCCTGCTTTTCGAAGAAAATCCGCATCCGAAGTGTCGGTGCCCTTCATCACCGGGAGATTTACATCCAGAGCCTCCACTTCAACAGCAACATTCACCAAACTGGTATTAAACGGCGCATCTGCCGCCGGTGAATTTTCTTTCAGATAAATTCCGGACATTCCTTTGACACCGAGTGTCTGATTATTTCCACCTTCAAAATCACTGTCCGCCTGAATATAAGCCCGGCTTTCCTGCCAGACATTCATATCCGGAGATTTCCAGAGGATATACCAGCCATTTGCATCTCTGCAGACTTCGCCCCCGGTAAAATCAGCGGAAATATTTCCGCTTTTATCAATATATGTCCCCTCGGATAAAATATTTCCCTGACTGTCCGTGAAATGAAAATTCGCTCCGGCATAAGCCCGGATGGCGCTGACATCGCCCTCAAAGGTATCGACCGAATAAACGGCCTGATAAATCCGGCGTTTCCAGTCAGACACCGAGACAATCTGGTTCATGGATGCAGCGATTTGAGAATTCCCAATATTTTCTTCCGATTCATAAACCACCGGAAAATCCATTCCCTCTGCTGCAAGCCCCGTTCCCATAAATCCAAGGCAGAGGCCCACGCAGGCCAGAATCCGCACACAATTTCGTCGCATTTTCATAATGCACCTCCCTGATAAACTTCTCCCGTCAGATGCAGATACAGATCATCCACCGTTTCTGCCAGCTCCCATGCGCCGGCCTCGGACAATTCCTCCCTGCTGCCATAACCGAAAAGAACGCCGATCGCCGGAATGTGATTTCTTTTCGCACCGATCATATCATGTTCCCGGTCTCCGACCATCACTGCCGACGCTTCCGGATGTTCGATCCCCTGCTCCGCCGTCATCCGATGCATTGCCCAGGCGATCACTTCCCCCTTATCCGTCCGCTCTCCGCCAAGCAGGCTGCCGCACACCAGATCAAAATACTCTGCCAGGTGAAAATGTTCCAAAATCCGCAGCGCATAAACCTCCGGTTTGGATGTGGCAAGTGCCAGCACCTTGTTCTGGCTTTTCAGCGTTTTCAGCAGCGCCTCAATTCCTTCAAAAACCGTATTTTCAAAAATCCCTTTATCACTGAAATAGACTCTGTAGGCTTCCACCGCAGCCCGGGCATCCTCCGGGCTGAAACCGTAAAACCGTTCAAAGGACTGGCTCAGCGGCGGCCCGATAAACTTATACAGCCGGCTCCGGTCCTCCACATCTATGCCAAAGGTCTTCAGCGCATACATCACTGAATTCGTAATACCGATTCCCGGATCCGTCAGCGTGCCGTCCAGATCAAATAAAACGATGGTTTTCTTATGCCATTCCTGACCGTTCATTCCAATCCCCTCTTTTCGCAGAATTTCTTTATTATATGGAGAAATTATGACTGTCCCCGGCCCGATGGACTAAATCCTCCAGCGTTATGCTGTCCACATATTGATTCACCACATCCGATAAACCTTCCCAGAATCCCAGCGTCGGACATTCGGAAGCCCTTGGACACTGGTTCACCGAATCCTCCAGACAGGCCACCGGTGCAAGACTTCCCTCTGCAACTCTTAAAATATCGCCTGCCGTATATTCGGAAGGCTCCCTGGATAAGCGGTAGCCGCCGCCGGCTCCGCGCACACTCCGCACATATCCGGCTCTGCTCAGAAGCGTCATCACCTGTTCCAGATATTTCACCGTAATTCCCTGCCTGGCTGAAATATCTTTCAGAGGAATCAGAGCCCCCCGGTCATGCATGGCCAGATCGAGCATTGTCCGCAGTGCATAACGCCCCTTTGTCGAAACTTTCATAAAACAACCGCTCCTTACACATTTCTTAGAATTCCTATATCATACTATTTTACTATAGATTGGATGTCCCCGCAACTCTCAGAGCTATTATTATTTTCTCTTAAGAAATTTTATAAAAAGAATATTTTTTAATCACATTCTGAACACATTTTATGCCTATAATAAAACCATACAAAGCAAATAAACTTAATAAAAATTGAATTTATAGCTTTTATCCCCCTCTTAATAAAAATGCCGATGTTTTTACACCGGCATTTTTATTGTTTTCGTCACCATTCTTTCGGATATCCGCATAACTGCATCGATATCGGCATTTTTAAATTTTCGAATTCTTTTTTCTCTCGTTCACAGCATAACATACCAAAACCAGTACCGTGATAACGCTCATGCAGACGCCCGCCGCCAAAAACCAGAAATTTACTCCGACTTTTTCTGCGATCGGGCTGGCAATGAGAAGTCCCACAGGCATAGTCACCGATGAAATCAGCGTCAGAACAGAAAATGCCCGGCCCATTTTTTCCGGTGCGATCGTTTCCTGCATATAGGCGACCAGCGGAATCGAATGAACATTGCCGAAGGCGCCGAGACCGGCGCATACGCCCACAAAGAAAAGCCATCCGGAAAATACCGGCGGTATAAGACCGCAGACAGCCGATATGATTCCGATTCCAAAAAGCCCGATAAATGAAGTCCGTATTTTCCGGTTCACCTTGATGACACTTGAAAACAGGAGGGAAGATCCCATCATTCCCGCCGCAAAGGCAAACTCAACGGCGCTTCCGTGCATGGCGGACAATTTAAAATAGTCACTGGTCATCAGCGGATAAAAGGCCGACAGCGGCGCATAAAAAAACATGCACAGCGCCTCGGCAATCACCACATAAAACAGCTTTCTGTCCGCCTTAAAAACCTCCAGCCCCTGTTGAAACTGACGGCGCATACTCTCATTTTCCACCGCCGCTTTTTCCAGCTTCGGAATTTTGACCGCTGCCAGAGCCAAACTGGCCAGAAGGGCTCCGATAACATCACTCATTAACACGATCGACATCGGAAAAGCCGCATAAAGTGCGGCGCCGATGACCGGACCCAGTAAAAAGGATCCCGAATTCATAAACTGCATCCAGCCGTTTGACCGCACCAACTGGTCCGCCGGTACAAGCTGTGGAATAATGGACTGAATCGCCGGCTGCTGGAATGTCGTTCCTATGCCGCGCACACAGAGCATGATGAGAACCGTCCACACAGGAAGTTCAAAGAAAAACAGCAGCGCCGCATATAAAAGCGCTGCCAGTCCCATGGCCATATCCGAAAAAATCGAAATATATTTCCGGTTATAACGGTCTGCGGCAATTCCGGCCAACGGGCTGAATAAGGTCATGGGCAGAAATGCCACCAGTCCCGACATGCCCAACACCATCGGGGAAGACGTCTGTTCCGCCAGCCACCAGATCAGGGCGAACTGAACTCCGCTGCTCCCCAGTAAAGAAACTGCCTGCCCCAACGCGACAAGCAGAAATTTTGATTTCCATTTCTGTATTTTTAACATTTGATTCCATGAACCTTTCTTTTCTCAAAACAGACAAGCCGTACGTCCGGGATCCCGTTAAACACGCAGGCCACCACACCCGCCTCTTTATACCCCATACTTGTATACATTTTCCGTGCAGCGCTGTTTATCCGGTTTGTGTCCATCCTCAAATACGGACAGCCGTTTTCAAGGCCATACTTTTCATAAAAATGAACAAATTCACTGCCATAGCCCTGCCGCGAACAGGCCGGGTGGACGACCAGCGTATGAAGTACCATCACCTTATCCGCCGGAGCATCATATTCCCAGTGACAATCCGCATATTCCGGAACCTGTTCCCGGTCAATTTTCGCCGCCGCAACAATTTTTCCATCGTCTTCACAGACAAATAATGTGCCTTTTTCAAAGGCTTCTTCGGCTGTCCGAAGGGTCGGATACACACCCCGCACCCAGCCGATACGTCTGTTTCCCGCTTCTTCATCATCCAGTATGGCATCGTATATTTTCACCACAGAAGCAATATCCTCTCTGTTTGCTTTTCTGATCACGTTAAATTCCTCTTATCTATTCTTTATCAAAATCCACAACAAACTCGCCCTCCGGCGTCCGCATTGTCAATACGCCCAGGTTAAATTCATCATCCATAATCGTAATATGATATTCAAAAATAACATCCGCCTCAAATTTTGAAATGAGTAAATAGACGCCGTTCTCTTTTCCATCAATCTGCTCACATATATCTTCATAAACCATCTGTCCCGAAATTTCTCTCGGATACCCGGATTCTTTTATCTTCTTTTCAATCGCCTGATATAATTCGTTCATTGCATCTTTCTCCTTTTTCTATCCTACATCGGTGTCCCCACTTCAATCAGGTTCCCGTCCGGATCATAAAACCGTATAACCGTCTGTCCCCAGGAATGGTGCATCAGACGGTGGACCCAGGTTACCGGAATTTCATAAGCATCCAGCTTCTCAGCAAAAGCTTCGATATTCTTTTCTTCAAAGTACAATTCCGATGCATTATTTTCCGGAATAATTTCCCTGTCTAAAAAGGACTTCCATATATTTTTATCCTGAAGCACAAGTCCTTCCGTTAAAATAACATTTCCGTCATTATCTGAAACCACTTCCAGGCCGAACAGGTCTTTGTAAAATTTTTTGGAACGTTCCACATCTTCCGTAACGATCAGAATATTTTTTAATTTCATTTGTACCTCCATTTTTTCCAGTATTGTTATCGAATCGGATAAGGATAAACTTTCCATCATATTCATGGTTTTATTATAGCACTTCCTTTTCTCAAAGTCATTGTTATGCAAAAAATCTTTGATGAATTATTTCACAGGCCTGCTGCATCAAAATCCGCACCGCACACTCAAAGACAGCGCAGGCAATGTTGCCACTGCCTGCGCTGTTTTATATTTTTGTCAATTATTTTGCTACAATATTTACAATCTTTCCAGGAACGTAAATTTCTTTAATGATATTTCCGGACAGACGGTCTCCGAGGGCTTCCTTCGCCATGGCAAGAACATCTTCCTTGGATGCATCTGCTGCAATATTGATGACGGCTTTTGTTTTACCATTGACCTGAACCGGAATCTTCAGTTCATCATCTTTCATAGCCTCTTCATCGGCTTCCGGCCATTCTGCCTTGAATACCGAAGTATCGTGGCCAAGCTGTTCCCAGAGTTCTTCGGAAACATGCGGTGCAAACGGAGCCATAAGCACAACGGCCGTTTCCAGCGTCTTTTTATCAACGCCGCCGTTTTTCGTCATTTCGATGAGTTTGTTGTTATATTCCATGAAACCGGAAATTACCGTATTCAGGCTGAAAGATTCAAGGCGGCCTGTGATATCATACGCCATCTTATGACGCAGTTTAATCATTTCCTTTGTTTCTTTCACATTGGCGTCTTTATTCTGAAGAACCATGTTCCAGAAACGGTTGAGGAAACGGTGAACACCTTCGATTCCCCGGTCGTCCCATTCGGAATCCAGTTCCGGCGGACCTACGAAAAGCTCGTACATTCTCAGGGCATCACAGCCGTAATCTCTGACAAGATCATCCGGTGAAACAACATTGCCCTTGGATTTACTCATCTTAATACCGTTTTTACCGGTAATCATTCCCTGGTTGAACAGTTTGTGGAATGGCTCATCAAAGTCGATCACGCCGATATCGCACAGGAATTTGGTATAGAATCTGGAATAAAGCAGATGCAGTACGGCATGTTCAACACCGCCGATATACATATCTACCGGAAGATATTTGTCCGCTTTTTCTCTGGATACCAGTTCGTCGTTGTTATGAGAATCCACATAACGCAGGAAATACCAGGAAGATCCCGCCCACTGAGGCATTGTATTTGTTTCACGTTTTGCCGGCGCGCCGCATTTCGGACAGGTTGTATTTACCCAGGAATCAATGGCGGCCAATGGGGACTCACCGGTACCTGTCGGCTGATAGGATTCAACCTCCGGCAGTAATAACGGCAGTTCTTCTTCCGGCACCGGAACACAGCCGCATTTCGGGCAATGAACGATCGGAATCGGTTCGCCCCAGTAGCGCTGACGGCTGAATACCCAGTCACGCAGCTTATAATTGACGGTCGCTTTACCCATACCCATTTTTTCAATCATATGCGGCGCTTCTTTTTTAAGCACAGAAGATTCCATGCCATTCCATTCGCCGGAATTTATCATAGTTCCTGAAGCTTCTGTATAAGCTTCTGTCATATTTTCAATTTCTTTACCGTCTTTGGCAATGACCTGAACGATTGGAAGATCAAATTTCTTAGCAAATTCAAAGTCACGGTCATCATGGGCCGGTACACACATGATTGCGCCGGTACCATAATCCGCCAATACATAATCGGAAAGCCAGATTGGTGTCTTTGCGCCGTTTAACGGATTGATGGCATAGCTTCCGGTAAATACGCCGGTCTTTTCTTTGTCCTGAAGACGGTCAACATTGGATTTCATAGATGCTTCAAAAATATATTTTTCGACAGCTTCTTTATTTTCCGGTGTTGCAAGGGAAGCGGCTAATGCGTGTTCCGGTGAAAGCACCATAAATGTTGCGCCGTGTAAGGTATCCGGACGGGTTGTATAAACAACGATTTTATCATCTCTGTCATCTACCGGGAATTCAACTTCTGCACCATAGGATTTACCAATCCATTCGGTCTGCATCTTTTTAACTTTTTCCGGCCAGTCCAGTTTGTCCAGATCGTTTAAAAGACGGTCTGCATATTTTGTAATGCGGAGCATCCACTGTTTGAGATTTTTCTTTGTAACCGGAGAACCGCAGCGTTCACAGTTTCCGTTAACAACTTCTTCATTTGCAAGGCCTGTTTTACAGGACGGGCACCAGTTGATCGGCATCTCTTTTTCATAAGCAAGACCTGCTTTAAACATTTTTACAAAAATCCACTGTGTCCATTTGTAGAAATTCGGATCTGTCGTATTCACTTCCATATCCCAGTCATAAACGGCTGCGATTTCATTAATCTGGCGTTTGATATTTGCAATATTTTCTGCGGTGGATTTTGCCGGATGAACGCCCATCTTAATCGCATAGTTTTCTGCCGGAAGGCCGAAAGCATCCCAGCCCATCGGATGGATGAGGTAATGTCCCTGAAGCAGTTTGTAACGGCTCCATACGTCAGAAATAACATAGCCTCTCCAGTGACCGACATGAAGGCCGTTGCCGGATGGATACGGGAACATATCCAGACAGTAATATTTCGGTTTCTTTCCATCATTGACGTTGATCGGGTTTTTCTCCCAGTTTTCACGCCATTTTTTCTCAATCGCCTTATGGTTAAACGGTGTTGCCATAATCTTAAAACCTCCAAAAAATTAATGAAGCCCCTTCGTCTGCTAGAGACGAAAGGGCCTTATTCCGTGGTACCACTCTAATTCATGGACATGTCCATGCACTCAAAATTCTTTAACGGTAATTACCCGCCGCAGCCTACACAAAACATCTTCAACCGCGGGACTCCGAGGCGAGTTGGGACTGTCCTTCCGCTGTCTCACACCAACCGACAGCTCTCTGACAGGGGACGCATCTTAATACTCCTCTTCGACGTCTGATTTTAAACTATAGATTATTCTATCATATTTCAGATAAAAGTCAAATGATTTTCTATCCATCCGAAAATTTTTACAGAACAAAGCAAAGGCGGTCTGTACATCCCAGACCGCCCGCTTTGTTAAAGAGTGGATTCTATTTCAGATTATTTTTCTGCATTCGCATTATCTGCGATAACTTTTTCCTGAACATCTCCCGGTGCCTGTTCATAACGGCTGAAGGAGTAAGCATAGGAGCCGCGTCCGCCGGTCATAGAACGCAGATTTGTGGAATAACCGTAAAGTTCGGATAACGGAATATCTGCAACGATTTCTGTCTTTCCATGATCTGTCGGGTTCATACCAAGAACACGGCCGCGCTTTTTATTCAAATCGCCCATGATATCTCCGGTATAGCTGTCCGGAACAACAACAGACAGAGAAACGATCGGCTCAAGGATTACCGGATTTGCCTGAATAAAGGCGCTCTTGAAGGCCTGACGCGCTGCTGTTTTAAACGCCATTTCCGAAGAGTCTACCGGATGGTAGGAACCATCGAATAATGTGGCTTTAACACCAACCACCGGATAGCCGGCCATAGGTCCTTTACCCACAGAATCCTGAATACCTTTTTCTACTGCCGGGAAGTAATTCTTCGGTACGGCACCGCCGACAACGCGTTCACCGAATACATATGGTGTTTCCAGATCGCCGGATGGTTCAAATTCCATAGCAACGTCGCCATACTGACCATGTCCGCCGGACTGTTTTTTGTATTTTTCACGTACGGAAACTTTCTTGCGAATGGTTTCACGATATGGAACTCTCGGTTTGGAAAGGTTGATTTTAACCTTATACTTCGCTTCCAGCTTGCTGACGACAACGTCCAGATGCTGATCGCCCATACCATAGAGCAGTGACTGATGATTTTCCTTATCGTTATAAGCACGAAGCGTTAAATCTTCTTCCATCATCTTCTGCAGAGCCTGGGAAACTTTATCTTCATCACCCTTGTTTTCTGCTTCATATCTCTTGTATGTATATGGAGACTGTACTTCAAACTTTTCAAATACCAGAGGATCTGCTTTCAGTGACAGCGTATCGCCTGTGGATGTATTACTCAGTTTTGCGATCGCTCCGATATCACCGGCTTTTAATTCCGGCATTTCAATCGCTTCTTTACCTCTTAAAACATAAATTCTGGAAAGCTTTTCTTCGGTTTCTTTCTCATAATTATAAATCACAGAATCCGCTTTTAATTCACCGGAACAAACTTTAATCAGAGAATACCGGCCGATAAACGGGTCTACGATCGTCTTAAATACATAAGCGGAGAACGGACGACGGGAGTCATAGTCTACGTTGTATTCTTTTTCAGTTCTTGGGTCTTTACCAAAAATTTTAATATTATCACGAATTGGTGATGGTAAGAATTCGACACAGGTTTCAATTAATCCTTCGATACCGTATTCTTTCGTACCGGAACCACACTGTACAGGAACAACCGAGCCTTCATTAACATTCACACGCAGCGCATCGATCACTTCATCCACTGTAAATTCACCGCCATCGAAATAGCGTTCCATATACTCTTCACTGGTTTCAGCAACAGCTTCCATCAATGCTTCACGGCAAGGTTCCAAATCATCCTGAACATCGTCCGGAACATCTCTTTCTTCCCATTTGCCATCGCCGATGAAATTACGTCCCTTTAAGGTAACCACATTCACAACACCTGTAAATTTACCGTCTTCACGGATCGGCAGATGGAAAGGTGCAATACGTTTGCCATAGAGTTCACGCAGTTGTTCAACAACCTTCATATAATCTGCATGTTCGTCATCCATATTTGAAACAAAGAATACTCTCGGAATACCATATTTTTCGCAGTAATCCCAGGCTTTTTCCGTACCTGCCTCAACGCCCGCTTTACCATTGATTACAATAATAGCGCCGTCTGCTGCTGCAAGCGCTTCATCAACTTCTCCGGCGAAATCCAGATATCCCGGTGTATCCAGAAGGTTGATCTTCCAGAATTTCCATTCTATAGGTACAATCGAAGTACTGATCGAAAATTTACGACGGATTTCCTCTTTATCATAATCACTGATTGTATTTCCATCTTCTACGCGTCCCTGGCGTGTTGTCACTCCGGTGACATGAGCCATAGCCTCAACCAGAGACGTTTTTCCACAGCCTCCGTGACCTAAAACTGCAACATTACGTATGTCCTGTGTTTTGTAAACCTTCATGTCTTATTCCTCCATTACGCTTTATATTTGCCATGGTTATATTTTACTAAAAAATTTGAATTTCTTCAATAGTTTTATGAAAAATATACAAGTTTTTCCGCCTTATTCTCAATTTTCCGGGCACCAAACCAAAAAAAGCGCTGTAAATAGCCATCCTTCGAAGAATTTTTCCAAAAATATCACAGAATTTCCTTTAAATCCGCCACCGTCCGGGCCGCCGTCAGCATGGTCACACCAATATTTTCCAGTTCTTCAATGCCCTGTTCATATACCCGGGACATGGCATCCGTCACCAGTCCCAGCTTAAAATCCCGTTCACTGGCCTCATAAATGCTCGTACGCGGACAATTCGGAAAATTATTTCCCATAAAAATCAGAGAATCCACACCCTGATCTTTTAAAAATTTTTCCAGATTTGTCTCATAAAAAGCGCCCCAGCGGGATTTATAGACAATCCACTCCTTCGGTCCGATTTTCTGGGGTTTTCCGGATATCAGAAGGTCCGCGTCCATTAACCGTCCGACCGCAGGATCCGGTTTTAGCTCCGACACGATTTCGGCGCCGGCACTGCCCGGTGCCACCAGGGTAACACCGGATAAAATCTGTTCTCTCCGGCATAAATCCACATTGGAACCATCCGGCTTATAATACCGGACGATATGGATGATTGGCACCAAGCTTTTCCGCGCCTGGCATAAAACATCTGAAATTGACGGAATCACCTCCATGGCGCCTGCCACAGGCATCGCCCCGTCCGGCAGTGAAAAATCATTCTGCATATCAATAATCACCAGCGCCCCGTGTTCCCAATTCAAATCTGTTACATGTGTTCCCATATTTTTACCTCCCCCATTCTCTACATTCCATTGATTTCATTTTATCATATTCACCACTTTACCACAATAAAAAAGCAGTGTCTGAAAAAACTGCTTGCATTTTTTTTTTGATAATGCTATGATTAGGTCAACAAAAAAAAGCAAAGACGGGAACCAGTAAGGATTCCGGGTTTTATACAGAAAGTAACCGGCTGATGAGAGGTGCATAAAACAGAATCCCGAATACATCCCCGAGCTGCAGGCTGAACTCCTTTCGGATATTAGGCTGTGCCGGTTGCAACCGTTATATTGCCGGAGTATAATCAGTTTATGACGTACTCTATAAGATTTGTACAGCGATGTACAGATGAATAAAGGTGGTACCACGGAAGTCTGCTTTCGTCCTTTATACCGGGGACGGAAGCTTTTTTTGTCCCCAAATATCAACGGCTGGAGATGCCGAATAGAGATCATTTGGAGGTATATATTATGATTATTGTTATGAAACCACAGGCTGAGGAAGCAGCGATCCTCACTGTCAGCAAAACGATTGAACAGGCAGGTCTTGAAGTCCATTTATCCAAGGGACACGAAGTCACGATCATCGGCGTTGTCGGTGACAAAAACATATTAAACCGTTCCGTCCTCTGCCAGCTTCCGCAGGTCGAAAAAATTGTGGATATTACCGAGACCTACAAGCTTGCCAATAAAAAATTCCACCCGGAACCAACCTGCGTCAAAGTAAAAAATGCATTTATTGGAAATGGCCACACAGCCATTATGGCCGGACCATGCTCCATTGAAAACGAGGATATGATGATACGGACAGCCTTTGCCGTCAAAAAAGCCGGCGCAACCTTCTTACGGGGCGGCGCTTTTAAACCGAGAACTTCCCCTTACGCTTTCCAGGGTCTGGAAGAAACCGGTTTAAAATATATGAAAGCGGCCGCTGATGCCACAGGCCTCGCTTCGGTCTGTGAAGTCACCAGTCTGGAAGCCATTACAAAAGCGGTGGACTATGTGGATATGCTTCAGATCGGCGCCCGGAATATGCAGAACTTCGCCCTTTTAAAAGAGGCCGGAAAGACCGGACTGCCTATTTTATTAAAACGGGGGCTCTCCGCAACCATTGATGAATGGCTGAATGCTGCCGAATATATCATGGCGGAAGGCAACCCGAATGTGGTTCTCTGCGAACGGGGTATCCGCACCTTTGAAACGGCCACCCGAAATACGCTGGATTTAAGCGCTGTGCCTGTCATTAAAAATAAGTCCCATCTGCCGATCATCGTGGATCCGAGCCACGGCACCGGTGTCCGGGAATATGTGGCCCCAATGGCCCGGGCGGCCATCGCCTCCGGTTGTGACGGACTGATGATCGAAGTTCATCCGGAACCATCCAAGGCTCTGTCCGATGGCCCTCAGTCTCTGACTCTGGAACAGTTTGATAATCTCTGCGGCGAATTAAAGCCGATGCTTTCATTTTTCGGGAGGACACTTTAATGCGTAAACATACGATTGGTTTTATCGGCCTCGGCCTTATCGGCGGTTCCATCGCCAAGGCGCTGAGAGCCGCACATCCGGAAGATACCTTTATCGCCTATAATCGAAGCAAAGCCAGCCTCATTGAGGCGATGGCCGATGGAACGATCAATCAGGCGACGGATGCGATCGGCTCCGGATTTTCTGAATGTGATATTATTTTTCTGTGCGCTCCGGTCAGCGTCAATATCCGCTGTCTGGAAACGTTAAAACCGATAATCAAACCGGACTGTATTCTGACCGATGTGGGCAGCGTGAAGACAACGATTCACGAAGCCGTCTGCCAGATGGGCCTGACCAGTCACTTTATCGGCGGCCACCCGATGGCCGGATCCGAGAAGATCGGTTACAGCAACGCCAAAATCCATCTTCTGGAAAATGCCTACTACATACTGACACCGGGCGAAGGCACTACGGAAGCTATGCTGGAAACGATGATTGACATTGTCAAAGACATTCATGCGATTCCGGTCACATTAAACTACAGGGAACATGACCGGATTACTGCTGCCATTTCCCATCTGCCCCATATTATCGCCTATACCCTCGTCAATCTGGTAAAGGAATCCGATAATCCCGATGGACTGATGCGTATGCTGGCCGCCGGAGGCTTTAAAGATATTACCCGGATCGCCTCTTCTTCACCGGAAATGTGGCAGCAGATCTGTACGGAAAACAAAGCGCAGATCATCGATATGCTGAAGCTCTACATCTGCCGGATGACCGAAATCGGGGATGCCATTCAGTCCGATGACCTGCAGGGGCTTCTGGACACCTTCGCATCCGCCAAAGAATACCGGGATGATATTCCGAAAAGCCACGCCAAAAGCCTGCTGGCGCCGTCCTATGAGATTTTTGTCGATCTGGTGGACGAATCCGGTGCCATCGCAACCATTGCGACCATTCTGGCAACCAATAATATCAGTATTATGAATATCGGTATCGTCCATAACCGTGAATTTCAAGAAGGGGTTCTTCATATTGAATTTTACGACAATGATTCCACTGAAAAAGCGGTGGAACTTTTAAACCGTTTCCACTATGTGATTCACCTGAGAAAATAATACAAAAAACTTTTTAAAGGAGTTTATACTATGAAAATTCATCCACTCCACGGATTAAAAGGAACTGTTTCTGTTCCGGGGGATAAATCCATTTCCCACCGGAGCATTATGCTCGGTTCGATTGCCGAAGGAACTACGGAAGTCCACCATTTTCTCCAGGGCGCCGACTGCCTCTCCTCCATCGCCTGTTTCCGGCAGATGGGCATTGCGATTGAAAATAACGGAGACATCGTCCGTGTCCACGGGAAGGGCCTCCACGGCCTGAAACGGCCGGAAAATATTCTGGACACGGGAAACAGCGGAACGACGACCCGGCTTATGTCCGGAATTCTCGCCGGACAGTCCTTTGACTGTGTCATCAACGGTGATGCCTCGATTCAGTCCCGGCCGATGAAACGGATTATGACACCGCTGTCCATGATGGGGGCTTCGATTGAAAGCCTGAAAGGAAATGGCTGTGCACCGTTGAAAATCACCGGTCAGCCTCTCCACGGCATCCATTATGATTCTCCCGTTTCTTCCGCCCAGATAAAGTCTGCCATTCTCTTTGCCGGACTTTATGCGGAAGGTGAAACCAGCGTGACGGAACCGGTACTTTCCCGCAACCACACTGAGCTGATGCTGGCTGCCTGCGGCGGCGATATCACTTCCATTGGCACAACCGCCGCCCTCCGTCCGGTAAAAAAACTGGAAGCCCAGAAAATCATTGTGCCGGGAGATATTTCCTCTGCCGCCTATTTTATGGCCGCCGGGCTTATTGTCCCGGGCTCAGAAATCTGTATTGAAAATGTAGGCATCAATCCGACCCGCGATGGTATGGTAAAGGTCTGCCAGGCCATGGGCGGAAATATTTCTCTGGAAAACGTCCGGAAAGTCTGCGGTGAACCGGTGGCAGACATCGTTGTCCGCCATTCTGCCCTTCACGGAACCACCGTGGAAGGCGATATCATACCGACTCTGATCGATGAACTTCCGGTTATCGCTGTCATGGCTGCCTTTGCCGAAGGCCAGACCATCATTCGGGATGCATCGGAACTGAAAGTGAAAGAATCGGACCGGATCGCTGTTATGACCGAAAACCTGAAAGCCATGGGCGTGGATATTACAGCCACTGAAGACGGCATGATTATCAACGGCGGTGCCGCACCAAAGGGCGCAAAAATCCAGAGCCATCTGGACCACCGCATCGCCATGTCTTTCGCTGTCGCTGCACTGGCAGGTGAGGGTGAAACGGAAATCGTCGGCAGCGACTGTGTGAATATTTCCTACCCAAGTTTCTATGAAGATTTATTTGGTCTGGGTGGAAAATAAGGAAATCAATGAAATTTTTTGACAAAACCGGCGCGGTAGAAATCACGCCGGTTTTTCCATGCTTGCAGGATCATGTTTTCGCTAGACTTTATCGTGAATATGTTCATTTCCCCATTCACAAAGAGATTGGAGGACCGGCATTAAAGTCAGGCCACGCTCGGACATAGAATATTCCACTTTTGGCGGTACCTGTGGATATTCCCGACGGACAATCAGACCGTCAGCTTCTAATTCTTTCAATTGTGTACTAAGCATTTTATGCGTAATTTTTCCCACCGTTCTTTTTAGCTCACTATAACGCAAAACTTCTTTTTTCCACAGCCAGAATAAAATGTGCATTTTCCATTTACCGCCTATCAATGACATCGCATAAGCAAAAGGTGTAATGTTTACTTCTTGTTCCATTTTATACTCTCCCTTTAGATAGTATCTGTTATTTTAGTGCGTACTTGTCAAAACGCTCGCATAAGTATATCATGAGAACATCAATGAAACAAGGAAGTGTATACAATGAAAAGAAAAATCCAGATTTGGGACTATGCCGGAGAAATTATGAGTTCCCTGCAAAAAGGCGTCCTTTTAACAACAAAGTCCGGTAAACAGGTAAATACGATGACGATTTCATGGGGAATGATGGGCATTGAATGGGCAAAACCGATATTCACGGTTTTTATTCGTGAAAACCGCTTTACCCGTACACTTTTGGAGCAGAACCCTGAATTTACCGTCAATATTCCTTATGGAGAATTTGACAAAAAGATTTTAGGAATATGTGGGACAAAGACAGGGCGGGATGCTGACAAAATCAATCTGGCAGGTCTGACACTGGAAACACCCGAAAACGTTTCTGTTCCTGCAATTCGGGAATTGCCATTGACGCTTGAATGCAGAGTTATTTATAAACAGAAACAAAACCCACAGGCAATTACAGATGAGAACAATCAAAAATTCTATCCGCAGAACGTGGACAGCAGCTATCACAGCGCAAACAAGGATTACCATACCGCATACTACGGAGAAATCGTTGCAGCGTATATTATCGAATAACAAAAAACCTCGATAACGGTTTTACAAATATTGGTATGCAATGAAATCTTCCATAAAAAACTCTATGCGAAAAATTTCAATCGCATAGAGTTTCTTTTTTGATTCATTTCTCCCAGAATCCGGTCATCGTCTCTGCCAGCCGGCGCCATTTCTTATATTTCTTCCGATAATCCCTCACTGCCCTTTCCTTTTGAGGCCAATAGGTTCGCGCTGTCCGAACACATTCCCTGTAGGCTTCCGAATACGACGCATACACCCCCGTTCCAACCCCTGCAGCGATGGCTGCTCCGAGAACTCCGGTTTCTTCACATGCCGTGATTTCCACCGGCACCTCCAGAATATCTGCAAAAAGCTGACCCCAGGCAGCGCTTTTACTGATGCCTCCGGTGAGGCGCACCTTCTCCGGCTGCCCGCCGCCTCTTTCAAGGAATTCCATATGATATTTATGCATAAAAACAATTCCCTCTGCCAGCGCCCGCAGCATTTTTTCCGCTGAAGTATTTAATTCTATTCCGACAAAACAGGCTTTTGCTTCCGGATGAACACTCGGCTGGGCAATAAAAGGCAGGTAAAAAATTCCGGAAGTTTCATCCAACTTCGACAAAACCCCATCAATCCGAGAATATACTTCATTTCTTCCGCAATCAGACGCCTTTGCCAATGCCGCTCCAAAATTTTTCACAAACCATTCCAGATTGTTGGCAGATGCTCCGCTCCATGAACAGTTCAAATATCTTCCGGGATAGACATGAAACATATTTGCAGATGCCCCTGGAAGAATTTTTTCAGAAACGGTCTGATTCACACACCAGCTTCCGGCAATCATATTTACAGTTCCGGGAACATCGGCCCCACAGCCGACAAAGCACGCCATGTTGTCCATCATACCTGCCGTTACCGGAGTTCCTGCCGGAATCCCGGTCAGCCGTTCTGCTTCTCCGGTAACATATCCGGCGATATCACTGCCCTTTTCCTTCAGTTCCGGAAGGTATGGATACATCTCCTCAATGCCGTAAAGCCTCATCAGCTCCCGGGAATAATCTGCCCGTTCCATATCCAGAAGCGACGAACCGCTCATACTGTTTTTCTCACTGACATAATTTCCGGTCAGTTTATAAATAAAAAATCCGCCGGGAAGAAGAATATGACGAATTTGTTTATATATTTCCGGCCGATAGTGTTTGTACCATTTTAACAGCATCCCGGTTTGTCCGCCCCACAGCCCGGCCTGCGTCAGCCTCCGGATTTTCCTTCCATCATCGTTTCCGGCCAGGCTCTCTGCAAGAGCGTTGGCCCGATAATCATTGGAATATATCCCATTGTCGATCGGTCTGCCATCCGCACCCAGAATAACAAGACCGTTGCCATAGGCCGATATCCCTATCCCGCAAATCTGCTTCGGATTTATTCCGGATGTTCGAATCAAATCGCCAATTTTTTTCCCAACTTCCCGCCAAAGCAGTTCCGGATCATACATCTCAAATCCCGGTTCTTCCGAAATCAAATGAATATTGCTGCAGGACTTTATGCCAATCTGTTGTCCATGCCGGTCAAACAGCCCGATTTTTATACTTGAATTTCCTTCGTCAATACTCAATAAATACCCATTCATATATATACCCCCTCAAAAACACGGTTTTACCGCTTCCATCAACTTCTTCGCAAATAAACAAAGCGCGGATACCACAAACTGCGGCATCCGCTATATTTGAAAAGGAGGGTTACTATGTTTCATTTCAGGCGGTATGTATCATGGCTGCCTCGATTTCTTCTTTTTCCGGCATAACCATCAGCGCACCTTTTCTGGAGGTTACAATCGCCGCTCCTGTATTGGCATATTTCAAAATATGTTCAAGCATCTTCCGGTCCAGATGTTCCATCCCTTCGTCAAGTATCCGGCTCAGAACGATTCCAAAAAAAGCGTCTCCGGCGCCTGTGGTCTCAACCGTTTCCCACATATGGCAGGCCGGAACCTCCACATAAAACTCTTTGTAATAAGCGCGACTCCCGGCACCGCCCATGGTCAGAAAAATCAAAGGAATATCCCTTATTTTTCGAAGTTCTGAAATCCCCCGGTCCAGATCATGCTCACCGGTGTACCACTGAAGTTCAGAATCTGAAATTTTCAATATATCGCACATCTCAAATCCCCATGTCATCTGTTCCCGCAATAAGGCTTCCGAATCCCAGAGCAGTTCCCGAATATTCGGATCAAAACTGATCCACGCACCATTATTTTTCGCTGTTTCCACGGCCCGCATCGTTCCACTCCGGTTTTTATCGTGTGTCATAGACAAGGTCCCAAAATGAAACAATCGTGTTTCCGTCAAAAGCTCCTGACGGATTTCTTCATATTCCAGCATCATATCCGCACCCGGATTTCTATAGAAGGAAAAGGTTCTGTCTCCCTCTTCATTTTTTGAAACAAACGCCAGAGTTGTAGGTACTTTGCTGTCAAAACAGAGATTTTCCACATGGATATTTTGAGAAATCAGTGCGTCCCTGAGCATATATCCGAGGGCATCATTGCCAACTTTGCCAATAAACGCTGCTTCTTTACCAAGTCGCCGCATCATTGCCAGAAGATTACAGGGAGCGCCTCCCGGATTAGCGCTGTAAAGCCGCTTTCCCGTATCTGTCGGATCTTCCTGAATAAAATCCACTAAAAGTTCACCGATAGCCACCACATCATACATATATACCACCTCTGATAATCAACTTTCTTATCGGATACAGAATCTATCGCTTTATATCCAGATAAAATTCATACGCTTCCTTATCAGTATAATTTTCATGGATAACTTTTGCAACTGCTTTTGCCATGGCTTTCGGATCCTCTGCCTGGAAAATATTTCTTCCCATATCCACACCGTGCGCCCCTTCGCTGATCGCTCTGTAAGCCAGTGTCAGCGCTTCATTCGGAGGAAGCTGTTTGCCTCCCGCAACGACGATTGGTACCGGACAGCCTGCCGTAACTTTTTCAAAATCGTCACAATAATAAGTTTTTACAATCTGAGCGCCAAGTTCTGCAAGCACCCGGGTTGCCAGAGAGAAAAACTGCGGGCTGCGCGCCATCTGTTTTCCGACGGCAACGACACCCAGTGTCGGAATACCATATTTGATTCCCACATCAATTGTCCGGCAGAGATTTGTTATTGTTTCTTTTTCATCCGGAGTTCCCAAAAATGTCTGAACTGCCATTGCCGAGGCATTCATCCGAATAACATCCTCTATATCCACACCGATTGTTTCGGACGTAACATCATCGGAAAGCACGGTACTTCCTGCAGAACATCTTAACGCAATCGGTTTATTGAATGTCGGAGGAAGGCAGGTTCGGATTGCTCCCCGGGTTGCCATAACCACATCAATATCCTCCTGAAGCTCCGGAAGCAGAAGGTCCAGACGTTCCAGACCTCTTGTAGCTCCGGATATATAACCGTGATCCACTGCGAGAATTAACGCATTTCCGCTTTTCGGATTGAAAATCCGTGACATACGGTCTTTCATTCCCCAGCTCATATTATCCATGCCTTTAATGTGATAATTTGTTTTTCCCGGAGCTGCATCCGTATGAAAATTCTTTAACGGATCAATGCCCTCGTGTTCATTTTTCTTGATACCATCCATGTCTGCCATGATAAAAACCACCTTTCTTGAACTATTGTTTATTTTCATAAAATATTATGAACACTGTTTATTTTCCGCCCTTTTGCTTTCTTTCATCGGCAATATGATTGATGACCATGACTAAAATCAGCACAAATCCCCATATAAAAGTTTTCTGGTAGCTGCTGAACCTCAGAATATTAAACCCGCTGGATAAAATCTGAAGGGTAATAATCGAGAGCACAATACCGACCACCTTGCCCTTGCCTCCAAAAGGACTTATTCCTCCCAAAATAGCAACCAGGAGGCACTGCAATATGTATGAAGAACCATAATCTGCTTTTGCAGACATCGCCCTGGAAGAAATAATAATTCCAGCCACAGCAGAGAGTATGCCGCTGATGATAAACGTACATATCGTAATCTTTCCATTACTGATTCCCGAAAATACCGAAGCCTTATTGTTCGTCCCCAGCATGTAAACATCCATACCAAATTTCCGCTTTTGGAGCAGCACGGTCATTAACGCAATAATTAAAATAAATAAAATCATTATTGCCGGAATTCCCAGAATCTGGGCGGTTCCTAATGCTCCGTAGGCCCTGTCCATACCTGTGACTGCCGAACCATTGGTTATAATAATGGCGATTCCCTGAAATATCTGCATCGTTCCAAGCGTTGCCAGCATCGCCGGAATTCCCAGATAATGAACGATAATCCCATTAAATGCGCCGCATACACCGCCGATCATCATTGCGATTCCATAGGCCAGAAGAACAGCTCCGGTTCCTCCGATACTGCCTGAAAACTGCAATACCAGCATTGACGCTATAATTCCGCAGAGATTTCCGATACCGACGACAGATAAATCGATGCCGCCGAGAAGCATGGCAAAAGTTACGGCTGTTGCCAGAATACCGATTTCCGGCATCTGCGTCATCATTGAACGAAACATCGACATGCTCAAAAATTTTGATTTATCCGGTATAATTATAAGAACCAGAATGAAAACAAATATCATCATCAAAAGCAGGCGGAAAATCTCAGAATTTTCATCCATTATTTTTTTTATTCTGTTTCTTTTTTCCATGTAGTCCGCCCCCTATTCATCCTTCTCCAAAACCGGAGCAATTTTTTTCTGATCCTTGAGTACCTGATATGAAGATATGCCTGTGCCGACAACAATAACAACGCCGATAACCAGTGTCTGCCAGGTTGATGGAATCCCGACAAGAATCAGACAGCTTTCTACCATCGTAATCAGGAACAATCCGAGAAATGTCCCAAACACCGTACCTCTGCCGCCGCTTATCTTCGTTCCTCCCAGAACGACCATGGCAATAATCGTCATTTCACATCCCATTAAATCTGTCGGTATGCATGCCCGGCTCTGAATAGAATGGGACAAACCTGCAAGTCCCGAAATCAGACCAATGTAAGCATAAACAAAAACCGTGATTTTATTTACAGGAAATCCGACCCGCTCTGCGGCCGTCCGGTCGCCGCCAATCGCATAAATCATTCTTCCAAGCATTGTTTTATTCAAAATGAACCACGTAATCCCCATAATCAGTACCATAAAAATAAACGTCACGGGAATGATCGTCTGTGAATTTCCCGAAGTTACCACCCAAAGACGGAACTTCGAGACCTTTTCCAGCGGTTCCACCAGACGATTCACCTGAGAACCGCCCAGTACAGAAATTAACAGGCCATAAAAGGCGCTGGATGTTCCCAGTGTCACGACAAACGCCGGAAGCTTAAAACGTGTAATCAAAAAACCGTTAATCAGCCCGAGAATCAGTCCGATGCCCATGGCCATAACGAACAGCAGGATCACCGGCCCCGTGTAATCCACCGATTCTGCAAAACGGTTGGTGATGTACATTGAACATACCGCAATCGCAGGGAAGGAAACATCGATGCCGCCAATAATGATTCCCAGCATAATCGCATAGGCCATCATCCCGTCAATAATCAGATTTCGAATGATTCCGGCAAAATTCGAAGCGGTAAAGAACACAGGATTTTTAACGCCGATAAGAACCGCAATAAGAACCATCGTAAATATCAGGTAGGTCTCCTGTTTATTATTTTTATAAAATTTTTTCATCTCAGACACCTACCCTTCAACAAGCATTTCATTCAAACCGGAATCCGTCATGCCGGAGGTATCGCATGTATGCGTGATATGCCCTTTATTCATAACAAGTATCCGATTGCAGTTCTGAAGCACCTCGGAGATGTCATCTGAAATAATAATGACACCCATTCCGGCATCCGCCAGTTTTCTCGCATATGCATGAATATCCGCTTTCGATCCGACATCAACGCCGACGGTCGGACTGTTCAGTATAAGAATTTTCGGTTCTGTTTCTATCCATTTGGCAATGACCACTTTTTGCTGATTGCCGCCGGACAGAGCCTGTACCGGAAGCCGTCCGGAAGGTGTAACGATTTTCAGTTCATCAATCCATCGTTCCACTTCCTCATCCATTCGTTTTCTCTGTATAAACCCGGTCCTGCTCAACATTTTTTTATAAGCTGCCACCATCATGTTTTCTCCGATTGTATGCGGCATAAACAGCCCTTCCGTCAGCCGGTCCTCCGGCACGCAGGCAATTCCGTTTTTTATGGCATCCCTGACATTTCGCAATGTCACTTTCTCACCATCTATGTATATTTCGCCTTCACAGAGAGGAATCATCCCAAACAGCGCTTTGGCAAGTTCCGATCTTCCCGAGCCCAACAGCCCCGTAATCCCTATAATCTCTCCGGCATAGAGCTCAAAACTTATATTTTTAAAAAGATGTTCGGAAGATATATTTTTAACCTCCAAAAGCAACTTTTCCCTTCTTTCCGGTCCCCTAAAAGCCGTGGTCACAAGCTTTCGTCCGGTCATATAATAAATGAACTTTTCATTATCAAAATCTTTCATAGAACCGTCAATCACTTTTCGTCCATTTCGAATAATCGTCAGTTCATCCGCAATTTCAAAAACTTCTTCCAGTTTATGACTGACAAATAAAATCGAAATTCCCTTTTTCTGAAGATCTCTCACGATTTTAAAAAGAGAAACAACTTCTTTTTTCGTCAAAGCGGTCGTCGGCTCGTCCATAATCAGCAGCCTTGCATCCCACAGTAATGCCCGGCAGATTGCCACTAACTGCTTGTCCGCTACAGATAAATCCCCTAAACGCGCATCCATATCTATGTCAATGCCTACCCGAGACATTATTTTCTCTGTTTTACTTCGAATGGATTTCCAATCCACCAATTTCTTTTTTTCATATTTTTCAGATGTCATTGCAATATTCTCAGCGACAGTCAGATTCGGAAATATTGCAAAATCCTGATAAATAATCTGAATTCCCGCATCAATCGCCTGCTGAGTTGTCAGCTTTGAATATTCTTTTCCGTCAACAACGATCGTCCCGCCATTTGGCACATATACGCCCGCAATAATTTTAATCAATGTGGATTTTCCACAGCCGTTTTCTCCTGCCAGACACCGTGTTTCCCCCTCATAAATCGTTAAATCCACATCCTGAAGGGCTTTAACACCGGCAAAATTTTTAGAAATCCCCTTAAGTTCAATCAATGCCTTCTTCATAAAAATTTTCCTTTCACCACTTTAAATCCGGATGTCCGTACGCATTTGATTGAATGGTCTGCCGGGAATGCCCGGCAGACCTGTTCTATGACATACGTCGATCAGAAATCATATTCGCTCATATTTGAAGCATCTACATCAATCCATGCAGAACCGTTAATGATATTGCCGTTCACTGTCAGGTTCTGATAGCCATCCGGTGTCAGGCTGATGCCATTTTTAATTTCTTCGCCATTCAGCACTTTGACGCAAAGTTCTGCCAGTGCATAACCTGCATCCGCAGGATCCCAGAATGTAATTTTATCAATCGCTCCGGATTCCAGATACTGTTCTGCGGTAGATACAAGACATGTTCCGACAACAAAGGTGCCATCTTCCAGTCCCTGCTCTTCAATCGCTCTGGCAACCCCGGGAACGTCTGCCATTGCCGATCCGAGGAATCCCTTTACATTCGGGTAAGTACGCAGCAATTCCTGAGTTTTCTGATAAGCAACCTCTGAATCTTCGGTTGTTTCGTTTTTATTAGAAACAAGCGTCATATCCGGATATTTTTCTTCCTGAAGCGCAACCTCCGCATCAATCCATTCATTATGGGATGTCGCTGTTAAAGCGCCAAGGAATGTGGTATATTCACCTTTTCCCTCCATCATTTCACTCAGCAGTTCCATCAGATGACGGCCGTATTCCGCATTGTTAAAAGCTTCCAGATCATAGTCTGCATTTTTTACATCCGTAGCTTCATGGGTAACAACAACAATTCCTTTATCTCTCGCCTTCTGAAGAACGGTTTCCACTGCTTCTGTAGAATTTGGAATAACAACCATTGCATCCACACCCTGAGCAATCAAATCTTCGATAACCGCTACCTGTTCTGCCGGGTCTGCCGTATCTGCTCCGGTGATATAAACGTCCATGCCTGTGTCTTCGACAAATTTATCAATACCTACCTGCATCCGGTCATACCATGCAATTCCCATAATTTTTACGACAATGGCAACGGTATATTTTTCGTCCGGATCTGCTGCTTCCGTTTTCACCGCCGTAGTTTCTGCCCCCTTGGTTTCTGCCTGGGCTTTCGTTTCCGTTTTTCCTCCGGAACCACAGCCCGCCAGTGAACCGACCAGCATTGAACACATCAATAAAATACTCAACCATTTTTTCATAAAAAAACCTCCCCAAAAAATTATTTTTCTTCTGTTTCCTCATCCTCGTAAGGGAAAATCCGGGTCATCCCCTCCGGTACCTCAATAAACGGGCAGTTGCCAAGCTCATAGATAAAGCCGACATAAGGCTCCGCATTCATATAAGCATGGATATCCGAAAAGAATTTTCCCGTAGACATGATTGGAACACCATTGTCTTCAAATTCATACATCACATCTTCAAGTTTTTCATCCGATATTTTTTCTTTAATGTGATGCAGCCCAGGTCCGTGCCGGTCCAGCCAGTCCTGATAAATCGTCGGTCCTTTTACCGGCTGGATAACTTCAATTTCAAAGTCTCCGACCATCGTAATGGCAATCCGCATTTCCCATGGTTCTTCAACTTTTTTTCCGCCCCGTTTTCCATGTTCCAGATACATCCAGTCCATATTTTCGTTATTAAAGCTCCGTACTTTCCATGGACCGATTTTCAGCCGGTCAACCCATTGCTGAAGCGTTTCTTCCAGATTGTCTGTGATCGCGCATACCTGCCAGATTTTCCGGTTTTTGTTGTACGCCTCAAGTTCTTTGTTTGTCATTTGTTCTACCTCCATATTTATTTTTTATTTACATCTTGAAATAAGGTGTCCTGCACGGTGCATTCCAATAAGAAAGGAGTTCATCATCCATCCTTACCATACACATCTGAAATCCGGCCTGTTCCTGAACCGTTAAAAGTTCCCCCACATGATTTCCGACAATTTCAATATTCTTTTCCCTGAGATAATGGCAGCATTTCCGATAAACAATCAACTGTTCCATCAATGTCGTGGCGCCCGAACCGTTAATCAGCAGAAGAACCTTCTCTCCCTGCTGAATTCCCAGATCTTTTATTAAAGCATCCAGCATAATCTGTGCCGTTTCATCCGCCGTTTTTACCGCTGTACGGCCGCCGCCGCCTTCGCCGTGCTGTCCCATGCCGATTTCCATCTCATCATCCGCAAGACTTGCCAGTTTTGCACCGGTCACCGGGTGCGTAGCACCTCTCAGCGCCACAGCCAGTGTCGCCATATTATCGGCCACTCTCTGAGCCACTTCTGCAACCTTCTCTAAGCTTTCGCCCTTTGCCGCCGCAGCTCCGGCCATTTTATAAACCGGTACACAGCCCACCAGGCCGCGCCGGTCATCGGCTTCACTTCTCGGAACACTGGAGATATCCTCCTGTGTCACGACTTTCATCACACGGATATCATCCTGACGGATCATCTTCATGGCCATATTTCCGGAAAGCATGTCCCCTGCATGGTTCAGGACAATATAGACCACGCCTTTTCCCCGATCCGCTCTGCGAAGAGCCTCCGCACAGGCCTGAGGCCCGGGAGCCGCAAAAATGTCGCCGATCACTGAAATATCAATCATGCCTTCACCGACAAACCCGGAACAGCATGGTTCATGTCCGGAGCCGCCCATGGTAACGATCGTAACGCGATCGGCCGTTTCCAGTTTCCGGTTGACAACCAGATGGTTATCCTCAATCTTCAACATTTCCGGATTTGCCAGCGCCAGCCCTTCCAGCAATTCCTCCGTAAGATTTTCAGGCTCATTTATAAATTTTTTCATTTTCATATTTATCATTCCTCCTTACTGCAGGCATCCTTCATAGAGGCCCTTAAATAAAAACATCATTCCCACGGCTCCGGCATCCGGACATCCCAGTGTTTTTTCGCCATAAGATTTTGCCCTTCCATATTTTGCAACATAATTTTCCGTTGCATTCATTCCTGCCTCTGCTCCATGAAAGGCTGCTGCCAAAACTTTTTCTGCTTCCGGTTCCTGAACTTTATCCGCGTATTCTCCGGCAAAAATCAGAGCGTCCATCATCGTTTTATCCCCGACATGGGCTTTGGTAATTGTTGTCATCTCCGTAATACCGGTATGAATCATATGTTTTACAGATTCTCCATCCAATATGTCCCTGTTTTTTACACCCATGCCAAATCCCTGAAATAAAGTTCCCCATAAAGGTCCTGCAGATCCGCCGTTCACATTCATAATCTGTATTCCCAGATCCTCCAGAAAATCTTCAAAGTTTCCGTCTCTCCAGGCCTCCGAAGCCTTATGGATACATTCAGCGATCCGATGAACCGTCACTCCGTGATCACCATCGCCGAATTTTGAATCGATTTCCGACAGCAGATCTGTATTTTTTTTTAATAACTCCGATGTATAGATCAACATTTGCCGAAATTTTTCTCTGGAAATTTCCATATTTATCACCTCTGTCATTTTACTTCCTGCCATTGACAGCTCTTCTGACTTTTTATAATGGCTTCACAAAGTTTTGCTTCACGATACCCATCCTCAAATTTTGGGAAAGTCACGGGATTGTCCGGCTTCGCTTCTTTTATATACTGATACACTTCTTTAAATAACTGTTTCGACGTATCTGCAAATCCTTCATTATGGCCTCCCGGTAAAGTGATAATACTTCCCGCCTCCGGATATACCAGTGAAGGATCCCGGATAATCACTTCGTTTCCCCGGTCCCTTCGCCCGATGGTCAATTGATTCGGCGCTTCAGAATTCCATATCACAGAACCCAGTGAGCCATTAATTTCGAAGGTCACACGATTCTTATGGCCGCACGCCATCTGATTCACCGTAAAAACACCGCGCTGTCCGCCATTAAAATGAAGCAGTACCGATGCGTAATCTTCCGTATCAATGTCAACCACATCATAATCTTCATTTTTAAGAATCTTTCCGGACCAGGTCTCAATACTTTTTTTCGGCTTCTTTCTCTTTTTAAGAAACGTTCCCATATCCGCATTGACTTCCGTAATCTGTATTCCTGTGACATATTCAACCAAATCCATCCAATGGGTTCCGATATCTCCTACAGCCCGTGTCACACCGCTCTGTGCCGACTCCAGACGCCAGCTATAATCGGTATCTTTAACAAGCCAATCCTGAAGGTAAGAACCGGTCACTGAATAAATTCTGCCAATCTCGCCCTTTTCAATCATCACTTTTGCCTGACGGACCAAAGGATAATAGCGAATATTAAAATGAATGGCGTTGACTAAATTTTTCTGTTCTGCCAGTTCCGTCAATTCCCGGGCTTCGTCTTCTGTCATTGTCAACGGCTTTTCACACACAACATGCTTTCCGGCCTCCAGCGCCTTTTTTACCATCGGATAATGAAGCGCATTCGGCGTACATATATGAACGACCTGAATTTCCGGATTTTCCAAGACCGGCTGAATGTCATTATAATAATGAGGAATCTGGAATACTTCTGCTTTCGCCTTCGTCTTTTCCAAATCACGACCGACGATCGCTTCAACCCATCCGAGATTTGTTCTTCGAATGGCCTCGATATGTTCCTCGCCAATAAATCCCACACCTACAACTGCAGATTTTATCATTTTTCACCGCCCCTTATTTTCAATGTAAATTATGTAACTTATTGTTTTGATTAAATATTACATCTTTCACTTTTATTTGTCAATTGTATTTGTCATTTTCAACATTTTATCCATTTTCAAAGGATTATTTTTGTGCATTTTTCAACTATTTTTGTATTTACTTTTCTCAAAATTGATATATCATATCATTATAGAGTATATTTTTTTACTTTTTTTAATAAAACGCAACATAATGTTACATTTGCTACATCTTTTTGTGTTTAAAAATTTATAGCATATTAAAAATGGATTTGACAAATTCTACATTTCACGATATTTTATCTTTATAAGGTGACATCGAATTGCAAAGGATTGTATATGGAAATGAAACAGGAAAAAGCTGAACGATTAGTACAGATTGCAAAAATGTACTATGAAGAAAACTTAACACAGAGTGAAATTGCAAAAAAACTGGACGTATCCCGGGCATTGATCTGCCGACTGCTCAATGAAGCACGTAATTACGGGATTGTTACGATTCAGATACATTCACCGGAAGAGGATTCCTCCCTTCTGAAAAATCAATTGAAAAACAGTTTCAAAATTGAAGATGTTTTTATCGTCAAAGCGCCCCTTGGCCAAACTGTCACAGATGAAAAAATCGCAGAGGATTTTTCCACGATTCTTCTGAAGCTTTTACCATCCTGTAAAAACATCGGATTCAGTTGGGGAAAAATTATCCATGACGGTCTTGAAATTCTTTCTGAAAAAGAAAATCATTATGAGGCAATGCCAAATACTTCTGTCTTCCCTCTGGCCGGCAGCATGATTACGACCGGATATTCTGTGGATGCGCAGAAAATTGTCCAGACCTTCGCCATGTGCTTCGCTTCCGTTCCGAACTTTCTGTATGCTCCGGCATTTTTGGAAAGTCCAATGGAACTGGAACTTTATCAAAAAACAGAAAATTTCCGAAATATTTCCGGTCTCTGGGAAAATATTGATCTTGCCGTAATCAAAATCGATAATTATCCTACCAGCCCGGATTTAGGCACTGCCGCCAGATATCAGGTCCTTTTGAAGGAAAAACACGCCTGCGGCAGCTTTCTTGCCTACTATTACAATCTGCACGGTGAGATTATCCGCTCGGATTCTGATTATAGTATCCAGATTCCGGTGGAAGCTCTGGCCGCATGCAAAACAATTATCGGCGTATGTTCTTCCAATGTGATGCCGAAAAGCCTTCTGGGTGCTATGAACACCGGATTATTTACCCATATCGTGGCGCCTCAGAACCTGTTGGAAGATGTTCTCGCTTTAAAAAGAATTTAGACGCAAAAAAGGGACTGTACCACTTTCTGAACAAATCAGAAGTGTACAGTCCCTGTCTTTTTTATGATATTTTATCCCGCAATAAACATACACAGCGGTATCGTCAGAATGGACAAGAGGGTTGTCATAGAAAATAATTCTGTCCCGTAATGGTCGTCCCGATGATACATGATCGCCATGGTTATGGTCATGGCACCGGACGGGCAGGCGCCTGTCACCGCAGCTACAGCCCGCATGGTATCGTCCAGCGGAAGCCAGCGGAGAATCAGCGCAAAAATTCCTGCGGATACGACCAGCCGCAAAAATGTCACCATAAACAGCCGCTGTTTTCTGAAAGTCTTTTTAAAATCCAACTGGGCCATAATCGCCCCGGATAACAGCATCGCCAGCGGCGTGTTCATATCTGCAATCGAATCCATGGCAAAGGCAATACTTCCCGGTATTTTTATCTGAAAAATAAAACAGATAATGCCGCCGAACACTGCAATAATGCACGGATTAACCAGTTTTTTTAACTGAAAACCGGAAGTATCCAGCAAAAGAATCCCATGGGTCCAGCAGAATATATGAAACGTCGCCACAAATACCGTTGCGTAGATTACGCCGATGCTCCCGAACATGGCATACCCCAAAGGAATCCCGATAAATCCGCAGTTTGTATAGGTCACAGCGAATTTCTCCACTGCCAGGTCATATCCATCCTTTTCCTTCAGAAGAAAATGCGCCAGCCCGATTGAAATCAGATAGCTGCCAACGGCCAGACCAAAAAGGATTCCCATATTTTTCAAAAGTCCCGCATCATATTCCATCTGAAAAGACATAAAAATCAAAATGGGATTGACAATTAAGGTGCTTAACCGTGAAAGCTTTTCTTTTGTGTTATTATCAATAATCCCCACCCGGTAACAGAGAACGCCCACAAGCATGATAATAAAAATCGAAATAATTTTACCGAGTACCGTACTTACAATCATTTTTCAAAACCCTTTTTCTTACGCATTGCAGCAACCTCATCCATGGACGGAATGGCATGGGCCGCTCCGACTCTCGAAACCGTAATCGAGGCTGCCAGCGCCGCTGTTTCCATCGTTTCCTTTATATCTCTTCCCGAAGCGATTCCCTGGATAAAATAACCGCTGAAAGTATCTCCGGCGCCGGTCGTATCCACAACCTCCGTCTTTACGATATCCTGGAACACCCTGCAGCTTCTGTCGCTGTACCAGCTTCCGTCGCCGCCGAGGGTCAGAATCACGCCGCTTTCCGGATAACGCTCTGCCATTGTATCAAGAATCGCCTCCGGCGCGCTTTCTCCGGTCATCTGCTGCCCTTCCGTTTCATTTACAAAAAAATAACTCACCTTTTCCAACGCGCACTTTTCTATATGGGCATCAAAAGGTGACGGATTCAAAATAATCCGCATCTTTTTTTCATAGGCTCTGTCGATCATATAATCTAAAAGATTCACTTCATTCTGAAGTACAAGCATATCCCCTTCACCGAATTCATCAAGAACCCCGTCAATAAAAGCTTCCGTCATCTGGCGGTTGGCTCCCGGGTATAAAAGGATGCAGTTCTGTCCATCCGCCGCTACCTGAATCATGGCTTTTCCGGTAGAAACGTCCACGGTCTGAACCCTTGAAGCATCCACGCCGTAAGTTTCCAGCCCATCCAGCAGCCACTGTCCGTCAGCGCCGATGCGTCCCGCCAGACAGACATTCATCCCCGTTCTTCCCATGGCAATGGCCTGGTTCAGTCCTTTTCCCCCACTTAACACATCCAGCTTTTCGGAAGTCAGTGTTTCTCCCGGCTGAACAATATGGGAAACCTGATAAATATAATCCATATTCAATGAACCCAAACATAATATTCTCATATCCAGTTTCTCCTCACATTATAGTATGGTAAATCCTACTTTTAAAAAATGCCCACATAATCTCCCGGACGCTTTGGGACCGGAGAAAATGTGGACAAATTTCTCTTTCTCGATTTTTATCACTCTGCAGCCTTTGTTTTTTTATTTACCGCAGCAGAATTTATATTTTTTACCGGAACCGCATGGACATGGATCATTTCTTCCGATTTTTTTACCTTTGACAACGATCATGGAACGTTTCTGAGCCTTATAGAGCTCTTTCCGCTTTTCTTCGCTGAGAAGATCATTCCACTGTGGCAGTTCATACAGCCACTCCGCTTTTGCAGCGACCATGTTGTAGTAAAGTTTTTCCAGATCAATGTCAATCTTTACCTGGCTGTCTGCTTCGATTTCAGCTACCGGATTGGCTTCTTTTAAGCTTTCGTTGATTCCGTCAAGGAAACCGCCGAAAAGAACAACGTCCATTTCAAATCTGTCTGCCAGCTCCTGAACAGTACCGGAAATAACTTCTGTCGGATTTTCCAGTAATTTTTCATAAATTGCTTTTTCCTGAAGATAGTAGTCTGTCCAGAATTTCTGCTGTGCCTGAGCATCGTTATTAAATACAGACACCATATCTTCCCACTGTTTCATTAAACTCATTTGTATTCACCTTATCCTTTGATTTTTTATAATTATACTGAGATTTTATTATATATAATCCCGCTGACAATGTCAAATATATCGATTTTTCGGAATGTCACCGGATGAACATGGCATCCCCAAAACTGAAAAACCGGTATCTTTCCCGAACGGCTTCCTCATAGGCATGCATGACTTTTTCCTTTCCGGCCAGAGCGGACACGAGCATCAGCAGTGTGGATTCCGGCAGATGAAAATTCGTAATCAGGGCGTCAATGCATTTAAACTGATACCCCGGATAGATAAAAATTTCCGTCCATCCGCTGGTTTCACGGACAAAGCCCTGGGCATCCGCAACGGATTCCAGCGTCCGTGTACTGGTCGTTCCAACAGAGACCACCCGTCCGCCTTTTTTCTTTGTGTCATTAATAATATCCGCCGCTTCCCTGCCGATCATATAAAATTCCGAATGCATATGATGATTGGTAACATCCTCCACCTTCACCGGGCGGAAGGTTCCAAGTCCCACATGAAGGGTCACCCGGGCAATCCGAATCCCCTTTGCCTGAATCGCATCAAGAAGCTCTTTGGTAAAATGCAGACCGGCTGTCGGCGCTGCTGCGCTGCCTTCGTGTTTTGCATAGACCGTCTGATACCGGTTTTTATCCTGAAGCTTATGCGTGATATACGGCGGCAGAGGCATTTCACCGAGTTTATCCAGTACCTCTTCAAATATACCGTCATATTCAAAGCGAATCAGACGGTTGCCCTCCTCTACCACATCAATGACTTCGCCGACCAGCAGGCCGTCACCAAAAGAAATCCGTGTGCCCGGCCGGGCTTTTTTCCCCGGCCGCACCAGAGTTTCCCAGACCGAATCGTTCTTCCGCTTCAGAAGCAGCACTTCGATGTGGGCGCCGGTATCTTCTTTGGCGCCGTGAAGTCTGGCCGGAATCACCTTTGTATCATTGATAACAAGGCAGTCTTCCGGATTTAATTCATCAATAATCTCTTTAAATATTTTATGCTGAATTTCACCGGATTCTCTGTCCAGAACCATAAGGCGGGAGCTGGAACGCTCCGCCAGAGGGTCCTGGGCAATAAGTTCTTCCGGTAAATCATAATAAAAATCCGCTGTTTTCATATCGTTATTACTTTCTCAGTTCAATGCCCATTTTTTCAAGTTCGGCAAGAATCTTATCCATTACTGTGTTGACATCCTTATCTTCCAGCGTCCGGGTCTTATCACGGAATACGATGGAATAAGCCACAGATTTGAAACCTTCTTTAATCTGCGCGCCTTCATAGATATCGAAAAGTTCAAAGCTCTCCAGAAGCTTGCCGCCCCGTTTGCGAATGACTTCTTCGACTTCACCGACCATGATTTCTTTGTTCATAACCATACTGATATCACGGGTTACTGCCGGATATTTGGCAATACCGTTGAACTTCCGTTCAAAGGAAGCCCGTTCAACCACATATGGCATATCCAGAACGGCAACATAGGTTCTTACACCTAATTTATAGTTGTCTGCAACTTCCGGATGCACCTCACCCAGATATCCGATCACCTGACCGTCATAGATAATATTGGCCTGACGTCCCGGATGGAGATAATTCTTTCCGGCTTTCGGATCATAGCAGACCTGCTGCTTCATTCCGATACGTTCCAGATATTCTTCCACAACACCCTTCATGGTAAAGAAATCGCCATTGCCGTACATTCCGAGAGTGAACTGAACTCTTTCGTCCGGATAGTCTTTTAACGGCAGTTCCTTCGGCAGATAGATGACCGCCAGTTCGTAAAGCTTTGCTTCTTTATTCCGGTGGTTATAGTTAAATGCCAGAGATGTCAGCATACCGTTTAACGGTGTCGTACGCATAATGCTGAAATCTTCACCCAGAGGATTTGTAATGGTGACAGTCTGTCTCAGGGCATCGTTTTCATCAATACGTAATTTATCAAATACCTTCGGGCTTTCGAAGGAGTAGGTCATACTTTCAGAAAAACCACAGAATTCTGCTGTTTCACGGGCAACCGCTTCCACACGGAGTTTATAGGATAATTTTCCGGTCGTCGCTTCTCCCTTTGGCAGTGTCACAGGAATATTGTCATAACCGAAGAAACGTGCCACTTCTTCTGCCAGATCGGCCTGTCCCTCTAAATCCTGACGGAAGGTCGGTACCGTCACCATCTTTGTCTCTGCATCATATTTTAATTCCAGAGGCTCAAAATAAGTCAGCATTTCATCCAGTGTTAAATTGGTTCCAAGTAAATCGTTCACTTTCTCAGCGCTGAAAAGAATCTTGTGTTCTTCCCGTTTTTCCGGATAAACATCCACAACGCCGTCAACAACTTCGCCGGCACCCAGTTCTTCAATCAACTGGCAGGCACGGTTCATGGCATCGATCGCATTGTTCGGATCAAGTCCCTTCTCAAATTTGCTCTGGGCATCGGTACGCATTCCCAGTTTTTTACCGGAAAGACGGATATTGGTGCCATCAAAGCAGGCCGCTTCGAAAAGCATGGTTTTTACATTATCTGTAATCATGGAGTTTTCACCGCCCATGATACCGGCAATACCGATCGGTTTTTTACCGTCGCAGATTGCCAGCATAGTATCATCCATTGGATGACTCTGTCCATCCAGTGTGACGAATTCCTCACCATTGGCAAAACGGCGCACCACAATCTCACCGCCTTCAATCGTATCCAGATCATAGGCATGCATCGGCTGGCCGTATTCTTCCATCACATAGTTTGTAATATCGACAATATTGTTGATCGGACGGATGCCGTTGGCAGAAAGACGGCGCTGCATCCATTCCGGTGACGGTGCCAGCTGAATATTCTTAACAACACGGGCTGTGTAACGCAGACATAATGCGGCATCATCCACACGGACTTTGATGTAATCATTTACATCACCGCCGCAGCCTTTAACTTCAACAACCGGAGGTACAAAAGGTTTGCAGAAGGTCGCTGCCGCTTCTCTGGCAATACCGAGAACACCGAAACAGTCCACACGATTGGATGTAATTTCGTACTCAAAAACAACATTGTGAAGTCCCAGAGCTTCCACAGCGTCATCTCCCGGTTTTACAGTACCTTCCCTGAAAATATAGATACCATTTTCCGGCGCTTCCGGATAAAAATCACGGCTGGAACCCAGTTCCTCGATGGAACACATCATACCGAAGCTCTCAATACCGCGGAGTTTTCCCTTTTTAATGGCAATTCCGCCCTCCGGCATCGGGCCGCCGTCATGACCGCCGGCAACACGGCCGCCGACTAAAACGACGGGAACAAGGTCGCCTTCTTTCACGTTCGGTGCGCCGGTAACGATCTGAATATCCGCTTCCGCACCAACATTGACCTGACAGATAATGAGCTTATCTGCATCCGGATGTTTTTCTATTTTATGAATCTGTCCGATAACGATTTTGTCCAGATTTTTGTCCAGTTCTTCAAAGCCTTCAACCTTTGTACCGGACAGAGTCATTGCATCTGTATATTCCTGAGCAGTTACATCAAGGCCAGGAACATAAGCTTTAATCCATGATAATGGTGTATTCATCTTTTCTTCCTCCTTTTAGAACTGTTTTAAGAAACGTGTGTCATTTTCATAGAGCAGACGCATATCGTCAATCTCATATTTCAAAAGGGCAATACGTTCCAGACCCACACCAAAGGCAAATCCCGAATATTCCTCCGGATCAATGCCGCTCATCTTAAGCACCTTCGGATGTACCATACCGCAGCCGAGGATTTCAATCCAGCCGGAGCCTTTACACATACGGCAGCCTTTACCGCCGCATTTGAAGCATGTAACGTCCACTTCGGCGCTCGGCTCTGTGAACGGGAAGTGATGCGGACGGAATTTGACTTTTGTTTCTTCACCGAAAAGCTCTCTGGCAAATTCAGCCAGTGTTCCCTTCAGATCCGCAAATGTAATATGTTTGTCAATAACGAGACCTTCAATCTGATGGAAGCATGGAGAATGGGTCGCATCCACTTCATCGGAACGGTATACGCGGCCCGGAGCGATCATACGGATCGGCAGTTCCTGGGTTTCCATCGTGTGTACCTGCGTACCGGATGTCTGTGTTCTTAAAACGAACTCTTTATTAATATAGAATGTATCCTGTTCATCCTTCGCCGGATGGTTTGCCGGAATGTTCAGAGCTTCAAAGTTGTAATAATCCTTTTCAACTTCCGGTCCTTCAACCACTTCATAGCCCATGCCTACGAAAATACGTTCCACTTCCTCCAGTGCGATGGTATTCGGATGGCGATGGCCTACATTGCTCTTCTTTGCAGGAAGGGTAACATCGATAACCTCTGCCTTTAACTGAGCTTCTCTGGCTTTTCTGGCCAGCTCTGTTTTCATTTCTTCCATCTTCTTTTCGATTTCAGAACGGGTTTCATTCACCATCTGTCCAAAAGCCGGACGTTCCTCCGGTGCAAGCTCTTTCATGGACTTCATAATCGAAGTCAGTTCGCCTTTTTTACCCAAAAAGGCAACACGGATGTCATTCAGTTTCTCCAGTGCGCCCGCTTCTTCAATCTGATTCAGCGCATTCTGACGGATTTTTGATAATCTGTCTTTCATCTCTATCGATTCCTTTCTTTAAATACTCAGGGGACAGTTTTTTTCTCCGGCGGCGGCCCCTCGGACCCTTTCCCGCCAAAGGGCATAAAAAAACGTCCCTTTAAATGACAAAGGGACGGAAATTTTCCGCGGTACCACCCTAATTCCAGAAACCTGGGTTTCTGACACTCGGATATGCGTAACGTGCATAAGCGTCATCTCCTACTACCTTCCGGATTCAGAAATGCAGCTCCTGTGGGAAATTCAATATATATCTGAACTTAGGACCGGCTTCCACCCGATGACCGGTCTTCTCTGGAAGAAGATATATATCTACTGACACATTCACAGCCTTTAAACTAAGCTTTATTCTAACATATAGAATCGCTTTGTCAAGTGTCAACTTCTTTTTTTAACTTTAATTTTAACATCAATAACCTCTGAAATCTGTGTATACCGCGCCATTTTCCATCCATATGCCTTTTGCCTGAGCCATTTCTGACACCGTTACAAGCTGATAGCCCTCTTCGATTAATTTTGGGATCAGCCGAATCGCCGCATCGATGGACTGGTCATAAATATCGTGCATCAGAACAATCCTTCCATCTGCCGCATCCTTCATCACACTGTCCATCGTCGCCTGAACATCCCGGGTCTGCCAGTCCAGTGTATCGATATCCCACAAAATCATCGGTGCGCCGACACAGCCGGATAACGTATCGTTCCACGCCCCATAAGGCGGACGCACGAGCGATGCGCCTTCGCCGCAGATCTGGCGGAGCAGATCGTCGGTCGTACGGATCTGATATTCGATACCGGAAACATCCAGTCCATCCAGACTCGCATGATTATAGGAATGGTTTCCCAGCTCACACCCGATATCCTTCATGCGCCGAACGATATCCCCTCTGCCTTCCAGATTGCCTCCGAGCATAAAAAACGTCGCCCGGGCATTATATTTTTCAAGAACCTCCAGAAGTTCTCCAGTACGCCTTCCAGGCCCGTCATCAAAGGTCAGCGCGATCATCGGACGGTTCGGATCCACATCACTCCGGTTCTTTTTCCCGAGCAGGATGCCGTCGTCACCAAAAATATAAATATCTCCGTCAATTTCCATGTCACCGGTCACCATCGCCCAGTCCGTGCCAAAATAAAAGGAATTCCCTTCAATTTCCTGCCAGCCCGACAGCGCTTTGCCATCCGCCGCCAGATAACATCTTCCATTCGCTCCGTCAAACCAGCCGCCGGCCTGCATAATGCCTGTTTCATCAAAATAATACAGGTCATTCCCGATGGTCTGCCAGCCTGTGACACAGGTGCCGGATGGGCCGAAATAATAGGTTTTTTCATTGTAAACCTGGAAATCATTCATCACCCAGGTTCCGTCCGGCCTCTGAAAATGATCGTCCTTCCAGTCGCCGGCTTTATTTTTTACCGTCAGTTTTCCGTCAATCACACGGATCTTTACTTTTTTCTTCCATGAATCCGAAAGCTTTTTCTGAATCTCATCCGACAAAACCAAATGGACCGGGAACTCCCCCTCGGTCCCGCAGTCCGCCTCACATCGGACCGTATATCCTTTTTTTTGGTTCAGCATCGCCGCCAGATCCCCGGATGTATACCGGTTCCGCCATTCAATCACGATATTTTCCCTGCCGTCATATTCTCCGTCATTTTTCACGCTGACGTTAAATTCCGGTGTTTCCCCCTGGCGGATCGTCACATCCTGAACCTGCAGCACGAATTCCACGGTCTGACCGATTCCCGTAGCCGATATAAACTTAAAGATTAAACATACGAGAAGGGCCAGAACCCCGCCCAGAATTAAAACCCTCCGAAAAATTTTTTTCATTTGTCCCCTTCGTTCCTTCTATAAAAAAAAACTGTTTATATATCTGTATTTCATTATACGCTCATCCGATGGATTCCGTCAATATCCGGCATTTTTCGCCCTTTCATCCCACAGACGCTGATTCCCGCGAAGGGCTTTGATTGCCATTTTCTCAAATTCATGATATCATCTTTGTTATCTGGAAAAGATAGATCTTATGGGAGGGAATGTTATGCTGAAAGTTATCGTATGGATTCAGAATATGTTAAAAAAAGTGCGTCGGCACCATCTGGCAGCCTATTCGGGACAGTCGGCATATTTTCTCATTTTATCCGCCCTGCCCTTTGCTCTTTTCCTTCTGACCCTGTTTCAATATCTTCCGATAGATACCCAGGCGCTCCTGGATGGCATCGCTCTGATTATTCCCGGGAAATATATGCCGGCCGCCGAGGCCGTCCTCAATGACATCCATGTTGCATCCGGAAGCACCATTATGTCCCTTTCTGTCGTCATCACGATCTGGACGGCTGCCAAAGGGATTATGGCCATCACCGAGGGACTGAACTCCGTTCGTGAAATCGAAGAACACCGTAACTACTTTCTGCTTCGCTTTAAAGCCGCATGTTACACCCTTTTATTTGCCGCTGTGATTATTTTCACCGTCTTTGTTCTCGTTTTCGGTAATCAGATTTATTCCTGGATTCGAACTGTTTTTCCGTCCTTTCCGGAATATTCCCAACTGCTGAGTATGTTGAAATCATTTATTGCCATCGGATTTTATATTCTGATATTCACCCTGTTTTACAAATTTCTTCCGGCAAAGCCGATGAAAACACTGAAACAGATTCCCGGCGCCGTCTTTACAACCGCCGGCTGGATGATTAGTTCCTATATATTTTCTCTGTATGTGGATCTGTCCAAAAGCCCGTCGTATATGTACGGCAGCCTTTCCTATTTGATTTTATTTTTCATTTATCTTTATATGATTATGTACATCTTCTTTCTCGGAGCAGAACTTAATTTTCTCCTTTTCCCGGATGAAAAAGAAGATTTTCATTTAATGTATTAAAAAACGTTCTATTTTTCAAATATTTCAGGGTCATTTGCTGTTTAACTCAGAATCCGGGAAAAAGTATTTCAGAATTTCCTCATAGTTTTTCCCCATCTCTGCCATTTTCATGGCGCCATTCTGGCTCATTCCGCTGCCGTGTCCGTAACCGCCGCCCCGGATCAGATATCCCAGGCACCGGTTTTCTTCGATCACCGGTTCCATATAGCAATAGGCGCTCGGAAGAAGCTCCCATCCGGTGACAGATTCTCCGCTCTGTGGAATGATTTCGACATTCACCGGTGAAAGTGCCTGACGGATTTTGTATTCGCCGTAAATCCTGCACTGATTTTCGCTGCCGGTCACTTCGACAGCTTTAATCAGTCCGCTGTCCGCCCGTTCCAATACGGCAACACTTTCCAGTTCACCGATATTTGTCTGGCACAGATGCTCTACACCGCTGCAGATATCTTCCGCCGGAAGGTAAACCTGCCACCGAAACCAGGGCAGATCCTCTTCAAAGTAGTTATAACCATCTTCTCTGTCAATGAACTTTCGAAAATCCGCCTCCCGGGACAACGCCAGCGTCACAGTATCATCACTTAAAAAGACCGAAACGGCCGCCTCCTTTTCCTCCCCATCGCCGTTGTACCAGACGTCCTCCGGATCCGACGTATGGCCGCAGGATGTGGAAAAGAAATAGGTAGCTGTCAGCCCTTCCGAATTTTTCAGAACCTGTCCCCGGGTCTGAGAAACAGCCTGAATACTTTCCGGACATTCTTCATTCTGATTATAAACCTGGCTTGCGACGGTATCGTCCAGATGTGCCGGATAGTCTCTGAACGTCCCGCCCAAAGCTCTGTATGCAAAGGTTCTGGCACAGACAGCCTGCACCTTTAAGGCTTCTTCGCCATAAGACACCGGCATTTCTCCGGGAATCACGCCCGCCACATAGTCCTCCAGATTAACCTCGTTGATAACCAGCAGTCCACCGTTTTTCGGCTGAATACAGATTTCTCCCCGGTAAGAAGGCGCACCGCAGTTTCGTTCCAAAGATAAGACCTGAATCTTTCCGTCACCGGATTCTGTTTTTACGCGCAGCCCTTCATTCCCCACATTTTCCGGTGTCAGCGTCAGCTCCGCTCCCGCCTCGTACCGGGTAACTTCATTTGGAGAAACAGCGATAAAGGCTTCCTCTGAAGTCAGAGATACTAACGGCTGCTCATAAACCGCAGCATCAGACCCATGCAGAAGCACCCGGATATTTCTGCTTTCATCCGCTGCTTTTTCCGCCTCTCCCATGGTTTCTTTCATAGCCTCTTTCATGGTCTCTCCCATGGTTTCTTCAATTTTTTCTTCGACCGTCCCGGTCTCCGTCCGGTATTCTCCCGGAAGGACCTCGATAAAACAGAGCAGTTCCTCCCCGGCCATATACGCTTCCACTTTCCGATGAACAAACCCTCCGACCGAAAGGCCTTCGGCCATTTTTATTCCCTGATCCGTCACCACCTGCCACGCCCCCAGGCCCGGTATATTTTCCGGACTTCCGTAAATTTCCAGAGTCTCTCTGGTCACCCGGGCGCTGTTGACGCACAGAAGCCGGTACACCTCACACCACTGCCGCCGCGGCACCATTCCATCTTTCTGCCGGTATTTTGTTGAAAAGGAAAGATTGGCTTCCGACAGATGAAACTGTTCCATGATATATGCCAGATCCCCATAGGTAAATGTATCGCCGGGATGAAAACCACCGTCTTCCCGGACATTCATCCACCCTTCCCTCAGAACCACCGAAACATACTTTCCGTACCAGTCGTCCTCCCGGACGTCCCCTGGAAGGCTGTCCGGCAATACCTCGCAGGCTTCCCGGTCAAAATGCATCAACGCCAGCATCCGGGCAGCCTGTGCCCGGTTCATAATCTCTCCGGACGTCCATGTCCTCTGAAGGTTCAGAAAATAAAATAACAGCACCGTCAGGGCTGCTCCGATAATGACCATATGTATCCAGTAACGTTTCAGAAATACCGACTCCTTTCCTACAGATTCTTCTGTAATAAAAAAAGACGATGGCTGTTAAATATACCAATCGTCTTCTGTCTTTTTACTTATACCCAGAGTGCCGTTTCCTACCTTTTGACGCCTAACCCGACGCCAAGTGGGTTACCTCATTAAGTTTTTTGTCTTCCACTGCAAACGGAGGCCTGACATATTCTTAATATGTGGTATCCCGTAAAAATAAATGTAGGTTCAAAATAGTAAGAGCATCGAACACCCCAGGCTATTTTCTTTTTTTATTATATCCTATCTGTTCCTAAAATTCAAGAGGAAATCCTGTCCATCGACATCCCTGTCAAAGGCTGTCAAACATTGGTCCCTCTCTGGACTTTTCACGAATGAAATGATAAAATAAAGGTTGGTTCAGTCAAAGGCTTTTTTCAATATCACACTATCAGTATATGCAGATTTACATATAAAATGAGGTCCAACATGAAAAAAATTTATAAATTCACATATGCCATTGCACACTTTCTCAGCCTTCTTACAGGAAGCTTTCTTTTCCTGATCTGCCCCCGTCTGATGCTCGGGCATGAAAAAAAATGGGCGCCTTTTATGCACTGGGATTATGCCCATCGGGGACTTTTTGACAACCTGTGGGGCATCCCTGAAAATTCCCTTCCGGCTTTTAAGGCTGCCGTCACCAAAGGCTATGCCATCGAACTGGATGTTCATCTGACCGCCGATAATGAGCTTGTCGTTCACCACGACGATTCCCTCTATCGTATGTGCCATATTGAGCGGGATATCAAAGATATGACTTTAAAGGAAATCCGCAGCCATGTGCTTTTAAATACCACAGAAAAAATTCCAACCCTGCAGGAGGTTCTGGATCTGGTGAAGGGCCGGGTTCCTCTCCTTATCGAGCTGAAAACCGAATCCCATAGCTGTGACCGGCTATGCCGTATTCTCTCCAAAACCATGCGCGGCTATGCCGGAAAGTACATCATTGAGTCTTTTAATCCGCTGGCTCTGCGCTGGTACCGAAAAAATGAGCCTCAGGTTCTCCGCGGACAGCTCTCCTGCAATTTTTTCAAAGAAAAACCCCACTGTGATCTGGTCCTTTTTATGATTACCATTCTGGCATCCAATTTTTTATCACGGCCGGATTTTATTTCCTACAAATACACCGACTACAGAAATCTGGCGGTCCGTCTCAACTGCCGCCTCCTCCGGGCGCGCCTGGCCCTCTGGACAGTAAATACGCTGGATGCCTACGAAGCGGTCCGCGATAATGCGGACATCATCATCTTCGAAGGCATTGAACCTTAAGTCCACCGCTTAAAACAATTGATTCCCACGCACATATTTTGCTTTTATTTCCCGGTCATCCGAGAAATAAATCATTCGCTCCAGCCGCTTTTTAACATCCAGTTCCTGCGGATGTTTCAGGCGGCTGTCGTCTAAGATCACCGCATCAAATTCATATCCCGGTTCAAAGCTTCCCACTTTGCCAAAGAATTCTCCGCCGCCCTTTGTTGCCATATAAAAAACTTCTTCAACCGTCAGCGCCTTTAGGGACGCATCCTGAAGTCTCCATCGAAGCTTGGAAACCTGTATGGCATGAGCCATGGCGTGGAAAATACTTTCCGTAGAACCTCCGGCCACATCACTTCCCAGTCCTACATGGATTCCTTCATCCAGAAAACGGCGCACCGGCGCCACCCCGGAAGATATATTGGTATTGGATTCCGGACAATGGGCAATAAAAACTCCGCGTTCCTTCATCATCTGAATTTCCCGGTCATTACTGTAAACACAGTGTGCCATGACCGTCGGACATTCTTCACCGAACAGCCCAAACCGGGCATAAGCATCGCCATAAACCTCAGACCACGGACAAAGCTCTTTCACCCAGGCAATTTCCCCCGGATTTTCAGACAGATGGGACTGTAACGGCAGTTCATAGCTTTTCTGGATTTTCTTTAATTCAGCCATCAGCTCATCCGTGCAGCTTGGTGTAAAACGGGGTGTCAGTATCGGCTGTGTGTTTTTATACCCCCGCTGGATGGCATTTTTCACCCAGGCTTCCGTTTCTTCGGCCGAAACTCTGTAAGATGCTTCTCTGAGATAATCCGGTGCATTCCGGTCCATATTCACTTTTCCGACCATTGCTGCCAGACCGCTCGCTTCCAACTGATCCATTAAAAGCAATGTGGCCTCCCGGTGTACCGTCGCAAAAATACATGCCCGTGTTGTTGCGCTCTTTCTTAAATTTTCTGTAAAAATGCCATAGGATTTTTCCGCATATTCCAAATCTGAAAATTTCGCCTCTTCCGGAAAAGTATTGGTTTCCAGCCATTCCAAAAGTTCCATATCCATTCCGAGCCCCCGATAAGAATACTGGGGTGCATGGATGTGCAGGTCTGAAAAACCCGGAATAATCAGCCGGTCTCCATAGTCCACCACCGGAAACGACGCACAGGCCTCCGGAATTTCCTTAAAAACGCCGCCGCTCTTTCCGTCCACGCAGACCACATATCGGTTTTCTTCCGCGATCAGCCGGTCCTTATCCACACTGTAACACACATGCCCTTTTAAAATAAAATTCTTTTCCATCATTTCCTCCTTAAACATTTTGGACGCAGAAATTCCCACTGTCCCTAAAAGACAGTGGGAATTTATAGTCAACTATTACGGTAGTTTGTAGAAACGTTCAACCGATCTTGAACATATATAAATTCACAATTATTCTGCTTCAATTCCAAGCCATTCTTTTACAGTGCCCTCCATCGCATCAACGGCGCACACATGGTCATGACGTACCGGTGCGGTACGGATTTCCTTCACCGCTTCCGGCTCATCGGTATTTGAAAGCTTCACCAGTTCGTCTACCAGTTCAAATTCACCAAGGGCATCGTATTTGCTGTCAATCGCCGTCATAACGCTGCGGGCAAATTTAAACGGGCTCGCTGTGGAGGCGATCACCGTCGGTTTTTTATCTTCGGTATCCGCCACATATTTTTTATAAACAGATGCGGCCACCGCCGTATGCGTATCCATCACATAACCTGTTTTTTCGTAGAGATTTTTAATCGCCTCTGCCGTTTCCTTTTCATCGGCATAATTTCCATAGAAATCTGCCAGTCCGGCTTTCATCTCTTCCGTGATCGTGTATTCGCCTGCGCCGTTTAAAGCGTTCATCATCGCGCTGTTCTTTTCTGCGTCATTACCGGCAATACGGTAAATCAGACGTTCCAGATTACTGGAAATCAGGATATCCATGGACGGTGATGATGTCACGGTAAATTCACGTTTTTTATCATAGGTTCCTGTTGTAAAGAAATCAAATAAAACTTTATTGGTATTGGATGCACAGATCAGTCTGTCCACCGGCAGTCCGATCAGTTTTGCATAATAGGCTGCCAGAATATTTCCAAAGTTTCCTGTAGGCACTGTAATATTGATCAAATCGCCATCTTTAATCTGTTCATTTTTCACCAGTGTCGCATACGCATAGACGTAATAAACAACCTGCGGCACCAGACGGCCGATATTAATGGAGTTGGCCGATGAAAACTGGAATCCGGCCTTTGCAAGTTCTGCAGCCAGCGCCTCATCGTTAAACATCTTCTTCACGCCGGTCTGGGCATCATCAAAGTTTCCTTCGATACCTACAACAAATGTGTTTTCCCCTTTCTGGGTCACCATCTGTTTTTCCTGAACCGGGCTCACGCCGTGTTTCGGATAAAATACGATAATCCGTGTTCCGGGAACATCTGCAAATCCGGCCATAGCCGCCTTTCCTGTATCACCGGAAGTCGCTGTCAGAATAACGATTTCATTATTTACATTGTTTTTCTTTGCAGCCGTTGTCATCAAATGAGGTAAGATGGATAAAGCCATATCTTTGAAAGCAATGGTATTTCCATGGAAAAGCTCCAGGAAATAAGCGCCGTCAGCCTGTACCAGCGGTGCAATCACTTCGGTATCGAATTTTGAATCATAAGCGTTGGCGATACAGTTTTTCAGTTCTTCTTCCGTAAAATCGGTTAAGAAGAGCTTCATCACTTCGTAAGCCACTTCCTGATAATTCATCTGGGCCAGTTTTTCCACCGGAACATCCAGTTTTGGCAGGGAAGTCGGCACAAATAAACCACCGTCATCCGCAAGTCCCTTTAAAATTGCCTGGGATGCTGTTACCTTTTCCCCATGTCCCCGTGTGCTGGTATATGTTAAATCCATCGTATATCCCTCTTTCGTTTTTTTATTTTGTACTATAATAACATAGCTTTTTTATCGATTCAAGACTCTTTTGCTAACATATTAACGTGTTGAATGTATAATATTCGAAACACCACATAAACCGCAAGCAGAACAACTGCCGGAATCCACCAGACTATATAAAACAAATGGACATCTGACAGAAAATAGACGCCGGCATAGGCCGCTGCCACAATTAAAATAAGAATCACACCGATGCCGAGCCCCTGGGCTGTCGTCATCGTTTTTGAATTTCCTTTGAGAATTTTCTGGACATAGGCATAAATGACCAGCGTTCCCAGCAGAACAGCCAGCGTTCCCAGCAGATAGCCAAGACTCATTTCCACCGGTTCCTTCATAAAGTTTCCGCCGCCGAGAATAACATCGATCAGCCGGACACCGTACATCAGGGCAACTGCGAGAATCACTGTCACACCCCGGGTTAAAATCAGCTCTTTGGATGACGCTCCACGCATATCTGCGCAGAGTCTGTCACAATAGGCCTGATAATCTCCGCCGCTCAGTATTTCGAGATTTTTTTTACGGTTATAGGATTTCAGCGTATTCCGGATAATCGTCCGGCGGACCTGCTCCACATCGTATTCACAGACCTTTTTCGCCTTCATATAGCCCATCATATCCGTTAAAATCTTACGGTCGGCGATATTCAGCCGGCGCTCCCGTTCTTTGTTCTCTTTCTTGAGTTCTTTCAAGAGATTTTCCATCCCTTTTCTCTCCTTTACTCGCATCAGATAAACTACTGGCGGCCGGAAAACGTCCGGCCGCCAGTTGAATATGATTTATTATTCTGCAGGTAATACAGCACCTTCATAAGTTGTTTCAATGAAAGATTTGATGTCGTCGCTCTTAAGCACTTCGATCAATGCCTGAATATCTTCCCGCGTTTCATCGCCTTCACGAACAGCAATAATATTCGCATAGGTCTGTGCAGCTTCCGAATCCTTTTCTTCTTTTGCAAGCGCATCTGTTCCTACATTAAATCCTGCCTGGAGTGCGTAGTTTCCGTTTAATACGAGTAAGTCCGCATCCTGTGCAGCTCTGGCTACCTGTTCTGCCTGCATTTCAACAATTTTTACGTTATAAGGATTTTCTGCAATATCTCTGGCAGTCGCAGTAAAGCCTGCATCCTCTTTTAATTTAATGATACCGTTTGCTTCCAGAAGCATCAGCGCTCTGGCTTCATTTGTGGTATCATTTGGTACGGCAATTTCCGCACCTTCTTTAATATCTTCCAGAGTCGCTGTTTTTCCAGGATAAATTCCCAGCGGCTCATAATGGATCGCTCCGGCGGAAACAAGCTTTGTTCCCTGTTCTTCGTTAAAGTTTTCCAGATATGGCAGGTGCTGGAAGTAGTTTGCATCCACATCTCCGGCATCCGTTACTTTATTTGGCTGTACATAATCGGTAAATTCAACGATTTCCAGTTCAATGCCTTTTTCAGCCATTAATTTTTTTGCCTCGTTTAAAATCTCAGCATGTGGTGTCGGTGATGCGGCAATCGTCAGTTTTGAAGCTGCCTCAGCCGTTTCGCCGCTTTCCTTCGTTGTCTCTGCCGTTGTTTCTTTGGCTGTTTCTGCCTTTGTTTCAGCCGCCTTTGTTTCTTTTCCGGAGTTTCCACAACCGGTCATCGCTGCAACACTGAGTGCTGCGCTTAAGAATAATGCCATTCCTTTTTTCATTTCTTTTCTTCCTTTCCTCAATCCCTTTTTTATTTTAATTTGGATTATACTGTACATAATACTCGGATATTTCATAATTTTCAACATCTACTATATGCGGATATTTCGATCCCGCCGCAATCGAACCGCTCCTGAACAAAGCTGTCATCCCGCTTAATATTACTCACGCACCCGCTTATCCGTTTTCTTTGAAATCCTCATTCCGATAATCTGGAAAATCTGCATCAGCAGAACGAGGAGGATCACCGTCACAATAAGAATATCAAACTGATAACGGTTGTATCCGTAACGAATCGCAATATCTCCGAGTCCGCCGCCGCCGATCGCTCCGGCCATGGCCGAATATCCGAGAATCGTTCCTGTGGAAATCGTACTTCCCACGATCAGCGATGTCTTCGCTTCAGGAATAATAACCTTCAGAATAATTGTTTTTAAAGAAGCGCCCATGCTCTGAGCCGCTTCGATGACCCCGGAATCCACCTCCAGCAGAGAAGATTCCACCATACGGGCCACATAGGGCGCCGCCGCAATAACAAGGGCGACAATCGTTGCTGTCGGACCGTAGGCTTTTCCGGCAATCAGACGCATGAGCGGCGTTACCAGAAGCATCAGGATCAAAAACGGTACGGAACGCAGTATATTAACAACAAAATCAAAAATACCAAAAAGCGCCGGCATCGGATGCAGGCCATTTTTCCGGGTTACCACCAGCAGAATAGCGATCGGCAGTCCGAGAAGGTATGCAAAAGCCGTGGAAACCAGAGTCATATACAGCGTATCCCGGATTCCTTCGGCAAACATCATCAAAACATCCGAACTAAACATAGTTTTCCAACTCCTCTACCACAAGATTTTTCGAGCGAAGATAATAAATCGCTTTTTCTACCTGAAGCCTATCTTCAGGCAGTTGGAGGACCATGTGACCGTAGGCTTTACCGTCAATGTCCTTTGTGTCCGCAAACATAATATTTACCGGAATCTTACATTCCATAATGAGGTTTGCAACTACCGGTTCATACGAGGACTTGCCATCGAAGACAATACGGATGCATCGCCTGCCGAAAGGCTCCTGATTTCCATCCTTTTGGAAAATAATCCGTTTGGCGGTTTTGGATTCCGGCTGGGTGAACACTTTTTCCACCGTTCCCGCTTCCACCAGAGCCCCTTCATCAATAATCGCCACATGGCTGCATATACTTTCCACAACGGACATTTCATGGGTAATGATAACGATCGTAATGCCATATTTACGGTTAATATCTTTTAGCAGCGCCAGAATCGACCGGGTTGTGGCCGGGTCCAGCGCACTGGTTGCCTCATCACAGAGAATAATCTTCGGATTCGTCGCCAGCGCCCGGGCAATCGCTACACGCTGCTTCTGACCGCCGGATAACTGGGCCGGATACATCAGCGCCCGCTCCTTTAAATCGACGATTTCCAGAAGCTCATCGACCCGTGCATCGATATCCGCTTTTTTCATGCCTGCAATTTCCATGGAAAAGGCAATATTTCCCCGGACATTCCGCTGCTGAAGCAGATTAAAATGCTGGAAAATCATCGCCACTTCCTGACGGATCTTCCGAAGCTCCTTATCCGAAAGGGCCGCCAGATCTCTGCCATCAATCTTCACCGTTCCACCGGTAGGGCGTTCAAGAAAGTTCATACATCGGATCAATGTACTCTTTCCGGCACCGCTCATACCGATAATTCCAAAAATATCTCCTTTTTGAATATCCAGATTAATGTCCTTCAGGGCATAGACGGTCTGTGTCTTTCCCTTAAAGGTCTTATCCAGATGTTCAATTTTAATCATCGGTTCCATTCTTTCATCCCCTCTTATGTATTTCCTCTGAAATCAGCAAAAAGTACTTCAACTGAATGTTAAAGTACTTTTTGTAAGTCTTTAAATATTCTGCCTTTACGCCAGTTCCACGTAGTGCTTTTCGTGAGAAGCTTCCATCACCTTCACCAAAGCAGCTTCTCTCTGATGCAATAGTTCAATGACTGCTTCCATGACCTGGCGGCACACTTCCACACTGTGTCTGCAGTCAATCTCCTGACCGGACATCGACATCCGGATATATTCTCTGTGACAGTTTTTAATAAATTCACAAATTTCCTCTACCGAAGACAGCGTCATACGAATCAATGGCTGATTCTCTACATTCTCCTGACTGACATACTTACGCATCGAATGTTTAAGTACTTCTTCATAATTCACATGATCTTTTAAACTTCCGGTAAATTTTTTATTATGGGGTAACGTAAAGTAATCTGCGATATAATGGGTCACCACACCGAGATCCTTACATCTGGATTTGGAAAGGATTTCTCTGCCATCATAATTGTCAATGACTTTACGCAGCTTTTTCTCCAAAATGTCAAAGGTCGTATCCACTCGATGTTTCTTCGTTAAAAATGAAGGCACCAGATCCGGCAAAAGACTTCCAAACTGAAACATATGTGAATGAGAAATTAAGACCTCATCTTTAAATCCATCCAGCATATGATTCGCCAACGAAACATGAGATTTTTTACGCATAATATCTATGTCCTCCCGACAAAAAATGAAAATTATTTTCTACCTAAACAATATTCATTGTACAATGATTTTTTCAGGATTACAAGTATAAATATCATATTTCCTCTTATTTCTTGACATTCCCACTTATATAAGATAGAATCGTTATCAAATAATCGTTTGATTATTATTATAAATTTACAGGAGATGATTTTATTTGGATCCCACGAGTGTGGCGCAACTGATTATTCTGGTAATTCTTTTAATTTTATCTGCCTTTTTTTCATCGGCAGAAACAGCTTTTACAACGGTAAACAAAATCCGCATACGGACTTTTGAAGAAGAAGGCCGTCCGAAAGCTGCCCTGATTCGAAAAATTATCGAAGAGCCGCAAAAAATGCTCAGCGCCATTTTGATTGGCAACAACATTGTCAACCTGTCTGCGTCTTCTCTGACGACCACCATGGTGACCCGGATTATGGGAAATCTCGGTATGGCAGACAAAGCAGCCTCTGCGGTTGGTGTTTCCACCGGTATATTAACTCTGCTTGTTCTTGTTTTCGGCGAGATTACACCAAAGTCTATGGCTACCCACTCTGCCGAGAAAATCTGTTTTCTTTATGTAAAACCGATTTACTGGCTGACGACGATCTTTACACCGCTTATTTTTATTGTCAACAAGATTTCTTTCGGCCTGATGAAGCTGCTCGGAATGCGTTTCACAGGAAAGGAACGGGTAATCACAGAAAATGAGCTGCTGACGATCATTGATGTCAGTCACGAAGAAGGCGTTATTGAGAGTGAAGAAAAAGAGATGATTAACAATGTGGTCGATTTCGGTGACTCTCTGGCAAAGGATGTCATGGTACCCCGGATTGATATGGTTTCCGTACCTTCCGATATTACCTATGATGAGCTGCGCCTGGCCTTCAAAACCGATATGTACAGCCGTCTGCCCGTTTATGAAGAAACCAAAGATAATGTCATTGGCATTGTTACTCTGAAAGACTTCTTTAAATATGAAGGAAGCAGGGAAGCGTTTCAGATTCGTGAACTGCTGCGTGCCCCTTACTTCACTTATGAATATCAGAAAACATCGGATTTATTAATCCAGATGCGGGAAAATTCGATCAATATAACCATTGTTCTGGATGAATACGGCGCTACCGCCGGAATTATCACCCTGGAAGATCTTCTGGAAGAAATCGTCGGAGAAATCCGTGATGAATACGATGAAGACGAAGTCGACTCTATTCAGAAACTGGATTCTGATGAATACCTTGTTGACGGTTCTACCCGCCTTGACGATATCAATGAAGCTTTCGGATGCCATATCGAATCTGACGACTATGATTCGATTGCCGGGCATATGATAAGTATTCTCGAACACATTCCAAAAGAAGGCGAAGAAATCACGGAAGATTCCATTCGCTTTGTCATTGAAAAAATGGACAAAAACCGGATCGATACGATCCATGTTTATATCAAATAAAAAATACCCTCCGTTCAGACCTTTCAGGATTTTGAAACGGAGGGTTTTGTTTCCCAATGAAAGGACCCCTGTTAGAATTGAATATTATTGCACATACGATGGAATACTTTGGTCCGGAAATCTCCTGCGGCCTTTCCCTGCGAAATTACACCGACGCCGACTTTCATGTCTATGAAAACACCTACAACCGCTGCTTCGCCCCGATGCGAATCGCTTTGAAACGATTTCCTGTCAACTGCTGCGCCAGCCGGGAAACGCTTTTTACACAGCGCAGACATATATTTATCCTTGAAAAAAGCGATGTCTTCTGCGGCTCCGTAGCCTTAAAAAATAACGAAATCGACGACCTCATTGTCCCGGAAAATAAACGACGGCAGGGCTTTGGCCAGGAACTTCTGACCTTCGCCGTCTGCCGCCTTCAAACGCAGAATCAATCGCCCATCCTGCTCCATGTCGCTGACTGGAATCAGAATGCTTTAAAAATGTACTTAAAAAATGGCTTTGAAATTATCAAAACAGAGATTATAAAATAATCTCTATAGATATGTCATCATTGCCTTATCCTTTGCGAAGCAGAAAACGCTGCATTCGCTGCATTTTTTTCCGCAAAATCTCTGCACATATACCGGCGTTTTCCCCGGGTTCTTCTGCCATATTCAACAGCCTCCACCGGACAGCCGCAGATACATGCCATACAGTGCGTACACCGCTCTCCCCATTCAGGCTTTCCATTCACAATTGAAATATTGTTCAATGAACAGCTTTCTGCACATTTGCCACAGGAAATACAGGCATCCGTCGCATAAAACGGCTTTGCCTTAACGATGAATTTATAATAAAAGTCATTGACAATACCGCTTTTCCACCGATCCACCCTCCCGGTTTTTTGCTTCGGAAAGGCCTGGCCATTCTGAATCCATCCGATACCTTCCCCGACAACTTTTTCTGCTCTGCCGATAATTTCCTCCGATGTTTTCTCATCCGGAACATTAAAAAGAGCAATGTAATTTTCGGGCATTTTCACTTCCAAAACCCCTTTATAGTCAAAGCCTTTATTCCGGCACAGCGACAGGATACCTTCACCGGCATTCCCGATCTCTTCCCCGCAGGTCATCACAAAATATGCTGTCTCTGAACCGGAAAAAACCGATTTTCGAATAAATTTTTCAAAAATTCTTGGAAGGCGCCAGCAATAGGTCGGCGCAACAAATATCCACGGTTTATCCGAATAAAATTTTCCTTTTTTGCGGTTTTTAATATAAACCCCCGCATCCACCAGTTTATCATCCAGTTTTTCAGCCATCCCGGAGGCTATATAACGGCTGTTTCCCGTTCCTGAAAAGTAGATAATCATTTATTTTCCTTCTTTCTGCATCCTGCCAATAATTTTATAAACCAATTTCTGTCAAACCCAGGCCAGCAACGATACAAAGTAAAAAACGAAGAACCGAAGTTCTCCGCTTTTTCAAAATCCATTTATGCGATATGCAGATGAATCACTTCATCCAGTGCCTGCTGAAAAGTCATCTTTTCTGTGAGAAATTCAGGAACATCCTCCTGCCCCGCTGCTGCCAGCGGTTCCAGTTCCAGTGCATAATTCATAGCAAATTTTTCCGGTTCACCTTCGTCATTGATGAAAGTTTCCCAGTGGGTAAAATGGAATATTTTTCCAGGATAAATGGCAACACTGAGCTTCTGATCCCCAAAATCACAGTTGACCACCGCCCCTATGAGCTGCCGGCTTTCATCACAGAGATAGTCTATAAATTTCAGATACAACTCACCGACATCCACCCCGGACTCTTCGAGAATAACCTCCTTTTCTCTGCTGCAGGTAATCTCCATCTGGTCCTTATCCTGCCGTGCCGGTTCAAGAGTTTCTGTCTGAATCAATAACTTAAAAACTGTCTTTGTCATGTTACAGCCCCCTTTGCATCCCTTTTAACATATATACCCCTCTTATTTAATAAGTATAAAGTGAATTGGGGGGAATAGCAAATAACTAAATATTATTGTAATGATAACTTTTATTCACTGATGAGGTTTTATTTATAAAAAGCTTCGCTGACCCGTACCAGTTCATCCCGAATAGAAATGTGCTGTGGGCAGGCTTCTTCGCATTTACCACATTTAATACAGTCTGTCGCCGGTTTTTTCCCGTGTTTTTCAACCAGCCATTCGCCTTCTGAAGCCGCCATTTCTTTATTATTATAAAGAATCAGGTAATTCAAAGCGGTAAAAGAACCGGAAATACCGATATTTTCCGGACATACTTTGGCACAGTAATTACAGTTTGTACATGGCACCATCGGCACGCGGCTCAAAGCCTCCTGAGCTTTTTTAAGCACTTCTTTCTCCCCATCGGTCAGAGCCGTAAAGTTTTTCATATAAGAAAGATTGTCTTCCATCTGTTCAATATTACTCATGCCGGAAAGTACAGTGATCACGCCTTCCAGATTTGCTGCAAAACGAATCGCCCATGAAGCGACGGAAGCTTCCGGGTCCGCTGCCCTGAAAATTTCTTTAACGGATTCCGGTGGTGTTGCCAGCATGCCGCCCTTGACCGGTTCCATAATAATGACCGGTTTTCCGTGTTTCCGTGCCACTTCATAGCAGGCTCTGGACTGGATGGCTGAATTTTCCCAGTCTGCATAGTTAATCTGAAGCTGAACAAATTCCATCTCCGGATGAGCGGTCAGCAGCGCTTCCAGTTCATCTGCTGTGGAATGGAAAGAAAAACCGATATGACGGATTTTGCCTTCGGCTTTTTTCTCCTGGATCCAGTCCCACATACCAAATTCGTCGAAAGGTTTCGTCCGGTTTTCTCCAAGATTGTGCAGCAGATAAAAATCAAAATATCCGGCGCCGGTCCGTTCCAGAGAAATTTCAAACTGGGAAACGGCTTCTTCGCGGCTCTGGCAGTTCGCCCAGGCGGAATTTTTCGTTGCCAACTGATATTTTTCACGCGGATATCGTTCGACAAGCGCCTGGCGGACGGCATCTTCGCTGCCTGCGTACAGCCAGGCTGTATCAAAATATGTAAATCCTGCGTCTAAAAATTTATCCACCATCACCTTGACCTGCTCCACATCGATCACACCATCATTTTTTGGCAGACGCATCAGACCAAATCCCAATTTTTTAATATCTTCACCTAAATAAGCCATTTTTCTTTCCTCTTTCTTTCGCAGCAACCCGTGCCTCACTAAAGCACGTGTCTCTAATTTACAAAAAACCAAAAAACAACAGCCCCGCCGGAAGCATTTCAAAGCTTTCAGAGGGACTGCTGATTTAGCGCTTTACTTAAAGTATTCTACACCAGATTCAAAGAGATGCTGATTCTGGTTTCCGCTGATGTTGATGGCAACATGGTCACCAATACGTTCGGAATGTGCCATTTTACCAAGAACGCGTCCATCCGGACTTGTAATACCCTCAATTGCATAATAAGAACCGTTCGGATTGAAATCTTCATCCATCGTCGGATGACCGTTCACATCCACATACTGTGTTGCAACACAGCCGGATTCGAAAAGCTTCTTAATCCATGCTTCACTGGCAACAAAACGTCCTTCACCGTGGGATGCCGGAATCGAGAAGACATCACCCGGTTTCACCTTCTGAAGCCATGGGGATTTATTTGTAACTACTTTTGTATAAACCATCTTTGAAATATGGCGGCCGATATGATTCGTCGTCAGTGTCGGTGAATCATCTTTCTGTGGTGTGATTTCACCGTAAGGCACCAGACCGAGTTTAATGAGCGCCTGGAAACCGTTACAGATACCAAGTGCCAGACCATCCCGTTTATTCAGCAGTTCATTAACCGCTTCTTTGATCCGTTCATTACGGAATACGGAAGCGATGAATTTTGCAGAACCGTCCGGTTCATCGCCTGCGGAAAATCCACCCGGGAACATGAGGATCTGAGCTTCGTTAATGGCTTTCACATAAGCATCCACAGAATCACGGATCATACCTTCATTCAGGTTTTTAAATACGCTCATATTTACCTGGGCTCCGGCTTTTTCAAAGGCTTTCATTGTATCGTATTCGCAGTTGGTTCCCGGGAATACCGGAATAAATACCTTTGGTTTTGCTACTTTATTTTTACAGATATGAATATCTTTTGTTTCAAACAATCCTGTCTCTATGACTTTATCTTCCACACCGGAACGTGTCGGGAATACGGATTCTAATGGTTTTGTCCATGCTTCCAGAGCTTCATCCATCGTTACTTTCATATCTTTATAGGTGAATTCTGCAGCTTCCGTCACTGTACCGCATACTCTGTAAGGTGCGTTCAGTTTATCCATATCTTCCGCTGCCACTTCCGCAACGATTTCACCGTAGAATGGTTTAAACAGTTCTGCTGCTTCCATGCTTTCATCCACAGCCACACCCAGTTTGTTACCGAAGGCCATCTTGCTGAGGGCTTCTGCCAGGCCGCCGAATCCGATCGTATATGTGGATTTCAGTACACCGTCATTGACAAGCTTCGTGATCTTCGCGTAGCTGTCCATCATTGATGCATAATCCGGCAAATCATATTCATCTTTGTTTATTGTAAATACAACCAGCTTATTGCCCGCCGCTTTTAATTCAGAGGTGACAATATCCTGCTGTTTCGCCACATCTACCGCAAAGGAAACCAGTGTCGGAGGAACATCCATTTCATTGAAGGAACCGGACATGGAGTCTTTACCGCCGATTGCAGAAAGTCCAAATCCGATCTGCGCGTCATAAGCGCCCAGCAGAGCTGCCAGAGGTTCACCCCAGCATTTTGGATCTTCGGTCATTCTGCGGAAATATTCCTGGAATGTTAAATGGATTTTTGTCATATCACCACCGGCAGCAACAATCTTGGCAACAGACTGAACAACTGCGTAAATCGCACCGTGGTATGGACTCCATGTGGATAAGTATGGGTCAAATCCGTAACTCATCATCGTTACTGTATCTGTTTTTCCTTTCAGAACAGGAAGCTTCGCTACCATGGACTGAGTCGGTGTCAACTGATATTTTCCGCCGTAAGGCATATATACGGAAGATGCACCGATGGAACTGTCAAACATTTCAACAAGTCCCTTCTGGGAACATACATTTAAGTCTGACAGGTTGGAAAGCCACGCTTTCTTCATATCTGTGACATCTTTTTCTTTTTTGAAATAATTATCTTCCGGTTTCGGAATCGTTACATAAGCATCATTTTCCTGATGTGCACCGTTCGTATCGAGGAATGCTCTGGAAATATCAACGATGACTTTGCCTCTCCAGTAAAGAACCAGACGCGGTTCCTCGGTGACCTCAGCCACGCATGTTGCTTCAAGATTTTCTTCGGCTGCACACGCCATGAAGGTATCCACATCCTTCGGATCGATAACAACAGCCATACGTTCCTGGGATTCGGAAATCGCCAGTTCGGTTCCATCCAGACCTGCATATTTCTTCGGCACTTTATCCAGTTCAATCCGAAGCCCCTCTGCCAGTTCACCGATTGCTACGGAAACACCGCCGGCACCAAAGTCATTACATTTCTTAATCAGTCTGCTGACTTTCGGGTTACGGAACAGACGCTGTAATTTACGTTCTGTCGGTGCATTACCCTTCTGAACTTCTGCACCGCAGGTATCAATGGATTCTTCGTTATGCGCTTTGGAGGAACCTGTGGCACCGCCGCAGCCGTCACGGCCTGTACGTCCGCCGAGAAGGATAATGATGTCTCCCGGGTCCGATGTGGCACGGGTAACATTGCTTCTTGGCGCTGCTGCCATAACCGCACCGATTTCCATACGTTTTGCCGCATAATTCGGATGATAGATTTCATTCACAAGACCTGTGGCCAGACCGATCTGGTTACCATAGGAGCTGTAACCGTGAGCCGCTTCAGTAACAAGTTTTCTCTGAGGCAGTTTGCCTTTCATCGTATCTTTTAAAGATGCGGTAGGGTCTGCTGCACCGGTTACACGCATTGCCTGATATACATAGGTACGTCCGGACAGCGGGTCACGGATTGCACCGCCCAGACAGGTCGCCGCACCACCGAATGGCTCGATTTCTGTCGGATGATTGTGGGTTTCATTTTTAAAGTTAATTAACCATTCTTCCGTTTCGCCGTCAATATCTACAGGCACAATAATACTGCATGCATTGATTTCATCGGTTTCTTCCTGATCGGTTAATTTACCGTCTTTTTTCAGTTTTCGCATCGCCATTAAAGCGACATCCATCAGGCAGACAAATTTATCTTTGCGTCCGGCAAAAACCTCTGCCCGGTGGTCCATATACATATTATAAGTATCTTTTATCGGTTTCTGATAATAGCCTTCTTCAAAACCGATGTTTTTCAATTCTGTCTGGAAGGTTGTATGACGGCAGTGGTCAGACCAGTAAGTATCCAGTACACGGATTTCTGTCACCGTCGGGTTTCTCTTCTCTTCTCCGGCGAAATGGACCTGGATGAATTTAAAATCATTGAAAGTCATCGCCAGACCAAGAGAATCATATAATTCCTTCAGTTCTGCTTCCGGCATGGTTGTAAAACCGTCAAATACGGCAACGTCTGCCGGTTCTTCAAATTTTGTGATTAATGTTTCCGGTTTTTCTTCGGCCGCTTCACGGGAATCCACCGGGTTAATGCAGAATTCTTTGATTCTTTCAATCTCTTCGTCTGTCACCGCACCCTTTAAAACATAGGTTGTGGCCGAACGGATCACCGGTTCCTCGGTTTCATTTAACAGCTTCACACACTGTTCAGCCGAATCCGCACGCTGGTCAAACTGTCCCGGAAGGTATTCTACCGTAAACAGCTTCTCATCTTCAGCCTTTGGCAGTTCTTCTTCATAAAGAAAATCTACCGGCGGCTCAGAAAAGACAACGGTCTTCGCACCTTCGTAAGTTTTATCTGTAATATTTTCAATGTCATAACGAATCAGCACCCGAACTCCGGTAACGGACTGGATATTCAAATAGCTGTGGATATTTTCCAGTAATTCTTTTGCAGCTACGGCATATTCCGGTTTCTTTTCGACATAAATACGCTTTACCTGGGTCATAATGTACCTCCATTTTACAATTATCTCCTGCTTCACAGCACCACCGGAAAGCATCTCCTGTGATGCGGGCACTACTGTACCCTTTCAGTATTATACCATTTCAGTATTCATAATTAAAGTTAATATAATTAATTATTCTTATTAGGTTGACTAATTTCTATCCCTCCGTCTTCATCTGACCTTATTATTTTTTATCAAACTGGCCGTTTTCACAATGCCACTTCTCATCTATAATAGGAAAAAAATAAAAAAGACATCAAGGAGTAATCATTATGGAAAAATCTATGACAATGCACAAAACAAAATCCATGGTTTTTGCAGCTCTTTTCGCTGCCCTGGCCTGTGTCGCTACAATGAGTCTACATATTCCAACACCGGGTACCGGCGGCTATATCCATCCCGGCGATGCCATCGTCGTTTTATCCGGTATCCTGCTCGGGCCGATTTACGGCGGACTGGCCGCAGGCCTCGGTTCCGCACTGGCAGATCTTTTAAGCGGATATATGGTTTATGTACCGATTACCTTCGTTGTGAAAGCCGTAATCGCTGTTGTCTGCTATTTTGTTTATCATAAACTTCTCGGCAAACTGAACCATATCATCCTCAAAGGCATCATCACCGGCTGCTTTTCGACCATTCTCGTAGCTGCCGGATACTGCTTTTTTGAATCCTTCATCTATGGCAGCGGCGCTCTGGCAAGCGTCCCGGCAAACCTCATTCAGGGGCTTTCCGGTTTAATTATTTCGACCGTATTACTGCCGTTGTTAAAGCAGGTGCCGGATTTCCGCAATATTATATAGAACCAAAATGTACTCAAAAGCCCCCGTCCTGTCCCTTCCGGAAACTGTGAAATGTTTCCTTCCGGGACAGGACGGGGTTTTTTCAGAGATTTTTTGTTCGTAATAATACTGCTGTTATTATGAAGCATTATTTTTCGCATAAAACACTGTCATAATAAAGTTCATCCGGACATAAATCCTGCCCATTCGCCCATTCCACAGAATAGCCATTTACAAAGACACTCTGAAAATAGGCAGGATCTAAAAGCTCACTGTACCAATTACCTTTAATATATGGTTTTACGTCAAAAATTTTCACTTCACCATTGTCAAACTGAAAATCTGATAATGGAGTCACAGATTTTGCAGTCGGTCTTAACATTGTATCACGCATATTTTCAAATTTTATTGCAGACACTCTCTACACACTCATAACAAAGGATTTTTCGATTTGAATGCAGAACAGCCCTGTTCCCGAAGAAAACATTTCACAGTTTTCGAAGGGAACAGGGCTGTTCGTGATTGTATGTATTTAAATATTTTTATCTTTTGTGGAATTTAAAAATAAATTCAAACATTATCTGCATTCACTGATTTACTATTTAAAATTTCTATGTTAATATGATTAGTATATAAGCAGAACTTCTATATAAGATTAAATTCATTTATAAATGGAGGAACCTATGGATATTAATTACGAATTATATAAAGTGTTTTATTATGTGGCAAAAACACTGAGTTTTTCCGAAGCGTCAAAAAAGCTGTTTATTTCCCAGTCCGCTGTCAGTCAGTCGATCAAAGCGCTGGAAAAAAAGCTGGAACAGCCACTTTTTATCCGAAATACCAAACGGGTAAAGATGACGCCGGAAGGCGAAATTCTGTTTAAACATATTGAACCGGCGATCAACCTGATTATCCGCGGTGAGAATCAGATTATGGATGTGAAAGCCCTCGGCGGCGGCCAGCTCCGTATCGGCGCCAGCGACACGATCTGCCGTTATTTTCTTGTTCCATATCTGAAAGAATTCCATGAACATTTTCCGAATGTTCATATTAAAGTAACCAACGCCACTTCTGCCCGCTGTGTGGATCTTCTTGAAAATGAGCAGGTGGATCTGGTGGTCACGAATTTCCCGAATCCACGGATGAATACGATCAGCCATATTCGCAAAGTACGGGAATTTCACGATGTATTTATTGCCAATGAACATTTCAGCCATCTGAAAAATAAACGTCTGGATCTGGAAGAGCTCCTTGGTTATCCGATACTGATGCTGGACAAAGCCAGTATGACCAGTGAGTTCCTTCATATTCTTTTCCAGCAGCACCAGCTCGACCTGGTTCCTGAGATCGAACTGAGCAGTAATGACCTTCTGATCGATCTGGCCCGTATCGGCCTCGGCATCGCCTTTATCCCGGAATTCTGTCTCACAGAAAAGGACTCGGATTTATTTGTCATTCATACCCGTGAGATTCTTCCGCCCCGGCAGCTCATCGTCGGATACAATAACAACGTACCGATTTCCGAAGCTGCCCGGTATTTTATCGACAGTCTTTCATAATTAAAAAACACATAAGAAAGAGGTTTCCCGGCAAAAGCTTATACATATGCTTTTCCGGAAAACCTCTTTTTTTAATCATTGGTACTCTCTTACTCTTCGTCAAATAATTCGTCGAATTCTTCGCTGTCGAGAAGCTCGTCAAATGCATCGGATACGATTTCAAATTCTTCATCGCTTTCGATATTATCTAACTGAATATCGTCTTCATTTTCACCATTTACACTGAAACGGTAAAGGAAAACTTCGCCTTCTTCAGCATCCTGATCCTCTAAAGGAAGTAAGGCAACATAATCTCTTTCTCCTGCCGGAAATACAGCGATAACCGCACAATCCATCTCTGTGCCATCATCTAAACATACGGTGACGATATCGTCTTCATCTGGAATAAATGTTCCCATTTTTCTACCTCAACTTTCTTTTGAACTTTACTGGTTCAATCTCACTTTATCAGATAATCTCCTAAAAATCAAGGAATTCTCCAATAAAAGGCGACATTTCTGCGGCCTTCCCATATCTCTCCCGCGTAAAATAAATCCGAAGGTTATTTTTCGCCCGGGTCATAGCCACATAAAACATCCGCCGTTCTTCCTCTTTGTCTGATTCTGTCAGCGCCTTTTTATGGGGCGCTATCCCCTGATTGGCATCCGGAATGTAAACAAGATCGTATTCCAGACCTTTGGCGCCGTGCATCGTCAGCAGCCGGATTCCCTCCGTTTCCTCAAACCGCTGTCTGGAACGGATTTTAAGCGTCTCCGAATACTGATCGATGGCTTCAAACCATTCTTCCCATGTTTTATAAGCGTGGCTCTTATCCATTAATTCATCCAGAACCTCTAACAGGTCTTCACTCTTAATGCCCCGGCTGGCGCCATATTCTTTCAGATAATTATCATAACCAATCGAATTTCGGATATACTGAATGGCCGGATAGGGTCCCATCGATGAAAGCATATAAAAGTCATATTCCATCTGCTCGATGCGCTCGACCATCCATTCCCGGTTTTCCAGATAATCTTTAACATTCGCCAGATTCACCGGATCTTCGTCCAGATAAGAACGGGAAATAAACCGGTTTGGCCGGTTAATGATCCTCAGATAATCGGAACGGCTGTTTCCGCCAAATGCAATATTCATATAGGCAAAAATATCCTTCGCAATCCAGTGCTGATAAATGTTCGGCACCGAATCCTTCATCACAAAGGGAACATTATAAACCATTAATTGTTCCACAAAACCGCTCATCTGAACATTCGTCCGGAAAATAACGGCGATTTCTTCCCAGGGAACTTCTTTTTGTTCATGGATATCCACAATTTCCCGAATCATCTTTAAATACTGATCCGCCGGCTTCTGGAAAGCCTTCACAAGAACTTCCTCCCCCATTTCCCTGGCTGCCGTCATATCTTTGGCATATCGGTGTTCATTATTTTTTATTAATGCTTCCGCCCGCTTTACGACGGCCCCTGTGGACCGGTAGTTCGTATTCAGCACCGTCATTTTGGCTTCCGGATAATCCCTGGTAAATCCAAGAAGAATTTCCGGTTTTGCACCACGGAATTTGTAAATCGACTGGTCGTCATCCCCCACCACAAAAAGATTGTTTTCCGGCATAGCCAGCATCCGGATAATTTCATATTGTACCCGGTTAATATCCTGAAATTCATCAATCAGTATGTAGGTATATTTTTTCTGCCACGCCGCCAGAATATCCGGATATTTTTTAAAAAGCTGCCATGTCTGGACAAGCATATCATCATAATCCAGACGGCGCATCCGCCCCAGTTTCGCCGCATAGGCTTTATAAATTTCCTCAAAAACGTCCTTCGCACAGTTTACCGGATAAAAATGCTCCAGAGAAATCATATCCCCTTTAACCCGGCTGATCTCCCCGGCAATATCCATGACAAAATCCTTTTCATCATCCATTTCCACATCAATCTGATGGATAATGTCCCTGAGAATAGCATATTTTTCATCCTCGGAAAGAATATTTTCCACTTTATATTTATAGGCATACTTTAAAATCGTAAAAAAAATGGCGTGAAAGGTTCCGAAGCTTACCGGAAGATGGCGGCCGTCCATCAAACGGTCGAAACGGCTCCGCATTTCACCTGCCGCTGCCCGGGTGAAAGTGACCACAAGAATATTACCCGGAGCCACCCCGGCTTTTTGAATCAGCCATTGGGTTCTCCGGGTAATGACAAGGGTCTTTCCGGACCCGGGACCGGCCAATACGAGCATCGGTCCCTGATTATGTTCAATTGCCTGTTTCTGGGCAGCGTCTACCGACATGCTTCCAGCTTTTCGATGGCATTTTTAATTCTTGTCAGAGATTCTTCTTTGCCGATAACTTCCATAATCTCTGTCGCTCCGGCAGGCGTCATCTGCTTACCGGAAACTGCTGTACGGATTGGCCACATCACATACCCGTTTTTATAGCCTTTTTCTTTAACGAAATCTACAAGGCAGCCATAGAGAGCGTCATTACTGTAATCCTCCTGAGCTTCCAAAACCGGAAGAATCTCCTTCAGAACATCCAGAGAAGTTTCCGCATTGGTTTTCATCTTTTTATGGGTGTACATCGACACATCATATTCAGGTACAGCTTCAAAGAAATCAATCAGCGCCGGAATATCCGGGAAAATTTCAATTCTTGATTTTACCATTTCTGCCACTTTTTTTGTATCCACATCTCTGTGAATCGTTTCCTTAATATATGGCAGCGCTCTCTCATAGAAAGCATCAAAATCCATCGTCTTAATATATTCACCGTTCATCCATTTCAGTTTGGTCATATCAAAAACTGCCGGAGACTTGCTCATGTGACGGTAGTTGAATGCTTTCACCAGTTCTTCCAGGCTGAAAATTTCCCGGTTATCTTCCGGACTCCATCCCAGAAGGGCAACGTAATTAACAACAGCTTCTGTTAAAAATCCCTGTTCAAGTAAATCTTCAAAAGAGGAGTGGCCGCTTCGTTTGCTCAGCTTCTTATGTTCTTCATCTGTAATCAGCGGACAATGAACGTATACCGGCACTTCCCAGCCGAAAGCTTCATACAGACGGTTGTACTTCGGAGAAGATGACAAATATTCATTTCCACGAACAACATGGGTAATGCCCATCAGATGATCGTCCACAACGTTGGCAAAGTTATAGGTCGGATAACCATCGGATTTAATAAGAACCATATCGTCCAGTTCGGAATTATCCACCGTAATATCGCCATAAATTTCGTCACAGAATGTTGTTGTCCCTTCGGTCGGATTGTTCTGACGGATAACATAAGGAATTCCGGCTGCCAGCTTTTCTTCAACTTCTTCTTTGGAAAGGCCCAGACAGTGTTTGTCATAAACCATAATCTCTTTTCCCGTCACTTCCTGTTTCAGGCTGTCCAGACGCTCTTTATCACAGAAACAATAATAAGCTTCACCTTTTTCAATAAGCTTTTTTGCATATTCCATATAAATGCCTGCTGCCTGACGTTCGCTCTGAACATACGGACCGCAGCCGCCGTCTTTATCCGGTCCCTCATCATGGATCAAGCCTGTTTTTTCCAGCGTCCGGTTAATAATATCCACTGCGCCTTCTACAAAGCGTTCCTGATCTGTATCTTCAATTCTTAAAAGAAAATCTCCGTCTTCATGTTTTGCAATCAGATAAGCGTACAATGCTGTCCGAAGATTTCCTACATGCATCCGTCCTGTCGGACTTGGTGCAAACCGTGTTCTGACTTTCTTATCCATCATTATCTACTCCTCATTCTAAATATTCTATAATTAATCCCTCTCAGGATTTTAGCACTTTGTCGATTCTCGGAATCACCTGGGCGGACACAATGCCGATAAGCATCCCGGTGATCGTTCCTGAAATCATCAGTAATGGCATGTATGACAGAAGGTGTATGTTTTCCACCACCGCCATGGCAACTGCCAACTGTCCCGCATTATGGAGAATACCTCCGGCCACACTGACACCGACAATCGAAAATTTTGGTATTTTTTTCAGAAGTACCATACCTCCGAAACTTAAAAGGCCTCCGGCGAGACTGTAAAGCATCGCCGCCAGATTACCAAAGGTTACCGAAACAAGCAATATACGAATCATCGATACCGCCAGCGCCATCGGCGCCCCCATCGTATACAGGGCAACAACTACGACCAGATTGGCAAGTCCCAGTTTTATTCCGGGAATTCCAAGACTGATCGGTATTAAAACTTCTACATAGCTGAATATCATCGCCAGGGCAGTAAACATCCCGGCCATCGCAACTTTTTTTGACATCTTTTATCCTCTAAGCATCCACTTCTTTTTCTTCACCGCCGCCGGTAATTTCAAGAACTACCCGGTGGGGGAGACATACAATCGTCTCATTAACTTTATCAATCGCTGCATGGTCCACACAGTAATGATCCGGACAGTCCGCTTCAATCATCGAAACCCGGCCGTCCCGGATTTCAAACCGGTTATACCATCCGTCAATCTCGAGGGAAACCTCCTGGTCTTTATCCAGATCGTAGGTTTCATAGATTTTGCCGTCCACAGTGACCGTAAGTGTCCCACCGTCTTCCCGATTCATGTATTTTATCACAAAAAACCCGGCAATGCCAAGAAGAAGAACGATACAGACCAGTATAATATCTCCTTTTTTCATAATGCCCCTACTTTTTCTCAATACTGTTCATCATAATGAACGCATCTTCAGAATCCATATAGCCAATCGTCACTTTATCTTCCGGCGCGATGACTGCCAGCACATCATCCAACTGGATCGATGCCATAAATACTTTGGAAGAACCGCTGACCTGAATATAGAAATAGGTATTTCCCTCTTTCACCGCCGTATTGACGCTGAGAACTTTACCCGTAATCTCTTCCAGCGCGCTGGTATCAATGATCTGTCCCGAAGACAGTTGTTTTGCGTATGCTGTATAAGCATCGTTCAGTGTATCTCCAATAGCTACCTGCTGATATTTTTCCACATTAACAAAAGCAAACTTTTTAACCAGCCCTGCATTATCCTTCAGGGATACCAGATAGGTCGGCTGACCGCCGATATTCAATAACACCGGGAAGGTCGCCTTATAGGCCAGATTCTGAACCTGCCCTTCGGCAGATGCCATCGCAGAGTACTCTGTGGCACCGGATACAATATAATAATGGGCTTCTTTTGTACGCATATTGACAAGAACCAGACCGATATTGGATGCGTCATTACCCACAGATGTAAGGCCCGTATAAAGCCATACGTCATCTTCCAGCGCCAGATAATTATAACCGCCGGATGTTACGCAGACATCTTTCTGTCCGATGATCGTATTGATAAAACCATTTTTATACTGTCCCCAGTAATTAATCTGTTCATTAATAATATCGGCAGAATAAGCTCTGTCGACCCACTCCGGCACTTCACTGATATCGTAATACTGGGAATCTCCGGTACAGGCATCTACCATAACAACACCCGCTACATCCCGGCCTCCGAAAAAGCCGATCGTATATTGAATGACCGGACAGATCCAGTAAGGTTTTCCGTCATCATTGACTTCAAAAGAATAGCTTTCAAAAATCTTTGTCGGATACTTAAACCGGAGATGACGGTCCAGATCCCTGAAAAAATATTCTCCCGGTGAATACTTAATTCCCTGTTCCAACTGAATAAGGTCCACATCCTGAGTCGTCATATCCACAGAAATATACCCCGGTATACCATTGGACTGATTATTAAACCATTTAATAACATTCCCATACCGAAGCGGTGCAACCCGTGTCGGCACTCCCTGATAATTAATCTGGGTATAAGAATAACTGCTTTCATCCACTTCAAACTGGGAAATCAGATTGACCAGTTCACCTATCTTACGATTACCAAGCTGTACTGCAGAATCACGGTCAACAATCGGCACATCATTCATCGAAATCTGGGTAATATCCTCAGAAAACTCCCTGTTTTCCACAGGCATCATTTTCTGATAAGCCGAAGCGTGGAAAAACTGATGGGAAGCCACATGTCCCAGTCCGAGTACAACCACGGACACAGCAATAATGAGAATTCCGATTTTGGCATTTGTCTTTAAAAACTTAAAATCAACCGTCCGGTTTTTTAAATCCGATACCGAAAACGTTCCGATCAGCGACGCAAGCACATAAACCACCGCCACCTCCAGAAGCCAGCCATAAAAGGCCGGTGACCGGAAATTCAGCGCCGGAAGTGTAAAATAAAAAGAAACCAGCGCAAAAACAATGGTAATCACAGCGGTGCGCAATATTTTTTTCATATATAAAATTCCTCCGCCCAAATATTATTCAACGCTGTTTACAGAACATGGAAATGCTCCATAGCCACCGCTGGTCAAAACGAATTCATGGGTTTCCACGCTGCCGCTTTTTGTCGTAAACGCAACATCCACCACATATCCATTCGCTGTTTCCTGAATCTCTGTAAAGTCCATGCTTCCCACATAGCCCTCAGAACTGTAAATCATATAGCAGTCCGTGTCCACAACGTATTCAATACCGCCGATGGACGATGGAATTTCAGAAAGCGCGCTGTTTCCGGCAAACATTGCTTCCGCATATTCCGACATAACCTCTCTCGGCACCTGATAGCCGCTGCCGTCATCCGAAAGGCTGATATCCGGATGAAGCCAGCTGTTTCCATTAATTGCCGCGTAAATACTGTTCCAGAAAAATTCACTGTTTGAGCTGTCGTAAGGATTTCCTCCGGCCATGGTCTTGCAAAGTCCTAAAAGGATCGGGCGCATACTGTCCAGTTCCTCCGGCACAGAAACGCTCACATCCGGTTTTGTTTCTTCAAAAGCCGGCTTTGTTTCCGGTTCAACGGATTCGGTTTCCGAAGCTTTTTTAGTTTCCGCTGTTGACTTGGTTTCATTGACAACAACTTTTCCCCCGGTTTCATTCTCTGTATTCTTTTTTCCACAGCCAGTCACAGATGCCATCATAAAACAGATAACGCTGACCGCAACGAATAATTTCATTATCTTCTTCATATAGTTTTCCTCCAATCTCCATATCAATTTTTATATTATACACTATTTCATCCCAGAATAAAAGCCTTGGCAGCAATCTCCCGCCATCTCTGGAAACATTCCCCTCTTATATTTTCTTATGAAAGCATCCACTCTAATCTATAAGAAGGTGCGTTTATGGATAAAATACTTCATTCCCTCTATAAATATATGCTTTTATTTGTTCTCGGCGGAAGCCTTTATTATCTGATTGAAATTTTATTCCGTGGTTATTCCCACTGGACCATGCTCATTGCCGGAGGACTGATTTTTCTCTATGCCGGTCACCAAAATAAAATCTGCTGCCGAAAGACCGGGTTTTTCAGGCAGACCCTTGCCGTCTGGACCTTTGCCCTTTGCATTGAATTTTTTACCGGATGCATTGTAAACCTGCATCTTGGATGGAATATATGGGATTATTCTGCTCTCCCCATGAATCTGCTTGGTCAGGTCTGTCTCCCCTTCGCCCTTTTGTTTTTTCCGCTCTGTGCAGCCGCTCTCTTTCTCGACTTCCATCTGGAGCGCTGGCTTTTTCATGAGGAAAAACGCAAATTTTGACTATTTTTAAAATTTTTTAATTTTTTTCAAAAAAACCCTTGCATTTTAAAATCACATATGGTATTATTCGTATTGTCGCTTGAGCGACTAAGAAACGAAACGCAGTTGTGGCGGAATTGGCATACGCGCTAGACTAAGGATCTAGTCCGGGTTAACTGGGTACGGGTTCAAGTCCCGTCAACTGCATTTAACTAAGAAGTGTCGAAGCCTTTGTTTTCAAGGGTTTCGGCACTTTTCGTTTTGTCTGAAAATGAAAAAGGGCAGAAAAGGGGCACTTCACATAAGGGAGTGTCCCTTCATGCACTGAAACATCCAATGGTTTAGATGACTTTGGAATTATTTCTTTATTCGCCTTCATAATCATGTTCTTTTGTGGTATACGATTTTTTCCGGCATTGAATGACAAAAATCCCAGATATTGCGGCCGATAAAATACAGAGAGCCATTATCGGCATGACCGGATGTGTATCACCTGTTTTCGGTGATTCCGGTGATTCTTCCAGCTTTTTAAATTCAACCGTCTGCTCCTTATCTGTGAAATCTTCATGGACAGCCACAACGGTTCCACTCGCATTTAAAAGCCTTTCAAACGCAACCACTTCGATATTTCCAAGGCCTGTCGCATCAAAAGTAAACGCGACTTCGACACTTCCGTCTGCTGCTTCCGGGATAAACTCTGTTTTTCCGGTAACTGGTTTTCCGCTAACCAGCAGTTCTTTCTCTGAAAACTTATCCATTAAAACGCCTTCTGCTATATAAGAACGCCCCGGAATCAGATGCTCATAGGCGATCTTATCAAGGATCGTCACGATTCCTTCCGATGTCATTGTTTTATCGCCATCTGCCTTATCTATAGCCGTCGTTCCGATTTTGATTTTCTTAACCTCTATCGTCTGATCTTTATCTGTGATATCCTCATGGACCGCTACGACCGTTCCATTCGCATTAAGAAGCTTTTCAAAGACCGTGATATTCATGTCTTCAAGACCTGCAGCGTTAAAGGTAAATTCGACGTCCACACTGCCTGTTGATCTTTCCGGGGTAAACGCTGTTCTTCCCGTTACCGGTTTTCCATCAATAACAAACTGCGTATTATTTTCTGTATCCATCAGGATACCTTCCACCGCATACTTCCGGCCAGGGATTACATTTTCATAAGATACCGTATCTTTAATCGTAATATTTTCATCCGTTACAATTATCTTATCTTCGTCCTCTTTATCTATGGCTGTGGTTCCTATCTTAAGCTCCCAAACTTCCACGGTTTGACCTTCATTTTCGATTTCCTTATGCTCTGCAAGAATCTTTCCATCCGCATCCAGAAGCGTTTCAAAAACAACCAGTTTCTTCCCATGCAGGCCAATGGCATCAAAAACGAATTCAACTTCTGCGCTGCCATCGGCAGCTTCCGGGATAAATACAGTCTCGCCGGTAACCTGTTCGCCATCAACAAGCAATGGCTCATTTGTCTCTTTATCCATTAAGATTCCGGTCACTTTATGTTCTTTTCCCGGCGTCAGGTTTTCATAGGCAACAACGTCTTTAATCACAACATTTTCTTCGTTGACAATCGTTTTGTCACCATCCTGACCATCCGCCGCCGTTGTTCCTATCTTAATCTTCCGGATATCCAACGTCTGATCCGTGTCATCCAGGGCTTTATGTTCTGCAATGACATGGCCGTTTGAATCATAGATTGTCTGGAAAACCGTCACCTGACTGCCATCATAAGCGCTCACATCAAAAGCTGCGTCTACTGTGAATGTTCCATTCCTGTTTTCCGGTGTAAATTCGGTTTCAAAAGAAACCGGAACATCACCGTTCATGACCGGATTCCCTGTCGCTGTTTCAACGATCTCCGTTACGGCTTTATACGTACGTCCCGGAAGAAAACCCTCATAGGATACTTCATCAATGGCGATAAGCTTTGTTGTCTCCTTACCAAAATTCAGGATCTTGTCTCCATCCGCCTTATCTGAAACCACAGTATCTATTGTCATTTTTGTGATGGTTACGGTCTGGTCGGCATCATCCAGACTCTGATTATGAACCGCAGCCACTTGTCCTCTCCGCAGAAGTTCCGCCGTAATGGTAACAGATTTACCTGCCATTCCTACGGCTGAGAAATCAAATGTAAAATTTTTGGTTTCATTTTTTTCTTCGGCAACAAAAGATATCACATGGCTGAGTTCTTTTCCATCGATGACATAAACATTTCCTGTTTCCGGATCAACCGCCTTTACCCGGATAGAAAATGGGACGCCCGGGATCAGGTTCCGACATTCAAGACTTTCATTGATCGCGACGCCGCCCTCTGCCGGCAGCGTATGATCTCCGGTTTCCCGGCCAAGAGCTGCTGAATCCAGTTCCGGAAGCGGAAGTCCGTTATTTTCCAGAATTCCCAGATTCTTTATCTCATTATTTTCTGTGATTTTCACTTCGAAAGGCGCAATCAGAATCTTGTCCTCATTTTCGATACAGGCCAGTTCTTCTACAATATATGTATCATAGGGCAGACCGCCCAGAGATTCATCCGGTGTTCCGCCGCCGAACCAGAGCCCCTCTGTTGTCACACGGCCTTTTTTATCCGAATACACCGTACAATGTTCCCCGGTCGTTTTTGAAGAAATCCGGAAAGGTATATCCGCCATAGCTTTTCCATCCTCATCATTCTTAATAAATTCAAAAGCGCCGCGAATCCTCTGCTCCGGAACCGTTGGCTGATTATAGACCGCCACCGTTGTATCCGAATCTGCAGACGTCACCTGTCTGACATAAATTTCTTCATTTAATACATAACCCTCCGGCGCCTTTGTCTCCTGAACAGTCACTGTTCCCAAAGGCAGGACTATGCTGCCGCCCGGTTCATAGAAAAATGAATCCCCTGAGACCTTTGAAACATCACTCAGATAACACTTTCCCTCAGCATCTGTTTTCAGCACCCACATTTTCAGAGGCCGGATGCCCTTTTCTGCAGGATCTGTGCCGGACTGGACATCGTAATATTTCACAGTAAATTCGGCGCCTTCCAGGGAAATGTTTCCACCCGAAGCGGCCTCTCCGGTTTCCTTATCCACCTTTGTAAGCGCCACCGTCACCGATGCAAGCTTCGGATGATCCACAACATTCACCGTTTCTGTATCTCCCCCGGTAACGACGACGCCGCTGGCGCTCATATCCACAGCATAGCCCTTCGGTGCAGTCAGTTCCCGGACTGTATAGTTACCCGCCGGAACGGCCTCCAGCTTTCCCCGGCCTTTATTGTCCGTTGTTATTCTTCCGATTTCCCTGTTTGACGAATCGTAAACACCGTAAACAGCTCCCGCCAGAGAATATCCGCGGTTTCCATCGGTTATCCCTGTATGCGAAGATTTTTTCTGCAGTTCAATAGCCCCAACGTCCTCTGTCGCAATGCGGATATAAGAATGTATCTCCGTTGAAGCTTTCCGGTAAGCTGCAAGATCCTGATTTCCCGACGCTCCATCCCAGATAAGGGCTGCATTTTCACCACCGTCGGTCGTATACAAAGCAGATACCGTCACGCCATCCGGGTAATTCCCCGTCGTATAAATCTCCGCCCGGTTCCCGTTCTCGGAAATCGTAATTCCCGGACACTCATAGTTGTACCGGCTTAAAACCCCATTCGTGTCCTCTGCCACCGCTTCGTACCTCGCGTGATCCCCATTCCACTTCAGAAGGATCGTCGGGGCATTTTCCTGACTTCGGGATGAAAATGAAGGAATCCTTTCCGCGCCCAGCATCTGAGATTTTAACTGGTTATAATAGACCTCTGCATGGGCCGGATCCAATGTATTCTGTATCACCTTATTGATTGCGGCCTCTCCCACATCGGTGCCGAATTTATTCTGTGAACACGCCCATATAACCGCCTGTGTCACTGCATATTCGGTACGGTTTGTATCATTCGAATACTGGGCTTCATCGTAAGCGCTTCCGGTCTGCTTCCACCCAAACGCCAGCGCATATCCCATCCAGAGCTTCTGTGCCGGTGTCAGATTACTTTCCGTCACATACCCTCCCGGCGGACAGGCTACACCAAACTGGATACAGTAACCTGTCATCGTATTTTCACTGAGTGTCGGCCCGGTCTGAATAATCTTTGAATAGTCATTTGACTGGAATCCGGGCATAAATTCGTCAATGATGACATTATCTCCGGCAAAAATTTTGTACATTCCCCATACCTGGCCAATCTGCCCGCCGGACATCGAAATGCTTTCCGAGATTCTTTCTGCCAGAGCTTCGGATGCCATGCCTTCCATAAAGGACAGCTTTCCATCCGCTTTCAAAGCTTCCGGCACCCGGTTTTTCTCCTCCTGTTTTTCTGTTATTTTCTCAGGATCCGTCTTCGCTTCTGTTTCGCCCTTTGTCTCTGTCTGCACTTCCGTTTCTGTTTCACCCTTTGTCTCCGTCTGCAGGCCTGTCTCTCCTTCCGCTTTTGCCCCGGATTCTAAATATTCTCCGGGGACAGACGCTTCACTTTTTATTTTCTCCGAAGACTCCTGAAAATAAAGTTCAAAAAGAACATCCGAATCTACGACAATTTCACCGGTGATTTTATCATCCGCCTGTGCATCACCGGACAAATGGATTAAAGCTCCGTCTTTATAGATATCCGCCCTGTCAATCCTGCAGGATTCTCCGGGCGTCACCTCGTACGCCAAACTTTCATCTTCTGCAAATGTCAGTCTGCCGCCGGGGCTGTCTGATGTTAAAAAATATTCTTTTCCCTGACCATCTGTCATCTTCATCCGGCCTTTTCCAAAAAATTTTGTCGAAACGCTATATACCACGCCGTCTTTTGCTTCCTCAGTTTCCGAAATCCCTTCGGTCACAGACACCAGTTCTGATTCCGGTTCCAATTCTGTCCCGGTTTCTGATTCTGCCGCCGTCGTTGTCCCTGCCGCCGCCATTGTCACGGCCACTGTTTCTGCCGTGGTCTCTGTTTCTGTCACAGCCGCCATCTCTTTCACGGTCTCTGTCGCCGTTTTCCTTTCTGCCTCACTTTCCTCCGGATGCTCTGTTTCTGTCTCCGAAATCGTCCTTTCTTCTGTCTGCCGGTCCAGTGTTACGGCCCCGGCGCACACAGGCCGCATAATGCCTGCAGCACACATAATTACGATCAATATCCCCGTTATGCAACATCTAAATTTCCTCATACTCTACCTCCTCTGCTGATTGATCAACGGGTTCAAAACAGCTCCCTCAAAGGCATCCCACCTTTCCTCAAAAAAATAGATATTCAAATAAAAAATTCTGGAAATAACAGGAAATGAACATTTCCCGCTTAAAATGTGGTCTGAAGCCACAAAGAAATTCTGTTATTTTCTTTATTATAGTTGATTTCAATATCGGATGCAATTCTCGTTGGTCGACCCAAAATGACAAATTCCGACTTTGCAAAAACTTTCCCACAGCACAAAAAAGGTGCAGCCTTTCGACTGCACCTTACATATGTTGTTATTCTTTTCCGGATATTTTGTAAATATGTTTTTTCCCCTCAAGTGTCATCTCAAAGGGCTCATTCTCTGACGCAGAAATCAGCATATCGTCCACCGCAATATCGCCATCGCCATCCACATCATCATAATCCACATCCAGTCCAAAAAGCAGGTCTGTCAACTGATGCATGGCATCGTCATACCCCGGCTCATCCATCTCTCCCAATGAAACTGTAATGTGGTCAACCATCTCTTTACCCTTTTTGTTAAATGTCTGTACAGTTACCTGATACATCCTACTGCCCCCTTTGTGAATCCTGTATAATATAACACAGATATTATACCACTTTTTTTACAATTTTCAAAGAAAAACAGTAAAATGCGCTTTTTCTGTCCAGTTAAAAAATTAATGGATCTGGAAGCCAAAGTCTCAGCGCTGAATATTGTAATAGAAAAAATACGCGAAATAAATGTATGGATTCGCCGATGTACCACCGCTGAAGAAGTTCTGGCCATCACATTCACATCCGTCCTTCCGAAAGACTTGCAGACGCATATGGATGAAATTCTCAGCAATCTCAATAGCGTCATGGCATCCCAAAAGGAGGAATTCCTTGAATGAATCAATGACAGCCCTGTTAAATATTGACCTGAAAACATTTATACTGACTCTGTGCGCGCTTATGACCGCCTGGATGGGACTGAGCAAAATATTGGATTTTATGATTGAAAAAATCGGTATCGAAACAAAGGCTTCTCTTCGAAGAAAAAAAGTTGACGCCTCCCTCAAAGAAATTGTGGAAATGCAAAGCAGCATGAAGCAATTAAAAGAAATGATGGAAATCCATATTGAAAAGGATAAGGCCCGCACCGTCGTCTCTCTGCGCTCCACAATCTGGCAGATGCATCGGGATTTTATGAAACAGGGGTATGTAACCAAAGACGGTCTGGAAGTATTCAGCGAAGTCTGTAAATTGTATCAAAATGACGGCGGCAATGGCGTCGTTCAGCAAAAAATCGAACCGGAAGTCATGGAGCTTCCGGTGAAATCATAAAGGAGGCCCTTAAAATGAATGAAAGAAAAAATCCTGTCCAAACGGGTATCGATGTCTCTTACGCCCAGGGAAAGATCAACTGGGAAGAAGCAAAGAATCACATCGATTTTGCCATTATCCGCTGCGGCTACGGCGATAACCTGACATCCCAGGATGACGCCCGATGGAAATATAACGCCGATGCGTGTACACAGCTTGGGATTCCCTTTGGCGTCTATCTCTATTCCTATGCATCCAATGATGCACAAAGCCGAAGTGAAGCCGCCCATGTACTTCGGCTGATTCAGGGATATACCCTCTCCCTTCCTGTCTATCTGGACCTTGAAGAAGAATCTTCCGCCGTAAAAAATCATGCTGTCCGGGGCGCCCGTATCTTTGGGGATATCCTTGAAGCTGCCGGATATGCCGTCGGCATTTATGCCAATCTGAACTGGTTTCGCAATGTGATTGGAAACCGTCTCGACCGTTTTACCCGCTGGGTTGCCCAGTACAACACCACCTGTGATTATGCGGGCGGCTGTGATCTGTGGCAGTACACTGCTTCCGGCCGTATCCCCGGAATCGACGGAAATGTCGACATGAACTATCTCTACCGGATTCCGGAAATGCCTGCACCGCCGGAAACTCCGGAATCCCCGGATTCAGTCATTCCGGACATCATCTACGGCGTAAAAACGCGAAACTACGGCATCCTTCCCGATGTCCGCAACCGTGAAGATTATGCCGGATGGCAGGACGATGAAATCATCGGCATAAAAATCGGTGTTTCTTCCGGTTCCGTCCGCTACCGGGCGCATCTGCTCGGAGGGCACTGGCTCCCCTATGTGACCGGAAATGACTGGAAAAACGATGACAATGGTTATGCCGGAGACAGCCGGACCGCCATCGATGCCCTGGAAATTTATTATTCTACAGATATCTCCGAAACCAACGGACATTACTATAAAGCCGTTTATCAGGTAAAAGGCAAAGGAAATACCGATTACTACCCAAATCAGCACGATAATGAAACCGGAACCTCCATGGACGGCTATGCCGGAGTTTTCGGAATCCCTGTCACTGAACTTTTAATCAGCCTGGAATAAACACAAAGAGACCGTAAAAACACAGCCACAAAGTTTAAAAGCTGTTGATATTTTACGGTCTCTTATTCTTCTGTCAGATAAATTATTTCAGCGCTATTTTTATCAGTTCCCAGACGCCTTTTAAAAAAGCCTGCTTTTTCTCCTTTTCCAGGCTGTGCAGATAAATCAAAATTCCATATAATTTGTGCAGAGGCCACTTTGCCAGATCATAAATATTTGAAACATTTAAAAATCTGAGCGCATCGAAAAGCGTATCCACAAAAATCCGGGCCTGATCTCCTGACATCGAATAAATCCACTGGTTTAAAGCCTGTACTTTACTCTGACTTTTAGGATACAGACTGCGGCAATAAACAAATTTTCCGTCACGGATAACCCAGTTCATAAAATCATGCTGCAATAGTCCCTTCCCGCAGCTTTTCACAATTCTGCATTTTACCGGGCTTTCCATCAACATGCCGATGACGGACCGTTCAGGGATCACTTTAAAAATCTTTTCCTCGATCTGGTGATATCCTGATTTTAGATAAAAATTTTTCCACAGCCCCGGAGCATCAAAACTGTAGATCCGACGTATCCGCTGCTGAATCACCGGAGATACCCGTGAGGCGGCAAATACCGCAATATTCCCACCCTTTGAATGGCCGCCAAGAATCATGCGTCCATCGGTATATCGTGCAACGCCTTTCAGATAAGCCAGCGCTTTTCTCTGGGCAGGAATCCCCTGCATGTATCCCATATTAAAATTCTCTTTCCATCCGGTCAGAGACGCATCGGTTCCCCTGAATGCGATAAAAATACTTGTTTTTCCGAGAAAAAAAGTAACTGCTGCAAACTGGCCTTCCTGCGCTTCATCAAGCCATTCTTCAAAATAATTCACACGAACATACTGAAACCGCCGGCTCTCCGACAAAACAGTAAAAAAATCCCGGTACATCGAACCATAAACTTTATCTGAAAACATGGATTCCGCTTCCGGATGATTTTTTATCTCCTTCCAGGATAATCCCTCGCCGTGATTAAATCCCGAAACGATTCCCTTCATTTTTAAATAAGACAACTGACAAAGGGCCAGTGCATCTACCGCAGAAAAAGGAACCTCGTGAAAACTTTTCTTCCCATAAGTTTTCAAATAGGCCATTAAATCCGATTTCATCCGAAAACACCTCCTCAAAAGCCAGCCTGAAACCTCCGGAAGATTGACATATACAATGCAGAAACCCGCAGACAAAACACCATGTCTGCGGGACTTCAACCAAATATTCTGAAACTCCCCGAGCGGGGCTCGAACCTGCAACAACTCGGTTAACAGCCGAGTGCTCTACCATTGAGCTATCGAGGAATATGCCATTATAATATTCCTTTTTATGAATTTTGTCAATCAAAACTTTTCGACAACCATCGAAAAAAAAGCCAGCGCTTATCCGCCAGTTTCTGACAAAAATGCCCCCGGAAAATTTCCGGAGGCATTTCTTTTTATATAAATGATTTTTTCAAACCGATATTAAAATTATGCTAATTTTGCTTTAGCAACTTCACATAATGCTGTGAAACCTGCAGCATCGCTGATAGCCATTTCAGAAAGCATTTTACGGTTTACATCAACTTCTGCCAATTTAAGACCATGCATTAATTTGCTGTAGGAAAGTCCGTTCATTCTTGCAGCAGCGTTGATACGTGCAATCCAGAGCTGTCTGAACTGACGTTTTCTTTCTTTTCTGCCTGCGAAAGAACTTGTTAAAGCTCTCATAACAGACTGTTTTGCTACTCTATACTGTTTACTTCTGGCGCCTCTGTAACCTTTAGCCAGCTTTAAAGTTCTATTATGTTTTTTCTTTGCGTTTAATCCGCCTTTAACTCTTGCCATTATCTATATCCTCCGTTTCCTTCTATTACAGGTAAGGTAAAATCTTCTTCATTACCTTTGCGTTTGTTGCATCAGTGATTGTTGCTTTTCTAAGATTTCTCTTAGTTTTTGTTGTTTTCTTTGTCAGAATGTGGCTCTTGTAAGCTTTCATTCTTTTTAATTTACCAGTACCTGTTTTTTTGAAACGCTTTGCTGCTGCTCTGCTTGTTTTAATTTTTGGCATAGTTCGTATCCTCCTTAATATTTACAAATGATTAATTACGTTTTTCTGATAAAAACATGACCATACTCTTGCCTTCTAATTTGGCTGGTTTATCAATTACGGCAACATCTGATAACTTCTCAGCAAACTGTTCCAAAATCACTTTTCCTGTTGCAGTATGTGCCAGCTCACGCCCACGGAAACGTACCGAAACCTTTACCCGGCTTCCGCCGCTAAGAAACTTCCGTGCATGGTTCATCTTTGTATTCAAATCGTTAACATCGATATTTGGTGAAAGACGAATTTCTTTAACATCGATAACCTTCTGTTTCTTTCTTGCTTCCTTTTCCTTCCGAGCCATCTCATAACGGTATTTACCGTAGTCGATGATTTTACATACCGGCGGTTTTGCCTGTGGAGCAATCTTTACTAAATCGAGATTCGCTTCTCTGGCCAATCTCATCGCTTCTTTAGCGGACATAACTCCCAACTGTTCACCGTCTTCACTGACCAGACGCACTTCCTTGTCGCGAATTTGCTCGTTAATCATTAAATCGCTAATAATTGACACCTCCATGTCCATAATAAAAAAATGGTGAGCAGCATACTACTCACCATTTAAGTCACACTAAGTGCCAATCATCTTAAATATAAACCCGAGTCATTCCAAATGCTAAGGTGAGAGTGAGTACTCTGCTTTCTTACTGTGTTTCTAAACACTTGAAATAGAATACTATACTTTCAACATAATGTCAAGCACTTTTTATCTCGAATTCATCTCTCCGCAAATGGGATCAGATTTCAATTTTTGCACCGAGTAATTTAACAAATTCCACAAGAATCGCTGTATCTCCTGGCCATGCCGGAGCCGTTACAAGGTTACCGTCAACAACGGCTTTGTCGGCGTCCACTTCGACATAAGTACCGCCTGCAAGTGTCACATCCGGGCCAACTGCCGGATAAGCCGTAGCTTTATAACCTTTAAGAACGTTGGCAGCCGTCAGAACCTGAGGTCCGTGACAGATTGCAGCTACCGGTTTTTTATCCTTAAAGAACTCCTGAACGATTTCGATAACTCTAGGATTTAAGCGGATGTATTCCGGCGCGCGTCCGCCAGTAATGAAAAGACCTGCATAATCTGCGGTATTTACAGCCGCAAAATCTGCGGTAATCGCAAAATTATGTCCCGGTTTTTCTGTATATGTCTGATCACCTAAAAAATCATGGACCGCTGTACGAACAACATCCCCTGGTTTCTTATCCGGGCAAACGGCATCTACCTGATAGCCTAACATGGACAATGCCTGAAACGGAACCATTGTCTCATAATCTTCTGTAAAGTCACCCACAAGCATTAAAATTTTCTTTGCCATACAAAAAACCTCCTAAATATTCATTTGTCCTAATTATACCACTTTTCCAGAAAAGTTCCAGTAAATTTTGTGTAAATTTTACGAACTTCATCTTAAAATCAGACATTGATTCTGTCGTGAGGCAAAGGCTCTCTCAAATTGCCCCCGGTCATAGACGACACGCCCCGAAATGGGATCTGCCAGAGTCACCTGGCTGTCCGTATACCCGATCAAAACCCCACAGTGGTCGCCGGTACTCCAGTCCACATAGTCTCCGTATTCTGTATACCAGCCTTCTGCCGGCTGTCTACGTTCCATATGAATCGTCGTCCAGACAATCACCGGAATGTTTTCATCAAGAAAAGCGTACATTTTTTCCGGAGAAATACCGCTCAGATTTTCGGCTCTCAGAGAACTTCCCGCATCCTTCAGGTAGGCATCCGCCGCCGACACAATAGCCTCCGCCCCACAGACATAGCCCTTTCCCTCCGGATCTCCGATAAAATAGTGCTTCAGATCACTGCCGTAAAGCCGTCCGTCCTCGCCATAAAAAAGTGTATAGGGCTGTGTCGGCAGATACTGTCTTGCCATTTCCACCTTATCCGCTGCAAAACCGTAGTGATTCAGCACCATTGTCAGCGCCGTAATCTCACACCCCGTCGGCAGCTCCGGGCTCTGCAGAATCGTTTCAAAATTTCCTTCCAGTGAACCGACGTCACCCCTCTGTTCTGCTTCAAAGCCGGAATTTAAAAATCGGCCGCCGATGGCAAACAGGGGCTTTTCACAGTGGAATATCAAAAAACAAATGCCGCACAGGCAGACCATCCATATAAAAAATCTGAAAATCTTTTTCATGTATCCTTCCTCCCGCATATTTATCTGTTGTTAAATATAACGCAGAAGAAGAATAAAGCATGACACTTTCCGGATAAAACCCTGCCGCTGCCTGAAAAACCCCTCCGCGGATTTCCATCCACAGAGGGGTTTGCTGCATTATCTGCTGTTTTATTCGTTATCCTCCACTTCACGGATAACCTTTGTACGGATTTCTTCAAGGATTTCGCCGATAAATGCCTGAAGATCTTTCTGGCCTTCATCACCTTTGAAACGGCTGCGGACGGAAACAAGATTTTCTTCTTCTTCCTTCGCGCCGACAACGAGCATATACGGAATCTTCTGAAGTCTTGCTTCACGGATCTTATATCCGATCTTTTCCGCACGGGTATCGATTTCGGAACGGATTCCGGCTTCGTTTAATGTATCCAGCACTTTCTGTGCATAGTCCATGTATTTGTCAGAAATCGGAAGAACCTTCACCTGTACCGGCGCCAGCCATGTCGGGAAAGCGCCTGCAAAATGCTCGATTAAAATACCGATGAAACGTTCAATGGAACCGAAGGCTACGCGGTGGATCATGACCGGACGATGTTTTTCACCGTCAGCGCCGATGTATTCCAGATCAAAGCGCTGAGGCATCTGCATATCAAGCTGAATCGTTCCGCACTGCCATGTTCTTCCGATGGAGTCTTCCAGATGGAAGTCGATCTTCGGTCCGTAGAAGGCGCCGTCGCCTTCATTGATAACATAATCAAGACCCAGGTCATCCAGTGCACCCTTCAGGCCTTCTGTTGCCATTTCCCAGTCTGCATCGCTTCCCATGCTGTCTTCCGGGCGTGTGGAAAGTTCGACATGATATTTGAATCCAAAAAGGCTGTAAACCTCGTCAATCAGTTTGGCAACGCCTTTGATTTCCCCACGGATCTGTTCCGGTGTCATGAAAATATGTGCATCATCCTGTGTAAAGCAGCGAACACGCATCAGACCATGAAGCTGACCGGATTTTTCATGGCGGTGTACCAGACCGAGTTCACCGACTCTGAGCGGTAAATCCTTATAGGAATGTGGTTCGGATTTGTAAACCAGCATACCGCCCGGACAGTTCATCGGTTTTACGGCATAATCTTCGTCATCGATAACAGTCGTGTACATATTATCTTTATAGTGATCCCAGTGACCGGAGTTTTCCCACAGGTGTCTGCTCAGGATAATCGGTGTGGATACTTCCACATAGCCGTTTTTACGATGAAGGTCTCTCCAGTAATCCAGAAGCGTATTTTTAAGAACCATACCCTTTGGAAGGAAGAATGGGAATCCCGGTCCTTCTTCGCGCATCATGAATAAGCCCAGCTCTTTACCCAGTTTCCGGTGGTCACGTTTCTTTGCTTCTTCAATCCGTGCCAGATGCTCTTCAAGATCTGCTTTCTTTGTAAATGCTGTACCGTAAATACGTGTCAGCATCTTGTTTTTCTCACTACCCCGCCAGTAAGCGCCGGCAAGACTTGTCAGTTTAAAGGCTTTGACCGGCTTTGTTGTCATCAGATGCGGGCCGGCACAGAGATCTACGAAATCTCCCTGCTCATAGAAGCTGATTTCCGCATCTTCCGGAAGATCTTCGATCAACTGTACTTTGTAAATCTCATTTTTTTCTTTAAAAAATTCAATAGCATCATTTCTGCTCTTTGTAAACCGGGTGATCTTTATATTCTCTTTGACGATTTTTTTCATCTCAGCTTCGATTTTTTCCAGATCGTCATTCGTCAGCGGTGTTTCGCTGTCCACATCATAATAGAATCCGTCAGCAATGGAAGGTCCGATAGCCAGTTTCACATCCGGATACAGACGTTTAATCGCCTGGGCCATAATGTGGGACGCTGTATGGCGGAATGCTCCTGCGCCGCCTTCCGAATCAAACGTTAAAATATTCAGTTCGCAGTCTGTATCAACAACTGTACGCAGGTCAACAACCTCTCCGTTTAATTCTCCGGCACAGGCCGCTCTTCCGAGGCCTTCGGAAATATCATTCGCAATATCAATGACAGACATTGGCTGTGCATATTCTTTTACAGAACCATCTTTTAATGTTACTTTCATTTTGTTTTCTCCCTTCATATCCTTTATATTAAACGCAGTCAGATTTTAAGGCAAAAAAAATGCCCGCTTTCTATCATCTGCCTGACAGAAAGGGACGAGTATTCTCGCGGTTCCACCCTTTTTGTTGCCCGCTGTCTGCGGGACAAACCACTTCATTTTGATGATAACGGAATCACCGGGCCGGATTAGGGCCGCTCCGAGGTAGTCTTCAGATATTTCCCATCAGGGCACTTCCAGCAAACGGCCCCTCTCTGTGATGTTTCATATCCTACTCGTCTCATCTACGCATTGATTTTATTATAATCACAGGAAAAATCCTTGTCAAGGGATTCCTCGCTGCAGAAATAAATTCTCTGCATCCTTTTTCAATTCGCATTGCAATTTTACGAATATATGATAGAATTGGTATATATATTGTGTCAATTTTCCTAATTTGTTAAAATATTCTCAAAATAAGATTAGGAAAGTCAGGGAGGTGACTTAAATCTATGGAATGGACAATCACTGCGGATTCCCCCGGAAAAGTCTGTCTGATGCAGGGGAATGAAGCCGTTGTACGAGGCGCGGTGGAAGCCGGAATTAATTTTGCAGCTTCTTATCCCGGTTCGCCGTCCTCACAGGTTTTGGGCATGCTTGGAAACATTGCCCGTGAACGTCAATTTTATGCTGAATGGTCAACAAATGAAGTCTGTGCAATGGAAGCCTGTATCGGGGCATCTCTGGCCCACGCCAGAGCTCTGTGCATCGTTAAACAAAACGGGCTTTTATGCGTCGCCGATGCGCTGCACTGCGGCGCCCAGCATGGTGTGAAAGGCGGTCTTGTCATTATCACATCCGATGACCCGAGCGCCCATTCAAGTACGAATGAGTTTGATTCGCGTTATCAGGCCATGTCCGCCGACGTACCGATGCTCGAACCAACCACGATGCAGGAAGCAAAGGATATGATTCCTTATGCCTTTGAACTTTCCGAACGTATACGCCAGATGGTTATCGTCCGTCTGACGACCCGTGTCTGCCACGGCCGTGGTAATGTGGTTCTCGGCAATCTGCCGGAAAAACCTCACGAAATGCAGCCTGTCGGTGAATGGGACCGTATGGCCTGCGTCAATTATCTGCACCAGTCCATGCTGGATACACTGGATTCGGCACAGGAAATTTTTGAAACCTGTCCGTATAATCATTATGAAGGTCCTGAAGATGCAGAAAAGCTGATTATTGCCGGTGGTACCGGACGCCTTTACTGCCGCGAAGCGCTGCGCCGCCTCGGTCTTGAAAATTCGGTCGGTCTTTTGAGCCTGGCAACCGTCTGGCCGCTGCCGGAAAAATACATCCTTTCCTATTTGAAATCTGCCAGACAGGTCCTTGTTCTCGAGGAAGTGGATCCGGTTCTGGAACATAATATGGAAGCCATTGCCGGAAAACACCAACTGAATATTACATTCTCCGGCCGTTCCGACGGTTCTCTGCCGCGCATCGGTGAATTGAATCCAGACCTTGTCCGGAATGCCGTCGATGCTCTGGTAAACGCAGAACACCCGAATCCGAAGCCTGTTCCCGAAGACACGCTTCCGGTCCGTGATCTCACGTTCTGCGCCGGATGTCCGCACCGGGCAACCTTCTATCTTTTAAAGAAGGCCTTAAAATTCGAAAAAAATCCGGGAATCGTTATCGGCGATATCGGCTGTTATATTATGTCCAGTCAGGCATCCGGCTTCTGGGCTTACCAGGCCTGCAACTGCATGGGCTCCGGTATTAACCTTGCCGAGGGTCTCGGACAGCTTACATCCTACGGTCTCAACCAGAAAGTGGTCACTATGTGTGGTGATTCCACATTTTTCCATACCATTCTTCCGGGTATTGTCAATGCCAGCTACCATCACGCCAATATGCTGCTGATGGTTCTGGATAATTCAGCAACTGCCATGACCGGGTTCCAGCCCCATCCGGGCACCGGCCTTACAGCCATGGGCGACATCACTGAACCGATGTCCATTGAACGCATCTGTGAAGCCATGGGCTGCCAGGTAACCGTTGCCGATCCATTCGATGTGGAAAATACATCAAAGGTTCTTCTCGGCCTCTTAAAACAAACCGGAATGAAAGTTCTTATTATGCGCCAGCCATGTGCGACACTGATGTCCAAACAGAAAAAAGCGGGCCTGAAGGTCTATGTCGATCAGGATTTATGCTATGGCGATGGCTGCGGCTGCGATAAATTCTGCAGCCGTGTCTGGGGATGTCCGGGAAACTCCTGGGATTTCACCAAAAATAAAGCCCAGATTGATCCTGTATCCTGCGTCGGCTGCGGTGTCTGTGCCCAGCTCTGTCCTTCCGGCGCGATTAAAGTGGAAGGTGGTGAGGACATATGAAAAAATTAAAATTTGACCCGCTGAATATGATTATCTGCGGTATCGGCGGTCAGGGAAATGTCCTGGCCTCTGAAATCGTTTCAAGTACCCTTAACGATATGGGCTATCGCGTGGCTGTCGGGGAAACCTACGGCGCTTCACAGCGCGGCGGCTCTGTTATGAGCCATGTGCGCGTGTCCGAAACCGAAGACTTCGGCGTTCTGATTCCTTCCGGTGAGGCCCACATCATTATCGGCTTCGAGCCACTGGAGACCCTCCGTATGGCCCGCCAGTATGCCAATAAAGAGACGATGATTATTTATGACCCTCGGCCTGTCTATCCTTTAGGCGTGCTCCAGGGCAATCAGGCCTATCCTCCGGTGGAAGAAATTTCCAAAGAACTTCTGGCCCTGGCCAGGGAAACCCATGCCGTCCATGCTGCAGATATTGCCATGGAAGTCGGCGACTCCAGAGCCGCCAACATCGTTCTGCTCGGTGCATTCAGCCGCCTTCCGGGTTCACCTCTGAACACCGGGGAGCTTTCTGAGATTCTTGCTCAGCGTTTTCAGGGCGAAGCTCTGGAAATCAACCGCAAAGCCTTCGCTTCCGGCTGTTCGGCTATGGATTTGAAAGGGGGCAATCATCAATGACTCCGATAATTACCGTTCATTTTCTGCACCCGGTAACCGATGAAAGGCTGACTCTTCAGCTCTCCCGGGATACAGTGATCGATACATTGACGCCGCATCTGTATGATGCCGGATTTATTAAGCCGCAGAAGCCCGGATACCGCTATCTTGTTCAAAATCATCTCTGCGGCAGCAAACATCATCTGGCCGACTATCTGCCGGACACTGCGGATGAAATGACTGTAAAGGTATTCCACATACCGACGATTATGACATAAGGGGGATATGAAATGTTAAGCACATTTGCACTTGATACACAGGTTATTCAGCCGGAGCTCTGCACAGGCTGCGGCGCCTGTCAGAGCCTTTGTCCTTACTGGGGCTCTCACGAAGGCCGCACCTTATGCTTTTTCGACTGTGAGCGCACCGACGGACGCTGTCAGCAGTTCTGTCCCCGGATGCCTTCAGATCTGGACGCTCTGAGAAAAAAATTCTTTTCCGAAGACACACTGACGCAGGAAATCGGCCCTTTCCGCGGTCTCTATCTGACACGGGCTGCCGATCCCGGGATTCGCCGCCACGCCCAGCACGGCGGAACGATGACGGCCCTTCTGGAACTGGCTTTAAAAGAAGGCTTGATCGATTCAGCCGTTCTGACAAAATCCGAAGGTGGCTTAAACACCCGGGGCGTTCTCGCTGTAACCCCGGAAGATATTCGTTCCTGCTCCGGCAGCAGCTTTCAGATTGCTCCGACGCTGGCTGTCCTGAATGAAGCCTTAAAAGCAGACAAATATCATAAAATCGGCGTTGTGGGAACACCGTGCAAGACACTGGCCGTTTATAAAATGATGGCCAAACCGCTTCCGGATAACGATAATAACGCCGATCATATCGGCCTCGTTCTCGGACTGTTCTGTGGATGGGGGCTGGACTGGAACGGCATTCACGACTTAACCGCCAAATATGCCGATGCCGATAAAGTCTCCCATATGGACATTCCGCCAAGCAAATATCATTCTCTGGTGCTTCGTGAAGAAAATAAAGAAATTTCTGTCAATCTGGACGAGGTCACACCGCTTGTCCGCCCTGCCTGCCACGGCTGTACCGATATGACCGCTGAATTCTGCGATTTATCTGTTGGCGGCGCCCGAAGCGCCGACGGCTGGGATATCGACAAAGGCTGGAATCAGGTCATCGTCCGTTCCGAAAAGGGCGAACAGCTTTTAAAGCTGGCCCGTGAAAAAGGTATTCTGGAATTCAAAGAAGTTCCGGAAACCGGCCTTGACAAAATCAAAAATGCCTCTCTCGGCAAGAAACGCAGCGGCCTTAAGTATCTCCGCAGCCTGACCGGAAATGCCGATGATCTGGGTTACTTAAATCCGAGCGCCAAGCTGTTTGAAAATCTTTAACGGAATCCTTTCAAAGACCATGGTTTTGAAAATAAACGATCAGAACCATGGTCTTTTTCTTGACATTTTTTCTCCATATGTTATTATGAATTTAGATAATTAGACAATTGTCTAATTATCTAAATTATTCAAATCTGAAAGGAAGGATTTTTATGAAAAAACATATCCTGTCGATATTTGTTCCCCTCATCCTTATTGCCGGACTGGTATCCTGCAGCAATAAAGCTCCGGAAACCGCTGTCCCGGAAAGTCCGGTCCGGGAAACGATGAACACCGCTGAAACGCCGGAAGGCGACTCCTCCGATGCTCTGGCAGAAAATCTTCGGGAAGTCGATCTGTCACTCCCGGTTAAAGACCATGACGGCTGGATGCTTCCGGGCACTCTCACCCTCCCTGAAGGCGACGGTCCTTTTCCTGCGGTCGTTCTTGTCCACGGTTCCGGCCCGAATGACCGGGACGAGACCATTTATGAAAATAAACCATTTAAAGACCTGGCTCAGAATCTGGCTCAAAAAGGCATTGCTGTATACCGCTATGACAAGCGGACTTATGTTTACGGTAAGGATATGGCTGCCGATATGTCCCTTACATTGGACGAAGAAACTGTTATTGACGCCGCAGCGGCTGTCTCCCTTCTGAAAAACCGGGAAGATATTGATTCCGACCGTGTATTCGTCCTCGGCCACAGTCTCGGCGGTCAGGCCATTCCGAGAATCCATGCAGCCCTCGCATCCGCCGAAAACCGTGCGGCCGGCTATATCTTTCTGGCTGCGCCGGCCCGGAATCTTGCGGAGATCACCCGGGAACAATACGACTTTTTATATTCCTTCAACCCGGTTCTGACCAATACGCAAAAGGCCCAGAAAGAGGAAATCTATGCCCAGCTTGACCGGCTGGACAATGTCAGTGCCCTGGACGATTCCGAAGTCCTCATGGGCGCCTATGCTTTTTACTGGAAAGACCTGCTCGCCTATGATCCGGTTTCATCCGCTTCTGAAATCACGGAGCCCTGTTTCGTTCTTCAGGGGGAAGAAGACTATCAGGTAACCATGGCAGATTTCAGTCTCTGGCAGGACACCTTCGGAAACAGCAAAAACTGGTCATTCCGGTCCTATACCGGACTTACTCACCTGTTTATGCCTGGCGAACGGGCCAATGGCAATGCCGTTTATCTGAAAAAACAGACGGTCGATGCCCGTGTGATCGCCGATATCGCAGAATTTATAAATACACACTAAAATATTCTTAAGGAGGCCTGACCATGAACGATGTTTTTAAGGCTCTCGCCGACCCAACCCGAAGGCAGATTCTGAAGCTTCTTCAGGAAAAGGAAATGTCTGCCGGAGAAATTGCCCAGTACTTTGACATGACAAAGCCATCCATCAGCCACCATCTGAATGTTTTAAAATCCAGTGGTCTCGTTCTGGATGAACGGAAAGGGCAAAATATTATTTACAGTCTGAATATCACTGTGTTTCAGGATTTAATCCGATGGTTTTTTGATTTCCGTCAGGTCGATCCGCCTGACGACACTTTAGAAGACAAGGAGACTTGAATATGAAAAAATTATTTGACAAAAAAATGATCGTTCTTCTTATTATCGCTGTTATTTCTCTGATCGGTCATGTATGTATCTACCCGATGCTGCCGGAACGGATACCGATTCAGTGGAGCTCTGACGGCTCTGTAAGCAATTGGGGAGCAAAATATATGGATTTGGTCCTTGCTGCGCTCCCCATATTGATTTTACTGTTTATGAAGGCAGCGCCCTATATCGATCCACGCCGGGCGAATTACCGCAAACACCCGCATGCCTATGATATTGTCATCGTTGGCGTCACCCTGCTGCTCATTGCCTGCAGTTGGCTGAGCGCCTTCTCCGGCCTCGGTTACGATGTCAATATCCAGACACTGATTCCGGCAGGTATCGGCATTTTATTTATCGCTCTCGGAAATACCATGCCCCAGATCCGGCCGACCTATTTCTTCGGCATCAAAACACCGTGGACTCTGGAAAATCCAGATGTATGGCGGAAAACCCACAAATTCGGCGGTATTCTTTTCTGCATCATCGGCGTATTTTTCCTCCTGTCCGCCTTTTTTGGCAGCGAGCTTTTTGTTCATGGAATTCTCGTTCCGATCATTTTAGGCTCTGTCGCCATCCTGTATATCTATTCTTACATCGTTTACCGGAAAATGCAGTCCTGATTTTTCAAAGGCGGTTCTCTGATTCAGAAAACCGCCTTTTTTATCATTCTGTCATATTTTTTCAAAACGGATGCCGGTCATCCATCAAAAACGCCGCCACGGCTTTGTTAAATGCCACCGGATTCTCTTTAGCCACAAAATGACTGCCCGGAATAAATCTCAGCTTCGCATCCGGCAGACTTTCAAAAATCTGCCGTGTGTGTGCCGTCTTAATCATATCCTTTGTTCCGGCAATAACCAGCGTCTTCATCGTCAGTCCTTTTAAACGCTCCGGTGGAATCTTCGGTTCTTTCACCATGAGGCCGAGGATCTCCGCCTTCCTTCCGGCTTCATAACTTCGGCGGGCCGCATGTGACGCTATCCAAAAGCCGATTTCCGTCGGTATCTGGACAGACGGCTTTACTCCTGCAGGCGAGAGATTTCCACCGTTCAAAATAAGTTTGCCGATCCGTTCCGGATATTTTAAGGCAAAAAGCATGGCAATATTGGCTCCATCCGAAAAGCCGAGAATATCCCCACTGCCAATCTGTCTCTCATCCATAAATTCTTTTAAATCTTCCGCCATCCGGGACAGAGTCAACGGCATCTGTCCCCTCGGAGAACCGCCATGGCCCCGGCTGTCCACCGCGATCACCCGGTAATATTTTGAAAAATACCGAATCTGGTGTATAAAATAGCTTCCGTCTTCACCATTGCCATGAAGCAGAATCAACGGACGTCCTGTGCCCGCCTCTCTGCAGTGAAGATGTATATCCATGCCCTTCACCATCTTTCATTCTCAGATTTTCCGGATCATATCATACCATCGGGCGCCGCCATGAACAGAAGCGGAAACGCCGAGATTTTCATATCCAAACCGCTCATAATACGTGATTTTTTCTTCCTTGCATGTCAGCAGTATATGACGGTAGCCGGAAGACTTCATTTCATTTATAAAATCTCCCATCAATCGGCTGCCCACGCCCATCGCCTGATATTCCGGCAGCACAGCCAGTCCCATGATCGCCTGATTTTCACCGGCGACAACGCCGCCGTTTTCAAACAGTTCATCCGTCAGCCGCTCATCATAGGTCGGCCGGGCATCAATCAGCCCGATAATACGGTAAATTCCCTGTTCATCCGGTAATTCCGCCACGAAAAAGCTGTCTCCAAGATGTTCGAGACGCCACCGGAAAGAATCCCCGGAGGCTGCCTCCGCTGCAGGGAAAGCCGCCGCTTCAACCATCGTTACACCTTCTAAATCTGCCGGAACTGCCCGGCGAATTCGTAAATCATTGACTTTATTTTCTTTTGAGCCCATGTCTATCCACTCCTGTTTCTGTATTCTCCATTCATTATAATCGGCGTCTGCGGTCCCGTCCATATGTTTTATCCTTTTTATTCTATTTAATCCGGCCCCGACATAGGATGTAACACAAAATAAAATTTAAGGAGTTCTTTATGCCAGATGATTCAAAATTTACTTTTTCCGCCGAAACACCTTATCCGGAAATTCATATCCACACTCAGAACATGTCCTGTGCCCGCTGGATGCTGGACAATCTCGGCGGAGTCAATTCGGAAATTTCCGCCGTCAGCCTTTATTTTTACAACCACCTGATTATTGATGAAGAATATGAAGAAATCCGAAACGCTTTTCATCAGATCAGCATTGTCGAAATGCACCATCTGGATATTTTCGGACAAATGGCTCTGCAGCTCGGTGAAAATCCACGGCTCTGGTTCGTCAACCGGAATCGAAAAATCTACTGGTCTCCTTCCTTTAACCAGTATCCAACCGAACTGAGCCATCTGATGCACCATGCTCTGGACGGCGAAATGGCAGCTATTAATAAATACGAAAATCAGCTTTGCCGCATCAGCGATGCCTGCGTGGCCGAAAACCTCCGACGGATTATTTTGGATGAAAAGCTTCATGTGCATGTCTTCGAACAACTGATTTCGGAATATCGTTTATGATATAAAAATAACCCGCTGATTCAGCGGGTTTTCAAGCGGAGACGATGGGATTCGAACCCATGTGCCGGTAACCCGACAAACTGATTTCGAGTCAGTCCCGTTATGGCCTCTTCGGTACGTCTCCATATGACAGGCGTTCTGAATATCATCAGAACGTCTGTTATTATACTACAAATCTCTTAACATTTCAAATAGATTTTTATCAAACTTCAATATACTTACCGGAAGCCACAAGCAAAGCGCCGACAAGAACCGCATCATCCAGAAAATAACTCGGAAGAATCCGATAATGCCCTTTATTGGCGATGAAGGCCCGTTCATCCGTAAATCTTCGGATCCGGTCAAATAAAATGTCGCCCATTTTTGCCACACCGCCGCCGATAACAACCGTGTCTGCGCCCTGGGAAGCAAGAATATTTGCCAGTGACAGTGAAAATGTCCCGGCGATCCGGTCCAGTTCGTCCACAGCAAAACTGTCTCCTGCTTTCACCGCCTCTGCCAGGTCCATACAGGTCACTTTCTGAATATCACCGTCATGACAGGCAGCAAGGGCAGAATTCTTCGGAATATAGCCTTTCTGCCGCAGACGGTTTTCAATACTCCGACCGGAGCAGATCAGCTCTGTCCGTGTACAGGCCCCCGGAATATTCGATGTCCAATCCGGCACGAGCATATTTCCGAGATAAGACGCACCGAATCCGCTGCCGTCATAATATTTCCTGTGGATATACAGACCGCCGCCGATTCCTGTTCCGATATTTGTATAAAAGAAATTTTCCGAATCCTTTCCGGCCCCCATAAGGAGTTCCGCAAAGCCTCCGGTCACCGTATCATTAACGATAATGACCGGCAGCGCAAACTGCTCTTCAAACCAGCGTTTCAGTTCAAAATCCTTCCATCCCGGCACCTGCAGAGACGAAAGTACCCGACCTGTGACGGTTTCCAGCGGTCCGCCAAAACCGACGCCGATTCCCCGGACCTTTCCGGCATAAGCCGCCATCGACAGATATTCCCGGATATTTTCTGAAAGCCATTCCAGAATGTCCTCAGCGCCCCGACGATAAACAAGCTTTACCTGACGGCTTTCAATGATTGAACCATCCGCACATCCGACAGCAATCTGCTGCTTGGTGCCGCCGATTTCGACACCCAGATAATAATTATTCATGCCATTTGGCGCCGTATTTCTTTTCAATATCTGAAATCATATCCACACGGGCAGCATGTCTTCCGCCTTCAAATTCAGCGCCGAAGAATTCATCCACAATCATCTTTGCCAGTTCCGGACCAACGACACGGGCACCCATAGCGATAATGTTTGCGTTATTATGCTGTACAGTCAGGCGTGCGGAATACGGCTCGCTGCATACGGCGGCACGGATTCCCGGAACCTTATTCGCAGAAAGGGAAATACCGATTCCTGTTCCACAGATCAAGACACCTTTTTCTACATCGCCGCGCATAATTGCTTCGGCTACTTTTAATCCCGGTTCCGGATAATTTACTTTCACATTCGGGTCAAATGCACCGTAATCCACACATTCATACCCTTTTTCTGTCAGGTGTTCCATTAAAATGTTTTTCAGCTCAACGGCTGTATGATCGCATCCAAATCCTACTTTCATTTCATATACCTCCTGAATACTTTTTGTTTATTTTTATATATGGTAATGTGTTCCAAAATACTCCATCGACTTTGCCTTGTCCCGGTGAATCTGATTTTTCAACGCCTCAACGCTCTCAAATTTCATCTCCGGACGTTCGAACCGGAAAAGCTGAACTTCAATTTCCTGCCCGTAAAGGCTTCCTGAAAAGTCATAAACATAGGTTTCCATCCGTTTGCTGTTATTATCTGCCACGGTCGGATTAAAACCAATATTGGTCACGGAGTGATACTCATAGGCCCCAACCAGCGTCCGTGAAGAATACACGCCGTTCGGCGGCATAATCTTATGCATCGGCGGCGCTACATTGGCCGTCGGCATTCCGAGGGTCCGTCCGAGCTGGCGTCCGTGAATCACTTCCCCGCTGACAGAAAATGGTGTTCCGAGCATTTCTGTGGCAAACTCCATATCCCCGCGGCGAATGGCTTCGCGGATCAGGGTGCTGCTCACATCCCGCATTTCTCTGCGTCCTGTAAACTTTCCATCCTCATAAACCGGAGCTTCAATCTGAAGCTTATGACAGACATCCACTTCAAATCCGAGATTCTTTCCGAGACTCTGAAGCATCTCCACATTTCCCCGGCGTTCATGTCCGAAATGGAAATCACTTCCGGCCACGATCATTTTGGCTCCGATATCTCTCACAAGAATATCCCGGACAAAGTCTTCGGCCTCCATACCTGAAGTTTCTTTTGTAAAAGGAAACTCGATCAGTATATCAATTCCCATCTTTTCCGCCCATTTTATCCGTTCCTCACGGGTAAAAATCAACTCCAGAGGCTTGTGCTGAATAAATGATGCCGGATGAAAATCAAAGGTAAACATGACGGCCTGTAACCCTCTGGACTTATACTGTTTAATTTTTTCAATTAATATCTGGTGTCCCCGGTGCAGACCGTCAAATTTTCCAAGGGCCACCGCTGTATTTTCCAAATGTATATCTCTGGTTCCTGTAATATATATCATGTCTAATCTCCTACTGATTACACAAACATTTTTTCATTTTTAAATTTCCTGTGCCTTCTGTCATAGGTATAAACGGCACAGAATTTTCCCTGACTGTCATAAACCCGGTATTTTCCCGCACCGGCTTCCGTCCGGGACTCCGCTTTCTCCGCCGAAAACGCCATCGGTTCCAGATTCGCTTTTTCCAGCATGTTGCCATTATAGAGCAGCCGGTCATCCTCCGGTTTTACACGAACCGCAGGCCATTCCTTAAAAAGACTGTCGATCGATCGGATTTTTTCGTCCACCGTATTTTCCCGGACACAGGCTTCAACTTCTGCCAGAGTCATGGCTTCATGGATATCAAACACGCCTACCTGCGTGCGGACCAGCTTTTCCATCGCTGCGCCGCATCCAAGCGCCTCTCCGATATCGTGGCACAACGTCCGTATATAGGTTCCCTTGGAACAATGAATCCGCATATGCACATGCACACCGTCCGGTTCGATTTCCAGTAAATCCAATCCGAAAATATGAATCCTCCGGGCTTTTCTTTCCACGGTTTTTCCTTCTCTGGCCAGTTCATACAGTTTTTTCCCCTGAACCTTTAAGGCCGAATACATCGGAGGAATCTGGTCATACTCGCCCCGGAACTGATTTAACACCGTTTCAATCTGTTCCCTGTCAGCCTTTACCGGACTGGTTTTTAAGACTTTCCCTGTCATATCCTGGGTATCCGTCACAACACCGAGACGCATAATTGTTTCATAGACCTTGTCCTTATCTGTCAGCAGGTCGCAGACCTTTGTCCCCTTGCCAAGGCAGACCGGCAAAACGCCTGTCGCCTCCGGGTCCAGCGTTCCCGTATGACCGATCTTTTTCTGTTTTAATATTCCCCGAAGCTTTGCGACCACATCGTGGGATGTGTAGCCCGCTTCTTTGTAAATATTTATAATTCCATTATACATCGGCCACCAACTGTCCTTCAATCGCTTCTAAAAATATTTTAAGACTTTCATTCCAATCGCCATGCACCGTACATCCGGCTGCCCGGATATGTCCGCCGCCGCCGCAGAGAGCCGCAACTTTATTGACGTCCATATACCGTTTGGAACGGAAACTGAATTTACTCGTCCCCTCTTCGGTTTCTGAAATAAGGATGGCCGCTTCAACGCCCTTGGTCAGTCGGAGCTGTTCCACGATGCCTTCCAGATCGTCGGGTCTGGCCTGAAATTTCCGGAACATCTCCCGGGTAATGACCGTGTAGATGCAGCGTCCCTCAAAAAGACGGACACTGTTTAAAAGCGCCTGTCCCAAAAGCTGTGCCTGAACATAGGTCCGTTCATAAAACACTTCGTCGATCAGACGTCCGCTGTCCACCCCGAGATGCATCAGCCGTCCGGCAATCTGCATCGTATGTTCGGATGTACTGGCGTACTTAAATACGCCGGAATCACAGATGATTCCCATGTAAAGGGCTTCCGCTACAGACAGGGTGATTTTTTCAGGATCAAGCAGATCGTACAGGACTTCACTGGCTGAACTGGCCTCTGCCACAACGTGATTTGTCTGTGCAAACCGGGTATTGCTTATATGATGGTCCACATTGATGGTCGCCGCGGCGGCATCAAAATAAACCTCCATCCCCTTTGTCATCCGGTCCTTCTGGCTGTTATCCAGGCAGATGAACAGATCATAGGCTTCCGGCCGGCCTTCCGGCTGACGGATTTCATCGGTCCGCTTTATGAGCTTATAACTCCCGGCAATAGGCTCCAGAAAAATATCCACCCGAATTTCCGGATAATTTTCAACAATATAATTATAAAGTCCCATGCAGGCGCCGACGCAATCGCCATCCGGCCGTGTATGACCGGTAATGGCAATCGTTCTGCTCTGCATGATCTGATCTTCAAGAAAGCTCATTATTCATCCTCTTCCTCATCCAAATCATTGTGAATATCTTTATTAACTTCTGAAATTTTCTTAGACATATTGACACCATATTCAATGGATTGATCCATAATGAACGTAATCGCCGGCGTATTCCGAAGATTTATGGAGTGCGCCAGTTCTTTACGGATATACCCCATCGCGCTGTTCAGGCCTTCCAGTGTCGCTTTCTGAACGTTTTCGTCGCCAAGAACACTGATATATGCTTTGCAGCTTTTTAAATCCGGAGCTACTTCCACAGCAACAACCGAAGTCAGGGAAGAAATCCGCGGATCCTTAATTTCCCGGGAAATAATCCGGCTGAGTTCCCTCTGAACTTCTCCGTTGATTCTGGTATTCTTTATACTGTTTTTTCTCATAAAATTCCTCTCTATCTTGGAATTTCTTCCATAATGAATACTTCTAACTGGTCGCCTTCTTTAATATCATTGAATTTTTCAAGAGACATACCACATTCATATCCGGCAGCAACTTCCTTCACATCATCCTTGAAACGTTTCAGAGAAGCCAGTTCGCCTTCATAAATAACGATATTGTCACGCAGCAGACGTACTTTGGAGTTTCGTTCAATCTTACCATCCAGCACATAACCGCCGATAATGGTTCCGACACCGGAAACCTTATAAGTCTGGCGCACTTCCGCATGGCCGATAACCTTTTCACGGAATTCCGGATCAAGCATACCTTTCATGGCTGCTTCCACATCTTCGATGGCGTTGTAAATAACCCGGTACAGACGCATATCGACTTTTTCGGTATCTGCTACCGTTTTTGCCATATTATCCGGACGTACATTGAAGCCAATGATGATCGCATTGGATGTGGATGCCAGGGTTACGTCCGATTCGTTGATGGCTCCAACACCGCCGTGGATAATCTTAATCGCCACTTCATCGTTGGATAATTTCAGAAGACTCTGTTTAACCGCTTCTACAGACCCCTGAACATCCGCTTTGACGATGAGGTTCAGTTCCTTAATCTGTCCGGCCTGAATCTGGTCAAAGAGACCATCCAGAGACAGCTTGGATTTTGTATCTGCCAGTAATTTTTCTTTTTTCTGGGTAATAAATGTTTCCGAAATAACTCTGGCTTCTTTTTCTGTATTTGTCGCAATAAATACTTCTCCGGCTTCCGGAACATCATTTAATCCGAGAATTTCAACCGGAATCGAAGGACCTGCTTCTTTCACGCGGCGTCCTTTATCATCCACCATGGCACGGACTTTACCGAAAGCAGAACCGATCGCCAGCGCATCGCCGACATGTAGCGTTCCCTTCTGTACAAGGACTGTGGCCACAGGACCCTTGCCTTTATCAAGCTGTGCTTCGATAACAAGTCCTCTTGCATTACGGTTCGGATTTGCCTTTAATTCGCACATTTCTGCCTGAAGAAGAATGGAATCCAGCAGATCGTCAAGGCCTTCGCCGGTATGAGCGGACACCGGTACAAACAGGGTTGTACCGCCCCAGTCTTCCGGAATCAGTTCGTACTCAGTCAATTCCTGTTTAACTCTTTCGACATTGGCGCTCGGTTTATCAATCTTATTAATTGCCACGATAACTTCAATGCCTGCAGCCTTTGCATGGCTGATCGCTTCGACGGTCTGAGGCATAACGCCATCATCCGCAGCAACGACAAGGATTGCAATATCCGTGGACTGGGCGCCACGCAGACGCATCGCCGTAAACGCCTCGTGTCCCGGAGTATCAAGGAAGGTAATCTTCTGTCCTTTGATATCCACCACATAAGCGCCGATATGCTGGGTAATACCGCCGGCTTCACCGGTGGTTACATGGGTATTACGGATTGCATCCAAAATCGATGTTTTACCATGGTCAACGTGACCCATAACGCAGACAACCGGTGGTCTTGCCTGTAAATCTTCTTCGTTCTCTTCTTCCTCTTTGAGAATTTCTTCAATTGGGTCGATCACGATTTCATGTTCACAGAGCACATCATATTCTAATGCGATTTCTTCTGCTTCTTCATAACTGATTTCTGTATTTAATGTCACCATCTTTCCGCTGAGGAACAGTTTCTTCACGATGTCTGCTGCGGAAATTTTCATCTTATCTCCCAGTTCCTTAATGGTTACCACTTCCGGAAGAATGATGTTGGTCACTTTTTCAATAACCGGCTTCGGCTTCTGTGTCGGCGGCTGAAGATTGGATTTCTTGGACAATGTCTTACCGCCGAATCCCTTCTTATTGTTTCTTCCGTCGGTCACATTCTTTACCGGTTTTTCTTTATCTTTATAATTTCTCCGGCTTTCACGGCTTGTATCCTTGGAAACAACAACCTCTTTGCTGATTGCGGAATCCAGATTGAATTTGCCCTCGCCGCGGTTATTGTTGTAGCCGCCGCGGTTTCCCTGGCCGCCGCGGTTGTTATTATAACCACCCTGGCGGTTCTGTCCGTTGTTATTATACGGACGGCGTTCGCCCTGTCCGCCCTGACGGTTCTGTCCGTTATTATTATATGGACGGCGTTCGCCCTGACCACCCTGACGGTTCTGTCCGTTATTATTATATGGACGGCGTTCGCCCTGTCCGCCCTGGCGGTTCTGTCCGTTATTATTATATGGACGGCGTTCGCCCTGTCCGCCCTGGCGGTTCTGTCCGTTATTATTATATGGACGGCGTTCACCCTGACCGGCGTTTCCGTTATTTCTTGCCGCCAGTCTGTCCTGGCCCGGAGCCTTTTGAGCATCCTGCTTTTTCACCGGTGGTGCTGTAAAAAATTTACGGATTTTATCTGCACTGTCTTCGCCGATGGTACTCATATGACTTTCCACAACCACACCATGACCTTTCAGTGCATAAATCACATCTTTGCTGCTTTTATTTAATTCTTTGGCTAATTCATGTACTCTTATTTTCGACATATATCTACCTCCGTCTATAACCGTTCTGAATCAATCTGTTTCTTTATGGCGTTACAAAAACCAGTATCTTCCAATGCTAAAGAGGCTCGAAGTTCTTTCCCAATGGAAGCTCCCAATGTCTCTTTCGTACCATAAATGTAGATAGGCACTTTATAAAAGGTACACATATTTGTAAACTTCTTTTTTGTATTATCGGATGCATCCCCGGCAACAAGTACCAATGCAGCCTTCCCGCTTTTTACGGATTTTTCCGTGGAAAACTCACCGCTCTGCACTTTGCCTGCACGGGTCGCCAGGCCGAGATAAGACATCACTTTATTTTTTGTCAATACGGCTCATCTCCTCTTTCAGCGCATCAAATATGGATTCCGGTATGGCGGTTTTCAGCGACCGTTCCAGCCCCCGGCTCTTTACTGCCTGTGTCAGACATTCCATATCCGGACAGATATAAGCGCCCCGTCCGTTCTTCCGTCCGGTCCCATCCAGGCATATTTCACCTTCCGCCGTTTTTATGACCCGAATCATATCCCGCTTGCTTTTCATTTCATGACAGCCGATACACTGTCTCAAAGGAACTTTTTTATTACTCATTATTCCTCCACATCCTGATTTTCCTGCATTTCCACAGATTCTTCCATATCTGCTTCCATCAGAATATCTTCTTCCATGCCATCCGCTTCCGCAAATGCTTCTTCGCTGGCCTGGGATTCACTCTTAATATCAATCTTATAGCCGGTCAGACGGGCTGCCAGTCTGGCATTCTGTCCTTCTTTACCGATAGCCAGTGAAAGCTGGTAATCCGGAACAATGACAGATGCTGTTTTTTCTTCTTCATCTACCGCAACAGAAACAACTTTTGCAGGGCTCAGAGCGTTTTCGATGAAAACGGCCGGATCTTCATTCCAATTGACAATATCAATTTTTTCGCCCCGAAGTTCATCGACAACGGCGTTAACTCTGGAACCGTTCAGACCAACACATGCGCCTACAGGATCAACATCCGGGTTATTGGAACGCACCGCAATCTTTGTTCTGGAACCTGCTTCACGGGAAATGCTGCAGATTTCCACGGTACCGTCTCTGACTTCTGCCACCTCATATTCAAATAAACGTTTCACCAGTTCCGGATGGGTTCTGGAAACCGTGATCTTCGGTCCTTTTGTCGTATCCTTAACTTCAACCACATACAGTTTGATACGTTCTGTCGGCTGGAAATATTCCCCCTTCACCTGCTCTGCCTCAGGAAGTACGGTATCCACTTTTCCGAGATTAATGCTGATATTGCGTCCCATATACCGCTGAACAATACCGGTCACAATATCTCTTTCCTTATCATAATACTGGTGATATAAGGACTTCCGTTCTTCTTCACGGATTTTCTGAACAACCACCTGTTTTGCCTTCTGGGCAGCAATACGGCCAAAGTTTCTCGGAGTGACTTCCACATGGACAATATCCCCGAGTTCACATTTGATATCTCTTAAACGGGCATTGGCAAGGCTGATTTCAAGAACATCGTCCTCAACCTCTTCAACCACCTCTTTTTCCGCATAAACAACCACATCGCCGGTTTCACGATCAATATTCACCCGGATATTATCGGCTTTGCCATACTCATTTTTGCAGGCAGCCACCAGTGAATTTTCCATGGCCTCCAGAAGAATGTCTTTGCTGATTCCTTTTTCTTTCTCAATCTGATTTAAAGCTTCGATTAATTCACGTCCATTATTCATTTTCTAAATTCCTCCTATTCTAGTAAAAAAATGCCAAACGGATTAAAGCCACATCTGTCCGGTTAAAGACCATTGTATCCCCGTCATCCAGTTCAATCGTAATTGTATCCTTATCGTAAGCCGTCAGCACACCGAAAAATTCTTTTTCTTTGTTCAGTGCCTTATATAATTTAATCTCCACATCTTTACCGATGCTTCGAGCAAAATCCTTTTCCTTCTTTAAAGGCCGGTCAAGCCCTGGGGAACTTACTTCAAAAATATAGTTCTCGGAAATATAGTCTTCGCTTTCCAGTATCTCATCAAAAGCGCGGCTGATCAACTCACAGTCGTCCACGCCGATTCCGCCTTCCTTATCAATATACACTCGCAAATACCAGTTTGCACCTTCCTTGACCCATTCCACATCAACCAGTTCAAAATGATTCGCATCAATCAACGGCTGAATCAGCGCCTCTGTTTTACTTTCATAATTCTTCTTTGCCAAATTTACTACTCTCCTTAAACTTTTTTCCCCATAACACGTACAAAGAGTGGACTCACGCCCACTCTCTAGTTTAATCATAATCAGTTATCTTAATTAGTTTATCACCATTCCAGATAAAAAGCAAGGGGGAAAAGTCCCCATATTTCTCAAAACGGCTTCAGCCTGCGGCCTGCAGATTGTTTTCACAGGATACCTGAACTTTTTTATAAAATAGCTAATGAATGTTACGGATGATTTCCTGTTTCATAACACCAAGACGCAATCCGTGCGATCAAATCCAGCGGCAGCGGTTCTTTATACGGAATTTGAATCGTGCCTTTGCTTGTCTTATAGGGTTTCAGTATTTCTTCAAATTCAATAACCGCTTCTTCCCCCGCATATAATCCGATATGTTTTTTATTGGCAGCAAAATGAATGATGTTATGCCCCTTCCAAAAAGTCGGCATGCTCCACGAAATACGTTCCTGCGCTTCGGGGATTGCATCGTGTATTGCATTTCGGACGCTCCGAAGATAGGGCTGAACTTCCTCTGACTGTGCTTCAATATACTGGTCGATTGTTTTTGGCGCATCCCCACAGTAATGGGACTGATTCTGTTTTTTAAATGCTCTGCCGCATTTTGGACAAACCCACATTTTCCCTGCCTCCCTATCATTATTAAAATCTCTTTATTTTTTTCCGACAATCAAATTATAACTTTCTGAAATCATCCGTTGAATATCTCTGTCTGGAATCGTACCATCCAGAATAATGGAATTCCAATGTTCCTTATTCTGATGATATCCCGGTAAAACAGACGAATATGCATTCCTCCAAAATTCTCTCCATTCCGGGTCTACTTTGACGTTAACCCATATATGACCATTTCGTTCATAGGTCCACGCAAATGCTTTTTTATTTTTTCGATACCTCAAAAGAACCCAGTTCGTGTCGCGAAACGGCGTATCCACATAAACATCCGCAAAAGAAAGGCCATAGTTTAAGACTTCTTTCCTTTTTATCATCTGTTATCCCCCCAATGCTGTTTTTATCCCAGGGACCGAAAGATTCCTCCAGTAACATATATTTTTCTTTATATTCTTCAAAATACTCAATCAGGCATATTTTTACAATAACTGTGGCCTATTTGCCAGATGGCGGCACCATCTGTTAAATGTTCAGCCGCTTTAGCTTAAACCGCTTGCTTTCGGAAAGGAACAGTCCGGCTAAAATCAAAACTGTTCCGATACCTGCCAGCGCTGTGATTTTTTCGTGCAGGATCAGTACTGAAGTTACTACCGTAATCACAGGAACCATATAAATATAGATGCTTGTCTTAACCGCTCCCAATACTTTGACAGCAAAATTCCATGTGACAAAACAAAGAGCGGAAGCCCCCAGCCCCAGATATACAATATTAAACAGATATACCGGATCAGCAAATCTTGACAGTTCCAGTTTGAAATCAAACAGGAACAAAGGCGGTATCATAAACAGGATACCATAGAAGAACACCCGTCTTGTGGTAAGAATGGTATTGCAGCCATAGCCGCTGATTTTCTTTGTCAATACCGAATAGCAGGCCCATACCAGGGCCGCCAGCAAAGCCAGAAGATCCCCCGTCGGGTTCAGTTCCAATTTTGAACCATTAAAGCTAATCAAAATAATTCCGGCCATAGCAACGACAAATCCGATAAAAAAATTCGGCCGCAGTTTTTCTTCATCCTTCAAAAACAGGTGTGTCAAAATTGCCGTAAAAAAGGGAGCCACAGAAATAATAACACCCACATTGGAAGCCAGCGTATAGGTCAGGGCTATGTTCTCTAACAGGTAGTACATACAGATTCCACACAATCCGGCAGCAGCAAATGTAAATTCCTGCCCCGGTGTTGTTCCCTTTAATCGGTGAGGATAGACCAGCATCAAAATCAGCAGTCCCATGACAAAACGGAAAAATAAAATCTCTACGGGCTGAAAATCCGCTAATAAAATTTTTGTGGAAATAAAAGTTGTTCCCCAAACGATGATTGTAAGCAGGGCTGATAAATGCCCTGTGGTCTGTCTATTCTCCATTCTGATTTCCTCCCGCCCCGGTCTTAAAAATATCCCGGTAGATGCCGGGAGCAAGGCCGATAAAGCTATTGAAATAATTCGTAAAATGACTTTGGTCAGAAAAGCCCATCGATAGTGCCGCTTCAATCGGAGCCATTCCCTGCTCCAATCGTTTCTTTGCTTCCCCGATACGGATGTTTTGCAAGTAAAGGTATGGGGTCACCCCTTTTGATTTTGTAAAAGCCCGGAGCAGGGCAGATTTACTAAGCCCGGCATAGCGGCAGATCTGGTCTAAATAAATATGTTCGGCATAGTGCTGTTCCATAAAAACACAGGCTTTCTCAATCTCTTCCCGACACTCCGGAATACATCGTTCAAAGGGTTGTCCATATCTCTGAAACAGCAGAGCCAGTAAGAGAAGCAGACTTTCTTCTTTTCCAAACTCACCGGAGCCAGTCATAATCATTTCGTGAAGCGGACGTAAATACCCCTTCACTTCTTCATCAAATATCACATTCTTTGAAAAGCCGGGAATCGTCCGCTTTCCAGTCACTTCTTCGGCAAAATCCGACATGACTGTCCTGGAAATATCTAATCCCCGGTAATCAAAAGCGCCTCCATCATTTTGTACACATCCATGATTATCTCCCGGATTAAACAAAACAATATTGCCTTTTTTTATCACATATTCCTGATTTCTGCAGAACAGGCACCGTTCTCCGTCCTCGACAAAACCAATGACAAAATACTCATGGAAATGGTTGGGGAAAGGCTGTTGAGTTCCTTCAAAACGATAGGCTTCCAACCGCAGTTCATCATCGTAAACGACCGTTCTCGTTTCTTTCTTCATGTACGTTTCCTCCTTAACGATTCTTATTTTACCACTCCATTTTTCAAAAGACTTGTAAAATATCTTCATTTTTCAGCTTCGGGAAACGTATAAATGCATGTGACAAACACACAAGGGATATTTTTTAACTAATAGATAAAAGGAATTCCAATATCCTCCACGCTGGCTGTCACTTTTTTCACAGGCCCGAAAACTTCACCGTCACCCTGAATAAATTTCGGCCTGGAGGAAATAATTTCCGCCTTTTTACAGGTAAACATATAAATGCCTTCGGCGCCCACATGTTTTCCGGCCAGCGCCTTCGGCAAAAGGAGGAAGCGTTTATAAATCGGAAGGCCGGCCGCAACACACAGATGAATCATTCCATCATCCACACTGGCTTCCGGCGCAAATTTAAAGCCGCCGCCCTCGTAAGGGCCATTCATACCACAGGCAAAAAGAACCTTTGAAAAGGTATGCACCGCTTTACCGTCCAGACGGATCTTCATCCGGTCGCAGGAACTTGTGATTAAAAGCTTTAACGCAATCCCCGTATAGGTAAATTTTCCAAGTCCCAGCCGGTTAAAAACAGATTTAAAACGCAGACGGTTGGCGCCGCTGCAGACTGCTGCATCAAAACCGATGCCCATGCTCTCTCCGAAATGCCGGGTTCTTCCGTCAAATTCAAGCCTTCCGGGATGCAGAAAAATCCGGTGCTTCGGCGCCAGGACGCCTTCCAGCGCTTCCCGCCAGTCCGTTGAAATGCCAAGGCCACGGGCAAAATCATTGCCTGAACCGACAGGAATATAGCCAAAGGTGATTTCCGGATGGTCAAAAATACCGCTCATAATCTCCGAAACCGTTCCGTCCCCGCCAATCGCCACAATAATTTTATCTTCTGCTCTATTTTCTGCAGCTTTTCGCGCCAAAAGTCCTGCCTGTCCCTGCATTTCCGTAAACAGAACTTCATAGGGAATCTCCCGTCTCTGCAGAACCTTCTCTATTTTCTCCCAGGTAACCTTTCCTTTGCCTGACCTGGCCTGGGGATTTACAACAAAATAATACATAAACGTCTCACCCTTATCTTTTGTTTCATTATCCGATTTTTAAATCGAAAATCGAAAGCTGGTTGCTCTCCGGCAAATCACCGAGCAGTCCCATCTCACCCATAACATCCAGCGTCGTCCGGCTGACTTTTGCCCGCTGCTGAATATCATCCTTCGACATAAAAGGTTCGCCCTTTGCCGCTATTTCCAGCGCTTCCGCCGCAATGCCGCCCATGCCTTCAATGGATGAAAACGGCGGCAGCAGCTTATCGCCGACAATGTGGAACTTGACCGCCTCGGAATGATAAATATCAATCGGAAGAAATTCAAATCCCCGCGCATAAAATTCCTGAACGATTTTCATGTCCCTGAGGGTATCCTTTTCCTTCGCTGTCAGGTTCGGGTTGGACTTATAAATTTTCAGATGCCGTTCCAGTTCTTCTTTTCCCCGGCACATCATCGCATAATCAAAGGCTGTGGCACGGATGGTAAAGAAGGCGGCATAATAGGCCAGCGGATAGTGGATTTTAAACCAGGCAATCCGGAATCCCATCATAACGTAGGCCACCGCATGGGCCTTCGGGAACATGTATTTAATCTTTTTACAGGACCAGATATACCAGTCGGGCACATCGTGTTCCTTCATAATCGCTTCCCATTCCGGTGTCAGTCCCTTTCCTTTACGGACGCTTTCCATAATCTTAAAGGACTGTTCCGATTCCACCCCTTTATTAATAAGGTAAATCATAATATCATCACGGGTACAGATGGCCGTGGAAATTTCCGCCTTTCCCTCTTTAATCAACGTCTGGGCGTTGTTCAGCCAAACGTCGGTACCATGGGACAGACCGGAAATACGCACCAGATCGGAAAATGCCTTCGGCTGAGTATCCCGGAGCATCTGCATAACGAAATCCGTGCCAAATTCCGGAATTCCAAGGGATCCTAAGTCCGTACCGTCAATATCTTCCGGCTGAATATGCAGCGCATCCAGACCATGGAAAAGCGACAGCACTTCCTGGTCATCCAGCCGTATGGTCGTCGGATCCACACCGGTAATATCCTGAAGCATACGGATCATCGTCGGATCATCGTGACCGAGAATATCCAGCTTAAGCAGGTTATGGTCAATGGAATGATAATCGAAATGGGTGGTTATCGTCCGGGTCGTCTGGTCATTGGCCGGATGCTGTACCGGCGTAAAAGAGTAAATTTCTTCCCCCAGCGGTACAACGATGATACCGCCCGGATGCTGTCCCGTCGTCCGGCGCACGCCCACACAGCCGGAAGCAAGTCGTGTCAGTTCACAGCCCCGTTTTTCGATATTATGGTCTTCAAAATATCCCCGTGCATAACCGTAAGCTGTTTTTTCCGCCAGAGTACCAATGGTCCCCGCACGGAAGGTCTGGCCTTTTCCGAAAATAACCTCCGTATAGTCATGGGCCTTACTCTGATATTCACCGGAGAAATTGAGGTCAATATCCGGCTCTTTATTTCCTTTAAATCCAAGGAAGGTTTCAAAAGGAATATCATGGCCTTCTTTTAAAAGCGGCTCGCCGCAGACCGGACAGACCTTATCTTCCATATCACAGCCGGAACGGCCGGAAAAGCTCTTTACATAATCCGAATCAAAATCTACGTATTTACATTTTGGACATAAATAGTGGGCCGGAAGGGAATTTACTTCCGTAATCCCCGCAGTAAATGCCGCAAAGGAAGAACCGACCGAACCCCGGGAACCCACCAGATAGCCATCGGCCACCGATTTCCAGACCAGCTTCTGAGCGATAATATACATCACAGCAAAACCATTTCCGATAATCGAATTCAGCTCCCGCTCCAGACGTTCCACTACGATCTCCGGAAGGTTTTCCCCATAAAGCGCATGCGCCTTATCGTAACAGATGGTTCTCAGCGTCTTATCCGAATCCAGAATGACCGGCGGACATTTATCCGGCCGCACCGGAGATATCCGTTCAATCTGGTCCGCAATATAGTTCGTATTCGTAATAACGACTTCTTCGGCCTTTTCCGCACCGAGATACATAAATTCGCTGAGCATCTCTTCTGTCGTACGCAAATACAGCGGCGGCTGCCGGTCCGCATCCGAAAATCCCTTTCCGGTCATAATAATCCGCCGGTAAACTTCATCCTCCGGGTTCAGAAAATGGACATCACAGGTCGCACAGACCGGTTTTTTAAATTTTTCGCCAAGACGGACGATTTTCCGGTTCATTTCCATCAAATCTTCCTTCGACTGAATCTGAGGAATTTTCTCACTTTCAATCATAAACAGGTTGTTGCCGATGGGCTGGATTTCCAGATAATCATAAAATCCGGCAATCCGGGCAATCTCATCCGCCGGACGGTCATTTAATACGGCCTGATAAAGTTCTCCGGCTTCACAGGCCGAACCGATAATCAGCCCTTCCCGATATTTCTGGAGAAGGCTCTTCGGAATTCTCGGCCGTCTTGCATAATAATCCAGATGGGACCAGGATACCAGACGATAGAGATTGATCCGTCCGATATCATTCTGGGCCAGAATAATCACATGGTAGGTCTTCAGCTTTTTAATGGCATTGACAGACATCTGGCTCATATCATTTAACGTATCCAGGTCTTTAACTCCCATATCCTTTAACCGGGCCACAAATTTAACAAAAATATCCGCCGTGGACTCGGCATCTTCTACCGCCCGGTGGTGATTTTCCAGACTGCCGCCGACAGCCTCGACCACCGTATCCAGTTTATAATTTTTCAGATCCGGCAGCAGGCTCCGGGCCATAGCCAGCGTATCCACAACGGTAAATTGCCGTTCAATGCCCATTCTACGGCAATTTTCTTTAATAAAACTCATATCGAATTCCGCATTATGAGCAACCATAATACAGCCCTCGGAAAATTTCATAAATTCCGGAAGAACGTCTGAAATATCCGGCGCATCAACGACCATACCGTCATTAATACCCGTCAGCTTTTCAATTTCAAAAGGAATCGGCCTCTGTGGATTTACAAAGGTACTGTAGCGGTCCACAATTTCACCTTTCTCCACTTTGACCGCGCCGATTTCAATGATCCGGTCACCGACCGCGCTGAACCCGGTTGTTTCAATATCAAATACAACAAAACGGCTGTCCAGGCTCTGATTTTCAGAATCAAAGACAATCGGCTTTAAATCATCCACCAGATAACCTTCCAGCCCGTAAATCGGTTTGAAATCCTTCCCTTCCACGCAGTGGTTGGCATCCGTAAAGGCCTGAACAACACCGTGGTCGGTAATAGCCATCGCCGTATGTCCCCAGGACATGGCCGTTTTCAGCATGGTCTTGCAGTCGGCCACACTGTCCATATCGCTCATCGTTGTATGAGCATGAAGCTCCACCCGTTTTACAGGACTTAAATCCATCCGTTTTTCTGTAAAATCCGGAATCTTTTTAATTCCCATCACCGAGCCCAGCGCAATGCCGTGGTCATACTTGTCCATCATCGCCACCGCCTTCATGCGGATAAAGGTTCCCTCTTTCAGATTGGCAAGCACCTGCGGAAGCTGTTCATTTTTGGTAAAGACCTTTGCCATAATACTGTCCGTGAAATCGGTCACAGCGAACATAATAATCGTTTTTTCATTTCGGATTTCCCGGGTTTCAAGCTGAATCACCTTGCCCCGGACGACCACTTCACCAATTTCATCATTGATTTCAGAAATCGGCATTTCATCACCTTCGAAAGGACGTCCGTAAAAAATATCCGGGTCGATGATTTTCTTCCTGACATATGTATTTTCTTTTTTAAAGTCGCGGGCAGGCTTCTGTTCTTCAACCTTCGCCTGTTTGGCCTTCATCGCTTCTTCCGCTTCTTCATAATTTTTGACAATGGTGCTGACTTCCCGCTGGAAGGTTTCTTCCGCATACTCGGCCTGACGGCTTTTCTTCGTTTCCTCATAAACGATTTCGATATCCACATAATAACCGAAACGCTCCTGGAAAATATTCAGCAGCTTATCCCGGATTTCCGGAGTTTTTGCCGCCGTAATAAAGTTATCCTCCACCGTCAGGACCATACGGCTGGCCCCGGCAAATTCTTTCCGGGCCTTGTGAAAAATATTGGCCTCCAGATCGCTGGAGCTGCGAAGTTCCGCTTCAAAGCTGTCAAAATAAATCGTCATCAGCCGCTCCGGCGTATACATCTCCGACAGCTCATACCGGTCCGCCACTTCCACACGGACGTCCGTATTTTCAAAAAGCTGTGCTTCAATCTGAACCTCCAGCTTACGGATTTCTTCATAGGCGATCAGCCTTGGACAGGTCATATAAATACGGATTCGGTTATGCGCCTGACTGGCCGCCACTTTATCTATCCGCGCCTCTTCCAGAAGCGCCGCCATATTTTTATTCAGTTTAAGAACAGGAAATACCTCGAAAAAGGTCGCAGCCATCGTCTATTCACTCCAATGATCCAATGCATCTTTTAAAGCGCCGAGAAGCTCATTCTCCGGCACTTTTTTAATAATTTCACCTTTTTTTATCAGCAGCCCTTCACCTTTGCCGCCGCAGACCCCAAGGTCCGCTTCCTTTGCTTCGCCGGGTCCGTTGACAACACAGCCCATCACGGCCACCTTCAGATTCAGGTCATAGACCTGAACCATATTTTCTACCTGGTTTGCCAGACCGATCAAATCAATCTGGGTTCTTCCGCAGGTCGGACAGGATACGACTTCGATGCCGCCCTGACGCAGTCCCAGCGTTCTTAAAATCAGTTTGGCTGATTTAATTTCTTCCACCGGATCTCCGGTCAGAGAAACACGAATCGTATTTCCGATACCTTCATTCAGCATAATGCCAAGCCCTACCGCAGACTTTATATTTCCGGAAATCAGCGTCCCGGATTCCGTGATTCCCACATGGAGCGGATACCGGGTTCGGGATGCGATGCGTTCATGGGCTTTAATGCACATCATCACATCCGAAGATTTGATACTGATGACCAGATTATCATAATCCAGCGCTTCGATCATCTTTACTTTATCCAGAGCGCTCTCCACAATGCCCTCAGCCGTCACATGACCGTATTTTTCAATAATCGGTTTTTCCAGAGAACCGCTGTTGACACCGACACGAATCGGAAGATTTCTGGCCTTTGCCGTATCCACAACGGCCTTTACCCGGTCCGCAGCGCCGATATTTCCCGGATTGATCCGTATCTTATCCACACCGTTTTCCATAGCCGCAATGGCCAGCCGGTAATCAAAATGAATATCGCCTACCAGCGGGATATGAATTTGTTTTTTGATTTCTTTAATGGCCTCTGCCGCTTCCATCGTCGGCACAGCAACGCGGACAATATCGCAGCCCGCTTCTTCCAGCTTCAGAATCTGAGCCACCGTGCCTTTTACATCTTCTGTTTTTGTATTACACATGGACTGAATGGCGATCGGATGATTTCCTCCGATCTGACACCCTCCAATGGATATGACTTTTGTATTTTCCCGAATCATCAGATAACACTCCCTTTCCTGCCGATGCGATTATATTAATTTCTGTATATCATTATAAAGGATAAAGACCATCAGGACCATCAGGCAGGCAAAGCCCACCGTATGCACCCAGCCTTCTTTTTCCGGCGGTACCGGTTTCCCGCGGATAATCTCGATCAGAATAAAAAACAGCCGTCCGCCATCCAGCGCCGGAATCGGAATGAGGTTCATCACCCCCAGATTGGCGCTGAGCAGAATACTGATATTGAGCATATTCAAAAAAACGTCCAGCCAGCCATAGGCTGCCGACTGATTATAGGTATCGTCAATCATCGTAACAATGCCCACCGGACCGGAAAGCTCATTCATCGACACCCGCCCTGTCACCAGCATCCCAAGACTTCGTACGGTCGTTGTAATCCAGTATTTCAGTTCATAAAATGTATATTTAAACGTACCCCAAAAACCTGTTTTTTCCCGGGCGCCGCCGTAAAGACCGATGCGGTAATAGCCGTTTTCCGCCATTACCGGCGTCACCGTTGTCCGGATCTCCTCACCGTCCCGTTCCAAAAGGATTTCCATCGGTTTGCCGGAAGTATTCATCATACTCTCCGTCCGAAACTCTTTATACGTATGAATCTTTTTTCCGTTGACCGCCTTAATGACGTCCCCGGCCATCATTCCCGCTTCTGCCGCAGGTTCCCCGTCAATCACTTTATAGACAGCCGGGGTATCATAGCCGACAAGAAGCAGCAAAATCATGGCAAAAACAAAGGCCATAATAAAATTAAAAACCGGACCTGCAGCGATCACCGAAAGCCGCTGCCACGGTCCCTTTGCGTTAAAGGAATTGTCTCCGGTCTCATCCGTATCCTCACCGACCATGGTACAGGAACCGCCCAGCGGTAAAAGCTTCAGGGCATAGACCGTTTCATTCCGCTTAAAACTCAGCAGTGTCGGACCCATGCCCAGAGCA
>ERZ1673697.87-NODE-87-length-137510-cov-14.969350_pt1 | contig 137510 bp, 120 predicted proteins | sample MGYA00580227_ERZ1673697 | MGnify/ENA primary metagenome ERZ1673697 (study PRJEB41218, sample SAMN15661759) | gut metagenome | host: Homo sapiens | place: Canada: London | collected 2015-08-20/2019-03-30 | study: EMG produced TPA metagenomics assembly of...
TTCGGGTGTTTAAAGTTCTAATAAGAAAAGGACAGTGCGTGATGCATAGTCCTTTGGAATTAGATAGTTACTTGATATTAAAAACAAGAAGCAAATATGGGGTTCAATTCGAGGAGCTCCCGTAATCAAAGCAAAATCACAGCCTGGTGTCATAAAAGTTACATTTTGCCGTCCGTTTTCTATTTATCGTTCGGTCGGATTTGTAATCCAATTGTTCTTTGTTTTAGGATTTATAGTCCGAATAGGAACATTTTTTCACCTGATGTTAGTCGGATTGCCAATCCTGCTACCCTGAGGAGGGAGTGCAGATTACAAATCAGCCGAGACTTTTTTTCGCTGATTAGTAAAGATGATGTATAAGTCAAAATTACTTATCTATAGTAAAGCAAGGTTCGTTAAAGTATGCAGAAACTATATTCCCATTCACATCTTTACTATCATCTGTTTGATACATATTTACTTACAAAGATGTTTCTTTGACACAACGTACAGGAAATCCGTTTGCCCGACTATGGCTACTAACTGGATATACCCACGTAATGTTCGTATTCAAACACGCACCTTGTGGCAAATCAGCACTGACTGGGGATGATGACCATACACATGAACTGGCACCAACATCACAGACTTGCCCATTAATACCGTTTCTATAACCTGATGCAGGATAAAATGCTTTATCACCTGTATTGCCATTAATATAATAACGACGGCCAAAAACTCCGGTGGAACTCACAAATCCAGAATTATCACCATCTACATAATTTTTCTGATCCTCGATTGGACAATTATATAAACTCGCAATATTTATATTATAATTACTACTTCTATCTCCATCCAAAAGAGTGGTTGTAAAATTAGTCCATGTATCTTGAGGGGGCATACACCACCCCGAAGGACAAGGGTCATAGATTGTTTTACCTGTAAACTTAGTATCAAGACGTTTACTACTTGTTTCATTATTAAGGTTACCACCCCACAACCGATTGGAAGCTTTCCATGCCTCAGACTGACTTATGGCTCCATAAATCCAATTGAAAGAATTATCCTCACTACATAAAATAAAAGTCAACGGTTGTTTTATTGAATAGCTGATAATTGACTGTACGGATGATGAGATAGAATGATTCATGATTTGATAGCTTCCCCCCCTTAGGGTAGTTGCATTCAGTTTGTTCCCATCTCGATCAAAAACATCTACTGTTTCTGAGTTATTATCAATCCTTCTTTCTTTGTTCTTTGCTGTTGGAAAAGGATCTTTACGCCCAAATTGATAATACAATCCAAACGTCTTCACAACTTCATTATTGTTGGTAGCAGCATTACTAGCTGCTCCTAAATCACATTCCATCATAACCAGTATACGTTTTGCCGGCAAAACGTCTGAATAAATTGTACCATTCATTCCACTTCTTGGATTCGTCTTATACGTTTGTGTAGGCATTTCCGCCAAATTAAAATGAGTTTTCCAGATATGCCAGCTCCACAATACGTTGCCACTTCTGTCTTTTACTGCAATCACCGCATTCCCTTCAGCTGTCGGACCGGTTTTGAAATAGACATATCCGTCTTTTAAAATCACTCCTTGAATGATTTTCCCATGGCCATTCGTTTCCCAAACGAGCTCTGTACTTGCAGGGCTGATTGCAGCATTAGCCGCCAAAGCACTTCCGGTTGGAGAAAACAGTGCTGCGGTGGCAGCTCCATTTCCTCTCACCGTAGCTTTAAACTTATACCATGTGTTTACCTTTTTAGCAAGATAACAATTTGCCGTACCTGCACTACTCAAATCTTCTGTCCCCGCAAAATCGACAACAACCCTTGTATCTGTTGCCGCAATGTCATTCAAAGTAATATTATATGTATAGTTACCGTTCCGTTTGATATTGAAGTCACTCGTATTGTTCTCGCCAAGATACACGGTCCACGTCACGGTTACAGCACCCACCAAACCATGAATAACTACGTAAGTAGCCTTGGCTGGTGCATTGGCAGTCGTTTTGTCCTTCTGGGCGGAAATGGATTTAGTCCCCCTACGGTTCTCAAACATATAGAAAGTCTTACTTACCGAAGTTGCTCCGGACGCAGCGATAACCCCACTTTCTTTCCAGTGTGCGGCAGTAGTAGTCTGAACGGCATCTTCCGATGCGCGGGCAATATAATAGGAACGTGAAGGGATGTTCTTTACGGAATAATCCGTAATGGTAATCCCACTGCTTTCTTTCACTTTGATTTTCAACTCAACTCGTGCAACCATGCGGGTCAATACCAGTCGTGTTGATAAAGTCTGCGCTCCCGCCCTGATATTCACACTCTTCATGCTTCCGGTCATTAGCAAATTAGTACCTTTACCCAGGTCGTCCCAATTGGTAAGACTATATACCATACTTTTCAGATATGACTCCTTATGTATGGCATATCCCTTGAACAAGTCAGCCTTGCCCGTATTGGCAATGGCATAGATGGTACATCCGGTAGCACTACGCGTATTAACGGTAACCGTAGAACTACCCGTCTGATATTTCTGACCGATCAGTTCACCCGAACTGTTATACACCAGAATATGAAGATTACTGACCACACTCTCATTAATATCACGGGTAGCGATATTCACCAGTTCCTCACCCTGCACTTCCAGCCGGATGGTAGCAGGCTGGTCTTCCTCCACACCTATAGCCTCCATATCCTCTTCCGGTTGGCAGGAACTGCAAACAGCCGTCATTGCCAGCAGCGTGCCCAGCATAAACAGCACGAAAAGCACTTTCCAGCAAAATGGAACAGGCTCTTCCTGTGTACGGTATACTCTGTATTCAAATAACCTGATCATTGTATTCTTGCTTACATTTCTACATCCGGCTTACATTTCCACATCCTGACTGACCGTACCCCAGGGAACCACACTCACAACGACCTTGACCTCCGCATAGCGGAAGTCAATATCTATATTAGTCTGTTTGCCAACAGGAGCATACAAAGGATGAAACTCATTGTCTTCCGTAATGGTGAATATTTTTTCCCCTTTCCGGTAGATATCAATTTCCAACGGCTTCCCCTCTCCGGTAGGGAAGATGTGGAAAGGCGGCGCATAGACATCCCCTTTAGCGTCAGTAACGGAAGCCGGTTCATATCCGGCCCCGCTCCCGGCAGCCTCACCCGTGAAATCCATTTCCGTACTGGTGCAGTGCACTATGAAGCGGTACGCTTCACCCTTGTAAGGATAACGTTCGGAAAGATAACGCGTGCGTATGCTGAGACCCGCCACCATACGTTCCATTACGAGTGTAATGTCCGCACCTTCCACGATACGGGTCTCCGTCTCCCCTATTTCCTTGCGGCAATAGAACAGGTCCGTAAGCGGGAGATGCGTGCCGTGAGCATGCTGCCTAAGTTGAAGTTTTGCCTCCTTCAAGGGTGTGCCCGGCGCTATCTCCGTAGTAACCAGGGTATCTTCTTTCAGATTTCCCCAGGCTACCAGCGTGAGACGTTCGCCTTTGTCCTCTCCAAAATAAAAGTCAGAAAAGCCATCGGAGGGAATCATCCTGACGAAACCCTGCTCATTAAAGAGGTAGATATCCGATTTCTGTAAGGCCCCGCTTTCGGTGAGGTCGTTCCCGTCAGCATCCACTGCACGGACATGCAGTTCGTAACGGGCACAACCTTCCATATCCTCACGCACGCACGAGACGCAGCAGAGAATAAAAAGAAGAAAGAGCGGAAAGATGGAGGATGTTCCGGAAACTCGCATAGCTGCTACGGATTGGTTTATAATGTCAGTCTTGTATAAATTATCACTCGAAAGTTACATTTTGACTGATGGTGAGTGCCCAATCAGCAACAGTAACCGTGAGTTGCAGGGTGGCGGGGTCTATATCCGTTTTGTCATCGGCTGCGCCTTCACCCTTGATGACGGCGGTAAGCACGTAACGGGTATTAGCAGCTATACTGCCTTTGTCCGTACCCGCTCCTCCTGAAATGGTGGTGTTCGCCTGTTTCTTGTTAATAGTAATAGGATAATAACGGGCTATGGGAGCACTGGTAGAACCGCTCCCATCCGCATCAAACAATCCTTTAATGATAAGTTTAGTCGGCTTACTTGAGTCAACATTCGGAAATGTGTAGAAGTAGTACGGGGTAGTAAGCTCTGTATTGGCTGTATGGCCGGTCACCGCCTCGTACAGGTATTGGGTAACGACTGCACCCTCATGTCCCCCGTTAATGGGGGCACCGCCTGTCTTGTCCGCATTGACGGAACTGTTGGCATTCTTCAGATATACACCTGTTACCTTGAACGTTGCATCCTTGAACCGTCCCACCGGATCGAAAGCCGTCTTGATGCTGCTGATAGATACTCTCGCCACAAGACGGGACAGGGCTATCTCCGCCTCGGTTTCCGTGCCCGCCGTGAAATCCTTTCCGATGGCGCTTCCCAGCATCGGGAGGTTGTTGGCCTTTTGCGTATCCGTTGCCGCACCGGCTCCAGCAGCCTTGGTGGTTTCCGAAAGTAGCATCAGCTTGGCTTTAAAACCGGCAAGGTTGGTAACTCCCGCAAAAAGTCCTGTAGAGGCATTGGCCACCACATAAATGGTCTGTCCGTTGCCGGGTTCGCAAAGCATCGTAATCTTCTTGCCGGTACCACTTGTTGCAGCCTTGATGTCATCGCCCGTGAATTCCCGCAGGGCATTGACAGGGTTGCCCGATGCTCCGGTGAATACAGCCACCGTCAGGCGGTTGATCTGGGATTCATCCGTGGTAGGCAAAGTCCCCGTAGCGCGGCTGTCAGCAGGGGTACCCACCAAGGTCAATTCAAGTTTCGCAGTCTTTTCCTTCGGCTGAATTACATTCTCGTTTTCATCGCTGCCGCATGCGGACAGTGAAAGGGTGGCCGTTGCCAGCACCGCCCATAGGTAGTTACTCGTTTTCATATATTATACCGTTTATGGTTATTTTGTATTACCCATCTCTTAATTCTCTGCTTTTAATTTCTCCAATGCCTTAACCGCCTGTTCCACTCCGGCCGCGGCAGCCATCGTAAGGTACACCTCTGCCTTGTCACGGTTACCTTCGAGCAGGCAGAGGATGCCCATATTGTTATAAGCCATCGGGAGGGTGGCGAAACGCTCCAGATACCCGCGTGCCCTGGACAGTTCCTTTTTGCTCAAGGCAACCGCAGCGGCATTGATGTTGGCTTCCGGACTGTCCGGGAAAAGTCGGGCAGCAAGGTCAAGGACGTCATTGTATTCGGTGGAACCTGCCGGATAGCTGCCCGCCACGGCGAAGAACTCGTTCAGGCGCAGGGCGCGCTGTTTTCCACTACGCAGCAGTTGGAGACTTTCGGCAGCGTCCAGAGGCTTGCGCGTGTATTCTATCCGGTAGTCCACACGCATCACCGCCGGGAATATCTTCTCCGAGAGATACCTGTAAGGCTTGCCGTCAGCAAGAGACATCAGCATACGTTCGCGACCTTTGGAGATCTCCACATTATCAATAAGGTCGAGGGTGGCATCTTTCAGCATCATATCGCTTCCCCGAACCAGGCTGGTGATCGAGTCCCAGTCTTCAGGAATCCAGTCCACCTCCAGCAGGGCTTTGCCCGACAGACGGTTTTCACGCAGGTATTCCTTCAGTTTAAGAGCACGTATCAGGGCGTTGGTCTCGTTCTTCTTCAGGTTACCCACGGGGGCGCCATAGCCCGTCACACGGACTTTGGCCAGTTCCGTGCCCGTCTCCTGACGTACATCACGAAGAGCGTCACGAAGACGGTAGTAAATCTCGAAGTTCTGCTTTTCCTCGGAGAGTTCGCCAAGTTGCTTACCGTCCTCCCGGCCTTCCTCCCGGTCAAAGTACGGGATAGACCCTGTGATGCAGTGCAGCGTGTCCTTGTCCGGTGCGGGCCGGATGAAGTTTACCAATGAAAGGAAACCGGCGTCGGTACCCGCATCCCACGGGGAGGTCCTCAGTTTCGGCAGGCGGAGGCCGTCCGCTATCTTATCCTCGTAGATATCCCCTTTCTTGCCGTGGCAGGCACATTCCTGAGAACGGAGCAGGAGGACGGCCTGTTCCATCCACTCTTCGTAAGGGATAGAAACCTTATAGGTAAACGCGCGGGAGACCGCGGCGTCGTCACGGATTACGACCGCCGGAATGGGCGAAGTACGCGCCTTGCCGTTACGTTTGCCCGCGGACAATGCCTGTGTACGCTGATACACTTTCTGTTTCGCCGCACCGTTGATGAGGACGGAGGGAAGTTCCTGTTCGGATTCACCGCTTTTAAGCACGGGGGTCACGGTCAGGGATTCGTCAGAAGGCATCTGCAGGTTCTCAAAGTCTACGGAAAGTTCCACGTTCAGGTGTCCGTCAGTCAGTGAAAAATGCTGTCCGGTGACAAACAGTTCTCCACGGTAGAACTCCTGCCCGGGACAGAAGCCGCATATGGCGAACAGAAGTGCCAATGTCAGAGGAATACGGATTAAGTTTTTCATGCTCTATGTTCAATTACAAATTACTAATTATAAACCGCTTTCAATTTTCATTTCCCAACTCTCAATTTATCAGGTATACCAGCGATACCGAGGCACGGGTCGGAGCCATGAAGTTTTTATGACCGCCACCGGTCTGCTCACCGCAATGCAGGCAGCGGTAACGTTCATAACCCGAGTGCAGGAATCCGACACCGAGGCTTGTCTCGATGCTCCAACGGGGCGAAAGGATGAAGTGGTAGCCGTATGATACGCCCAGTCCCAGAAAGTCACCCTCGTATCTTGAAGAGCGGATGCCCTTGAAGAGTCCAAGCGGGAGTTTCATGCCGCCTACATTATATACCCCGTACATCAGGTGCGCACCGAAGAAGTGGCCGCCGAAGGGCTGGCACATCCAGTAACGCAGCTCAGGCTGTACGAACCAGTGTTTCCAGCGCCTGTCCCCACCTGCCGGAAAAGGGTTGTAGTGGAAACCCGCTTCCAGCGTGAACCGATCGGAGAGTTTGACCTCCACGGAAAGGTTGGGCGAGGAAAGCGATCCCGTCAGCAGGTCGCTCTTCACGGCAAAGGTCTGGGAATGCAGGTCTGCAAGGCAGGACAGCAGCAGGAACAAGGGCAGTATGTAAGCGATGCTTTTCAAAGGATTATTCGGATTACGTTTACAACTCAAACAGCTTGATTTCCTTCAGATATTCACGCGTGATATAGTTTACTATGCCGAGTTTCTGCGCGGCTTTACCGTAGCGCATGTGGAACTCTTCAGTAGTGGGATGGTTGCAGTTCAGGTGCTCGCCCGTAGCTTCGAGGATGTCGAGAAGGGAGACGTCGGAGGATTCACGCGCGGGACTGTACGACCGTATATTACGGGAGTCTCCCCGCTCGGACAGTTTGATAAGTCCGGCTCTTAGAAGCTTCGACAGCAGGACATCCAGGTCTTGCTCCGTAAGACGGCAGGCGTCCGTACGGGCGGTGTCGCCTCCGGCATAGATGTCGTTAAGTACTGCAATGGCAGCTTGTGTTATGGGTGTTATCATGATATTTGTTGGGTTTTATCCATCATATACACCGGCATTACCTTGTAGGTAACGGATACACACAGATACGATAAGAAACAAGGCTCATAAAAGTCCGGTATATACAAGAATTTATACGTACACACGGCTCACGGTATACAATATCCTGTTCCCGTCTCCAACTTCCGGAAACGGGTAAGGGAATTTATATACGGATTTGCACGGGCAGGCCGAGAACCCCCCTTCCCATCCCGTATGCTGAAAAAGAAACTTGTAGAACCTGTAGTATTTGTTTCCTAATATAAATCGTCGGTTAATTAATCCATGTAAACAGGCAAATAAAACATCTTTCTCTTGGGAGTTAGAAATATATTATCTACTTTTGCGCCACAATCACATCTCCGTTACCTACAAGGTAATCCCTCCACATTACACTACATATCAATGAATTACCATTTATCCACCGCATTAGACAACCCCTTGAATATGTAATTCATTATAACCTTGTTCGCCCGGTCCATCCGGCTATTCCCGAACCCTTTCATATACCCTTCGGTGGTGGTTACGGAAGCGTGTCCCAGCCCTTCGGAAATGACCTCGATGGGAATGTGGCAATACCTGCCCACCGTAGCCCATGTATGCCGCGCACTGTACGAAGTCACTTTGCCCTGTACCTTCTTCCACAGGGCAAGCGCACGCAGTCTGCTGTTAAGCAGGCGCAATATCCGCTGGTAATCCCGGTAAGCGGCCATACCCTCCAGATTCCCGTCCAGGAAACAAAGCAGGTAGGGCGAAGTATCGTCCCGGTTCCGGTAGCGCTCCAGCAATTGCATGGCACGGCCGTCCACACGGGCGGATAGCGGCATACCCGTCTTCCGGCGGCGCAAGGTCAGATAGCCGTCCTTCAGATCGGACTTCCGAAGGTGGGCAAGGTCCACAAAGGGCATGCCGTGGAAGCGGAACATCAGTTCCAGGCACGCGCGTGCCCATGCCATGCCGGGGGAAGTGATGTCAGGCTCCCGTTCCACCAGTAACTTCTGCATATCGTCCCGTTCCAGCACACGACGGTGGTCCGCCTTGCGCCCGGTGAACACGTCACGGAACTGGTGGGGGATGAAAGCCGCCAGTTTACGGACCACAGCCCGGTTATAAACCGCCTGGAGCATACGCATATAGGTGGAGACGGTATTCCACGCCAGACCCTTCCCACCCTTATGGAGCAGGTAACCCTCATACGCTTTCAACCACAAGGGCGTGATGCCGGACACGGGCAGCCCCTCGCCGTCAAAAGCCATTACCGACCGAAGCACGCTGCCGCATACATGGGCGGTGCCGTACTGCCCGTTCATTTCGAGTTCAGCGACCACCGAACTCATAAATTTGTTTAAATAGACTGTTTTCATATTCATTCATTTTTTCGCACGTTGTCGCACGCGCATATACTACGTCACAAACAGGAGTCTAAGACAAATGTTTCGTTACAATACCATCTTTAACCACTGCATTCAAGTCTTGTCAGATATGTTAATTTGACAGATATTTGCACCAAAGGTCAGAGGCGGGTGCTTTGACCCGTAGAGGAACCATCCGTTCCTCTACGGGCAAGGCACCCTTCCTCGTAGAGAAACGACCCGCAGGTCGTAGAGCAACATCGACATACCGTAATCATTGGATTTTCCATCGTTTGCCGGAGTAACACATCTGCCTTCTTCCACTGCTCCGAGGAACGCTCCCCGCCACAGGGACACAAACGTATGGAAATATTTTTCACTTCAAAACAATATACATAATGATTACAGTTACCATTCAGGTGAAGCCCTATCTCGCGGCTTACCTGCAAAGCGCATACGCGCACTGCACAGTGGAAGGTGCCATCCGTTTTACCAAAAATCAGAATCTTTACAGTTGCCTGCTACAGCTCACCACTCCCCGCCCCAAGGGCGTGTCGTGGCGGGACCGGGGGAATGTCACCCTCTCCCTGCCTTGCCCCAGTGTGGGGAAAGACCCGAGGACTTATAATTATCTGGGAGAGGAGGCCGTGAAGGTTCTGGAGCAGGAAATCAACTATGAAATGAGAATGGATTATTACCGCTTCCTGCGCAGGAACAAGTTTAAGAACGGGATGATGTTCACAAGGGCCACGGAGTTGTATCTGGAAGAGCACGGGATGACGGAACTTATACCGGAAGAAACGCTGCTGAAAAGCTATTTCCAGTGGGTGAAGAAGGTGGAAAGAAAATAGAAGGGCATTTTCCTTATGACACAGAAAACATCATCACTCATACCACTTATACAATTTATTTTTCTAACTTTGTGAAATAAAAACATTGAGTATGATAGAACAAATCTTCATAGAAAACTATAAATCTATCCGCAACGCAAAGATTAAACTGAACAACCTGAACGTGCTGATAGGTTCCAATGGTGTAGGAAAAAGCAATTTCATATCTTTCTTTGAACTGGTGCAAGCTATGTTAAACCAACGTTTAGGTAGCTATATTCTCAGTAGAGGAGGAATAGAACGTATGTTATACCAAGGAAGAAAACAATCAGGTTTCATCCGAAGTCTCATTGACTTCAAGAATACCAATGCTTTCTTTTTTGAGTTAAAACCGACTGTTGGAGAAAAAGCCTTTATTGAATACTCAGGCGACTACTTTAATACAAAAGGAGAAAAGACCAAAGACTATGAAGGTCAATGGAATAAAACATGGTGGGACAAATCTGTGGAAGAATCAGAAATCCTTCATAGTCCTAAATGGCGTGGTGGATATTTACGTGCATTTCTAAAAAGCTTCACCGTCTATCACTTCCATGATACCAGCATAAACTCTCCAATGAGACAAGCGTGTAAGATTGGAGACAATGAGAGATTAAGGCACGATGCCTCTAATTTAGCAGCTTATCTGTATCGTCTACAAGAGAATGAGCCACAGACATTCAGGCTGATAGAAGGAGTAATACGCTCCATTGCCCCCTACTTTAAAGGTTTTAAGCTGAGACCCAACCCTTTATCTCCAGATACTATAACTCTGGAATGGGAAGAGGTCGAATCTGACATGTACTTGGATGCCAACAGTTTCTCCGACGGAACGCTCCGCTTTATAGCCTTAGCGACCTTACTTTTACAACCGGAGTTACCTGAAACGGTCATCATAGACGAACCTGAATTAGGATTACACCCCACAGCTATCAACAAATTAGCGGCATTGGTACGGAAAGCTTCTCTAAAAAAGCAAATCATCCTGGCAACTCAGTCGGTGAATTTTGTCAACTGCTTTGAGCCGCAAGACATCATTGTAGTAGACAGAGACAATAAACAAACTGTATTCCATAGACTTAATGCAGAAGACTTAGCAGCATGGATCGATGAGTACAGTATCGGCGATATATGGGAAAAAAATGTGATAGGAGGGCAACCATGAAAAGGCTTTATATTATCGTTGAAGGACAAACTGAACAAGAATTTGTCAGAACACTGATTGCTCCCTATTTACAGAAGCATGAAATTTTCGAAGTAACTCCCATCTTGATACGTACAAGTAAAACTGGCCGGGGTGGTTTTGTAAACTATCAACATCTGAAAAAAGATGCAGAACGGTTATTAAAATCAGAAAAAAAAGATTTCGTAGTATCCATGTTTGTTGATTTCTTCCGTTGTCCGGAAGTTCCCCACAAAGAAAAATGGAGTGTAAAAAGCAGTCATATAGGGCAGGTTGAAGAAATGGAGCAATGCATAAAAGATGATATTAAAGATGTACGTTTCATTCCCTACATACAATTACATGAATTCGAAGCTTTACTTTTTGCTTCAAATGAAGGATTTGATTCATTCTTTGATGAAAAGCAAACAGAGAAAGCCCAACAAATCATCAATACTTATGATAATCCGGAAGATATTAATACAACTCCGGAAGGTGCACCTTCCAAACGGATATTAGCTATCAAAGAAGATTATGATAAAGTATTGGAAGGTAACCTGATTGCATTAGAAATTGGTTTTTCTAAAATAATGGAAAAATGTACCCGATTTAGAGCATGGATAGAAAAACTCATTGAACTGTGCAAAGAGCCGTGAGATAAAATTTATTCACTTATTTATAATTTTAATTTACGATGAAATTTTGATTGTAGATTCCTAAATGCACCTATAACGAGTGAAGAATATGAGAAGTCCTAACAAACATGAAATAATAGAATCAATGAAAAAGCGACCACATTTATTTATATTGGGAGCAGGTGCCACAAAAGCCACCATTCCCAATGGAGATAAAAATGGTCGACAAAGCCCTGTTATGGATAACTTTCTACAGGAAACCGGGTTGAGCGATTTATTGAAAGAAGTGATACTGGAAACACAAAGTAATAACGTTGAAGCAATCTATTCCGAATTGGTAGAAAATCCTAAGTATATCAATGTCGTTACTGAGATTGAGAATGGTATTGTATCGCATTATCAACAAATGGAGCTTCCTGATTCTCCAACGCTTTATGACTATCTTATTCTCTCATTACGCAAGAAAGATTGTATAGCCACTTTTAACTGGGATCCTTTGTTGATACAAGCATACAATCGAGTGAATAAAATTACATCCGATTTACCAGAAATGCTATTCTTACATAATTGTGTAGAAGTAGGCTTATGTGAGGATTGTAAACGCTTTGCACCTTTTCATAATAAAATATGTCCAGAATGTGGCAAAGCATATAAGATGCCTCGACTCATGTTTCCTACTAAAAACAAAAACTATTCACAAGATATATTTATCCAAGACCAATGGAGAGTATTAGATTACTTCTTACAGAATGCTTGTATCATAACCATTTGGGGATATAGTGCTCCTGATAGTGATTTAGATGCAAAAGACATGATGTTAAAGGCTTTCTCTAAAACATTCCGTAAACTTGACCAGATAGAAATAATAGATATTGCAGATAAAGATATTTTAGCAAATAAATGGGAACCATTTGTCCAAGAAACAAACTATCACTTAAATATTCATCGGTCATTACTGGATACTTTAATTTCAGAATTTCCACGCAGAAGTATCGAAGGATACACTAAACGTTATGTTGAAGGTTGGTGGGGTAATTCTACATTAACTTTAAAAGAATGTATGTCATTTAGTAAACTACGCCAATTATTTGAGCCTCTTATACTCAACGAAAAAAATAATAATTATAATGTCATATAATCATGTCCCGATTAAGCGATCTATACAAAGCAATGGAAACGTTGCGTAAAGAAGGTCTTTCATTGAATGAAGACCTTGAAAAGCAAGTAAGTGATTTGGAAGAAAATATCATTAAGAAAGAAATTCTTCCGATTGTAACAGAAACAATTGCACCGGCATTAAAACAAGTACAACGTGAATTGGTACTTGTAGTTGATTATGTACCAGGAATTCCTATCAGTGTACATCTATCCCGCAAACGCAATTTCACAGCCGATATTACTGATGCCAAAGAAATCCTTCCTGACCCTCAAGTTGAACACAAGGAGATTGGTAAGACGGGTCCTAAAGGGAAAATATCTGCCGCCACACGATTGAGGATTACTTTTGCTAATGGTAATGTCATTCAAGAACCACAAGCATCTGAAACCTTTCGCAAATTCGTGATGGAAATAGGTGCTGAACGTGTACGTTCTTTAGGCATGAAACAAAATAAAGTACCTCTGATTTCCAATACGCTTGATAAAAAATACAAAAGTTCACAAAAGGCAGTTGGCAACGGCTGGTATTTGATGACATGTAGCAATACATTAACTAAGAAACGTGATATAGAACATATAGCCAATGTGTTTAAAGTTAAGGTTAAAGTTGAAATTATATAATTATTCCTACAAAAAGATTTAAACTCAGATAAAAGAAACAGTAATAGAAAGTCTTTATAGAAGAAATAGATTGATAGTTTTATTAGATTATTTACAGATAGAATTCATATACTAATTCATTCACTTTCAACACATAAAATTAATCTAATATAAAATACAAAGAATATTTTGTCTTCTTTCTTTGTCACATAACATTTTTTCTATAAATTGTCACTGTTTATTAGTAATGCTAATAAAAACAGTCTATTTTATTACTTAGATAAATACGATTTAGCAATGTATATAAATAAGAGGTCAACTCCTCTTATTCATTTAACTACTATAGAAAAATTATTATGAAACAATACAATAGAATAATGCTCGGCAGAGGTGGAATGTATGTCGAGGAGTGCGTAAGGGACGGATATATAGGCGTAGATTTCAATATATATGAGGATTTATCTGCCGCATTACCGGAAAATTGGAGAGAGTTTAATAAACGATACATACCCGTTTTCATGGAGGCCAATCCAGACAAAAGCAAAGTGGCCGCTGGATTATCTTGTAGTATGTTATGGACTATATGCAAAGGGCTGCAAATAGATGATGTTGTAATCAGTCCTGATGGTAATGGGCAATATTATGTTGGACAAATTACAGGTGGATATTACTATGTACCTAATTCTACACTACCACACCGCCGAAGAATAAAATGGCAATCACAAAAAATATCCCGCTCTGATATGAGTGTTGAGTTACGTAATTCTTCCGGTTCCGTCGGTACATGTTGCAATATTACTAAATATGCAACAGAAATAGAAGCACTCATCAATGTACATTCGGACAATATTGTTTGTGGAAACCCGGAAGTAGAAGACCTTGTTGAATTTGCAATGGAAAAGCATCTGGAAGATTTTCTGATTAAAAACTGGAAAAACACTCCACTAGGTGCTAAATATAACATTTATGAAGTAGACGGTGAGTTAGTTGGAGAACAATATCCAAGTGACACAGGTCCCATTGATATCCTGGCAATCAGCAAAGACAAAAGAACGTTACTGGTAATTGAACTTAAAAAAGGACGAGCATCTGATGTAGTAGTTGGCCAGATTCAACGGTATATGGGGTATGTGAAAGAAGAATTAGCCGAAGCAAACCAAGTAGTCAAAGGAGTAATCATAGGTCTCGAAGCTGATGCACGCCTTAAACGCGCTTTAGCTGTAACTCATAACATTGAATTTTATCGTTATCAAATTGATTTCAAATTATTAAAGTAAATATGATACAGCACAATCATGATCTAGAAATACTAAAGCAAATGGCAATGGCCGACGGCATTCTAACTGAAAATGAAAAAGAACTGTTCCGTTCCTATTTTCAATTGACAGACAAAGAAGCAGAAGATTTATTTCAATCTATTGAAGCTGAATTAGAATGTGTACAATCAGAAACAGAAGTAATTAATTGGAAACGAAAAAACGGCATTGATTTTGAAAAATGCATTGTAAAGATGCTTAATCCTCAATATTATACTTTGCAAGAGTGGACTGGAGACAAATTTATAGATGGCAGATTCTGTGAAGCGAACTGTAATCCTGATATTACTGTAAAAGTCAATCTTGACAAATTGGATGTTAAATTTGCCATCGAATGTAAATGGAGAATGAACTTCTTCAATGGATACACCCGTATTGCTACGGAACAGCAACTGAATCACTATCGAAAATTTCAAGAAGAACGAAATATCACCGTGTTCTTTGCATTGGGTGTGGGAGGCACCGGAGAACAACCTAAGGACATCTATCTTTTTCCATTAAACAAAATCAAATACCCCATTTTGAAAGAAGATTATATAGCCAAGTACTTGAAAAAAGGAAAAGAGCTTTATTTCAATGTAAAAACACAGAAGTTGACATAAAACATGCCCGTTTTACTTGTTTTTGCTAGCAAGCATCTATAGCAGATTGCACTTTCAACAGTGCAAAAATAAAGCATTTCTTGTGCACTGTTTACAATTCAAATTCGTATTTTTAGAGAAAACATATACAATTTACTGAATATCCCTAATTATATACCCTTCTTGCTCATACCCTTTCCCATATCTATGGATCATCTCCACAAGAGGCAACAAGCGTTCATCCATAATATCCATAAATTTATACCGGGCATACTGCACATCATAAAGCTTACGATTACCATTCTTCAGCCGTTCCTCTACATCTGCCGGGATAAAAAACTCAGAACGTTCTCTCAAAAAAGCGTAAAACTCTCTCTGAAAGATTTCAATCCCCGCCAGGTCAAAGTCACCAAAATGAATATAACGATTAGGAATCATCTGCAACCAAGTGCGCAAGTCTGTTGATTGAGGGTAACGGGACACAAAAAGAACTTTCAAGTCATCAAACAAATATTGCTGCCCACGAATCCGCTGAAAATTCTCTCCATTTTCCATTCCTACCACAACCACATCATCGGGAATTCGAAAGTGCTCATAATCCTCTATAAAAATAGAAGTACCCTGCACAGGCTCAATCACTAACGGCTCCTCACGCAAAGTTGCCTCTATCGGACTATAGCTATTCACGAGAAACCCTTTAAACCCACGAGTTTTCCGAACTTTAGAATTGCCTGCCATTGCCACCTGCTCCGCACGCGACACCGCTTCCCTACGAGACATCATCTCAATCCACTCCTCCAAACTCCCGTTTATGGAATAACGTTGGGCCAGAAAAGTGCGACATCCTTCCACATCACATATCCGATAACTGCCACGCCCCCCATAAGAACTTTGCACCAAAACACCTTCTTCCAATAGTTCTTCTGCCAATGATACGGGAAACGAGGAATACCCCACCGATTCACCGTTCAACATCCGCGCAACCTTACGCGCCGCAGCCACGGTCATAACATATTCTTTCCCATTTCTCATGCCTTATTATATTTTAACAAAGGCACCACCTGCGTATTAGAATGCCCATCTTTATTCAATAAATAAGTATATTTATAATCCTCCACATTATATGTAGTAGGCGAACTGTTCACCAACAGGATATTCCGGCAATTGGCAAAGTCCAAAATTCCCTTCACGTTGTTGGGATGCAATTTACCTATCTCATCCATCATGCAATGTATCTTGAAGTCACCGAACTTACGGGACGCCTTTTCTTTGAACACGTTGATAAGCATAATATTTACCATAGCCTTCACCAGAATATCCGTTCCATCAGAACCCACATTGGCAATCTTTTCCACCCATCCCGTATCATTATCATTTTCCTTGACCCGAAACTCCAATTTGAAAGTATCTGACAAAGCCAATTGTTTTCTGCCCGGATCGTCCAATAAATGTTTCATAAACGACAACAGATAACGTACTGCCGTCGCATTGACATCTTCACGGGAAGCCTGCGAAAATAAATCCGCTTCTCCCATATTATGTTGATTCTCATCACTGAATTTCTTTATCTCCAGTAACAACTGCATCAGCTTGTCACTGCTTGGCAAGGGACGGAGAGATATTTCCTTTATCACCCCGGCAAAGTTCCGCTCTATAAAATCATCGTTGATATCCCCAATGGTTTTACGAATCTCACTCTCATTTCGGGTCAAGTCTCCCACCTCTTTCGATATACGCCGGATAATATCAGTGTATCGTCCACTGATATGCTTCTGATAATCAGAAATTTTATCATTATCTACAAACTCGCATAAGTTCGAAGCAAAGTCATAGTAATCCTGTTCGCCAATCAATTCAGTACGGAAATGAAATGTATTCTTCGCAGAAAAATAACCTTTGAATTGCATCACGGCTTTCTTGAAATCTTCCGTCTTTCTGATAAAAGAGACTATGAGCGACTTAAGTTCCTTCACAAGAGTATCACAGTTTTTCCTGGTAGGCTTCTCTCCCACTTCCATCGCTCCGGCCGGACAAAAAGTTTCGTCATTCAAAAAGGCATCTGCTTCCGCTAATCCGCTTTCTAATATCTGCAATTCCTGCTTTAGCCTTTCCAGCGCACTATTTATTTCTTTCAGCCCGTTTTGTTGTTTCTCCCGTCGCAGTGCAAACCGCTCGTCCAAAGCCGAAAGTTTGGCCTCATATTCTTTCTTCCGGCTACGCATGGCAGGTTCTTTATCAAAGAGTTCTTGCTTATCCTTTTCATAATAAGCCACCTGATTGCGATGCTCGCTGATATACCTCAATTCTTCCCTGATCTCTGCCAACCTCTCATCATATTTACGAATGGTTGCCACATCAGCTCCCTTGCCATTCAGTTCAGCATCCTGTGCCTGCCGGAGTTCTCTCTTCTGCTCTTCAATCAATTGCTTATGACGATTCATCTCCTGCCGAACTTCGTTAACATAACGGTCCAATTCAAGCTGAAGCTCTGTCTTAGCATCTTTATAGTTCTTCTGACAAGCCTTCAACTGTTTCTCACGCTCAGACAGATATTTCTTCTTCTCTTCATCCGCCAGATAGAACCGATGAGCAATCTCATTCAGACCAGCCTGAAATTCTTCCATCTGTACTCTTTTCCACTCTTCTTCCTTCGTTTTCCAAGTGGCATGATCCGCTTGCAGATTCTTTAGCTTATAAGGAATTTGCCCCCGCTCAGCCTCCATCAGATGTTGTTGCTCGGCCATTTCCCTGATTTGTTTGGAGTACTTCTTCTCCAAGAGACTTATATTTTCATTCAATTCCTCGGCCAATCGTGTCAGTCGGTTGCAATGTTCTTGATAAACTATCTGCTTCGCAGCCCGTTCCTGTTTCATCTCTTCGGGAGTACGGATGCTTCGTTCAATAGCCGACAAGTTCAATGAAACGCCGAATAAAGTCCCGGCATCATCCGTCAAACGGGGATTCAATTCATGATTGTACAACACCGACTCCTCATCCGCCACCTTGCCTATCGTTTCTTGCCAACCGGGATTATACTGTTCCAGCCAATCGCAAAAAGAACCTTCCCGCTTCTCTATCAATGCATCCAATGCGCGCAACTGTTCTTCAACATCCGCCTTTTCCCTACGCACTGCATCCATGCTTCTCTGAGCCGCCATCTCCAACTCTTTGCGTTTTAGCTCACATTCATTCCTCCGTTGACCGATGTCCATTTGCTGCCGGCGTATCTGCAAATCCAGTTCCTTATCCCTTCTACGCAATTCATCAATGCCAGCTTCACAATCAGAAATTTCTTTCTTATAGTGTTCTTCATGAAGCATTTTCTGCTGCTTCAATTTCATCTGCATCTCCTCGCCACGCAGTTGTGCCAATCGTTGCTCCACCGTTTGCAGCTTTTCCTCAGACGCCGCCCGCACTTTATCCTCTTCAGCGCGAGACTGTGCCATAGCTTTCTCCTGACGTTCGGCAACAGATGATCTTTTTTCGAGAATCTGAGTCTGCTTATTATTTTCGAACAAACTCAAATCGGCATCCAGATTCTTAAATAACGAACTGTATTTGGACAGCACATCCTGATAGGCCCGTGTCAGTTCTTCCTTCATGGTCGAGATACGTGCCAATTCTCCGTTTTGCAATCCCTCCTGTGCTACCCGCTTTATGATTTCCTCTATGTTGATTTGTTCATAATGGAGTCGTTTTTCATGCACCTGCTTCAACAACGTCTCAATGCCACCTTTGCCACTAACAAGAGTATCTCTTTCCTTATTATATTTCTCTCTCAATTCATCAATCAGCCGGATAGACCGTTCACGCTCAACCTCCGTTTTATTTATCTTCTCTCTGATATGAGGGATTTCCTGCAACGCCTGTTTCTCAGCATAGTTCAACTCGGCACGTTCCTCATCTATCTGTTTGTGGGAATAAATCAGGTCACGATACGAATTTATCACCTTATCCGCTATCTTCCGCACGGGAATCTCGCCATTCTTGTTTTTGGTAAACCAAAGCATCACGTCATTATACTCCTGCTCAAACTCTTTTATCTGGCTTCGATAAAAACTCAAGTCAACAAAAACCTCTTCATCGGTCATGGAACGGATAATGGTATCTTTTATAAAATCGGCATCCAGCTTAGAGTTGAGGAAGACGTTCTGTATAGTACGCGGAATATTCTGGTACTTGGCGCTTTCCACGATGGCGAATTTCCGGTAAGGAGTCATGTCCTGCTTACGGTTGTTGCCGAAGATAATGTCACGATACATCTCATAGACGGTGATTTGCGAGGTAATCTGGCGTTTTCCACCGATACGTTCGCGGATACGCCCCCACTCCGGATACACCTCATTATGTTCATTGATGAACCAGTCCCTCTCAAACGAAGCATCTACAAAACGGAAAGACACTCTCCCCTGCGATTTGGCAGCCACCACACAGTAGGCTCCATTCTCACGCATCACCTCATAGATGATGTAAGAATTGGAGTATGGGAAGTAGAATGCATCAAAACTCTTCTTCTCCTTGGGGATGCCGAGCTTAAGTTTATCGGCATTGTAGAAAAACAACAAAGCGCGGAGCAATGTACTCTTCCCCACTCCCTGCGTACCGATAAAATGTACATTACCATCCAGTTTCACCTCTGCATAAGGAATATGGGCACTGTTCAGAAAAATAATCTTATTCAGGTATCTCATCTTGCACCTCCTCCGATATAGTGATACAGTCAATCAATTCTTCCATGTAATGGAAAGCTGTCAACACTTTGTATGTCCCGTCCACTTCATTTTCCTTTTCTATAAATCCCATCTTTTCCAGTTCATTAATCAGTTTAGCCACTACTTCCTCATGCTTCTTTTTGTCGGAGAACAGTTTGGAAGCTTTCTCCTTCAACTCCATATCGCAACCGATCTGAATTTCAATATCAGCCGCACGAAACAGGAATCCGGGACCGAAAGCCGAATGATAGGTTTTCAAGAAACTCATATAATCAATCCATTTCAAGGCAGCCTCCAATTTACGCTCCAAATCCACTTTCGCCTCTTTGCGCGTAAAATGATAGTAACCGTCTCCCCCTTCCAGATAAAGTCCGATTCCCTGATAATATTCATAATAATCGGGTAAGTCTTCTTCAATAGCATCATAATAACGCTTCACCTGAGTGGAAATACTGTTCGAGGAAATAAACCCTCCTTTACTAAGTATATTGAAAATCTCTTCGGTATATTTCATATTCAAAAAGTTTTATTTGGCGTAAATCAAAGGATATTCCACATTGCCCGAGCACTCATAGCTTTCCGTAAAATTGAGTTCATCAGCATATTGGGAAGCCAACTGACAAAAATAAATCAGTTTATCTCCGCGGGATACTTCCTTGCGAAAGCGATAGTTCATCACGAAACCAAACAGATGCATCCCGGAGGCCATAAAAGCGTTGTACACTTCCCGCAGGTTTATCGCGTCAATCTGTTGCGACTGATTATCCAAATACCCTTCAGGGATAGCTTCAGCCAGATTTTTCGGACCATGCTTCCTGTTCTTTTGCTGTGCTGCCAACTTCCTGACAGCTTGGAAAGCCTCATCCGAAGTTCGCAAATAATCTATCGACAACTTTATGCGGTAGTTCGTCTGAGGTTCCATCCATAACGGATGACGTTGCGAAACAACTTGCCGGATAGTCGTGTTCTCTTCCAACAGGAACTGGTCTTTCAGATACTTCAGTTTCCTTATCTTTTCAAAGATACGATTCTGATAGTCTATCAGGTTCAGATAATGAACAATCTGCCGGTGAATTTCGAGCAAGTTATGATAAGAATCGTTTAATTGCAGCTTGACGTCGCTCACCACATTCCGCATTTGCACATCCATGGCTACGCGGAAAAAGACTGGTTGCTGGTTATCAATCAGCTCCTCACTTTTAGTTATCAGCAAAGAAATGTTCTTAAGTTTTTCACTTAATCTCATCAACTTCGCTTTTTTTATTTGGTAGTTGGGTTCGTTCTTGTAAGTATTATCCATGTTCCTTTTCAGATCCATTACATTGCGGACAGTGGTAAGGGCAATGTTTTTCAGGCAGCGTTTCACTTCGCGTTGATAATTATACTTGCGCTTTTCATTACTTTCTTTCAGGTAATAATCTATATTTTCATTGAGGCGGGTAAGATAGTCCTGTACAAAAGACACGTTGATTTCTTCATTCACTTCCAACACGTCTTCAAAGAACTTCAGATAGAGATCTTCCATTTCAAGAAAGTCACCCGTGTCACGTATTACACCGTAGTCGATCAGATAACGGATACGCTCTTCTTTATACTCTGTCATCTCAAGCGCATAATCATAGCGAAACGAAAGCGACTTCCGCTTGGCAAACATTTCTTTCAGTAGTTCTTTTTCGCGTTCAAGACTCTTCACTAATTCTTCTATGGAACGAAAAGTACTCATAGTCCTTACATTTTATTTCCCGTAAAAATAGACTATATCCTTCAATCCCACAATATTCTAAAGAACTTTTGTTCAATAAAACCACCTTTTCCAGCCATCTGGTTATCACAAGTTGTGCTGATTGTATTGATATTACAGAACGCTTGTCTGACTGCAAAAAGCAGATTTTCCTCGTAAACATATGATTATTAATTAAATATATTTATTATCTTTGTAGTGAGTAAAAATACTCAGCACACTGAGTAAAATGTAATTCTATGTATAAAAGAGCAGAATATCAAGTAATTATGAATCGGCTTAAAGAACAGCGAAAGTTCATTCAAGTCGTAATGGGTGCTCGTCAGATAGGCAAATCAACGGTTGTCAAGCAGGTGCTAAAAGACTTAGATGCACCCTATCAGCTATTTTCTGCCGATAATGTTCCAACCATAAACAGTACTTGGATTTCCGATTGTTGGGCTGCCATCCGTAGCTTGAAGAAGAGTAAAGGTTGGGAGAACGTCATTCTTGTTATTGATGAGATACAAAAGATTACCAATTGGAGCGAAGTTGTGAAGAAAGAATGGGACGATGACACATTTCATGACCGGAACATCAAAGTATTGCTTTTAGGTAGTAGCCGTGTGTTACTGGAAAAAGGCTTATCGGAATCTTTGGCTGGAAGGTTTGAGGAAATACGCATGAGCCATTGGAACTATCAGGAGATGCTAGAATGTTTCGGCTTTTCACTCGACCAATATTTATTTTATGGTGGCTATCCTGGTGCGGCTTCCCTAATTGACGATGACGACCGTTTCAGCCAGTATATCCAATCCGCCATTATTGAAGCGACCATCAATAAGGATATTCTGATGGATACACCAATAAGTAAACCTGCTTTGCTTCGCCAAACATTCGAATTGGGGGCGGCTTATTCCGGTGAATTACTTTCTTTAAATAAGATGTTAGGATCACTCCAAGATGCAGGTAATACGGTAACATTGGCTGGATATATCAATTTGCTGGACGAAAGCGGGTTACTTTGTGGACTTCAGAAGTTCAGCATTGATATGGCAAGACGCAGAGCCAGCATTCCTAAGTTGCAGGTTTACAACAATGCATTAAAAATGGTGTACAGTCCCTTTACCTTTGAACAGGCAATACTCGACCGCAAGTCATGGGGACGTATCTTTGAATCAGGCATCGGGGCTTATCTTGTCAGTCAAGCGTTCGTTCATCGCTTTGAGATATTCTATTGGCGTGAACGAGATGATGAGGTTGACTTTATCCTTCGTAAAAAAGGTTCGATAGTTGCCATTGAGGTAAAGAGTAATGCCGAAAAGCGAACGGAGGGACTAGACAAGTTTCGCCAACTTTTCAAACCACAAGCTGCATTTATAGTTGGGGATAGCGGAATTAGTGTCGAGGATTTTCTCTCGATGGATATACGGAAGTTATTCTAATGCGCATATACATACTAAATAGGATTTTGATATGAAGAAACTGATTAGCATGCATTTTATAGGGATATTGGCATTAGCCATATTGTGTAGCGGATGTAGCACCAACCGCATGGCGGCGGGTGACCCGGGCGCCGTATTGGCGGGAGCCGCCATCGGAGGCAATGTAGGAGGCGCCATCGGCGGGCTGATAGGCGAGAATAACCGAGGATGGAGAGGAGGTTACCGTGGTTCTGCCATCGGCACTATTGTGGGAACCATTGCCGGAGCCGCCATTGCCAATGCCGCCACCGCCCCCAAACAAACGGAAGAATACAGCTACCGGGTAGAGAGAACCCAGCCCACCTATAATCCCCGACCGGAAACGCGCCCCTCCGCCATCAACAACCTGAAGATACGCAATATACGTTTCATCGACGATAGCCGCGACCACGTAATCAATGCGGGTGAGAATTGCAAAGTTGTCTTCGAAATTATGAACGAGGGAAACAGGACCGCCTTCAACGTGGTGCCGGTAGTGGCGGAAGTCACGGGCATGAAGCACGTCTATATCTCGCCATCCGTCATGATAGAACAAATCGCTCCCCGCGAAGGCGTGAAATACACCGCCAGCATCAGCGCCGGAGAACGGATAAAAACGGGAGAAGTCATCTTCCGCATTGCCGTAGCCGACGAAAACGGAGAGGAATATGACTGGCAAGAGTTTTCATTGCCCACCCAACGATGAACAATCTCTAATTAAAACAATAAAATCATGGCCGACAACTATTTAGAAAAGCAATACGAAGCATACGAAGCAAGAAAAGCCGCTTGGGAAAAAGAACGCAAATACGGGAAGAAGCCCTCCCCTGCCAAGCGCCCGAAAACGGAGGAAAAGTCAAAAGGGAGTGAAGAAAGCTCAAAAAGAAGTGAAGCTTCCCTCCCGTAACCCCTTCAAAAAAACACAGAACCTTGAAACATAATTATGGGGATGAGCAAAAGTCCGGAAATTGAAGTTTTCCGCTTTTGAATCATCCCCATTGTGTTAAGTAATCAATTGACAACTTAGTTTTCCCAACCTGTATTTTGTGTCAGATTTGGGTTACGTTCCCTTTCTGCCGGTGGAATAGGCCATCTCAACATACGGTCTCCCCAGGCAAATTGCTGAGCCGGCGCACTCCGCCCTATGCTACCGTCAATATTCTTCAACCCTGCACCAGAGAAGAATTTAGCCTCCTTATAGGTTCCACAACGTATTTCTTCAAAATAACTGATCGCTTCACCGCAGAACTCCCAACGATACTCTTTACGGATGCGTTTCCGCAAGTCATCTTGTCCGCTCACACTGGTGGGTTCATTCCCCCCACGCTTCAAGTCCGCTATTTTTGCACGTTGACGTACCTTATTAATATAGATGAGTGCTTCATCTACTTTTCCCTGTTCATTCAGCGCATCAGCCAATCCTAATAGGACATCAGCATAACGGATCAGAGGAACATCAATCGGCGAATTGTCACGGTCAAGATACGGGTCACTACCTGTACCGACAAACTTCCGGTAGAGATAATAGAAACTGGTCTTGGTGTTGGATTCAATATCATAGTTGGGCGCACCGTAAGAACGATAAGGCCAACGCAATGTATAAGTGTTCGGAACACCGCCTACAGCACCATTAAAGGTAGAGTACGGAGTAATGACAGAGGCATTCATGCGAGAGTCGCGGTTAGTATAAGCTTTCAATATACGCTCCTCGTTGGCTCCGGGAAGATATCTTTTCATAGCGGAAGTCACCTTTTCGTGAAGCTCCGGATTCTTGTCCTTATCCGGGATTAATGCTTGTTTTTCGGCTTCCGTCAGGTCGTCACGCAAGAAATAAACGATACGTTCTTCGGGGGTCATACTATTATAATCCGGTAGCACATCTTCCCAGTCGAACGATTTTCCGTCTGCCCACTCATAAGAATTAACGAAATCCGTATTAGGAGTAATATCTGCAATGCACCAACCATGAGTGATATGCGAACCGTAGTAACGGCTTATGCTATTCCCCAACCCTTGTGTACGGATACATTGCATAGAAAAAATCATCTCAGGGCATCTCTCATTCTCTTCTGTGAAAAGGTCACCAAAGTTTCCCTGGAAAAGTTCATAACCCAATTCTCCCACTTTCTTAAGATCGCTTTCCGCTTTCGCCCACTCTTTCATCCAAAGATAAACCTTGCCGCGGAGTGCGTAAGCGGCGCCTTTGGTCACTCGTCCGTAATTGACATTATCCGCCGCATAGCGACCGGGGAAATCCGGATTATCAATGCAATCGGTTAAATCCGCCACAATAGCTTTCCACACATTTTCCGCCGTCTCACGCCCTTTAGTAAAACCTTCGGCAAGAGTCGGTTCCAAATAAACAGGAACACCATCGAACACCATATTCAGGCGATAGTAGGCATAAGCACGCAGAAACTTACTTTCGCACACCAGGCGATTATATTTAGCTTCCGCCAGGGGAGCTTTTCCCAGATTGGCAATGGCATCATTCGCACGGCTGATCATTTCGTAATGTTGCTGCCAATAACTGGAAAACATACCCTCGGAAGCGGAAACCCGGTTAGTAACCCAGTTGATCCACCCCCAAAGCCATACGTTATTGCCCGAAACACCAAAAGCTTCCAATTGGTCTATCTTTCCGGCAATCATGTTTTGTTTCAAAGCCTGATATATTCCGGTTACTCCCTGGTCTGCCAGTGATTCGGTGGTCCACATATTTTCGCTACCGACTTTATCGTACGGATAAGTATCTAACAAATCGTTTTTGCAAGAGGTGAGCGATGCTATGACACAGAATATTATTAGTATTTTTTTCATATCACAATAGTTTTATTAGAATGTTACATTTACACCAAAAGCATGTTGGCGGATAGGTTGATACTTGGGAGCGGCACCTTGTTCTGGGTCAACGCCAGGAAAAGAGTCTATACTGAAAAGGTTTTCACCGGAATAGTAGAATCTCACTTTCTCCAGGCTAATCTTACTCAACCATCTTTGCGGTAAAGAATAACCGATAGTCAGGTTTTTCAGTTTCAGATAGTCGCCCTTATACAGATAGAGATCGGACATCAAGGCATCAAGCACATTGCTGTTTGATGTGGATTGTGTGATACGACCGTATTTGGCATAAATATTGGTACGCGAATCATTCGGATTTTCCGGATCATAGAAGTAATGATCGCCTGCTATGTCGGCAGACATACCCCTACCGTACTGGAAGAGTGTAGAATTATATCCCTCTTTCTTCATCAGCAACTTGAATCCCGCCGCACCGGCAAAGTTCATTGAGATGTCGATACCCTTCCACTCAGCCTGTAACTGAAAGCCATATACATACTTCGGTATATTTGAAGAACCGAGGAAAGCACGGTCGGCATCATTACCAAAGGTTTTATCGCCATTGTTGTCAGCATAAATATAGTCGCCGTAGTATAAGCCTGAGCGTTGTCCTATTTGTTCCTTCGAGAAAGACTGGAAAGTGTAGCCGGCGGCAGCCATCGCTTTCACCCACTCCATGTCAGCCTCGGTACGAATCATACCGTCGCTCGGTCCTCCACCGGGGTTAACCGTGCCGTCCGTATTAAAATGGTTGCCACTTCCTTTATAAACGGTACGCAAAAAGTATTCATTCATCATTCGGCCTTCAACCACGCGTTGGTGGCCACCCTGCGAAACGTCTCCGAGATTGCTCTGCCATACTTTGTTTCCGTTAGCGTCTTCCACCCATCCCTGCTTCAGGGCACCTTTATACTTGGTTACCTCATTCTTGGAATAACTCATGTTAGCGGATACTGCATAGTTGAATTTACCAATATTGTCTCTCCAGCCCACCGTAAATTCATATCCCTTGTTATCCAGTTTGGCAAGATTCATACGGGGCGCCACCTTATCACCTGTCGTAATAGGAATAGTTATCTGATAAAGAATGCCATCCGTCTTTTTCTGGAAGACATCCAGTTCAAAAGTCAACCGGTTATTCAGAAAACCTGCTTCAAGACCGAAGTTAGTAGTATTTGTGCTCTCCCAGCTCAGCAAAGGATTAGCAATGTCCCGTTGCACCAATCCTGCATATTGCGAATCGCCAAAAGGATAAGATACCACCGTATATCCGCCCTGATATTCATAATCGCCTACGGAAGAGCCACCGTAATTACCGTTCTTACCCCACGAAACTCTCAACTTTAAATTATCCAGCCAGTCACGGGTAGTCGCCATGAAGCCTTCTTCACTGATGCGCCAACCTGCCGATACGGAAGGAAAAGTACCCCAGCGATAATCCTTGTGAAAACGCGAATGGCCATCATAACGCATATTGAACTCGAAAAGATAGCGGGACTTGAAAGCGTACGTCAGACGTCCGAAGAAAGCACGCGAAGCACGGTCTTTCATTGTGCCATAAGCATCTGTCACCTCGGTGCCGGAAGAAAGATTATGAATGCTTTCGTCAATCAATCCCTTACGGGTTCCGCCATTGCTCCAGTCTTTCCAGTAATATTCCTGATAACCGGCCAAAGCCGTCACGTCATGATATTTGGCAAAGGTTCTTGAGAAGTTCAACAAATGTTCCAATGTGTAAGAATAAACATCATAACGGCCATTGGATGTTGATAACTGGTCGTTAGCCACTACGGGACTCAGTTCCATATTCCGGCTGAAACTAAATTTAAGTCCGGTACGGGGATTGCCCCAGCTATTGGTTTCCTGCCACAAGCGGTCATAATTCAGGTTAACATCATAAGTAAGCCCTTCAAGAATCCGGAACTTCGCATACACCGTACTGTTCAGGCGTACTCTTTCCTTCTGACCGTTAGCATAACCATCCAGACGTTCGCGAAGATTTATCGGACTTGGGTTTTCATTGATGCTCTCCACGCCACCATACTTGCCATCATAATATGGATAACAACCGGGAATGGCGGACAACAACCAATTGCTGATAGCATACGAACCGCTACCGTCAAAATCGAGACGTCCTATCCGATCCTTGTTTCCGTAAAGACGGGCACCGACAGTCAGCCATTTAGTTACATCCGATTCAACATTCACACGCATATTGAAACGCTCCATACCAGAATAGTCAACCAACCCCGGATTATCAACATAACCCATTGACAACAAATAACGCGCGTTACTGCTGTTCCCGGCAACCGAAATGTTGTGTTCCTGCTTGATGCTGTTCTTATTATACACTTCCTCCAACCAGTTCACGTTAGGATAAGCCACATAGTTCGGAAAGCCATACTCATTCAATCCGTTGGGATCTTTAGCTTTTTCACGCCACAACTGTATGTCGGTGACCGGATCGAATGTCGTTCCTGTTCCACCGCTCTGCCAGTTCGCCTCATTGGTATACTCCATGAAATCGGCATAGTTGTTTACGGTTTTCGGCAGGTTCATAGGATTCATTACCGATACACGTCCCGAATAAGTAATCGTTGTTTTCCCTTCCTTATTACCGTTCTTGGTAGTGATGAGAATTACACCCGCACCGGCACGTGCACCATAGATTGCCGCGGAAGCTCCGTCCTTAAGGATGGAGATAGAAGCAATGTCATTGGGATTCACATCATCAATCGAGCCTATCATTCCGTCTATCAGGATGAGGGGGCTGTTATCATTCAGTGTACCTACGCCACGGATACGCAGCGTCGCACCATCCGAACCGGGTTGTCCGGAGCCTTGACTTACCGACAAACCCGCACTCAGTCCGGCCAGCGAAGCGGATACGCTTGTTATGGGGCGGGACACAGCCTGGTCTTCAAAGTTTATAGAAGATACGGCTCCGGTCACGTTCACTTTCTTTTGCGTGCCATATCCCACCACTACCACCTCGTCGAGCATAGCGACATCTTCGAGAAGAGTTACATTTATCACACTACGGCCATTCACCGTAATCTTTTGTGTCGCAAATCCTATAAAAGAAAAAAGGAGGGTTGAATTCTTATCGGGTACGGTAATATTATATTTACCATCCTGATCTGTAATAGTTCCCGAAGCGGTGTTTTCCACAGCAACCGTTATACCCGGCAATGGTTCATTCATTGCGTCAGTGACTACACCGCTGACAGTTACCTGCGCACCGGCCGTAAAAGATATAACGCCGAAGAACAACAATAATAGAAATTGTTTCATAAGCAATAGATTTTTCAAGGTATTATTCTTCACCTTTTGTTTGTTAGTAATTTAATTAAATGATCGATCATAAATTGGTGATGCAAACTTAGCGACTTATTGGCTATGCAGCTTGCCGATTCCATTATATTTTTTGCGCATTTCAGCATATCACTATTTTTTCATCTTCAACAAACCCCATCACGGATAGTCCCTACCCCACTTTTCCCACTGCAAAGGCTTGCTTTCTTTGCTCTAATGGCGATTAATCTTGCTCTAATGACTATAAACTTAAAAAAGAAGAAAAACTGATAGGGGAGACTTCCTTATCTGCTATATTTGCATAGAATCATACGCTTATGAAAAACAGACAACTATTTATCATCGGATGGATTTTCATGCTATTATCCATCACCGGCAACACTGCCGGAAAGCAACCTTATCGCTTTCATACGTTCTCACCCGAAGGTGGTTTTTACTACAACGGAATCAACTCCATCGTGCAGAATAAAGATGGACTGGTCTGGTTCATCATAGACAACGACCTCTACCGCTTTGACGGATATACACACAAGAATTATCACAAAGTGTTTTCTTCCGATACAAGCCGGAATTTAGGCCAAACACCCCAGTTCAACAGCATCAGCACGGACGACAAAGGCAACATATATGCCGGGACGAACAGCGGGCTCTATATATATGAAAAGAGAGCCGATACATTCTGCAAGGTCAACGAACAAGCCATCGCAAACTTACATATAGACGCACATGATAACCTCTGGATGACCAGAGACGGTGAAATCAGTTTCCGCCATCCGGACGGTTCGCTGCACACCCCGCTTTACGGGAAGAAACCGCTTTCGTGGAGCACATCCTACACGGGAAATGAAGCAAGCTTATTCGTCAGCACAGCCCATGCCATCTACCGGTATAGCTACGACTCGGACAAATACTCCCTTTTTTACTCTTTCGAGAAAGGAATGGAGATACAAAGCATGGCACGTGACCGGAATAAACTATGGGTACTGATTACCGACCGGGGCTTGTTCCGCATCGACATCCCGACGGCAGCGGTAGAGCAATTCTACGATTTCTTTCACCTGGACAATGGTGGAAACGTACTGACCAAAATGATTAGCATCGATAAAAAACATTCCGTCTGGATCGCCACCCAAAAAGGATTATATATCCTCAACCCTGAAACCGGGCAATACACACGCTACATGCATTCCGAAACCGACCCGTTCAGCCTGCCGAACAACTCCATCTGGTGCATCACAAAGGACAGGCAAGAAAATATGTGGATAGGTACATATTCCGGCGGTCTTTGCTATGTCAATCTCGACGAAAATGTCTGGCTGAAAAGTTTCACCCCTCTGGTCAGCCCATTAAATCACAATCTGATAAGCGGATTTGCCGAAGATGACACTCATCTGCTGATTGCCACCGAAGGGGGCGGCATAAACCGGATGAACAAGCAAACCGGCGAATTCACCTACCTGAAAAACAACGGCAGCCCGAACAGTCTGGCATATGATAACACAAAATCCATCGTCTACGATTCGGAACAACGGTTGTGGATTGCCATGTTCAGGGGCGGACTGGATTGCTATGACACACGAACCCGGCAATTTACCCACTTCCGCCACGAACCGGGAAATGACAACTCGTTACTCACAAACGACCTGCGAAAAATCATCCTCGATGGTGAAAACGGATTGTGGATTGCCTACCAACTGAACAAACTGAAAATATCCTTTTACTCGTTTGCACAAAAGAAGTTCACCCACTATACGCTATCCGAGAAAAATGAATTTATACACGACTTCTGCCTGAACAACAACCGGCTCTGGCTGGTATCCGAAAGACTTTACATGTTCGACATAGCCTCCAGACACGCAGAAAGTTTCTCGGTGGACAACCGCTTGCTCAATTGCCAGTCAGCCTGCTTCGATGGAAACGGCGATTTATGGATCGGTACGGTCGGGCAAGGATTAATCAGATTCAATACACGCACCAAAGAGTTCCGGATACATGATGAAATCCTGCAACGGAACGTCTACTCCATACTCAGTCTGTGCACTGATGATGAAAACAATCTCTGGCTGGGCACGGACAACGGTCTGTTCCGCTACGAGACGGCCTCCAATGAGTATCTGCGCTTCGATAAGCAAGACGGTGCCCAGGGACAGGTGTTTTATCCGCTATCCACATTCAAAAGTCGCACGGGCGAACTCTACTTCGGCGGAACAAACGGTTTCACAAAGCTCAATCCCAAACTATTGAGCCGCAATATGCGCCAGCCTAACCTGATTATCCTCAACCTTCTGATAGACAATGTTCCGGCCATTCCTACCGGGGGAGATGCAAAGAACGATACAGCCTGGTTCCCCCGAAGCATCGTACTGAATCATAACCAGTCCACATTCGGCTTCACTTTTACCTCGGACAACTATCTCAATCCCAATAAAAACCTCTTCCGCTACCGCCTGCGCGGATATGATGACCGCTGGACAGAAGTCAGCGGGACAGGGCGCCTTGCCTCCTACACGAAAGTGCCGGCGGGCAAATACACTTTTGAAGTCATGGCAGCCAACAATAACGGGGTATGGAATTCCACACCTTACGCGATACAGATCAAACGCCTGCCCGCCCCCTGGCTGAGCCTGCCTGCCTATATTGTTTATATGCTGATTGCAGGAAGCATCCTCTTTTTCGTCCTGCGCCATTACAACATCCGCAAACAGATGAAGCTGCAACTCTACATGGAAGCTGTGGACAAACAGAAGAAAGAGGAGATTCACCAGTCGCAACTGCGTTTCTTCACCAATATTTCCCACGACTTCCGCACCCCGCTTTTCCTGATAATCGCAGTGCTGGAGAAGCTTCAGGAGACAGGATGGCGAACAGACTATTACCGCATTCTGGACAACAACGCCCAACGCCTTCTCAACCTGGTAAATGAGCTGATGGACTTCCGCACCATCGAAAACGGCAAGATGCCTTTGCAGGTAACCCCGTTGGATGTGAACCATATGGTGAATGCCATCGCCTACGACTTCCGCAACTATGCATTACAGAAGGAAATGACTTTTGCAGTGAAATGCGACGAGTTGCCCATACCCATTCATGCGGATAAGCACATACTGGAAAAGATTTTGCTCAACTTACTGAACAATGCCTTCAAATATACCCGGCAAGGAGGGCATATCTCCATAGAAACATACAATGACGCGGAGAGCTTCCGTTCCTCACACGCCAATCACTTCACAGTTCAGGGAGACATCATTCCGGAAGATGCTTTCCTCATTGTGGTGCGCGACACGGGTATCGGCATATCCAAAGATTCGATAGCCAGCGTTTTCGAACGTTTCTATAAAGTCAATACGGACCAAGCCGATGCACACCTGGGCACAGGCATCGGGCTGGCGCTGGTGAAAAGTTTAGTATTGTTGCACAAAGGTGTACTGACGATATACAGCGAACGCGAATCGGGCACGGACATAGTGGTTGCCTTATCCAAATCGAACCATTTCTACGCCCTCGAAGACAGGAAGACGGAGGAAGCGGATTCCCCCGTTGCCATAACAGAGCTGGACGAGTCGAGCGAAAAGCTGCTTTCGGAAAAGAAACACATCCTACTGGTAGAGGATAACGACGACCTGAGAGGACTGATTGCAGAATCGCTTGCCGCAGACTATGAAGTGACCGAGGCAGCCAACGGTGCATTGGCGGCCGAGGCATTACGGAAAGAGCCTTTCGACCTGGTTATCAGTGATATTATGATGCCCGTGAAAGATGGCATCACACTGTGCCGTGAAGTGAAAAACGATATAAACCTCTCACATATCCCGTTCGTCCTGCTCACAGCCAAAACCGGACTGGAAAGTAAACTGGAGGGTGTGGACTCGGGAGCCGACCTTTATTTCGAGAAACCCGTCGACTCCAAGTTACTGCGTGCCTCGGTGCAGAACATCTTCAATACACGCCGGAAGTTGCAGGAATATTATGCCAAGAACTACTTTGCCGATACATCCGAGCTTGCGGGCAGCCGCCAGGACAGGGAGTTTCTGAAACAGTTCATCGCAGTGGTAGAGAAAAACATCGACCAATCGGAGATGGATGTCAATTATATCGCTTCCGAACTATCTATCAGTCGTTCCAAACTCTATAATAAAGTGAAGAGTCTGACCAATAAGTCAATCGTTGAGTTCATCCTGCAATATCGCCTGCGAAAAGCTGCCCGGCTATTGGTGGAGGAAGACATGTCCATACGCGAAATCATGGAACAGGTGGGCATCGAAAGCCAGTCTTATTTCACTGCGACATTCAAAAAGGAATTTGACGAAACACCTACTGCGTTTGCCAAAAGGCACGCTGAAAAGAGGAAGAAAGGGAATCAATAAATAGAAACCGCCTGCCGATACAAATCAGCTTCTTTAGCCAAGGTTTTGCCAATGCGATGGCAAAGTCTTGCCAATGCGATGGCAAAGTCTTGCCAATGCGGTGGCAAAGTCTTGCCAATACGGTGGCAAAAGTTTGCCAATGCGGTGGCAAAACATTGGCAAAGTAATCTTAATAAGAAGGAGTAACCATAATAAAAAGAAAAAGCGCCCTCAATAAGTTCCTGCAGCCGATTAGAGCAAAACAAATAGTCATTTCAGCAACATGAAAAGCATGCACGCCTCTTATTTTTGTGCATCGAAAAACTGTTTATTAACGACTTTAATGTATGCTGAATATTAACATGAAAAATTGCATCACCACCGGCGCCCTATTCCTTATATTGTCAATAGGTTCTCCATATCCGTGCGTTGCCCAAGGCGGAGAAGCACTGCCCCCAAAGGCAGAAATACGCCATACGCTGCAAAATGTAACAGACAGGCAAATGGCCGATTTCCACTATTCCGCCAAAGGCAACGCTTTCCATCTGCACGACTACGGTATCGACGCCTGGACAAACGCCACATTCTTCCTCGGACTGGCCGAATGGAGTTCAATAGCCCGGGAACCGGAACCCTACCGCGAATGGCTTCGCGAGAAAGGAGAACAGATGAACTGGCAGCTTCCGCGCAACTTCATCCATCATCCCCAATACGGCATGTATCATGCCGACGAATTGTGCATAGGGCAATTCTATCTTGCCATGTACGACTGCTATCAGGACAAAGAAATGATGGAAGACACCCGGCAACGTCTGGATGCCATCATCGCCAATCCGCCAAAACCGGATATGAGCTACCTGAACAAACAGGCGTGGACCTGGTGCGATGCCCTGTTCATGGCACCGCCCGTTTACGCCCGGATGGCAGCAATCACGAAGGAAAGCAAGTACACCGACTTCATGGACCAACAGTTCCGAAACACCTGCAATCATCTGTACAGTCCCGCAGACAGCCTGTTCTATCGCGATGGAAGCTACTTCGACCGAACGGAACAGAATGGAGCAAAAATATTCTGGGGCAGAGGAAACGGTTGGGTAGCCGCCGGACTCGTGAATATCCTCAAAGTACTGCCCCGGTCGTCTGAACACCGCTCCTTCTACGAAGCCTTGTTCGCGCAGCTATGCACCCGCCTTGCCCGGCTGCAAAGCGCTGATGGCTTCTGGCATGCCAGCCTGCTCGACTCCGCAGCCTATCCTTCGCCGGAAACAAGCGCCACTTCCCTCATCACCTATGCACTTGCCTATGGCGTAAACCACGGTTTGCTGGAGAGAAAGACCTTCTACCCCACCATCGTCAGGGCATGGAGCGCACTCACCTCCGCCATAGACGGAGATGGCCGACTGGGATGGGTGCAACCCATCGGTGCAGACCCTAAAACCGTAACCCGTGACATGACCTCCGTGTATGGGCCCGGTGCCTTATTGCTGGCTGGAACAGAAGTTATCCGCCTCGACAGCCCGTCGGACACCGACAATCAGGCGGCATCCGCACCGGGAGGGAGAATCGTCCTCCCCTTCAACAAAGACTGGTCGTTCAGGCAGGGACCTTTCGAACAGAATCCGATACTGGCAGCCGCCAGTCCCTTTTCTCCGGACGAGTCCATCACAGGGGGATTCAGCAATCAGAAGTGGCAAACCGTAGACGTTCCACACACCTGGAACGCCACGGATATGCAAACGGACAAAAACAACTTCTATGCCGGAGAAGCCTGTTACCGGAAAACCTATACCCCCGGCATTTCACTGAAAGACCGTCGCATCTTTCTGCGCTTCGAAGGCGTGGCAAGCACGGCAAGCGTTTACGTCAACGGCACATTGGCGGGGAAACACGAAGGAGGATACTCCGCTTTTGCCATCGAAATATCTCCTCTGTTGAACTTCGGAAAGCCGAACGAGATACTGGTTTGCGCCGACAATGCTTCACGCCCGGACGTAATCCCTGTGAATCACAACCTGTTCGGCGTATACGGCGGCATCTACCGCCCGGTGTCACTCATCATTACCGAAAAAGCCCATATCGCCATTACCGACCACGCCTCACCGGGCATTTATATCACGCAGAAACAAGTCAGCCGGAAATCCGCCGACATACGCATACTCACCAAACTTGAAAACAAATACAATCACACGCTGGACTTGCGGTTAACCACCACTATCTACGAAACAGACGGCCGCGTGAAAAGTAAACTACAAAACGACATTGCCCTTTCCCCCCAGGGACGCCAGGCATTTGAGCAACCACTCACATTGCAACGCCCGCACTTATGGCAGGGACTGGAAGACCCCTATCTGTATAAAGTCGTCACACAACTGGCAGACCGTCAAGGACGAATCATAGATGAAGTGACGCAGCCGCTTGGCGTGCGCCACATAGAGCTACGGCAGGGAGACGGCCTCTATCTGAACGGAAAGCACGTACCGATGTACGGCGTATGCCGCCATCAGGACCGCTTAGGCGTGGGAAGTGCCCTGACAAATGCACATCATGACGAAGATCTCTCCCTTATCCGCGAAATAGGAGCTACCACTATTCGACTGGCACATTATCAGCAAGCGGAATACGTCTATGCCCGGTGCGACAGTATTGGCTTCCTGGTGTGGGCTGAGATTCCATTCGTCAACCGTGTCACCACGCAAGAGGCCGGCAATGCCCGCCAGCAATTAGTCGAACTGATTCGCCAGAATTACAATCATCCGTCCATCTACGTATGGGGGCTGCACAATGAAGTATATATCCCCCACAACTACACCGCTGAACTTACCGCCGAACTGCACGACCTGGCAAAGTCGGAAGACCCGGGACGGTACACCGTAAGCGTCAACGGCTACGGAGATGCCGAACATCCCGTCAATATGCAAGCGGACATTCAGGGCATCAACCGCTACTTCGGATGGTATGAACGTAAAATGCAGGACCTCAAGCCCTGGCTTGAAAGTCTGGAACGGAATTACCCCGGACACCACATCATGCTGGCGGAATACGGCGCCGAAGCCAACATCGACCAGCAAAATGAAGTAACAGGGGATGCGGGTGACTGCTGCGGATTCACCAGGAAGTATAACGAAGCTTTCGCCACACGCCTCCATGAGGAACAATGGGGATATATAGCCAACTGCCCTTATCTGGCAGCCTCTTACCTTTGGAACATGTTCGACTTCTGCACCCCCATGTCATCGCAGGGAGGAGTCGAAGCCCGAAACATGAAAGGGATGGTTACGTTTGACCGGAAAGTCCGGAAAGATCCCTTCTACTGGTACAAGGCCAACTGGAGTAAAGCCCCCGTGGTGTACATCACCGGCCGGAGAAACAGAAACCGCTATCGTGCCGACACTTCCGTCACCGTCTACTCCAACCAGGGCGAACCTGCTCTCTACATCAACGGGAAGAAAGCGGGAAGCCCCAGGCAAGGGAGCACTTCCGTTCATTTCATCTTTGAGAATGTGAAACTGGCACTCGGTGAAAACATCCTGGAAGCGAAGGTGCAACAGAAAGACAGCGTGATTCAGGATTGCATCGTCTGGTACTATCATCCTGAAAATGAAACTGAAAATCAAACCATACTAATAAAAGAAAAAGAACACACCGGATTATGAAGAAAATTACATTATTTCTAATCAGCTTATGTATCTGCTTTTCCGCCGACATCCACGCACAGGGAAAGCGCTCCTCCATCCCGCTGAAACACGGTGCCCACCGCATCGGTAAACGCACAGACCCTGAAATGCAGCGTTGGCGCGAGCACGGACTGGGACAATTCATACATTGGGGACTGTATTCCATTCCCGGAGGATTCTGGAAAGGACAGTATTATGACTATGCCGCCGAACAAATACGCTCTTGGGACCTCGTGCCCAATGAAGAGTATGACAACCTCTGCAATGAGTTTAACCCTACAGCCTTCGATGCCCGCAAATGGGCACGCCAGGCAAAGGAAATGGGTGCCCGTTACCTGATTTTTACCACCAAACACCACGATGGCTTTTGCATGTGGCCCAGCAAATACACTGATTTCACCATTGCAAACAGTCCGTACAAGAAAGATATCGTAAAGCAAGTGGTAGACGCTTATAACCGCGAAGGCATAGACGTTATTCTCTATTTCTCCATCATGGACTGGCATCACCCGGACTTCCGGGGCAGCATCAACAACCCCGAAGACAGCCTGGCGAACGAACGGTTCAAACAGTTCACCCGCAACCAGTTGCTCGAACTCGTCACCAACTATCCCACACTGAAAGGGCTTTGGTTCGATGGTACCTGGCACGCTGCTTGGAAACAAGAAGCTGAGTTTGCCGATAACCTTGAGAAAGAACTGCGCATCCTCAAGCCCGATCTCATTATCGGAAGCCGCTTCCGCCCCGACGACTACGGTAAACGCGGCACTGACTCTAACGGTGACCTCATGGGTGATTATGAACAGGGCTGGGAACGTGATTTGCCCAACTCAAAGGAAGAACTCTATGGCAACGACTGGGACTGCGTAATGACCATCCCCGAAAACCAATGGGGATATCACTCTGAGTGGAAGGGATATGTCAAGACAGCTTACGACCTGATAGAAATGCTGGTCAAGTCCGTATCGATGGATGGCAATTTCGTGCTGAACTTCGGTCCCGACAGCAAAGGAAATATCCGCCCGGAAGAAACCCGGATTGCCGGAGAGATAGGAAAATGGATGAAAACCAACAACGAAGCCATCTATGCCTGCACTGCATCCGAGCTCAAACCGCAAGGTTGGGGATATTTCACCCAAAAAGAGAATAAACTCTATCTTACGGTCTTCAACCGTCCGATAAATAACCGGGTGAAATTTGAAGTGCCCAAAGGTACTGTCAAAATCAGGAAAGCCTATCTGTTGGCAGATAAACGGGAAATGGACATCATCGACAGCGGAAGAAATAAGAAAGACGACCTGCTCTATCAGATCGCCATTCCCAAAGGATTTACGCCCGACCAGCCTTTTGTCATCGTAATAGAACTGGAAGACAACAGGAATGATAAAAATCAATACCAGCAAGCATTAACTTAAAAAAATAAATGAACATGAAAAAGTATCTTCTGATGATTGTTGCAGCCGCCTTGTGCTTATACGGCTGCCAGACCCAAGAATGTAACAGAGTCATCCCCACTCCCACTCCCGAACGTCCGGCAGGACAGACTGATGTGCTGGAGTTAGCTTGCGCCCCTATTCCCATTGTGCGTGTAGCCTTTATCGGATTGGGGATGCGAGGCCCCGGAGCGGTGAGTCGCATGACTCACATACCGGGAGTAGAAATCATAGCCTTGTGCGATGTGGAACAGGAAAATACAAAACGTGCCAATAAAATACTGGAAGAACGCGGCCTGCCCAAAGCGCAGGAATTCTACGGAGATACTTCCATATGGAGAAAAGTCACCGCTTTGCCCAATGTAGACCTTATTTATATTGCTACGGACTGGAAGAGCCACGCCAAAATGGGAATACAAGCCATGAAGGACGGAAAGCATGTGGCCATCGAAGTGCCCGCCGCAATGAATATGGACGAAATCTGGGGCCTCATCAACACCTCGGAAGAAACACGCAAGCACTGCATGCAACTGGAGAATTGCGTATATGACTTCTTTGAACTGACCACGCTGAACATGGCACAGCAAGGGCTGTTCGGTGAAGTTCTGCATGGTGAAGGTGCCTATATTCATGGCCTGCAACCTTATTGGGAGCAATACTGGAATAACTGGCGTATGGACTATAACCGTAAACACCGCGGAGATGTGTATCCCACCCACGGACTGGGGCCCGTATGCCAGGCAATGAACATCCATCGGGGCGACAAAATGAATTATCTGGTATCAATAGATACTAAAGCGGTAGGCAACCCGGCGTTCATCAAAGAAAAAACAGGCGAAGAAGTGACTGATTTCCGCAATGGCGAACACACCTGCACGCTGATTGGCACTGAAAAAGGAAAGAGCATCCTGATAGAACACAATGTTACCTCGCCACGCCCCTACAACCGGATGTATCAGCTCACCGGAACCAAAGGGTTTGCCAATAAATATCCGGTTTCCGGTTATGCCCTCGACGGCGGAGAGATTGATCCTGAAATCGCCGCCAACCACGAAAACCTGAATGCACACGACTTCGTACCCGAAGAAGTGAAAGAGGCTCTGATGGAGAAATACAAACATCCCATCGTGAAGGACATCGAAGAGTTAGCCAAACAGGTGGGCGGACACGGCGGCATGGACTTCATCATGGATTACCGCCTGATTTACTGCCTGCAAAACGGCTTGCCACTGGACATGGACGTATATGACCTGGCAGAATGGTGCTGCCTCATCCCGCTAACAGAGATTTCATTGGATAACAACAGTGCCCCCGTGGAAATACCGGACTTCACCCGTGGCGGCTGGAACAAACTTAACGGACTGAAATTCGCCCAATAACTTATATGCGACCTAAAATCTATTTATGCTGTATGCTTCTGCTGATAACCCTGTCGGCAGAAGCATATCAGGAACGCAACTTGCTTCAGAAACAAGCGAATGTGCAGACCCTCACAGAATGGCTTGTACCCAACCAGAAATGGATACCTTACCCTGATTATAATAATCGTGAGGGCTGGGCATCATTTCTGGGAGATAATGCAGCGTATTGCATTGAGCAAGGAGAGAAATATCTCTCTTATCAATGGCAGTTAGTGAAAGCCACAGACTATCTGGAATATACACGTACCGGAAACCGTAATCAGATGGCGGACATCTACAATGCCAACATCTATGCCATCACCAGCCTGTTCATGGCAGAACTGGCGGAGGGAAAGGGACGTTTCGTGGATGGGTTGTTGAACGGGGTGTTCCAAATCTGCGAGATGACTTCCTGGGCCATTTCGGCACACGTGGTTTCACAACGGGCAGGCGGCTCCTTTCCTGTAAAAAACGACCATGTGCTTGCACTCGTGTCCACTGATGTAGCGGCTACTCTTTCCTGGATTCATTATTTCCTGCATGAAGAATTCGACAAAGTCGCTCCCCATTTCTCCGAACGGCTTCGCGAGGAAATCAGGGAGCGCATCCTTATACCTTATATGAAAGAAAACCGTTTCTGGTGGATGGCGTTCGATGTGGACGGGGACAAGGGTTTCGTGAATAATTGGAACACATGGTGCAATTCGAATATCCTGCAATGCTTCCTGTTGTTGGAAAACGACCGGGAAAAACTGGCAAAAGCCGTATATCGCAGCATGGTGTCCGTAGATAAATATATCAACTACACCAAAAGCGATGGTGCCTGCGAAGAGGGACCGTCCTATTGGGGACACTCCGCAGGAAAACTATTCGACTATCTGCACCTGATATACAATGCGACCAATGGCAAGATTTCCCTTTTCAGCAATCCGATAATCAAAAATATGGGAGAATATATTTCGCGTTCTTATGTCGGAAACGGTTGGGTGGTAAACTTTGCCGATGCATCTGCCAAAGAACAGTTGGATTATCATCTCATAGCCCGTTACGGCGACAAAGTGGATAGTAAAGAGCTGAAAGAATTTTCCGCTTATCTCAAAAAACAGCATTATCGCCCCGTAACTATTGAAAGGGATATGTTACGTACCCTTGAGAGTTTCCGCTATGACCGGGAAATAGACTCTTACCCTCCGGCCCATCCGCACATTCCATATACTTATTATCCGGAAACTCAATTTTGTTATCTCGCCAATAAGACTCTGTTTCTGGCAGCTAAAGCCGGGTACAATGACGAGAGCCATAATCATAACGATGTAGGGACATTCAATCTATATGTAAACAACCAACCTGTCATTGTAGACATCGGTGTGGAGACTTACACCGGTAAGACTTTCAGTAAAGACCGGTATACGATATGGACCATGCAAAGTGATTACCATAACCTGCCGCAAATCAATGGACAGCAACAAGAATATGGACGGGCATACAAAGCCGGACAGGTGGAAGCGAATTCTGATAAGAAAACCTTCTCGATGGACATAGCGGGTGCATATCCCCCAAAAGCGGGCATAGAGAAATGGCAACGTACTTATCGGTTGGCAGCCAACACGCTGCATATTGAAGACAACTTCCAACTGGATAACCCGTCAGTTCCCAATCGGCAGCACTTCATCGTATGGGGTGACGCAAAAATCATTCAACCGGGAACTATCCGGATCAATAGTAACAATGAAATTGTAGAATTGACCTATAACCCACTGCAACTGAACGCTACCATTGAGACACTGGAAGTCAAAGACCCGCGTTTAACCCGTGTATGGGGCAATGAACTGACCCGCATCATACTGGAAGCCTCAGATACGCAAGCCCAAGGCATATATAAAACAACCATTAAATCCATTAGAATAAAATGATGAATATAAAAGGTTTATTACTACTCACAACACTATCCGTCACGGCAGTGCATACCGCTTCTTCTCAAAACGAAAAGACACCGCATTGGCGTGATATGAATGTGCTGCAAGTGAATAAAGAGAAACCACGCACCACCTTCATGACCTATAATGACCGGGCAGCCGCACTGACCGGAGAGTATGAACAAAGCAAGTTCTATCAGCTCTTGAATGGCACCTGGAAATTCTATTATACCGAAGACGACCGGAACGCACCGAAGAACATCACGGATGCAGACACGGACACCTCAGGATGGGCAGATATCAAAGTTCCCGGCAACTGGGAAGTACAGGGTTTCGGTTCACCCATCTACATTAATCATGGGTATGAATTCCAACCCAGGAATCCCAATCCGCCACATTTGCCGGACTACAGTCCTATGGGTGTGTATCGTCGGGATATAGAAATTCCATCGGACTGGAAAGACAGGGATATCTATCTGCATATTGGCGGAGCGCGGTCGGCAACCTATGTTTATATCAACGACAAGGAAATAGGATACAGCGAGGATTCCAAGAATCCGGCTGAATTCCTTATCAATCCGTATCTTCGCGATGGAAATAACGTGCTTTCACTTAAAATATACCGATGGAGCACCGCTTCCTTTCTGGAATGCCAGGACTTTTGGCGAATCAGTGGCATCGAGCGCGATGTATTTCTTTGGTCTCAGGCTCGCGTGGCGGTAAATGATTTCCGGGTAATCTCTACGCTTGACGATAAATATGAAAAGGGTATTTTCAAGCTGGAAGTGGATGTAAAGAATACTCTATCGAAGAATCCGTCTCCGGCAACCGTGCGCTATGAATTGCTGGATTCGAAAGGAAAGGTGGTAAGCACCTCTGCCCGGACTGCCCACATACCTGCCGGAGGACAAACTCTAAACTTCGGAACTGAAATAGACCATGTAGCCACCTGGACTTCAGAACATCCCAATTTATATAAGTTACTGATTACCGTAGCCCACAACGGGAAAGAAGAAGTAATACCTTTTCATGTTGGCTTCCGCCGGATTGAAATTAAAGAAAGCGATATAGAAATCAATGGAAAGAAACTGAACCTCTTTTATGTAAACGGACAGCCCATCAAATTGAAAGGTGTCAATATTCATGAAGTGAGTCAATACACCGGGCATTATGTAAGTCCCGCAGAGATGAAGAGGAACTTCGAGTTAATGAAACAAAACGGCATTAACTCGGTACGCCTGAGTCATTATCCGCAAGACCGTAAATTCTATGAAATGTGCGACCGGTATGGATTGTATGTTTATGATGAAGCTAACATAGAGTCGCACGGGATGTACTATAATCTCAAAAAAGGAGGAACATTGGGAAATAATCCTGCATGGCTGGCCAATCATTTGTATCGCGTGGAGAATATGTTCGAAAGAAACAAGAATTACCCGTCCGTCACCATCTGGTCGCTTGGCAACGAGGCCGGAAACGGATATAACTTTTATCAGGCTTATCTGTTTCTTAAAGAAAAAGCCAAGCAACTAATGAACCGTCCGGTATGCTATGAACGGGCGCTTTGGGAATGGAATACCGACATGTATGTGCCGCAATACCCGTCTGCCGCCTGGCTTGAGGAAATAGGCAAAGAAGGTGCAGACCGTCCCGTAGTGCCGTCGGAATATGCTCATGCCATGGGAAACTCTACGGGAGATTTATATGGTCAGTGGCAGGCGATATATAAATATCCGCATCTGCAAGGGGGGTATCTGTGGGAATGGATAGACCACTCTCTACTTGCCTATGATGATAAGGGTAACCCATACTGGACGTATGGAGGTGATTATGGTACGAACCTCCCATCCGATGGCAATTTCGTAGCTGACGGCATCATCGGTCCGGACCAGAAACCTCATCCGGGAATGGCGGAAGTGAAATATACTCACCAGAACGTAGGTTTTGAAGCCATAGATCTGGATAAAGGAGAAATACGGATTACCAACCGCTTTTACTTCACTGATTTGTCCAGGTATCTGGTAGAATATCAAATCAAAGCCAATCATAAAATAATAAAGAAAGTAACACTCCCCCTTTCACTCGCCCCGCAGGAAAGTAGAACCATAACTCTTCCGGTAGGCAAGCTTAAGGCAGAGCCCGGTGTTGAGTATTTCATAAACTTTGAAGTCAGAACCAAACAGGCAGAGCCATTGGTTCCTGCCAATCATATCATCGCCTACGACCAGTTTGAACTGCCTGTTTCTGCAAAGAAGAAAGCCTATATACCGGCTAAAAATACAGATATTCAGGTTAATGACCAGATGCAGTCCATCAGTCTCTCATCTCCCGGGTTCACGTTCGTGTTCGACAAAATCAGGGGTATTCCAACAAGTTATCAGGTGGATGGCACCGAATATTTCAGTGAGAATTTCGGGATTCAACCTAATTTCTGGAGAGCTCCCAACGATAATGATTATGGAAACGGTGCCCCCAAGCGTCTGCAAATATGGAAAGACTCCAGCAAGAATTTCAGTGTGAAAGCTTATGATATCAAGAAAGGCAAACACTCTGTAACCCTTACCGTAAATTATGCCTTACCTGCCGGCAACAACTACATCGTATCTTATCGTGTTTATCCAAACGGAATCATCCATGTTTCTGCCAGGTTCACTCCTATACATCAGAACGAGGCAACGATAAGCAAATCTGAGGCTGAATTGACAGCAACCTATAGTCCACAGGCCAAATCGGATATCGAAAGAAAGAATATACTGGAAGTCCCCCGCATCGGAGTACGTTTCCGCATTCCTCTTGCCATGCAAAATATTCAATATTTCGGACGTGGACCGGAAGAAAACTATTGTGACCGTTTTAAGGGGACATTAGTCAACTTATACCACACCAATGCAGATAATTTGTACCATCCTTATGTACGTCCGCAAGAAAATGGACACCACACAGATACCCGCTGGCTGGCTATTATGAATGAAAAAAACAAAGGGCTGTTAATACAGGCAGATAGCCTGATCGGGTTCAATGCATTACGTTACACCGTAGAAGATTTGGATTCTCAGGAAGCCGATGCTCCTTATCAATGGAAAAACTTCTCGGCAACAGAAATTGCCAACAGGAATGAGACGGAAGCCAAAGATGTATTGCCCAAACAGACCCATGCACATGAACTTACTCCACGGAATTTCATTGAAATTTGCCTCGACTGGAAACAACAGGGAGTAGGCGGATATAACAGTTGGGGGGCAAGACCAACTGACGATGCTACCATTTATTCAGATAAAGAGTATAATTGGGGTTTTACTCTTATTCCAATATCAGAGGCAAAAGATATTGAGCAACAGACCAAACTTATTTATTAATCAACTTTACACAGTTTTTCTAACCTAAAAGTGTCCCTCAAAAAGTTATAGTATCTAACTTTGAGGGACACTTTCAATATTTGATATACTATTTAAATCCCGGAGGCGGCAAATGCATTCCCGCCATTGTCAATCCATTTTCCTTGGCATACCGGAGGAAGTGTTTACGTGACTTCACCGCCGCATCCTTATCCATATCATACGCAGCACAGATTTCGGGATGTTCCAATTGAAGAGCGGCCCCGTGAATCAAATCGGCTATCACCAATAGCTTGCCTGCCTGGTATACCGTATGGCCGGGAGTGTGCCCTTCCGCATTCATGGTAACCACATTCCCCGGTAAGGTTTCACCAAATTCAAACAGGTGCAAACGGTCCTTATAAGCGTTCATGGTCTTCACCACTTGGGCATTCCTCTCGGAAGACATTTTGAGCCAGGCATCATACTCCACTTTCGATGCATACACCTCGGCATTAGGGAAGACAATGCTATCTCCCTTCATCATTCCTCCGATGTGGTCACCGTGGAAGTGGGTGAGATACAGATACTTGATATCAGCAGGGGTTACTTCCAAAGAGGCCAACCCCGACAATAAACGGCTATCCGGCGCTCCCATTCCCGCATCAAACAAAATCCGGACACCATCCGTTTCTACCAGAAAAGTGCTCATGGACGAAGGTATCCCATCCGCCAACTTCAAGCTATCTATCAGCTCATCACTGGCATCGGCGAAAAGCGTCCTCTCCATAAGACGCTCTTTTGCATTATCCTGTATCCAGGTGACCTTCACTCCATCCAGTTGTAAGGTTTTCAAACCGTCACATGCCATAGTTGTACTATCCATACTTACTTCCTCATTAGTTTGTTTCTTTGCACCGCCGCCACAACCTACCAGCAACAATACAATTGATGCAACAACCCAATATCTCCATGTTTTGTTCTTCATTGGTCTACTAATTTTTTAGTTCATGAATAATAGCTTTGATTATGCCGACTCGGCACAAGGATGCGTAAACCAGAAACGGCTACCGACGCCTACCTCAGACTCAAGCCCGATAGTGCCGCCAAGATGCTCGATAATACTCCGGCAGATGGATAATCCCAGACCGGTGCCTTTGGAAAAAGTATTAAGTTTCACAAAGCGGTCGAACACCTGCCCCACCGCATCCGGAGCAATACCGATGCCCGTATCTGTTACGGAGAATTCTATCTCATTGGTATCCTCCTTAAAGTGATACTCAAGAGTGATTTGCCCTTCGCTCGTAAACTTAAGGGCGTTATTGATAAAGTTGGTGACAACCTGCATCAAACGCTTCTTATCTGTATAAATACGATAATCGGGCAAATTAGAAGCCAGCAATACGGGCACGGGCTTATCTTCCTTGATTTCATAACCGCGAAGTATGTCTTCACAAAAGTCTTTGATGTTCAGATACCCCATATTGAAGTCGAGCGTCCCCGCCTCTATCTTCGACAAATCCAGAATATCGGATATCAATTGCAAGAGCAACTCTGTGTTCTCCTGCATGATTTCAATATACCCCTGACGTTCTTTCTTGTCATCTTCCTCAACGAGCATACTTGCAAAACCGACAATCGCATTCAACGGAGTACGGATTTCATGACTCATATTGGCCAGGAAAGCCGACTTCAGGCGGTCCAGATTCTCCGCCTTCTCCTTGGCTATCCTTAATTCTTCTTCTATCTTTTTCTGATGGTCGATGTCGACACTGGTGATGACGTGCGCCATCTGTCCATCTATCCAGGGGAATGCGGCACTGAACACGCGAAACCAGCATTTGTCGAACGGGCGTTGATAGTCCCAGGAGTAAACCCTGGTGGGCTGGCCGTTTTCATCAATCAAGTGCCTTTTAGGGCAGAACTCACACTCGCCCGTTTTATCGGTGTAGAGGGCTTGCCAGCACTTCTTCCCTTCGAAATGCCTGATGCCGCCATACGGAGCGGCCATAGACGCATTGGCATATAGCATGTCATGAGAATCGAAAGAGTTCACATAAATGTCCACTCCCATATTGTTCATAATGCTACCCAGTGTGTTGCTTGCCCGCACTTCTCTTTCCTTATATTCCCTGACCGCTATCTCCTTGGAGAGCGAGCCCAATATCAGATGAATCATCTGGAGCTCGTCTTCCGCGAAAGGTATCGAGGTTTCTTCCCTATCCGCAAACCCAATAAATCCGATAATCTTGCCTTCGGAATCTTCGAATTGCCTGATTAGCAAAGAATCCACTCCATAAAAATCCAGAATATCAATATCAGACAAAGAAATATTCTCACCCTTACTGGCATAGAAAGGTCTCTTTTTAGCCTCTATACGACCAGAATGTTGTGTAGTCATCTCTCCCATTTCAAAACGAGACCTCAGGGTGCCACCTTCATTTCCGATGGTTTCCTTCAAAAAGAAATAGCGGAAGCCATCCGTTTGATAAACAAACCCTTTCTTGAATCCATAGTAATTACAAATGTCTATCAACGACTTCGTGATTTTCCTTTCAATAGATTCATGGCCATTCAACCGTTCTAAAAACTGAAGTAGAAATACACTTAAACTTTCCTTGCTTTTGGTCATATAGTCTTTAGTTCCTTAAGTTTAGACTACTCGGAACGAATTCTCGTTTTTTCCTCCAAGCATTCAAGCCGCTAATATACAAACTTTTAAAGACAATAGAGCATTTTTTACCAAGTTTTTAAATATTAAATATTTTCCTTTTCACACAAAGCAAGATAAAGGGAAGCCTATTTTATTTTACAAGTACTTCAAAAGCATATACAACTTTCAATCATAGTTTTCGTAGCGCGAACGCAACTTTGCCGGACTTTTGGATGACGGCTCCGGCTTCCCGGAACCCGACTTCTTTTGCCCGGATTGCTGGACAGGTCGAGGTCTTTCGGGACGGTTATTATTCCGCTTGGGCTTTTCGGCAGATACCACCGCCTTTTGAGTGCTTCCGGTTGGTTCGACCGGTCTCTTTCTGTCCTCCCGCCTTCTATTGTTCTGAGGTCTTCCTCCCTGAGTGCGGCTTTGCGATTTGGGTGCAATGTTTTGGGTAGAAGAAGTAATAGGAGAAGCGGCAGGCTCTCCCAAAGAAGGCAAATTGTGCTTTTGTTGCACCAGCTTTATACCCGTAAGTTTCTCTATCTCACGTAGCATGGGGGCTTCTTCGCTTGAGCAAAAAGCAATGGCACGTCCTTCGCAACCCGCACGTCCAGTACGTCCGATACGGTGCACGTAGGTTTCCGGAACGTCGGGCAAATCAAAATTGAGAACCAGATCCAGACCTTTTATATCGATGCCCCGGGCAGCAATATCCGTAGCAATAATCACATTGGAGCGCCCTTCCTTAAAGTTGCTCAACGCACGTTGGCGGGCATTCTGTGACTTGTCTCCATGTATGCTTTCGCAAGCAATGCCACGACGAGACAGGTAGCGGGCAATGTTATCCGCCCCATGCTTGGTACGGGAGAAAACCAGCACCTGATGGCCTGCCTCTCCGAGCAACAATTGAGCCAATAATTCTTTCTTCTGAGGTTTCTCTACCCGGTAGACGGACTGGCTGATAATCTCCACAACACTGGATGCCGGAGTTACTTCCACACGCGCCGGATTGTGCAACAAACTCTTGGCAAGACGGTCGATACTATCGGGCATGGTGGCCGAGAAGAAAAGGGTTTGCTTCTTGGGCGGGAGCTTGGGCAAGAGGCGTTTGACGTCATGGATAAATCCCATGTCGAGCATACGGTCGGCCTCATCAAGAACGAAGTGGCGAACATCGTCGAGGCGGATAAAGCCTTGCGACATCAGGTCGAGCAAACGTCCGGGAGTAGCCGTCAGGATGTCCGTCCCGGCACGAAGCTCATCGGTTTGCGACTTTTGTTTCACTCCGCCGAAGATAACCGTGTGGCGCAAGGTCGTATAGCGTGTATAGTCCGCCAACGATTCATCAATCTGAATCGCCAACTCCCGGGTTGGGGTCAGGATAAGCGCACGGATGCTACGCGGGGCACCTTTGCGTTGGGGCATAGGAGCGGCAAGCAATTGCTCGATGATGGGTACGGCGAAAGCGGCGGTTTTGCCGGTTCCGGTTTGCGCCAGTCCCAACAAATCACGCCCGGTCAGGGCTTCGGGTATAGCTTGTTCTTGGATAAGTGTAGGGGTAGAATAGTTTTTTTCGAGGAGCGCACGGCACACCGGCTCCGAAATATTCATCTGTTTAAATGTCATCATTTCTTTTTATTACGGCACAAAGGTAGGACTTTACAGGGAATTATCACTATATTTGCATGAAAAAGGAATCATGAGAATACATCACATCGCCATCTGGACCTTCCGCCTGGAAGAATTAAGGAACTTCTATATCCGGTATTTTAACGGAAAGAGCAACGAAAAATATATCAACCCCAAGAAAGGTTTCGAATCATACTTCATATACTTTGACGATGGTGCATCATTAGAATTAATGAGCCGAACAGACGTACAGAACACCCCGGTAGAAGAAAACAGGTTAGGGCTCACCCACTTTGCCCTTGCCTTTCAAAGCAAAGAAGATGTGCTCAAGACTACTGAACAACTCCGGGCAGACGGTTACATGATAGTAGGCGAACCCCGGACTTCGGGCGACGGCTATTTTGAAAGCGTGGTGCTCGATCCTGACGGAAACCGCGTAGAATGTGTCTATCGGAAAGAAGAAACTTCAGAAGAACCCGACGCCCCAATTGAAACGGAACGGTTGCTACTACGCCCCTTCGTAGAGAGCGATGCAGAGGCTCTCTTTGCCTGTTGCCGAAACCCCAACATAGGGAACAATGCGGGTTGGCAACCTCACGCAAGCCTGGAGGAATCACGGGAAGTACTTCGTTCCGTATTCTTATCCCAGAAAGGGGTATGGGCCATTACCCTGAAAGACAACGGGCAATTGATTGGCTCCATCGGCATCATCGCCGACCCCAGACGCGAAAACCCGCAAGTACGTATGCTGGGATATTGGCTCGACGAGGCTCAATGGGGAAAAGGCTATATGACGGAGGCGGTAAAAGCGGTACTAAACTACGGTTTCGGCACGCTAAAACTAAGTTTTATCACCGCTAACTGTTACCCCCATAACGAGCGCTCTCAACAAGTATTGAAACGCCAGGGCTTTGTGCATGAGGGTACGCTTCATCAGGCCGAAGTGACTTATGACGGACATGTATATGACCATCAATGCTATTACCTGACAAATCCGGAACATCAAAAATGAGTCTATAAAAGGGAAAAATAAGATTTACATTCATATAGTCTTTTTTTAAGACATCATAAATTCAACGTTACGATACAAACGAAGTTAATTCTCACATTTTTATCCATTTGTGTGGGAATTCAAAATAATCGTGTAACTTTGCGAATGAGATTTTCTTTAGAATCTCCACTGGTAACGGATATAGGCGCGTGCTTTTATGACAAATAATATAGCTCAAAAAAATGACTCTATGAAAAAACGATATCGGATACTCAAAAGGGTATCTGTCATTTTAATTCTCCTTGCTCTATTTACAAAGATGCATGCGCAAAAAGTGCAATATACCCAATACCACCACATCCTCACACACTCTTACGAACAGTTGTTACCCGTTTACAAGAACCTTAATAAGATTCTGAATACAGAAATCAATGCAGAAGAGACTTCGCAGGAGGACTACACCATAATCAAAATACCTTTCCGCATCGAGCATCACAAAACTCTACTTATCGGTATTTTTACCCTGGGCGCCTTTGCCATTTGTTTTTTCATCCTATATCCGTTGTTCCTCTATTTCAGGGAGTCAAAACGGAAACGTGCCACCCAAAGGGAATTAATCAGGGAAAAGGAATTGCTATCATTATCACTTGAAAAGAGCGATATCTATGCCTGGAAATATGTGGAATCCACCAACACCTTCTCATGCGATAAAGAATTCTTTGAGCATCTGGACATGCCTTTCCGCACGTTCACTCTACAAGAGATGACCGAGGCCATACACCCGGAAGACCGAACGGATGTGCTGACCACCTTCTACCGGGTAAAGAGCCAGGAAGATTCAAAAGCACATACTCAATGCCGGTGCAACTTCAATGGCAAAGGGTACATCTGGTACGAACTTCGCTATGTCAACCCCACGAAAGCCATGGCGGAAACCGCCTCCATCATAGGGTTGGTGACTAATGTGCAACACTTCAAAGATAAAGAAGAAGAGTTGATGAAGGCCAAAGACCTGGCGATAGAAGCAGAGCTCAAGCAATCATTCCTCGCCAATATGAGCCATGAGATACGCACACCGCTCAATGCAATCGTAGGCTTCTCCAACCTGTTGGTCAGTGAAGATGACTTGTCCGATGACGAGAAAGCGGACTTTATCAATACCATCAATAGCAATTGCGAACTTCTTCTAAAACTCATAAACGACATATTGGAATTATCCCGTATCGAATCCGGCAAAATGGCTTTCTCTTTTTCAACTTGCAACCTGAATAGCTGGATTGACAATATGTACATGACTCATTCCTTATTGATACCCAAGGAGATTGAGTTCATAAAAGAAGTGCCCGATGCCACCTTCTTCATCCATACGGACGTGAACCGGCTTAGTCAGATCATTACCAATTTCCTGAACAATGCTGCCAAATTCACCAAGTCGGGATTCATAAAACTGGGATATGAGATAGACTTCTCGAACTATGAAATCTCCATCTATGTGGAAGATACCGGAAAAGGCATTCCGAAAGAAGAACAACGGATGATATTCGAACGTTTCTACAAGCAAGACGAATTTGTTCAGGGCACCGGCCTGGGGCTTTCCATAAGCATGGTCATAGCAGAAAAACTGGGTGGAAAAATCTCCGTTAGCTCCGAGGCCGGAAAGGGAAGCCGGTTCACCTTCACCCTACCCTACCATAATGAGAGTGAAGAACTTTTCTCCGTCGGATAATATATAATCAGAAAGCACGGCACCATGATACGCTTATTATAAGAAATGAGTATCTTTGCGCCATTATGTTGCACCGTTTCAAGACTTCCATAGCAAATATCCCACTTCCGGAAAGGTTTACTTATCCTTTCTGCTATACTCCCCATCCATTATGCGTGATGGCGGCGGAAGAGGTGCAACACTATCTCAACCGGCAACATGAATGGAAAGAAGAACTAAGTCGGGGGAAGATGTTCGGAGTGCTGGTGGTGCAGACCGGAAATGGGGAGGTTGGTTACCTGGCCGCGTTTTCGGGCATATTGGCGGGGAAGAACCAACACTCCTACTTCGTTCCGCCCGTATATGACTTGTTGCAACCGCAAGGTTTCTTTAAAGTCGAAGAGGAAAATATCTCCGCCATCAACCGGCGCATCAAGCAATTGGAAGAGGACAAGGAATACACTTCTTTGTTGTCCGAGCTCACCCGGACCCACCAACAAGCCCGGGAAGCACTGGACATAGCCAAACAACAATTAAAAGAAGCGAAAGAGAAAAGAGAATTGCGTAGAAAGGAAGCCGGACTCACTACCGAAGAAGAAGCCCGCCTGATACGCGAAAGCCAATTTCAAAAAGCGGAATACAAACGGCTGGAACGTTCCTGGAAAGAAAAGATAGCCGCTTTGCAAGTGGAAGTCAATAACCGGGAAGAACTAATTCAAGAGTTGAAGGTGGAACGCAAAAGCCGTTCTGCCGCCCTGCAACAACAATTATTCGGGCAATTCAGAATGTTGAACTACCGGAAGGAGGTGAAAACCTTGTGTGATATATTCAGCCAAACCGTGCACAAAACTCCTCCCGCCGGTGCCGGAGAATGTGCCGCCCCTAAATTATTGCAACAAGCCTATCTGCACGGCTGGAAACCCATTGCTATGGCAGAGTTCTGGTGGGGCAACTCTCCCAAAGCCGAAATCCGCCATCATGGTTATTATTATCCCGCTTGTAAAGGTAAGTGCGAGCCTATCTTGCAACACATGCTTCAAGGGTTGGAAGTAGAAGAAAATCCTATGCTACAACTTCCGGAACAGGGCTACGGGAAATTAAAAATAGTCTATGAGGACGAATGGTTATTGGTAGTCAACAAGCCTTCCGGAATGCTCTCCGTGCCCGGTAAGGGTGAAAAGGAGTCCGTATATAGTCTGGCAAGGCAACTCTATCCGGAAGCCGACGGGCCGATGATTGTGCACCGGCTGGACATGGCTACATCGGGACTTTTAATCATTGCCAAGAATAAAAAGGTGCATCAACACCTGCAAGCCCAGTTCAAGAATCATAGCATCCGAAAGAAATATATAGCCCTGCTCGACGGCATCATTCCCCAAGACGAGGGAACCATCGAGCTTCCCATTTGCCCGGATCCGCTGGATCGTCCCCGGCAGGTGGTAGACATGGAGTATGGCAAACCCGCCATCACTCATTATCAGGTTCTTGAGCGGAGGGACAAATGCACACGCATAGCTTTTCATCCGCATACAGGGCGCACTCATCAGCTCCGTGTGCATGCCGCACATCCGTCAGGTCTGCATTGTCCCATCATAGGCGACGAGCTTTACGGGAGAAAGGATAAACGCCTCTACCTGCATGCCGAGTCCATCGAATTTACCCATCCCGCCGACGGACGGATCATCCGTATCACGGAAAAGGCTGACTTCTGATGATTGCTTCTTCTCTTTTTCTCCTTCACAAGAGAGAGTCAAAAAGCCTATATAAACTGACAAATAGCTTAGGAATTGAACCTTTTCATTCCCATCATATCCGGATTTTATTCCCTATTTTTGCAAACGGATAAATCTATCCGATCAAGCACTATTAACCAACTAATGATTAAAACCATGAAATTCGTAACTTTAGCATGTAGTTTACTTTTCTGCCTGTCCTCTTTCGCACAAGAGAATTTTCCTGACGGAACTCCTATTCCCGACTGGTTCAGACAAAACGAAATCGTAAATATTGAAACACTGGGTGACAAGTACAAGATTACAGATTATAGCGTTGTAAATGATAGCACCCTGATTCAAACAGAAAAGATTCAAGCGGTCATCGACCAGGCTTCGTCCAAAGGCGGTGGCGTGGTCATCATTCCGAAAGGTACTTACCTGAGCGGTGCGCTTTTCTTCAAACCGAAAACCCATCTTTATCTGGAAGAAGGAGCCGTACTGAAAGGTAGCGATGATATCAGCAATTTCCCCATAATCAATACCCGCATAGAGGGGCAATCACTGAAGTATTTCGCCGCACTGGTGAATGCTGACGGAGTCAATGGTTTCACCATCTCCGGCAAAGGCACCATCAACGGTAACGGTCTGCGCTATTGGAAATCTTTCTGGTTGCGCCGTTCCGTCATTCCTAAATGTACCAATATGGATGAGTTGCGTCCACGACTGGTGCACGTTTCCAATAGCGATGATGTACAGATTTCAGGAGTACGTCTCATCAATTCTCCGTTCTGGACAACGCATATTTATAAATGTAATAATGTGAAATTGCTGAATTTATACATCTTCTCTCCGGCGGCTCCGGTCAAGGCACCCAGCACGGATGCCATAGATATTGATGTATGTAATAATGTGCTGGTTAAGAATTGCTATCTCTCGGTTAACGATGATGCCATTGCTCTGAAAGGCGGAAAAGGCCCGTGGGCTGATAAGGATTCCAACAACGGAAGTAACACTAACATTATTATAGAAGATTGTACGTATGGTTTCTGCCATAGTGCATTGACTTGTGGTAGCGAATCTATTCATAACCGTAATATTATCCTCCGCCGTTGCACAATCAATCAGGCAAGCCGCTTGCTATGGTTGAAAATGCGTGCCGACACTCCTCAGAATTACGAGTATATCCTTGTTGAAGACATCAAAGGAAATGCCAAGAGCTTCCTCTACGTCAAGCCGTGGACACAATTCTTTGACCTCAAGGACCGGAAGGATATTCCGATGTCCTACTCAGACCACGTGACGATGCGTAATATTGACTTCGATTGTGATGTATTCTTCAACGTAAGTGCATCCGAACAATACAAATTGTCGAATTTCAAGTTCGAGAATCTGAATATCAAGGCGAAGAATGGAGATTGCGATAAGTCAGTGATCTCATCGTTTGAATGGGATAATGTGAAGGTGAATCAATAAAATTAAGAAATAGCTATAGACAATAATTCCTGCAAAGTTTCCGAGAGAATCGAATTTTGCAGGAATTATTGTTTTTATATAGCATACAAATAACTATTCAAAGCTACGCAACAACTTTATTTCTTCCGCCCAGAGCGTTTCATCCGGTGTTTCCAGAATGACAGGCATGTTGTCGAAACGTTCGTCTTTCATAAAACGCTTGAAGAAATCAATCCCTAACAAGCCTTTCCCGATGCTATCATGGCGGTCTACATGGCTACCCAACTCTTTCTTCGTATCATTCAAGTGAATGCCCCGCAAATAATTGAAGCCAACTACCTCGTCGAACTCACGGAATACTTTATCATATTCTCCTACTATATCATAACCTGCCGAATAGGTGTGGCAAGTATCCAGGCATACCCCTACACGTGATTTATCTTCTACCCGGTCGATGATATGCTTCAATTGCCAAAACTCATTACCTACATTGCTACCCTGCCCTGCCGTATTTTCAATAACGGCCGTTACCCCTTTCGTTTTGCTCAATGTAATGTTAATGGACTCGGCAACCTTATCCAGACATTCCTCCACCGAAATCTTATTGAGATGGCTTCCCGGATGGAAGTTCAGGAGTTGCAAGCCTAATTGCTCACAACGTTGCATCTCATCCAGAAATGCGGCACGGCTTTTCTCCAATCCTTCTTCTTCCGGATGCCCCAGATTAATCAGATAACTATCATGGGGCAGGATATAGCGGGCATCAAAAGAGAATTTCTCACAATTGCCCTTGAACTCGCGGATGCTTTCCTCCGTCAACGGTTTGGCTACCCATTGCCGTTGATTCTTTGTGAACAAGGCGAATGCATTCGCACCTATCTCATGGGCATTAACGGGAGCTATTTCTACTCCACCACTTGCACTCACGTGCGCTCCAATATATTTTTTCATATCTGTTCTTTATATGATGATTAAAAACGGAAGCAAGATAGAGAAAAATCCGAAGATGGCAAAATCAATTTAGAGTGCACACGTTCCTTCTCCGGCATAATCCTTTCCTGTTTTTCCATTATATTCGGGATGTCTTTCCAGCCAAACCACGGCATAAGAGCAGGTTGCCACCGGCACTAATCCGTTGGCCAAAGCATAGTCATAGGCCGCTTTTACCAAAGCAGAGGCAATGCCTCTCCCGCTGATTTCATCGGGAACAATCGTATGGCGCACATCCAGCGCACCATCAGTGACGCGATACATCAGACGGGCAGTTTCCCCATCCACCGTTGTCTGAAAAACTTTTTTCTCGGGATAATGTTCTATATTCATAATCTGTTTCCTTTATTGGGTGAATAAATTAAATAACAAGACTCTCTATATTAAATAACAGATTTCAGTAACTTTGTATCGAACACTTCTAAAAAAAATCTTATGGATACCTGAAAGCCTATCACCGCCTGATGCCTTTCTATATGAATCATTGATAATATATGCGTTCGTTTTTCATGAAATAATTACCTTTGCGGCATGAAACAGGAACTAAAGGAAAATCAGGGAATACCGTCGTCCTTACTTTGGACACTCGCCATCATTTCAGGAGTAACGGTAGCCAACATATACTATAATCAACCCTTACTGAACCGTATCAGCCGTGATCTGAACATCAGCGAGTTCACCGCCAATCTGATAGCCATGTTCTCGCAGATAGGCTATGCGCTCGGATTGCTTTTCATCATTCCGTTGGGCGACTTATACCGCCGGAGGAACATCATCCTCGTAAATATCTCCGTGCTGGTGGTCTCCCTGCTCACCATTGCCCTGGCTCCCAACATCCACCTGATACTTTTTGCCTCCCTGCTGACAGGTGCATGTTCCGTCATTCCGCAAGTGTTCATGCCTCTTGCGGCGCAATACTCCACTCCCGAAACCAAAGGGAAGAATGTGGGCATCATCCTTTCGGGATTGCTGACCGGTATTCTGGCTTCGCGCGTAGTGAGCGGCATCGTGGGCGAATACATGGGTTGGCGTTTCATCTACTTCGTTGCCGCCGGACTGATGGTTGTCTGCCTCATCGTCATCATCAAGATACTTCCGGACCTCCCTTCCAACTTCCAGGGGACATACTTCGGCTTGATGAAATCCCTGTTCTCCTTAGTCAGGAAATACCCCCAACTACGCATCGTTTCGCTACGTGCAGGTTTTTCATTCGGTTCCTTCCTTGCCATGTGGAGTTGTCTGGCTTTCAAAATGGAGCAGGCACCTTTCTTTGCGGGAAACAATATCATAGGTATGTTAGGCCTTTGCGGCATAGCCGGAGCACTGACGGCATCATCCATCGGCAGATATATACATATTCTCGGAGTGAAACGGCTTACTTACATAGGTTGTACGCTGATTATCAGTGCATGGATCACCCTGTATGTGGGGCAATACAGCTATGTAGGCATCATAGCCGGTATATTATTGATAGATATAGGGATGCAATGCATTCAGCTTAGCAACCAGACAAGTGCATTCGCCCTTTGTCCGCAAGCCTCCAACCGCATCAATACGATTTTTATGACTACTTACTTCATCGGAGGTTCCACGGGGACTTTCCTTGCCGGAACTTCGTGGCAATATTTCGGTTGGACGGGAGTGATAGGGACAGGTATTTTGTTGACGAGCTGCTCGTTGGTTATCAATATCTTTGCTAAGAAATAGATTCTTTCAAGATTTCCCAGCCACATGCCTTGAGGTCGACACATCCGTTTTTTCTGAAAGCGACACCTTCCTTTTCCAATAGTTCGCGCTGTTCCGGCCAGAAAGGTGCCAGTCGTCCCTGGCTGTTTACCACCCGGTGGCAAGGAAGGTTCCGCTCTTCGGAAGCATTGTGCATAGCCTGTCCCACCATGCGCGAGCACTGGGGACGGCCTACAAGATAGGCGATTTGCCCGTACGTCAATACGCGCCCCGAAGGGATGGAGGCGACTACGCTATACACTTCATTTCGGAATGATACCTGATCCATAACGGCTGATTAAATAACTTCTTCGCACACCCGCATTTCCATACCTTTATATACAACCACAATCTTGTGCAACTGGGTGTTGCCGATGGCACGCTTCACCGTATCTGTATCGGCGTATCGGTTGGCTTGGGTGATGGCTTCCTGACGGAGTTTTTCCACAAGGGTTTCGGGGTCTTTGTACTTGGCATATTTCAGTTCCACGATGTAGCTGTGCGTCATGTCGGAGTAGATGTCCAGCATCGGGCAGAGGAAGATGTCTACATAGCCCGCTTGCGTGTCCTGTTCGGAGATGGGGCGGTAGAAGCGGTTCTGCGCGGTCATGGCAAGGGTGAAGCCGTGAACAAAGAACTCGCCTTTCTGCTTGTCGCGTTGCGAGGCATACGTCTTCAGGCAGTCGGCAATGTAGCCGAAGTAGGCTTGCCAGTCGCCATCATAAGCGAGTTGGCTTGCCAGTTCACTCTTTTCATAGCTGCTGAAACTCAGGTCTGCATCGTTGTAAGTATTCAGTAGATAAGTATAGAGTTGTTCCTGAACCACCAGGTTGGGGATGGTCAGTTTGGTTTTTCCTCTATGCATTCCGCTGATGGTGAGCATGCCGAAATAGTAGAGCAAGCTCACGAAGTTGTCGGGGTTGGTGATGCTGGAGGCAGGAAATCCTTTCTTCAGTTCGCCGGTGATGAAGCCTTGACTCACGAGAGTTTGGATGACGGAAGCATCATGGGCAAACTCTTTGTCTTTGCGGATGAGCATACGCAACTTCTCATAGTCGATGCGGATGTTGTCTTCTATCATATCTTCCGGGACATAACCGCCCATGATGTAGTTCTTTACGAAATAAAGCACCATGTTGGAGTTGTACATCGTGGTTTCACCGTAGCTTTTCTGTGCGAAGCAATAGTTGTCATACCACGGCTTCATGATTTCTATCAACTCGTCAACGGTGTGATTGAAAGGGCTGGTGGTTGAATAGTAGGTCAGCATTTCCCGCACTTCCTCTTCCGTGAATCCCATCATCTGGTTGAACTCCGGCGTGAGGGAATAGTTGGTTCCGATGTTGAATCCACTGGTGAGGTCATCCATCGTCACGGGGCTTACACCGGTGATGAAGCAACGCTTGATGCTGGAGTAAGTTCCCGCTTTCACTTTGTTGAAGAAAGCACGCAAGTAACCTTCGCCATGCGTTTCGTTGGTATAGCGGTGCAGGCTTTCGGGGTCGGCGAGGATGGCGTTGGTGAAGTGGTCGTACTCGTCGATGAAGAGATAAATATCCCGCCCGGCACGCTCGCACTCATGATAGAGGAAGTCGAACTGGTTGACAGCTCCTTCTATTGCGTCCAACTTTTCTTTGGTGCCTTGCGGCAGAAGGTCGGCATACACCTCACAGAAGAAGTCGAAACAGATTTGGCAATGCGCATCCAATCCTTTGCGGTAATTGTTCAACTCGCCGGTGATGCCGGAGAAGTTGAGGTATAGCACCAGATAGCTGTTGCGGTCCGGTGTGGGATGCTGCCCGATGTAGAGGTCACCAAAGAGTGCCTCAAACTGGTCGCGGGTGCGCACGTCGTAGTAGTGTTGCAGTAGGTTCAGCGTCAAGCTCTTGCCGAAGCGGCGGGGGCGGATGAAGAAGAAGAAGCGGTCCGCCTCCTCTATCATGGGGATGAAGCGGGTTTTATCCACATAATAATAATTGTCGAGGCGAATATCCGCGAAGTTCATCATGCCGTAAGGGAGACGTTTTCTGCCGGGTACTATGTATTTCATTGGGTCCATTTTCTGTCCTCCTGCTATTTTAAAAAGTAATCCAATTTTCTATTTGAATATTCTCTATCCTATTAAGATGCTTCACATTTTCCGTGACCATAATACAATCAATAGCTACTGCTGTAGAGCCTATTAGGAGGTCTAAATCATCGATAAGGCTTCCTTTTTTCCTTAAAGTTGCTTTTTGGTGAGCATATTCTGATAAAGCCACTCCTACAGGAATGATTTCAATATCAGCACAAAATGAAAGTACTTCTTTTTTGTTCTCTTCAATCTCACTGCTACATTCAGCACCATATAAAAGTTCGGCAACAGTCATCTCCGAAATACAACAATTATCCCACCCAACTCTTTGAAGTTGCTCGCGCATGCCTTTTTTCCCTCTTAGGATATAGACACAAATATTGCTATCAAGCAAATACTTTGACGATTTATTCATTTTAATCAAAATTCAGGGGAGCCTTAATACTATTCCGTCCTGCATAAATGTCCTTTATGATATCCTCGGCACTTCTTTCATCCTTCCATTTACCAAGATGCTTTTCTATCATCTCATCAGTCCTGTTTTTGCGGGCATCTTTACCGGCAATAACAGAAGCGGTCAACCGGGTGGCTAATCGCAATTTTATATCATCATTCAGTGACTTTAGCATTTCCCAATAGGTTTCGGTCAGCTTTAATGTATTGTCCATAACGCTCTGTTTTTTAATGTAACAAAGATACAGGTTTATCCCCAATATACAACAAACCCGATATAAAATAGTTATTCATGCCAATCAGTAGTTGAAATTCATATTAACCTGGTTAATTGCAGTTTGTTTTGGTTACCTTTGCGGCCGCAATATCAATCACTAAAAAAATGATAACAAGAACAATGAACCCCTTCGCACTTAGAAGGGAGATGCAAAACGATATATTTGAAAATATAGTTCCTTATCTCAAAAGAAATTATGATTCTAAAATACGCAGGGCGATTATTAAAAGCCTTCATTTGCCGATGATATTTAATCTGATTCACTATTTCAGCAAGACAACAAATAACGATTGGTTCATATTCTATTATGCAATAACCAAAAAGCTGGCCGAGGATGCCGCATGTATCGCTATATCCCAGGTGCAAACCGAAGAAGGAACTTATGTTTACGAATATATTGTTGCACGCGAGCACAACATTTATATTTTTCCTCCTCATTTTTTCTCCCGCTATCATTCAAGGTTTTTAAAAGGAGCCGCGATTGGCAAACAAGAGCTTATTAACCAATATATAAAAAATAGTTATATAGGCATTATTTTTATCTCAGAAACAGGGCGGGAAAAATGTGCATTAAGCTTTCAAGACGGATATGCAATCGGAGACATTATTAGTCGGAAAGAACGTATTTTTATGTTCAAGACGTTTATCTCTAAAGATTTACTGAGAAAAGATCAAAAGTTTGCGAAGGCATACGACCAACTTCAGGAACAAAATCTAATGAATTACATTATGAGCTTAGAGAACCCTAATGAATTTTTGCTTAACGAATACAGCTCTTACCTGAACTCAAAGCTATAAATGCGAATTGGCACATTAATCACATTAGCACATTTGGTTCATAACTGCGTAAAAATGAATCTAACAAATAATCGCTTCCCGACACGTTGGAAACAGAAATTATGCTTACCTTTGTACGTAAGCAGAAAAAACAGAAGTTATGGTACAGAAAGACAGATATATACGATTTGACTGGGCGGTGAAGCGTTTGCTACGCAACAAAGCCAACTTCGGCGTGCTCGAAGGTTTCCTCACCGTGTTGCTGGGCGAGCCTATCCGCATCGTCGAGATACTGGAAAGCGAGGGCAACCAGCAACGTGAAAATGACAAATTCAACCGTGTGGACATCAAGGCGCGCAACAGCAAGGACGAAATCATCATCGTCGAGGTGCAGAACACCCGCGAGATATACTACTTGGAGCGCATCCTCTTCGGCGTTGCCAAGGCCATCACGGAGCATATTGAGCTGGGAGAACTTTACTCCCAAGTGAAGAAAGTGTACTCCATCAGCATTCTCTATTTCGACATTGGCAAGGGGAACGATTACCTGTACCACGGTCAGAACTCCTTTGTGGGCGTGCATACGGGCGATTTTCTGGAGGTCACCACCAAAGAAAAAGACGCCATCGTGCGCAAGCTGCCTGCCGAAATCTTCCCCGAATACTTCCTGATTCGTGTGAATGAGTTCAACAAGGTGGCCGTCACCCCGCTTGAGGAGTGGATAGAGTATCTGAAGACCGGCATCATCCGCCCCGATACGAAAGCTCCCGGACTGGAAGAGGCACGCCGCAAACTGATTTATTACAATATGGACAGGGCGGAACAACTGGCGTATGACGAACATATCAATGCCGTAATGATTCAGAATGATGTGCTGAGTACGGCGGCAGAGGAAGGTAGACAAGAAGGCAGACAGGAAGGACTTGCAGAAGGGCTTGAGCAAGGAAAGCAGGAGAAAAACATAGAGAATGCCCGTACGATGAAAGCCTTGAATATCTCCTCCGAAGTCATCCAGCAGGTGACGGGTTTAGCCATCAAAGATATAGAAGAATTATAAATAGCAAGATATTATTCATTTTCGTCTCGCCCGATTTTCGTTTTTTGAGAAGCAGGCGGGACGTTCTGTTTTCCAGCGTAGTTTTTTTACAAATGCCCCCTGAATGCCACCCCCCGATTCCCATTATTCTTAAACCTGTGTTCATAAAATAAGTCCGGTGACCGCTCCGGACTTTTTCTCATCCCAGCGGATTTTCTTCAATCCCGCCATCGCCGCCATGCGACGGGTCCTGGTCTTCGGTGGTGGCTGAAAGTTCAATCCATTCCAGTTGTTCGCTGTCCACCAGGGCGCGGGTGTAGGCGCCGCTGCTGAGGCGGGTGCGTTCGGGGACGAACTCCACGCGGACGGCTTTCACCTGCTTTTCGAAGTCGAAGTCCTTGAGGTCCTTCACGCCGGTGGTGTCGAGCACGTAGCGGAAGTAGCCCAGTCCTTTGATGTGGACGCTCTTGCCCTGGCTCATGCGGGTGTGCATCACGCCTGCAATGTCGCCCAGCACGGCTTGAACGTCGGAGTTACTCACTGTGGAGATTTTTGCCAGGTCCTTGGCAATGGTCTCCGTTTCCACGGGTTTGCCCTGCACTATCGCGCGGGGGTAGTAAACCGCTTGTTTCTGATTAAGCATCTTTTTCCAATATGGCATAATTCTGATTGTTTTAAGTGTTAATAAATGAATAAATAAATGAACCGGAATCCGGTTTTCCCGTGTCGCCGACTCGACGCGCTCTTGTCGCCGACTCGGGGCGGTCATGTCGCTGACTCGAGAATGCCTTGTCGGAGACACGGGAAAACCGGGGTACCGGATAGAAATAGAAGAAGAAAACAGGATTTAAAAATCCTTATACGCAATGACCGCCGGATGAAAAACATCCGGAGCGGCGCGGACTTCCTCACTATAGTTCGATGCAGCTTTGCAGTTCTTCTTTTATCATCGGCAAGCAATCATCCGTAGAAGTCAATTTGGCAACTTCTATAAATTGAGGTGTAATCTTAATTTTACAGTGCCCGTTTTCTTCCACCAATTCCAAATCAATAATATTGAGACGTGGCTTATCAATAGAGCAGGCACAGCGATAACCGGAATATTCTGTTTTGTTGGCCGGGTCCTTACGATCTCCGATATAAAGTGTCTGCTTCTCTATAGAACCAACGTGCTCATGGCCGAAGAAAGCCGTCACGATTTTTATTGGAGCTTTATCTAAAACATCTTTTAAAGCCTTTTTGTCGGCGTATGTCCACCATCTCTCCGGATTACCATACGTATCACCGTTCACATCACATCTATAGTTGATATGGAACATGGGGATGCCCACCATGTAATCATAACCTGGCTTGCATGCCATCGTCTGCATACTTGCATTGAGATAGTCCAAGGCGCCGAATGCATAGGTTCCCTCATCATGACCGTGTCCCGTATCTCCCGGATCAGTGCGGTTTGCATTGCCCGGCAAATTGTTTAGCATAAAAAATGCAACCAGCACTTTCTTTCCGTTCTTTTCCAGAGAAAAAAACCATGTATAGTGATAACCTTTGTTCCCATAATTAGCTGCATTATCCGCAGTACTAATGCCGTATGGAAGAAACAAGCTGCCTTCCGCTATCCGCTTTTTGTTTCTTTGTTGAATATCGCCTTTCACATTCTCACCGCCAAACCCTGTCCATAAGTCGTGATTGCCCAGTCCGTCAATCAGATTTCCCCATATATCACGCGCGGCAGGAAAATGTAGCGGATTAACATCCCCGGCAGGCGCAGTAGGGCAATCTAACAAATCGCCCGGCATGACGATAAATTCAGGACGTTTCTGTAAATTGATCAGCTTATCTACAACAGACGCTTGACTCCCACAATTAGTATCACCGAAATGATAATCGTTCATCACACCAAACCGTGAGGTCGGGGGCACCGTTGCCGCGCTTCAGCACTACTTCTACTTTAGATAGCAAATGGTAGAAAGTGAGGGTCACGTTAGAGGCGGTGGGGGCCACGTTCCGCTTGGTGGAATAGAGCAGGTCGGAGGCGGCGTAGGCGGTTTTCGTGGTCTGGTCGGCCTTCACTTCGTGGGACACCGATGCGGGGAAGGCTTCTCCTGCCGGGGCAGGGTTGGCATGGATGGCATAGATGTTCACGGGGTCGGGCGAGATGTAGTACATGTCGCTGGCGTAAGCGAAGCCGCCGGTGCCGTCGGCGGTGAGCAGGTTGTTCTGGTAGAGGGGGAGGTTGTTGCTGTCGTCTACCCAGGCAGATACTTGCAGGCCTGCGCCAAGCTGTGTGTCGAGGCCGTAGGAACGGGTCTGGGAGGTGATGCCGCTGGTGAGGCGGATTTCGCCGTTCCAGTTGTCGGTGATTACTTCGTTGTCGTTGTTACAGGCGGCAAGCGCAAGGGTTGCTGCGGCAATGATTGATAAGTTTCTAAGTTTCATAATCTTACTTTTTTTAGTGTTATTGATAGTGATAATTCATTTAATTGTTCGTTTCCATTCCGGCCGAGCCGCCTTCGCCGCCCTCGCCGTTGCCCGGTGTCCAGTCGGTAATGGTGGCGGAGAAGTCGGCTCCGGTAGGCGTCTCCACTACTTTCCCGCCTAAGGTAAGGGGCTTCCGCTTGTCGGCGTTGAAGGCGGCAAGCTCCGTGGTGAGGTCGCTCGTGAGATTCAGGGCTTCGGGGCTGCCGCCCGTGAAGCGAATGATGGCGTTCAGCTTCTGCTGCTCACCCGCTATGCCAAGCAGGCGCACGGTTGCCGCGTACTTCCCGGCATTGGCGCCGGAGGTTATCTTTGCGAACTGCAATTCCACGTTTGTGGGTGTGGCGTAGATGCCGGCAGAAAAATCCAGCGTACCTGCTACGCCCGACAGGTAGCCCTCGATGTGCTCTATCCTGTCCGTGGTGCTGCCCGTAGGCTCGATGACGAGCGTCAGTTGCCGCACCTGCTGCTGCATCACGGCGGTGAATGTCTGCTCCGTGTCGGGCTCTATCACGGCATCCACCGCATCCGTAAACAGCCAGCCGGGCATCTCCTGCACGAAGGGGCCCGCACCGTCCACATTGCCCGAAGCCCCGGCGACGGTGGCGGTGATGCCGGAAACGGTGATGTGCTGCGGCGTGTTGTAGATATGCAGGTGGTAGCTGCCCGGTTCAAAAAGAGGTTCGAGCTGGTTGGTGGTGCCGGTGAGGGTGGCGGAGTAGCCACCGGCTTCTACCGTATAGCTTGCGGGTGCGGTCAGTCCCTCGCCGATGCCGCTCCAGTCGGTAACGAGGGTAATTGCCCCTTGCTCCGGGTGCGGGGTGTTGTAGATGGGGTCTTTCACGTCGCAGGCGGCAAGGGATAGCGCTGTGGCTGCTACGATAAGACATTGTCTGATGTTCCTTTTCATATGCGTTGGTTTTAGATGGTTTTACTTGTTGTTTCCGATAGTCCACACGAGGCTGATGCCTGCTTGTGTGGGACCCCAGAAGTTCTTTGTTCCGTCTTGCTGCTTATGGATGCGCACGCCGTCGGTCATGCCGAAGCTGTCGTAGGCGGAACGGGTATAGCCCAGACCGAGGTTGAAGTCGAGGGAGAGACTGCGGGAGAGGGATAATTGGTAACCCAGCGTCACGCCCGCATTCCATAGCTTGCCCTGATAGCCGGTGTCGCCTTTCAGCAGTTTGCCGGGCAGATACTTATATATGTTGTACTCGCCGTAGCTGCCGGAGACGCCCACGTAGAAGCGTTTGTCGCGCAGCAGATACCACCGCACTTCGGGATTGACGAGCCACACTTTCTGCACTTTGCCGTGATTACCGCCCCACCAGGAGAAGCTGCCGTCGAGCTTGAGACCGATGCTGTGGCTGATGCGCCATTCCACGCCAAGGGTGGGCAGCAGGAAGGCATCATACAAGAGGTTGGTGCGGAGGGAAAGGGATTGTTCTTTCCGGCGGGTGGGTGTTGGCTGTTCCGGGGTTGCCACTTCGCTCTTCGCTTGCCGGGCAGGCTTCTGGGCTTGCTGAACAGCTTTCTGCTCCTGCTGAACAGTCTTCTGCTCCTGTTGCACAGCCTTCTGCCCCTGCTGAACACCCCTCAAATCCGTATCAGCCGCGTCGGGTAAATCTTCTTTCGTTTCGTTGATATCGGCGGGGATGCACAGCGTCACGGTCACTACATTCCGCACTCCTTCTGCGTACTCCACGGCATGGTTGGCGGTCACGAAGCAGGCTTCCGTCACTCCTGCCCGTCCGATAAGTTCCGACTTCACCCGGTTGCTGCGCACGGCAGCCATGCGCCGGTTCTCTTCGTCCGGAGCCTGTCCGGTGCAATATCCATCCACGCGCACCGGAATGCTGCCCGAAAGAATGGCCTCCCGGTGTGCACGTAGCAGGGTCAGGAGTGCTTCGAGCTGCGCACCGTTGTCACGCCAGGGGGCGTAGAACGCATCTTTTCCTTGCACAAAGCGAAAGATGTAGAGACTGTCCGCCGCTTCTCCGGCGAAACTTGCCACTCCCGGCAGCAGCGCCAGGAGCAGAACCAGTAGATGTCTTTGTAAGTGTTTCATAGGTTTATCCTTATTTTAAGTATCTTTTCGATAGTTTCCCTTTCCACCTGCATACGTTCCAGTTCTTTAAACATACGGTCCAGTTCGCGAAGGCTTTTCGCAATGCAATGGTTGCACTTCCGCTCAATCTTCCGGCAATACAGGAAGAGGCAAAAAATGGCTATCACCATACAAAAAATGAATGCCACAATAAGAAGGTACATGTATTCGTTCATCGCTCTTGTTCTTTAGAAATCATGCTGCAAAAGAAGCGATTTACGGATGAAACACTATTGCATTTTGTCCCGACTTTATTGCATTTTGTCCCAATTATATTGCAACACACCCTCCTCAGACACTTCTGAGGCATGTGGACACAAAAAAAGCACGAATGGACCGTGCTTTTGATTTTAGGGGGATTGATAAGTAGATGTTTATAATTTATTTGCCTGTTTCCTGTATTCCGCCGGACTGATGCCGTACTGTTTTCGGAACAGACGGTAGAAGGTGCTCGGGATATTGAAGCCGCAACTGAAAGCTATCGCCTCAATCGTAAGTTCGGGATGATGGTCGAGCATCTTGCGTGCCTCGTCCAGTTTCAGCATGCGCATATACTCCATGGGAGAGTTCCCCGTCACGGCTCTGACGGCGTCGGTCAGCAGGTTTTTATTGGTGCCGAGCGCGGAGATAATCTCGTCACGGTTCATCTCGGCATTAGAAAGGTTATCACCGGAAAGCAGATACTCGCGCAAACGGGCAACCAGCCGATGCTGCTCAACGGTGGCGGCAGTATCGGATGTCTGCGGCAGAACTTCCGACGATGCGGTACTTTCGCAGGCTTGTGCCATTCTGGAGAGTTCTTCCGCCAACCTGTCCTGTTCCTTGATTCGCTCGTACAGCTTGCGGTTCTTGGTAGAAATAATCCGGTTATAGTAGAAGACGCCTGCCAGGAGCAACACCAGAACCAGGCAAATGCCAAGGGTAAACAGGAAATAATGGAAATTACGCTCTTTCTCGGCAATGTGCTTTTCCACTTCATACTGGGTGCGCAGTTCGTCAAAGCGGGCGTTGACTTCCACATTATTTATACTGTCGTTCGCCGCAATGATTTCGTCCAGCAGACTGAACGCTTCATCATTGCGCCCCGCCCGTGCCAGTATCTCCATCTTTATCTTACGCACGGCATTGAGGTTGAAAGCCGATTCCTAAACCTGTATTACGGCACTGTCGATAACGGCAAGTGCCGTGCGGTAATCTCCCCGCGACTGCAATATCAGCGCCTTTGCCCGCAGCAGTTCGAATTTCGACATGCTGTTGTTGACGCTACCTTCAAGTTTGGAGAGGTATATGCCCGCCTTGTCATATTCTTTAATATCTATATAGGTGTTCATCAGTGCCACATAAAGATTTCCCCGAGCTTCGGGCTGCACCCTGCCGGTGGCTTTCTCGAAGCGGGCGATGGCTTTTTCATATTCGGGCACCAGTTGCAGCAGCTCGTCATAGCGTGCCTGTGCACGAAGCGACACGCACAGGAAGGCATAGGATTGCGTCAGGATATTATCGTAACCGGAAACTTCCCACAACAGGCTGATGCTCTCCCGGAAGCAGTCTTCTTCCTCTTTCGGCCTCCTCTGCAGGTTATAGATGATGCCGGTGGCATAGAGTGCGGTTGCCATTCCTGCCTTGTCCTTGCGCTCCCGGGCACGGGTATACATTTTCCCGGCTTCGGCGGCCGCCAGTTCATAGTCTCCTTTCAGGTTGTAGGCGGTGATAAGCTGCATGTGTATCTGATAATAGAATTTCCACAAGTCGTGCCGGATATAAAAGTCGAGATAGGCGGGCGCCTTTTCTATGACTTTGTCGTGCTCACTCCTGTTTATATAGGAGATAATCCTATTGCCGTACACCATTCCCTGCATTTGTGTGTTGCCTTGCCTGATGGCTTCGGCTTCCGCCTGCTCAAACAGCGTCATCAGCGTATCCATCTTCTGGTCATCGCCGGCTTCTGCCATATAGATGTAGTACAGTTTGTTGTAAGTCTGCAACTTATCAATGCCTTCCGCATGTTCGAGGGCATGACGTAAAGAGTCTTTCTGGTGTTGAAGATAATTTTGTGCCGAAGCGGGCAGGATAAGTCCTAAAAGGAAGCTGTATAGAAGTGTTGTCAGGCAAGTTCTATATTTCATATTTGTTGTGTGTTAGTATCAATTTTGAATTCAGAATTTACAAAACTACAGAAATTTATCGATTGACAGCCTATTTACACAAAAAAATTGTCCGTCCCGTTTCAATTACCTATCTTTGGGGAATTTGAAAACAATTCAGTCAATACTATATGATTAATATCGTACCTATCTTAAAGAACAAGAAAGAATTCCTCGAACTCCTGCTTCTCGCAGACGAGCAGGAATCTATGATTGACCTTTATCTGGAACGCGGAGAAATGTTTGCCCTCTACGACGGAGACTTAAAAGCCGCCTGCGTAATCACCGATGAAGGAAACGGAACCTATGAAATAAAGAACATTGCAACCTATCCGCACTATCAGCGCAAAGGATATGGAACACAGTTGATAAAGTTTCTGCTGGAGCACTACAAAGACCGCTATCAGACGATGTTAGTGGGCACAGGAGACAGTACTTATACCATACCGTTTTATGAACGGTGCGGCTTCACCTACTCCCACCGGATACCCGATTTCTTCATCAAGAACTACGACCATCCCATGTATGAGGACGGAAAACAATTGCGGGACATGGTTTATTTAAAAATTAGCAAGAATGGATAATTCTTCTTCCAAAGGTTTCCCCTACCTTTGGCATCAAAACATAGCAAATGAAGGAAGAAACCACATACGGACATCAGGAATTAATAAATCAAGTCATTGATTATATTCATACCCATCTGCACAAAGCATTGACTTTAGAAATGCTGGCGGCGGAAATGCACATGTCCGTATATCACTTCCATCGGCTTTTCAAATCCCATCTGCAAGAAACACTTTCGGCATACATCACCCGCCAAAGAATGGAAAGGGCTGTGATGTATCTGCAAACGCGAGATTTATCCTTGCAGGAACTCTCCGAAAAGATGGGATATGACACGGCACAATCTTTCTCAAAAGCATTCAAACGATATTTTGGCGTTTCTCCGGTAGCTTTCGGCAATACATTGACCTTTAACACTCCTGAAACAACTCCGATAGAGGATATTGCTTTTATCGGATTGGACGAACCGGAAGTCCTACTCATTTCCCCAATGTACATAGCCTATATCCGTATTATCGGTCCGTATGGAGAAAAAGAGAGTTACGAGCTCGGTTGGGGAAAACTTTGCAGATTTCTGAAGGAAAACAAGCTACAATCCAAAGCCACCCGCTGGTTTGGCATCAGCTTCGATGATCCGACTATTACAAAGAAAAAGCAATGCCGTTTCTATGCCTGCGCCTCCGTTGCGCAAAGAATAAAACCATCGGGTGCCATCGGAACATTGACGATAGAGAGTGGAAAATATGCAGTCTATACTTACAAGGGAAGCTATTCAGGTTTGCTTCGTGCCTATACTTATATTTATTCCAAAGAAAAAGGAAGATTGCGCAATGCACTCTCTTTTGAAGAATATGTAACGTGGTCGGACAATCCGGCAAAACAGATAACAAAAATCTATATACCAATACAAAAGAAATAATATGGAATTTATCACATTGAATCCAGATAATGTCATGAGCGAACATTTATGTTGTGCCATTTCTGATAAGAAGCATCAAACAGGTGTAAATGATAAGCGAAACTGGTTGTCCGAACGTGTAAAAGAAGGGCACGTCTTCCGCAAACTGGATGCACAAGGCAAGGTATTTATCGAGTATGCCCCGCTGGAAAAGGCGTGGGTGCCTGTGACGGGGGATAACTATCTGTATATCTACTGCCTGTGGGTGGCAGGCAGCTACAAGGGGAAAGGGTATGGAGAAGCCCTGTTGCAATCGTGCATTGACGATGCCAAGGCACAAGGGAAATCGGGTATCTGTGTGTTGTCTTCCAAAAAGAAGAAGCCTTTCTTGTCCGACAAGAAATTTATGCTGAAATATGGCTTCAAGGTAGTGGATAGCATTAATGACGAATACGAATTATTAGCTCTTTCCCTTGACGGCAGCCAACCGCAATTTACGGCGGATGCAAGGAAACAGACTATTGAGAATAAAGAGCTGACTATATATTACGGCGTGCAATGTCCTTACATTCCCAACTGCATCGAGCAAATCTATAATTATTGTGAGAATAATCAGGTGCCTTTGCGGTTGATAGAAGTCGACACGCTGGAGAAAGCCAAGCAACTGCCTTGCATCTTCAATAATTGGGCGGTATTCTATAACGGGAAGTTCGAGACTGTACATCTGCTGAATGAAGGATTGCTAAAGAAATTGCTGCAATTGAAATAAGTAAAAAACAAAAAATCGTATCTTTGCGTTATCATGATTAATAAAGACGAGCAATATGGAAAAGCTAAATCAATATCATCGCCAGATTATAGCGAAGAAAATGAAATCCGTTGCCTACTGGACGAAGCATCCGATGTCGCGCGAGGAGTGCTTGAATCAATTCAAACGATTGCGGGAACAACGGTTGTCAAGGGAGTCCAAATTACAAATCTCGAAAGATTCGCAAGAGACAGAGGTTGCTGGATAGACGACATCAGTCAATTAGGAATATTCTCGGACAGAGGGTCTGAGAATGAAGTCTATTTATCAAAAAAGAATAATGCAATTGTTTATAAACTAAATGACTTTCGTTATTCGGATGATAACTTATCCCAATTCTTTGAACGAATAAAGATTCATAACTTCTATTTTCCAGACTGTTCATATAAGCTAATAGGTTTTGCCCAAAATCAGGCCGGTAAGATTTGTGCCGTACTATCACAGCCTTTTATCGCAGCAGTGCGCGAAGCCACCGACTCTGAAATTAACGAAGAACTTAACAAAATGGGATTTAAGCCGGAATTAGATGGTGAATACTTTTCAAACGGTAGATACGATATATTCGATGCTTTGCCCAACAATGTATTAGTGGGAAATGACGGGCATCTTTATTTCATCGATACAATCATTTACAAAAGTCAAGATGGTGGATTTGATATATATAGAAACCTATCTCCACGATATAAATAATAATACATCCTTAAAATTAAACAATTATGGAAATGAAATTTTGCCAGAGCTGCGGAATGCCGCTGACATCCAATGAAGTTTGCAGAACAAATGCTGACGGTAGCCTCAGCGCAGACTACTGTACTTACTGTTATCAGAATGGAAAGTTCACTCAGGACTGCACCATGGACGAAATGATAGAACACTGTGCTCAGTTTGTTGAGGAATTCAACAAAGACTCGGAACAGAAAGTGACTAAAGAAGAGGCAATTGCCATGATGAAGCAAGAGTTTCCGAAGCTGAAACGCTGGCAGAATTAACCAACAGGAATATCCTTCTTAATCAACCATATCTGTTATGAAAGAACTGAATGATATGTCTGATGAAGAATTAAAGAAGATACCGACACCGAAGCCTTTATCAGAAAGATTGAAAGCATAGGATATATCTATACATATCAGCCCGGTAAGCCGGCACCGCACATGATGTTTATGAAAGGATATACCCCTCAGGGCTTCAAAGGTCAGGCTTACCACTTGCATGTGCGATATGCCGGCGATTGGGATGAACCCATATTCTGCCATTATCTTCAACTTCATCCGGAAGTTGCTCGCAAATACGGAGAATTAAAGGTGGAGTTGAAAAAGAGATATGAACATGACAGGGATGCTTATACAGAAAGTAAAACAGAGTTTATCACAAGCATCGTTCAATTAGCCCGTAAAAGATAATATGTCCCGCATCGAAAAGGAAAAGCAAACCGTAGAACAGATGATTCGCCTCTACTGCCGGAAGAAAGAGGGGAACGGAACACTGTGCCCGCAATGCAGGGAATTGTTGGAGTATGCGCAGACACGGCTTTCACGTTGTCCGTTCGGAGACGGGAAATCAACTTGTCGGATTTGTACCGTGCATTGCTATAAGCCGGAAATGAGGGAACGAATGAGAGTAGTGATGAGATGGGCAGGACCGAGAATGTTGTTCTATCATCCGGTGGCGGCTATCCGGCATTTGTGGCAGGAATATATTAGGAAGAAATAAGAAGGAGTATCAATTCATATCCCTACAAAAATGAATCAAGATACGTTTTTTGTGTACAATTTTCATCTTTTTTTCTTTCCTGTCTTGTCACCTTCCCTACCCCCTCCCAGACACCTTCTGAATGGGGGTACAATGAGTTAGGGACTGAAAGGCATTCAGTCACTGAGTGAAAGGCATTCAGTCACTGACTGAATCAGGTTCACTCAACGAGTGGGAGGAAGAACTGCGGGAAAGGAAGAAATCTACTCGCTTTTTGTAAGCATAATTACTAATCGGTGAAATATACAATGAATTATCATTTACCTTATGACAGTTTAGAAATGAATTATTTCACCACAGATTACACAGATTAGCACAGATTTAATTTATTAATAATCAGAGACATCTTCCCTAATCTGTGTAAATCTGTGTAATCTGTGGTGCATCAAAACCGCTCAGATATAAGTCAATCCCAATGGAGAAAAGGACACCTCAATTGAAATAATACAAGAACACTGCAATCCCCTCAAGCGCTTTCTTAGGCTGATCCTTTATTTCAATTGTAAACTTAATCTCTGCTTTCGCCACACCACGCAGATTTGCCAGCGAATGTAACTTTGCCACCAGACGCACGCTTTGTCCCGACAACACCGCCTGCCCGAACTTCATCTGCTCCATACCGTAATTAACCATCATCTTCAGGTTGTTTACCTCAATAATCTGGTTCCACAAATGCGGAAGCATAGACAAAGTAAGATAACCGTGCGCAATGGTAGTCTTGAAGTGACTTTCTGTTTTTGCACGTTCCGTGTCTACATGTATCCATTGATGGTCCAACGTAGCATCTGCAAACATATTGATGCGCTCTTGCGAAAGTTCTACATAATCAGAAACGCCAATCTGCTGGCCTACCAGCTTTTCAAATTCCTCGTACGAGTTGATAATTACTTTTTCCATTATTCGTTTATTTAGTTAGTTCTACGGTTGATAATCCCAACCATAATCATTATGATAAATCATTAATTTACTCATGCCGCCGTCAATCGTGATGTTCTTTCCATTAATGAAAGAGTTTCGTTCGTCACAAAGGAAAAGAACGGCACGGGCTATGTCAGCCGGCTCTCCTACCCTTTGCGAGGGATGCTGCATGATGTCTCCTTCCGTATATGTCGGCACATAATCCTCTTCATGATAGCTTCCCGTATCAATCCAACCGGGAGCAATAGAATTCACACGGGCAACTCCCGAAAGACTGACCGCAAGCGCATGAGTCAGAGCCGTTATTCCACCTTTGGCTGCCGTATAACTTTCCGTATTGGCCTGCGACTGAAAAGCACGGGTAGAAGAAATATTCACAATAGCACCTGCACCACTGAAGTAGTCTTTAAAAGACAGAGCCAGGAAATAAGGAGCCACTACTCCCACACGCTGCACATACAGGAAGTCCTCGTATGAACAGCTACTCAATATCCCTCCGTTCGTCAGACAGGCATTGTTTATCAGACAATCTATCTGGTTCTCAAGAGATAAGACGAAATCAACAAAGTCCCTCAAAGTTTCCTCCTCAGCAATATCCCCCACAAATCCTGTCACAGAAAGACTTCTTTCAGACATCTTCTCTTCCACAACCTGCACCATTTCCGGCGTCTTATCTATGAAGTACACCGTATATCCGGCCTCCGCAAACATCTCGACAATGCAACGACCGATGCCTGCAGCTCCACCCGTCACAACACATACTTTATTCATACGCTCTTTATTTTTTAGAGGAATTACAGCTTTACACATTCTATCCAAAGGTCTGCCATACGCTTGTGCCCAGCGGGAGTAGGATGAATTCCATCCCATATCCAATATGTATCTTTAGATGTTGGAATTGTTTTCAATATTTCATCGAACATCTTGTTGAAAGGAAGATAAACAGCTTTATAATCCTTCGCTATGCGCTCTGTGATCTCCGCACAACGACGTACCAGACTATCACGTTCTGCAAAATCAGCACTCTTACGCATATTTCCGGTATTCGCCACAAAAGGGGCGCCCAATACGATCTTTAAATTAGGATTAGCTTGCAAAGAGCGATCCAACAACGAACGGTAACGTTTTTCCCAAGCCGCAAAATCGAAAGGCTTTTTCTTGTCACTCTGCAAATAGAAATGTATATCATTCGTTCCGACCAGAACGGACAGGACATCCGGTTTCATATCAATCACATCCGCCTCCCAACGTTTTTCCAGGTCTTCCAATGTGTTTCCACTGATGCCACGATTGAGAAATTCATATTCTTTTTCCGGATAATTGCCCTGATAATAAGTAGCGCACAAATACATGTATCCACTGCCGTAGATATGGTTCATGTCCCAAAGCGTACGCTGGGAAGAAGGCTTGGCGGTTCCGCAACTGTTTCCCCAGTTACCGTCCGTTATAGAGTCTCCGATGAACAAGACACGCTGTCCACCGGCAACAGCTGACAGGACTATGAACAAAATCCCGATGGCAAAGGTTATTATTCTTTTCATGGTTGTTTACTTTTAAATCGTGAAAACAGGTAACAAATATACTCCATATTCCAGCAAGTTACAAAAAGTCAAGTACCCTTTTTCTTATTCGGAAAGGTTTTCCTACTTTTGTGACAAACATTACGAAACATGAAACTGAAAGATAAATTCACAGAACTGATGCATAATCAGGCTTTGAAGCGAAAACTATATGTCATCATATTCGAAGCTGACACACCTGCCGGGAAGCTATTCGATGTTACCCTGATCTGGTGCATATTGCTTAGCGTAGGACTTGTTATCCTGGAAAGCCTGCAAGGATTACCGGTATGGCTGAAAACTCCATTCATTGTTATGGAGTATTTACTGACCGCTTTCTTTACTTTCGAATATATCACCCGATTGTATTGCTCGCCTAAACCTTCCAAATATGCTTTCAGTGCTTTCGGAATCATCGACTTGCTGGCTACACTACCGCTTTATCTAGCTTTCCTATTTCCCGGGGCACGCTATCTGCTTATTATACGGGCCTTCCGCCTGATACGGATATTCCGCATTTTCAAGCTATTCAACTTCTGGATAGAGGGGCAAATGCTACTGACAGCACTACGAGACAGTAGCAAGAAAATCGCAGTTTTCTTTATGTTTGTGGTTATTCTGGTGATATCTATCGGAACACTGATGTACATGATTGAAGGAGGAAAACCCAATACACAGTTCAGCAATATTCCCAACAGTATTTATTGGGCCTGCGTCACCCTTACCACCGTAGGTTACGGAGATATAACTCCTGTCACCGCCCTGGGGAAATTCCTTTCGGGTTGTGTCATGCTGATAGGTTACACGATTATTGCGGTACCCACCGGCATAGTTTCCGTATCATTGATGAAAAGACATGAAAAGAATGTAGCAAGAGAGTGCCCCAACTGTCACAGGCGAGGACACGATGAGGGTGCACAATATTGCAAGTATTGCGGTTCATCACTCAATGAAATGAAGAATGAGAAATGAAGAATGAAGAATTTGGCTGCGCTATAAAAGCACACCGAAAGGAAATTCTTCATTCTTCATTTTTCATTTCTCATTCTTAATTTAAACAATATATAAAATGGAACAAAGTTTTGTTACTCAAAGAGAATTTACCCTACGTCCCCGTGCACGTGGTTTTCACCTGATAACGGATGAAATAATACGTAATCTGCCCCGATTGCCGCAAGCCGGAATCTTACATCTGTTCATCAAGCATACCAGCGCCGGGCTTAGCATCAATGAAAATGCTGATCCAGATGTTCAGACTGATATGGAGGCCATCTTCAACCACCTGGTGAAAGAACGGGAACCCTACTATATGCATACCTGCGAAGGAGATGACGACATGCCCGCCCATGCCAAATCGACTCTGACAGGCAATAGTCTGAGCATACCTATCACTGACGGCAGACTGAATATGGGTATCTGGCAAGGTATATACCTCTGTGAATTCCGCAATCGTGGCGGTGGAAGAAAAATAGTAGCAACCGTCATCGGACAATAGAATATATGAAAACTAACTACTAATACAGCAATAATGAAACGAGCCATTATCATAGGAGCCACCTCCGGCATAGGAGAAGAAGTAGCCCGGCAGCTGGTTCAGCAAGGCTGGCACATCGGCATTGCCGGAAGACGGGAAGAGGCCTTGAAGAACCTGCAAGCCACCGCCCTCAGGCAAATAGAAATCCAACGACTGGACGTGACGGAAACAGACGCCCCCACCCAACTGGAAACCCTTATCCGGAAGCTGGGAGGCATGGATCTGTTCTTCCTGAGCTCCGGCATCGGCAGTCAGAACCCTGACCTGCTGCCCGAAATAGAACTGAACACCGCCCGCACCAATGTGGAAGGTTTTACCCGTATGGTAACCTCCGCCTTCAATTACTTCAAAGCACGGGGTGAAGGACATATTGCCGTCATCAGCTCCATTGCAGGCACCAAGGGATTGGGCATTGCCCCGGCTTACTCCGCAACAAAACGTTTCCAGAACACCTATATCGACGCCCTGGCACAACTCGCCCGGATGCAACACCTGAATATTCACTTCACGGATATACGCCCGGGCTTTGTAGCCACCGACCTGTTGAAAAGCGGTAAATTCCCCATGCTGATGCAAGCCGGACAAGTAGCGACGAGCATCGTCCGCGCACTGAACCGAAAGCAACGGGTAGTTGTTATAGATGGCAGATATCGGGTGCTCGTCTTCTTTTGGAGGATGATACCCCGGTGGTTATGGGAAAGATTACCTATAAAGAATTGAGCATCCTCACTAATAAAGAGCTCCGATTCCTTGCCCCATTCCCGCAAATATCGTATATTCGACCTCCAAATTAAACAACATTCCGAAAATGAAAAAGAACTCTATACACATCCTGATAGTCGCCTCAGTTGCCCTGTGTGCAGGCGCCGCACTCCCTTTCCTGCTGGGACATAGTACGCTGGACCCTGAACAGCAATCCGTTAAATCCGAAGTTCCCTATTGCGTCACCTCCCCTTCCGTACCGGATAAAATCAGCTTTGCCGGACAAGAAATTGATCTGACGCGTTACGACCACCGCGAGCGCATGGATCGCGAACAGATGTCGTTCACCTATATGCACTCCACCACCATGCTCACCATCAAGCGTGCGAACCGCTTCTTTCCCATCATCGAACCGATACTGAAAGAAAACGGTGTGCCCGATGACTTCAAATATCTTGCCGTCATAGAAAGTAACCTGAACACCCTTGCCCGCAGTCCGGCAGGAGCCGCCGGAATGTGGCAGTTCATGCAGACCACCGGACGCGAATTCGGCCTTGAAGTCAACCCCAGCGTTGATGAACGTTATCATGTGGAAAAAGCAACCCGCGCGGCATGCAAGTATCTGAAAGATGCTTACCAGAGATATAGCAACTGGCTTTGTGTAGCCGCCGCCTACAATGGCGGACAGGGACGCATTTCTTCCGAACTGAGAAAGCAACTCGTAGACCAGGCCGTAGACCTCTGGCTGGTTGAGGAGACTTCCCGCTATATGTTCCGCCTGCTTGCCGCCAAAGCCGTCATCAGTAATCCGCAACGCTACGGCTTCCTGCTGAAACGGGAACATCTTTATCCGGCCATTCCTTATACGGAGGTCACCGTTAATACGGGTATCGACAACCTGGCGCAGTTTGCCCGAGACAAGGGCGTCACCTATGCCCAACTGAAGGACGCCAATCCCTGGTTGCGCGACACCTCCCTGCAAAATAAAAGCGGGCGTACATACGTTCTTAAAATACCGACACAGGCGGGAATGCATTACGACCCGAAGCGGACGGTGCCCCATAATAAGAATTGGGTGATTAACTGATGTAAGGAATTAACACCATTCCGGCATCGGTTCTTCCACCGCGTGCGCAAGGAGTGAAAACTGCGTGCGCACGGAGTTAAAAATGGAAGCGCAAGGAGTTGAAAATGGAAGCGCAAGGAGTTTCAACCGGAAGCGCATGCATTTTTTGCTCCGTGCGCATGGTTCTAAAAGTGCCCTACAAGGCCTTCTGAAGGGCATCCGCTGGAACGGATTTCCTAAACAAGCACAGAGTTCCCCTCAAAAAAGGGAGCATATCCGGAATCAACGACTATAAACAAAAATAACAAAGAAAGAATATGGCATTAAATTTTGATTTCGTACTCAGACTATTAGTTGCCGGCATTCTGGGTGCCATCATCGGGCTGGACCGTGAATACCGTGCCAAAGAAGCCGGATATCGCACTCATTTCCTGGTATCATTGGGCAGTGCCCTCATCATGATTGTTTCCCAATACGGCTTTCAGGACATCATCAAGGAAAACAGCGTCTCGCTGGACCCGAGTCGTGTAGCGGCACAGGTAGTCAGCGGCATCGGTTTCATCGGTGCAGGCACCATCATCCTGCAAAAACAGATTGTACGCGGACTGACCACTGCGGCAGGAATATGGGCCACCGCGGGCATCGGTCTGGCCATCGGTGCCGGAATGTATGTAATAGGTATAGCCGCTACCCTGCTCACTCTGGCGGGATTGGAACTTCTCAGCATCCTGTTCAAAAGTGTAGGGATGAAAAGTTCCATGATAACCTTCTCCACTCCAAACAAGGACATCCTCAAAGAAGTTTCCGACCGGTTCAAATCCCGGAATTATATGCTGGTCTCCTACAAAATGGAAAGGCTCGGCTTCGGAGAAACGGAGAGATATATCGTGACTATGGTCATCAAATCCAAGCGGAGCAATGACGAAGGACACATGCTGTCGCTGATGCAGGAATGGCCGGACGTGACGGTGGAACAGATAGAATAGCTACCGCATAGGATAGCTGCTGCCGTTATTGCTTCTCCGTCATGTGTTTCCAATAACGTACTGGCATATCTTGTTTATGTTTCCGCGGATTTAGCCGTTCTTTTATGCAGATGGCTTTAAAGTACGTCTTCCAGAGTTGCTGAAAGAGTTTTTCGTCCTTGTCCATCAGGCTTTCGTCCAGCATACCGGTAACAAGATGCCCCTCACGCGAACCTTCTTCAAATGTAACCTGACGTACTTCTTTCAAATCATAATAGAATCCGTAAGCCCGCTTGATGTCATATATCAGCCAGGGCTGGTCGGCAAAACGGTCTTTAAAGTGGTCGATGGCCAAAGGGAGGGCATTCTTTTCCGGTTCCACGGCAGCAAAGAAAGTGCCGTCGGCAGCTTTCTGAAAACGGATAAACTGGAGCATACGAAGACGTTCCCAATCCACCCGCTTCCACATACGTGAAAATTCCAGCACATCAGGGTCGGCAAAGTTCGTCTCAATGGAACGGGGAGCATCAATCGCCTTGCGGATATAGCGGAACAGCAACATCGGCGTTTCTGCTTCTTCCGCCAGCCAACACTGGGCAAGGCACGACAAAGCACCGGAAGAAAGTTTCTTTTGCAGGCCGCGCCACACGCGCTTCGCTTTTTCTTCTTCGGTGATTACCGTGAAGACTTCATCGTGAAACAGGGGCAACGGCTCTCCTTCCGGAAACAATGCGTCAGGAAAAACACGACGGGAATAGGCTTCAAAAACAGAAGTCAGCAAGCCTTCGAAAGTATTATCAAAAACAAATATAATCATGGCTGTTCTTTATTTGAACCGTATCTCTGTACCTCTACTCTGTGTTCAAATCACATATCATTAATCCTGAAAGTCGAGCAACAACTGCCTTTCATCCACTTTCTTCTTGTTCGGTTTTGTAATCAGCAAACTGCGCACAGCCTGCGGGGTCATTTCGTTCACCGTTTTCATGGGGAGTTCATGGCAAGTAATAAAGTACTGCGCTTTCTTCATGACCACCCCTATCTTCTTCAACTCATAAAAGCCCAATTTAGAAAAGCGGCGGGATGCCACAATCAGCCTTGCCGACTTTACTCCGACACCCGGAATACGCAACAGCATCTCATAATCCGCCCGATTAATATCTACCGGAAACTGCTCCGGGTGGCGTAGGGCCCACGACAGTTTAGGATCAATCTCCAAATCCAGGTCAGGATACGAGTCATCCACTATCTCCTCCACTTTGAACTGATAAAAGCGCATCAGCCAGTCTGCCTGATAAAGACGGTTTTCGCGCACCAGCGGTGGCTGCTTCAAAGCCGGTAAACGCGTATCATATGTATTCACAGAGATATAACCGGAATAATAAACACGTCTCATCGTAGGTCCTTTGTAAAGAGCGGATGAAAGGAAAAGAATATCTTTGTCCGTTTCTGCCGTAGCCCCTACAATCATCTGCGTGCTCTGTCCGGCAGGGGCAAAACGTGGTGCATGGCGGTGTTTCTTCCGTTCTTCCGAACTCTCCAGAACACCTTGCTGAATATAGCGCATCGGCGCATATACACTCTTATGGTCCTTCTCCGGAGCAAGAAGTTTCAGATTCTCTTCTTTCGGTATTTCTACATTGACGCTGAGACGGTCGGCGTATAGCCCCGCTTCATTCACCAGTTCACGGCTGGCGCCGGGAATACTTTTCAGATGGATATAGCCATTGAAACGATGGATGGTACGCAAATCTTTTGCCACGCGCACCAGGCGTTCCATTGTATAATCAGGATTTCGCACCACTCCACTGCTAAGGAACAATCCCTCTATATAATTACGGCGATAGAACTCCATCGTCAAATCGACAAGCTCACTCACCGTAAGCGTGGCACGCGGCAAATCGTTGGAGCGACGGTTGATGCAATAGGCACAATCGTAAATGCAATAGTTTGTCAGCATCACCTTCAATAGTGAAATGCAACGCCCGTCCTCAGCAAAACTGTGGCAAATGCCCCAGCCACCGACAGTATTCCCCAACATGCCGGGCTTGTTGGAACGCACAGTACCACTGGACGCGCACGAAACATCATATTTCGCTGATTCCGCCAGTATCTTCAGTTTATTAAGGACGTTTTCGTTCATTGCAGCTATTCTCTCAATTCCAAACAGATAGAATTACTTCGCCAAAAGTACAAATACATCTGCGAAAGAACAAATAAAACATGAAATTACACAGTCTGAATATTTATGCCTATCTTTGCCCAGGCAAAAAAGAACACAATGAATAAGAAAAGACCGGAAATAACGCTGCTAGAAGCCGTAAAAAAAAGCATTTGCAAAAGAGCTCTCTTCATGTACATCCTGCTCGACGGCTACAGAGCGTATCACGACATGGAAAGCGAAAGACATTTATCCATGACGAACATCAGTTACGAAGATGCCGAAAAGCTCTCGGACTCGCTACACAAAATTATGAATCTGGACTGTGAGACGAATGATTTTCTCTACGACAAGGAGGAGCACTTGAATGGTTCGATAGAAGCATACAACAAGCTGCAGGAACACCTCTCCAACTTCGACAATCGCCGACGAAAGGCCGCTCTGGCTTTCTACAAGCATATTTACCACAATTTCATTTCTATCCACTTCGCCTTAGGAGGCTGGATGACATATCCCGATATTCTAATTTCCTACCTGAGTTATGTCTGTGGAACAAGCTCCTGGCAAGAGCTGAAAGACAGCATTATCCAAATTGATATTTTCAAGCGGAAAAGAGAAGCGATAGATTCAATGTATTTCCGCAAAGACATACAAATGCTGGAAAAGCTTTTCTATGAAATATATGCAAAGCAGGCGAAAAGACTGACTAAGAAGTCGGACACTTCCGCGGAAATGCAATAGTGCCCCCTTCGATATAGAGCACAAAAAAGACCACCCCGACGGAGTAGTCTTTCAATTCTTTCAGTAAGCGTGCCTATTATTTAGCAGCTTCCAAAGATGCTTTACGGAAAGCTTTCATTGACTTTTCGATTTCCAAAGAAGCCTTACGTGCACGAGTACCGGCAGCTTTGTTACCATTTTCAATCTGAGCTTTTGCATCTTTCTCGAATGCTGCATACAATTCAGCAACTTTTTCAACTAATTCTTTCATAATCCTTTTCTTATTAATATTACTTCGTTAATAATGTCTGGCAAAAATACATTCTTTCTTGAAATAAATGCAGAAAAACGATATTTTTTTTGAAATAATCCGCAAAAATAGCACAAAAAAGCATCCTCTGGCGTTTTTTACCTACTTTTGCAGGCATGAAACCCCTTACAGATACGGAATACATACACTTGCTTATATCCGAAGGCGAGCACCAAAGGCAGGACTTTAAGTTTGAAATATCCGATGCCCGAAAGATAGCGAAAACGCTCTCCGCTTTTGCCAATACTGACGGTGGGCGGTTGCTCATCGGAGTGAAAGATAACGGAAAAATTGCCGGAGTGCGCTCCGATGAAGAACAATATATGATAGAGGCAGCCGCACAAATGTACTGCCAACCGGAAGTGGACTACACCATGCAGACTTTTCATGCAGAAGGACGCAGCGTATTGGTGGTGCAGATTGAACAAAGTCCGCAGAAACCCGTTTATGCCAAAGATGAGACCGGGAAGCTGTTGGCTTATCTGCGCATCAAAGACGAGAATATACTTGCTACGCCGGTGCACCTGCGGGTATGGCAGCAAAGTGGCAGCCCACGCGGTGAACTGATAACGTACACCGAACGCGAACAACTATTGCTTGATTTGTTGGAAGAAAATGACAGTTTATCGCTGAACCGATACTGTAAGTTGGCACATCTTTCACGACGTGCAGCAGAGCATTTGCTGGCTAAGTTCATCCGGTTCGAAATTGTGGAGCCGGTATTTGAGGGACATAAGTTTCATTTCAGGTTGAAGTAGTGACGAGGAGCTACAAGCTACAAGTTGCTGCGCTATACCTGTAGCTTGCAGCTCGTAACTAATAAATAACTATAAATAAGATGGGTATAATCAACTCTATAAATGAAATTCTCTGGACTTACATCCTCATTGCCTTACTGTTAGGATGCGCCCTTTGGTTCACCCTGAAAACCCGCTTCGTGCAGTTCCGCATGATAGGTGAAATGGTGCGTCTGCTGGGTGATTCGACAGGTACGAACGGGAAGCCCGGCGAGAAGCATATCTCTTCCTTCCAGGCATTTGCCATCTCCATTGCCAGCCGTGTGGGCACGGGCAACCTGGCGGGTGTGGCTACTGCCATTGCAGTGGGCGGACCGGGAGCGGTGTTCTGGATGTGGATCATCGCTTTATTCGGGGCTGCCAGCGCATTCGTGGAATCTACATTAGCTCAGTTGTATAAGGTGAAAGGTAAAGACTCTTTCATAGGCGGGCCTGCTTACTATATGCGGAAAGGATTGAAACAGCCCTGGATGGGAACCGTCTTCGCCATACTTATTACAATCACTTTCGGATTTGCCTTCAACTCCGTGCAAAGCAATACGCTATGTGCAGCTTTTGAACACGCTTTCGGTTTTGACCATGCCATTGTGGGAGGCATCATTACAATAGCCACACTGGTTATCATCTTCGGTGGTGTGCAACGCATTGCTAAAGTCAGTAGTATCATCGTCCCCGTCATGGCACTGGGATATATCGCACTGGCACTGATTATCGTAGCGATGAATATCACCGCGCTGCCAGCAGTCATTAAATTTATTGTCAGTCATGCCTTCGGCTGGCAACAGGCATTGGGAGGTGGTATAGGCATTGCATTGATGCAGGGCATCAAGAGGGGATTATTCAGTAATGAAGCCGGTATGGGTTCCGCACCGAACGTAGCGGCAACGGCACACGTCACGCATCCCGTAAAACAAGGATTGATACAGACATTAGGCGTCTTCACCGATACCTTAATTATATGTACCTGCACTGCATTCATCATTTTGTTCAGCGGCGCGCCTCTGGATGGCTCCACCAATGGAGTACAGCTTACGCAACAGGCTTTGACGAATGAAATCGGTTCAGCCGGAAGCATCTTTGTTGCTGTCGCCCTGTTCTTCTTTGCTTTCAGCAGCATCTTGGGTAATTATTATTATGGAGAAGCCAATGTACGGTATCTTACCCGTCACAAATGGATATTGAACATATATCGGGTGCTGGTAGGCGGCATGGTGTTGTTCGGTGCCCTCGCCACATTGGATGTAGCTTGGAGCCTGGCAGACGTCACCATGGGATTGATGGCTCTCTGCAACCTGATTGCTATCAGCCTCCTCGGCAAATACGCTTTCAAGCTACTGGAGGACTACCGCACTCAGAAACGTGCTGGCATCAAAGACCCTGTTTTTACCAAAGATCGGCTGAAAGATGTAGAAAATGACATAGAATGCTGGTAAGAAGATTGATGATTTATAAATTATGAATTATACAATTGTTGGTGTAAATCAACTTATTTCGTACTTTTGCAACCAAAATTGCCCCGGCAATCATTATCAGAAATCATAAATTATAAATCATATGGGTATATTTGCCAAATTATTTAAAAAGAATACAGAAGGAGCTTCTTCTAAAAACGTGGAAGATTTCGTGTCGCTGACACGTGTTTACTTCCAGTCCGTAATTGCCGCCAACCTGGGCATTACGAATATCCGTTTCGTGCCGGATGTAGCCAACTTCAAACGCCTGTTCAAGATACCTACACAGGGCGGACGACTGGGACAAGCCGAGAAAACCGCTTCACGCAAGATGCTGATGCAGGATTACGGTCTGAGTGAAGGTTTCTTTAAAGAAATTGATGCTTCCGTAAAGAAGCATTGCCGTACACAGAATGACGTACAGGCTTATCTGTTTATGTATCAGGGCTTCTCGCAAGACTTGATGATGCTGATGGGCAACCTGATGCAGTGGAAATTCCGCGTACCTTCTTTCTTTAAAGGTGCGTTGCGCAGCATGACGGAAAAGACCGTACATGACATTTGTACCAAAACCGTATGGAAAAAGGACGATGTGCACAAGACAGCGATGGCAGTCCGCCAGTATAAAGAGCGTCTGGGATATTCCGAACAATGGATGACGGAATATGTGTACAACGTGGTGCTGCTGGCTAAAAAAGAGCCGAAAAGCAAAGCTACGGAAGAGAAATAAACCTGAAATACAGACAGAGTAAAAACTGTCAACGAAAGAAAAAACTTCCTAAAGAAACTACAGGAAGATAAGGCGAGAGATATTTTCCTCGCCTTTTTTTGTTATTTTTATGCATCTTTATTTGTTCGGAGGAACAAAAACATTCTATGTGAAGAAACTGTTGTAGAATAATAAATGATAATTTAATGAAGAATGATGAATGAAGAATGAAGAATTTGGCTGCGCTATGCAAGCATGCCGCAAGGTAATTCTTCATTCTTCATTCTTAGTTCTTCATTTCGATAAATTATCATTTAAAGAACAACCCGGAACAATAGACAAACTCAGTATTAATCTCTAAAAAACAATCGCTTATGAAACAAAAGAAAATGCTTGCACTCACTTTGTCTCAGTTAAAACAACTTTATCGAAATGAACTTCCGGAAATTGTACGCATCGCCGAACAGAGCGACGGTACGGAAAGCTTCAAGCAAGGTCTTTCGGAATTCATCACGGGTCAGACTGATGCAGAGAATGAGGCTGCCAGGCAAATTCGACTTTTGATTGAATATGACGGTCAGCAAGTCCATGAACTTTCTACCGATGAACAAATGACTGTTTCTACTCTGTCACTGCTATACGAATTTCTCACCGGAGATTTGGAAGAAGATGTAGAGACTGACGTGTTCCTGGATATTTTCCAGCAATTCAAACGATTACAGTTCCTCGCCACCCCACTCCCACCTCCCCAACGCGTCAAAGCATGGACCGAGCGCTGGCCCAGCGGACTGAACGAAGACGTGCAACTCATCCGCGCCAAAAACAAAGAACGCATTCTGCACGCATTGATACAAAAGATAGAACACCGGAAAAACACCGTTTCCCGTTACCACTTTGAAGATGGCATCAGCTACGAGGAAAAATTCCATCTTGTTGAAGAATGGTGGAACGATTTCCGTTTCCACCTCGCCATGGCAGCCAAAAGCCCTACGGAACTGAACCGTTTCCTGGGTAATTCACTTTCTGCCGAAACGATGTATCTGCTTTCCCGTGCCCGTAAAAAGGGAATGCCCTTCTTCGTCACGCCTTACTATCTGTCTCTGCTGAATCCGCGCAACGAAGGCTACAACGACGATGCTCTGCGCAGCTACATCCTTTATTCTCCCCAACTGGTGGAGACTTACGGGCAAATCCGTGCCTGGGAACGCGAAGATATAGTAGAGGCTGGCAAACCGAACGCTGCCGGCTGGCTCCTGCCCGACGGGCATAATATTCACCGCCGCTATCCGGAAGTGGCAATCCTCATCCCCGACACTATGGGACGCGCCTGCGGAGGACTTTGTGCTTCCTGCCAGCGCATGTATGATTTCCAAAGCAAACGACTTAATTTTGAGTTCGACAGCTTACGCCCCAAAGAAACATGGGAAAAGAAATTGCGCCGACTGATGACTTACTTTGAGGAAGACACGCAGCTACGTGATATTCTGATTACAGGCGGAGACGCACTCATGAGCCAGAACAAGACTTTGGCTACCATTCTGGAAGCTGTTTACCGTATGGCTGCCCGCAAGCGGAAAGCCAACCAGGAACGCCCGGAAGGAGAAAAATACGCCGAACTGCAACGTATCCGGCTCGGTTCACGTCTGCCTGCGTATCTGCCCATGCGTATCAATGATGGATTAGTAGAAATTCTGCGGACTTTCAAGGAGAAAGCTTCCGTCATCGGTATCCGCCAGTTTATCATTCAGACGCATTTCCAGACACCACTGGAAGTAACGCCCGAAGTAAAAGAAGGTATTCGTAAATTACTGTCGGCTGGCTGGCTGATAACCAATCAGTTGGTGTACAACGTAGCCGCTTCACGTCGCGGACACACCACTCGCCTGCGCCAGGTACTCAATGAACTGGGAGTTGTTTGCTACTACACATTCTCCGTAAAAGGCTTTGAAGAGAACAATGCCGTCTTCACCCCCAACAGTCGTTCCATGCAGGAACAACGGGAAGAAAAGCGTTTCGGAAAACTGAATAAGGAAGATGCATTCAACTTATCCGCATCGCTCGAAACAGCACTCGACCCTGCGGCTTGCATCCGCCAGTTCCTGAAAATTCATCATCTTCCGTTTCTTGCCACAGACCGCAGTGTACTAAACCTGCCTGCCATTGGCAAGAGCATGACTTTCAATCTGGTAGGAATAACCGAAGAAGGTAAACGCATCCTCCGCTTCGACCATGACGGAACGCGTCGGCACAGCCCGATTATCAACCAGTTGGGACAAGTTTATATCGTAGAGAATAAGTCCATCGCTGCCTATCTGCGACAATTGCGTGCCATGGGAGAAGACGTGGAAGATTATGCCAGCATCTGGAATTACACCGAAGGTAAAACCGAATCACGATTCAGCTTGTATGAGTATCCGGACTTCCCTTTCCGCATCACGGAAGAAATGAGTAATCTGGAAATAACGGAATAATTTCCGGAAATAATCTGTACTTTTGCAGTCCGATTATTTTTCCCTACTGGCAAAATATTTTTCTCCAGTTGGGAAAATAATTATTTCTTTCTCTGTCGGATCATCATTTAAAAGATTATAAGAATGGAAATTGAACAACACCCTTTAGAACCTTTCCTTCCCGCCAATGCCCGTTTGCTGATGCTGGGAAGCTTTCCGCCTCAAAAAAAGCGGTGGTCAATGGAGTTTTACTATCCGAACTGGAACAACGATATGTGGCGAATTGTAGGGCTTCTCTTCTTCAATGACAAAACCTACTTTCTGAACGAAGCGGCAAAAGCTTTCGACAAAGAGCGCATCATCCGCTTTCTTCAGGAAAAAGGGATCGCCCTGTTCGATACAGCTACTACCATACGCCGGTTGCAGGACAATGCATCCGATAAATTTCTTGAAGTCGTAGAGCCTACGGACATTGAGGCGATGCTTCGCCGATTACCGGAATGCAAGGCGATTGTCACTACAGGTGAGAAAGCAACGGAAACTTTATGCACCCAGTTTTCTCTTGAAAAGCCCAAGGTAGGAGATTTTGCAGAGTTCGTTTTTGATGGAAAGCCGATGCGCCTCTACCGGATGCCCTCTTCTTCGCGCGCTTATCCGCTTGCCTTAGAAAAAAAAGCAGCGGCCTACCGCATTATGTATCAGGACTTACAGATGTTGTAACAGGGAGGACCGTTAAAATAATTGCGTAGACTTCTTGCAAATTTGAAACTTTACATTACCTTTGCAGCCGCAAACACGGGAGTAGCTCAGTTGGTAGAGCACTGGTCTCCAAAACCAGGTGTCGGGAGTTCGAGCCTCTCCTCCCGTGCAGAAATAAAGAGAGAGAAACGAAATTGGTTTCTCTCTCTTTATTTTTCTATCCTTATATCAACAGAATATCACCTCAAATCAACGTCCTTTTTCATCTGTTTGGGTGAAATTAACACCATCGGTCACCACACCCTTTACGGTAATCTCTTTTTTGACCGGCTGGTCGGTTGCATATCCCTTCACTGCCAGCAAACCCAGCAGGAACATCAGGGACAAAAAACGAATTGATTTCATATTCTCTCTCATTTACAATTTTATTTCGTGGCAAAGTAAACGGTAAAAAAGAAAAGAAAGATATCATTCCTGTTACATTTGCGTAACAGTCAATCTAACGAATATCAATCAGCTTATGCGTTTGCAGACTTAACCGCCATTTGGGATGTTGCATCACACATGCCACCGTCTCCGTCGTATTGGCACACGAACAAGGCTGCAAAAAGAAATGTTCGGCAGGAAGCAACTCATATACTCCTATATCCTGTCCTTCGTACACCACCTTCACTTCATCTATACGGGTAATACCCAGCTTCACTCCCTGTTTGGGCGAACAAGTCACCCAATCGATATTCTCCGGCAACGGACGTGTACCATTTGTTTCGATACACACATACTTGCCAGCCTGATGCAAGCAATCTATAAAAGCCTCATCAATCCAGAGGGAAGGTTCCCCGCCCGTCAGGATAACCGTAACAGCAGGATATTTCCGTATCTCCGCTACGATTTCTTCATCCGACATAAACGTGCCCTCCTCATGCTGTGTATCACAAAATGAACACTTCAGATTACAGCCGGAGAAACGGACAAAGACAGCCGGTGTACCGGTGTGATACCCCTCTCCCTGCAAGCTATAAAAAATCTCATTAATCTTTCTCATATACGGCAACATTGGATTCGGACTCCTGTACCTCGACTTTGAAACAGGTAGGAATTTGCTCACATATCCAGCGGGCTATATTTTCGGCAGTGGGATTGAAAGGAAGAACTTCATTCAGATTCCGGTGGTCGAGCTTCTCTTTCACCGTCTCTTTGATGTGACTGAAATCAACCACCATTCCATCGGCATTGAGTTCCCGAGAACGGCAGTAGACTGTGATAATCCAGTTGTGACCATGCAGATTCTCACATTTGCTGCGATAGGAAAGTTTCAGACTGTGGGCAGCCGATATTTCCATACGTTTAATAACTGTATACATACTCTTATTAATACACTGATTAAGAAAATACTCTGTCTGTTGTCGCACCTGATGTCACCTCGGCACGGCACAAAAGTACAAAAAATAGATGGATTACGGGCGGAATCTTCTGCTTTTATTCGTAAACGCAAAGTGAATTGGCCACTTTACGCTCTCCTTTATTGTCATAGAGATTATTGTCGCAGAGTTTATTCACAACACCATTATCCGGTGCAGACGCACTCCAAAGGGTGGTAGAACCGCCACCATCGAGATTCAAGGCTTTCTCGGCACCCAATACGCGAAGCAGATGTGTCAGTTCGGGGATATTGATGCCCTCTGCCTTACCTGCGAAACGACCGGCTATTGCAATGAGGAAGATACTTCCATCCTTCATCACGGCCACCGCACTACGCGGATGCTTGGTTCTGACAAATGAGCGATTGCAAGCCGAAAGGTCACAATCTTTCCCATCCAGCAGCATCAGCGGACCGGAAGAAAGGATACTGCCCTCTTTCAGATCGCAAGTTTTTTCATTCTGTTTATGCCAGGGGATAATATCCAGTTTCCCTTTACTGATGCGCACAGCACCGGTAGAGACGGTACTGAGTACGCCGGTAGCGGTGGTATCTATCACTACGCCGTCTTTCCTCAGATAACAGACAGATGTTCCCTGCTTGATGTTGAAATAAGAGCCATTGATGGCTGCCACTGCTCCCGAACGACGGGCGGCACTGCTCGTCTCTTCTTTAGGTGAATGAACAAGGATGTCAAAACGATGCTGCTCAGGTTTTATTTCCAGGATAGCGATGTGTTGGGGGACACCATACAAAGAGGTGAATTCCGCTTCACGGAGAAGAATGCCCTTTCCCATAGAAGTGGTATTCCAGTTGGCAGTAACAATTACTAAAGAGTCTGCAGCAGTCTGTGCCAATGCAACAAATGCATTGCAGAGCATCAACAACAGTATAGGGGTGGCCTTGTGGAAATTCATGGCTTGACTTTATTGATATACTTCCGCAAACATAAGCATTTAAAACGAATACTGTATTACAAAAGGTTATATTTTTAAGCCCACCGCGAGGAAAGAATTCCGGATATTCTTCCTCACAAAATCATCCGGACTTTTCCCGTAAACAAAAAAAGAGTACTTTTGCGGCATGAAAACTCTCTATATCACGCTTGGTACAATTTCTTTAACTTTCGGCATCCTCGGCATCTTCCTGCCGCTGCTGCCCACCACACCGTTTTTACTACTCACTGCCGCACTATACTTCAAAAGTTCCCCCCGCTTATACGCATGGTTACTGAACCAAAAACATCTCGGTCCTTATATTCGCAACTTCCGCGAAAACAAAGCCATTCCCTTACGGGCAAAGATTATCTCCATCTCCTTGATGTGGATCACGATGCTATACTGTGTTTTCTTCATCATTCCCTATCTATGGATGAAGATATTGCTTCTGATTATCGCTGCAGGAGTGACGTATCATATTCTATCGTTCAAGACGCTGAAATAAATTATCATTTAACCACCCCACCAATCTTCTCAAAAAACTCCCCTAACTCCTTGCGTGCATCAGCCAGCTTATCTTCCCAATGCTTCACGGAATTCTGTCCGATGATATCCGTCACATACTTCACCGCAATGAAAGGTACTTTCTTGGCACGGCACACAAATGCCTGCGCAAAAGCTTCCATATCGACAACATCGCCTTTCACATCCGACAACTCCGTCAGGAAAGTATCACCCGTATTACAAACCCCTTCTCCTGCCCAATGCATACAATATCCCTTTTCGGCAAGCAAAGCAGAAGAGTCTATCTCATACTCCACACCCAGATTGGCAAGCTTCGCCATATCACGGTCGATGAAATGACGGCATACCAATATATCACCCACTTGGCGGTCGATGCTTCCTGCCGTGCCGACATTTATCACCAGATCCGGTTGTCCCTGATTTATCACCTCGGTAAGATAATACGCCGACTTCACTTTTCCTACCCCCGTACGGAGATACCCAACGTGTACTTCTTCCTCCCCTATCAATCCGGGAAATTTCAATTCCGTAAACTCGCCCTGAACAGCGTAAGTGACTAAAATTCTCATACAGTATCTTTTTATTTTTTAATAATATACGTTTTCAGTGCCTCCACATATTCCTCAAAGGCGTTCACCCCCTGCGGCGTAATCTTGCAGAGAGTACAAGGCATTTTTCCTTTGAACGTCTTTGTCACCTCCACATAGCCTGCTTTATTGAGCTTGTCAATCTGCACGCTGAGGTTACCGGCCGTTGCCCCTGTTTGTTGGCGGATAAAGACAAAGTCTGCCTCTTCGACGCCAATAAGCAACGACATCACCGCTAAACGCAGCTCAGAGTGGAGCAAAGGGTTCAGTTCTTTAAACATATCATTCGTTTTTCTTTCGTTTACTACTCAACAATGCAAATAGGGACATACCCAACCCATGCTGAAACCGTACTGTTCCGTCACAGCCATATTCTGTATCACGGCATACAGCAGATAGAAACACCCTGCAATCGCCATAAAACATCTGCCGAACTTACCTCTCCAGACAATAACAGCCACCAAAGTCAGTATCATTACTATCTGAAAATAAACAGCATAAGGATACATATCCATAATAAAGGCATGCCCCAGTGTATAAAATATCAAATCTCCCGCAGCCTCAAACTTAAAGCCTTTCGTCGCCACCGGCATCAAAAGGAACTGCAAAAGTACAAGTAACAAAAAGAACTTCCAAGAGGTCAGGAAATTCTCGAAACGACTTTTTGTCACGCACCGCCTCCTTTCTTCACTTTATAGTTCAGGAAATGTCCCGGAATAACCATCATAAAAATAAAAGCCAAGGCAAAAAGCAATATCTGGTCGAAGCCGTGTATAAAGAGACAACCTAATGACGACAGAGCTCCCAAAGTTCCTCCTATAGTCACTACCTTCATGTTTACAATCAGACCGGTCAATGCCGTACCCATTCCCATTATCAACAGTATGATGAACAAGACAGGCAAACTCCAATAGAAGATGGCCACCCAGGTTATCAGAAAACCACCCAATCCGAACACGGTCCAGACGTACCCTAATATCCGGTCGATATAGGTTCGTGCCATCTTCTGCTTCTTCCGGTTTATCCACAAGGTGACAGGAAAAGAAATCGCGGGCAACAGGAACCACATCCATTGCCAGTTGTAATTACCGGTTTCTTTCAGGAGAAACCAAATCACCAGAGATATCACCGTACACAAATATCCCCATATCAGAAAAGGCATTCCAGCATTCTCAGCCATCTTGTACTTTGCGTTCTGTATCATGTGAGTGATGAGTTCCAAACTCTCTTTCTCAGTCATATTTTTATTATCCATTACCAACTATTTTATTTATCCGAAATCATATACACACCAACATCCATCATTTCATCTCTACTTTAGAAGTTAATAATCTGTGAGATCGAGCACCTTTACCAGCAAGAAAGCCAGCAACACCATGTTTCCAATGAGAAGACAACCAAGAAGTGAGTTCATCGCAGTTCCTCCTAATTATTTATTTGAAACATAGTTTTCTTTCTTCGCAGCAATATTCAGCATGTGCCCGGGAATAATCATTGCAAAGACAGCAGCCACAGCGAAACAAAGTAAAGAAACATAGGTAGGAGCATCTTCTCCCATTGCTGCAAACACCATATACAAGCCTATCGCCAACCCGATTGACGAGAAAAGATAAAAAGCCTTGTAGCGAACAATAATACCTGTAATAATACTCCCCAACGACATAATCAATGTTCCTAACGGCAGGATAAATTCAAACTGTTTCATACAGGTAGCTCCTATTGCCACAGCCATACAGAGTCCACCCAGTATACGCCATATTTCAGTCAGCACCTTATCCGAATAGGCTTTAGCCCGTTTCTGTGATCTATGTTCTAAATATATTCCCAAAGGGACTCCAATAACAGGTATTCCCCAAAAGCCCCACATCCAATGAGGGTCTTTTGTAAAACATAAGCCTGCGTACACAACTAAAGTCGCTATGGTTCCAATATATCCCCACAACAGAAATATATTTCCACTACCCGCATCTAGATTACGACGTGTATTCTGTATCATCTGAGAGATGAGTTCTAAACTCTCTTGCTCAGTTATTTTTCTATCTTCCATAACTTATTGATTTAATGCAATTATTCTTTTGTGTGTCTTCTGTTCAACCGATGCCCGGGAATAATCAGCATAACAATAAAACAAACAGCAAAAGCAGGATACATAAAGTTGAATTCAGGCGGATCAAACAAGATATGCGATATCATAACCACGGATATTGCCAATGCACAACCAGCAGCATTTCTCATCCATGAATCATTTATAATGCTCCCCGTAATATTAACTCCCAATGAGCACAGCAGCAGAATAATCGGCATCAATAATAACATGGAGTCAAAATAGAGAGCGGCTATTATAGAAATACCAATTCCATATTGCCCGATATTACTCCAGATAGCAAGTAAAACCTTATCCGTGTAAGTCAAAACCGGCTTATCTTCCTTTTTCTTCAACCAGTACATCACCGGAAAACCAATAACCGGTATAGCCAACCAGACCCAATTCCAAAGCGGATTACCAGTTATCAAAATCAAAACATAAACCACAAGCGCAGTTATCGCACAAAGATACCCCCATAGCAAAAGAATATTCACATTCCCCAACCGAAGGTTTTTCTTACTATTCTGTATCATCTGCGTGATAAGCTCCAAACTCTCCTTTTCAGTCATTTTCTTGTCTTCCATAACAGTGTTTCTCTTTATATATAAAATTATTTTTTTGCTTTGTCCTGTAAGGCCTTTACATCTTTCAGCTCTATATCAATCGTTTTTGCTTCAGCCGTCATGTCTAAATCTACAATCGCGCAATTCTCTGCTGGCACTCCGTCTTCCCGGTCCAGTTGATAATTGCCGTTTTCATCGTGATACACATACAATTTGCATTTTCCTTCGGGCATCTCTTTTAATACAAGAGTTGCCGTATCACCCGTAGCATCCACCATTGCATATTGCCCTTTATCGGCAGCAATCATCACCTTTCCTTTTGCAGAACGAATGTTCTTCACTTTCACTGTCAAGTCGCCCTGTGCTGATGCCGAGACCACACATACGCTTACAACAAACAATGCAACCCATTTAAAACCAATCGTTTTCATAACTGTACACCAATTAAATTTCTACAATAATCATACATTTCGGGTTCGAACTTCGGTGCAAATATAAGTAGTTTATTTTATAAACCAAATTATTCTATAAATTAATTTATAGAAAACAAAAAGAAAGCTTTCGAGAAGGTACGAATACTCCGGAATTAATTCACAAGTGATAAGAAAGGGAGCAAATGATAAGCGATACTATCTTAATTCTCCTCCTCCCCGGAGGAGGAGTACCCATAGGGGGGGGGGGGGAGGTGGTAGGTAAAACAATAAAATACCTATTAATAAGAACATTAAGGACTTCTTTTCTCACCTACCACCCCACCCTGCGGGCACCCCTCCTCCAACTGGAGAAGGGGAATTGAAATAGTCCATTTGATTCAAAACCCTAATAGAGACGAATAATTCCACCATTGCAAAAAGCCAACCCCTACGCTGCAAGAAACTAATCCCTACCTTGCAAGAAACTAATCCCGGCACTGCGACGAACTAATATTTTTCTTGCATCTTATTATTCATACTATATATATTATAGTTTCCTACAACAGATGTTGTAAGAAAGAAATATAATTATTGTAGGAAACTTTTATAATTGTTGAATGAATAATAAGATGCAAGAAAAATATTAGTTCATCGCAGTGCTGGGATTAGTTTCTTGTAAGAATAGGAATAGTTTTAAGCATCCGCCAAACAAACCCTTTTCAGTCCGCATAAGTACCGTTTTCATATTATTTCGATACTCAGGCAACATTTTTCCCTGAAAAGTTTTTGTAATCTCCAAGTTAATTGTATTTTTGTGTACAATTTTGGTATAGTAATGACTGACGAAGAAAAGAAGCGATTAAGTACCTTTGAAGCGAGACTGCGTCATTTAGTCTTTTTACATGACGAATTGAGACGCGAAAATGCTGAACTAAAGCAACTTCTAAAAACTAAACAAGAAGAATGCGAGCAGGTACATGCTGAATATGAAGCTTTGGAAGGCGACTATACGAACCTAAAAACAGCAATGACAATCAGCCTTAACGGCAGCGACGTAAAAGAGACGAAACTGCGATTGTCCAAATTAGTGCGTGAAGTCGATAAATGCATCGCTTTGTTGAATGAATAACAAGATGTATGAACGATAAGATAAAGATAAACCTACAGATGGCAGGCTCCACCTATCCCCTCACCATATTGCGTGAAGAGGAAGAAATGGTGAGAGAAGCCGCCAAACAGGTGGATATACGGCTCAATGCGTATCGAGAACATTACCAGAATGTGACTCCTGAGAAGATTATAGCCATGGTGGCCTATCAATTTGCTTTGGAGAACCTGAAAATGAAAAACCGAAACGACACTCGTCCGTATGCCGACAAGATAGAAGAACTGACAGAGGTGTTGGAAACATACTTTAAGGGACTGTAAACGCCCGGAAGACTTTTCAAGAACACCAGAGCCAGCAAAAGATTAAGAAACCCCGCGCACTGTGTAAAAGTGACCTCCAGAAAACGGAGGCGACTTTTCTACAGTGCGCTTTTTATTTATATTTTTAAAACAAATTGAAATGACAGTAACAATACTAGTATCCATTGCCTGTTTCATTATCGGTGGATTTCTGTCGTACATGTTCTTCAAACATGGTTTGAAGTCCAAATATGACAACATCCTGAAGGAAGCCGAAACTGAAGCGGAAGTGATTAAGAAGAATAAGCTGCTCGAAGTAAAGGAAAAGTTCCTGAACAAAAAGGCAGACTTGGAGAAAGAAGTAGCAATCCGCAACCAGAAAATTCAGCAAGCGGAGAACAAGTTGAAACAACGCGAATTGGTGCTGAACCAACGCCAGGAAGAGATACAGCGCAAGAAATCGGAAGCCGAAGCGGTGAAAGAAAACCTGGAAGCCCAATTAGTGATTATTGATAAGAAGAAGGAAGAACTGGACAAACTGCAACAGCAGGAAATCGAAAAACTGGAAACCATTTCCGGGCTCTCTGCCGAAGAAGCTAAAGAGCGTATGGTAGAATCTTTGAAAGAGGAAGCCAAAACGCAGGCACAGTCCTTCATCAACGACATTATGGACGATGCCAAGCTGACTGCAAGCAAGGAAGCCAAACGCATCGTGATACAGTCCATCCAGCGTGTGGCTACGGAAACTGCCATCGAAAACTCAGTTACCGTATTCCATATAGAATCGGATGAAATCAAAGGCCGCATCATCGGTCGCGAAGGTCGTAATATCCGTGCATTGGAAGCAGCTACAGGCGTTGAAATCGTTGTGGATGATACTCCGGAAGCAATCGTATTGTCAGCCTTCGACCCGGTTCGCCGCGAGATTGCCCGTCTGGCTTTGCACCAGTTGGTGACTGACGGACGTATCCACCCCGCACGCATCGAAGAAGTAGTTTCCAAAGTGCGCAAACAAGTGGAAGAAGAAATCATTGAAACCGGTAAACGTACCACGATTGACCTCGGTATTCATGGTTTGCATCCTGAATTGATCCGTATTATCGGTAAGATGAAATACCGCTCCTCTTATGGTCAGAACCTGTTGCAGCATGCCCGCGAAACAGCCAACCTCTGCGCTGTGATGGCATCGGAACTGGGACTGAACCCGAAGAAAGCCAAACGTGCCGGATTGCTGCATGACATCGGTAAAGTACCCGATGAGGAACCGGAATTGCCGCACGCACTCTATGGTATGAAGCTGGCTGAGAAGTTCAAAGAAAAACCGGACATCTGCAACGCCATTGGTGCTCACCATGACGAAGTGGAAATGACAAGCCTTCTGGCACCTATCGTACAGGTATGTGATGCCATCTCAGGTGCACGTCCGGGAGCACGCCGCGAAATCGTTGAGGCTTACATCAAGCGTCTGAATGATCTGGAGCAGTTGGCAATGTCTTATCCGGGTGTGACGAAGACATACGCCATTCAAGCAGGTCGTGAGTTGCGCGTAATCGTTGGTGCCGACAAGATTGATGACAAGCAGACAGAAAACCTTTCCGGTGAAATAGCGAAGAAGATACAGGATGAGATGACGTATCCGGGACAGGTGAAAATCACGGTAATCCGTGAGACACGCGCTGTAAGCTATGCGAAGTAAATTGTAAAGCTTGAAATAGATGATAAGAGGCGGGGAATTGATTCTCCGCCTTTTTTATTTCACCACAGAGGACACAGAGTTCACGGAGTTTTAATATTTTTGCAGAGGTTATCTGTTATTCTTCGCTCAGAATGACAACAGGATAGACATCATTATCATTTCTTGCATTATAAAAGTTATGGAGCAATATCAATTTGAAGTTTGTGCCAACTCCGTAGAGAGTTGCCTTGCCGCCCAGGCAGGGGGAGCAAATCGGGTGGAGTTATGCGCAGGGATACCGGAAGGCGGTACTACCCCATCCTACGGAGACATTGTTATTGCACGCGAAGTATTGAACAATACTCTGCTGCACGTCATTATCCGCCCGCGTGGCGGAGATTTTCTGTATTCTCCCATCGAACAGCGCATCATGCTGAAAGATATCAGTAACGCTCACAGGCTGGGAGCGGACGGATTAGTATTCGGCTGCCTCACTGCCAAAGGCGATATAGACATACCGCTTATGGAGCAACTTATGGAGGCTTCGCAAGGTATGCCCGTCACCTTCCACCGCGCCTTTGATGTATGCCGCAATCCACAGGAAGCACTGGAGCAGATTATTGAATTAGGATGCAGCCGTATCCTTACTTCCGGGCAGCAGTCCACGGCAGAACAAGGCATCCCTTTGCTGAAAGAGTTGCAGCAACAGGCAGCAGGGCGCATCACCTTACTGGCGGGATGCGGAGTGAACGAAAACAACATTGCCCGCATTGCCGCCGAAACAGGAATCCGTGAATATCACTTTTCGGCAAGGGAGAATGTAAAAAGTGCCATGACGCACCACAATGAGGCAGTATCTATGGGAGGAACAGTACATATAGAAGAGTATTGCCACCCTGTGACTACTGCAAGACGGGTTAGAAAAACGATTGAAGTATTAATAAACAAGGCGGATTAGTAGTTGATTTTTGTTCATTTCTGAGCGGTTTTGATGCACCACAGATTACACAGATTTACACAGATTAGGGAAGATATCTCTGATTATTAATAAATTAAGTCTGTGCTAATCTGTGTAATCTGTGGTGAAATAATTCATTTCTATACAGATTTGAATCAGTTGACAAAAAAAGGGAACAAAGTACAGCGCAGCCCCTTGTTCCCTCGTCAACTCCTTATCCCTTATAATCCTTTCACCGTTTTCATCAACTGCTCGCCCAGCCCGATGGTATATCCTTGCGAAACAAACACCACGCGGTTGAAGGTATCAGCGATAATAAAGATAGGCAAACTATTCTTATTCTTTAATTTCATGACTTCGGCTATCTGTTTGGCGACGCCGTCCGTATCTATACCATATATAATAGTAGAAGGCATACCGGGGAATGATTCTTTAGCAAATCTTCCGGCCTGAGCCTTATCCGGGAAAAGCAACACCATCTTTCGTCCCCATTTCTCCAAATCCGCTTTATACACGGCTATGTCACGTAATGCATGGTTGGTAGGTTCCTGATTGACGCCTAATATGCCGACCACAAAATAGCCACGTCCGCAAGCTTGTAAGAGACTTTGCTTGGAAGAGGATGTTCCCTTATCCGCCATCGGGGTGAAAAGAGACTCGGAATTGAAGTTTCCGATGACTTGCACTTCATCTTTGCTCTCACGCATCACCAGGTCTATTTTCGTTGTCTTTTGCGGCTCGACACTAAAGAAAGTGATATTGGACAGCACTGCACCGCTAGCCAGACGCGTACCGGTGACCAATACATAGTTTCCGGCATCCAGCGCTGCCCCTTCCTTCAACAGACTGCTCCATGTGGTACCGCTGCCCATATCCGCATCGCCTTCTTCATAAGCGAGCAATTGCAAACGTCCCTGCGGAGTGACTTTGGATATAGTGAAATGAGAATAATATTTCGGATTGTCCAATGACTTGGCGGGTTTGTATCCGGCAATGAGTTTACCTCTCTGCGACCGTGTTCCTTCGGACAGCGCTTTTTCAAAGTTCACATCAATAAGACCTGTATCTTCTATCAATTGCACTTTACCGGTCACTTCGTCAATACGTGCAGGCATACCCATGCTGCGAGCCATAGCTACAAAGAAAATATCACGGCTATGAGCATCTGCCACGCGTGCTTTCCACACTCCCGCAGGAGAAATGGCCGGACCACCCAAATTGCAATCTTTCTCCACACGGATATTCTCAGCTACCCACGCTATCAGTTTGGCAGGTTCTTCCAGATAAATCTGCTCTGTTTCCTGAGAAATCACCTTGTCAAAGAAAGTTTTGTATGGAGTCAGCATCTCGTTACTTATGCGCGGATTGCGTACATATTTGCGGAAGTTCACAGCACTTGTGCGCACATGAGACAGCATGTTTTCTATCAACACCTCCAGACTAACGTCACGAAGGTCTTTTGCCGAAATCTGTTGCAACAGGTCGATGCCGCCTTTTCTGGAATCCTCAGAACGCAGACGGGTAATGAAGTCTGCAATCACTTTATGATTGCCGCGGGAAGCAGCCAGAATCTTTGCCACTACATCTGGATCCAACTTATACTGTTTTGCCAAACGACGGGCAGAATCTTCTGACATGAATGTAGCAACGTAGGCATTGCGAATGGAGTCTTCCTGCGCCAAACGGCGATTGTTTTCGGTACGTTGTTCGTCAGTAACGGCAGGCAGGTTTGCACTTTCTGCCGGCGGAACGATATCAAAGTCGACAATACAGTTATCACCGGGAGTTTTATCCAATGCCACAGTCAACTCATTATCCTTGCCGAAAGAGAGTTTGGCGAAACCGAACTTTCCGTCTTTGGATGCCCACACCAGCATATCTCCTTTTCCGGCAGTCAGGGCACAGGTACCATCAGCATCGGTCTGCTTGGTTGCTACCGTATAAAATTCCGCATAGTTGTAGAGTTTAAATTCTACCTGCGCACCGGAAACGGGATTTCCTTGTCCATCCGTCACTTTTACTTTGGCTTGTGCCGTAGGTGCATAATTATCAATCACATTGATTTCCGTATAGTTGGGGGTGACAGACATCACCTCTTCTTTTCCTTCATAACGTCCGAACACCTTTGTGTGCATCAACATGCCGCGACTGGCAGGGGCATTGAACCAGCCAAGGTTCAAAACCGGTTCCGGCTCACAGGCACCCAGGAAATACCATTTGCCATCCGCCCAGGCTTCCACCCAAGCATGATTATCATCGGTATGCGCCCAACGCGGCGTATAAACCTGCCGTGCCGGAATACCTACCGAACGAAGGGCGGCTACCAGAAGCGTAGATTCTTCTCCGCAACGACCGTAAGCAGTACGCACAGTTGCCAATGGCGAACTGGTACGGGCGTCGGAGGGCATATAGACTGCTTTTTCATGACACCAATGATTTACTTCCAGTATGGCATCATATAGGGAAAGAGACTTCACACGGTCTTTCAGCTCATCGTAGAATACAACCCGGGCACTGTCCAGATGCTCATTGTTCACCCGTGCCGGAAGCACGAAGTGACGGAATAAATCTTCGGGAATAGTCTTTCCCCAAGGCATTTCCTCCGCCGTGCGCCGGGAAGCGCGGATATTCATCAGATGAAACTGTCCGGGATAGTCCGTGATATCCGCCAACGGCATATAGGCATAGAGAAACTCCAAAGCTTCCCGCTCATAGGTGGTCAGCGACTCATCGTCCAATATGGTAAACAGTTCTCCTTGCGATAGCATCGTCTGCTTTTGCTGCAAGTCCTGTTCCACACGGGAACGGTAGGATTCATCAGTTATGAAATGGGATTTTCCACAGGAAGCAAGCAGGCAAAGCAGCCAGCATATTCCGAAAAGATGTGTAGCTCGTCTCATAATACTTATATATTAAGGTGTGAGCTACAAAGTTAAAGAATTATCCGGAAACTCACTTTAAATTTACCACTAAAGTAGTGTCTGCGGAAAACGTGAAACTACATTTCTCGAAAGACGGCGGGCCCATGACACCTTCGGCATCATTACTGAAACCAAATTTTTCGGTAGGTATGCCGAAAGCGGCGGTATCCAGTTTACCGTTCCCGTTCTCATCCTGATACATGGAGAAAGCGTAGGTGCCTGTGGGGAGGCCCTTGCAAGGAACGGACATCACTTCATCTTTTACCTCGACCACAAACCCGGCAATCGGTTTCTTCATGAATGTTTCCGGGGAATTGTAAATGGCAACATAGAGTTTCCCTGTTACTTTCTCGATACCACGTACTTCCAGAGTAAGATTCTGTGCAGACAGACTTTGAGCAACAAATGCCAAAGCGCAAACGAAACTAATAATAAATGCTTTCATATTCATTGTTTTTTAAAGAGTTAATTTATTGAATTTAGAAATTAGATACATCATAAGCCGCTTTCTTGCCTATCGTGATAAATACACCGATGTAGAAGAAATGGTCACTTGAAGCCAATATCGCCTTATTATCCACCTTACCGAATTCATTTTTCCGGCAAAGGACATTCGTGGCAGAAGCATGGATGATAACTTTCTTACTCGGCAAGAAAGTCAGTCCCAGATCAAGGCTGTTATAAGGCTTCACTTCATCGTTCATCAGCCCCGGCAAACCGGGATTATGGTAAGGACGCCCGCTACTGAAACGGTTTGTCAACCCGACAATCGTCCCTATGCGGGGAATGGAGTATTTCAGAACTACAGATGCGTTATGACGGGTGGCATATTGGGGAGTAGTCAGTTCCGTGTACTCCTGAAATTTTCTCTTGGAGATATTATAGGTATAAGAAAGCTGGTATTCCAGATTCTTCACCAGCACACGGTCATCGAAAAACAAATCGAACCCCTTGCTATGACCGTATCCATCGGAAGTTACCATCTCTGCCATATTCATGTTTCCCTTCTCTATCAATGCCAGGTGGTCGTATTTCTTATAATAAACTTCCGCTTTATAAAAACGCCCCTCACTCCCGAACTGGGCACCTAAGTTATACTGGATACACGCCTCCGATTTCAGATTCTTACTTTGAGCCAATAATCTATTTATCGGCAATTGCGTATACCTCCCTGCCGTAGCAGAAAACACCACATCGCCCAAATAGTAATTGACGGACAAGCGGGGAGAGAAATTCATCCGCCGGTTCAATGAAGTATATTCCGTCCGGAAAGAAAGTTCCGCTTTCAGTTGCTCTATGGGATAGTAGGTGGCAGAAAGGAAAGCTGCGCTGACGGTAGGGTTCATCTCATTACGGCTATCCATTGCACTTGCTTCTTGTATCTGATATTGATAGTGGTTTTCGTATCGGCGAATAAAACTCTCCAAGCCCATATCCAGACGGAAAGCCGGAGCAAGGCGCTTGAAGACTTTCGTCTTTATGTGAAGCTCCTGCTGGCGTTCCATCCAGTCATCACCGGTAAGCAATACATTCCCTATTTTCTGTTCAAAGAAACCGTATGCCGCTCCGGCAAACCAATTCCAGCCTTTAGGAGTTCTTTTGCGAAAAGTAGCATTGACATAGAAATTATTCTCCCCCAAATCAAACAGTCTCCGTTCCTGCCCCTCATAATTGGAAAAGTCCGTCCGGTCATAACCGAAGTAGATTTTAAAGAGTGTCGCATCGTCCGGATGATAACGGAATTGCGCCGAACCTGTCATCAGGCGGTAAGGGTCTTCAAAGTCCATTCGCCCCGAATAAATGTGGTCATATACACACAAATCCTGATAATCCAGATTCACGGAAAGGGAACCTTTATCGAAAGCCCGTGTGCCTCCGCCACCGAAACCTACCGTAGAAGCGTTGATGCCCAGCTTATTCACCGGACTTTTATCCTTCGTCTCCAAAGGTAACACAGCCGAAAGTGCTTCTCCATATTCCAAAGGAGCACCGCCCGATTCCAGATTGACCCCACTGAACATAAAAGTGGAATAACGGCCGCGCGCAGGTGAATTTATTCCCGTAGCAGTATAAGGATTCAGGACATGCATGCCGTCAATGTAAGTTTGCGCTTCGTCACTACTTCCGCCACGCACCAGCAATCTGCCGCTTTCACCTTGTATTTGTGTACCGGGTAACGTCTGCAATGCATGATACAAATCTCCGTTCGCACCTCCCACCGTCACCAGTTCCACAGGATGCATGTCGCTCCAACGGCTGTTAGCCACCGGTGTTCTTTTTCCTTTGACCACCACTTCTTTCAAATCTACACTATCATTGTATATTTGCAGAAAGACAGTATCCGTCACCGCTGTTTGTGCTTCCAAATGCTGTGTCATCAGCAATGCACCCATACCTAAAAGTAAAATCAATCTTTTCATTTATCTATGTTCTTTACGATTTCCGTCAGCAAACATAGACCAAGATTCCGGGGCAAAAAAATATCCGGGACAAACAGCCCGGATATGTGACAAACAGCATTCCATCTGTGACGAATGGCTGTTTCTATCTCTTTTCTGTGACGAATGACTACCCTTCCGAAGTATCTTCTATCAACGTTTTTACCTCTTTGGAGTAAGCTCTGGAAACAGGAACTTCATCCTTACACCCATCCAAACGTAAGCGGTACCCCTGCGAGTTTCCATCCACTTTCACCACCGTACTTACATTCACCAGAAACGCCCGGTGGCAACGGACGATAAACGGACAAACCGCCACTGTTTCTTCTGCCTGTTTCATTGTAGCGCGCAGCAACCTCTGCTGTATTTTGTTCTCAACACGATAGATAATGCGCACATAGTTTCCCTCCGCTTCCACATACAACAGCGCATCGGCGGGTATCTCCAACATCTCTTTCGTTCCACCGGAAAAGACCAGATGCGCAGGTTTCTCCGTCACCGGACAGCAAACATCATCTTCCTCCTCAGCTTCCGCTTCTCTCTTTTCTTTCCGAAGGCTTATCTTTTTAGAAAGGGCGAAGTTTATCTCCGTAGCTTCTTTCAGGTTGCGAGTCAGTTGCAGATTACGGTTCCACATCAAGAAAAACGCAATAGGGAAAGGAGCAAGAATTCCTACCCAGATTACACTAATCAGGAAGCCTCTCCAACTCAAAAGATTCCCTCCGAACCACCAGGCCGTATAAAACCAGTTACCTATCGCAATCAGTAGACAGGCCCCCAACGTTCCCAGCAGTTCTTTCCCTAATGTCCAGTGCTGCTCATCATAGTATCGGGGAAGTGCAGCCGGAAGCATATACACAAATACGCTCAACGCCATTGAGGAAACTATGCCATACCCCAATACTACCCAAAACTTATAACTCTCCATCATGGAGATTCCAAAAGGTTGCAATAGAAAAAGAATAATGAATACGATAAAAGAGGGGATTATCACCGCTTTCCATCGCTTCACCAATACCGGATAAGGACTATGTAAAAGTGTCAACAACTTATTTATCATCGTAGATTCCTGTTTATAACTTCCATTTCATATAAGATATTACAAAGGTATGCAATATATTTGTAATATACAGATGGCAAAACCATGCTTTTCAAGAGATAATTGAAGAAAAAGTGCATATTTTTATGTTGTAGAACATATTTCTCGTGAACATTTTGTATCTTTGCAGCGTTAATAAGATAAAGAAAAAGATGTAAAACCCGCTTTCCGAAACGCGGAAGGCACAAAACAAGACGATTATGAAAAAGAATGCAAATGAAATCTTTATGTTACAGTACCGTATTAAACGCTATCAAGCAATGGGAAACGGTGCAATGTGCCAGGCTTTGAATGGCAAACTTCAGAAACTGCTTGCAAAGCAAGCTAACATTACCATGTAAACAACACCTTTAAATAAAATGAAAGAGGGCGGAGAACTGAAAGGTTCTTCGCCCTTTTCTTTTCTGTTTAATCTGCAACGATATCTTTTCCAAAAGGAGTCAACGCCAATGCCGCCAGTTTGAAGTGCTGCAAACCAAAGGGAATACCAATGATAGTAATGCACAAGATCACTCCAAACACCAAGTGTGAAAGGCAAATCCAGATGCCACCCAGGAATATCCACAGCACATTCATCAATACGTAGAGGCATCCGCCCGAACGCTCTCCGCTCCGCACCGTTTTTCCGAAGGGCCACAGCGCAAGCGTGGCAAGTTTCAACGTTTGCATACCAAACGGAATGCCGATGATGGTAATCATCATCAGCAAACTGGCAACAAGATATTCAATAGCTGTAAGGATGCCTCCGAATATCAGCCACAAAAAGTTCATAAAACAACCCATAGTTCTGCGTTTTTATATTCTAAAACGCAAATATAGATTATTTATTTGATAACGAACTTATACTTGCCCGTTAATCGTGCTTCTTTATCTTTCAATGTAATGCGGTATATTTCGGAACCCCAGACATTGGAAAGACGCGTATCCGGCAATTCGATTGTTTCAAGGTCTGCCGTGAACTCGCGGGGATATTCCAGCGTGACCTTCTGTCCCTGCACTTCGACAGTTACTTTTCCGGGAACGGAAATGTCCACTTTCCCCCAGGTAAGGAAGTTAACCTGATTAGGTGCTTTCGCTGATTTCAGAGAGAAATTATCAGTGATGGTCAGTTGCTTTTCGTCCAGGGAGTACGCACGTGTCCAGTTGTTCACTCCGGCTTCTTCGGGATAGGCTGTAGCTATATCGGCTGAGAAGAAACGCTTTTTAGGCTGGCAGACAACATCCGTAGCTTTATATTGTTGTCCGTAACTTTGCGGCACACCGTTAATCATCGGCAGATTGTGATAGTTGCTTTGCATCGTCCAGATGGTGTAACGGTCTTTGCTGAATGTCTGACGCGTATATGTTCCCACACCTGCATCAATCAGCATCGGTATGGTATTGACATACAAGGAGAAAGTGCCCACGTCATTATGGTTATGGCTTTCATTATTGAAGCCGCCTTTTGTTGCCAGGAACCAACCGGACTTATTCGTCAGGTAACAGAATTCCGTTTCGGGGTACCAGGTACAGGCAGGTATGGTGTGGGCTGCCACTGTCTTTTCCAACTCTCCATTCCACAAAATGGACTGCAAAGAACGGAATGTATCATTTCCCACAGGTATGGAGGGGCGTTTGCCATTCAGAAGATAGGCTGCAAACTGCATCATTTCATCACTGCCCACAGCATGACCGTAGCGGTAAATCAACGGAGCGTCACCTCCGCCTTTAGCAGAAGCATCGGCAAAGTTCACTACCCAGCCGTTGCCTACATATGTACGGCTGATATACTCTCCCATCCGGCGCACCATCGGCTCTTCGAAAAGCGAGACTTTTCCGCCTGTACCGTCAAAGAGTATCTGAAGATAGTCGTACATCTTTCCTGCGGCATGCCCCCAATAAGAAGGACCTTCCTCGCAGGCACCGTCGGCTTTTACAAAGTTGATGAACTTATCGACTGACTGCATACTGCGCCATACTGCCTTTGCCAGGCGGTCACGGTTGTTTTCCAGCAAGAGATAGCATTGCAACACATTCGAGTTGCACCACGGATTCCAGTTATTGATAATCTCTCCCGGTTTCCAGTGAAAGGCCATCCACCATTCGCGGTCATTATTCATATAGGGGTCGAGAATACGTTCCTGTAAAGTCTGGCGCAGACGCAAAGAAATCGCAGGGTCCAGTTTATCGAATGAGTGATGGAAGAAATAATATACCCACGAGAGCATAGAACCGTAGTTGCCGGAACCGAGGTCAATCACCTGTTCCCGGTAATCGGGTAAAGAGCGTTTCGTGCTTTGGCGTACCAGATGGGCAGAAAGTACCCAGGAAGTCATTTCGCAACTGAAGAACACACCGTTCGCCAATTGGTCGATAAAGCGTCCTTTTCCTTCGGCAAGTTCGGCAAGCATCAGGGCATTGATGGCTTTGCGGTTTGCCTCATAAGGATTCTGCATGATATTGCGTTCACCACTGCGTTCATATTCCAAATAGTCGGTGGCGCGGATTACTTTCCATTCGTAATTAAGCATTTTCTCTCCGGCACGAATCAGATTTTCTTTATTGGTACCCAGCAATTCGTCCCAGCCGGCACGGTCGGTATAAGCAGGATAAGGTACCCATTTCTGATTCATCACCAATGCTTCTTTCAGCTGTTCTTCACTACCGGCAGCTTTTTGCAAAAGATTCCGTTCGGTATAGGCATGTGCTGAAACACCTGCGACAATAAGCAGGCAGAAAGAAAGGATAATGCGGCAAAGCGTGTTCTTCTTCATGATATTTAAAAGTTAGATTATCTGTTATACGATGAAGCAAAAGTACACAAGTTCTGCCAAAACAGTGTATCTGATTATCCGTAGTTGGGTACAAAATCATCCATTTGTACATCGGATTAATAAATCACAGGGAAAGAGGATTTATTTCCAATCACTAAATTCAAAGCTCAACTGTTCCCAAACGCCCTTCTCCTCTGTCTCCTCCCGCGGATTAGAAACAGAAAGACCTATCAGGCGGATAGGATGGTGTTCATAATCCACTTCTTTCAGCAATTGTTTCGCCAAGGGAAGAATCACATCAAGAGTAGTTAATTCTTTGGCCTGCGTAATACTACGGGTTATCTGGTTGAAATCATGAAACTTGATTTTCAGCGTCAGTGTGTTTCCTCTAAAATCTTTATGTTCCAGACGCCCAACCAGTTCCACCGCTGTATGATATAACTCGATGATAACCGATGAACGTTGCGAGATATCTTTCTCCAATGTATGTTCACAACCGATAGATTTACGAATACGCACCGACTCCACCGGACGGAGGTCAATTCCTCTTGCACAATCATAATACGATGAACCGACTTTTCCGAACTCACGCAGCAACATGGCTTGTGAACAGGCTCGTAACTGTTCTCCATTGTGAATCCCTAATGAATGCATCTTCTTTGCCGTCACCGGACCTACGCCCCAGAAACTCTCGATGGGAAGACGGGCTATAAAATCCAGCGCCTGGTCAGGGTGGATGGTACACAGTCCATCCGGCTTGCGATAGTCCGAAGCAATCTTTGCCAAAAACTTATTATAAGATATACCGGCGGATGCCACGAGATTAAGTTCTTTCCGTATCTTCTGTTTGATTTCCTTGGCAATGTCCACAGCCAATGGAATGCCGGATTTATTCTCTGTCACATCCAGGAAAGCCTCATCCAACGAAAGCGGCTCAATGATATCCGTATATTCATGGAAAATTTCATGTATCTGGCGGGAGACGTCTTTATACACCTCCATTCGTCCAGGCACAAAAATAAGTTGCGGACAAAGCCGTTTTGCTTTCGTAGATGGCATAGCCGAACGAACTCCAAAGCGACGCGCCTCATAACTGGCAGCCGCCACTACACCACGTTCTTCGGCATAACCCACGGCAACAGGTTTCCCACGCAACTCCGGATGGTCACGCTGCTCTACAGATGCGTAAAACGCATCCATATCTATATGTATGATTTTTCGTTCAGTGCCTTCGCAACACATCATGCATAATCAACTTTCCATTTTACGATTCATTTCCTCACATAGTGGGGCATCTCTCCGGGTATCTCCATGGAAATCTCTACCAGGCCTCCCACCACACCATCCTGTTTCCATGCCGTCTGATAAATCATCTTCCTGACTCCGTTCTTCTCAATGGTATAAGCATTGACACCTCCCGTTTCAAGCAGTTCGCGTATCTTGTCCTGCGATTGCGGGTTATGACAATCAAATAGATTCTTGCCTATCAGATTGCCATGTTTGGTAAACGTGCAGCATGCTTTCTCATTCATATAAAGGATGACTCCTTCTGTGTCACATACGGTTACGGCACAGTTCATTTCATTAGCCCATTCGTACATAGTTTTTGTTATAAAGTTACGGTTCATACCTTTTACTTTTATGACCCAAAGATAATGTTTTTCCCAATGACACCCTTATTGCCTATCAACAAAATCTTTGAAAGACTGAAATCACTCGATTCTCTGATATTATACTGAACTTTACAGATATGCTCTTAATTAATATCAGTTCCTATAAATAAGTTAACGACTATTTTCTCTTACTCACAGGCAATATTTAAAATAAATCCCTAAATTTGCAGTACTTTCTTAACCCGCATACCTATTATGAAATACCTATTCAGCCTCTTGCTCCTATGCCAGATTATTGGACTGTCCGCCAAAGAACGTGTGGATTCTATACTCTCTGTCCTTGATAGCGAGATAGAACACCGTGAAATCTACTACCAACAGAAAGAAAAGAAGTTAGAAGACATAAAACAGCAATTCCGATACGTCAAGAACCAGCAGGAAAAGTATAATCTCTGCAACCGTCTGTTCAATGAATACATCACTTATCAATACGATTCAGCTTACTCTTATGCTATACAAACGGAAGAAATATCACGCCAGTTAGTTGATAAGAACCTGTCGGCTGAGGCGGATTGTAACTTACTTTATTGCTATCTTTCCACCGGACTATTCAAAGAAGCATACGACATGATGAAGTCTATTCATGTGGGAGATATTACGGATTCTATCAAGTCCGATTACTATCAACTATGCATGAGATTATACTCCGACATGAGTAGTTATAATGAAGGAACGCCTTTCAATGCGGACTATAACCAGAAGATAACACTCTATTGCGATTCCGCCCTGCTCTATACTCCCGAGAATTCCTTCTATCACCAGAAAATAGAGGCTTTCAAATTTAGTGTGGGCGACAATGAGAAGAAAATACAGATGTACAAGCAAATGCTAAATGATTACGACGTTTGTCCACATGAAAAAGCAATCATCTACTCCATGCTGGGACGTATGTACATAGGGATGGGAGATTTTGAACATGCCATTTACTACATGGCACTATCAGCTATACAGGATATACGGTCGGCTACACGGGAAACGACGGCAAAGAAGGAACTGGCAAGTTATCTGTACGGAAAGGGAGACGTTCTGCATGCCAGCAAATACATTCAGATTGCACTGGAAGAAACGAACTTCTACAATGCCCGACACCGTAAGATGGAAATAAACACTATACTCCCCATCATTGAAAAGCAGCGCCTGACAATGATAGAAGAGCGGAAAAGGGAAGTGACAATATCATTGGCAGTAATGAGCCTGCTGGTCATCTCACTTTTAGTCACCCTGTCCATCATTTATAAACAAATGAAAAAGCTGAGAACGGCCAAACAATCCATTCAGCAGCAATTCAATGAAATATCAGAAGTGAATGGAAAACTGCAAGAGTCCAACGAGATCAAGGACCAATATATCTTCCAATCTCTTTATGGTAAATCCGATTATCTGGACAAAGTAGAGAATCTGCTGAAAAAACAGGATCGTAAATTGAAAGCACGCCAATTCAATGATCTGCAAATCACGCATAAGGAGTTCGATATAAAGTCTGAACGGGAGAATATGTTCTCATCCTTCGACCAGACTTTCCTGAAGCTCTTCCCGAATTTCCTGACAGAATACAATAAATTCTTCCGCCCGGAAGACCAGGTGATTCTGGATGAGGCAGGCAACTTGCCACCAGAGTTGCGCATCTTTGCCCTGATTCGTTTGGGAGTGACCGAGAACGAGCGGATTGCTAAGTTCCTCAACCTATCTATTAATACTATATATGTATATAAGGCACGAGTAAAAGGAAAAACAATTGTGCCGAAAGAAGAGTTCGAAGAATACATTATGCAAATAAAGAAAGGAATTTAGCCACGCAATATCTCTAAAAAGGCTCTAAAACAGACCTTAATTTTCCGTTGAAAGGAGGAATGCATTGATTTGAATATCAGAGCATTTCTCCTTTTATCATTCTATATCCCATCTTCATTGCTTTTTTCTCCCGCCTATCCGAAATACATTTGTCCCAAGGAAAAAATTCATTGAACCTATTAACTCATTTAAATCATTGTACCATGAAAAAGAAAACTAAGATTTATCCTTGGAAAATGTACTTTCATGTACTCCTTGGAATGTTCTTCCTGCTCCCTGCATTACTGAATGCCCAAAACACAACCATCAAAGTATCGGGAATAGTGACGGACACCAACAATGAACCTCTGATCGGTGTATCTGTTGCAGAAAAAGGAACCACCAACGGAGCCATAACCGATGTCGACGGTAAATATTCGCTGACCGTCCGCCCCACAAGTACCCTACGCTTCTCCTTCATCAGCTACAAAACGCAGGAAGTGAAAGTAGACGGGCGTAAGACTATCAATATTCGTATGGAAGACGATGTGCAAGCTCTGAACGAAGTAGTCGTTATCGGATACGGAACGCTGGATAAGAAAGAACTTACCTCTGCCGTATCACACATCTCCAGCAAGGACTTTCTCCATATCAGCAGTCTGGACCCTTCCATGATGATACAGGGAAAAGTGGCCGGTGTATCCGTAACCAACACAGCCGCCGCCGACCCTAACAACCAGGCAAGTATCCAGATTCGCGGCATTTCCTCACGTGCTGCCGGATTGGGCCCGCTGATCGTAATCGACGGCATTCCCGGTGGTAACCTGACCAATATCAATCCCAACGATATCGCCTCCATGGATATTCTAAAAGACGGTGCAGCCTCCGCCATCTACGGTACACGGGGTAGCAACGGCGTAATCGTCATCACCACCAAGAAGGGATCACGCGACGGTAAATTCCATGCCACCTATAATGGTATGCTGACCGCCAGTATTCCTCTGCATGAACTCGACCAACTGACTGCCGAAGAGTTCCGCGAATACCGCGTTCCCAACAATCCGACCAGTGACCTGGGTGGAGCTACCAACTGGATTGACGAGATTACCCGCACCGGTTTCACCCATCAGCACACCGTCACATTGTCCGGCGGTACCAGCCAAAGTAATTACCGTGTCAGTGTGGATTACCGCAATGCGACCGGTATCGATATACGTTCCAGTCGCGAAGAGTATGGTGCACGCGCCTCTATCAACCATACTACTAAAAACGGACTGTTAGATTTCTCCATAAATATCGCACCGCGTATCGCTTACCGTGAAAATTCCTCCTGGGATGCCTTCAAGATAGCTATGGATGCCAACCCCACTACCCCACTGTTTGATCCGGAAAACCCGAATCTTTACTCTGACTTCACCGGACAGGAAGCCTTATGGAATCCTGTAGAAGAACTAAAGCTGGAACAAAACGGTGGTGAAACCAAACTATTGGATTGGGATGCCACTGTAAAGCTAAACTTACTTCCCTTACTCGCCAAAGAGGGTCATTCCATTCATTCCCTCAGTACGCAACTGACTTTTGCCGACCAGCAATCGGATAATTTCGACTACTGGTTCCGTCCTTCCACAAGCCGCCTGGCAATGAAGAACGACTATAAAGGAGAAGCCAGCCGCACTTACAGCAAATACCGCCAGCATAGTCTTGAATGGTTGGGCAACTACGCTATGGAATTGAAGGGACACCGTGCCCGCGCCATGGTAGGCTACTCGTATCAATACTTCCAGAATTCAGGTCTGAATGCCGCCAATAAGGATTTCTCTTCCGACGGACTTCTGTACAACAACCTCGGTTCCGGTGAATGGGCCAAGGAAGAAGGACGCAACGAAATGGGCACCAACAAAAGCGACTCCAAACTGATTGCTTTCTTCGGCCGCCTGAGTTATGACTACAAGAACCGCTACCTGATGACCGCTTCTCTGAGATACGAAGGTTCCTCCCGTTTCGGAGATGACAATAAATGGGGTTACTTCCCCGCCGTATCTGCCGGCTGGCGTATCAGTGAAGAGGCTTTCATGAAAGATATCACATGGATCGATGACCTGAAAATACGTGGTGACTACGGTGTAACTGGTAATCAGGATTTCGGCAATTACCTGTCCTTGTCTACCATGAGTAGTTTCGGCAGTTACTACTACAACGGACAATACTTCACCGTATGGGGTGCAGGTAAGAATCCTAATCCGGGACTGAAATGGGAAAAAGGTAAAAACTGGAACATCGGCGTGGACTTCAGCCTGTTCAAAGGAATATTGAGCGGTTCGGTCAATTACTACAACCGTAAGCAACAAGATTTGCTGGGCGACTACAATGTGCCCGTTCCTCCCTACTTGTTCTCTACCACTTTTGTCAATGTAGGTACCATGCGCAACACCGGTATCGAAGTCGACCTGAATATCCAGGCCGTGAAGATGAAAGATTTCACCTATACCGTCAATCTGGTAGGCGCCACCAATGAGAACAAGTTCCTCAAGTTCTCCAACAACGAGTTCACCGGACAGAATTATTACGACCTGGCGAATATGGAAAGTCCGAATCAACCGGGCAAGTTGCAACGTATAGAAGAAGGACAACGCTTGGGTAATTATTACACCTGGAAGTATGCCGGTATTGATGCCGATGGCGACTGGGTAGTATGGAACAAAGACAATACGGAGATGATTAAAATATCCGACGCTAAAGAAGAAGACAAGCGGGTAACCGGTAACGGACTTCCCAAATTCACAGCCTCCATGACCAATACCTTGACGTATAAGAACTGGGGATTAACCATCTTCCTTCGCGGTGCTTTCGGCTTCGACCTCTTCAATGTACACGACTTCTACTGGGGCATTCCCAGTATGCAAAGCAATGTGCTGAAAAAAGCATATACCAAGAACACGGCCATTAAGAAAGGTAAGAATGTGCTGACCGACTATTTCATAGAACGCGGCGACTATGTGAAGCTCGATATGGTAACCCTGAGCTACACTTTCCAGATCAACAACAAGTGGCTGGACAGTGCCCGCCTCTACGTCACCGGAAAGAATCTTGCTACCATTACAGGTTTCAATGGCGTAGATCCTTCGACTTACCAGACCAACGGATTGACTCCGGGTGTGAACCTGAACGGTACGGAAGGTACCCGCCGGTACTATCCCTCCACTACACAGGTCATGTTCGGTGTCCAATTAGACTTCTAAATGTATAACCTTAAAAAACAATAGAAATATGAAACTCAAGAATATATTAACCAGTTCGCTGGCAGGAGTATTGCTTCTCGGCTCCCTCAGCGCATGCACCGACCTTACGGAAACGGTATACGACCAAATCATGTCTACCAACTATTACAATACAAAGGATGATATTATCAAAGCCACATTCCGCCCCTTCGAACATGGATTCTACAGCATCGGGCCGCGCCAGGTGTTGCAAGAGTGTTGTGCCGATCAACTGGGTACCTGGGCACGCGATGGCTGGTGGTATGACAATGCCAAATGGCAATACTTGCACTACCATACCTGGGCTGCCGACAATGAATCCATCAAAAGTGAATGGGAAAACTGTTTCACCGGAATCATGCAGGCCAATTCCGTCATAGATGACCTGCAAAAGCTGGACCCTGCCAAATTCAACATGTCACAGGCGGAGATGGATAACTTCATCGCACAGAACAAAGCATTACGTGCATGGTTCTACATCCGTCTGCTGGATGCTTTCCGCAATGTACCGTTAGCGGTCAGCCTGGACCAGAGCAAGAATTCCGTCGGACAAGTGACGCCGCAGGAACTGTTCAACTTTATCGAAACGGAACTGAAAACATCTATCGAAGCACTACCAGCCAAGAACGGTAATGCCGGCAACGGGATAGCACAAGGACAATGGACCAAAGCCGGTGCAGCCGCATTGTTAGTGCGCCTCTATCTGAACGCGGAGAAATGGATCGGAACTTCTAAATATACGGAATGCGCCACATACGCCCAAAACATTCTGGACGGCGACTATGGCTTCTACGAACTGGGAAAGACCTGGGACGAAGTATTCGACTGGACAAACGACCGATGCAACGAAACCATCTTTGCTTTCCCGTCATCCTACGGGCGTAGTTACTGGCACTATTCGGGCGATACATACTGGTGGGCCGTCCCTGTCAATGCACGTTTCTACTTCGGCGCTTTCAAGCAAGGAGACTTCAATACCAAATATGCCTTGCAACCCAGTCTCGACCTGAATAATAATGAATACAACTTCAAACTCGGCAAGTTTGTCAGCAAATTCAAGAAATATCCGAAAGATTATCGCCTGACCATGTATCGGAATTTGGGCAACAGTACCCGTGAAGGTATGTTCCTTTATGGCTACCTGCCCTACACAGCCGATGACGGCACCCAAAAGAAAGTGACTTCCCCCGTAGGAGGATATGAAATCTACATCCGCGACCAGGTAGGAGTATTTCACGAACTCGCTCCGGATCAACTTCCCGCCGACCGCGCTTCAAACATGAATACCGGCGACCATAACTCCGGATGGCATTTTGTGAAGTATCCCATCTACAGCGACGAAGACGCAGGGAAGCGCGAAGCCGATTACAATGAAATTCGTCTGGCGGAAATCTACTACTCATTGGCGGAATGTAAGTTCAAAGCAAACGATGTGGACGGAGCTGCCCGGCTGCTGAATACGGTACGTAAACGTAACTATCCGCAAGATACATGGGCAGAATACCTGTACAAGCCCGAAGGTGCAGTAACCCTGACGCAAGACGAGCTTTACGATGAATGGGGACGTGAATTCCTTGCCGAAGGACGCCGCCGGACCGATCTTATCCGCTGGGGATTGTACTGTACGGAAGAATGGTGGGACAAGAAACCCGATGCAGATTCACACTGGGATATCTTCCCTATCCCACGGGATATGATGGGAGCGGATCATACACTTGAGCAGAACCCGGGTTACAATTAGAATGAGCATGCCTCAGTATATGACTCGGTATAGAATCAATGCCAATGATTCCTACAATCAATGCCAATGATTCCCACAATCAATGCCAATGATTCCCATAATCAATGCCAATGATTCCTACCATCAATACGGATGATGACTACCATCAATACGGATGATGACTACCATCAATACGGATGATGACCACCATCAATACGGATGATGATATGACAACCCATAGGAACAGTATAGTTTAGTTACGCTGTTTCCCGTGCAAAGTCTATCACCGAAGTTATTTAATCACATAACAAATAATAAGATTATCATGAAGAAAGTAATAAATAAACTCATTTTCATCTTCCTCCTCCTCCCCCTACTGACCGGATGTGAGAAAGATAAAGAAATCGTCGTAGTGGAACCCGTAGAGAACTACACACAATTGTACGGGCTCGGCACCATCTTCAGTTGGGATTCCAACGCTCCCACCGAACTGAAGCTGACTGAACCGAATACATTCACCATAGATAAAGTTATCAAATACTCCGAAGAGAACAAGCAATTCAAGTTCATCCTTGAAAAAGGCGATTGGGACAAAGTACGTTACCTGGTACCCACCTCGACAGATGACGGCACCGCCGTAAAAGTCATCACTCCCGGAGAATACGACATGCTGATATGTTCTGAAATGACAGGCGACCTGCGCGACCACTTCTGGGGAATACCCGAAGGAAGCGACGGTACCTACCGGATTACAGTGAACGTAAAGAAGCTGAAACTAGCCCTCGAAAAAATCAGTGACGAAACCGAAGAGCCGGAACCGGAGATAAAGACGATTTATGGCTTGGGAAGTGCTTTCGGATGGGATTCGGGCAGTGCAACCGGATTAGTACCCGACCCACTGTATGCCAATGTATATAAGGCAGAAGTAAACCTGGTTTATAGTGAAGAAAACAAACAATTCAAATTCATCCTTGAAAAGGGAGACTGGGATAAAGTCAATTATCTGGTACCCGAAAGCGTGGATTACAACGGAAATGTCAAGATTGTAACACCCGGAGAATACCCCATGTTTAAATGTTCAGAAATGGAAGGCAACCTGCGCGACCACTTCTGGGGCATCCCCGAAGGAGCGGACGGGAAGTATATACTAACCGTAAACACCGAAACCATGATTCTGAAAGTTGAAAAGGTTGTAAAAACCATCTACGGCTTGGGTACCGCTTTCGGCTGGGATTCGGGTAATCCGACCGGACTTATACCTTCCCCGGATGAAGAGGATACCTATACGGCGGAAGTCGACTTGAATTACAGTGACGAAAACAAGCAGTTCAAATTCTGCCTCGAAAAGGGAGACTGGGATAAAGTCAATTATCTGGTGCCCGAAAGCGTGGATTACAACGAAAATGTCAAGATTGTGACACCCGGCGAATACCCCATGTTTAAATGTTCAGAAATGGAAGGCAACCTGCGCGACCATTTTTGGGGAATACCCGAAGGAAGCGACGGAAAGTACAAACTGACAGTCAATACGAAGACCCTGAAACTCAAAGTTGAAAAAATCAATTAACCTCAAAACATGATTGCCATGAACTATACAAAATGGATACTCGGACTCGCAACCATCTTCTTGTCATTTTGTCCTCACTCCTCCGTAGCCCGTGACAGTCCCTTCACCCGTCACGGCACGGGACCCAGATACTGGATTGCCTACGAAGAGTGTTTTGTAACCAACGTTCCTCTCAGTGAGGAGCGCTGGAAAGCAAACATCGACTGGATGGAGAAGACTTTCAAGCCCTACGGTTACGACATGATCTGCAATGACGGATGGATAGAAGCTGCACAAACCGTCAATGAGAACGGCTATATCACCAAGTACAACAGTGACTGGAAAAACGGTTTCAGCTACTGGACCCGATACCTGCAAGAACGGGACATGAAGATGGGAGTCTATTACAACCCCATGTGGCTGACCCGTGCCGCCTATGAACAGAACCTGCCTGTAAAAGGAACTTCTTACCGTACCCGAGACATTGTGGGATACAAATCGTTCAACGATCCTCTGTATTGGGTGGATGTGGATAAACCGGGAGCCAAAGAATGGATTCAGAATTATGTCCGCTATTTCAAGGAAATGGGCGTCACCTATCTTCGCATAGATTTCCTGGAAAACTATGAAACCAACTATGGCACCCGCCGCTACGAACAAGCATTGGCATGGATTGCCGAAGCTGCCGGAGATGATCTTTTCCTCAGTCTTGTGATGCCTCATTGTTATAATCATGCCAAGACGGAATTGAAATACGGGGATATGATACGCATTGACGATGACTGCTTCGACGGTGACTGGGACTTTGTCAGCAACCGCCGCCGCGGGCAGCAGAAAGACCATTGGCCGCAATTCGGTAATGCTTTCGACGGATTCATTGGTTTTGCCGATGTCGGTGCACGAGGGCAAATGATACTGGACGGTGACTTTATGCGTATGAATAAACTGGCAAATGACAACGAGCGCCGCTTCCTTTTCTCGCTGATGATTATGGGAGGTTCTGCACTTGCCATTGCCGACCAGTATGATACGATTGGAGATCACGCCTGGGTTTACCAGAATCCGGAAATGAACGAGTTGAACAGTCTCGGTTTTGCCGCCAAACCATTGAGTTACGACTTTCGGGATGCTGCGAACAGTTCCCGCTGGATCGGTCAGTTACCTAACGGAGATTGGGTGGTAGGATTATTCAACCGTGAAAGTACTCCACAGACACGCAGCATTGACTTCCATCGTGAACTGGGCATTGAAGACGGGCAAGCCGTCAATGTACGGGATTTATGGGAACGCAAAGACTTGGGAGGTATGTCGGGAACATACACCGTAGAATTGCGACCCCATGAATGTAAAGTAATCCGTATTCAACACAACACCCTGAAAATAGAAGCAGAAACAGCTTCCGTAAGGGGTGGAGCAAAATCAATCAAGTAAATGAAGTACTACAATCTATTACTAATGGCTTGTCTCCTGTTATCCTGCAAGGAATCCGACTCCGGACAGGATAACGATGGCAAACAAGAGAACACTTACAGTGGTGCCGGCTACGTCACAGGACTGGAAAACCCCGGCGCCAATGTACTCTTTGCAGTGGAAGTTCCCCAAACGGGGGACTATCCGCTGGAAATCAGATATCGAAATACAGGAGTAGCAGACGCAGTGGCTTTGATCACCGTCAATGATGTGGCGATAGAGAAATGGTTGCAACTTCCTGCACAGGCTGACAAAACAGCCTGGCAAACTGCGGAGACAGAAATATCCCTGCAAAACGGTATTAATTATATAATCATTCAGAACAGTACGTCCAAAGGCGGATGCTTTGAACTGGACTATATAAAAATAAGAAAGAAATCATGAAAAGACTTCCTAATTATTCTCTGCTATGGGTAAGCTTTATCGTTTTCCTCTGCACAGGTTGCAATCCGGCATCGCAACTCTCTGTAGGTTCTCCCGATGGTAATCTCTGCCTGCATGTAGAAACAGAAAACGGAAAACTCTATTATGAACTCTCACGAAATGGAAAGCCCATACTCGATAAGTCACGCCTCGGATTTATCCTGAAAGAAGATACACTTGCTGACCATCTGGAAATAACAGAAGCTCTTCATCATTCATTCAGCGGGACATGGGAACAAATCTGGGGAGAAGACCGGATTGTGGAAAACAACTATCATGAGATGACCATTCATGTACAGGAAACATCCGCACACAAACGAAAATTCAATGTTGTGTTCCGGCTGTTCAATGACGGGTTCGGCTTCCGCTACGAATTTCCGGAACAGGAAGCATTAAAAGACTTTGTGATCATGGATGAACTTACAGAGTTTGCATTGACTGGTGATCATAAAGCCTGGTCCATACCTCATGAAGCACATTTTTATGAAGCACTCTACGAGGCAGCACCTGTCAGTAAACTCGGTTGGGTAAGCACACCGCTCACTATGGAAACCAATGACGGACTTTTCCTGAGTATCCATGAAGCCAATCTGACAGATTATGCAGCCATGAATCTTATCCCAAAAGAAGGTAGTACGACCCTGAAAGCCAATCTCACTCCATGGTCTACGGGAGAAAAAGTTTTTATGAAAGCTCCCGGTGTCACTCCCTGGCGCACGATGATTGTTGCTGAAAGCGCAGGTGATTTACTCCTGTCGCGCCTTATGCTGAATCTGAACGAGCCTTGCCGCATTCAGGATACATCCTGGATACAACCCGGAAGATACATTGGAATCTGGTGGACTTACCACATGCATAAACACACCTGGCACACAGGCCCACGCCACGGCGCTACCACTGCTAATGCATTGCAGCATATAGACTTTGCCGCCCGACACGGTTTCCAGGGAGTACTTATTGAAGGTTGGAACAAAGGTTGGGATACTTATCATTTCAATTTTACCGAACCTTATCCTGACTTTGACCTGAAACAGATCACCGACTATGCCGCTTCCAAAGGCGTGACGCTTATCGGCCATCATGAAACGGACGGCTGGGTATCTGATTATGAAAACCAAATAGAAGCAGCCTTCAATTTATATAAAGATCACGGCGTGCAAATAGTCAAAACAGGCTATGTAGGCAAACTGCTGGATGGCAAAGAGCGACACAGCAGCCAGTTTGGTGTACGTCACTACCGGAAAGTTATTGAACTGGCAGCCGACAAGCATATTATGATTGACAATCACGAACCCGTGATGCCCACCGGACTGCAACGCACCTTCCCAAATCTGATGACACAAGAAGGTGTACGAGGGCAGGAATGGGATGCCTGGGACAAAGATGGCGGCAATCCTCCCGTACACACTACCATCATTCCCTTCACCCGTGGGCTGGCAGGTCCCATGGATTTCACCCCCGGCACTTTCCGCTTCGAAAATCCGGTGTTGCCTCAGACGCGTGTACAAACAACGCTTGCCAAACAATTGGCTTTATCCGTTGTGTTATACAGTCCCCTGCAAATGGCCTCCGATGAAATAGAAAACTACGAACGGAACCCTGAACCGTTTTCATTTATCACCGCCTGCCCTACTACTTGGGAACAAACCATAGTACCCGAAGCTAAAATAGGCGAATATGTGACAATTGCCCGTAAAGAACGCGGAAGCAGCGGACGTTGGTTCATAGGAAGCATCACTAATGAACAACCTCGGGAGATGCAACTCCCCCTCTCCTTTCTGGATAAAGGAAAACGATATAAGGCTGTTATCTACAGAGATGGAGATAAGGCTGATTATCGTACCAACCCGTATCCGGTAATAATAGAAGAACAGGAAGTAACCGGTGAATCGACCCTGCAAATAGCACAGGCACCGGGAGGAGGTACGGGAATTATACTCACTGTTCTCTCCTCATCCGGAGCAACCTCCGATATACAAAAATAAATGCCGGCACCAGGAACAGGACAGCCGCAATCCATGCCGTCGGATCACCGAAGCAGACCGCGAGATAGCCGAAAGCGGGCACTGCATAAAGACTGACCAGCACACGCGCTATCATTTCGGAAACTCCGGAAAGCATAGCAAGATTGGTATATCCCGCTCCCTGGATGGTATATCGCAGAATACAAAGCAGTCCCAAAACCGGGAAAAAGGACACGGAAATATGCAGGAACAACTCCGTGTCCTTTAAGATTTCCAGTTCAGACGCTTCCACAAAAAGCAAGGCAAACGTACGTGCACCCAGCATCAATACGCAGAACGTAAATGCCCAGTAAATAATCATCATTAGCGCACTTACCTTTACTCCCATCCAAATACGTTCGGGCTTGCCCGCACCATAATTCTGTCCGGTATAAGTAGCCATAGCAATGCCCAGACTTTCAAGCGGGCACATAAAGAACATCTTGATACGCATGGCAGCCGTAAAAGCTGCTACACAAGCAGTTCCCAATGCATTGTTGGCGCTTTGCAACATGATGCTTCCGATAGCGGTAATCGAGAATTGTAATCCCATAGGTACACCGATATACATCAATCTCCGTGCCAAGGCACCGTTGAACTTCCGTTCATCCGGTGTTCCCCGCAATATATCGAAACGGCGCATCATGTATCCATAGCACAACACAGCCGATACACCTTGTGAAAAGACCGTAGCGATGGCAGCTCCCGCCACTCTCCAATCCAATACCAGAATACAGAACAAGTCGAGCAAGATATTAAGTATAGTAGAAAACAACAGAAACCAGAAAGGCGTCTTGCTATCGCCCAAAGCACGAATGATGCTGGACAGCAAATTATAAAAGAAAGTACAGGGAACTCCGATAAACGTTATCAATAAATAATAGTAGGCATCCTGGAATATGATATCCGGTGTACGCATCATCTGCAAAATATCTCCACACAGAATACTCGTAACTACCGCAATCACCACCGACATCACCGCTGCCAGTTGCAAACTGACCGATACATAACGACGCATCGTGCTATAATCCCGCGCTCCGAATTTCTGCGCCACAGGAATACCGAAACCTCCACAACATCCATTGCAGAAACCAAGAATAAGGAAAACCACCGAAGTACTTGCTCCGACCGAGGCCAGTGCATTAATACCCAAGAATTTTCCTACGATTGCCGCGTCGACCAGAGAGTATGTCTGTTGTAGCAGGTTTCCCATCAACAGAGGCATAGTGAAATTGAATATCAACGGCAATGCACGTCCTGCCGTCATTTCTCTTGATGTTGCCATAAATTAATCCTCTGAAAATTGCACGCAAAGGTATGAAAAGATAAGATTACAGGAATTGACAAACGTCAAAAATATGCTTCGCCATGAAAAGAATAAAACTACAGTCCTTCCGCACCTTTCAAGACTGAACTATGTGCCAGATAATCGGGAGTTTCAGCATAGATATACATCACACTTCCTCCTTTGATGGCATCAATGATAGGACGGGAAAGTTTTTGCGGAACAGCCGGACAGCCAAAGCTTCTTCCCAAACGTCCTCCTCTGCTGGCTACCGAAGGATCGGCATAAGCCGCCCCATGCATCACAATGGCACGCTCACGAGCCCGGTCGTTGATTCCTTTTTCCAAACCATTCAAAATAAGCGAATACCCATTCTTTCCCTGATAAGTAGATTCTGTAAGATAGAACCCCAGTGAACTTTTGTAGGAACCATATTCGTTGGAGAAGGAAGTGGCATAATTATCACCGCTATTCTTTCCGTGGGAAACAACCGATGAGAAAAGTACTTTACGTTCCCTCATGTCAAATACAAAAAGACGTTTTGCGGTAGAAGGACGGGAAAAGTCTATCAATGTCAACACCTCCCGTTTGCGATTGTCTATTTTATAATAACCTGCTACAGCCTGCCGGAAAGCTTTCCAGTTGACAACTCCTTCCAACTGCATGGAACGGTATAAGCTCGCATAAGCCTCAACATCAGATGCAGCAGCCCTTTCAGCAGAATCAGGAGTGCTATCTGACGACTTGCCGCCCAGAAATAAGGTACAAGGAAGAAATAAGAATAAAATGAATACAATAAATCGCAACATAAAACTTTTGCCAGAGAAATAACGGCGGCTAAATTACAGTTTTTTCTCCAGACACCTATCACACAGATAGTTAAAAATGAGGATTCACTATTCAATCACCACAACCAAAGAGCGTTCGGTAGGCGCCCAATCGAAAACGAACTTGGAATGTGAAGTGGCATTGCGCACACACATGTGCGAACGTGGAGTGGTTCCCAACGACCAGCTATACTCAATCATACTTGTACGCGGTGCATTCACCGGCACTCCGTGAATATAAGCTCCGTTCGTAAAACGACTGGCATAGGGGGCATAGCCTCCTGTCTCCGCCGAACCATCTTTCAGGAACACCATACGCGTTTTCTTCTGTTGAAGCAGATACATCCCCAGTGGGGTTTCCTGAGCATAGGGTGGAGCATGCATTCCGGTAGTGGCGGGATTCATGCTGCGTATCTTCCACTCACCTTCCGAGACATGTTCCAAGGTAGTAATATTCTGATCCAGGCGGTCGACAAAAATCACATGATTAAAGACGGTGCTATCCGGCAATTGTTTCAGATAACTGCGTGGTGCCAGCCATTCTTCTTCAAAAGTGGCGGGTAATATCCGGTAAAAACTTCCCTCCTCGCCTTTCAGATAAGCGATAGTACCGTCTCTACCATAACGTTCGGGTACCAGCGTATCAGCGGGCAGATACAACGGCACTGATTGATAGCGCTCCACGCCCAATGTATCAGATACACGACGATACACATTCCGCACGAACTTACGTACCAGGGGAGCTTCTTTATTCAGATTCTTATAATTCTGCAACACCACCCACCTTGCAGTAGTATCGCGCTGCATATTCTCGATATAAGCCAGACAGTTCCGGATGACATCCCATTTGAAAGAGCGTACCGTATCCTTATATGGATAGGTATCTTCCAGGGTATGCTGGTCATAGAGCAATTCTTTGGTAAGGGAAATATCGGCAGCGGTCAACTGTTTCTCTTTAGGATGAGGAAATTCCAGCACAGCCGTATCTTTAGGTTCAGCCTCCTGCACAACTACCGGCACAGGTGGTTCCTGCCGGTTACGACATCCGGCAAGAATCAAACCAACAACCACGCAGGCAAAAAGGACGAAATGTTTCATAAAATGAAATTTAACTATAAACTAATAACGACTATCCGCCTGTTATTGTTGACTCTTTATAGAAATCAATTACATAAGAAGTAACAGCAGGTATCGTTTCATCTTATTCAGGTAATACGAATTTCCGCAAAGATAGGAATTTAATGAAAGTTTCCGAAAGATATTGACGGTATAATATTAATCATTCGCTTATGAGCAGAACCTTTTATATTAAAATTAGACAAGTTAGGAAGGCTTTATTTATCAATACATTACAAGGTTTCAACTCCTTGCATACAAAAAGTTAACTTCCTGTTGACAAGAAGTTGAGACCTTGTCGACAGGAAGTTAATACCTTGTAAGCGGAATATTTATCCCCTTATCAAATCATCGAAACCGATAGCTTTCTCAGATTACTCCAACACTTTCTTTTTCAGATTAAATGTTGACAATACTTTTTTGCCGGAATAGAGTGTCACTATCAAATCATATTCCTTTCCTTCCTCAAACCTATCTTTAGCAGAAAGCAATATATCTGTTTTTTCATAAGGCTTCAATGCCGGAACCATACCGGAAGCTACTTTTATTGTTTTTCCTTCCCTTTTGTACCCTACTTCCACCAATGCTTTCTTCGAGCTTACCTGACCGAAATTCTGCACTTCCACTGTACATTCCAACCCCTTCCCGGATTTGGTAAAGACTGGGGCACGAGCTGAAAGGATCGGTTCTATATAATCAATATATGGCAAACGCGCATACCCATAAAGCATTCTTCCATCTTTGTATTTTCCAATTAATTTCGGGGCAAACTCATCTTTAGTGATGCCATTTCCTTTGCCATTGAAAATTACAATCAAATCCTTGCCCGCACTTTCTGTGGTCAAAACCTGACAGCCCCTACCATAATTCACTTCTTCAGAAGCACCGAAACGCAAGGAATTCACATCTATATCTGTTTGGGGATTGAAGCCTTCTTCCGCCTGTATCTTCACACGAATTGTTTTTGTACCCGAGGTAATAGGTTTCTCGTCCAGTATGGTAAGCAACAATCCCGGATTCAAGGGAATACTGATATTCTTTGAACTATGGTGATCAAAAGGTTTATCTTCGTTTTTAAGCGTATCGATTACCGCGAAATTAGCTTGAACAGCACGTCCGTATTTATCCTGATACACTTTAAGGCGTTCATATTTGAACCAGTCTTCCACCTGCCCGTCTGCATGTACAGCAACTCCCGGCATATAAGCCTCACCCGGATCGACCACCCAGTTCACTCCATCCTTCGAACGAAGATAGAAGGCAATACGTCCCAGCCAATCATTAACAATCAGGTGATACTGAATATGATCGCGCCAGATTACGGGATCTTCAAACCGACCGTCTACATCCGGATAAACCCGTTTGTCGGTCAGTTGATTGTATTCCGATAGTCCATCTCTGCTGACCCAGATACCACCACCACGACAAACCATCACATAAGAGCTGTCTTCACGCTGGGCAAATGAAAGATTAGACAGGCCTTCGATAATACGGCGGTCGCGTGCATTGAAATCAAACTTTCCATATTCCCATTTTCCATTCAGATCATCGGATACATAACGTCCACCAATTACATAGACAACATACCGGCCATCTTTAGCACGGAATATTTCAGGATTATGCCCTTTACCTATGATACGAACAGGCTTGAAAGGCCCTGTCAGATTATCGCTTACGGTATGAAATACGTATGAGTTAGGCCATTCCATGTGTCCTTTAGGTGAACATTCCAACCAGCCACAGACAAATAGATGGTATTTACCGTCTTCGCCTTTTCGGATATTTCCACCCCAATAGGACCAGATACCGTCTTCAATGCCATTATCTACATAACGTGGAAGCACACAGTCAGCACCCCATGTATCGGATGAAAGTACATTTCCCTTCATCGGCAGGAAGCGATCCATAAAGCGGGCACCTTTCACTAATTGTTTCCATTCCGCAGGACGCTCCCGTTCCGTTATTTGTGAAAAAGAGGAATGACTGACCAGGAACATGACTCCCAGTAGAGCAATTTTAAAGAGGTTTCTTTCCATAAATATAATATTAGAATTGGTTTTAAATAGATTTACGTGGCCAAAAGTAGAAAAATTGCATGTAAAAGGAAAAGGAAAGAAAGTAAAAAGGTACGTAAACCTTTACGTAAACAGGGATTACAAAGTTTCAATTCATATTGATTGTCCTGCAGCAAAACATATAGGCATAATTCCTTTCTGATGGGTTATGAATGAAACAGATGATTATTGCGCAGCTCAAGGCTGAAAGGCTTAGGCTGCGCTAAATTATCATTTGATTCCTTTTTGCACCAGTTACGAGAAAGCTTCCGTTTCACTTCATAGGAACATTTGTTTCCTTATTGTGAGACATCAGTTTCTTAGGTGAGACACTTTTATTTCTCGCCTGAGAAACTATTGTTCCACAGGCAAGGCACTTTTGTTTCAAAAGGAAGAAACTAAATGAAACAAACAGAGGCACGACAAAGCATCAGTATCTCCCTTTTCAGCCACAAGAAAAGGCGTAATCTTATGACTACGCCTTTTCTCTTGTCAAGAGGTTTATTGTATTTGTCAATAGGCCAGCACAGACCACAAATCGCGTATTCGCTGCTCGGGATCCCACTTACCGTCGAACGTCCATCGGGCAGTGATACCGTAAAATGCCGGTGCACTCTCCGCCTGTTGCAGATTATTGTCCAACCAACCGCTATGACCTCCCTGACGATGACAACCATAATAATAAACACGCTGTCCCCACGGACAAGGATCGAGCACTTTGTCCGAATAAGCATAACCAATATTGCAGTCCAGAATCTGTTCCGACATCTGACAATTGATAATAAAGAACTGCGAGTCATGATGCCAACGTCCGAGAATAGTGGGTGATTGAGCATCAAAAGACGAATTAGTGATAACCAGTTTCTTACTCTTATCACCCCGACCGTCATGCCAGATCAGTGCACGGCCATCGCCGTAAAACCGGCAGCGAGTGGCATAACACCATCCGCGCGGACAAAGAAAATCCACTCCGGGACAACGCAGATAAAGATCGGCATGATAATACATTCCATTACCTTTCGGCGCCCAAAGTGAAAGTGCATCATTACCATCAGCCCATACATTGCAATTAATAACAATGGTACGTGTGGCACGTCCAAAGATAGACATCTGGTGGGTGGTAGTGTTCTCAACAGTAGTGCCATAATTGTTATATACCGTCAGCCCGCTAATGACACAGTCATCAGCCCCCTCTTGCAGCACAATCACACCATTGCCTACAGGTTTTCCATGATATTGAGTGATGGTCCTTGTCTTAGCAGTCTCGGCCAAAACAATCACTGTACTGTCACGGTTCTCACCTACCAATACAATGTTCGGACGGTCTATGATGACCTTTTGATTATAGTTACCTTTTAATATAAGAATCTTGAAAGGACTTGCCGGTGTCTCAGGTGCTCTCTCAATGGCATCCTGAATACTTTGTCCCGGCTTCACCACCACATCGAAAGCTGTACGATCCATCACCGGACGACGATACATTTCGATAATTCCCTTTTCATTAGCTCCTTTGGAATTCAGACTAACATTTACTTTGTGCTTCGGATCATATTTGGCAGCCCAGGTATCATACAGATTGAAAAGCTCGGCCGGACGACTGTTATACCAGCTGTAACCATTGCGGCGTTCCACTCCGATTTCCTCCAATCGACGTCGTGGCAAACCGTCACGGTCGCAAACATAAGGTTCGCAATACTTCAAATCATAATAACGTGCCCATATCGGCCCAGCTTGCGGATCTTCTACAAGACGGGTATCGCGTACACCATGCTCCCCTACCGACCGTTCACATCGCAAACCGGTGAGTTTATACGTATCAAACCATTTCATAGCTCCGTGGACAGCCCGCTTAACACGTGCATCGGGTTTAGGCAACGTCATAAGTAAGCGCACGATGGCAGCACTCTCTGACGAGCAATACGAGGGCAACTCGTAGGCACGTGCCGAAGCCGGTTTCAAGGTTTCCCGGTCGTGCTGCTGACACCATACCGTAAGCTGTCCATCAGTAACGATCTGTGTTGCCAGAATACATTCAATCCCTTTATCAAAAGCTTTCGACAGCCGTTGACGCATTGCCTTGTCGGTGAGGTCACCATCATAAGGAAATTCAGCAGTCATAATGTCATGCAGTATTTCCAGTGTATTCACTATCGCATCATCATTAAAAGTAATATGTAGCTGGTATCCGCGCATTTCCGGCCAGAATTGCGGCCATCCGCCATTTTCATACTGACCGCTCAGAAGATACTCCACCGCCAGACGGAAGGCGTCACGGTAGCGCACATCCTTTGTTTGCCTGTATAAACGAGCCAGATAAATCATCTGCATGGTGGTCGCATTGTTATCAATTGTCGAATCGTCACGGCGTGACTTCTCCTTTAAGATTTGTGCTAATTCCTCATTGCTCATCTTCTGAGTCATATCGATATTCTTCGGCCAACCACCGGTACAACGCTGAAACGCCAGCACCTGATTGCCTATGCGACGTGCTTCTTCAGTCTTGAAAAATTCATTGTTTGTCTCGCGTAAAACATTGCGTCCTGGCATTTGCTGTGCCATTGCCGAAGAGAATGCCATCAGACAACACAGCAAAATAACGGCAGCATGTGCCTTTCTGAAAATAAAAATCTGCTTCATAATCCCTGTTTTTATTTTGTTAGATAATTCTTTCATGTACTTAATCAGACAGAATGTTTTTCATTCAAGTTCCATCGTAAAGCAAAATAAGGCATTTCATAAAACATCGAATTATAATATTCAGCTTTTCCTTTATAATTTCTGAACATAGGGCATTCTTTTTATAATTTCAGGTTTAATCATTGCAATAAATCATCAGTTTATTGGTATCTGATATCTTTTCCCGATATTTGTATGACAGAAAAATACAGATACTATGTTAAAGCAGGTCATCACCATACTACTCTATTTATTCACCCCTATGTTGTTCGGACAAAGTCTGATCAATATGAAGCACTATTCAGTGCAAGACGGATTGTCTCAAAAAAGCGTCCATAATTTTATCCAGGATGATAATGGCTATATATGGATGTCTACCTGGAACGGATTGGAACGTTTCGACGGATACTCATTCTATAATTATAAAACCTACCCGGAAAGTCCTATCCGCATAAGCAATCATCGCTTTACCAAAATCAAAAAAAGTTCATTGAATAACATCTGGTGCCTGACTTATGATAAACGCTGTTACTTATTCAATACCCGGACATATGAATACCAGGACCCTTTTCTTTTCAACAAAAGCCTCACCAATTCAGTTAACAAATTGTATGTATTGGGAAATGGGATTACCTGGGCCGTCGGTATACAGAATGAGTTGTACCGCATAGATGAAAATAAGTTTCCGGCGACGGAGTCCGTCGAGTTATATTCCGGAAGAAATGAAAGAGACACCATTTATGGCATTACCCAAGATAAGGAGGGGGATGAATGGATTCTGACTAACAAAGGCGCTCTTATTGTAGGTCAGAAAAGCATATCTAATCAAATGCCTTTCGAATTTATGGTGGAAGTTCCCGGTGGAATTTACCTGGCCACTTCCAAGGGCTTCTTCACCCGGTATGATACTCAAAGCCAGGATGTATTGCCATGTGTTCCCGAACAACCGATATCAGAGATCACAGGATTAAAAAGTTTAGCGGATAATAAAATTGTAATTCTACAGAATAGGAGCATTATACTTTACGATCCGGCAAATGAAAAATTCACAGTCCATGAAATGCCCATAGAAATAGATTCAGACGTATTTGAAGACAAAAAAGGGAATCTATGGCTACTGGGTGCCAACGATGGAGTAATCCTATTAGATAAGGAGAATGAAACCACCACTTTATTGGATTATCCCAGATACTCGGAAGTCCCTTTCTATAAACCTTGTACTTTTGTGCATGAAGACGAATATGGTTGTATCTGGCTCAAACCCGCAGGAGGTGAGTTATGCTTTTACAATCCGGTAAACCGTTGCTTAGAGCAGGCATCTACTTATGAAATGGGAATGCGGAAGCCTGTTTCATACCAGGCCTTCAGTTATATTATCGACCGTCATCAGAATCTGTGGTATACCAAAGGAGATGGGTTTGGATACCTATCATTCCACCGGAAGAAATTCGAATATAGATTCGACAGCCATAAAGAGGCACGTGCTTTGATGGAAGATCATCAGAAGCGCTTGTGGGTGGGGTGGAAACGCAATCACAAAAAGCAATCGAGCAACGTATGCCTCTACGATCCGTCGGGACAATGGATTGGAAATCTTTCAAGGGAGGGCAAAATAGTACCTGATTCTACCGTTACCTTCAATATAGATGTATATTGCATCTACGAAGATAAAGAACATAACATCTGGTTGGGAACCAAAGACAACGGGCTTTATCTATTGCGTCACGAAAGAGACAACAGTTACCGGATTACCCATCACCTATCGGATAAAAACAATCCGTATAGTATATCCTCCAATTCCATCTATTCCATTTTGCAAGACTCAGCGGGACGTATATGGATAGGAACTTTTGGAGGAGGCCTCAACCTGATAGAGCATTTACCGGAAAGTGCCGGTCCGCGTTTCATTCACTCCGGAAATGTTCTCAATAACTACCCGATTCATGTATGTGAGAAAGTACGTTGCCTGTACGAGGCGGATAATGGAGTTATCCTGATTGGAACCACAGGAGGGCTGCTCTCTTGCTCCTCTGATTTTGCAAGACCGGAAGCCATCCGTTTTTACCATAACGTTTGTGAGGAACGTTATTCCAGTTTGAGCAACAATGACGTACTGAATATTATCCAAACCCATAATGGCAAATTATTGGTCATAACGCTGAGTGGAGGAATTAATCTGTTGGATGACAGTAGCAGACTATCCGAAAAGCTGGCTTTCAAACATTATAACGCGACGAATGGGCAAGTCCCCGATTTATCCCTTTCAGCAATCGAAGATTCCGAAGGCAATCTATGGATTGCTTCTGAGAATAAATTATCAAAACTGGATGCCGATATGAATCTGCTGGAAGAGTACAACGATCAGATACAAATGGCTGAGACAAAGCCCGTTTTATGTTCTTCCGGGAAGTTAATATTCGGTTCGGAATTCGGTGCATTATGTGTTACTCCCAAAGACTTGTATAAGAGTGATTTTGTACCTCCCATCGTATTCTCGCATTTGGATATTTATCTAAATAACACATCCCGCCGGCAAGAAGTGTTCAATAGTAAAGAAATACAATCCTTAAAGGCAGACGAACGGAACTTCACCATTACATTCGCCGCTCTGGATTACGTAAACTCTCCGGCCATAAAATATGCATACCGCATTCAGGGATTGAATGACCAGTGGATTGAATTGGGAAACAGTCATTCAGCCAGTCTGGTAAATATACCGGCAGGCGATTATCTGTTTCAGGTAAAATCGACTAACGGGGATGGAGTATGGGTAGATAACGTAACTTCTTTACCCATACATATCGAACCCACCTTTTTCGAAACAATCTGGGCGATATTGCTCTACATTGTCATAGGTATTGCTGTACTGCTCATCGTAATATATATCGTAATCCGCATCACTAATTTACAGCGCAGAGTAGATTTCGAACAACAGCTTTCCAATCTGAAGCTACGTTTTTTCACTAATATTTCTCACGAGCTTCGCACTCCACTTACACTGATAGCCAGTCCGATAGATGAAGTCATCAGTAATGAGAAACTATCCGACGCAGGTGTGGAGAACATGCAGGTTGCCAAAAGAAATACAGACAGGATGCTACGGCTAATCAATCAGATACTGGATTTTCGTAAGATACAGAATGATAAGATGAAAGTGATGGTAGAACAGTTGGATGTGATTCCTTTGATAATGAAAATCTATGAGAATTTCACTTCCATGGCCCACAAACGACATATAGAATTCCAGTTACACTGCAATCTCAATTCTTTCGTGATGTACACAGATGTGGATAAACTGGAGAAGATTCTCTTTAATCTGTTATCCAATGCATTCAAATATACATCCAATGAGAAAAGGATAATCTTATCCGTAACCGGCGAAAAGGATCACCTGTACTTACAGGTAAAAGATGAAGGACGTGGTATCAATGCCCAAAAGCTCAATCAACTGTTCACTCGTTTTGAAACTTTAGACGAGGCTGATCCGAACCTCTCGACAGGCATTGGACTGTCTCTGGTGAAAGAATTGCTGAACCTGCTGCATGGCACCATAAAAGTAGACAGTAAATTAGGCGAAGGCAGTACCTTTTCCGTCAGGTTGCCAGGAAACTATGAGACCTTCAGTGCAGACAGCAATGTAGAATTTATCCTGAATGACAGTGAGAATTCTGAATTGCAGAGAGAGAATGACGGAAACCTCATGGAAGATGAAGATAAAGAAACCCGGATTCTGATTATTGAAGATAATGAAGAACTACGTCATTTTATATGCAATGTGCTAAGCAAAGATTATGTGGTTTTTGAAGCGGAAAATGGGAAGCAAGGACTAGATAAAGCCCTGGCTGAAATGCCGGATATCGTCATCAGTGATATTATGATGCCCGAAATGGATGGAATAGAGTTCCTGAAAAGAGTAAAAGCAAACAGCAATATCTGTCATATCCCCGTTATTCTATTATCAGCCAAGTCTTCATTAAGCGATCAGATTCAGGGATTGGAGTATGGTGCGGACGAATATATTACCAAACCTTTCAGTTCCACCTATCTGAAAGCGAAAGTAGACTCCCTGCTCAAGCAGCGGCAAATGCTATATGATTATTACACCTCCAAAATAAAGAGAGAAAAAATAACGAATATAACAGACCAGATAGAATCTACCACTCCCCAGGTGACTCATTTTGATGATGACTTTATCCGGAACATACTTCAGAGTGTAGAAGAAAACATTCATAATCCTGACTTCAAGATAGACGACCTGGCTGAAGCTATGGGAATGAGCCGTACTGTATTTTATCGGAAGATGAAATCTCTGATGGGAGTTTCACCTGTGGACTTCATGAAAAGTATGCGCATAAAACGGGCCGTTCAGTTATTGGAACAAAATCAATATACAGTTTCCGAAGTGGGATATATGAGTGGATTTGCAACTCCCCAGTATTTCAGCAAAGTGTTTAAAGAGACCATGAATTGTACTCCCAAAGAATATAAGTTGAAAAAACATGCTGATGAACTGAAATTGTAACGAATCGCACAGATATTATAAAACGGAGTTGAGAGGATGGCCTATATTTGCACTCTATATAATTTTCCAAAGAACTACTAAATTAGGAGATAACAATGATGAAACCTTTGTTTGTTATGCTGGCTGTACTGCCTTTTCTGTCGGCCTGCAACCAACCTGAATCACCAAATGCCGAACTGTTTCCGGCTGCCGGTGCAAAAAATGTAAATCCGGATACCCATCTGGTACTGACTTTCGCGGACACCCCCATAGTAGGTGACTCCGGAATGATACGCATTTATGATGCGATGTCACACCAGATAGTGGACAGCCTGGATCTGAGTATTCCTCCCGGACCTACCGAAAGTCGTACGTATGGACCGGAATGTGATTACACCAAGATACCTTACGAATATACACGCACCCACATGCCTACCAACAGGGATACCCGCCCTGGCACCCCTTCAGGTACGGCAGAGCCTACCCCACCCGATTACCAGCTGAACATCATCGGTGGATTTACAGATGCGTTTCATTTCCATCCCATCATCGTGCGCGATTCGACGGCAACCATCTATCTGCACAACAATATGCTCGACTATAACCATAGTTATTATGTCACCATAGACGAAGGTGTTCTGACTTTACCCGACCACAGTTTCCACGGTATCAGTAAAGAGCATAACTGGAGTTTCAAAACTAAAGACTCCGCTCCCACTTCTAAAGACACACTGATTGTAGATGCAACCGGACAAGGTGATTTCAACACCGTGCAAGGAGCACTCGACTTTATTCCCGATTTCAGTCAGAAACAAACCGTAATTCTGATACAAGCCGGCGACTACGAAGAACTGGTATATGCCCGGAACAAAACAAATGTAAAGATTAAAGGTGCAGGAATGGAGCGGACCCGGGTACACTATGCCAATAACGAAGTTTTCAATCCTCATCCCCTGACAGTGAAAACCAACGAATGGCCGGGCACATTCCCGTCCAGAAGAGCCGCTTTCATGCTGGATAATTGCAGCGACATCCAGCTGGAAGACCTGACCATAGCTACCGATCTGCATGGACAAGCTGAAGGTCTGCTGCTGAACGGTGAACGTATTGCCCTCTACAGTGTACACATCATCGGTTCCGGAGATGCATTGCAAGCAAACGGAACAATCTATATGGAGTCGTGTGAACTGGACGGAGGTGGTGACACCATCCTGGGACGTGGCAGTCTGTTTGCCTACCGCAGTAACTTCCGCAACAACGGAGGCCCATTCTCCTGGGTAAGAAACACAGCGGGAAATCATGGTGATATCTTTGTAGAATGTACTTTTGCCGCCCCCGACGGGAAGAAGGCCGACTACGGACGCACCAAGAGTAATCACGGAACCGCTTACCCGGACGCAGAGTTTGTGGTAATCAACTGTAAGGTGAAAAACATTATCCCACAAGGGTGGAGTGCTATTGGTGAGAAAAGTTCCCGGATGTATGAGTTCAACACTTGCGATATGGAAACAGGCAAACCGGTGGATGTATCACAACGCCATGCTTATTCACGCCAACTGGATGCGCAAAAAGACGCAGCCCTCATTGCGGATTATATGAATCCGGCGTTTGTATTGAAAGGATGGAAGCCTTTCAGTTATTTGAAATAGCGAGCGCATCGCGCAATAGTAAGGCAGAAGCCTTCTCTAAAAGACAAAAAACTGGATAAAAAGAATGAAAGCTCTGAATAATCAGAGCTTTCATTCTTTTAGTGGAGCTGGAGGGAATCGAACCCTCGTCCAAACGAGGAAATCATAAGCTTTCTA
>ERZ1673697.89-NODE-89-length-136227-cov-16.791022_pt1 | contig 136227 bp, 103 predicted proteins | sample MGYA00580227_ERZ1673697 | MGnify/ENA primary metagenome ERZ1673697 (study PRJEB41218, sample SAMN15661759) | gut metagenome | host: Homo sapiens | place: Canada: London | collected 2015-08-20/2019-03-30 | study: EMG produced TPA metagenomics assembly of...
CCATATCGAAAGATGTGGGGGCTTTTTGTATTTACACCATTTTGAAAACTATCCCAATTCTCCTCTTCTATAGATAATGCATTCTGCTATTTGCATGTAAGCTGCATAGTTATAAGAGAAAAATAAACGTTGTATTTCCTTTGTAATACTTCCTGTTCATACCCCTGAATTAATGATTAAAACTACTTAAAATCAAGGAATTATATTCATTCTTTGTTTCGATATTCAGTGTTTTATTCGTACCTTTACTTCGTATTAAAAGGTACTATAATACCTTTAATCAGTGAACAATTATTTTTTCTTTAAAAGAAACTTCGATTTTAGTAAAACAAAAAACAGCAGATAGCTGTTGTTATTATAGAATTGAAAACGACATGAGAACAACTGTAAAGACATTTTTGGTATTTGTGCTACTGACATTGGTATATAGTCTAAGTAGCAGCGCCGTCAACTTTACGGGGACGGTCGATAAAGAAGCAGCCGCTTGCAAAGTAAGTGCTTCTTCTTCATCGCTGAGAAATGTCTCTTCGGATAATGTCGTTAACGATACAAGAAGCCTGTTTACTAATACCAAGTTCATGTGGTCTACTGATGTGGAACTTGGCAACAAACCTATCTCTGAAAGATATTCTTTTAATTCCCAGCGTTTCCGTAGAGCTATGGAAACTTCTTTATTCCTTAAAGGGATTTTTCTAATCTTATCTCAGCATCAAAACCTGATGGTGCATGACCAGTCGAAACTATACTATTCGGATAAAGATCCGCATTATACTTCCTTTAGTAGTGAATACTACATTTATACCCTACGGCGGATTATAATTTAAATTTCCTACAAATTAGTTTTCCCTTTCCATCTTTCCCAAATGTGGCTGAAAGTTGGCGGTCTCTTACATCCCTAACTCTAGGGTGAGGTTATACGGGTGGTTACGGTATATTGATATCGTGAGGGGGAGAACTGTATCCATACGAATTATTCTAAAAAATCAATTTTAATACAAAACCATTTAAATTTTTCATCATGGAAACTATTCAAAAGAAATCCGCCTCTTTTAAAGGCATCAAGTCTGCCGGTTGGGTAATCGTAATTTGCTTTATCGTAGCCGTGCTTATTTTTCACTTTGTGTTGGGAAATCCCTCTAACTTCATGAACAATGACCCGAACAACCATCCGCTGCCCGGGAACTTCCTCGGTACTATTTACAAAGGTGGATTCATTGTTCCTGTTATCCAGACTCTTTTGCTGACCGTTATTGCATTGAGCATTGAACGTTACATTGCTATCGGTGCTGCTTTTGGTAAAGGTCCGTTGGCTAAGTTTGTTGCTAATATCAAGTCAGCCTTGTCTGCCGGTGATATGAAGAAAGCACAGGAAATCTGTGACAAACAACATGGTTCTGTTGCCAATGTAGTAAATGCTACTTTGAAAAAGTATGCTGAAATGGAAAATGAACCCAATCTGTCTAAAGACCAGAAGTTGCTTGCCATACAGAAGGAACTGGAAGAAGCCACTGCGCTGGAATTGCCGATGATGGAGCAGAACCTGCCTATTATCGGTACTATCACTACTCTGGGTACGTTGATGGGATTGCTCGGTACGGTTATCGGTATGATCCGTTCGTTCGCCGCTCTGGCTGCCGGAGGTTCTGCTGACTCAATGGCGTTGTCACAAGGTATCTCTGAGGCCTTGATTAATACGGCATTCGGTATCTTGACCGGAGCACTCGCCGTTATTTCCTATAACTATTATACCAATAAGATTGATAAGTTGACTTACAGCCTTGATGAGGTTGGATTCTCTATCGTACAGACTTTTGCCGCTACGCATAAATAAATGAGAGATTCTCAATTTTTAATTTAATAATCATGGGTAGAGCGAAGATAAAAAAGAAAAGTACGTTCATCGATATGACGGCGATGAGTGACGTGACTGTATTGCTGCTGACCTTCTTCATGCTGACGTCTACGTTCGTGAAGAAAGAACCGGTACAGGTTAGCACTCCGGCCTCTGTTTCCGAAATTAAGATTCCGGAAACAAATATCCTCCAGATATTGGTCGATCCGGACGGAAAGGTGTTTATGAGTCTGGACAAGCAGTCCGACTTACGTGACGTGCTGGAAGCAATGGGGCAAGAGTATGGGGTGACGTTCACTCCGGAGGAAACTAAGAAATTCACATTGGCATCTACTTTCGGAGTGCCGATGAAGAGTATGAAGAAGTACCTTGACTTGCCGCAAGACCAGCAAGACGCTGTGTTAAAGAATGAGGGGATACCTACTGACAGTATCGATAATCAGTTTAAAGCCTGGGTGCGCAATGCCCGTGCTACGAACAAAGATTTACGTATCGCCATCAAGGCGGATGCCAATACTCCTTATTCCGTAATCAAGAATGTGATGAACTCGCTTCAGGACCTCAGAGAGAATCGGTATAACCTGATTACTTCTTTGAAGACTACTTCTGAAGAATAACAGAAAGGAAACATTATGGCTGAAATACAAGAAAGCGGCAATAAGAAAGGTGGAAAGAGCAAACAAAAGAAAATGACTGTCAGGGTGGACTTTACACCAATGGTAGACATGAATATGTTGCTGATTACTTTCTTTATGCTTTGTACCTCACTGAGCAAGCCTCAGACGATGGAGATAAGCATGCCGAGTAACGATAAGGACATTACCGAAGAACAGCAGTCAAAAGTGAAGGCATCACAGGCTATCACCCTGCTGCTGGGTAGTGACGATAAAATGTATTATTACGAAGGAGAGCCTAACTATAAGGATTATACCTCGCTGAAGGAAACAACCTATAAGCCGGATGGTCTGCGGGCAATGCTCTTGCAACGTAATAGAACTGCTGTAAATGAAGTGAACGAACTGAAGCAGCAGAAACTGGACCTCAAGATATCAGAAGAAGAATTTTCGAAGAAACTCGCCGAGATAAAGAGCGGGAAAGATACGCCGACGGTGATAATCAAAGCCACCGATAATGCTTCGTACAAGAATCTGATTGATGCGCTCGATGAAATGCAGATATGTAATATAGGTAAGTATGTGATTACCGACATTGCCGAAGCCGACGAATTTCTAATAAAGAACTTCGATAGTAAAGGTGAACTGTCGCAGAACATTGCCGAATAATGTGTAACACCTAAAAAAGTAAGAATATGGCTAAAGTAGATTTAAGTTCTTCGGAATGGTGTGACCTTATATTCAACGGCAAGAACAAGGCATACGGTGCTTATAAGTTGAGGGAGACTTCTCCGAAACGTCATAATATCGCTGTGATATTGGTGATTGTCGTCGCATTGGTAGGGTTCAGCATTCCTACTTTGATAAAGATGGCTACACCGAAGCAGAAGGAAGTGATGACCGAAGTTACCACCCTGTCTCAACTGGAAGAACCGGAGATTAAACAGGAAGAGATGAAGAGAGTGGAGCCTGTTGCTCCCCCGCCTCCTGCTTTGAAGAGTTCTATCAAGTTCACCGCCCCGGTTATCAAGAAAGACGAAGAAGTGAGAGATGAGGATGAAATCAAGAGTCAGCACGAACTGACGCAGACTAAAGTGACTATCTCTATTGCCGACGTGAAGGGTAATGATGAAGAACATGGTAAGGACATTGCCGACCTGAAACAAGTGGTTACGCAAGCCGAGCCGGAACCTGAAAAGGTCTTCGATATGGTAGAGCAGATGCCTCAGTTCCCCGGTGGACAGGCAGAGATGATGCAGTTCATCAGCAAGAACATGAAATATCCGACTATTGCTCAGGAAAACGGAACGCAAGGACGTGTGACTTGTCAGTTTGTGGTGGGCGCCGATGGTCGTGTGCGCGATGTGAATGTGCTGAGAGGTGTAGACCCTTATCTGGACAAAGAAGCTGTCCGCGTGATAATGTCCATGCCTAAGTGGATTCCCGGCAAACAGAACGGTAAGGCTGTGTCGGTGAAGTATACAATACCGGTTGTGTTTAGGTTACAATAATATGTGTGTGTAATGAAAACGGTGAAACAACTTCAGCTTTTAGGTTTGGTGATGATGCTGGCTGCTATGTCGGCATGCCAGAGCAAGTCTAAGGACGGACTGACGGATACATACACTTCGGGCGTGATAGCGATTACTGCGGACGAAAGTTTCCAGCCTATCGTGCAGGAAGAAGTGGATGTGTTTGAAGGACTGTTTCCTTTGGCAGGAATTGTGCCCCGTTATGTGACGGAAGTGGAAGCCGTCAATCTATTGCTCAAGGACAGTCTGCGTTTGGCGATAACCAGTCGCAGGCTGACACCGGAGGAGATGAACTCTTTCAATAGCCGGAAGTTCTTTCCGCAGGAGATAAAGATTGCCACGGATGGATTAGCGTTGATTACCAACAAGAGTAATCCCGATACACTGATTACCGTGAATGAAATCCGTAACATCCTGACGGGAAAGACCACACAATGGAAAGACATCTATCCGGCATCCCGGTTGAAGAATATCAGTTTGGTATTCGATAACAAGAATTCCAGTACCGTACGTTTTGCGGTAGATTCCATTTGTAAGGGTGCTATGTTGTCGGACCAGGTAAAGGCGTTGAAGACCAACCGTGAGGTCATCGACTATGTGTCAAAGACTCCTGATGCTATCGGTATTATCGGCGTGAATTGGCTGAGCGACCGTAATGACAGCACAGGGCTTTCCTTTAGCAAAGAAGTGCGGGTGATGTCCGTCAGCGCTGCCGGCAAGGCGACACCGGAAAACAGTTTCAAACCCTATCAGGCATATTTGTTTTACGGTGATTATCCGTTGACACGCAGCATCTATGTCCTGTTGAACGATCCGCGGAGCGCTCTTCCGTGGGGATTTGCCTCTTTCCTCTCTTCCGACCGGGGACAGCGGATTATTTTAAAGTCGGGATTAGTGCCTGCTACCCAACCGGTGCGGGTGGTAAATATAAAAGATAAATAACTAAAATGAATGCTATTATGAAAACGATGTTAATTCTTAGTATGGGAGCATTGCTGTTGGCCGGCACTGTTTCTGCGCAAGCGCCTGTGAACGAATGGCAGGCTGGGGTAGATAAAATGAAAAGCCTGGTTCAGACCAATCCCGAACAAGCTTCTGAGGAAGCCGGTGCATTGCTGAAAGGGAAGAATAAAAAGAATGTGGACCTTGTGACTTCCATAGCCCACATTTATTTGAATGCCGGAAAGCTTACCGATGCTCAGGAGTATCTGGCAATGGCGAAGAAAGCCAATAATAAGGATCCGAAAGTGTCCGTACTGGAGGGAGACATAGCTCTTGCACAAAAGAATGTGGGGCAAGCCTGTCAGCTTTATGAACAGGCCATTTACTTCGACCCGAACTGTAAGGAGGCTTATCTGAAATATGCGCAGGCATACAAATCTGCCAGTCCTTCATTGGCCATCGAGAAGCTGGAACAACTGAAAGCTGTGGAGCCAGATTGTCTGGAAGCTGACAAGGAGTTGGCCGAAGTGTATTATTCCAGTAATCGGTTTGATAAAGCTGCTGCGATGTATGCGAAGTTCATCAATACGCCTCTTGCTACGGAAGATGACATGTTGAAGTATGCATTTGCCTTATTCCTGAACCATGACTTCGAGAAATCGCTGCAAATAGCCCGGAAAGGCTTGCAGGCGAACGCTCGTCATGCTGCATTCAACCGTCTTGCCATGTATAACAATACGGACCTGAAACGTTATGAAGATGCGGAGAAAGCTGCTGATGCTTTCTTCCATGCTTCGGACAATGCAGACTATTCTTATCTGGATTATCGTTACTACGGAGCCTTATTGACCGCGTTGAAGAAATACGATGAAGCCATTATAGAATATGGCAAGGCACTTGAGAAGGATAATACGCAGACCGATTTGTGGCGTGAAATCTCCGATGCCTATGAAATGAAGAACGATTATGCACAGGCTATTGCTTCTTATCAGAAGTATTATGATTCATTAGCCAAAGATAAAAAGACCCCTGAAACCTTATTCCAGTTGGGGCGTCTTTATTACGGACAGGGCACGTCTTCGGACACGCTCACCGTGCAGCCTGCCGACCGTATGGCGGCGTTGCAGTCTGCTGACTCTGTGTTCGCACTTGTTTCCGAACAAGCTCCCGATAGTTATCTGGGAGATATGTGGCGCGCCCGGACCAATTCTGCCATGGACCCCGAAACTACCGACGGGTTGGCGAAACCTTATTATGAAAAGGTGATGGAGGTGTTGCTGAGTAAAAACGATCCGAAGTATAATTCTCCGTTGATAGAGTGTTACAGCTATCTGGGCTACTACTATCTATTGAAGAGCGACTATCCTACTTCGAAGGAGTACTGGAATAAAATTCTGGCTATAGACCCCGCCAATGCTACTGCCAAAAAGGCGTTGGATGGCATCAAATAGCAACAATTTTAGTTGTTTGTCGTGTCGGGAGGAGTGGAGAGTGATTCTTAGCTCCTCTCTTTTTTTGCTTTTTTTTGAGGAAACGCTTGGAATATTAAAAAGTTTGCCTATATTTGCGGTGTACTAATGAACTAATACACTAAAGAACTAATAAATATCCAAGCTTATGCTACAAGTAGAAAACATTTCGTTCAGTTATCGTCGGGGCAAGAAAGAAGTCCTGCACGATTTTTCGCTTTCATTGGAGAAGGGTAGAGTATACGGGTTGCTGGGAAAGAATGGCGCCGGTAAGTCTACACTACTTTATCTGATGAGTGGTTTGCTCACCCCCAAGAGTGGGAAGGTGATGTATCATGACACTGATGTGCGTCGCAGGTTACCTATTACGTTACAGGATATGTTCCTGGTACCTGAGGAATTTGAACTTCCGTCCATATCCCTGGTTAGCTATGTGGAACTGAACAGTCAGTTCTATCCTCGTTTCAGCAAAGAAGATATGGTAAAGTACCTGCATTATTTTGAGATGGAGCAGGATTTGAATCTGGGAGCTTTATCTATGGGGCAGAAGAAAAAAGTATTCATGAGTTTTGCATTGGCTACCCATACTTCACTGTTGATTATGGACGAGCCTACCAATGGACTTGATATTCCGGGTAAGAGCCAGTTTCGTAAGTTTATAGCTTCCGGCATGTCGGATGACAGGACGATTATTATCTCTACTCACCAAGTGCGGGATATTGATAAGATATTGGATCATGTGGTGATTATGGATAACAGTCATGTGCTGCTTGATGAGTCTACTGCCAGCATTTGCAACAAGTTGCTTTTCCTTGAAAGTGACGATCATGAAATGGCGAAGTCAGCACTTTATACACTGCCTTCCGTGCAAGGAAACTTCTTGATGCTATCGAATACGGAAGACGAAGAATCGGAGATTAATCTTGAACTGCTGTTTGGTGCTACGCTTGCCGCACCAGAGAAGATGGCAGAAATGTTTCACCCTAAAAAGAATGAACAATGATACGCGATACCTTTTTTAGTGCACCCCGTTTTGTGAGCTTGTGCCGCAAAGAGATGGTGGAGAGTTGGAAAGCTAATCTGCTTAGGTTCGTAATGATGTACGGCATAATGGCGATTGCTTTTGTATGGAACGGATATTTTCAATATAATCATCCGGAAGGTCTTATCAATAGAGGAATAACCCAGGATCCTATCTGGACATTCGAACTGGGGGCTTTCGTTTGGGCACTCGTCATTATGGGACTTCTGAGCGCTTCGTTCATTATGGAACGCATGAAATCTAAAACGAACCGGATAGCAATGTTGATGACACCTGCTACGATGTTTGAAAAGTTCTTCTCCCGTTGGCTGGTATTTACTTTCGGTTTCCTTATCGTGTTTCTGATAGCTTTTAAATTGGCGGACTGGACACGTGTGGCGGTTTACATGGTTAGTTATCCTGAGTTGAAAGATATTATTGCCTCTACTCCGCTTTCCCATTTAGTAGGAAAAGGGCAATTCTGGACGGTTTTTGATGATTGCAATTATTTCATGTTAGGAGTAAGCGCTTATTTCTTTGCACAGTCCTTGTTTGTTCTGGGTAGTTCCATTTGGCCGAAGAATTCATTTGTGAAGACTTTCTCAGCCATTGTGGTAGTTGCTATCATTTATATAGCAATAGGATCGGTATTGGCAAAAATATTGTTTGAAGCGCGTGGTGTACGTGGAGTGAATCAGGATATATCTGATGAAGCTATGACACTTTGGACTACAATCATCTTCTTTGGTATGGCTATCTTCAACTGGGTAGTCGCTTATTTCCGCTTCAAAGAATCTGAAATCATTAACCGCTGGTAAGTATGAATTTTAAAGAAAGTAAAGCCATCTACCTGCAAATAGCAGACCGGATTTGTGACGAGGTACTTCTTGGTCAATATCAGGAAGAAGAACGTATACCGTCCGTCAGAGAATATGCGGCTGTGGTAGAGGTGAATGCCAATACGGTGATGCGTTCGTACGATTATTTGCAATCACAAGGGGTTATTTATAACAAGCGGGGCATTGGCTATTTTGTGTCTGCCGGTGCTCGCGAACAAATCCTTTCATTGCGGAAAGAGTATTTTCTGAAAGAAGAGGTGGATTACTTCTTCAAGCAGATGTACACACTCGGTATTTCGGCAAAAGATATGTCGGATATGTATCAGGAATATAGTAAGAAACAAAAATAAAGAAGAAGATTATGAAACGAACAACTTATATAATATTTGGAATGTTGCTTGCCGGATTGGTGGTGATGTGCGGCGGCATATTCTATACCTCCACACTGTTTACCGGTTGGGATGATATTTTTATGGATATCAATGGCGAGCAGAAGACTGTACAGTTGCCGGAATGTAAAGTGGTGCAGTTAGTAGCAGACAGAGATGTCATCACAGATGATAATGAAAGAAAAGAAATAAGGATGGTTGCATTCAATGAGATACCGCTGAACGTTCGTCAGGCGCAATCAGGCAACGGTACTTTCACTTATACTTCTGATATGGATAAGTATATGACGATGAACACGTCAGGAGATACATTACGTATCGTATTTAATTTTTCTAAAGAGAAGTTGGAAAAGAAATTCCAGGATATGGCTTGGCTGAATGTACGCTCCAAAGAGATGAAGATAGCTTTACCTGATAATGTTCAGGCACTGTCTGCAGGTCTTGTTGATCAGAAAATCAATGTTGAAGGCTTCAATCGGGATTCATTATCTCTTATGGTACGGGATTATGCAACAATAAACGATTGCTACTTTAAAGCCTTGACCGTTCAGGATGGTTCGTGGTTGTTCAATAGTGGAAAAGCGGATAACTTGCACTTACATTTGAATGGAATACGCTCGTGGAATGTGAATGCGTCGTCTTTCCATGTTGATACGGAATATCTGTATGCTCGTGGTAACCAAAGATGTACATTGGAGAAAGGTGAATGCCGCCAGGTGGTTTGGATGCCTCAATCAGATGGTGCTTCATTGAATATAAAATTAAAACAGGCTGCAAGAGTGGTAGTAAAATAACAGTAGGTATTATCAGGATACAAAAAAAGACCGTTGAAAAACGGTCTTTTTTATTTAGTTGCGGAGATCCGACTCGAACGAATGACCTTTGGGTTATGAGCCCAACGAGCTACCAACTGCTCCACTCCGCGATGTTTTGTGGGTGCAAAGGTACGGCTTTTTATGAAACTAACAAATAAAATCCATCTTTTTTTCTTTAAAAAATGTGATGTTGTTTCTAAACTATTGATAAGTAACATGATAGTGTATGCTTTTTTTTTCTTCCCTTCCTATGACGGAATGTTAATAAAACACATGATTTCTTGTGTGGTATGCAGAAAAGTTTTACTTTTGCTCAAATTATTAAGCAATGTGCAATAATTAATAAATATATGGCCGTATCGAAGACAAAAGCTAAATTAGTGGATGTTGCCCGTCAGCTATTTGCAAAGATGGGTGTTGAGAATACCACGATGAATGATATCGCCCTTGCTTCTAAAAAAGGTAGAAGAACACTCTATACCTATTTTAAAAGTAAGGAAGAGATCTATACGGCTGTTGTCGAGTCGGAGCTGGAGATACTTTTGGATGTAATGAAACGGGTGGCGGAGAAAGATATCTCGCCCGACCAGAAGATTATCGAAATGATTTATACCCGTTTGGATGCTGTGAAGGAGGTGGTATACCGGAATGGAACGCTTCGTGCTACCTTCTTCCGCGATATATGGCGCGTAGAGAAGGTACGCAAGCGTTTTGATGCCAAAGAACTACAGCTTTTCAAGGATGTTCTTTGTGAGGGTGTGGAGAAAGGGGTATTTCAGGTTGACGATATTGACATGACTGCCGAATTGGTACACTATTGCGTGAAAGGTATCGAGGTACCTTATATACGCGGACACATAGGCGCTAAACTGACAGATGAAGAACGCGACAAGTACGTGGTCAACATCGTGTTCGGAGCGTTGCATAGAAAAGAAAACTTTAATCAATAATTAAAAAAGTATGGGATTATTAGATGGTAAAACAGCTATTGTAACCGGTGCTGCACGCGGCATTGGTAAGGCTATCGCTTTAAAGTTCGCTTCTGAAGGAGCAAATATTGCATTCACTGACCTGGTAATTGACGAGAATGCAGAGAATACGGCAAAAGAAATTGAAGCAATGGGCGTGAAAGCTAAAGGTTATGCTTCAAACGCTGCCAGCTTCGAAGATACTGCGAAGGTAGTAGAAGCCATTCATGCAGATTTCGGCCGCATTGATATTCTGGTAAACAATGCAGGTATCACTCGTGATGGTTTGATGATGCGTATGAGCGAGCAACAATGGGATATGGTTATCAACGTTAACCTGAAATCTGCTTTCAACTTTATTCATGCTTGTACTCCGATCATGATGCGTCAGAAAGCAGGTAGTATTATCAATATGGCTTCCGTGGTTGGTGTTCATGGCAATGCCGGACAGGCTAACTATGCAGCTTCCAAGGCAGGTATGATTGCTTTGGCTAAATCTATTGCTCAGGAACTCGGTTCTCGTGGCATCCGTGCCAACGCTATTGCTCCGGGCTTTATCCTGACCGATATGACTGCTGCGCTGTCTGACGAAGTAAGGGCTGAATGGGCAAAGAAAATTCCTTTGCGTCGTGGCGGTACTCCCGAAGACGTGGCAAACATTGCTACCTTCCTGGCTTCTGATATGTCTTCTTATGTATCAGGACAGGTGATTCAGGTAGATGGTGGTATGAATATGTAAGAAAGAGTATGACTGTCGTATACGAGGACAATCATATTATTATAGTCAACAAGACCGCTTCCGAGATCGTTCAGGGAGACAAAACGGGAGATACGCCGCTTTCGGAAATCGTAAAGCAGTATCTGAAGGAGAAATACCAGAAACCCGGAAATGTCTTCATCGGTGTTACCCACCGGCTGGACCGCCCCGTGAGCGGTCTTGTTGTGTTTGCCAAAACCAGCAAGGCGTTGTCCCGCCTCAATGAAATGTTCAAGAACAGTGAGGTGAAGAAGACCTACTGGGCTATAGTGAAGGATGCTCCGAAGGAACCAGAAGGGGAATTGGTGAACTATCTGGTGCGCAATGAGAAGCAGAATAAGAGTTATGCTTATGATAAGGAGGTGCCGAAAAGTAAAAAAGCCATCCTGAATTATCGCATGATAGGTAAGTCAGAGAATTATTTCCTGCTGGAAGTGGATTTGAAAACCGGACGGCACCATCAGATACGTTGTCAGTTGGCAAAGATGGGGTGTCCTATCAAGGGGGACTTGAAATATGGTTCCGCACGCTCCAATCCGGATGGAAGTATCTGCCTGCATGCACGGTCTATCAGTTTCGTGCATCCGGTGTCAAAAGAGACAATAGAGGTAGAAGCACCTGTGCCGGAGACGAATCTTTGGCAAGGATTTCGAATGATATAGGTAAAACGTGTGTCACACTATATCCTTTTATCTTTTCTCATCTACATCTGCTTGTTGAGATGCCCATGTGGTTATAATCCATATGGGCATCTTTATTTATTAATATGCTGATAATTAAAGTGCTGCGTTTACCGACGATTTACCACATGATGTAAAAGCATTTACCGCCGTATGTAACGACCTTTACCCCTTATTGTAACGCTCTTTACCTCGGTATGTAACGGCCTTTACCTCGGTGTGTAAATGGAGTTACTATTTGGGGTAAAAAGCATTCCCCCGTAGGGTAACGGAAGTTATACTGCAAGGTGACTCGTGCTTAAGTACGGATGAAATTGTAGTATCTTGCCAAAAAATGGTAGGTTTCTGTAATTCTTTGGCTCGTCTGAAAACATTCAATAGTTTCGCTGGCAGAAACAAGAATATTGAATGTACTATGAACCGAAACAGAATTTTGCTACTCTTGCTATTTGTATTGGCACTTTTTTCCAATGCGAAGCAAATAGTTGCTCAGACAGCTATAGCAATGAACTATCGTAACAATTTGTATCCATTGCAACGTAAGCCCTATGTAGAATTGCCTATTGGCAGTATTAAACCTTCCGGTTGGCTGAAGGAAATGCTTATCCGGCAGCGTAACGGTATGTCTTCTTCATTAGATATACTCTATCCGAAAGTGATGGGTGCACGTAATGGTTGGCTTGGAGGAGATGGGGACCAGTGGGAACGTGGTCCGTATTGGATTGATGGTCTGTTGCCATTAGCTTATATTCTGGATGATGATTCGTTGAAACAAAAGGTTCAACCTTGGATTGAATGGGCGCTTGCCAGTCAGCGTGAAGACGGATTTTTCGGACCTTCCCGTAATTATGAACCGGAAGAGGGATTGCAGCGTAATAATTCTGAAGATTGGTGGCCTCGGATGGTGGTATTGAAGATTATGAAGCAGTATTATTCTGCCACCAAAGATGGGAGAGTACTTACGTTCCTTACCAATTATTTCCGTTATCAGCTCCATACCTTGCCTCATACCCCTTTGGGTAACTGGACTTTCTGGGCTGAATATCGTGTATGCGACAATCTGCAAGTAGTATATTGGCTTTATAATATTACCGGTGAATCTTTTTTGCTTGATCTTGGTAAGCTGTTACATCAGCAAAGCTATAATTATGTAGATATGTTTTGGAATCGCGACGATTTGACCCGCATTAATACCATTCATGGTGTGAATTTGGCACAAGGTATTAAGGAACCGGTGATTTACTATCAGCAAGAACCTGATTCACTCTATATTTGCGCAGTAAAGAAGGCTTTTGCTGATATCCGCAAATATCACGGCCAACCGCAAGGTATGTATGGTGCTGATGAGGCGCTTCATGGAAACAAACCCACTCAAGGGGCTGAGCTATGTTCTATTGTGGAGTTAATGTACTCTCTTGAAAGCATGCTTGAGATAACTGGAGATATCCAGTTTGCTGATCATTTAGAAAAGTTGGCGTTTAATGCTCTTCCCACCCAAATATCTGATGATTTTATGACTCGCCAATATTTCCAACAGCCCAATCAGGTTATGCTGACCCGGCACATGCATAATTTTGATATCAACCATGGTGAAACGGATATTGTTTTCGGATTTCTTTCCGGTTATCCGTGTTGTACTTCCAATCTTCACCAAGGCTGGCCCAAATTTACGCAAAACTTGTGGTATGCTACTGCTGATAATGGACTGGCGGCATTGGTTTATGCTCCTTCCGAAGCTATAGTGAGTGTAGCCGACGGTATTCCTGTGAAAGTAACGGAAAGAACTCACTACCCTATGAACCATACAGTTTCTTTTGATTTGGAGTTTCCGGATGTACAAGTACAATCGGCTTCTTTTCCTTTTCATCTTCGCATACCTTCCTGGTGCACACAAGCTGAAATCAGAATAAATGGTGTGCTTTATAGAAAAGTGGCTGGAAATACTATTGAAATCATAAAACGGGAATGGAAGGATGGAGATTCTTTGGAGTTGACTCTGCCTATGCGGGTGCAAACTTCTGAATGGTATGAAAATTCAGTTGCGATAGAAAGGGGACCTCTTGTATATGCACTGAAAATTGGAGAGAAATGGGTGAAGAAACCTGTAAAAGATAATCCGGCTAAATACGGTGATTGTTATTATGAAGTATTGCCAACCACCCAATGGAATTATGGGCTTGTAGATTTTACCGGAAAACCAATGGAGGAAGTCTTTACCGTAATTGAACATACTGATAAGATGGAAACCGACTTCCCTTGGAGTCAGGAGAATGCTCCAGTTGAGATAAAGGTAAAAGCTAAGAGAATTCCATCTTGGCAGTTGTATAATGAAATGGCAGGTCCCCAACCCTATAGCCGTATGATTTATGGAATGGATAACGACGGATTGCCGGAAGAAGATATAACATTGATTCCTTACGGATGTACCACTCTGCGTATTACGGAGTTCCCGGTACTTCGCAGAATGCAATAGGCTGAAAACAGAATATTACTATCTTGCCAATTGATGGTAATATTCTGTCGGAATCATTTCAGTCCTGAAATAAGTGTCTATATTTGCTTTTGCCTAAATGGGCAGTTATATGGCATTTGCTAATAGAATCCAAGAAAATAATATCGATATAGTTTAATTGGGATTACAATCAGTTTAACTTTAAATTTAGTGAGTAATGAATGAAAAGCATTTGATTAACAACCTATTAATTATTATCTAAACATGAAAAAGCATCAATTAACTTTCTTAATAGGCTTTTGCCTCCTGCTCTTTGCATCGTGTCGCAAAGATGAGCTATTGCCTGACTTTATTTATGAAATGACGGTTTCTAAGGAGACATTGAACGTGATTCCCGAAGGTGCGGATGAAGAGATTGAAGTGCAATCCAACTATGATTGGACTGCAAAAAGTAATGCTGATTGGTGTAAACTATCAGTTCAAAGCGGTTCTGAAGGAAAGTCTTCTTTCGTGATTAAAGTGGAGAAAAACGAAAGAATAGAAGAGCGTGTGGCAGAGGTTACCGTTACGGCAGGTTCTGTGGTACGTACAATTAAAGTGGTTCAGCTCAATCCGGATGGCTTCGAGATTATAGATTTGCCGGATGCTGTAACTGTGGACGGACTTGAGAGTGTGCTGGAGCTTCAAGTGAAGACAAACTTGCAGTTGGAAGCAATCTCTCCCGATGGCTGGGCAATTTTGCTGAATAATAATATTGTTTCAGGAAATCCTCCTAAGGTTACTGTTATCCGTATTATGCTTAAAGATAATACGACCGGTGCTCCTCGCTCTACAATCGTAAAAATAAATGGTAAGGATTTGCCGGACAGCTATGCCAAAACTTTTGAGGTAACACAGAATGTAGCTCCGGAAGCAAATAAGAACGATCAGCGGGTAGTTGGCACTTGGCTTGTAACCAAAGCGATGAACGGAGCGGCAAGTGAACTCTCTCTGCTTGGTACTACTATGAAATTTGAGGCAGAAGGCATTTATTCCGAAGCTTTGGCTTCCGGGCAGAAAAATACTGGTACATGGGAAGTGAGAGGAGAGCGTTTAGCTATTTATTATCCTGAAGGCAGGCGCTATATCTATCTGGAAGATACTTCTGATGGCCTTAGCGGCACGATGACTACTACCGATATTCATTCGGAGATACTCTATCAAACTCATTTATCAGCGTATAGTGGGGACGGCTTTGGCGTTAGTATAGTTGATCTGACGAATACTAAGTTGACTTATATGATGGTTATTAATGGCGATCTGAGTAACATCACCGAATCGGGGGTATGTCTCAGTCAAAACGAAAATCCCACTGTGGCAGATAAAAAGTATGTATCTAAGGGGGGAGCCGTTAGTGTAGGCGAGATTTCCAGATTACTTTCGGGAAATGTTTACCATATCCGTGGATATCGTGTGGAAGGTTCTCAAACAATTTACACTTCGGACATGCGGATTGAAATGCCGGTAGAGGATATTGATGGGAATAGCTACAGAATAGTAAAGATTGGCCAGCAATATTGGTTGGCGGAGAATCTGAAAGTTACCAGATACAATGATGGTACTCCGGTGCTGTATTGTGATAAAGACCATGCAGATGACTGGGTAGGAGCAGGAGACTCTAAGCAAGGAGCGTATAGCTGGATTTTTGGTGAGGCGCCGGATTGGGTTTGGAGTGAGGATAACTTCAATAACGGAGTTACAGACCGGCAGGCTAAAGCTTATGGAGCTATTTATAATTGGCATGCAGTGGTTGACAAACGCAAATTGGCGCCCGAAGGTTGGCATATACCTTCAAAAGATGAGTTCATCACTTTGTTAGGTTCGATAGGAGCCAGTACGGAAGATTTCCCCAGTGGAGATATGAATTATATGAATGGTTTGCTGGCTCATGACCATTATCAGAACATAACCGGTTGGACAGGTTGGGCTGTTTCCGGTCGTGCTACGGATGGCAGCTGGAAATCTTGGAACTCACTCTCGGCACGTGAAACAACTTGGTGGTCGTCCGACATATCAGAAGGCGGATATCCCTGGTTGATTTACCATCGTAGAGGAGATACCGGTGATAGCGGAATATCGTGGACTTACCAGGGTGAGGGCTGGACAGTACGTTGTGTTCGTGATGCAGCGGAGTGACAGGTTGAATTTTCATAGAAATATAAATAAAGAAGAAAAGATATGACTAAGACTGTTAGTTTATTCAGTATATTTTTTGTTGTGCTCATGGTGTGTGCAACAACATTGTTCGGGCAATCCGGCAATGAAGTCACCGTAACGGGAAAAGTGATAGACGATAAGGGGGAAACGATAATAGGTGCAACCATTCTTGTCAAAGGAACTACGACGGGAGTAATTACGGATATAGATGGGAATTATTCTATAAAAGTTCCGGGAGCAAGTAGTGTACTGTTATTTTCCTATGTGGGGCTTACTCCTGTAACGGAAGTGGTTGGTGATCGGAGAGTGATAAACGTGAAGATGTCTTCTGCCTCCGAAGTGCTGGAAGAAATAGTGGTGACTGCATTAGGTATTAAGAAGGAGAAGAAGAAATTGGGTTATGCCGTACAGGATTTGGTAGCACCGGGGCTGACTAAAATGCCGGCGGCTAACACAGCTTCTAATCTGACGGGTAAAATTGCAGGATTGAAAGTTTCTAATTCGCCTAATCTTTTTGATACTCCTGCTTTGTTGCTGCGCGGTGTTGCTCCGGTAGTTGTAATTGATGGGGTGCCCGTAGAGAGTGCCACCTTCTGGGAAGTTGCCCCTGAGGATATCGAAAGTATGTCTGTACTGAAGGGGCCTGCTGCTGCCGTACTCTATGGCCAGATGGGGCAAAACGGTGTCATTCAGATTACTACCAAGAAAGCGAAAGAAGGTGTCCGGATTTCTGTAAACTCTTCTACCGGATTTGATACTGGTATGATTGCCAATCCTTCTTATCAGAAGAAGTATGGTACAGGTTATAAAGGTCAATACCGTGTAGGCAATTCTACCGACGAATTTTGGGGAGCCTGGGGACCCGAACTGGATGGGCGATTATTGGCTCAGTGGAATAGCCCGTATGATGAAAATGGAAAACGAATAGCTATTCCATGGATACCACGTGGTAAAGATAACTTGGATAATATGTTGCGTACAGGAGTTGTAACCAACAATAATGTGAGCGTAGAGACTAAATCGCAGAAAGGGGATTTCCGTATTTCTTTGAGTCAGATGCACCAGAAAGGAGTATTTGAGAATACCAGTCTGGATAGTTATACTGTAAATATGAGTGGTGGTATACAGTTCTCGGATAAGCTGCGTTTTGATGCGAACATCAATTACAATAAGATGGATTCTCCGAATTTTCCTTCTGTGGGTTATGGCCGTAATAGCCCTATTTATTCTATGATTCTTTGGGCAGGTGCCAATGTCGATGTCAGGGACTTGAAAGATTATTGGGCATCCGGACTTGAGGGATTACAGCAACGTAACTTCGATGTTGCAGATGGCTATGAAAATGGTTCGTATGACTATAATAATCCTTATTTTATTCTTTATGAGAATTTACATGGTTATCACAAAAACACCTCTTATGGCAGTGCTTCTTTAAAGTATGATGTGACTAAAGAACTGAACATAACTTTGCGTACCGGAGTCAATATGAATGAACTTATGGAAGATTACAGGACAGCACAGTCGACGGCTTATGCAAGAAACGGTAATTATTCTCAAACCTATTATACTGATTTTCAAATATTGACTGACTTGATGGCAAAATATGACAAGAAAATTGGAGCATTCGATATAGGTGCTATGTTAGGTTTTAATGCTCGTCAATACAACGACCGTGGTCATAAAGCTGCTACGGATGGACTGGCCGTTCCAGGTATTTACACTCTTGAAAATACATTGAAACCGACAAAACCAAGCAGTTATAAGCGTGAATTGGCGGAATATGCTGTATATGGTTATCTTGATTTAGGTTGGAAGAACTATATTCTTTTAAACTTGACGGCGCGTAATCAGTGGTCGTCAACTATTCCCACCTTTGGTAAGAACAGTTATCTGTATCCTTCTGCACAGTTGTCGACTATTGTGTCCGAATATGTGAAGTTGCCTGAATTTATCAGCTATCTGAAGTTAAGAGGCTCTTATGCACGGGTAGGCAGTGCTTTCTCTCCTTACTATTTCGCTTCGGTCTATACACAGACGCAATCCTGGAATGATAATATCGGATTGACTTCTCCGTCAAGTCTTTATTCAAAAGATATTAAACCGTCATACAGCACTGGATATGAAGTTGGTGGTGAACTTCGTCTGTTCAATAATCGTTTGGCGTTCGATGCCACGTATTTCTATTTTATTGATGGACCGCAAACTTACTCCCAACCTATTTCGGAGGCTTCCGGATGGAAATCTTATATATTGAATGGCTTGAAGACTCTGCGTAAGGGATGGGAGCTTTCGATAACGGCTTCACCCTTTAAAAATCCGAAAGGGTTTAGTTGGGATGCCATCCTGAACTTGTCTTCTTACCGGCAGTATTTGAAGGAACTTCCTGAAGGCCAAACAAAATTTGGTGAGCTGAAAGTAGGTGATCGTATGGATGCCATCTATGGTACAGCCATGATGTATGCTCCGGAAGGTAATGAATATGCCGGACAAGTGATTATTGGTGCGAACGGACAAATTCAGAAAGATGACATCAAACAAAAGTTAGGTTATTCGAATAATGATCTGATGGTTGGTTTTACGAATACTATGTCTTATGATAAGCTTACATTGAATTTCTCTTTTGATGCTTGTATTGGTGGTAAAATCTTGAGCCAATATAACAGATATATGTGGGCTGGAGGTCGCTCTTTGGATATTGATGATCAGGCTCGTAAAGACTGGTATGCAGGTAAAGACTACCAAGCTCAAGGTGTCAATGTAATTTCCGGAACATTGGAACGTGATGGAGATGGAAACATAATCAGTGATACCCGTCAGTTTGCTCCGAATACAAAGACTACCAATTATTTTGACTATATACAAAATTCTAAGGGATATTATGGTATTGATGAATGTGTGCTTGTTGACCGCTCATTCTTGAAGTTCCGCGAAGTCTCGCTGACCTATGATCTCAGTTCGCTTCTGAGAAATACTTTTATAAAGGGAGCCAACGTGTCTTTGGTAGCGAAGAACCTCTTTCTGATTACCAAGTCCGGTTTGGTTGACCCCGATCAATATAATGAAGGCACTACGTGGGATAACTTGCAAACTCCTTCATTCCGCAATGTCGGATTTAATGTGAACCTAACATTCTAAAAGTTGAATTTAAGTAAAGTGAGATATTATGAAAATAGTAAATAATAGATTAACGGCACTGGTGGCAGGTATCTTTCTGTTTTCCGCTTGCCAGTCTTTATCAGAATATGAAATGAATCCGAATTCACCGTCCGAAGGGCAAGTACCTCCGACACTGATTCTGACGAGTGTGATATCCAATACGCTGGGATCATACCGACCGATGGTAGGAACCTACAATGGATGGGCTCAATACGTTGCTTCAATATCTTCCCAGCAAGGAGACATCGCATTCCAGGGATATTTGGGAGGCGAAGCGGGATTTGATTGGTACTCAGTATTACGTGATGTACTTGCTATGGAGTTTGAAGGAGACCGGATTAATGCACCTGCCTATAGGGGAATAGCCAATTTCTTTAAAGCATATTGCTTGATGGATATGACTATGCAAATGGGCGACATACCAATGACTGATGCGCTGAAAGGTAAATCAGAAAATAATTTTACTCCTAAGTATGATGCGCAAAAAGATGTTTTCATGAACTGTCTGTCTCTTTTGGATGAAGCAAATACGATTTTGGGAGATGCGGTCATCAGGAAAGTGTCTGTTGGAAATGGCGATCTTATTTATGGGGGCAATGTAGCCGGATGGCAAAAAGCTGTTAATGCATTGCGGATTCGTATACTGATTAATCTTAGTAAGAAGATGGATGATGCGGATTTGAGAATAAAGGAGCAGTTTACCGAGATACTTGATAATCCTACGAAGTATCCGTTGTTCGCATCAAATGATGATAATATGACATTCAAGTGGTATGACATTGAGGGGAATCGTTACTTGTTGTTCTATCAGTTGGCTAATTCTGATTATTATCGGATAGGTAATACATATTATAATTTGATTAAGAAATATAATGATCCGCGCATTACTGTCATTGCCGAACGTACAAAAGCAGCGGTAGCGGCCAATCCTGATAATACAGATTTTGATGTTACGGAATATGGAGGCGTAGATTGTAATGATAGTTATGAGAATATTTATGCCAGCAGGGATGAGGCTTCTATTTATAGTAGGGAGCGTTATTGTACTCCTACCGGTGAGCCGATGATTTTGTTGGGGTATCCGGAGCTTTGCTTTAACATTGCAGAAGCCATTAATCGGGGGTGGATACAAGGAAATGCAGAAGATTATTATGAGAAAGGCATTCGTGCTTCTATGCAGTTTTACGACATCAGTGAGTCTGTGATTTCAGAATATCTTAATAGCTCGGTTGTTGCTTATGGAGGACAGTTGGAACAGATTCTCAATCAGAAGTATATTGCGTTCTTCAATAATTCCGGTTGGGAAGCATTTTATAATATCCGTCGCACAGGAATTCCGGCGTTGAACATTGGTGATAATATGAATAATCCGAGTGGAAAGATTCCTGTCAGATGGAGATATCCGCAGGCCGAGTATCAGACGAATGAAGCGAATGTTCAAGAAGCCATTAAAAGACAGTTTAATGGAACGGACGGGGTAGATGACTTGATGTGGATTCTTAAGTAAGGATGGATAGTATATCTTCCTCTCCTTGTCTTGACAGGGGGAGGAGGATATTTTAATAATGATTAATGATGCATGCAATGAGAAAGTGTATTCTGAGTTTGCTCTTGCTCTTTTCTTTTGGCTTGATGCTGGAAGCTCAACAGGTCGTTTCCAGAAATGACGCCCGGAAATATACGGCAGAAGAGCGACCGTGGGTTTGGTGGTTCTGGTTGGGAAATGTCGTGTCGGAAGATTTGATAGACCAACACTTGGCTACTTATTCGAAAGCCGGATATGGAGGGGTAGTTATCATTTCTACTTATGGAGTGAAGGGATATGAGGATAAGCAGATAGCTTATCGTAGTCCGGAATGGTACAAAATGATCCGTCATACTCTGAAAAAAGCCTCGCAATTAAATCTGAAAGTAGATATGGCTTTGTCGTCAGCATGGCCTTTCGGAGGAGCGCAGGTCATGAAAACAGATGGAGCCAAGTTTTTGAAAAGAGTAGATAGTTTTGAGGCGACTGGTAGTATAAACAGGAAATTGATAGAAGATACAGCCAACGAATACACTGTTTCTGTGTCAGCATTCTCTGATAAGGGAGCTTATCTTGATTTAACTTCCAGTGTAGATACCGGTGGAAATCTTGGTGCTTTGTTGCCCGAAGGAAAGTGGCGGGTTGAAGCTGTGATAGGAGGTTTTACCAACCAGATGGTGAAACGTTCCTCACCCGGTGGTGAAGGGCTTGTCATTGATAATTTCGACAAACAGGCTTTACTGAACTATCTCAAGGATTTTGAAAAGGATTTGGAAAGCATGAAGGGAGTTCGTGCATTATTCAATGATTCGTATGAAGTATATGGTGCTGATTATACATCAACTTTCATAACGGAATTTGAGAAGAGACGTGGTTATTCGCCCAAACCTTACTTCTCGCTTTTGCTGAAGAATGAAAAAAGTGAACTTGCAGAAAGGTTCCTTTGTGATTATCGTGCCACAATAGCCGACCTGATATTGGACAACTTTGTGAAAAATTGGACTGATTGGAGTAATAGCCATTCTTTTAAAACGATGGAACAAGCTCATGGTAGCCCTTCTAATCTATTGGATATGTATGCAGCGGTAGATATTCCCCAATGCGAATCTTTCGGACCCAGTTGTTTTGACATAGACAAAGTACGTGTTGATGAAGCTACGCGCAGAGAACCGTATAAGCGTCCTGACGTTCTACACATGAAGTTTGCCTCTTCTGCCGGTAACCTGATGGGACGCCCTTTGGTATCAAGTGAAACGGCTACCTGGCTGACCAATCATTTTCGTACGGCACTATCGCAAGTGAAACCTGAAGTAGATAAGCTGTTCCTTGCCGGTATCAATCATATCCATCTGATAAGTGCCACGAATACTCCTCTCAACTCTGTTTATCCGGGTTGGGTCTTTTATCCGGCACCTGATTTCGGACCACGTTCGTCGCTGATGAATTATATGCCCGATTTTAGCCTGTATATTTCCAGGGTACAGAATGTTTTGCAGCATTCCAAACCAGACAATGATGTGTTACTTTATTATCCGGTCTTTGACTATTTCAGTGAGATTAAAAAAGATCTTGGAGTACTTGCCATGATGGACCATATTCCTACTAAATGGGGAAGCGACTGGCCGTTTGCTGTCACGGCCCGTCAATTAAAGGCTTCCGGTTATCAATTCGATTATGTGTCTGATAAGTTATTGCAGAAGATGACCGTTCAGGATGGAAAAGCTAAAAGTGCGGGAGGCAGTCTTTATAAAGCGATTGTTATACCTGCATGTAAAAGGATGCCTATAGAAACCATGCGGAAACTTATGGAATTGGCTAAAAGTGGTGTTCCAGTGATTTTTGATAAAGAGATGCCGGGAGATGTTCCCGGACTCAACGAAGTGAGCCAGCGTTTGCAAACCTTGTTAGTGCAACGGGAAGCGATGACAACAATGCCTCAAGTATCGGTGGTGAACAATGTAGATTCTGTATTGCAAATCTTGTCTGTCCCCAAAACTGTTCTTCCTGCATGTGGTTTGGAGTATATTCGTAAAGAACTGGATGGAGGAAAGGTTTTTTTCATAGCTAATCAGAAGAGTGATTTCCAGCAAGGTGAAATTATATTGGATCGATTCTATCGCAATATAACAGCTTATAATCCTATATCCGGGCATTTTTCATCTTTGGCTTTGGCTGAACGAGAAGGTAAAAGTCTGGTAACTCTTCAATTGCAACCTGGACAATCTGTCATTCTGTTTGCTGATTGTGGTAAGAAGAGTCGTGTTCCTTATGATTATTTTAAGGGAACCGCCGTTCCTTTACAAGCTCACTGGACAATTGATTTTGAAAAAGGCCCGAATAGTCCGGCAAGCGTTTCAACTTCTGAATTGATTAGTTGGACAGAGTTGGGAGATAGTACCCATTGCTATTATAGTGGCGTGGGAATTTATAAAACGACCTTTGATCTTCCGGTCGGACTGGAAAAGGCCACCCGGATACGTCTAAAGTTCACGGATGTACGTGATATGGCAGAGGTGTTTGTTAATGGAAGATCCGTTGGAAAGACTTGGTCAGTCCCTTATCAAGTAGATTTTGATGCGAACCTACTCGGAAAAACGGGAAATAAATTAGAGATCAGGGTTCAGAACATTGCAACCAATCGCCTCATTGGGATGGATAGACATCAGGTGCAATGGCAAGAATGTTATGTCGCTGATCCGAAACGCCATTCATTTAATACAGCCGATTGGGAATTGGCACCTTCCGGATTGATTGGAACAATCGTTTTAATAGGTAATAGATAAAAATACTAACACGTGGCAATTCATGAAAAGCAGAGATTTGAAGAAACTGATACTGAAATGCGTATTGTCGGTTATGATGCTGAATTCTGTGCCCGGCTGGGCTCAGCAGCAGAAACTTTCTGATTATAGTGCAACGGAGCGCCCCTGGTTGTGGTGGTACTGGTTGGGAAGTGCAGTCGATAAAGAGGGGATAGACTGGCATTTGCAACAGTTTAAGGAATTGGGATATGGCGGAGCAAGCATTGCCGCTACCTATGGAGTAGAAGGATATGAATCAAAATATATTCCTTTTATGAGTCCCCGTTGGATAGAAATGATGAATTATACAGCGGAGCAATCCCGAAAATCGGGTATGCGGATAGATGCTTCGCTCACCTCGGCATGGCCCTTTGGCGGACCGAATGTGACATCTGATATGGCTGCACAATATTCTGTTGTGAACCGTTTGTTTACAGCTATGCCTGATGAGAACGTTGTAATGGATCTTTCTGCCCGGCAAAAGGGGAAGTTGCATGTTTTGAGTGCTTACTCCACTGATGGAGATTATTTGGATCTTACGTCAAAAGTTGGAACGGACGGAATTTTACGCTTTACATTTCCTGCGAAAAAATGGGATGTTTATGGCTTGTATTCAGTACCTACAGGGCAGATGACCAAACGTTCAGGACTGGGCGGTGAAGGACTTGTTATTGATCATTTCAATAAGATGGCTGTCGAAAAGTATCTGGAGCGTTTTGATTCATTGTTTTTGTCTTCTTCCGCTTTAAGGGCTACATTCAATGACTCTTATGAAGTATATGGGGCCGATTATTCTTCTGTGTTGCTTGATGAATTCAAAGCTCGTAGAGGATACGATTTGAGGAAATATCTTTATTTGCTCGATCCGGCAAATAAGAGTGATGCAGCTCGAAGGGTACTTTGTGATTATCGGGAGACTATCTCCGATTTATTATTGGATAACTTTGTTGACGTATGGCATCATTGGGCTGAAAGACATGGAGTGAAGACAGTGGAGCAGGCACATGGCTCTCCTGCTAACTGGCTCGATTTGTATGGGGCTTCTGATATTCCACAGACAGAGTCTTTCGGAGCAAGTCCTCTGCATATTAAGAATGTGCGTATCGACCCGCTTTATAATGAGAAGTCATTTGGGCGTCCTGATAAGATGTTGTTGAAGTTTGCCTCTTCCGCTTCGCATGTAATGGGCAAGCAACTCACTTCATCGGAAACCGCTACTTGGCTGGGTGATCATTTTAAGGTAGCTCTTTCACAGGCAAAACCTCAGATAGACGAATTGTTCGTAAGTGGAATAAATCATATAATGTTAACTTGTGGAGCTTATTCTCCTAAAGAAATTCCATTTCCCGGATGGCATTTTTATCCGGCTGCGGATTTCGGGCACACAACGGCTTTCAAAGAGGTGATGCCGGATTTTTCTCTATTTGTGGCACGTAGTCAACAATTGCTGCAAAATAGTCAACCGGATAATGATGTATTGCTTTATATGCCGATGCATGATCTATGGACCGAGTGTGACGATGAGGATGGGCGAAGTAAACTAATGATGTTTACCATCCATAACCCGGACAATTGGTTTTACAGGCAAGATGTAGGTGATATTGCCCGTACTCTGAAGCGGGAAGGTTTTGATTTCGATTACATCTCCGACAGACAGTTAGCCTTGTGTAAAAGCAGCGGTAAACAGGTGATAACTCTGGGACAGGCATCCTATAAAGCTATTGTCGTGCCTTGTTGCAAACGAATCCCGTTAGGGACTTTACAACAATTAGAGAAATTGGCTGCTTCCGGGGTCAATATCATCTTTGCCTATCGCATGCCTCGTGATATTCCGGGATACTACAATGTAGAGGTACAACGTTCCGAATTACTTTCTTTGTCTGCTAAATTGAAAACATATTCTAATGTGATAGTAGATGCTAATTATATTGAATCATTGAAACGAATAGGAATACCCAAAGAGGAGTTCGGAAAACACCAGCTTGAGTATATCCGTAAAAGGAATGAGAAGGGAACTTTTTATTTTGTGGCAAACCAAAGCAATGAATTTCAGGAAGGATGGATACAGCTGGGAAAGTCTGCTGATAGAGTAACTTTATTCAATCCTTTGACAGGCGAAAGCGGAGTGCCTAGGACAGATGGGCAGAGGCTCTTCTTGCAATTAAAACCGGGTCAATCCTGCTTTATAAAATTATATAGTGATGGGGAGTTGGTATCATGGGATTATAATGAAGTGATTGCTTCTTATCGTATAGGTGATACTTGGTCTGTTTCTTTCAAAGAAGGTGAACCTCAGTTGCCGGCATCTTATCATACTGAGGTGGTTAAAAGCTGGACGGAAGCTCCTGATACGTTGGCGCGTTATTTTAGCGGCACGGGTATTTATGAAACTAGTTTCAACTTGCCTTCTGTGCGTGCCGGGCATTACCAGCTCTCATTAGGAGATGTCCGGGAAGTTGCAAAAGTTTGGGTGAATGACGTATATGTGGGTTGTTCGTGGTCGGTTCCTTTCGAACTGAATATAGGAACAGGGATCCTGAAGAAGAAAAATAATAAACTTCGCATTGAAGTACGCAATTTGGACGCTAACCGAATGATTTGGTTAGATCAAAATAAAACTCCCTGGCAAACGTTCTTTATGGTAGATGTAGCTTATCGTAATTTTAGTGCTGCGCATTGGGAGAGTGTACCTTCTGGTCTATTAGGGCCTATAGAATTGAAATGTTGTAAATGAGAAAACAAAAGATAATGAACATGAAGAAACTGAAGATAGTATATTTACTGGCCTTTTTTTGTCTGATGCCGTTGAGTGTATTTGCGCAATATTTTAATGTGAAAGACTATGGAGCGCAGGGAAATAAAAAATTGTGTACCATTGCTATTCAGAAAGCGATTGACGCAGCTGCCAAAGCCGGTGGAGGACGAGTAATAGTTCCAGCGGGCGAGTATCTGAGCGGTCCTCTTTTTTTGCGAAGTAATATTGTTTTTGAGGTTTGTTCCGGTGCCACAATTTATTTTCATGATGATATTGCTGATACTCCGGTTATTATGGGGTCGTGGGAAGGGATTGAACGGAAAGTATATGCCTCTCTTCTTACTGGACACGATTTGGAAAATGTAACCATTACCGGGCGTGGACGGATAGACGGACAGGGAAAAGCCTGGTGGGATGCTTATTGGGAAACGGACAAGATACGTACGGAAAAGGGTATTCGGGAACGCGAGCCGGAAAATCCGGAGGGCTCTCCGTTGGAGTTTCCTCGTCCCCGTATGATTAATTTATACCGATGTACTAATGTACAGATATCTGATATCTCCATTACGAATTCTCCGGCCTGGACTATCCATCCGGTTTATTGCCGGAATGTGAATATTCAGGGTGTGTCTATAATACAGCCTTATGAATCGCCGAATACGGATGGAATAAATCCGGAATCCTGCAATGGAGTGCGCATTTCCAACTGCTATGTTGATTGTGGAGATGATTGTGTTACAATCAAATCCGGTTATAACGAACATGGGCGTAAAGTCGGTATACCTTGCGAAAATATAACAATCATGAATTGTACTTTTGCACATGGCAGGAGTGCGGTAGGTATTGGGAGTGAGATGTCAGGTGGGGTCCGGAACGTGACCGTGATGAATTGTGTCTTTAAGGGAACGCTTCGCGGGTTACGGGTAAAGACCGGACGAGGACGTGGTGGCATCGTAGAAAACTTGCTGGCAAATGGTATTGTCATGGAGAATCTTCGCGAAGGGATTTCCATAGATATGGGCTATGAAGGAACTACAGATAAAGTATTTCCAGTGACAGAGGAAACCCCCTTCTTTAAAAATATCCGTTATTCAAATATAACCGGTTGCAATATTGAACAGGCAATCAATATTGTAGGATTACAGGAAGCACCTCCTCAGGACATTCTTTTGGAGAATATCCGGCTGGAATGCAAGCAAGGTTTGGTCGCGAATCATGTGGAGCGGTTAACATTGCGAAATGTAGAATTGTTGTCTTCGGATGGAAAATCTCCTTTCTCTATAACCAATGGTGCAAGATTGGTATTGGATAATCTGTCTTCCGGTCAGTTGTCGAAAGAATATCCTATGCTTGATTTGAAGATGACAAGTGGAACGGTTCTGAAAGATTGTATTGTAACATTCCCCAATAAAGGGTGGTTTATGCAATTGACTGACTGTGAGGGAACCGAATACCTGAATAATTTATTGCATGATGCTTTGATAACTAAATAAGATAGAAAACTATGAGAAAGAATACATGGATATATCTGTTGGTGGCTTTGTTTTGTGTGTCTTGTTCTGTGGACAGAAGTAAAGATGAAAGTCTTTCTTTCCGGTTGATGCCGGCACTGGGTGACGCACCTTTGAGTAAACAGTTTCGTGTAAGTGTAAATGGTAAGGACGCAGTAGTTGAAAAGATGGAAAAGATTGATATTCCGATTCATTACGTGCAGATGGTTTATGACGGAACATCTCCGCTTCAAGTTAGTGTAAGGGTGGATAATCCGATTCAGAACTATACAGTCAGTCCTATGCGGAAAAACATCAAGGCCAATGTCAGCGGTAACCAACTATCGTTCGCAGTCGACTCGGCCGCTTACCTTTTGGTGAAGATTAATGATCTGGAAGACCTGTATTTACTTATTAATCCCAAAGTCGATTATCAGGCACAGGTAAGCGATAAGGAAATTGTCAATATTCTGAGCTTTGGAGTCGATTCTACGGGAACGAACAAAGAAACGGAAAAAATCCAGGCAGCCATTGATGAAGTCTCACGTAGAAAGGCAGTGCTGTATTTCCCAAAAGGGAAATACTATACGGGCGAGTTGTACATGCGTAGTGATATGACAGTTTTATTGGCAGATGATGCATTGATTATGGGGAGTACTGATCCGGCTGATTATCAGGATAAATCGTTGATACGTATGGATGGTGTATCTAATTTCCGTATGTTAGGTTATGGAACCATTGATGGTGCAGGTTGGGCAGGTCTTCGTAAGAATGGTGCACGCGAATTTCATTTGCTTTATGCATCCAATTGTAAAAATGTACTTTATGACGGAGTTGTTCTTCGTGATCCTACATTTTGGAATACACGTGTCTATCGTTCAAAGGAGTTTCATATGAAGAATCTGAAAGTACTGAATAATCGTCCCTATAAGAATTGGACCAATACGGACGGAGTGGATTTTGACTCTTCAACGGACTGTTCCTTGGTAAACGCAGTGATTCATGCCGGTGATGATAATGTTGTGGTGAAAGGACTGGATAGTGAACGGGAATACACTACGGAACGTATATTATTTGATCATATTTTAACTGTCAGTAACTCCGCAGCGGCTAAAATAGGTACGGAAACTTGCGTAGAACATTTCAAGGATATTGTATTCAGAAACATAGATGTTGTGAAGTGTAAACGTGGAATGGTGATTAATGGCTTTGACTCGACTCGTATTGAGAATGTGCGGTTTGAAAATATAACCATTGAGCGCTTTGATTTTAATGGAGCAGAAGCTCCCCGGTTAATTGATTTTGAGATAACGGATAAAAGTTGGAGAGAGTGTACGGGGAATTGTGTGATAGACGGAATTGAAGTTTCGAATGTCAGTGTATTGACCAGTCTGAATGGAGTTGATGCACAGATTTTGGGAAAGGACAATAGATATGGTATTAAAAATGTGACTATAAACAGATGTTCGGTTTTGGGTAAACCTATTACTTCGGCAGATGATATTCATTTATCGGTGAATCCGTTTGTACAAGAGATTGTTTTTACTACTGATTGATGATTAATACGATGAACTATGATAACTTGTAATAGTAAAATACTGTTTTGTCTCTTTTTTATAGAGAGCCTTATGACCGGTATATCGGCTCAGCAATTCAAATATCCGTTTCAGAATCCGAAATTGAGTACGGAGGAGCGGGTGAAAGATTTGGTCAGTCGGATGACACTTGATGAAAAGATTTCTCAGATGATGTATCAATCACCAGCCATAGAGCGTTTGGGGATACCATCTTATAATTGGTGGAACGAATGTTTGCATGGAGTGGCGCGTGCGGGGCAGGCAACTGTTTTTCCACAAGGGATTGGTATGGCAGCTGCTTTTGATGATGAATTGATGTTTAGGATTGCCGATGCGATTTCTGATGAGGCGAGAGCCAAACATCATGATTTTGTGCGGCAGGGTAAGCGGGGTATTTATCAAGGACTTACTTTTTGGACTCCCAATATTAATATATTTCGTGACCCACGCTGGGGAAGAGGGCAGGAGACTTATGGAGAAGACCCTTTTCTTTGTGGTAAACTGGCTTTGCAATTTGTGAAGGGATTACAGGGAAATGATGCCCGCTACTTGAAAACGGTAGCGACAATTAAGCACTTTGCCGTTCATAGCGGACCAGAACCCTTGAGACATGAGTTTGACGCTGAAACTTCGGAAAAGGATTTAATAGAAACATATTTACCGGCCTTTAAAGAAGTGGTGGAGAATACGAATGTAGAATCTGTAATGTGTGCTTACAATCGCTTTAGAGGAGAAGCCTGTTGCGGTAGTAGTGAACTGCTGCAGGAATATCTGCGTGAGAGGTGGGGCTTTAAGGGATATGTAGTATCCGATTGTGGGGCTATTCGTGATTTTTATACGGATCATAAAGTGTCGGCTGATGCTGCCGAGGCTTCTGCATTAGCAGTGAAAAGAGGGACTGACCTGAATTGCGGTGTAGCTTACCGGGGATTGCGGGAGGCTGTAGAGCGGAAGTTGATAACGGAATCGGAAATAGATCAATCTGTGATGAAGTTGTTTAGTGCACGGTTTAGGTTAGGAATGTTTGATCCGGTAGACATTGTTCCCTATGCCCAGATTCCGATGAATGTGGTAGATAGCGAAAAGAACCGGCAAATAGCTTTGGAAGCGGCTCATAAATCCATAGTTCTTCTGAAGAATGATGGAATACTGCCCTTAAAGAAGTCAGTAAAGAAGATTGCGGTTATCGGACCTACGGCGAATGATGATGAGACATTGTGGGGAAATTACTGTGGATATAATAAAAATGGTTTGACGGTGTTGCAAGGTCTTCAAAATAAGATGCCGGATGCTGAAATCAGATATGAGGCAGGCTGTGAATTATCTGAAGATTTTCCACAGATTGAGCCTGTTGCCGCTGATTATCTTTTTACTGATGTTACGGGGCAAAATAAGGGTGTAAAAGCCGCTTATTATAATAATCCTAATTTGTGGGGTGAGCCCAAACATGTTTTGATTGAAAGAGAAATCAATAATATCTGGTGGGATAAAGCACCTTTTACAGATTTGCCGGATGATAATTTTGGGGCAAGCTATGAAACGTTTATCCGTATTCCCGAAACAGGAAGGTACGCGTTAGGTATAGAGGGTTTCTACGGTTATAAATTTTATGTGAATGATTCTCTGACTTTTCAATATGGGAATGTACATCATCCTCGTAAAAACTTCTATTTACGTTCTTGTGAAGCGGGAGAAATGATAAAAGTAAGGATTGAGTATAGGCATGAAATTGTAAATCATGCGTTAATCAAACTTTTATGGGGGCGTGCTGACAATCATGTCCTGATGAAAAAAGCTGTTGCAGTTGCACGGAAATCGGATGTGGTTATATTATGTATGGGAATCAATCAGAATTTGGAAGGAGAAGAAATGACTGTGAAAAGCAAGGGCTTTGCAGGGGGAGACCGTACAGAAATAGACTTGCCTGATACTCAGAAACAACTTGTTGAGGCTATTTGTAAATTGGGAAAGCCTACGATACTTGTTTTGCAAAATGGCAGTCCTTTAAGTATTCCCGCAGAGCATAGGAAAGTGAATGCAGTTATAGAAGGATGGTATGGAGGGCAGTCAGCCGGCACAGCTTTGGCTGATGTCTTATTGGGCGATTATAATCCTTCGGGACGTTTACCTGTCACGGTTTATCAATCTTTGGAACAGCTACCGGATTTTGAGGATTATAGCATGAAAGGAAGGACATACCGTTACTTTTCGGGGAGGCCACTCTATGAATTTGGTTATGGTTTGAGTTATACCTCTTTTAGATATGATAATTTGAAATTGCCTGTTCGGATTGCGACGAATGAAGCTGTAGAAGTATCTGTAGATATCACTAATGCAGGGCGCATGGACGGAGATGAAGTGGTGCAAGTGTATATTTCGCATGAGGGACTTTCCTTTGACACTCCCATACGCTCACTGAAAGGCTTTAGAAGAGTATCTCTGAAGAAAGGGGAAACAAAGACGGTTCGTTTTCTTCTTGAGTCGGATGATCTGGCTGTTACGACTGAGGAAGGACATATTGTTGTGATGCCTTGCACGGTGAAGATAGCCGTTGGGGGGAAACAACCGGATGCGGTGTCATTGAAACGAAATGCTGTCGTTGAAAAGAATATAGAATTAGTAGGTAATCCCGTTAATTTATAAAAGAAGAATACCATGAGAAAAAGAATTGTTTATTTATTATTGAGTATAGGGTTATTTAGTTCGTGCGCTCAACAAGATATATCTTTTACACGCAAGATGGAGCCTGTAAATTTTTCACAGGTTACTATTACAGACCGATTCTGGAAACCCAGATTAGAGACACATGCTGCCACAACATTGGGAGTTTGTATTGAACAATGTGAGCTTGCCACAAACCGTGTACGTAATTTTGCTATTGCTGCAAAAGTTATTCCGGGAGAGTTCGAAGGATTGGTATATGATGACTCGGATCTTTATAAAATGATTGAAGGTGTATCTTACTCATTAACAAATCATAGTAATCCTGCTTTAGAGGCCAAAATAGATACGATTGTTGATTATATCTCAAAAGCACAAATGGAAGATGGTTATCTGATGACCTACTATATATTGGGAGACATGAATCAGCGTTGGACAGATATGGATAAACACGAAATGTACTGTTGCGGACATTTAATTGAAGCTGCCATTGCCTATGACGATGCAACCGGTAAAAGAAAATTGCTGGATGTTGCCATTCGTTTTGCCAACCATCTGATAGATACTTTCGGACCAAACAAAAGAGTTTGGGTACCTGGCCATCAGGAGATTGAACTTGCTCTGGTGAAACTCTATTATAAAACACATGATAGTAGGTATCTTGACTTTTCTAAGTGGTTGTTGGCTCAACGGGGACATGGAGCAGGAACCTGGGATAGTCCGGATTACCATCAAGATCTGTTGCCTGTAAAAGAACAGCGCACAATTTCCGGTCACGCGGTTCGTGCCATGTACATGTTTACGGCTATGGCTGATGTGGCGGCCGCTACGAATGATCGGGAATATATGGTTGCATTAGATTCGTTGTGGCATGATGTTGTTGACAGGAATATGTATCTGACCGGAGGAATTGGTTCATCCAGAGAGAATGAAGGATTTACTGAGGATTATGATCTGCCAAATGACAAGGCTTATTGTGAAACTTGTGCATCTGTCGGTATGGTTCTGTGGAACAATCGGATGAACCTTCTAAGCGGAGATGCCAAATATGCAGATGTTCTGGAACGTTCAATGTATAATGGCGCTTTAGCCGGTATTTCTCTGTCGGGTGATAAGTTCTTTTATGTGAATCCACTTGAAACAGATGGTACGCATCATCGTAAAGTGTGGTATAGGACGGCCTGTTGTCCGAGTCAGATTTCTCGTTTTTTACCTTCTATTGGTAATTATCTGTATGCAAAATCGGATAAGAATATCTGGGTGAACCTGTATATTGGTAGCACTGCCCGTATTAACTATCAACAAGATACTATTGAAATACGACAGGTTACAGACTATCCGTGGGATGGTAACGTGCGTTTTGAGATAAAAACGGAAAAGCCGTTTCAGTCGGGCATTAAATTCAGAATACCTGAATGGTGTAAACAGTATAGCTTGTCATGCAACGGACAGCCACAATTAGTAAAAAAAGAGCTGGGATACGTTACTTTGGAACGTGACTGGAAAGACGGAGATGTGGTGGAAATGAATTTGGACATGGAAGTGGAAGTTGTTGAAGCTGATCCGAGGGTTAAGGAGAATGTGGGTAAACGTGCCATTCAACGGGGACCACTGGTCTATTGTCTGGAACAAGTGGATAATCCTGTTATAGAAAAAGCTTTCATAACTTCGGAAATGTCATTCACTACTGCTCGTAATACAGATTTGGGAGTAGTGGAAATAGTGGGTACGATAGCTGATGAAACTCTTAACTTCATACCTTATTATGCATGGGACAACAGAGAATCCGGTAAAATGAAAGTGTGGGTTAATTATAAAAAGTAGAGTATATTTGTAGTAAGAACCTGAAACAGTGAAACAATGAAATCATTCCGGGGATACATATTTTGCATTGCTGTATTGATCTGTCAGACCATGTGGGCTGCGGGAAAACAATTTCATTTTACTCATCTTTCAATGGACGACGGACTTTCGCACAATGACATCACTTCCATCGTTCAGGATAAGGATGGCTTCATGTGGTTTGCCACTCGTGATGGTTTGAATCGCTATGATGGAAATAAAGTGAAAGTATATCGCCACAAGGTTAATGGTAGAATACCATTTGATGTAAATTACATATTATCACTCTGCCAGGATCAAGGCGGAACACTTTGGATTGGCACTAAGGGTATCTCCCGTTATAATGCAAAAGGTGACTCTCTGGAATATTTTTGTCAAAAGACAAAGGAAGGGAATGCCCCTTCCGATATGATTGTTTCTATCAAGGTTAACTCGGATGGCTGGGTTTACTTCCTGGAGAAAGGGACAGGAGTATATTGTTATAAACCCAAGTCAAACGATTTCCATTTTTACCCGTTTAAGGAGAGTGGACAGGAACACACCACTTTTTCGGCTACTGCTATGTGGATTGACGGCAGTAATCGTGTCTGGCTTGGCGGAGATAAAGGAAGATTATTTTTGTTGGACCAGTCTTCCGGCAGGTATCATTCGATGAAGATAGATTGTTTCAAATCACTGAATGACCAGTTGCAAGTAATAACCGGTAATGAACATTTCATTTATTTAGGTTTTCAATACTCAGGCATTATACGATATGATCTGGACAAGAAGAGCTTTTCTTTTCTTACTCTCGGGCAAGATGGTGGAGAAATGGTATTTGTGCATGATATCCTTATTGATGAGAATATACTTTGGGTAGCAACCGAGAAAGGGTTGCTTATTTATGATGAGACAACGAAGCACACCACTCGTTTGATGAGAGATTACTTTGATCCTTTATCATTATCTGATAACGCTATCTATGCCGTTTATAAAGATCGTGATAACGGTTTATGGGTTGGTACGTATTTTGGTGGAATCAATTACGTCTCGTTGGTTCAGAATCGTTTCATCGAATCATATTATCCTTTGGTAGATAAATATTCGTTGAAAGGCAAGGCAGTCAGGGAAATTTGCCAGGATAGTGTGGGGAATATCTGGATTGGTACTGAAGATGCCGGTCTGAATTGTTTTGATCCGGTTACAAAAACAATGACTCCTATGGATATCGGATTGGATCACTACAATGTGCATGGAATGAAGATTATCGGTGACGAATTATATATTGGAGTGTTTTCGGGAGGACTTAATATTTATAATCTGAAGACAAAGAAAATATTTCATTATTATATTTCAGACGATAGATATAATGTGGATAATTCCATTTATTCTATTTGTTATGACCGCCGGAAACGTATCTGGATCTGCACTCAGGGAGGTGTGTATTGGTTTGACCGTTCGACCGGAAAATTTACTCCTGTGAAAGGACTTGAAGAGGTGTATGTACATAATATCTGTGAAGATTCGGCAGGGAATATCTGGTTGGCATCAATGGGAAAAAGTCTGATTTGCTATACTACTGGCGGAGAGGTCGTCAACTATCAGGAAACGTTGTATCAGAAGACAGGCTGCATCATTAATCGTATTTTGAGTGTTTACGAAGATCAGGAAAAGCGCCTTTGGATTGGAACTTCGAGTTATGGATTAATTTATTATAATCCTGCCGAAGGGCAGTTTATCCGTTACTCCATGTCCACTGGACTACCGGATGATATGACTTATAAAGCCATTCAAGATAATTTAGGGAATATCTGGGTAGGAACAAACAGAGGATTGGTTCGTATTAATCCTTCGACCAACAACGTTCGCGTATTCACAAAAAGTGATGGCTTGCTAACGAATCAGTTTAATTATAATTCTGCATTTAGAGATATGCAGAATCGTTTGTATTTTGGTACGATTGAAGGTTTGTCGGTTGTTGATCCCTCCGAAATAAAAGAAGACTTAAGTTTTCCGCCGGTTTTTCTTACTGGTTTTCAACTTTACAATAGAGAAATGTATCCCGGCAAAGGTTCACCTTTAGAACAGTCGATTACCTGTACCAAAAAACTGGAACTGAATTATAATCAGAATTTTATTAGTTTTGATTATGCTGTCCTACGTTATGGAGCCTCTCAAAAGAATGCCTGTTATGTAAGATTAGAAGGTTTGGATAAAGATTGGATGCTTGTGGATAACGCTCCCCGGGTATCTTATTCAAATTTGCGTCCCGGGAATTATAAATTGGTAATAAAGTCCTCTAATAGTGTAGGAGAATGGAAGGAAGCATGTACGCTGGATATTCATATCTTGCCACCCTGGTGGGGAAGTACCTGGGCTTATGTTTCTTATGGAATACTTTCGCTGATTGCGTTTGTCTTGTTGTACTTCTATGTAAGAGAACGGATACAGAAGAAACAGAAGCTGTTGATTCAGAAGGTCGAACAAGAGAAAGAACATGAGTCGTATCATGTCAAAATCGAGTTCTTCACGAATATAGCACATGAAATAAAGACACCTTTGACTCTGATAAAAGGCCCTTTGGAATATATTATCCATAATAAGCTATTTGATGAAGAGACGAAGGAATTATTGGATACGGTAATGAAGAATACGGAAAGACTGCTATCGTTGACTTATCAGTTGCTTGACTTCCGACGTGTGGAGGCCAAACAAATGCGGATGAATTTTGAGCAGGTCGATATTGTTCTGCTGTTGCAAGCCATTTATGACCGTTTTAGATTGCCGGCCGAACAACAAGGGATTCGGTTTGATATCTCTTTACCGGAATCTGCCTTATCGGCAGAAGTGGATGTGGAAGCTTTTACTAAAATTGTTAGTAATCTTTTCACGAATGCTCTGAAGTATTCCTCTACTTATATCAGTGTAGTATTGGCCAGGGCGGACAATGAGTACTTTGTGATCAGTGTAGAGAATGATGGTGAGATTATAGCCCGGCAGATGCAGGAAAAGATTTTTGAACCTTTTGTGCAAGTGTCTTCGCAGGGACAGGTTAATTCGGGCAGGGGGCTGGGACTTCCATTAGCCCGCTCGTTGGCACAGTTGCATGGGGGGAATTTACAGTTGGATATAGCTTGTACGGATAATAATCGTTTTGTACTGCGGCTTCCATATTCCCATTATGAGATAAAAAGCGAAAAGCTGCTGGATGAGGAGGCGGAATTAGCCTCTATGAATTGTAAAGAAGGTAGGGGACAACAAACTCTATTGATTGTAGAGGATAATCTGGAGATGCTTGAATTTATCTCAAAAAAAATGATGGGTAGCTATGAGGTACATCGGGCAATGGATGGATTGGAGGCTATTAAAGTATTGAATGAGTTGGAGGTTGATTTGGTGATTAGTGATATTATGATGCCGAATATGGATGGCATGGAATTGCTGAAAACTATAAAGTCTCAAGTAGAATATAGCCATATCCCGGTAATCCTACTGACTGCAAAATCAAATCTTCAATCGAAAATTGAAGGATTGGAGCTTGGGGCGGATGCCTATATTGAGAAACCTTTCTCATTGGAATATTTACAGGCGCAAGTACAAAGCCTGCTGAAGAACAGGAAGCTTGTGAAGGAGCTGTTCAATAAACGTCCGTTGACAGAAGCTAATATGGTAGCATTAACAAAAGCTGATGAATTGTTCGTCCAGAAGGTAAATGCAGTGATTGAGGCTAACCTGGCCAATTTGCAGTTTAGTGTCGATTTGCTGGCCGAGAAACTGAACATGAGCCGTTCCAGCCTGCATCGGAAAATAAAAGGATTGTCGGACTTAACTCCGAATGATTACATCAGGTTACACCGGTTGAAAAGGGCAGCTTTACTCCTTCAGGAGGGTAGTCACCGGATAAATGAAATTGCGTCTATTACCGGGTTTACCAGTTCCTCCTATTTCACGAAGTGCTTTCAGCAACACTTCGGAATGTTACCTAAGAATTTTTCAAAGACTATTAATACTTAAATGACATACGATATGATTAGAATGAAAACATCCCGTGTACATCTGCTGGCATTATTCCTGATGCTTGCAGTGAACGTTTCCGCGCAGAAAACATTTAAGAATCCCATATTACCGGGATTCCATCCGGATCCTTCCCTGTGTAGGGTAGGGGACGATTATTATATGGTTACTTCCTCTTTTGAATGGTTTCCGGGCTTACCGGTTTTCCATAGTAAAGATTTAGTGAATTGGGAACAGATAGGTCATGTGCTGAACCGTCCTTCCCAGCTGCAAATGAAAAATGGGTTAAAGGCTTCATGGGGACTTTGGGCACCGACTATCCGTTATCATAATGGATTGTACTATGTGATTTGCACCGCTACCGGTTGCGGTGGAAACTTCTTTGTCACAGCCAAGAAGCCGGAGGGGCCTTATAGTGAACCTATCTTCATAAAAGATGCGCCGGGCATCGATCCTTCTCTCTTCTTTGATGACGATGGAAAGGCCTGGTACTGCGGAAGCATTAACGGTAATGACAAGACACCACCTCGCCGTTATCCGGCAGAAGACCGTATTTATATACAGCAGTTGGACCTTGCTACCGGTAAGTTTATTGGCGAACGCCATATCGTTTCAAGCGGTTATGCCATTAACAGTCCGTATGCGGAAGCTCCCCACATTTATAAGATTAACGGGAAATATTATTTGATGATAGCTGAGGGAGGAACCTGGGAAGATCATGCCGTTTCTATTTTTACGGCAGACCAGGTGACCGGTCCCTATACTCCGTTTATCTGTAATCCGGTGTTGACGCACAGGCATCTGGGAAATGACATTGACATTACTACCATCGGACATGCCGATTGGGTACAGACACAGAACGGTGACTGGTATGCCGTCATGTTGGGAGTACGTCCGGTGAATGGATATAATATGTTGGGGCGTGAAACATTTCTTACACCGGTTTCTTTTCAGGGCGAACAGCCAATCTTTAACCCGGGGATTGGCAGGGTTTTGATGGAAGATAAATTTCCTAACCTGCCGGAATCACCGATAGCATTACTTCCGGCCCGTGATGATTTCGACACTGATTCGCTAAGATTCTGCTGGAACTTCTTGAGGACTCCTTTTGAGCGTTGGTACGAATTGAAAAATTCCCGCTTGTATATCAATCTGAGACCGCAAAAGGCAACGGAACTGGTGAATCCTTCACTGATTGCCCGCCGTGTGGAAGACCATCGTTTCAAAGCGATTACTTCCATGAATTTTAAGCCCTCTTCCGTAAACGAAGAGGCGGGAATGATTATCATGCAAAATGATAGATTTCAATACCGGCTGGTGTTGGTTGGTAAAGGAAAGACCCCTCAAGAACTACGTCTGATACTTGTGAAAGATGGGAAGGAGGAAATTCTGGCCAGGGTGCCTTATAAAATAAATGAGGTGGTATTAGCTGTACAGGGGGACGGATTGAAATATTCTTTCTTGTATGGTACTTCTGAGGATCAGTTAGAGTTCTTGGGTAAGGATGTGGATGCAACAGTATGTAGTACGAATGTTGCCAAAGGATTCATTGGCCCTTTTGTTGGAATGTATGCCAGCAGCAATGGGAAGGTAAGCAAGAATAAGGCTGCTTTTGATTGGTTTAGCTATAGCAAATATTAGTAATCCGGTTTAGGTTTGCTGCTTCTGAATCTATGCGGGTTTGTCAAAACTGAAATTTCAGTCTTGACAAACCTACAATATAATATATAGTATTTCTTTTATCAGAACCTCGGTTTCACATACTTATCCCGTGAAGAAGTAAACCGTAATCCCGGTACTTTGCTTCCCTCCGTCGGGAAGCTGACGGACTTGATAAGCGAGTAATCATCCGCATCCAGGGCATAATACTCATCCGCCTCACCGGTTTTAATACAAACTGTCCAGTCGCACATATTCCCGAAGATGGACAAGGCATCCTGTTCCGGATTAAAAGCGGGAACTCCGGTCTTCACCAAGTCATAAGTCTTGTTGTTCAGCACGTAGAAGTTATTATCCACATCGGTCAGGAACCCCAGCGTTTTGCGGCTCTTGAATTCCGTGATGAAGAGATGTTTTGCCTTTACACCTTCGGGCAAGGGGATGGCGCGTACATAAGGGCGTCCTTTGGTCTGTTTCAGATGGAAAAGCTTACCCTCATTGTCCAAAATCAGATAACCTTCATCATATTCCTTGCGGGTTGTCGGGTTACCCGCAAGTCTCTGAGCGGGGAATTTAAATCCCTTTTTCGCCATCGCTTCCGTGAACTGTTGGCTTTTATCTGCATCTACTGTATTGGTTGTCATCTTGATGAATTCAATTCCTTTGTTGGTGATGCGGAACACATCATCGGGCATCGTCAGGTCTACGCGGCCCGACATGCTCTCCAATAAAGGATAAAGCTCTATCCGGGAAGCATTGATGTCCGAAGGTGCCGAGCGGAAACTGAAATTAGTGATCTGTACTTCGCGCGGAGTGACGGCAACGCCTTTGATGCTATCCGGAAAGCGCTCGTCCGACATAAGCTGGCGTATGTAGAAGAAAGGGAGAATGCTGTCTACCTGTTCCTGCGTGTACACATTGCCGGAGTGGTCGCGGCGCATCATACCTTTGCCTTCCTCATGTCCCATGGAAACAAAGTCGCCGATGATGGTGCTGTACATGGAGAAGGGAGTCTTTGAGGGTTTCGCCGCAAAGAAAGTGTAACACCACGGCAATTGCCAGATAAGAAGCAATGCGATAGTGATATATAAGAATATTTGACTAAAACGTTTCATTGTCTTTTCGTTCTTAAGAGTGAATTTATAACCTGTTTAATCTTGTTTGCCCACCTTGAACCGTGCGATGGACAGCCATGAGAGGCTTGCCGTGAGCAGGGTGTAGATTGCTAGCCAGGGCAGGAAAGCATTGTAGGCTTCCGGTGCCGGTGCGAGAAAGAAGATACGCAGCAGCAGGACGGAGATTACCAGATTGAGGACACGGCGTTTCCAGGTCGGTTCCAGGCATATCCACGAAATCAGAAGATAAGCGGCAATGCCTGCCAGATACCAGGGGAGTGCTGTCAGAAGAATCCGTGAATATAGTTCCGGTGCAAGGATGTCCTGCATGTAAATTCCCATCAGTAGATAGTTGGCGGCAAAACAGATGACCAGTGCCAGCAGACCGTAAAACAACATCAGGTTAATCATGCGGAGTTGCGGATAGGGCAGGTGCAGAGTCAGTTTCAGGCATTTGCGGTGCATTTCGGGCACGAACTGTACTAATGCGAGCAATATCCCGGTCAGCAGAGGTATGTATTCCAGTAAATCAACGAATACGGTATCTCGTGCCAGCATTACTTCCCAGACGTGTTCCACGCCTTTCATGCTGGCCACACGGTTGATGCGTAACATCGAGTAACCGGCAAAACCAAGCGTCACAAGGAGTGCAAGCAGCAAGTACCAGCGGGTTTTAATCCATTCTTTATAAAATATAGCGCTCATAATGAAATTAGTTATTGGTTGTTAGTTATAAGTTATTAGTTTGTGTCATTGTGCTGTGATATTCTGTTATCATCAGCAAATCACTAATCACTAATGACTGATTAATACTTTCCGGTCAGGCCGATGAAAACATCTTCCAGGTTCGCAGTCTCACATTTCAAGTTGCTGTAAGGCACTTGCAAGGCTTTGAAGCGGTTTTCCACTTCTTGCAGGTTTAAGAATGAGAAAGTCTCCAGCGTGTTCCGGATGACGGATGGATGATAAAAGTCCTTGTCTTCGGGCATCTTGTAACCTTCGGGCAGGGTGCAGGTGTAGCGGCGTGCGGTGTCCAGCAGTTCTTTTACGGGTTGCTGAATGAGGATGCGGCCGTAGTCCATGATGATGCAGTCGTCCACGAGGCGTTCCATGTCCTGAATGATGTGCGAGGTCAGAAAGACTGTTTTGTTTTCCGAGCGGGCATAGTCGCGCAGGTAGTCCACGAAGAGACGGCGGTAGCCGGGGTCCAGTCCGAGGGAGAAGTCGTCCAGAACCAGTAGTTCCGGATTCTGCGCCAGGATAAGTCCCAGGGCCACTTGCGAGCGTTGTCCGCAGGACATGCGCGAGATGCGTTGTTTGGGAGCTACTTTCAGTTTGTCCATCAGATCGTAGTAGGCTTCTTTGCGCCACTGTCCCGGATAGAAAGCGGAGTAGAACTTCTCGATTTCGCGGATGGTCATGAATTGGTATTGCACGTGTCCCTCAATGAGCAGGCCGATGTTGCGGCGTGTGCCGGGATGCATTGCCTGTATGTCCTGCCCGAAGATGGAGCACTGACCGGAGCGGGGCTTGAGGTAACCGCTCAATATATTGATGGTTGTGGTTTTACCTGTACCATTCTTGCCCAGCAGTCCCAGGATGCGTCCTTTCGGTACGCTGAAACTGAGGTCTTCGTAAATTAACCTTTTGCCATAATAGTGCGTCAGGTTATTGCATTCAATGATGTTCTCCATTGATTTCTTTTTGTTTTGATTAATGTCCGGCAGAAAGGGGATAAAAGGTGCTGTTCATTCCAATCTGGAGGCACTGTTGTTTCAGTTAAGTGAAACTCTTGTTTCTGTCCTAAGGAACTGAAGTTTCTATCCTGTGAAACTATCGTGCCTATTAAGTGAAACAGCAAGACTCATGGTGTTGGCAATTTATATCACTTGTTCCGCACCTTTACCCTACGCTTATACCGAAGTTGTATTTGACTTACCTGTTGATGGGATTAATTCATAAAAAGAGAAAAAGTATCGGAATGAGGATGCCCGCCACCAATTCTATTCCCCCGCGTCCCCACAAACCTTTCGGTCCTTTCACCATGACGAGTCCTGTGACGGTGATGATAATAAGCCCCACGGCAAACACATCTGCGAAGTGAGTCCACCATTTTCCGGGATTATAGTGCAGCTTGGTCAGGGCGCTTATCAACGGACGGCGTGTCAGCTTCTCGTAAACGGCTTGCTTGGTAGACAGATTTACCATCAGGTTGGAACCACCTTTCAGGAACACCTTCATCTGGCCTTCCTTTGGGAAGTAGTGCTTGGTGTAGTTCTTTTCTTCACCAAGTGGTGCCAGCAGTTTCAGTACATCGTCTTTCTTCATTCCGGCTTGTGGCGGCATCGTTTCAGTGATGCTGTATTCCTGCCGCTCTACTGAGTAATTGGGGTTTATCGTATTCCGGTGGTTCATCACAATTCCGGAGATGGCGTATATCAGCACCATCCCCGAAAAGAAGAATGAGAGATCCCGGTGAATAAGCCGGCTCCATTTACGGAGCACGGTTCCCGTTTTACTGAATTTCATAGCTTGCGGCTTCCATAAAGTAGAAAGATAAATAGGGCTTTCCTGTTTCGGCCTGACGTTTGGCTATCTTGGCGCGGAAGTCGGCGATGCGGGCTTCGGGCGTATTGGCAGTTTCGCCACGTGCTTTCTTCTCGGTGGTGCATCCGGCTTCGCCTTCGCCGTGCTTCTCGGCGGCAGCGGCTTTCAGACGGGCTTCCCATTGTTGCAGGTATGCTTCGTCCACACGTTGTTCTTTCAGGGTTCCGGTGACGCGGACGATGCTGTTGACGCATTTCGTATCAAATGAACCCAACTTGGCGGCTTCTACGCGGATGGTCTGCGTGTCGTCACTGCCCATCAGGAAGATTTTGGTGGCACCGTGCTTGCAGGCATGTGTGCATACACCTTCGATGGTGACTTCCTGGTCGGTCAATGACTCGGCATTGGCAAGGAGGTCGTCTATCTCCATAGCACCGGAGATCTGTTCGGTGGTTGCGGTTTCTTCGGTGTTCTTTTGCTTGTTGCTGCAGGAAGTTCCGATAAAGAATAACGCCATGATGGCGGCTGCGATTGATAATGTTTTAGTACTCATTGTTGTTTTGGTTTTATTGTTAGTTATACTTTTGTTTATTACGTAATTCACTATAGATAATTGGCGGGGTGATTTTCTTAGAAAGTAACTCCCAGAGATACTTCTATCCGGTCTGTTCCGCCACATTTGTTGTATTCCTGGTGTAGCCAGTTGGCTGAGAGGAACACGGCATATCGGTCGCTGAGGATGTAGTCTCCGCGCAGTTTGAGGGCGATGGAGGCGTGGTCGTCACTCAGATAATCGATGTTCGAGAGTAAAGTGCTGCCTACTGATCCCTTACTGTCCAGCCCCGTCAGGGAATACTCGGACTTCACATTGGAGGTATATCCTCCGGCAATGCTTGCCGATAACAGCGCTTTCGATACTTTCCAGAGGGATTGCGCTTCCAGTCCGCCGCTGGCAGAGGCTATTTCAACGTAGCGCCCGTTGTCTTTATATTCCGGTTTGGTTTGTCCGTAGCTGACGGTGGGGAGCAAAGTCCATCCCCAGTGACGGTTCTCGTTGAGGCGTTGTCCTATCATTCCTTTTAATGCAGCCTGCAAGGTGGTATTCTTGAACTGGTCTACGCTACTGATTTTAGGGTAAACATTGCCAGTCGGGTCACCGAAGATATTTTCAATCCCTGTGCGTTGTAGTATTGCGGCAAGTAGGCGTACCCCATATTCCCATTCTCGGTTCCGGCGTGTCCATGCACTTTCAAGGGAGACGTCTACGTTTCTGACTTCATTGATCGGGGCATAGTTGACGCTGACCAGTTCCTTTGTCAGATGGAAATAGTCGGTACGCAGTGAGGCGGAGAATCCGTTGCATTCTCCATGCTTGCTTATCGGCAACAGGTCGATGCTGCCGCCTATTCCCGAACCGGTGTAGCGGGAGGATGTTTGTGAACTTGCAAAACGTACATAATCCATTCCCAATCCCAGCATCTGATAAACGGAAGTAGAACCTTTGTCGGCAAGGAATTTGATGTCACTTTTCTGGTTATATTGGCGTGCCTGCACCGAAAGGCCTAATATGTACTTTCCTCCCAGATTGCGTGAAAGCGCAAGACGTGCCTGCAAATCGGAAATGATGTTCCGCGGGCGCGGGTCCTTGTCGCGGTAAGCAATCACGGCACGGTATGCCAGTTCGGCACCGGCAGTCCACTTGCCAAAGCGGTGGGTATATCCTCCGGAGAATTTATATTCTTCTTCTTTCATGTAGCCGCCAATAGAATCACCCACTACATACGGATAAATCAGTGAATAGTCTGAATTCTCATTCCAAATCACATTTTCCCTGCGTCCGTTGCGGTAGGAGGCGGTTCCGAAAAGTCGGTTACGCTGATTCAGCACGACGGAAGAGTTAACCTCTGCGCTAAAGTTCTTTTCTCCGTTTCCTTCCTGTGCTAATGCGGCATTGCCACGCTCTTCATACAGGCCGTTCAGGCTGACAGTAGTCAGACTGAAAGGACGCAGGTCATAGCGAATAGCGATATTCTGCCATATCTGATTGCGGAATACAGCTTTGTGACTGTATTCCGACACTATTTTTTGTTCAACGGTCAGCGTGTCTGCCGCCATCAGTTTGATAGGCAGCAGGCAGATTATGGCTGATAGGATAAGGAAACGTTGCTTCATGCTTGGTCTTTTATTATTGGGCAGGTAACAATGTGGCGCGTACCGAGGCTTTGAAGTCTACGCTGGAGTTGTTGGTGTCCTGCAATACCGCGCGTCCGTCTTCGGTGGTGTAGGATGTTCTGCGAACCACTGCTTTACCGGCATTTTCAACGGCCGCGGTACCTTCTCCTATATAAGAATATCCCATGTCCAGGGCAGGACTTACCACATTCCATACGTATGCGGTTTTCGGACTTAAGTTGACGGCATCGATAATCCATTCATTAGGGAATTTATATGCGTTCGTTACCGGCATTTCTTTGCCGTTGACGGCTATATAGGTACCGTCATATAAGTTGTCTGCAATGAATTTTTCCGAACTTATTCCTTCCGGTATGCGGCCGATGGCATAAGCTCTGTTGCCCTGCTTGGCTAACAACCAAATTGTTTTTGTATAATTGAAAATCATATCCAAGTTGGGCACATCAGGATTATCTACATCCGGGTTTGAGGAAGTGCCGCCCGTATACCATTCAAAGTCGGCGTTAGTCAAATTAGCCGAGGTGGACAGTGCTTCCGTATGATCAATGGCATTGTCGCATAAAATGATGCTTTTCCCCGGCAGAACAGGGTGCTCTTTTCCGGTACCGGGAACTCTGGCTACTACTTGTACCACCATGGCCTGATCCATAACGTTGGGAGTATAATCGAACTTCTGACTGGTAGTAAATTTAGATTCCAGCAATACCAATCCGTCAGCATAAAGTGTTTCGGAAGAGTTGTTGTGGATGCGGATATATTGGTCGCCGTTATATTGCTTGCCGGTTGCTGTATTGTATGAACCGCCGGCAAATATCTCGGCAATCACGAAGTTGCCTTTTTCATCTTTGTTCTGCACGTAAACGGTCAGGTTCAGAGTTACGCTGCCACCTTTTACTTCCACATTTTGCTGCGAACCTTGAATGTCGGCTTCGGCTGTCTTCTCCACTTCTACTTCTTCGTTTTCCACTATCTGGGTTTCGGTATAAGTGTAGGTTGCCGTACCTATAAAGGTTACATTATACAACCCGTCCGTCAAGGTGGCCAATGTGCTTTCGGAGGCGGCACGGGTCAAGGTAGAACCATAGTCAATGGTCGTCTCAAGTCCTGTACTGACATTGGCAAAAGTATATGTTCCCGTTTTTACCGTCAGGTCGTTTCCGATACTGTTGCTGATGTTCAGATTCGCGTTCACTTGGGTGGTGGCCACATCGTCATCACTACAACTTGTCATGGCAAAGCTTCCTGTTAGCAGGACTGCCAATGCTAAATACTTCACTTTTTTCATCTTAGTCTATTGTTTTATGTATTAATATTAAAATCTTAAATTAGCTTCCATACCGAAGTAGGGGTTCATGACGCGTCTTACAAGTTGAGTCCCTCTGTGATAATCGGGTGCTATGGTCAATATTCGGTTTACGTACAGAGACAAATCCATATATTTTCCGATTCTCTTGGTTGCTTTCAGATTGACGGTCATTTCAAAAGGAACTGTTACACGGTCAAAGTAATTTTCTCCATGTTTGGTTACCAGATGTTGCAGTTGGACATCGGTAGCGTCTGCTTCGGTAAACTGATGCACATTTCCTCCTTTGTCAACGTAGCTGATGGGCATACCGCTATTCCATAATGGCTGGCCGGAGGTGTACCATGTGCATTGTGCGGTCAGTGAGAAAGACATACCGATTCTTTGCAGATAAGTGTCGGCGGTGAGGTTGGTGTTGAATGTTTCCTGAACTCTGGAATTAGAATCCCAGTCATACAGACCTACATATCTTAACTGTTCTCCGTTAATCACAACGGACGACTCCCTATATAGCAGCACGCTGTTGCTGTATGTACTTTTCAGCCAGGCTCCTGTAACCGTAAACCTTGTTTGCAACTGCTTGATACGCGGTGTGTGGAAGGTGAATTCTATCCCTTCTTTGTGTACACGCGTGCCATTGCCCGCTGTCCTATATGCATTGATCATAGTGTCTTCCGCATAAGTCAGTTCCTCCAATGCCGGTGGTCCGATTAGTTCAGAAGAGTTGATGGACGATGAATCATATTTTTTATAAGCCAGCGTCTGGTAATAAGAAATATCCCGGAAAGCATTGTCCATGCGCTCTTGAAAGTAAGTGACTGCAAATCCGTAACCGTTATGGGTTACGTTCAATCTTGCTTCCCATTTCCGGTTGCGTGCCGGTTTCAGGTCATAGTTCGTATTATCCCATTTGTAGGTCATCAGGTTGATGCGGCGGAAATCGGGATTGTTATGGTAATAATTCAGTTGTACAACGTCTACGTATAGAGCGTCCGGATAGAGCTGTGCTGTGGTCGGCATTCTCGACAACCAACCTATGCCGCCGGAAATGTCAATAAGCCAATCCTCATTTTTACCGAGAGCAGGCAGACTCCATTTCAAGTTGAAGCGCGGGTCGAAATAGAATTTTCCCTGCATGGCAAACCTGCCGGATAATCTGATTAGGGAGTTGGCGCGTATACCGGCCGAGAGATAGATTTCATGCTTACCGAGAGACAACTTCATTTGTTCTTCTGCATAAATGGATAAATCCTGACGGGCAGGTATTTCATTGTAACTTCTTGGGCGGGTGGTTGAAGCTGTTTGCAGTGGCCGGGTGATGTCGTACACCTGTCCGTCACCGAAGTTTTTACTTAAGTTCCACTCTGCACCGGCTTTTAGCGTATGCGAACTTTTCAGCCATTTGAATGCAAAGTCGCTGATAACTTTGGCACTTGCGTAAAAAGGCTTACCGTCAATAAGCATGTCCGCTACGTAATTATAAGGAAGGTAAAGTCCGTCCGCCTCTCCTTGTTCCGTACTGTTGGGGATGCCTGTGGGGCGGTCCAGTGATACCGACTTCCGTTCTTTTATCTGGCTGAATTCTTGTGAAACAGATGCATTGGCACGCAGTTGGCGCAGGAAAGAGTGTTCGGGGCGCTTCAACACCCACTCGCCGCCCAGCGTCATTTTATCATAAGAGGACTTGTAAGAATCCTCCTTTACGGTAATATCTTTATCCCGCTTCACATTGTCGAACGAACCGGTGTAATCGGCGTTGATACGCCAGTCTATGTGTCCGATCTTTGCTTTGTAGTTGGTGTTCAGGCGGGCGGATGCGGTTATGCGTTTGTAGTTTTCACGGCTGTCGCGCGGGTCTACTTTCGAGTCCAGATAGCTAAGGTCCAGATTCAGGACATTGGTGCCGCTGATTGCCCAACCTTTTCCGGCAGAGAACAGTTTGCTTACCTGGTCTGCTTTGAAACGTGCGGTCAGGGGGGAGGCGCTTGATTTCCGTTTGATGTTCACTAATCCTCCGGTCAGGTTGCCGTATTCCACAGAAGGTATTCCTCGGATGATTTCCACGCTTTCTATGTTGTCAGTTGAAAGTGTACGCATGTCTACACCTTTAGATACGGACTCTTTGTCACCCTGGTTTGTTCCTTGCAGGTATTGCAGGTTGGCATCGGTGTTAACGGTCATACCGTCCACTACGAATCCTACTCCTAAAGAGGCGATAGTCTCACTGGTGCTTCCGGCTTCACGGATTTTTATCAAGTTGGCACTGCCCATGTTCGGGTCAACGGACTTTCCGCCGGGAAGTAATTCCAGCAGGTCGGTGAAACTTGTCGGTTGCAGATGCTCCATGGCCCTGCGGTCTATCTTTGACGCACTGGTCAGTCCCTTCGACTCCGAAGCGGTAATCACTACCTCATTCAGTGCCATGGTCGATGAAGTGAGTTGGAAAGATAGGATTGTATTTTTGGAGATAGAGAAAGTCTTTGTCAGCTTGTCATATCCCAGATAAGAAACGGTTGCTGTATATGTTCCGGCTGCTAATTTGGCGAAAGAATACCGGCCGTTTTGGTCGCTGAGAGCACCATACCAAGTCCTATCCGATGTCTGTAGCTGAATGGTGGCAAAACTTAAAGGTTCTTTGGTCTGCGCATCTTGTATAGTTCCGGTGAGGGTGTAACCATGTTGGGCAGAGGCAGACAAGTGATTGATAAACAGGATTGTTATGATATATAATACTTTGCGAAACATCTCTATGGATTTGTCTGCAAAGTTATGTAGAATGAGATATGTGCGAAATCGCTATATGTAGGTAATTTGAATGTGGAGTTGTAGAATCCGCTACTTATAAATAGGTATTGGATAGAAACAGCAAAAGCCGTTCCCCAGAATAGACAAGTAGGGAGCGGCTTTTGTTGTCAGTGTGCTTACTATTATTCGGCAGGCTGTGCAGGTGTTTCCGTTGCAGGAGCGTCCTTGGCGGGAGCTTCAGTCTTAGGCTCTTCAGCTTTCGGTTCTTCTGCTTTGGGTTCTTCCTTGGCAGGCTCAGTTGCCTTAGGTTCTTCAGTTTTTTCCGTTGCCGGTTGCTGAGTCTTCACGGGATCCTGAGCGTTTGCCAGGAAAGAACCACCACAAACAAACATAAACAGGGCTGCTACTAATACTAACTTTTTCATAATCATTTGCTTTTTAGAGTTATACTATTTTATATTATAAGTTTAAAGTTTAGGTTGCTTTTTCTATTTAAGGAAGCTTGACGCTTACACATAAGTAGTTGCAAAGGTTGTGCCAGTAGGAGTGGCGTTTAGGTAAGTATTTGATTATTAGTGGTAATAGGCGGATGGGGAAGTGTGGCACAGTGTGGAATTGTGTGGAAAGTGTGGAATGTGGTGTGGAAAATTTCCACACTTTCTGTGCCGGTTCTACATCGGGCACTATTATATGGAGGAAACATGGGGGTGACAACGCTCAGACTATGTCCAGATAGTGGTCAGACACGTAAAATGATAGAAAACAAACCTATATTGATAGGAAACAAACCTATAATGATAGATAATAAAGCTTTTGTGATGAATCGTCTACCCCTTTTTGTCTTATATTCGGTTACTTTGCATTTACAACAAAACATATACAAAATTATTATGATTGATAATTCTCAGATTTTTAAGATTTCATTCTGCATTACTTGTAAGAATAGACTTCATCAGATTAGACAGACGCTTCCCAAGAATCTGAAAGATAACCGTAGATTGCAAGAACTTGTCGAATTTGTCCTTGTGGATTTCGGAAGTACGGACGGACTCCGCAAATGGATATCTGATAACTTTAAAAATGAAATGGAGTCCGGATATCTAAAATACTTTTATACAGAAGAAATGGCCTATTGGCATGCTTCCGTAGCAAAGAATACTGCGCATATGCTGGCCCAAAATGATATTTTAGTAAATCTGGATTGTGATAATTATACAGGCAATAATGGGGGATGGTTTGTCATCTTGCAATTTGTGAAGAATGATGGACACATGTTTTTACACCAATGCTCTGATGATGGTTTTGACGGTTCATTCGGGCGTATATCTGTCAGGCGGAATGATTTTCTATCTATTGGCGGATATGATGAAAGTCTGGAACCTGCAGGTTATCAGGATTTGGATTTAATCAATAGACTGATGGCAAAAGGCTACAAGCGTGTTGAAGTGAAGGACTCCGAATATAACAAAGCAGTCAGGAACACTAAAGAGGAAGGCATTGCATTCACTCATTCATCCTTCAAAACATGGCACGAAATGGATGGGCATAATGCAAAAATCTCACAATCTAATATTCTTGCCGGCAGACTTGTCGCTAATAATGGGAGTTTCGGCATCAGAAAGAATATTTTTGATATGGAAGGAAATGTGCCGAAAGAGGTCGATTCTTTGAAACATGCCCATAAAATCTCTTTCAATATTACTTGCATGAACCGCCTTCATCATATCAAACAGACATTACAGCAGAATATCCGGGAGAATTTCTTATCTGAGCAGGTGGAATTTAATCTTTTGGATTATAATTCAACAGACGGATTAGAGGAGTGGGTAAAGCAACAGGGTGAATTGTTTGATACAGGCATATTCAACTATTACAAAACGACCACCCCTACTTGTTATCATCGAACTCATAGCCGGAATATGGCATTCCGCCTTTCAACAGGAGATATTGTTTGTAATTTGGATGCTGACAACTATTTAGGTGAAGGATTTGCCGCATACATATTGAATCTTTTCTGTATGTCTGCTGAAAAAGTATTTTATACTCCAAGGTATTCAGAGAGAGATGTTATTGGCCGTCTTTGTTTATGGCGCAAACATTTCTTATCTGTTAATGGCTATAATGAGGCGCTTCCCGGATATGGTTTAGAGGATATTGAATTGTATTACCGGTTATGGAAATCCGGAATAGAGCAGGAATTTATTTCAGAAAATAGATTCTGTAAAGCGATTCATCATTCTCATGAAGAGCGTGTTTCGCAAGAATATATGGGAAGGCATATCACTGATATGTATTTATCTTATATAAATCCGTATCAGACACAAGTATTGCTGCGATATCAAGACGGCAGTTACTCTAAGACTATTCTGACGGACAATATTTATTGCAACTACAACCGTTCGTCCCATTACGAGAATATCAATCAATATTTTCTGGATGAAAAGAATAGAATAATCGGCGGTAAAAATCCGGAAGAGGGACAGTGGAAGGATATTGAAGGCTGCCTGTCTTCTTTTTATAGAGTGAATGAGGTGGATTTGCAATCGGAAATACTCGTGTATTTATCAGAAACACAAAACTTTTGGGAAATTGAAAGATATGAATATAACAAACTGCCTGTCAATCCTAATGGTTTTGGTCAAGGCATTATATATAAGAACTTTGATTACGGTCATCCTATATTTTTAAAGTAATTATGAACACAGAATTTATTCGGGAGGGTAATAGAACCTGGCATTGCTTTTCCATCTTTTATGCTCAGGATGAGTGGGGAAGAATTTTGCCTTTGCTGCATGCTTATATGATGTCCAGTCCTGATATCCATCACTCTATGTTTTTCTTATCGTATGAGAGGGGAGAACATATTAGGTTGATATTCTCTTCTTATACCCTAAATGGAGCGACCTTGCAGGAGGAGGTTTATCAGGCTTTGAAGAAGATTGTGGAGAATCATCCGTCCTGTGATGTAGTACCTGCTTCTTATGGAAAAGAATTGTGGGCGCATCATCCTGCTAATGCCGTAGTGAGAAATGCATTTGAGATTTCCCGATATCAAGTATATTGCATTCCATATAGCGCATTCCTTAATTTGACATCATTACTCATTATACGTCTATTGGCGGATGATTGCAGCGAAGAGAGCCGTACGTCTGTAGTGCTATATCTGTATATCCAATTGTGCAGATCTTCCCGATTTGTTTCTCTTCATGATTATCTTCATTCACTTCATGTTCCGGATTGTACGGAAAATGTGGAAGAAGAAATGGAGCTTATTAGTTTCTATTGGGAAAGTAATCCGGCAGACGAATTTTTATCTGATATGACGACATTTTGTCTTTGGCAGAAAGAGAGAGAGTCTATTTATTCTACATTGGGAGTTGCAGATGGATTTACGGTTTTGGCCTACACTATTAGAGAGCAATTAGGCTTAACGGATAAAAGTTATTTATACGCTCTTAGCCTTCTTAAAACATGGAGTATTTACACGATAAAATAAATGTAATTTTATGGAAATATTTAGAGAAATACAATTTAACTCTGATGGGATAATGATTATACGATATTCCTATATGCAAATGATTAAATTTGAGGATATTGTTTGTGTCTATACGGATAGACCGTATCTTGTTATTGTTACTAAAGAGAAAGTAAAGAGCCATTTGTTGCAATTTTCCATTAAACAAATGATTGATATTCTTCCTGACAACTTTTGTATTTGCAATCAATCGACTATTGTAAATGTTGATTGTTTGACTGTATGGCAGAAAAGAAAGGATGAGTACTGGATACAGCTGATTACTGACCATGAATTCAAAGTTTCAAGAAGATGTAAAAATGCACTGAGAGATAAATGGAGATTCATTTACAAGTTGTCGGAAATGGAATGAACTGCAACCGAATAGTATATAAAAACTGACCGAATTGCATATTTGAGGATTGTATATGTCGGATATTTGGTAGTAAGACTTATATTCGCTGACATAGAAAATTATTATTCATTAATTTATAAAACACAATTATATGTTTAAAATGAAATCAATTTTTGTTATATTACTGTTTGCTGTATTTTCGGTGAAATGCCATGCGGATGACTCGGAAAATGCTGTTGATACTACCAAATATATATTTATTCTGGATGATAAAGTCATTTCTGCAAAATATATGTTTGATCATTGGAATGAAATAGAATGGGTTACTACTGCTGATACAGTGCGTGAAGCTGTATTTGCAACAGCGGGAGAATATAGAACCCCATTTTACATGTTTCGCACCCGTAAAGAGGAGGGAGGAAACGAATGAAAAGAATAATAATTTTGACGTTACTTCTTTTCCCATTTATCTTGGTATGCTCACAGGGGAAATATCATATAAAAGGAATACTAAATAATGACTATAATGGGAAATATGTCAAACTGTTCCAATTTCAAGGAGATACATTGATTACTTCTATTGACTCTGCGAAGGTTCAAAAGGGTAAATTCTCTTTTAAAGGTAAAGCTAATGTTGATGAATTCGCCATTGTTACTATAGGGAAATATCCATATGTAAAATCAGTGGAAGTAGTTCTGGAAGAGGGGGATATACGTGTATATATGGATACTGCTTTTGTTGCATCCGGAACATATCTGAATGATCTGCACAATTCATTAAATACTGAAGTAGAACGGCTTGGGAAAGTATGGTATGACTTAATGATTAAAGGTGATACAATAAATATTGAAAGAGATAAGGCACACGACAATTACCAGAAATTCATATATAATGTAACGATAGAAAATAGATTGAATTTAGTGGGGCGGAGATTTATAGCAGATAATAAATCTGCAATTTGGCCACTTGAAAACCTGGTTAAACTCCATGAGAAATTAGAAACTTTACAAAAAAATAATTCTTTGGTAACACAGGCTGATATCAAGGAGTTTAAGGAACGCTTGGATAAACAGGCTGCGTTTACGAAGAAACATGCGAACATGGTTAATACTCAATATCTTGATTTTGTATTACAAGATACACTTGGAATACAAAGGTCTATATCCGAATATGTTGGAAAATCACGTCTGCTTTTTATTGATTTCTGGGCATCTTGGTGTGGTCCCTGCCGTGCAGATATACCTCATCTAAAGAAAGTTTACGAAAAGTATAAGGATAAGGGATTAAATGTCTTGGCAATTTCATTTGATAGTAATAAAGCATCCTGGAAAAGCGCATTGAGGAAGCTGGAAATGCCTTGGGAACAGCTTATAGAATCTAACGGTACCGATTCGGATTTAGCTAAAGCTTATCAAATATATGGAATACCTTATGGTATACTGTTAGATTCGAAAGGGACAATAATAGCGGTTGACCTTCGTGCTCAAAGTTTAGAGGATGTTTTGTTAAAAGAAGGCTTGAAATAACTATAGTGTAATTAAACAGATATTATGTTTATAGAATATATATAATAAATAGAGGAAGCCGAAAATCTAAGAAAGAGTAGGTAATTATTTAATGTTTAGTATGATGAAAAAACTCACAAAAATCAAACTGCATGAGATTGCTGATGCGGAGTTGAACGAACGAGAAATGTGTCGTATTTTAGGGGGAGGTACCCCTGGATGTTGTCAATGTGGTTGCTATTATGCTGGAGAACCTGGGGGATCGAGTACAGGTGCGAACAGTAGTGCTAATGATGCACATGGATATGTTAGTGATGGGAGCGCTCAGCCTTGTTGCCAGACTACAGAGCCTTATGATCCAGGTGTAGTTCCACAGGGTAGTTCGTGTGGTATTCAAAAACCACAAGAAAATCATTGCCTGCTACAGTTTACGTGTTCATAAAATGTATTAGTGAGGAAGAGAACTGATGTTTTTTAGGACAGGTCTCTTCCTTTTTTATTAAAGACTAAATTATGAAAAAAAATTCATTTGTTTTGTTAGGAGTAATCCTGTTAGTCTTCTGCTATAGTTGCATTTTTAAAGGTGATATTTATACAAATAGAATCCCTTTTGTTATCAATCCCTTAGATCGAAATATGGTACTTCAAGTAAAGTTCAATGATAGCACTATGGCTAATATGATATTTGATTCGGGATGTAATCGGTTGGGATTTGCTTTAGATTCTGCCTTTTGCTTAGAACATCCAGATCTTATGGCTGCTTCTTCAGTTGTAAAGGTTGAAGCCGGTGGCTCAGCATGGACGCCTGAATATCACACAAAATTTGCAGAATGCACTTCCCCTCCTACGATGAAATTGGGAGAAATAAATTGTATATATTCTAATTTTGCTGTAGGTAACTTGAAACAGATATGGGGACCTCTTACCGTAGATGGAATCTTTAATATTCCTGCTAATGATTCAACTCATGTATGGGAATTGAATTTTGAACAAAATTATATAGAAATTCATTCCGGTCGTGAATTTGTAATGCCCCAAGATTGCTTTATTTTTCCACTTGAGGAAGATAGCCTCTATTTTAAAATAAAGATGCCTATGCACGTAAAATGTGCTAGTGGAGATACATTAACGATTAATCGTTCTTTTCTTATAGATACGGGCGCTGCATATGATATTTGCTTGATGTATCAAACCCCCGAACTTCAATTTTTCAATAAGCAGCAAGATGCAGTTTGGCTTCAATTTGTAGATCGCTATTGCCGACGTTATACTGTGCAAACTACTCTGTTTGACTCTTTTCAAATGGATTCGGTACGCATCTATACATTTGATTTTCCCAATAATGTATCTGATTATGTTTTAGGAACTAACTTCTTGAAACGTTTTAATGTATACTTTGATTTGCCTAACCGCCGAATAGGGTTACAGCCACATAAAAACTACCAACGGGTGGTGAATCCATTAATAAGGAGGTATTATGTGGGGACACGCAATGATTCGCGAGGTCTCCCTTCCATCGTAGATAATATAGCTGATTGTCCTGGTAATCCATATCAAGAGGCAGGTTTTCGTTTGGGAGATATGATTACTCATATAGACACTATAAAAACGGAGACTGCTACAAGAGAAGCGCTTGCTCGTTTGCAGGATGCAGATTCAATTACGTATGGCATCATTCGCGATGGAAAGCCAATGAAGATAGTAGTGCATTTTGATAGGAGTATACCGCAAGGGGATTAATATAATTAAAAATGAATATAGTATGGAAAACAAAGTGAGTGAGTATAATATAGAGGTCGATTATTGCAACGGAGTATTACTTTATAATACGTTGACTAACAAATTGCTGCCTGTCAGTTTTGAAGATTATACTGTAATCGAAACCTTGATGGAACACTTGCCGGAATTTGAAGTGAAATTTCCCGGTTTATATCAGGCTTTCTTGAAATCGGGATTTATAGTACCATTTGATTTTGACGAATTGGCATATATTAAATTACAAAACAAACGAGGTGTTTTTATGAACCGAGATTATCATTTGACTGTCAATCCTACATTAGATTGTAATTTAAAATGTTGGTATTGCTCGGTTTCTTATGCTGGAGCTAAGCATAATAAGGAAAGGATGAGTGATGATATGGTAGAAAGCCTGAAAAAACATATTGAATTCTTGGGAACAAGACAAAAAGCAAATAGTATATTGTTAGATTGGTTTGGTGGAGAACCTCTCATGTATTTTGACGAAATTATTCGAAAGATATCGGATACTGCTTTACGTCTTTCAGAGCAAAACAAATTTGTGTTTAGGCAGCAAATGACTACTAATGCAACTCTTTTGGACGAAGAAAAAATTCGATATATGAAAGATGCTCATTTTCGTTTTTTGCAAATATCTATAGATGGAAATGAATATCGCCAAAATTTAATTAAACATTATGCGAATAAGAGAGGTAGCTATAGGGATGTGATTAGTAATATTAATCTACTTACGGAAATAATCCCTGATATATCTATCTGTTTGCGTATTAATTATGATAGGCAAACATTGAAACATGTAACAGATGTTATAAACGATTTTACAGAACAAAGCAAGAAGTGTATAACGGTTGACTTTCAGCGAGTATGGCAAGTGCCATGTACTGATGAGATGAGGCGCCAATTAGCAAATGTTAAAGCTACCTTCGAAAGTGAAGGTTTTGCATCTCATTTTTGGGCTTATAGACCTCTGACTTTTAAATGTTGTTACGCAGACAATATTAATCACTATGTAGTTAATTACAATGGCAAAATATTTAAATGTACAGCGCGGGATTATGGCGATGAATTGATGATTGGTAACCTGTCGTCTTCTGGTCAGATTCTGTGGAATGATAGCCTCTTAAGTAAAATGTTTGAAAAAAGTGGTTTTGAGAATGATATGTGTGAGAAATGTAAAATGTTACCTATCTGTATGGGACCTTGCATTCAAAAGAATTATGAGAGGCGTATTAATAATCAGCCAGTAGTTTGTATGTATGATAATGTAGAATATAGCTTGTCTTCTTATATAATAGATCAAGCAAAACAAAGACAATTGATCCCACAATGAATACATATATTTCAGTTGATGATATAAAATATCAATTAGCTAATTTACGGCAATTGACATTTGAAGTTACAGATGCCTGTAACCTTAAATGTCAGTATTGTGCATACGGAGAATTTTATAATGATTATGACCAGCGCAGGAATACAGTAATCAATTCGTCAGCAGCCTTAAAACTGATTGACTATTTAGTAGATTATTGGAAATCTGGATATAATATGTCAGCTGTACGAAATGTGTATATAAGTTTTTATGGAGGGGAACCGTTGCTGAATATGAACTTTATCCGAATGGTAGTAGGATATATAGAAAAACTGGATTGTCCGCAACGGACTTTTACTTTTTCTATGACTACAAATGCTATCTTGCTGGAAAAATATATGGATTTCCTTGTTGAGCATAATTTTGTTTTATTAATCAGCCTGGATGGGAATGAACGCAATACTTCATATCGTGTGCACAAAACTGGAGCCCCTGCTTATGAGGATATTATTCGTAATGTGAATGCTTTACGTGGTAAGTATCCCGAATATTTTTTGAAAAATGTCAATTTTAATGCAGTCTTGCATAATCGTAATACAGTAAGTGAAATTTGTCGCTTTTTTGAAACTAATTATCAGAAAATACCTACTATCGGAGAGCTAAACAATGTGGGAATACGGCCTGATAAAGTAGATTTGTTTCGTAAAACTTATCGTAATTCTCATGAAAGTCTGCATCAGGCTGAAAATTATGAAGAGATAGAGGAAAGAATGTTTATGAAATCGGCAACTTACCAAAGCGTTACTAATTTCGTACATCAGTATAGTGGGTTTGTATTTCGGAATTATACAGATTTATTGTTGGGAAAGGTTCAAAAGACAATTCCGACAGGAACATGTATTCCTTTTGCTAAGCGAATGTTTGTAACTGTTAATGGTAAAATAATGCCTTGTGAACGTATTGGACAGCAATTTTCCTTAGGAAAAGTAACGTCAAATGGTGTGGAGTTAGATTTAGAAGCTATAGTAGAGAAGTATAATGGGTATTATGCCAAAATGGAACCACAATGTAGCAAATGTTATAAAGCAAAATCTTGTATACAATGTGTTTTCAATTTGAATAATCTGGAAAGTAATCCGGTGTGTTATGGATTTACCAGTAAACAAGGATTTGAAGCCTATCGTAAGGTACAAATGGATTTTTTGCGTCAACATCCAGAAGCTTATTATCGAATCATGGAAAAAGTAATAATAGAATAACTGAAAAGTATAATAATGATAGACATAAATAAAAACTATTGGTTATATGTGCTTCCTCACGTATATTGCTGTATAAAAGAAGCAAAGGCACTATTGTATAATACCTTGAATGGATCAAGCTATGTAACCCATGATTCTTTACTTGTTGATTTGATAAAGTCGTTACAGAAAAAGAGCAATTTAGGGACTATTTCATGTCAAGGAAGAGAGCTAGCCAATTCTCCTTATAAAGAATTTATTATAGAATTTTGTGGCAAAGAAATGGGAGAACTAATAGAGACACAGTTCACTGAAAAACCTGTGCAGATGATGCCTGTATTGAATCTGCAACAGGATATAAAGAAACTGCTACAAGCAGGTGACCGAACAATAGGAGAGGAGGTTTTACCTTATTTGCAAGAGTTGAATATATATATAAATAATTCATGTAAACTAGAATGTCATTATTGTGATAAATATTTCCGGCAATGTCTGTGCTGTACAACACAAGAAACCGTTGAACAAGTAGCAATGCTTTACTCTTTACTTAAGACAATATTATCTCAAATACGATATGGAGCCGTTGGTAAACTCAATTTGATGGGTGGAAATGTCTTTGAATATCCCTATTATATGGCATTGCCTGATATTCTTTCTGGTTTTGGAGAATATGTTCATCTTTGGAATCATTATAGGCATTTTATGATTGATAGTATAGTTTTCCCGACATTTGTTTATCATGTAGTGGTTACTTTTCCTATTATAGAAGTAGCATGGGAAAACTGTTTGCATATTTGTAGAACTCATCAGGCTAAATTTCATTTTTATGTAACAGGAATAGAAGAATATGAGGAAGTTGAAAAGATTGTTGAGCTATATGATATTGATGACTTTGTGATTCACCCTATATATACCTGTAAAAATCTCCTGTTTTTTAAAAAATACATTTATTTGAATGAGAATGATATATTACAAACTAAAATTCCATTTCGGCAGATTTTTATTCATCAAAAAATGAATTCTTATTCTTTTGGAATATTTACTATAATGCCGGACGGGAATGTTTATGCAAATATAAATGCTGTTTCATTAGGGAACCTTCATCGAGATTCTTTACTTCAATTGATATATAAAGAGATGCTTACCAATACAGCTTGGTTTAAAATTCGGGATTCTGAACCTTGTTCTGATTGCTTGTTTCAATACTTGTGTCCTTCTCCAAGTAATTATGAAACAATAATAGGTATTTCTAATTTATGTCATGTTGCCAGATAGATAATTTATTGCACTCATGAAATACTCTTTTCCCAATTATATTCAGCTGGATACTATGGATTGTGGTCCATCGTGTCTACGTATGATAGCTAAATATTATGGACGTAGTTATTCCATTCAAAACTTGCGTGAGAAAAGTTATATAACTCGTCAAGGTGTATCTATGCTTGGCATTAGTGAAGCCGCTGAGAGTATTGGTTTTCATACAAGGGGAGTGCGAATTGGTATAGAGCAACTGGTTAATGATATTCCGCTACCTTGTATCCTGCACTGGAATCAAAATCATTTTGTAGTGTGTTATCGTATTAGAAAAAGGAAAAAAAGATATGTCTTCTTTCTATCTGATCCAGCCAAAGGGAAATACGTGATGGATGAAATTGGCTTTAGGACTTGCTGGATTTCGACTAAGGATAAAGGGGATGAGAAGGGAGTGGCTTTAATAATCAATCCTTCTTCTGAATTCTACGAATATGAAGATGATAAAGAAAATCTAAGTAAGAACTTAAGTTATTTTCTACGCTATCTCATCCCTTATAAATCACAAATAATACAATTGGTGATAGGAATGTGTTTAGGAAGTCTTTTTTCTTTGATTTTTCCTTTCTTGGCTCAAGCAGTAGTAGATCAAGGCATCGGTTATGGCAATCTAAACTTAATTTCTTTGATTCTGATTGCTCAATTGATACTTTCCATAACACAGACTGGAGTCAGTTTTCTGCAAAGTTGGATTACTCTGCATATGAATACACGCATTAGTATTGCTTTAATTTCTGATTTTCTAACTAAGTTGATGAAACTTCCAATTCACTTCTTTGATACGAAAAATATTGGAGACATAATGCAACGTATCGGTGATCATGGTCGTATTCAGTCTTTTATGGCAGGAGCTACTTTATCTTCTGTTTTCTCTTTCTTTAATTTTTTTGTGTTTGCATTTATACTTGCTTATTATGATCTGACTATTTTAACCGTATTTTTAGCGGGAAATACATTGTATACACTTTGGATCCTTTTTTTTATGCGTTATCGCAGAAAATTGGATAATGCTCGATTTGTTCAATCTTCAGTTAATCAAAGTAATATGGTGCAGATGATTACAGCTATGCAGGATATAAAATTGAATAATTGTGAGAAGCTGCAACGCTGGAAATGGGAAGGAATACAAGTAAAACTTTTTAAAATTAGTATTAAAAGTACTGCTTTAGGACAATGTCAGCAATTGGGAGCTATCTGTTTTAGTCAAACCACGGGTTTGTTTATTTCTTATCTATCCGCTAAAGCGGTTGTTGAGGGGGATATTACACTGGGAATGATGATGTCTATTAGTTATATAATTGGACAACTGTCGGGCCCTATTAGTCAAGTGATTAATTTTGCTCAGTCTTTGCAAGATGCTAAGATTAGTTTGGAACGTCTCAACGAAATTCATAATAAAGAGGATGAAGAACAGGAAATAGCTAACAAAATAAATGTGCTTTCAGGGAAAGAGACTCTTCGGATGGAGAATGTTTATTTTAGCTATGATGGTGCAGATAGAGACTATGTTTTGGAAAATTTGAATATAGTAATTCCACAGAACAAGATGACAGCTATTGTGGGGGCTAGTGGTAGTGGTAAAACCACTATTGTTAAGTTGTTTTTAGGCTTTTATTCTCCTAATAGAGGGGCGGTTAAAATAGGGACAATGGATTTGAATGAACTGAATCCACATTTATGGAGGCAACACGCAGGTGCTGTAATGCAAGATGGCTTTATATTTTCGGATACTATTGCTCGTAATATTGCAGTAGGTGAGGAAGAAGTTGATAAGCAGAAACTGCTTTATGCTGTGGAAACTGCTAATATTCGAGATTTCATAGAATCACTTCCTTTAAAATATAATACAAGAATCGGTATGGAAGGAAATGGGATTAGTCAAGGACAACGGCAGCGTTTATTGATAGCTCGTGCTGTATATAAGAATCCTCAATATTTATTCTTTGATGAGGCAACAAATGCCTTAGATGCTAATAATGAAAGGGAAATATTGAATAGTCTTGATAAATTCTATAAAGGTAAAACAGTTGTAATTGTAGCTCATCGACTTAGTACTGTTCAGAATGCAGATAATATAATTGTGCTCCATAAAGGAAAAATTGTGGAACAAGGTACGCATCAAGAACTTATTAAATTAGAAGGTACATATTATACATTAATCAAGAATCAATTAGAATTGGGTCTGTAATGCTTGAGGAAAAGAAGGACATAGAATTGAGGAGTGACGAGGTGCAGGAAGTTTTAGGCGAAGTTCCTACTTGGCTATTGCGCCGTGGAATTTCTCTTGTGGCTGTTATAGTTATACTAATTTTGTTAGGTAGTGCATTCTTTAAATATCCTGATGTTATTACGTCTTCGGTATTTCTGACAAGTACAAATCCGGCTATAAGTATTGTGGCAAAATCTTCTGGAAGGATATTGGAACTATATATTGATGATAATCAGTGTGTCAAAGAAGGCGATGTTCTAGCTGTGATAGAGAATAGTGCAAAGACTAAAGACATTGCATATTTGAAGAAGTATTTATTATCGATTAATTCATTGGACTCAATAGATTCATTACCGGTTAAAGATTTGAAAGTAGGCAATCTACAGGCACTTTATTCCTCATTTTATCTCACCCTTTCTGAATATATTCGGTTCAAAGAGGAACAATACTATTTATTAAAAATCAAATGGACTCAAGAGAAGTTAAAACAATATAGAATGTCATATCAAGATATACTACGTCAGAAAGTACTTGTTGAACAACAATTTGAGATAGTGCAAAAGCAATATAAAAGAGATTCTGTCTTGTGCTCACAAAGGTTGTGGTCTGAGGAAAACTTGGAGAATAGCTATAATAACTATTTGCAGGGAAAACTTTCTTTGGAAAATATACTTGCGACTTTAAACAATATGCAATTGCAAATAATACAAATGTGTGAGTCTTTATCGGATATGGAATTTCAATATTCAGAAAAGAAAAATGGGTTGGACATTCAAATAAATACCTACGTTACACAACTAATTACTGAAATTCAAAATTGGGAATTGAATTATGCTGTTGTAACTCCAATATCTGGTAAGGTAATTTTTACGCAGTATTGGAGTAAAAATCAGAATGTAGCTGCAGGTGAACAGGTATTCAATATTATACCCAATAAAGCAGGTACGCTCATGGGTAAAGCATTATTGCCTGCTCAACGTTCTGGAAAAGTAAAGGTAGGACAGACGGTAAATATACACTTTAGTAATTTTCCAGACAATGAATTCGGATTTGTGAAGGGAGTAGTGGGAAATATATCTTTAGTGCCTTCAAAGACAAAAGAAGAAAATAATTATGTTGTTGAAATCAATTTGCCTGGTGGACTTGTCACGTCTTATCATAAGGAACTGCCTTATCTTCCTGAAATGGGAGGGACGGCGGAGATTGTTACAGATGATTTATCCCTTTTGGAGAGATTTATTTTGCCTATTAAAAGAATATTAAAGGAAAACTTATGAACCAGAGACAAGAATTATTGAATCGAATTATTCATCATTTGATATTGAATGCTAGTTTTACCAGGAATTTAGGACTGTTAGATGGAAAAATGGGAATCTGTATCTTTTTCTATCTTTATGCGAGACAGACGGGTAGCAAGTTATATGAAGAATTAGGAGGATATCTTTTGGATGAGATTTATAAAGAGATTGCTCAATCGGCTTCAATCGGTTTTGCTAAGGGGTTGTGTGGAATTGCCTGGGGAATTGAATATCTGATACAAAATAATTTTGTGGAAGCCGATAGGGATGAAGTTTTGGAGGAACTTGATCTGAAAATTTTAGAGAAGGATGTAACTCGTATTAAGGATTTTTCATTGGATAATGGACTGAAAGGAATTGCTTATTATGTAATTAATAGATATTATAAAAGAATAAATCCTCATGAACTCATAAATAAAGAATATATCAATAGTTTGATTTGCGCATTGAAGCAGAATAAAGAAGATGAAGAAGCAGGGATGTTGGTAAATAAGTTGTCTAAAGTGTGGGATGGAGAAATTATAAGTGATCGGGAAACAATATTAGAGGTAATAGTAGATAAAACGACTTATACTTCAAAAACATTGTTCAATACTCATAGAGAAATAGGTATTCGCAAAAATGGATATACAGGCATTGCACTTAAATTGATATTCGAGAATCATGAAAAGTAAAATATATATATTAGAGAAGGCCAGTAGAGCAATGGATTATGGAATCGGAACTTATGTGAAGCAGCTGACGGACTGCTTGCTATCTTCTAAAATGGATTTTTGTGTGGTCCATCTTTATGCTGATTGTCTGGAAACAACGATTATAGAGAAAGGTGGATATCAACAAATATCAATACCTACCCCTTATAGCAATATTGCTGCATGCTTACAATATTATTCGCGTAATGCAGCTTACTTACTCAAAACACTAATAACAGAAGACGGTGATACCAGAATTATTTTTCATTTGAATTTTCTGCCTGATAATAATCTTGTAAAATATTTGAAGCACCTTTTTAAATGTCATATTGTATTGACTGTACATTATACTAACTGGAGTTTCAGTCTGTTAGGCGATTTTGGTTTATTGAAGCGTGTAATGGATAAAAAGAGAAGTAAACTTACTCAGTCGGAGAAACAAATAGTAGATGAAATAAAGGAGTATAAGATGATGATGAAGCGGTGTGATCTGATTATTTGTGTTGCGCGACATACATTAAAAGTATTACAAGAATTAAATTGTATTGGTACTTCTAAGGCTTGTGTAATCAACAATGGAATAGCGGATTGTTATCTTAAAAGAGGGAAAGAGAAGACTTTACGGCAAAAATATCATATAGAGGATGATGAACAAGTCATTATATTTGCAGGGAGGCTTGATGAAATAAAAGGAGTTCCTTTTCTTATTAGAGCTTTTGAGCGTGTATTGGTTGATTATCCTAAAAGTCGGTTGATTATTGCAGGGGATGGTGATTTTAATGAATGTCTCAGGGGAACAAAAAAAAGTTGGCCAAGAATTACATTCACGGGGAGAATTGATAAAAAGCAGTTATATGAGCTTTATACAATTGCTAATGTTGGTGTAGTTTGTTCTATTCATGAGGAATTCGGATTAGTGGCTGTTGAAATGATGATGCATGCTTTGCCATTGGTTGTCACTGATACTAGTGGGCTTGGTGAGCTTGTTGTTAATAATGTTTCCGGTTTAAAATCTCCGATAAAGCGTATTAAAAGAAGACGTAGTCCGGATGTTAAAGTTCTTTCAGAGCAAATTATAAAGTTGCTGGATTCTAAGACGTTTGCACGGCAACTTGGGGAGAATGCGAGAAAGCGTTTTTTAGAGAATTATGTTCTTGAAGTGTTTAGAGAGAAAATGGTGGCGCAATATAAGACGTTGCTTGGGGTATAGTTGTCTTCCTTTTATTAAAGAATAAATTATGAAAAAAAGTTCATTTGTTTTAGTAGGTGTAATCTTATTGGCTTTCTGTTATAGTTGCATTTTTAAAGGCGACGCCTGTGCAAATAGAATCCCTTTCGTTATCAATTCTTTAGATCGAAAAATGGTACTTCAAGTAAAGTTCAATGATAGTACTATGGCTAATATGATATTTGATTCGGGATGGAATCGGTTGGGATTTGCTTTGGATTCTGCCTTTTACTTAGAACATCCAGATCTTATGGCTACTTCTTCAGTTGTAAAGGTTGAAGCCGGTGGCTCAGCATGGACGCCTGAATATCACACAAAATTTGCAGAATGCACTTCCCCTCCTACGATGAAATTGGGAGAAATAAATTGTATATATTCTAATTTTGCTGTAGGTAACTTGAAACAGATATGGGGACCTCTTACCGTAGATGGAATCTTTAATATTCCTGCTAATGATTCAACTCATGTATGGGAATTGAATTTTGAACAAAATTATATAGAAATTCATTCCGGTCGTGAATTTGTAATGCCCCAAGATTGCTTTATTTTTCCACTTGAGGAAGATAGCCTCTATTTTAAAATAAAGATGCCTATGCACGTAAAATGTGCTAGTGGAGATACATTAACGATTAATCGTTCTTTTCTTATAGATACGGGCGCTGCATATGATATTTGCTTGATGTATCAAACCCCCGAACTTCAATTTTTCAATAAGCAGCAAGATGCAGTTTGGCTTCAATTTGTAGATCGCTATTGCCGACGTTATACTGTGCAAACTACTCTGTTTGACTCTTTTCAAATGGATTCGGTACGCATCTATACATTTGATTTTCCCAATAATGTATCTGATTATGTTTTAGGAACTAACTTCTTGAAACGTTTTAATGTATACTTTGATTTGCCTAACCGCCGAATAGGGTTACAGCCACATAAAAACTACCAACGGGTGGTGAATCCATTAATAAGGAGGTATTATGTGGGGACACGCAATGATTCGCGAGGTCTCCCTTCCATCGTAGATAATATAGCTGATTGTCCTGGTAATCCATATCAAGAGGCAGGTTTTCGTTTGGGAGATATGATTACTCATATAGACACTATAAAAACGGAGACTGCTACAAGAGAAGCGCTTGCTCGTTTGCAGGATGCAGATTCAATTACGTATGGCATCATTCGTGATGGAAAGCCAATGAAGATAACAGTACATTTTGATAGGAGCATACCGCAGGGGGATTAATATAATATAGAATGGATATAGTATGGAAAACATAGTGCTTGTCTTACCTAAGTTTCCCTGGGGGCCTATTAATTCTCAATATTGTAGAGCTTCAGTTTGTTATACAGTGTTTTGCGATCTATTCCTAAGAGTTGCGCTGCCCGACTCTTGTTATTTCCCGTTTGCCGCAATGCTTCGATTATCTGCTGTTTCTCTGTTTCCTCATTGCGCAGAGGCAGACCGATATGGGTATGAATCGGTTCGTGAAGTTCGCTCAATTCGTTCGGAGTAATGAGTTTGCCTTGTGCTAAAAGAGTGGCACGTCGCACGATGTTCTTCATTTGACGGAGATTACCGGGCCAGTGATACTCCAGAAGAGCTTTGGATGCTGCATCATCAAAACCAATCAACTGTTTGTCCAGTTCCCGATTGGCTTGGTCGAGGAAGAAGTTGGCAAAAAGAAGGATGTCTTCACGGCGGTCTTTCAGTTCAGGCATACGTAAGGTGAACTCATTGATACGGTGAAACAAATCCTGGCGGAAAGTTCCTTTCTCAATGGCCTGCTCCAGGTCTTCATTTGTAGCCGAAACCAAACGTATATCTACAGTGATTTCCTTATTGGAACCTACCGGACGGATTTTTCGTTCCTGCAAGGCGCGCAACAGTTGTATCTGCACTTCATAACTGAGATTGCCTATTTCATCCAGAAAGATAGTTCCCCCGTTGGCGGCAACAAAGGCACCCGTCTTGTCCGTCAGCGCTCCGGTGAACGAGCCTTTTACGTGCCCGAAGAATTCCGATGCGGCAAGTTCTTTAGGAATCGAGCCGCAATCAATAGCGACGAAAGCTTGACCGGCACGCTTGCTGAGTTGATGGATGCGGTGAGCCACATATTCTTTTCCCGTTCCGCTGGCGCCATTGATGAGTACCGACATGGTGGTGGGCGCAACCAGCTTCACATAATTATATAATTGCTTAGCAGCATCGCTTTCCCCTTCCAGATAATCAGAAGAAGAGGGAGAAGAAGTGCCTCCGGAGGCTTGTGGACGGGTGTTGTTTCCTTTTTCGGAACAGACGGCCTGTTTGGGTGAAACAGATGGCTGCTTCATCGCTTCGCCTATTTTCTTCAGGAGTTCGTCCGGATTCACCGGTTTGGCAACGTAATCGCTGGCGCCTAATTTCATCGCTTGCACGGCCGACTGGATATCGGCATAGCTCGTCATCATGATGAGCGGAATGGACATGCCTTGGGTGACCAGCCACTTCAATAGATCGATGCCGTCCTTGTCGGGCAGACGCAGGTCGGACAAAATCAAGTCGGCACCCTCCGTCTCCAGATGTTTCTGAGCGCGGGCGATACTGCTGACAGAAGCCACTTGGAAGCCTTTCTTGCTCAACCAGGTTTTCAGCATCATGCCGTAAGTAATGTCGTCTTCAACGATGAGTATGGATTTCATTGCCTTATCTTTTGTCTCTTTTAAGACACAAAGGTAAACCGTTTTGTCTGAAAATCGTATATTTGCAAACTTAATTTAAATAAAAAGCGTTATGAAGAGGAATTTCATCGTATTATTAACCATACTGATTTGCAGCGTCACAGCTTGCCAGTCGGGACAAAAGAAAGATAGAAACATGGATAAAGAAACTAAATTGAAGATTGAAACATCTGCAGGCGACATCATTGTGAAACTGTATAACGAGACGCCGCAGCACCGTGATAATTTCATCAAACTGGCGGAAGAGGGTACGTATGAGGGTACATTGTTCCACCGTGTCATCAAGGATTTTATGATACAGGCGGGTGATCCCGAATCGAAGAACGCTCCGAAAGGCAAGATGCTGGGTGCGGGTGATGTAGGTTACACTATTCCGGCTGAGTTCGTTTATCCGAAGTATTTCCATAAGAAGGGTGCTTTGTCCGCTGCACGTCAGGGGGACAATGTGAATCCGAAGAAGGAGTCTTCCGGTTGCCAGTTCTATATCGTTACGGGCAAGGTGTATAATGATACTACTTTGCTGGGAATGGAGAACCAGATGAACCAGAACCGTCTGACAAATGTGTTCAACGCTCTGGCGCAGAAGCATATGAAGGAGATTTATAAGATGCGTAAGGAGAATGACCAGGATGGTCTGATGAACTTGCAGGATACGCTGTTTGCACAGGCTGAGGCTGAAGTGGCCAAGCAACCGGAATTCCACTTTACACCGGAACAGGTGAAGGCTTATACCACGGTAGGCGGCACTCCGCATCTGGATGGTGAATATACTGTGTTTGGCGAAGTTGTTGAGGGCATGGATATAGTGGATAAGATACAAGCCGTGAAGACTGACCGTAGCGACCGTCCGGAAGAGGATGTGAAGATTAAAAAGGTGGTAGTGTTGGACTAAAGTTTTATTTCCTCCTCTATCAGCTTACAACTCCTAATCTTATGAAAATAAATAAATATTGTCTTCCTAACGGACTGCGTCTGGTGCACTGCGAAGACCTTAGCACGCAGATGGTGGCATTGAATATCGTCTATGATGTGGGTGCTCGTGATGAGCATCCCGATCATACCGGTTTTGCCCATTTGTTTGAGCACCTGATGTTCGGAGGTTCAGTGAACATCCCTGATTATGATGCTCCTTTGCAGTCGGCGGGTGGTGAGAATAATGCCTGGACGAACAATGACATCACGAACTATTATCTCACTGTCCCAAAATCAAACGTAGAGATTGGCTTCTGGCTGGAAGCTGACCGTATGTTGGAGCTGGCATTCAGCGAGCAAAGCCTTGAAGTGCAGCGCGGTGTGGTTATGGAGGAGTTCAAACAGCGTTGTCTGAACCAGCCTTACGGAGACGTGGGACATCTCATCCGTCCGTTGGCTTACCGGATGCATCCGTATCGCTGGCCGACTATAGGTAAAGACCTGTCGCACATTGAACAAGCCACGCTGAAGGAAGTGAAAGAGTTCTTCTTCCGTTTTTATGCGCCCAACAATGCTGTGCTGGCCGTCACCGGAAATATATCATGGGAAGAAGCGGTAAGGTTGACCGAGAAGTGGTTCGGCTCTATTCCCCGCAGAGATGTTCCGGTTAGGCAATTGCCCTGCGAAGCCGTACAGACGGAAGCGCGCAGACTGACGGTAGAGCGCCCGGTTCCTTTGGATGCACTCTTTATGGCTTATCATATGTGCAGCCGTGAACATCCTGATTATTATGCGTTCGACATCCTGTCGGATATTCTCAGTAACGGGCGTTCCAGCCGTTTGAGCCGTCGCCTGGTGCAGGAGCAGAAATTATTCTCCAGCATCGATGCCTATATCTCGGGCACACGTGATGCGGGATTGCTGCACATCAGTGGAAAACCGGCGGCAGGCGTATCGCTGGAAGAGGCTGAGGCTGCTGTACGTCGGGAGCTGGAGGAGTTGCAGCAAACGGAGATAGAGGAACAGGAACTGGAGAAGGTGAAGAACAAGTTTGAGTCCACACAGATTTTTGGAAATATCAACTACCTGAATGTTGCCACAAACCTGGCATGGTTTGAACTTACCGGACAGGCGGAAGATATAGACTGCGAAGTGGAGCGGTATCGCGCCGTGACGGCGGAGCAACTGAAAAAGGTGGCACAACAGGCTTTCCGGGAGGAAAACTCGGTGGTGCTGTATTATAAGAAGGAACAGTGAACGTATGGTTGTACTTCACTCTCAATAACTAAACATTCATGAAGAAACTGATAGATACGTACAAAGGTCATTATAAAGCGTTGTTTTATTTGGGGCTCCCTATTGTCATCGGCCAGTTAGGGGTCATTATCCTCGGTTTTGCCGATACCCTGATGGTGGGGCATCACAGCACGGCGGAGCTGGCGGCCGCTTCTTTCACTAACAATCTTTTTACTCTTTGCATTATTTTCAGCACAGGCTTCTCTTACGGGCTGACACCGGTAGTCGGTGAGTTCTACGGTAACCGCCGGTTCATGGAAGCCGGACAGGCTTTGCGTTCCAGTTTGCTTGCCAATGTGCTGGTGGCTCTGTTGCTGACACTTATCATGACCGTAGTCTACTTCAACGTAGAGCGTATGGGGCAGCCCGAAGAACTGATTCCTCTGATAAAGCCCTACTACCTTATATTATTGGCATCGTTGGTATTCGTCATGCTTTTCAATGGCTTCAAGCAATTCACCGATGGCATCACCAATACGCAGACAGCCATGTGGGTGCTTCTCGGCGGAAATGCACTGAATATTGTGGGTAACTATGCGCTGATTTACGGAAAGTTCGGTCTTCCGGAGTTGGGACTATTGGGTGCGGGCATCAGTACGCTGTTCTCACGTATCGTCATGGTCATTGCTTTTGCGTTTATTGTGTTCCGCAGCCGCAGGTTTCTGAGGTATAAATTGGGATTCTTCCGTCTGGGATGGTCGAAGGAAATGTTCAGAAGGCTCAATGCGCTTGGCTGGCCTGTAGGTTTACAGATGGGGATGGAGACGGCTTCATTCAGTCTCAGCACCATTATGGTGGGGTGGCTGGGTACCATCGCTTTGGCTTCCCATCAGATAATGCTTACCATCTCCCAGTTCACTTTTATGATGTTCTATGGTATGGGAGCGGCGGTTGCCGTCCGGGTCAGCAACTTCAAGGGGCAGAATGATATGGTGAATGTCCGTCGTTCGGCGTATGCCGGTTTTCATCTGATTATGGCAATGGCGGTGGTGCTTCTGAGCATTGTGTTCCTGTTCCGCAACCGGGTGGGAGGTTGGTTCACGGATAGCGTGGAGGTTTCCGCTATGGTGTCTTCCTTGTTCCTGCCGTTCCTGGTCTACCAGTTTGGCGACGGCCTGCAAATCAGCTTTGCCAATGCCCTGCGCGGTATTGCGGACGTAAAACCTATGATGATCATTGCATTTATTTCCTATTTTGTTATATCTTTGCCCGTAGGATATTTATGTGGTTTCGTGCTGGGATGGGGCACGGTCGGTGTCTGGATGGCGTTCCCGTTCGGACTGACGAGTGCGGGCATCATGCTCTGGCTGCGGTTCCGCTATAAAACGAGATGAAGAAAAAGTGACAGGATATGAATAACGTCTCCAAGAAGAAAATAGCCGCCGGTTATGCTGTTCTGCTGGCCGTTCTGCTTTATTCTCTGTTCTTCGTGCACAGGGAGATGGAGAACCTTATGAGTTCCGACAACAATGATATCCTGCGGACAGATAGCCTGATAGGGCTTCTGCGGGAGAAAGATGCCAATACTGTCCGCCTGCTGCGCACACTGAGTGAGGCGAATGAGAACATGATTTCCGCTCATGAGGTGGAGCAAATCATTGCCGAGCAGGACACCATCATCACCCAGCAGCGTGTGCAACGCCGGGTTACCGCCCGCCGGGACACAGTCGTGACGCAACCCAAGAAAAAAGGTTTCTTCCGTCGTCTGGGCGAAGTCTTTGTGCCGCCCAAGAAAGATAGTGCCGTCCAGGTGCAGACCGTCCTTGAAGTAGCCACCGATACCATTCTCGATGCTTATAATCCCGTTGACTCCCTGCACGAGAAGTTGCGCATTGCCGCCCGCCAGAAGAAGGAAACCAATAACATCGTGCAGCGCCGCAAGCGGAATCTGCAACGTCTTGACCATGCGCTTACTGCCCGTATCGACAGCCTGCTGAAAGGCTATGAACAGGAAACCCTGCTACGTGCCCGCGAAGAAGCCGAGTTTCAGAAAGCGGTGCGCCATCGTTCCGCAGCAATCATTGCAAGCATTGCTGCGGGTTCCGTGCTACTGTCCGTAATCTTCCTTATCATGATTTGGCGCGACATCACCCGTAGCAACCGTTACCGCAGTCAACTGGAAGAAGCCAACCGCTTCGCCGAGGAACTGCTTGCTTCCCGCGAAAAACTGATGCTTGCCATCACCCACGACTTCAAAGCCCCTTTAGGCTCTATCATGGGGTATGCCGACCTGCTCTCCCGTCTCACTGTAGACGAGCGGCAACGTTTCTATCTCGACAATATGAAGACCTCTTCGGAACACCTTCTGAAACTGGTGACCGACTTGCTCGACTTTCACCGCCTCGATCTGAATAAAGCCGAGATTAACCGTGTCACCTTCCATCCCGCACGCCTGCTGGAAGAAGTGTATGTCAGTTTCGAGCCGTTGACTTCTGCCAAAGGTCTTTCTCTGAAGTGCGATATAGACCCGGAATTGAAAGGAGCATTTATCAGCGACCCGTTACGTCTGCGCCAAATAGTCAACAATCTGCTTTCCAATGCGGTGAAATTCACCTCGGAAGGGGGCATTACGCTGGCGGCTTGTTTTGTGCCGAAGGGTGACGTTGCTTTTCCCGGAAATCACTTGAAACTCTCCGTCATCGATACGGGAAAGGGTATGGAGCCGGATGACCGTGAACGCATCTTCCAGGAGTTCACCCGCTTGCCGGGAGCACAGGGTGAGGAAGGTTTCGGACTGGGATTGTCTATCGTCCGTATGTTGGTGCAGCTGCTCGAAGGGCGGATTGAGGTGGAAAGTAAACTTGGAGAAGGAAGTACGTTTACGTTGCGGATGCCGCTGTATCCGGTAGGAGGAGGGGGAGAAGTTGAGGGTGGAGAGTTGAGAGTGGAGAGTTCTGTGCAGCATGATGGCGCAGCCTCCGACAGTGCAGCCAACTCTCCACTCTCAACTCTCCACCCTCAACTCAACAAACTTCTTCTTATTGATGACGACCGTATCCAACTCACGCTTACAGTCGCCATGCTTTCGCAGAGTGGTATAACTTCCGTCACTTGCCTGCAACTGGACGAACTGCTGGAAGCTTTGCGCACAGATACTTTTGATGTCTTGCTGACGGATGTACAAATGCCTGCAATAAATGGTTTCGATCTGTTGAAACTGTTGCGTGCCTCGAATATCCCGCAAGCCAGAAACATTCCTATGATTGCCGTCACCGCCCGCAGTGATATGCAGCGTGAAGAGTTTCTGCAACATGGTTTTGCCGGGTGCTTGCACAAGCCGTTTACGGTGCATGAACTGATTCGGGAAATAGAGAGTGGAGGAGGAGTTGAGAATGGAGAGTTGAGAGTGGAGAGTTCTGTGCAGCATGATAGCGCAGCCAACTCTCCGCTAAATAAGGCTTTAGCCTTTAAGACTCTCACCGCCTTTTCCGGCGATGACCCCGATGCTGCCAAATCTATCTTGGAGAGTTTTGTGACGGAAACACGGTTGAATGCGGATCGCCTGCGTCAAGCGCTGGAAGGTGAAGATACGGACGGTGTTGCGGCTATGGGGCATAAGATGCTGCCTTTGTTTACACTATTGGGTGCTGACGAACTTGTGGTTTTATTGAAAGATCTTGAAGCCTCCCGTGGAGTGCCTTTCTGTGAGGAGATAAAGGAAAAATCTCTTTTGGTGCTTACTTTTGTAGAAGAAGCGGTGACGCAGGCGGAAAAACTTTATTAGCAGACAACTTGTTTCCTTGTCAACTACTTTGTCCCTTTTCACTTCGTCTGTTTGAACAACCCCTTCCTCTGTTTCTCCGGCAGTTTGAAGTATTGTCTGAGAAAAAGCTTATGCTTATATACAGTTGTAGCCACCTCCATAATCTGGTCTCTCAGTTCAAGTATCTGTTCCCGGTATCGGTCCGGTGCCGAATGGATGGTATTGATGATGCTGTCCGCCCGGCTTATCAGCCTCTCCGGAATATCTACCATCTTCTGTATTTCCTCATCTTCTTTTTTCGGTTCGAACGCCTTGTTCCGGTACTGGATAAACTTGTTGATTGCATCCGCCGATTCTCCCAGCAGATTCATTGCCGTATTATAAGCCGTGAGTACCTTCCGTATGCCCGCCACACGGATATTCTGACTCGTCAGTTCCAGCGTATAATACACCAGATCGTTGCTTTTTCCGTTCGCCAACATTCGTTGCCTGGCGTTGACAAGCCTCTGCAACGTGTCCTGCTGCGTATATAGCGCCAGCGAATCCCGCCAGTAGAACACCGGTACAGACCTTTGTTCGTCATACGTCCCTGTGTCAAACTCCTCATACGTCAGCGGACGCTCACGAAACTGAAACAACGGGTCGAAAGGCATATGCGTTTTTAGCAGCGTGTCCGACGGCAACTTGCAAAAGTGATGGTTGGGCGAAGGCACAAATTTGTAATCCTCTACAAAACCCGCTCCCCATGTAGGGTCGAACATATACCATTTCCCTTCTATCCGGACAGCGCACCACTGATGAGGGTCGGGCAGCAAAGTGCCGTTTTGCCGGTTGTAGCCGTTGATGATATATGCTTCCATCCCCGCTTCCTGCACCAGCGCTTTGAAGATTAACGTATATTCCTGACAGACACCTTTGCGCTCTGACAGTATTTTTTGTATCTCTTTCGCTTCGTCCGTCTCTTCGCTTTTCGGAGTATAAGTTATATACACGTTGTACTTAATATTTCTTGAAACCCAGGTGTAGATGGCGCGCGCCAACTGATCTTCCGTTTTGAGGTACTGCTTCATGTAAGCTACGAGTGAAGCAACACTGCGTCCTGCGGCTTCGGGTGCCGCCATTGCTACAGAATCAGGGAAGGTAAGTTGTTCGGTAGGAGGGACATCTGGAGATGATTTTGTAGCAGGTAGGGACAGGGATGTTGTGGCGGATGCATAAACATCTTGTCGTGCGGAGAACAATCTGCCGAACGGGAGAAGCATGAAGATGCTTATTATCCACGCAATAAGTCTGCTGTTAGAATACTGGGGCATACCTGCTATTTCTATGTTGTCGGCGACAAAGGTAAATAATATTCTTATAATCGGCAAGAAAAAATATTGAAAAAGAACCAAACATAAGAATCTTTTTATGTAAGCAAATGCGATGCTGCTTTCATGTTTTTATTATCTTGTGGCCATATTGCATGAAAACGTCCCTCTGTCTGGAATATGAGATTAATATAAAACACTTCCGTTTATTCTTAAAATAAACAGCCCGAAACGTCCGCTTTTTTGGCTTTTTTTCTTTATGGGGAACTAAATGTCGGGAGAATTTGTTTACTTTGTAACGATTTAAACACTGACTATCGAATGATGCCCTCATGAGAAGAAAATGGATAAAATGGGTAGTGTGGATACTGCTCACCCCTGTTATACTATTTGTAATACTGATGGTATTGCTTTACGTGCCTCCTGTACAAAACCTGATACGGAAACAGGCCACTGCCATCGCATCCGAGGCTACGGGCATGGATATATCCGTAGAGCGGATAGACCTCCGTTTCCCGCTGAACCTGTTGGTGCGTGGTGTGCAGGTCATTCAGCCTGTGCAAGCTGACAAACAAATAGCTTCCGCCCCCGGCGATACCCTTGCCGTGCGGCAAACTCCCGACACCCTGCTGTTGCTCGAAAGCCTGAACGTGCGCGTGCAGGCATGGCCCCTGATACGCGGACAGGTGGAAGTGGACGAAGTTACCTTGAACGGCATTTCCGTGAATTCCGCCAATCTGATAGAAGGTATGCAACTGAAAGGTGTGCTGGGACGCTTCTTCCTCGAAAGCCACGGTATTAACCTGAAGACGGAAGATGCCGTACTCAACCGCATAGAACTGAGCGACACCCATATGCTGGTAGTGATGAACGACACCACTGCTTCCGAACCGGACACCACTACCACTGCCCTCAACTGGAAAGTGGCCCTTCACAAGCTGGCGCTGAAAAACGTCTCCGTAGACCTGCAAATGCCTCTCGACTCTATGAGTCTCAATGCCCGCCTGGGCGAAGCGGAAATAGATGATGCCACCGCCGACCTCGGACGCCAGGCCTATGGTTTCAGACAATTCCAGCTTAGCGGTACATCCGTGAGTTATGATACCGGAAACCGGCTTGGCAATGCACTGAACAGTCTTATCGACACAGGCAGCCTTTCAAACCCTGACAGTACTTCCGTGACTCCAGCACCGGGTTTTGATGCTTCGCACATCGCCTTGCGGGATATACGCGTCAGCATTGATTCCGTACTTTATGCCGGACATGACATCAACGCCGTTATCCGTGAATTCTCCATGAACGAGCGTTCCGGTTTAAGCATCACCTCACTTACGGGCCGGGTATTTGCCGACTCCACCGTGATACAAGTGCCTTCTTTAAAGCTCCTCACCCCGCACAGTGAGATGGATTTCACTGCGCAGACCTACTGGGAGCTGGTTGATATCCCCACTACCGGACGACTGACCGCCCGTTTCAATGCCCGCATCGGCAAACAGGATGTAATGCTCTTCGCCGGCGACCTTCCCGAAACTTTCAAGGAAGCCTATCCTTTCCGTCCCCTCGTCATTCGTGCCGGAACGGAAGGTAATCTCAAGCAGATGCAGATTTCCCGCTTCAACATCGACCTGCCGGGAGCTTTTACCCTCGACGGCGGCGGCGAAATGTGGAACCTCACCGATAGCCTGACCCGCAACGGGAACATAGATTTCGACATCCGTACGCAGAATCTGAACTTCCTTACCGGGCTGACGGGTGTCACCCCCGACGGTTCCATCGTGGTGCCGGACAGTATGCATCTGAAAGCGCGCCTCATCATGGATGGCCCTAAATATGATGCCACCCTGAAATTACAAGAGCGTGAAGGTGTGCTGAACCTGCTGGCTCACTATAATACCGCTACCGAAGTCTACCAGGCAGACCTTAATGTAGATGCTTTGCAATTGCATCATTTCCTGCCCAAAGATTCTATCTACACTCTCTCGGCAAAGGTTGCCGCCAAAGGTAAAGGGGTTGACCCTGCCAATCATCGCACTACGGCTGCTTTGAAAGCTTCTCTTGGTGAGTTGCAGTACGGTCGTTGGAACATCTCCGGCATCGACCTGACCGCAGGATTGAAATCCGCCCTCGCCACCGTAAATCTGACGAGTGACAATCCGCTGCTGAAGATGCAGGCAAATGCCGATATGCGTCTGGATCGCAAGTATTTGGATGGTAAACTCGATATGAATGTAGAAGAAGTTGGCCTGCATGAGTTGGGCATCTCTCCTAAACCATTGCAACATCCTTTTGCTTTCACCCTCGGCGCAGAGGCACGCCGCGACTCCATCAAAATGAAAATGGATGCGGGTGACCTCGACTTCCAGTTCCGTGCCCGTAGCACTCTGAAGAAACTGATGGAGCAGGGCACCGCCTTTGCCACACTTCTCACCAAACAGATAGAACTGAAGCACCTTGACCATGCCGAACTGCGGCGGGCATTACCCTCGGCGGGTATGCAGCTGAAGGCGGGTAAGCAGAATCCCGTCAGCTACTTCCTGGCAACGAAGGACATTTCTTTCAACGACTTCACACTCCGCTTCGGCACTACGCCCCGACGCGGTATCAATGGACGCACCGCCATCCATGGTTTGCGTATGGACTCCTTGCAACTGGATACCATTTTCTTTGCCATCAGCCAGGATACAGCCCGCATGAAGTTGCAAGGCGGTGTCATCAACGGTCCCAAGAATCCCCAGGTGGTGTTCCGTAGTACGTTGACAGGTGAAATCCGCAACGATGATGCAGAACTGACTTTGAACTATGTGGATGCTAAGGGAGATACCGGTCTTGACCTCGGCATCAATGCCCGTCCGCTTATCGAAGGCAAGGGCAGGGGTAATGGTATTGCTTTCCGCCTGACACCTGCCGAACCTGTCATTGCTTTCCAAAAGTTCCACTTTGTGGATGGCAATGACTGGATTTACTTACATAAGAATATGCGTGTCTATGCCAATGTGGATATGGACAGTAAGGACGGTCTTTGCTTCCGTATGCAGTCCGACAGGGCCGACACCGTCTCTTTGCAGAACATCAACCTGGAGCTAATCCGTTTCCGGCTCGACAAACTGAGTGGTATTCTGCCCTATATGCCTCCCGTGACAGGACTCTTCTCTGCGGAAGCAAACTATATACAGACAGCCACTTCGCTGCAAGTATCGGCAGAAGCCGGAATAGAAAACCTGACCTACGAACGTCAGCCGGTAGGTAATATCGGGCTGGGTGCCACGTGGTTGCCGGGTGATGCAGGTACTCACTATCTGAACGCTTATTTCCGTTCGGGAGATGAAGAGGTGATGACTGCCGATGCCGTGCTGACACAGAAGAACGGGCGCGACTCCATTGATGTCAATACTACCTTCGAGCACTTCCCGCTCTCTCTTGCCAATGCTTTTGTTCCCGACCGTATGGTTTCCTTCACCGGTGACATTGATGGAGGGATTTATATCAACGGTGCTATGGAAAAGCCGAAGTTGAGCGGAGAACTTTCATTGGATAGCGTGTCGATTTATGCCCGTCAGGCAGGTGCGCGCTACTGGTTCGACAACCGTCCGCTGAAGATAGAGGGCAATCAGCTTATCTTTAATAAGTTTGCCATATACACCACCAGCCGCAACCCCTTTACGATAGACGGCAACGTGGACTTCCGCAATATGGAGAAGCCAACCGCGAAACTGAACCTGCGTGCCCAAAACTATACCCTACTCGATGCGCCCCGCACCAAGGAAAGTATGATTTACGGTAAAATCTTCGTAGACCTGAACGCCACTGTTCGCGGTCCGCTGGATGCGTTGACCATGCGTGGAAATATGAACCTGTTGGGTAATACGGATGTAACCTATGTGCTGACCGATTCTCCTCTGACCGTCGAAGACCGGTTGGGTGAACTTGTGAAGTTTACTTCTTTCACAGACACTACTTCGGTGCAGCAGACGGAAGCGCCTACCATGTCGCTTGGCGGTATGGATATGTTGATGTCTGTGCATATTGACGATGCCGTGCGTCTGCGTGCCGATCTCAGTCCCGACCGTAGCAGTCGCGTAGAACTTGAGGGTGGGGGAGACCTGAACCTGCAATACACTCCGCAGGGTGATCTTACGTTGTCCGGCCGTTATACCTTGATTGGCGGTATGATGAAGTATGCCTTGCCCGTTATTCCTCTGAAAGAATTCCAATTCACCAACGGCAGCTATGTAGACTGGACCGGTAACCCGATGAATCCGAAACTGAACCTGACTGCCACGGAGCGTGTCCGTGCTTCCGTCTCCGACGGCGATGACAATAGTGGCTCGCGCATGGTAAACTTCGACGTGTCCATCAGCATTAAGAACAGTCTGGAAAACCCCGACCTGAGTTTCAACCTCAGCGCACCCGAGGATGCCAGCGTGCAAAACGAATTGGTGGCAATGAGTGCGGATGAACGAAGCAAACAAGCCATCACCATGCTTGCCACAGGTATGTATCTATATAATGGTGGAAAAGGCGGTGGTCTGACTATGGGCTCCGCGTTGAACAGTGTGCTGCAAAGCCAGATTAATTCGCTGACCGGAAATCTCAAGAATGCATCTCTCAGCGTCGGTATTGAGGACCGCACCGCTGCCGAAACAGGTGATAAACAAACAGACTATAGTTTTCGCTATTCGCAACGTTTCTTTAATGATCGTGTGCAGGTTATTATCGGTGGTAAAGTATCCAGTGGTGCTAATGCCACGAATGATGTAGAGTCGTTCATCGACAATATCTCACTGGAATATCGACTGGACAACAGCGGAACACGCTATGTCCGCGTCTTCCACAATAAGAACTATGAAAGTGTGCTTGATGGTGAAATCACTGAGACGGGTGTCGGTCTTGTGCTCCGCCGCAAGATGGACAAGCTAAGTGAGTTGTTCATTTTCAAGAGAAAGAAGAAAATAGAGCCGGTAAGTGAATAATGTGAATGATAATTTGTAGGGGTGAGTAGTTACACCCGCAAACATAAAGCAAAGAAGATGAAGAAACTTGTATATATACTCATTGCAACCCTGCTTCTGGCAGCCTGCTCCACTACCAAGCACTTGCCCGAAGGCGAAGTGCTTTACACCGGACAAAAGCCGATGATAGTGGAGAACCGTTCCGTGACTCCGGTCGGTGTGACGGCTATGGAAGAATTGGAAGCAGCCCTTGCCAAAGCTCCCAATAACTCCCTGCTGGGTAGCTCCGAATACCGTATTCCTTTTCCTTTTGGATTGTGGGTGTACAACGGTTTTTCAAAGTATAAGAAAGGTTTTGGCAAGTGGATATTCAACCGTTTTGCCGCTACTCCCGTATTCATGTCCACTGTCAATCCGGATATCCGTCAGAAAGTGGCTACCAACATCCTGCACGATTACGGTTACTTCAATGGTACAGTCAGCTACCAGACCTTTGTCAATCCCAAAGACAGTTTGAAAGCCAAGCTGCAATACACCGTCGATATGCGTAATCCGTATTTCATCGATACCGTTTATTATCGTGGCTTCAACGATACCACTATGCGTATCATCAATCTGGGACGTCGCCGTTCTCTTATCAGTCCCGGTGAACAGTTCAACGTCACCGACCTCGACGGGGAGCGTACCCGCATCAGCGGATTGCTGCGCAATATGGGCTATTATTATTTCCGCCCCGACTATCTGACTTATCAGGCAGATACGACACTCGTCCCCGGTGGACACGTCAGCCTGCGCATGATACCTGTTCCCGGTATGCCGAAGGATGCCGAACGGGCTTTCTTCGTAGGAAATACCAATTTCTACCTTCATGGTCCACAGGGGCAGTTGCCGAATGACAGCCTCTATTACAAGACGTTCTGGATACATTATTACGATAAGCTGAAGATACGTCCCAATATGCTCTATCGCTGGTTGCACTATCAGGGTTATCAAAGGAAGCGGCAGGAGCTGGACAAGGGAGGTATGCGCCGCCGTCCGGAGAAGTTGTACAGCCAGTATCGGCAGACCCGTATACAGGAGCGTCTGGCAAGTGTCGGCATATTCCGCTATCTGGAAATGCAGTACACGCCCCGCGACACGGCACTCGTGTCCGATACCCTCGATGTGAATATCCGTGCCATGCTGGATAAACCTTATGATGCTGAGTTTGACTTCAATGTCACCATGAAAAGCAATAACCAGACGGGTCCCGGCGCCGCTTTCACCGTAACGAAGAACAACGTCTTCGGTGGTGGTGAAACCTGGAATGTGAAAGTGAACGGTTCCTATGAGTGGCAGACGGGCAAGAACAGCAGTTCGCTGATGAACAGTTATGAGCTGGGATTGTCTTCCGCACTTACTTTCCCGCGCATTGTTTTTCCCCGTATGGGTAATAAGGAATATGACTTCCCGGCTTCCACTACTTTCCGTGTCTACATAGACCAGATGAACCGTGCCAAGTATTATAAACTACTTGCTTTCGGCGGAAACGTCACGTATGATTTTCAGCCTGTACCTACCCGTAAGCATAGCATCACGCCTTTCCAGCTGACGTTTAATGTGCTTCGTAATCCGACTGTGGCTTTTGAGGAAATACAGGCTCAGAATCCTGCCCTTTATATCAGTCTCCGCAACCAGTTCATCCCTAAGATGGAGTATACTTATACCTATGATAACGCCTCTGTACGCAGCATCCGTAATCCTATCTGGTGGCAGACCACAGTGGCTTCCGCCGGTAACCTGACTTCTTTGATTTACCGGGCATTCGGGGAGCCGTTCAGCAAAGAGGACAAGAAGCTGATGGGGGTACCTTTCGCCCAATTCCTGAAACTGAATTCGGAATTCCGTTATCACTACCGGATAGACAAGAATCAGATGATTGCTTCCCGCATTGCGGGCGGTGTAATCTGGTCGTATGGAAACGCTACGACTGCACCTTATACCGAACAGTTCTATATCGGTGGCGCCAACAGTATCCGTGCTTATTCCGCACGCAGCATCGGTCCCGGTGGTTATCCGCCCGATAAAGAGAAAAAGTATTCGTACATCAACCACGTGGGAGATATCCGTATGGAGGCAAACGTGGAATACCGTTTCCGTATCTTGGGCGACCTGCACGGTGCCATCTTCCTCGACGCGGGTAATGTGTGGCTGATGCGTAAGGATGCCGACCGTCCTGACGGACAATTGACGTTGAAAAACTTCCCGAAACAAATAGCCCTGGGCACGGGTGCCGGACTGCGTTACGACCTGGACTTCCTTGTATTCCGCTTCGACTGGGGTGTGGCACTGCACGACCCGTATGATACCGGAAAGAAGGGATACTATAATATTCCGAAGTTTAAAGATGGCATGGCATGGCATTTTGCTATCGGTTATCCGTTCTAACGGTAAGTTTTGTACAATAGAGCTAAATTATGAACTAATTGTCTACCTTTGTTGATTATATTTTTTGTAATTTTGCCGTCGTAATCAACAGTGATACACTAACCTATTTTTAATAATAACTAATATGAAACCAACTTTATTCTTATTGGCAGCCGGTATGGGCAGCCGTTATGGTGGCTTGAAGCAATTGGACGGACTGGGTCCGAATGGCGAGACTATTATGGATTATTCTATCTATGATGCCATTAATGCCGGATTCGGTAAGCTTGTTTTTGTTATCCGTAAGGATTTTGAGAATGACTTCCGTGATAAAATCATCTCTAAATACGAAGGTCACATTCCGTGCGAACTGGTGTTCCAGTCTATTGACGATCTGCCCGAAGGCTTTACTTGCCCCGAAGGTCGTACGAAACCCTGGGGAACCAACCATGCTGTAATGATGGGTGCTGATGTAATTAAAGAACCGTTTGCTGTTATCAACTGTGATGATTTTTATGGTCGCGATTCTTTCGAGGTGATGGGCAAGTTCCTTTCTGCACTGCCTGAAGGTTCAAAGAATGTATATTCTATGGTAGGTTTTCGTATTGGCAACACGCTGAGCGATAGCGGTACGGTGTCTCGTGGTCTTTGCGGTACGGATGCCAAGAATCTGCTGACTTCTGTTGTAGAACGCACTAAGATTCAGCGCATGGATGGCGAAGTGAAATATGTGGACGATAATGGCGAGTGGGTGGCTACTCCCGAAACAACTCCGGTAAGTATGAACTTCTGGGGCTTTACTCCCGATTACTTTGGATATAGCTGCGAATTCTTCAAGAGCTTCCTGAGCGATCCGAAGAATATGGAGAATCTGAAGAGCGAATTCTTTATCCCGTTGATGGTGGATAAGTTGATTCAGGACGGCACTGCTACGTGCGAGGTTCTTGATACTACAAGCAAGTGGTTCGGTGTGACTTATCCGGAAGACCGCCAGAGCGTTGTAGATAAAATCCAGGCTTTAGTAGACGCCGGTGAATATCCTGCAAAACTGTTCTGAGTATAGAGATTCTGCGAAAGCAAATTAAAATAAGAAATGGAAAGGGGAGCCGTCATTGCGATGGTTCCCCTTTTTTGTTTCATGAGATGAATTATTTTGTCTTACGAGGGGAGTTATGACCGTTTCGTTAAAGTCTGATACTTGCTTCGCAGGCTTCGGCTACGGCGGGATGGTGTGTGATGAAGATGAAAGTTTTGCCTGTACAGTCCTTGCGCAGGTTTTTTATTAGTTGTCGTTCTGTTTTGGGGTCGAGGGCGGAGGTGGCTTCATCTAATAATAGAATGTGTCCGGGACGAAGAAGGGCGCGGGCGATGGCGATGCGCTGGGCTTGTCCTTCGCTGAGGCCGCCACCTTGTTCGTTGAGATTGGTATCGAGGCTTTGCGGGAGGGAAAAGACAAAATCGGCACAGGCGGTGCGGAGGGACTGGAACATATCGGCTTCAGTGGCATGAGGATTGCCCATGAGGAGATTGTCGCGGATAGTGCCGCTGAAAAGGGTATTTCCCTGGGGGACATAGACGAAGTTGACGCGTGTTTGCGGGGAGACTTCGAGAGTGGAAAGTTGAGAATGAAGTGTTATGAGCCCTTCTTGGGGGGTGGTGAGGGCAAGTAATAAACGGATGAGAGTCGTTTTACCGGCGCCTGTCTCACCCAGAACGGCAGTACAGCTTCCGGCAGGGAAGTTGCAGGAGAAGTGGTTCAGTATGGGACGGTCGCCTGGTGAATAACTGAAAGTGATGTCTTTCAGCAGTAAATCAGGCGTTTGGGTGAAGTATTGCGAGTTGCCGGTTGTTTCCGCAGGTAGTTCTTCAAGCTCCATTAACCGTTCCACGGCAGTGAGGGCATTGATAAATGAAGGTAGCAGGCGAGAAAGGTCGAGTGCAGGGCGTTGCACTTTGCCGACTAATTGCAGGAAAGCCGTCATGGTTCCGAAGGTGATGCTACCTGTACTGAGACGGACGGCTCCCCAAAGAAAAGCGGTGAGGTAGCCGCCGGAAAATGCGAAAGCTACCAGCATACGTGCAGACAACGAAAAGCGTGTCCGTCCGAATATCTGGCTGCGGAGAGCATCTTGCAGATCATCCAGTTTATCGATGTGCCGTTCGCCTTGTTCCAGGGTTTTGATGACGGTGCGGTGTTGCAGGCTTTCCTGGATGACGGACTGGATACGGCTGTCGCTTTGTCGGATTTCCCGGGTGTAGCGGCGCATACGTTTCATGTAGAAGCGACTGCCGAGAAGGAAGATAGGCAGGATTCCTACGATTACCCACGGCAAGGACGGGTCGAGCAGGCAGAAGAATATGAATGCAGCCAGCAACTGGACAATAGTGACAATGAAAGCGGGGATAGTACCGGTTAGTAATCCTACGATGGCGGCGGTGTCCTGCTCCACCCTATTTACAATGTCTCCGGTGTGGAAACGTTCCAGTTCGTTCCAGCGGCTTTGCAGCAGTCGGGAGAAGAGGCGGTGGCGCAAGGCGTTTCCGGCTTCTACCTGCATACGGGCACTGAGCCAGGTATCGGCGGCACCGCAAAGAAGCTGTGCAATCAGCAGAGCGATGGTAAGGATAGCGGCATTGGTCAGGTTGCCGGTTGTGGCACCTGTGGCAATGTCTATGACGATTTTAGAGGCATAGATGAATGCAAGAGAAACCGCCACACCGATAATCCCGGTGAAGCAGGAGAGGAGAATGCGTTTCCGCTGTCCGCGGGAAACTTCCCAGATATATTTTAATTTCACTGTCTTCATAATAATAAAGCTACGGAAGTTACAAGCTACAAGTGGCTGACGCTATCATGCTGCATAGCACTTGTCGCTTTGTAGCTCGTAGTTTATTCAGCTGTATGGTAATCGTTCCCTTTATCAGCGTCACCGGATACCACACAGCCTCTCCGGGTGCGAACTGTCGTAATTTCATGCAACGCTTTGTTGCCCGGCAGAAGGTGTGCCATTTTCCTGACCAATACCCTTTGGGGCGAGGCTGGACGCGTGTGTCATACTGGCCGAAGTTCCCGGTAGCGAAAATATCATCCAGCAAGACTTCTCCGGCACGTTCCATTCCCTTGATGGAGAAAGGCAAGTCTTGTTCCGGCAATCCTAAATGGTGTACGGCGATGTAACCGAATGCCTTTGCGGCACGAAGCAATCCTACCTTTCGGAAATGCCGTTCCAATATCACTTTGTCGATGTCGTCCTGTCTTGTTGCCAGTAGCCGTGCCCAGTCGCAAACCTGCCGCAGCCCGATACCGCTGTTCAGGAAGTGGACAAAAGCGTGCATGAAGATATAGAGCGCATTGAATGTCACCGGCGGCAGGGCAACAGGGTATTCGTTGATTTCCTGCATCTCTGATTGCTGCGGATGCCACTCCTTTACCAGGCGCTGAAAGTACCGGTTTCCGGCAGGATTGTTTATTCGCAAGATCATGCGGTGGTTCTCGATATGAATATTGTGCAGCGAGTAACTTGCATGCTTGTCCGAAGCTTCACCTTCGGCTGCTGCGCCGTGGCGCAGTAAAATACTGTTGGCTATGGGTTGTCCCTCCTTACCTATATAGACATCAATATCTCCGCACTGACGGTGTAGTGGGTTGATGTAGTACGTGGCAATGCCTTGTCCTTTCAGCAGGACTGGGTGTAGCCCGGCTTCCCGGTAAGGCATGAAAATTTCCGGCAGTTCTGCGTTCAGGCGTATGTTCGACTGCTCTATCCGGGCAACTTGGGCAGCCCATTGCAGGTAGAGCGGACGTGGCGGACGAACTTCAGAAGGCAGGCTGAGCATTCCGTCGAAAGTGATGGCAAGGAGTGCCTGGGTTCGTGCGAAGTGATATACTTCTCCCCAATCGGCCGCACTCATGCCATTGAATAGGGCAGGATCGGCAGGCGTGTTCCATAAACCGGAACGTACCAGGGCGAGAAAAGTGAGTCGTATCATCTTATTCTATGATTCCGGCTTCCAGCCAGTCCTTTATCAGTTGGCGGGCATCGCGTGCGGCGGTGTCTGCTTCTACTTCGTAGTGCTCCGTGAGGTAGGTGGTGAGCGTTTCGGCATCAAACTCCTTACCTTCTACACTTTCCCAAAGTCGGGCGGCTGTGGGGTTCAGACTGATGATATTGTTGAAATCTACGTTGCCGGTGCCGTTGTGCATGATGATATGCTCATCGCCGACTTGGTGGAGGGTAAAGTCTTTCTTGATTTTCATGGTTTGTATAATTATTGATGTTATTGTTGTATGTATGCCGGGCGGATCATTATTCACCCTTGCAAGTTATATTCTTCTGAATATTGCCAGCAGCCAGCGTCTTATGGGTGTCAGTCTCATCCACCAGGAAGAATATCGCTGCCAGGTTTGCCCGTTGCAAGGATATTCTTTGTCTTTGCGGATGGCGGCAACCATGATTCCCATGACGTCTGCTACGCTGGTCTGTTCGGTTGCTTTCAGGTTTCCGTCGCCCAGTAGCGTCAGTTCCCGTCCGTTGCGGTGGATAATGCGGTGGAAGACGATGCGTCCCATGCTTTCCCTCGCCAGGACGGCAACGCCCGGTTGCAGGTCGGCTTCGGTGAAAGGACCTAAGACGATGCGGTCGCGGCGGTCTACAAGGAAAGGATTCATACTGTTGCCCCGTACAGTCAACGTCACGGTGTGCCCTTCGCTGATGAGACGTGCTACTTCGGGCAGTAGTATTTCGTTGGGGATAATTTTTTTTTGGCCGCTGCTTATCATTCGCTTATCGTTTACTTATCTGATGGTGTTGAAACTTAGTTCGGCTGCTGCCCTGTCAGGCAGGCATTTCAGGTGGTAGACCGGTAGGTTGGCGGCAAGGAGTTTCACCGTTTCTATGACGCCGTTGTTCAGTTCTTCCACTACTTTCAGGCAGGAACAGGCGGGCAACAGGGAGGCGAATGCACGTGCTGCTCCTTCTTTCTTTATGATATTCTCCGGTGCCTGCTCCAAGCGGACGAATGCGCCTGCCGGAACTGAATCATCCTTGTAGCAGGGCGTCTTTCCGCTCCAGGGTGAGCCGTAGACGGTGGTCTCTCCGGTTTCCTTATTATAATGCACGATAGGATTATCATCATTCAGTAGCTCGCAACCGGGAATGTTTTCCAGCCACAGCCGGGTGTGCGTACTCTTTCCTGTTCCGCTTTTCCCTAAAAAGAGGTAGCCTTTCCCGTCTTTCTTAATGACGGAGGCGTGCATCAGTACGGTATCAGTGCAGGCGGTCTTGAATGCATACACCATCATCAGAATATTATTGAGTACGAATGCATCTGCTTCTGTTTCATGCAGAGACAGCGTGCCTGTGGCAAAGTCGGAGTGGAAATAAGCTGAATATTCTTTTGTGTCGTTCGGCGCAAGAATGCTGATGAGGTGCGAGTCGGTGCCGGGTAGTGCGCTGATTCTGCACGTGGCACCTTCCCATTCAAACTCTACGAGTTGGTGGTATTGCGAATTATCTTTCTCGTTGCTTCCTTTTTCCGGCTGAATGTTGAGTGAGAAGATAATCTTACTCTTGTTTTCCAGGATTTCTTTTTCCGGCAGCAGGAAAGGGCTCAGGGAAGGGATAAGTTCCTCTGACTTCCAGCCCGGAATAGAAGATGAAGTGCCGAACAGGCAAGGACCTACCCGAAATAGTTGCGCATTGCGTTCCTCTTTCATTCTTTTTTGTATAGTAATTGGGTTGTTGTTTGTATGTACGACGTAAAGGTAGATGTATTCTTCCAATTTACCAAAGCTGGCGGAAGGATAATTCATTAGAAAGTTATATCAAATGATGAGTGGAAGAGATTAAGTGAACCTTTCCGCCGCTTACTTCGCAAGGCTGAACAGCGTAGAGTGAAATAAGTAGTGCTAATTCTGGAAATGTTGTATCGGATGTCTTCTTTCTGACTTAAAATTGAAGACAAACTCCCGAAAATCACTACCTTTGCAGTCTTAAACGCTAAATTTCATTGACATTATGATATCAGTAGAAGGACTGAAGGTGGAATTCAACGCCACGCCTTTGTTCGAAGACGTCTCTTACGTTATCAACAAAAAAGACCGTATCGCCCTGGTGGGCAAGAATGGTGCGGGCAAATCTACCATGCTTAAAATATTGGCTGGCTTGCAACAGCCCACTTCCGGCGTTGTTGCAGTTCCTCGTGAATGTACTATCGGTTACCTGCCCCAGGTGATGATCCTCAGCGATAATCACACGGTGATGCAGGAAGCCGAACTTGCCTTTGAACACATCTTCGAGATGCAGGCCAACATCGAACGCATGAACCGGCAGCTTGCCGAACGCACCGATTACGACAGCGAAGATTACCATAAACTTATCGACCGCTTCACCCATGAGAACGAACGTTTCCTGATGATGGGCGGTACCAACTTCCGTGCCGAAATAGAACGGACCCTGCAAGGTCTGGGATTCAGTCGTGAGGACTTCGACCGCTCCACCAGTGAGTTTTCCGGTGGCTGGCGCATGCGTATTGAGTTGGCAAAACTCCTGCTTCGCCGTCCCGATGTGCTGTTGCTCGATGAGCCTACCAATCACCTTGACATCGAGAGTATTCAATGGCTGGAAAACTTCCTCTCTACCCGTGCCAACGCAGTAGTACTGGTAAGCCACGACCGTGCTTTCCTCAACAACGTCACCACACGTACCATCGAAATCACCTGCGGACAGATTTATGACTACAAAGTGAAGTACGATGAGTTCGTCGTGCTGCGGAAGGAACGCCGCGAGCAGCAACTCCGTGCCTACGAAAACCAGCAGAAACAGATAGAGGACACCGAGGCTTTCATCGAACGTTTCCGTTATAAGGCTACGAAAGCCGTGCAAGTGCAAAGCCGCATCAAGCAACTGGAAAAGATAGACCGCATCGAAGTGGACGAAGAAGACAACTCGGCGCTGCGCCTGAAATTCGTATGCAGCAGCCGTAGCGGAAGCTACCCCGTCATCTGCGAGGATGTAGCCAAAGCCTACGGCGACCATGTCATCTTCCATGATGTCAACCTCACCATTAACCGCGGTGAGAAAGTGGCGTTCGTCGGTAAGAACGGCGAAGGTAAATCCACCCTCGTGAAGTGTATCATGGAAGAGATCACCGATTATACCGGAAAGCTGACTTTAGGGCATAACGTCCAGATAGGATATTTCGCCCAGAACCAGGCACAGCTTCTTGATGAAACTCTTACGGTGTTCGATACTATTGACCGTGTGGCAGTGGGAGACATCCGTACGAAGATACGCGATATTCTCGGTGCTTTCATGTTCGGCGGTGAGGCTTCCGACAAGAAGGTGAAAGTTCTTTCGGGCGGTGAACGCACCCGTCTGGCAATGATTAAGCTCCTGCTGGAACCGGTGAACTTCCTGATACTGGACGAACCGACCAATCACCTCGATATGCGTTCTAAAGATGTACTGAAAGATGCCATCCGCGAATTTGACGGGACAGTGATATTAGTCAGCCACGACCGTGATTTCCTTGACGGGCTTGCGACTAAAGTATATGAGTTCGGTGGTGGTGTTGTGAAAGAACACCTCGGTGGTATCTACGATTTCTTGCAGAAAAAGCAGATAGAAAGCCTGAATGAGTTGCAGAAATCACCGGCACTTTCAGCTTCCCCATCCAACGGAAAGGATAGCACCGATAAGGATGTGGCAGTACAGGCTTCCGGTGCAAAACTCTCTTACGAGGAGCAAAAGGAACTGAACAAGAAACTCAAGAAACTGGAACGCCGCGTTGCCGACTGTGAAGAGGAGATAGAGCAGACAGAATCCGCCATCGCCATTCTCGAAGCCAGGATGGCAACTCCCGAAGGCGCTTCGGACATGGCACTCTACGAACAACATCAGAAGTTGAAACAACAACTCGACTCCGTGATGGAAGAGTGGGACACTGCTTCTACCGAACTGGAAGAAGCGCGCGGTAACCAATGACATGTATCAACCAATTTAATAATACAAGAATGAGATTTACCAAGTATTTACCTTTCGCTGCAATTTGCCTTATGACGGCAGGATGCGGTACGGGCAAGCAGAAGGCTGAATTGACAGCCGGCATCAAACTTGCCAATCTTGACACGACTGCCCTTCCGGGAAGTAGTTTCTATCAGTACGCCTGTGGCGGTTGGATTGAAGGCCATCCCCTTTCGGCTGAGTATTCACAGTACGGCTCTTTCACCGAACTTGCCGAGAACAACCGCAAGCAGATACAAGGTCTGATTGAGGAACTTGCCGCTACCCAGCACGAAGCCGGTAGTGTGGCTCAGAAAGTGGGCGACCTCTACAAGATTGCTATGGACAGTGTGAAGCTGAATCAGGAAGGTGTTGCCCCTATCAAAGCCGATCTGGAGCAGATTGCCGCTCTGAAAGACAAACAAGACGTCTATGTCCTGCTGGCTAACTTGCGCAAGCAAGGCATCGGCGCTTACCTCGGAATGTATGTTGCCGCTGATGAGATGAACAGTAACGAGAATGCCGTACAAACTTACCAAAGCGGTTTGAGTATGGGCGAACGTGACTATTATCTGGCTGCCGACCCTTCCACTACCGCTATCCGCGATGCTTTCCGCACTCACGTGCAGAAGATGTATCAGTTGGCCGGCTTCGATGAGGCTACTGCCAAGAAAGGCATGGAAGTAGTGATGGACGTAGAAACCCGCCTTGCCAAAGCTTTCCGTTCTCGCACCGAACTGCGCGACCCGCATGCCAACTACAACAAGATGAGCATGGAAGAGATAAAGAAGAACTATCCTACTTTCAACTGGGATGCTTATCTGTCAGAGCTTGGCTTGAAGGATGTAAAGGAAATCATCGTAGGCCAGCCTGCCTCTTTGGCTGAAGCTGCCAAGATTCTGGATACATTGCCTGTTGACCAGCAATCGCTCTACCTGCAATGGAAGCTGATTGATGCTTCCGCCAACTACTTGAGTGACGAGATCGCCCAACAAAACTTCGACTTCTACGACCGCACCATGTCCGGAACACAGGAGATGCAACCTCGTTGGAAGACCGCTGTTTCTGTTGTCAGCTCTGCACTGGGCGAAGCTGTGGGACAGATGTACGTAGAGAAATATTTCCCTGCCGCTGCCAAAGAACGTATGGTGACCTTGGTGAAGAATCTTCAGACGAGCCTGGGCGAACGCATCAACAACCTGCCTTGGATGAGCGACGAAACCAAACAGAAAGCACAGGAAAAACTGGCTACCTTCCACGTGAAGATTGGTTATCCTGACACGTGGAAAGATTATTCCACACTGGAAATCAAAGATGACTCATACTGGAATAACATCAAGCGTGCCAACCTGTGGGGCTATGCCGAAATGGTTGCGAAAGCCGGCAAACCGGTGGACAAGGACGAATGGCTGATGACTCCGCAAACCGTAAACGCTTATTACAACCCGACAACGAATGAAATCTGTTTCCCTGCCGGTATCTTGCAATACCCGTTCTTCGACATGGAAGCCGACGATGCCTTCAACTATGGCGCTATCGGTGTGGTAATCGGTCATGAGATGACACACGGATTCGACGACCAGGGCCGTCAGTACGACAAAGACGGTAATCTGAAAGACTGGTGGACCGAAGAAGATGCCAAGAACTTTGAGAAACGCGCCGATGTGATGGTTGCCTTCTTCGACAGCATCGAAGTGGCTCCGGGCGTACATGCCAACGGACGTATGACACTGGGTGAGAACATTGCCGACCACGGTGGTTTGCAGGTTTCTTTCCAGGCATTCAAGGCTGCTACGGCTGCCGCTCCGCTGGAAGTGAAAGACGGTTTCACTCCCGAACAACGTTTCTTCCTGGCTTATGCCAACGTTTGGGCCAACAACACCCGTCCCGAAGCTATCCTGCAACTCACAAAGATAGATGTACACTCTTTGGGCAAATGGCGTGTAGACGCTGCATTACCGCACATTGCAGCATGGTATGAGGCATTCGGCATTACAGAAAAAGATCCGATGTTCGTACCCGTAGAAGAACGCGTCTCTATCTGGTAAGTTTTGCCACCGCGGTGGCACAGTTTTGCCATGCCTATTGCACAATTGTGCCAAGCCTATGGCAAAGTCTTGCCACAGTGATGGCAAAACCTTGCTGATATAGTGGCAGGAAAACCTTGTTTAAACAGGAACTATTTGGCTCCCTATTCAGCAAAAAAGAAAGATAAAGGCAGTAAATCCTAAACAGGATTACTGCCTTTTTTAATTATACCTAATTTATTGTGTTTGAGTATATGTGCAAATAAACATTTTTAGTACCTTTGCGCATCAAATCGTTAATACGCAAATCCATGTCTGAAACAAAAAGAATTAAAACCGCTCTGGTATCGGTTTACCATAAGGAAGGTTTGGATGAAATCATTACCAAACTACATGAAGAAGGAGTTGAGTTTCTGTCAACAGGCGGAACTCGTCAGTTTATAGAATCCCTGGGTTATCCCTGCAAGGCAGTGGAAGACCTGACAACATATCCCTCTATCCTGGGAGGACGTGTGAAAACCTTGCACCCGAAGGTGTTCGGTGGTATTCTTTGCCGCCGCGGACTGGAACAGGATATGCAACAGATAGAAAAATATGAAATTCCCGAAATAGACCTTGTTATTGTCGACCTGTATCCGTTTGAAGCCACCGTGGCTTCCGGTGCCGACGAACCGGCTATTATCGAGAAGATAGATATAGGCGGCATTTCCTTGATTCGTGCCGCTGCCAAGAACTTCAACGACGTAGTGATTATAGCTTCTCAGGCCCAGTACCAGCCATTCCGCGATATGCTGATGGAACACGGAGCTACAACCTCCATCGAAGAACGCCGTTGGTTTGCCAAAGAAGCGTTTGCCGTTTCTTCTCACTATGACTCAGCCATCTTCAATTACTTCGACGGCGAAGAAGGTTCGGCATTCCGCTGCTCCGCCAACAATCAGAAGACTTTGCGTTACGGAGAAAACCCGCACCAGAAGGGTTACTTCTATGGAAACCTGGAAGGAATGTTCGACCAGATTCATGGAAAAGAAATCTCCTACAACAACCTGCTCGATATCAACGCTGCCGTTGACTTGATAGACGAATTCGAAGATATAACGTTTGCCGTATTGAAGCATAACAATGCTTGCGGTCTGGCTTCACGCCCCACGGTGCTCGAAGCATGGAACGATGCATTGGCAGGTGACCCCGTATCTGCTTTTGGTGGTGTGCTCATCACCAACGGTGTGATTGACAAGGAAGCTGCCGAAGAAATCAACAAGATATTCTTTGAAGTAATTATCGCTCCCGACTACGATGTGGATGCACTGGAAATCTTGGGACAGAAGAAGAACCGTATCATCTTGGTTCGTAAGCCGACCACATTGCCGAAAAAACAGTTCCGTTCATTGCTGAACGGTGTGCTGGTGCAGGATCGTGACCTGAACATCGAGCAACCGGAAGATTTGAAGACAGTGACTACCAAGGTTCCTACCGCACAGGAAATAGAAGATATGCTCTTTGCCAACAAGATCGTGAAGAACAGCAAGTCCAACGCCATCGTACTGGCAAAAGGCAAGCAATTGCTGGCAAGCGGTGTAGGGCAGACCTCACGTGTGGATGCTCTGAAACAAGCTATCGAAAAAGCCAAGAACTTCGGCTTCGACCTGAAAGGTGCCGTGATGGCATCCGACGCTTTCTTCCCCTTCCCCGACTGCGTAGAAATAGCCGGAGGCGAAGGTGTGACTGCGGTTATCCAGCCGGGTGGCTCGATCAAGGACCAACTCTCGTTCGACTATTGCAATGAACATGACATCGCAATGGTGGTTACGGGAATCCGTCATTTTAAACACTAATATTAATGATGAATGAAGAATAAAGAATTTGCTGCGCTGTCTTTATTTGCGCTGTTATTCTCATAGTATTCTTAATTCTTCATTCTTAATTCTACATTTAGAATATGGGATTATTCTCTTTTACGCAAGAAATAGCGATGGACCTTGGTACCGCCAATACCATCATCACAACCAATGGTAAGATTGTGGTGGATGAACCTTCGGTGGTAGCCCTCGACCGTCGTACCGATAAGATGATTGCCGTGGGTGATAAGGCAAAGATGATGCACGAAAAGACCCACGAAAACATACGTACCATCCGTCCGCTCCGCGACGGTGTAATTGCCGACTTCTATGCTTGCGAGCAGATGATACGCGGTCTGATAAAGATGGTGAACAACCGTAGCCGTCTGTTTTCTCCTTCGCTCCGTATGGTAATCGGTGTCCCTTCGGGTAGTACGGAAGTGGAACTGCGTGCCGTGCGCGACTCTGCCGAGCATGCCGGCGGACGCGACGTTTACCTGATATTCGAACCTATGGCTGCCGCTATCGGTATCGGTATCGACGTGGAAGCTCCGGAAGGAAACATGATTGTAGATATAGGTGGTGGTTCTACTGAAATTGCCGTTATCTCTTTGGGCGGTATCGTAGCCAACAACTCCATCCGCATTGCCGGTGACGACTTGACTGCTGACATTCAGGAGTACATGAGCCGCCAGCACAATGTGAAGGTCAGCGAGCGTATGGCCGAGCGTATTAAAATTAATGTAGGTGCTGCCCTGACCGAACTGGGTGAGGATGCTCCGGAAGATTATATCGTTCACGGACCGAACCGTATCACGGCTCTGCCTATGGAAGTGCCCGTATGCTATCAGGAAGTGGCGCACTGTCTGGAGAAATCAATCTCAAAGATTGAAACCGCTATCTTGAATGCGCTGGAAAATACGCCTCCCGAGCTGTATGCCGATATCGTGCACAACGGTATTTATCTGGCAGGTGGTGGTGCATTGCTCCGCGGGCTCGACAAGCGTTTGACTGATAAGATAAACATTCCGTTCCATATTGCCGAAGACCCCTTGCATGCCGTAGCTAAAGGTACGGGCGTTGCACTGAAGAATGTGGATCGTTTCTCATTCCTGATGAGGTAATAAAGGAATATGCGAAATTTACTGAACTTTCTTATTAAATACAATTACTGGTTCCTCTTTCTGTTGTTAGAGGCAGCCAGTTTTGTTTTATTATTCCGCTTCAACTACTATCAGCAGAGCGTATTTTTCACTTCTGCCAATAGCGTAGCGGGGAAAGTTTATGATGTTTCGGGGGCTGTCACTTCTTACTTCCATCTGAAAACGACCAATGAAGATTTGTTGGACCGCAACATGTGGTTGGAACAGCGGGTGGCGTTTCTGGAAAAGACATTGAAGAATAAGGGATTGGACTCCGTCAGACTGTACAGTCTTGAGCACATGGAAACGGAAGAGTACAAAATTTTCAAGGCAAATGTGATTAAGAACAGTTTGAACAGGGTAGACAACTATATCACTCTTGATGAAGGTACCAGTGCAGGTATCCGTCCGGAAATGGGTGTGGTAGATGCCAATGGGGTAGTAGGTATCGTTTATAAAACCTCTCCGCATTATTCTACTGTCATTCCGTTGCTGAACAGTAAATCGAGCATAAGTTGCAAGATTATCGGCAGCGAATATTTCGGTTATCTGAAATGGGAATATGGAGATTCGCGTTTCGCTTATCTCAAGGACTTGCCCCGTCACGCTGAGTTTAATCTGGGCGATACGGTGGTGACAAGCGGCTATTCTACCGTATTCCCCGCAGGGATTATGGTGGGTACGGTGGATGATATGTCCGATTCCCATGACGGCCTTTCTTATCTGTTGAAGATTAAACTGGCTACAGACTTCGGGAAGTTGAGCAATGTACGGGTAATTGCCCGCACCGGTCAGGAAGAACAGAAGGCATTGGAGAAAGAGGAGGAGAAGTGATGGGAGTGATTAGTGACGGAGTGATAAGTGATTAGTTATAAGTGAAAGTAACCTCAATTGTCAATTATCAATTGTCAATTGTCAATTGTTATAAGAGTTGGTCATCAATTATCTGCATAAATTAGGTTGGTTTATTGGTTTGGTGCTATTGCAGGTGCTGATACTGAATAATGTGCATATTGCCGGATATGCCACACCTTTTTTGTATATCTATCTCATACTGAAGTTTGAGTCGGAGACGCCAAGAAATGCTTTGATGTTGTGGGCATTTTTCCTGGGGCTGACCGTGGATATCTTCTCGGATACTCCTGGTATGAATGCTGCGGCCACGGTGGCACTGGCTTTCTTACGGCCTACTTTCCTGCGACTGTTCGTACCGCGGGATACGTTTGAGGATATTGTTCCTTCGATAAAGTCGATGGGATTTGCCCCTTTCCTGAAATATTTGATTGTCAGCGTTTTTGTTCATCATGCAATACTACTTACCATAGAGTTCTTTTCGTTCGCCCATATCGGAACGTTGCTGCTGAGAATTGTGGCAAGTGCGTTGCTGACTATAACCTGCATACTGGCTATAGAAGGAGTGAGGAAAAAATAAAATGGCTAAAGATTATACACTCGAAAAGCGGAAGTTAGTGATAGGTGGGGTGGCGATTGTGATTGTCATCATCTATATAATGCGCCTTTTTGTGTTGCAAATCATGACTGACAGCTACAAAAAGAATGCAGACAGTAATGCCTTTCTCAATAAAATACAGTACCCTTCGCGCGGTGCGATATATGACCGTAACGGCAAGTTGCTTGTGTTCAACCAGCCGGCGTATGATATTACGTTTGTGCCGCGAGAGGTGACCCAGCTCGATACCCTTGATTTCTGCCGTACATTGAACATTACCAAAGAGCAGCTTCTCAAGCGGATGAAGGACGTGAAAAACCGTTGGATGAATCCCGGTTATTCCAGATATACACACCAAGTCTTTATGACGCAACTCTCGGCGGAAGAGTGCGGGGTATTCCAGGAAAAACTTTTCAAGTTTCCCGGCTTCTACATTCAGCGGCGTACGATCCGGCAATATACGTATGATGCTGCCGGGCATGCTTTGGGAGATATCGGTGAAGTGTCAATGAAAGATATCGAAGCGGATGACTACTATATCCGCGGTGACTATATAGGCAAGCAGGGTATTGAAAAGTCTTACGAGAAATACCTGCGTGGAGAGAAGGGAGTTGAAGTCCTGCTTCGTGATGCACATGGACGTATTCAGGGACACTATATGGACGGAAAACTGGATCGTTCGTCAGTGCCGGGTAAGAATCTGACGTTAGGATTGGATATTGAGTTACAGAGATTGGGCGAACGGCTGATGAAAAATAAAATCGGTGCGATTGTAGCCATCGAACCGGAGACGGGCGAGATTCTTTGTTTGGTATCGGCTCCGAACTTTGACCCGCATTTGATGATTGGCCGCCAACGTGGAAAGAATCATCAGATGTTGCAGATGGATAAGCAGAAACCGCTGTTGAACCGTGCTATTATGGGGTCTTATCCGCCGGGCTCTACTTTTAAGACAGCGCAGGCTTTGACTTTCCTGCAAGAGGGAATTATCCAGCCTTCCACGTCTTTCCCCTGTTCGCACGGATTTATATATGGCGGTTTACGGGTAGGTTGCCACGGACATGGATCACCGCTGCCGCTGATACCGGCAATTGCTACTTCTTGTAATGCCTATTTCTGTTGGGGACTATATCGTATGTTTGGTGACCGGAAGTACGGTTCGCCACAAAATGCGATTACAGTGTGGAAGGATCACATGGTTTCACAGGGATTCGGTTATAAATTGGGAACGGACCTTCCCGGAGAGAAGCGTGGATTTATCCCGAATGCGGGTGTTTATGACAGGGCTTATCGGGGTTCGTGGAACGGACTGACGGTAATCAGTATTTCTATCGGCCAGGGTGAGGTGCTGAGTACTCCTTTGCAGATGGCCAATCTGGCGGCTACCATTGCTAACCGTGGTTATTTCGTAACTCCTCATATCGTAAAGGAAATACAGGATGCGGAGTTGGACAGCACTTATCGGGAACGTCGGTATACTTCCATTGATCGCCAGTATTATGAAGAAATAGTAGAAGGAATGCGGGCAGCCGTCACGGGAGTCACCGGAAGTGCCACTTGCCGTATCGCAGGAACAATTCTGCCCGGTGTGGAAATTTGCGGAAAGACCGGTACGGCGCAAAACCGTGGTCATGACCATTCCGCATTTATTGGTTTTGCCCCTATGGACAAACCGAAAATAGCGATTGCCGTCTATGTGGAAAACGGCGGTTGGGGAGCTACTTACGGAGTGCCTTATGGTGCTTTGATGATGGAACAATATTTGAACGGAAAACTTTCGCCTGCCAGTGAGGCACGGGCGGAAGAAATGAGTAACCGTGTTATAATGTATGGTAACGAGGAGAGATAGTATATGGAAATCATTGGATTGGGTAACGATTTGTGTTTATCTGATTCTTATCGTATTCGGATGGTTTAGTGTCTGCGGGGCAAGTTATGATTATGGCGACCGTGATTTCTGGGATTTTTCTACTCGTGCGGGCAAGCAGTTGGTATGGATTATCTGCTCTTTCGGTCTGGGATTTGTACTGTTGATGCTGGAAGATGATATTTATGACATGTTTGCCTATCTGATTTACATAGCGCTTGCCATATTGCTTGTGGTCACTATATTTATAGCTCCTGACACCAAAGGCTCACGTTCGTGGTTGGTGATGGGGCCTGTCAGCCTGCAACCGGCGGAGTTTGCCAAGTTTGCTACAGCACTGGCGCTTGCCAAATATATGAATTCCTATTCGTTCACAATGAAGAACTGGAAGAATATACTGATGATGGTTTTTCTGATTCTGTTTCCGATGATATTGATTATCCTGCAACGGGAAACAGGTTCGGCATTGGTATATACCGCATTTTTCCTGGTGCTGTACCGGGAGGGAATGCCGGGTGTGGTGCTTTTCTCCGGTCTGTGTGCGGTAGTCTATTTTGTGGTGGGAATCCGATTCGATCAGGTCTTTATTGCCGATACGCCGACACCGATAGGGGAGTTTGCGGTGCTGTCTATGGTGCTGCTGTCTGCCGCGGGTATGGTATGGGTGTATAAGAAGAAGTGGGAACCTGTGCGTAACATATTGTTGGTTACGTTGGGGGTGTTACTGATAGCTTATATTGTTTCAGAATACGTGGTTCCGTTCAATCTTGTCTGGGTGCAGTGGGGACTGTGTGTGCTGGTGGTCGGCTATTTGATTTTTCTTTCTTTGAGCGAGCGTCACCTTAGTTATTTCCTGATAGGGCTGTTTGCCATAGGCTCTATCGGTTTCCTGTATTCAAGTGATTATTTTTTCAATAAAGTGCTGGAACCGCACCAGCAGATACGTATTAAAGTAGTGCTGGGTATGGAAGAAGACCTGGCAGGAGCCGGATATAATGTGAACCAGTCCAAGATTGCTATCGGTTCGGGAGGATTGACCGGCAAGGGTTTTCTGAATGGTACGCAAACTAAGTTGAAGTATGTGCCCGAGCAGGATACGGACTTCATCTTCTGTACGGTAGGCGAGGAGGAAGGTTTTATAGGTTCTACTGCTGTACTGCTTCTATTCCTTATATTGATACTCCGTCTGATAGCTGTGGCGGAGCGGCAACCGTCTGCTTTCGGTAGGGTATATGGCTATTCGGTGGTCAGTATATTCCTGTTCCACTTGTTTATTAATATAGGTATGGTGTTGGGTTTGACGCCTGTGATTGGTATTCCGCTGCCATTCTTCAGTTATGGCGGTTCTTCACTCTGGGGCTTTACTATTCTGCTGTTTATCTTCCTGCGCATTGATGCGGGACGTAAAAAAAGACTCTCAGCGTTTTAGTCTGATTCCCACGTCATTGATGCCGGGCAGAACTTCGTCCGGCAGGAGGTGTGTGATCTTGAAACGGTATTCTCCGGCTTTTCCAATGCGGATAAGTCCTGCGCGGAGCGTTGACTGGTATAATCCGCCCCAGCCGTCGCCTAACCAGGTTCCGGCACTGTCGGCGAGTTTCATCTCTAATGTATCTCTTTGGATGTTTTGGGCTTCCGGACTGTCGTAATAGATAAGTAGAGGCAGGTTCTGATAAGGATAATTGTTCCGGTTTCTGACTTCTACTGATATATTGTAGAGCGTAGCGGAGTCCGGAATGGTGACATCGAAGAATAGAGTATCTTTCCGCTGCCAGCCTTCCGTCGGCAGGGATTGAAAAGTATGATATACTGTCTGTTCGTCGCAAGCCATGCAAAGGCTTGCGGCAAACAGCAGTATCAAACTCTTTCTGAGAGACTTCTTATGCTTGAGCAGGTTTTTCATTTCCGGCTGGTTTCTCTCCTTGTTGTTTGGGTGGATTGGGCTTGCCTCCATTGTCACGTTGCCCGTCTCCGCGCTGTCCGTCTCCACGTCCACGATTATTTTTGGGCTTGTTACGTCTTGCTTGGTCTCCTTGCGGGCGGTCTCCTTGCGGTTTAGGCTGATTGCCTTGCTGTCTGGGTTGGTCACCCTGAGGCTTGGCTCCGTTTTGGGGTCTGGAGTCACCTTGCGGGCGTTGCCGGGATTGCTGTTCCGCAGGCTGGTTGGGATTCGCTTTTTTCTTTTTCTTGCGATTGTTGTTACCGTTTCCACCACCGTTATTATCTCCGCCGTTTTTGCCTTTGCGGCTACGGTCGAAACGGGTCAGGCTTTCCTGTTCCAACAAGTCTACCGGTTTCTTGGGCTCTGCATGGCGTGTCTCTTCTATAAGACTGTCGGGCTTAGTACCCCGTTTGTTCATTCCGATGATTTCGAATGCACGCTTGCCGCTGATGGTCACCAGGTTGGCAGGAATATTCTTATCGGTAGAATAGGTTATCTGGTTACTCAGAATATCCGCCTTGAAGAAGTAGAACGTACCATCTTTGGTTTCCAGTTCAATTTCTTTGGAAGGAAGACGTTTCTGGGCTTCTACGTAACAATCCACTTCATAGTTGAGGCAACATTTCAGTTTGGCACATTGTCCCGCTAATTTTTGCGGGTTGAGGGAGATATCCTGATAACGCGCTGCACTTGTAGATACGGACACGAAAGAAGTCATCCAGGTGGCACAACACAGCTCGCGTCCGCAAGGGCCGATACCGCCGATGCGTCCGGCTTCCTGGCGTGCGCCGATTTGTTTCATCTCGATGCGTACATGGAAAGCGTCTGCCAGTACTTTAATCAGTTGGCGGAAATCCACGCGCTCGTCGGCAATGTAATAGAAGATGGCTTTATTACCGTCTCCCTGATATTCCACGTCGCCGATTTTCATATTAAGGTTCAGGTTGAGGGCAATCTGGCGGGCACGTATCATGGTACTGTGTTCCCGGCCTTTCGCCTCATTATACTTGTCCATATCCACCTGTTTCGCCTTGCGGTAGATACGCTTGATATCGGCTTCGGATTTGATATTTGCTTTCCGCATTTGCAGTGGAACGAGTCGCCCTGTCAGAGTCACCTCACCGATGTCATGTCCCGGTGTTGCCTCTACGGCCACGATGTCTCCTTTTTCCAAAGGTATATGGTTGCTGTTCCGGTAATACCCTTTGCGGGTATTCTTGAATTGCACCTCTACCATGTCGCCCTCTTCCGCATTTCCGGGAATATCAGCCAGCCAGTCGTAGGTGTTCAGTTGCTTGTCCTGCCTGCAGCAACTTTTGCAACAGAGACCTCCACTTCCGTTATGTAGTTTAAAATCCATCTTTTTATTTATGATTTAGCTATTTACAATAATATATCTGGTTTCTACTGTTTCAGTAGAACAATCATTTTCAATGAAAAATCAAAGAACACCATACGGGCATTCACGTTCTGCTCGATGTGTATCTGGGCTTCACTCAGTTCATCCATCATTCCCATCACATTCCGTTCGTTGATGAAAGGAGCAAAACGGGTGGCAAAATTCTGTTCGGGCAAAGTCATATAATTCATCTCCTTGCGATGCAGGTTGTAGATGAAGTTTTCGCGTATCATACGCTGGGCGTATGTCAGGAAATTCTTTTGCCGTTCACGTCCCATACCTGCAAGCTGTTCACTCCACTGTTTCATCTCGCGTATCTTCCGTTGATAGGATAGACGCATAAGGCTGACAAAGAGTTCAAAAAACAACTCATTTTCTTCATTCAGATGAATTGTTTCCAGTGCTTTAATAAAGTCACCGTTGGCGAGATGCGCCAGGGTGAAACTGTCGTTGGGTCGTACACCGTATTTCTGCTGTAAAGCGCTGGCAATGTCAGCCTCTTCTATCTTGCGGATATTGAAACGTTGCGTACGGCTTAGGATGGTAGGCAAAATCATGTCCGGAGCTTCGGATATCAGCAGGAATACAGTCTTTTCAGGTGGTTCCTCCAAGAGTTTCAACAGCTTGTTGGCACAGACTACGTGCATCTTCTCAGGCAACCATACGATGGTCACTTTATATCCGCCCTCACTTGATTTCAGACTGAGCTTCCGCACTATTTCATCACTCTCTTTGGCATAGATGATGGCTTGTCCGTTTTCGGCATCCATCTCATTCAGCCAGTGGTTAAGGCTGAAATAGGGGCTGTTCAGAACCAGATGCCGCCAGTCGGCTATGTAATCGTCGCAAACTTCTTTTTTCCCCTTCTTCACGATGGGGAAGACGAAGTGTACATCCGGATGCACCAGTTTATTCCATTTCACGCAGGAAGGGCAGGTGCCGCAAGCATCCGTTTCTGTGCGGTTCGGACAACAAATGTAACGGGCATAGGCCATTGCCAGCGGGAGCTTTCCCACTCCCGACGGACCGCAAAATAGCTGTGCATGAGGAATACGCCCTTCTCGCACTTCTTGCCTTAATCGCTCTTTAGCAGCCTCTTGTCCTATTACATCTTTGAAAAACACGATATTACTTATGATTTAGTTATTGATTACCGATTGCATTACTTCCACTCTCAACTCTCCATTTTCAACTCTCAACTTCTCTTAGTAGACCTGTTTTGCAACTTCCTTTATGCTATCTACCGCACCAATGGAGTAGAAATGGATGCTGGGCACGCCATGCTCCATCAGTTCTTTGCATTGCTGCACGCACCATTCGATGCCTACTTGCCTGGCTTCTTCATCCGTCTTACACTTCATCGCTTCGCATGCCAGTTCTTCGGGCAAGTCCACTTTGAAGGTTTTGGGAATCATACTGATTTGTGATATCTTCTTAAATGGTTTGATACCGGGGATGATAGGGATGGTGACACCGGCTTTCCGGGCACGTTCCACAAAGTCGAAGTATTTCCGGTTATCATAGAAAAGCTGGGTAACGGCATATTCCGCACCGGCTTCCATTTTCTGTTTTAACCAATAAATGTCAGTATCGATATTGGGAGCTTCTTCATGTTTTTCGGGATAGCACGCCACACCGTAAGAGAACGGTGTTTTTGTTATCTTCATTTCCGAACCATCTACGAAGATGCCTTTATTGAAGTTGTTGATCTGTTCCTGTAATTCGATAGCGTGGTGGTAACCGTCGCCTTCGGGAGTGAATGCAGACTCGTGTTTCGCCTTGTCTCCACGCAATACCAGCAGGTCGGTGATGCCGAGGAATTGTAAGTCGAGCAATACGTATTCTGTCTCTTCGCGGGTGAAACCGCTGCAAAGAATATGCGGAACTACGGTGATATTATATTTATTCTGGATAGCACCGGCTACGGCTACGGTTCCCGGACGTCGGCGCAAGCGATTGCGCTGGAACAGACCATTGCCCAGATCTTTGTATACATATTCGCTGCGATGCGTGGTGATATTTATGTATTTCGGGTCAAATTCCCGTAAAGTATCTATGGTTTCGTACAGCTTTTCGATGCCTGTGCCTTTCAGCGGTGGCAGTATTTCGAAGGAGAAAGCTGTCTTCTCGTTGCTGTGTATCAGGTCGATAATTCTCATTTCTTTTTCGTTGCCTTTGTTCGGTGAACAAAACTATTTGTACATTGGGAACAAAAATACGAAAAAGAAATGAGATATGCTTTTTTTATCCGGCTATTCTTTTATACAGCGTACGAAAAGAGCGCTGCTCTTTGGTTTGCTGTCAATAAGTTGGGCGTCGTCTTTCAAGCTTGTAAGGAGTATTACTTTATCTGCCAAAGTGGATTTGGATTCACCGCTTATCCAATAACCAGCTGAAGAACCTTCATTCACAAGAGTCGTTCCGGTTTCCTTTACACTGTATAATCCATAGGGAATAGCGTTGAATCCGGTTTCATTTGTTGCGATATAACCACCCTCATTTGTTGTCCATTTCCCGGTTTCTAAGAGAATGGCTGCATTGTTAATGTATTTTGTTAATGATTCCCAATCCTTCATATTGGGTACCTTCCATTGCTCAGGTGCTAATTCATTGTCGGCAAGAAGGACATCTCCACTATAAAAATAGACATCCTGCTCTGTTGAATGGAAGTAACCGGCTCCTTGTCCGAATTCCGTTATTTTCTTTATAGTGTTGCCATCCCTATAAGTTGTAGCCTGTAAGTTCTCTTTCATCCAATACTGTGTGCCGATTTTTACTATCGGATAAGTTTTCAACTGTCCTCCCCGTATATCCCGGAGCATATAGCTGCTGACGTTGACTGTCGCAGGTGCTTCAGGCTTCTCTGTGACAATCTGTCCTTTACTATCGATGTAAAACACTTCAATTGGGGCCGATTCCCCTGGGGTATAGTTTAGCGTGTTGTCAGCAACATTCCAATTGACCGCTCCTCCATGCACTTTTTCTGCTTTATCCAGAAGTTGCAATACGGTTCCTTTATCTAATTGTGCCTGTTTGTTTATTACCGGATAAACGACGATAGCACGTGAGGCGAGATTGTTACTGGCTGATGACAAGTATTCTTTGCAGATTTCCGCCACAACCTGTCCTCCTTGATGAACTTGATAGATGTCTGATGTTTTGAAGGACAGGGCCGCAATGTGGATGGAACTGATTTGGTAACTGTTTTCACTTTCTTCTTGTGTCAGTTCTCCCCAGTCCTCTATTTCTCCCGCTATTCCACAGAGCGTATTACTGGCATTTTGCAATGCTTTGATGGATATGACGCATTGTTTATTGCTGCTTAGCGAATTTATGGATATAGGACAAGTATATATTTTCCCATTCCAATCAATGGTAAAAGATAAGTCACTTGAGGATGTTTCCTGTGGAATGACAATAAGTTCTTTGCCTACCAGTTTGTCTTTCTCCTTTTTCCAAATACCGAATGGGACAATGTCACTCTTTGCCTTGTAATTACTTAGTTTATTGTCTGTCAAGTCGTAATCTGCTTGGATATAAAATCCGCTTATGGCAATCTGTGGATTTGACAGGAGCATTTCGTCTATGTCTTCTCCATCTTGTGGCAATAATTCTATTCTCAGCTTGGCAAATTGATGTTGGAATTTAAGTTGTACGGCATTGTTGCTGCTGGCTATGTCCCCTTTTTTAGCTATTAAGAAGTCTGATTTGGAGAAGTTGTCATTGGTGCTTTGGTTGGTTTGTACAGCTACATTGAGTGATGAATTATTTGCGGCGATACCTTCTTTTTGATAGGGATAATAGCTGATGAAATCAAGAGTTGCATCTCCTTCCGGATAGAAGACTGTTTCTTCGGGTATAAACTGGTTGTTTTCACCGCATTCTAATTTAAGATTGTCAATGTAACGATTCCCGCTGATAGCTGTACCGGATATCATGGCGAATAGTCCGATTTGTTCTCCTGTTTTGAAACTACTTCCGTTGGTTTTTGTGTTTACTTTACTGATAGTAGTGGAGAATGTGATAGGAATGGTTCCGGGAGAAACTTCCGATTCGATTTCGTTAACGCAGGAAGTGCTCAAGAGAAGAGCACAACAGATTAAGGATTTTACTCCGTTTCTTCTAAACTTTATTTTATTCATTATTAAATAGTTTGTGGAATACTTACTATAGTAGTCCGGTTATATTTACGGTTTTGCTAAGGCAATTAATGCATCAGAATATTATTGGATTGAGTAGGACCATAACCGGTATGGAAAAGTCTGTCGGCTTTAGGATGCTAATTACTTGAAGTCACGCTTGAATTCAGGTTCTATTCTTTCTTTTATGTTCTTCAACGTTGATTAACGTTAACAGACCTCAAAGGTAAAATAATATTTCTGAATGTGAAATGAAAAGGGGCATTTGTGTTAATCGTTTTACCTATTTCACTTTGTATGAAGAGGATAAATAAACGGCTTTTACCCTACATTTTCATTCTTTCGCAGGAGATTTCAAAATTATCACGTACCTTTGTAGTCAAATTAAAGATAATCTGAGAACTTATGCCATTAAATTTACCTGATAAGCTGCCGGCGATAGAGTTGCTGAAAGAAGAGAATATATTTGTCATTGACAACTCACGCGCCACGCAACAGGACATCCGTCCGTTGCGCATCGTTATCTTGAACTTGATGCCTTTGAAGATTACCACGGAGACAGACCTTGTGCGTTTACTCTCCAATACACCGCTTCAAGTGGAAATCTCGTTCATGAAAATCAAGAGTCATACATCCAAGAATACGCCTGTTGAACACATGCAGACGTTCTATACTGACTTTGAGAAGATGCGCGGCGAGAAATACGACGGTATGATTATCACCGGTGCACCGGTGGAACAGTTGGATTTTGAAGAGGTAACTTACTGGGATGAAATAATGGAAATCTTTGATTGGGCGCGTACGCACGTCACTTCCACACTTTATATATGCTGGGCGGCACAAGCCGGACTCTATCATCATTATGGAGTGCCCAAACATGCATTGGACAAGAAGATGTTCGGCATTTTCGAGCATCGTCCTTTAGATCCGTTACACGCTATTTTCCGTGGTTTCGATGATATGTTCTATGTGCCCCATAGCCGTCATACGGAAGTGCGGAAAGAAGATATTCTGAAAGTGCCCGAACTGACTTTGCTTTCCGAATCGGAAGAGGCAGGCGTACATCTTGTTGTGGCACGTGGCGGACGCGAATTTTTCGTAACCGGTCATTCGGAATACTCTCCGCTGACGTTGGACACGGAATACCGCAGGGATTTAGACAAAGGACTGCCTATTGAAGTGCCTCGTAATTATTATGTGGATGATGATCCGGATAAAGGTGTCATGGTACGTTGGCGTGCCCATGCCAATCTGCTGTTCTCTAATTGGTTGAACTATTTCGTTTATCAGGAAACTCCGTACAATATTAACGATATAGAATGATAAAGCAACGGAAAATAGAATTACTGGCGCCTGCCAAGAATCTGGAATGTGGTATTGAGGCTGTCAATCATGGTGCGGATGCTGTGTACATCGGTGCACCTCGGTTTGGTGCGCGTGCGGCGGCCGGCAATTCATTGGAAGATATAACGGCTTTGGTGGCTCATGCCCATTTGTATAATGCCCGGATTTACGTCACGGTCAATACGATTCTGAAAGAAGAGGAACTGGAGGAAACGGAGGCTATGATCTGGGATTTGTATCGTGCGGGTGTTGATGCACTGATTGTGCAGGATATGGGAATCACCCGTCTGAACCTGCCGCCTATTCCTTTGCATGCCAGTACGCAAATGGATAACCGTACACTGGAGAAAGTGCGTTTCCTGGCAGAAGCCGGTTTCCGGCAAGTGGTGTTGGCGCGTGAATTGTCTTTGCAGGATATTCATTGTATTCACGAAGCTTGTCCTGAGGTTCTGTTGGAGATTTTCGTGCATGGTGCGCTTTGCGTCAGCTATAGCGGCCAGTGCTATGTTAGTCAGGCTTGCTTCGGACGCAGTGCTAACCGGGGAGAGTGTGCGCAATTCTGCCGCCTGCCTTTCAGTCTGACGGATGCGGACGGGAAAGTGATAGTGCGCGATAAACATCTGCTTTCCCTTAAAGATTTGAATCAGAGTGACGCTCTGGAAGAATTGCTCGATGCGGGCGCTACCTCTCTCAAAATAGAAGGCCGTCTGAAAGATGTCTCTTACGTAAAAAATGTCACAGCGGCCTATCGCCAGAAACTGGATGCCATCTTTGCACGCCGCACGGAATATGTGCGCGCTTCTTCCGGTACTTGCCGTTATACTTTCCGTCCGCAACTGGATAAGAGTTTCAGCCGCGGTTTTACCCACTACTTCCTGCATGGACGCAGTGAAGGGATTTTCTCTTTCGATACTCCGAAGTCTCTTGGTGAAGAGATGGGAACCATGAAGGAACAACGTGGAAACTACCTTACGGTGGCCGGACTGAAATCTTTCAATAATGGCGATGGCGTATGCTATCTCGATGAACAAGGCCGTCTGCAAGGTTTCCGCATCAACCGTGTGGATGGGAACAAACTTTATCCGGCGGGGGAGATGCCCCGTATTCGTCCGCGAACTGTGCTGTATCGCAACTTCGATCAGGAATTTGAAAAGCTGCTTTCCCGCAAGTCTTCCGAGCGGAAGATTGCCGTCTCCTTGCTTTTGGCAGATACGGCTTTCGGCTTTACCCTGACTACTACGGATGAGGATGATAACAGTGTAACCCTTTCTTTTCCTTATCAGAGAGAATTTGCCCGTACACCGCAGGCGGATAATCTGCGCACGCAACTTGGCAAATTGGGAAACACCCCCTTTGAAGCTTGTACCCCTGTAGAGGCGAATCATCATTCGCCCGAAACCGGTTCCGCCATTGAAATACGCTTTTCCGACAACTGGTTTCTCCCCGCTTCCGTCGTAGCCGAATGGCGTCGTCAGATTATAGAAAAACTCATTACTGCCCGCCGTATCAACTACCGCCGTGAACTGGCTGTCTGGAAACCAACCACCCATCTTTTCCCGCTTCCGGAGACTTCGCATAAACCGACTGTTTCCGGGGCTTCATTAACGTATCTCGGCAATGTGATGAACACCCGTGCCGCTTCTTTCTATGCTGACCACGGCATTGCCTCTGTAGCTCCGGCTTACGAGAAACAGTCCGTTCCGGGTGCTGTCCTGATGTTCTGCAAGCATTGCCTGCGTTATAGTATGGGGTGGTGCCCCACTTATCAGAAAGGGCGTTCACCTTATCGGGAACCTTATTACCTGTCGGGAACTGACGGTAAGCGTTTCCGTCTGGAGTTCGATTGTAAAAATTGTCAGATGAAGGTTTATGCGGAATAAGGGATTGAAATATGATTCAGGAATGCGAATCGGCATAGGGCTACGCAGGGCATACAGTTTCTTTTCTTTGCGCAGGTCTGCACTTATCTGCATTTCTTTATTCTTATGTTTCTGTTTTCTTTCTTGCCGCTATTCGCGTCCCAATCTGGATGATGAAGGAATGAGTGCCGGGACCCGTGATTCCCTGACTTACCTTTATGACCGCCATTACACGCTGAACACTAACCTGGAAGTAGTACAGGATTCTGTAGTGCTTGCCTGTTTGCCTGTGAAAGATTGCTATAATACCCTTTACAAAGGAGACCGTGTGGTGGTGGCTGAATTTGCCATTCATCCGGCGGACAGCGTGGATAGTGTTTGGGTGAAGCTGGCCCATACTCAGGAGATACAGGGATGGATTGGGGAGCGTGAGATGATGCAGGCTTTTGTGCCGACGGATAGTATTTCCCAGTTCATTTACCTGTTCAGTGATACGCATGCTTCGTATTTCGTTATTATCTTCGCTTTGTTTGTGGGTGCCTGGATGTTCCGTTTGTTTCGTCGTAAACAGTTGAAGATGGTCTATTTTAATGATATCGACAGTGTGTATCCGCTGTTGCTTTGCCTGCTGATGGCATTCAGTGCTACGGTGTATGAGTCTATGCAGGTTTTTGTGCCCGAGACGTGGGAACACTTCTACTTTAATCCTACGCTTTCTCCTTTCAAGGTGCCGTTTGTCCTTTCAGTCTTCTTGTTGGGCATCTGGTTGTTCATCATTGTCTTGCTGGCAGTGCTCGATGATCTGTTCCGCCAGCTTTCGCCTGCAGCCGCTATGTTCTATTTGTTGGGTCTGGCATCTTGCTGCATCTTCTGCTATTTCTTCTTTATATTGACCACGCAGATATATATCGGTTACGTCTTCCTTGCTGCCTTCATCTGGATTTTCCTGAAAAAGATGCATACCACACTTGTTGTTTATCGCTATCGTTGCGGTAATTGCGGACAGAAACTCAAAGAAAAAGGACGTTGTCCGAGTTGCGGTGCGATTAATGAGTAGGGGGATAGGTTTATGAACCGTTCTTCGCAAACTGTTGCCGTGCGTGTGTGGTCACAACCTTATTCGGTAGATGAAGTCACCACGATTGAAGGTAAAACATTCCGGCTTGTTAATCTTCCGTTCTATCTGGTTGGTGGGCTGGGAGAAGTATTAAAGAAAACGAGCGCTCCCGTAAAAGGAAACGCTCGTGATTCTGTATAAGAACTTATAAGTTTTTATTGCTTTCCACCTATATCCGATAATTCCGGTGTATATAGTTGAGTCGGGTCGGATTGAAAATCCTGATACTCCGGGAGCGGCAGATTGCAAATCCGCCGGGACGGGGGGATGGGGTTCTTAGGGGTAATAAATCCGCCTCTACATAATGGTAAAGCTGACTTTTCGTCCAAGTCCTTGAAAGATTTTAAATAGGGTAGAGAGTTGAATATCCGCACGTCCATTTTCAATGCGTGAGATATAACTTTTCTTTGTTCCGATTTTGTTGGCAAGCTGTTCTTGTGTCATGCCTACTTTGAGGCGTTCAGCCTTCAGTCTTTCACCAATGATGAAGGCTTCACAACTGCTTTCAAACTCATCACGCTCAACTGTTCCCGGTGCGCCGAAGTCTTCGGCAATTAAATCTTCAATCGGGGTGCATCCTCTTGCTTTTAAATCTTCATTTCTCATTGCTTGTTTCTCCTTTCGTTTTTTTACAGGAAAAGTATTCATTCATAATTCGCTTGGCACGTTCAATTTCTCCGGGAGGCGTTTTTTGTGTTTTCTTTTGAAAACCATTAAACAATATCACCAGACTTCCTTCATCCATACAGCAGAAAATGCGATAAATGTTTCCTCCCTCTTCTATACGGATTTCGAACAGACCTTGTGTACCATTGATTGCTTTCAGGTATTTTTCAGGCACTTGTTCTAATATCATTATATAGGTAAGTATCTGGTAGGTTTTACGTAATGTTTCCCGTGATAGAGTTTTTCTAAACTCTTTGAAGTAGTTAGCATATACGACTACCTTACGGATAAATTTATTATTTTCTTTTGTGCGATAGATGTTTGATGTTACAAAGGTAACTAATAGGTGAACAATTATGCAATAATTCCGAGATTTTATTTATTAAATGTGTAAACCAACATGCCAAAGAATACTAACGGGCAGAGGTGCTCCGTTCCAATCGAGTTCTGTGCAATCTCTGCTCAATCGGATTTGCAATCCTGATACTCGGGGGACGGCGGATGACACATCCGCCGGGACGGGATTCTTTGGGAAAGGAAAAGGATTAGAGAAGGAGGAGGCGGATTAATCGCCGGATTCGTCATCGGCTATTGTTGCCAAATCAAAGTAGAGCAGACGGGTATCGGCATCGGCGTCTTCGTCATTTAAGGGGATGAAGCCGTTCTTCAGATAAAAGGGGACGGCACCGGCATAAGCGTCCACTGTGAGGAAACGGCAACCGGTCTTGTTGTCGATGACAAAATAACTCTTGATGAAATCTAACAGAAAAGAACCGACATGTATGCCTCTTGCAGAAATGTCTACGCCCAAACGGCATATCTTAGTGGCTGGATAACTCTTCAGACGCTTCTCATTCACAAACCGATGTTTACGAAAACGATTGAATTCTGTCTTACTCTCAAAATCATTTAGGGAAACCTTGTCGTTTGCCAAACTGAAATAAGCAGAAGCTCTATGGTTATCTTGTTTGTTTTCTACTACATAACTCACTGCCAGCAACGCTTTTCTATAATGATGGGATTCATTCAAAATAAAATCGTTCAAATCGGTATCACCGCAGTTGAACGATTTTATTGTTTCTTTTTTCTTCAAGCGACGAACTTCATAGGTCTCTTGAAATGTTTTCTCCGTTAGAATCATAGCGCATTAATCTTTGAAAGCATTCATCACAGCTCTATAATGCGCCAAACGGCGTTCACGCTCTTCCTTCGTTTCTTTGGGAGGATTCTTCATCCGTTCCAGAAATCTCCGGGCATCTTCCCCGTATAGTATCGGGGTTTCTTTGATGGGTCTTGCCATATCGTTTTCCTCCTTTCTGTTGTTTTTTTACTGTGCAAAGGTAGCCATTATTTCCCTGATCTCCAACACAATCTTTCAAAGAACGCTTGTCACTTCATGGTTTGTGCCACCGTTTCCGGCGAAGGAAACGATGGCTACCTCTCTGTAGGGGGTGACTTCCGCCGGGATGAGGTTCTGCTTGATGGCATCAGTGTGGATGCGGTAGTTTTTCTTCGAGAGTTCCCGTTTGGCGCTCCAGCCCAGTTGGGCTTGCTCCTGCTCCTTGAGGCGCTGGAACTCACGCACCAAATATATCTTGAATTCGGCACTAATCCACATTCCAAACTCAAACGCGATGTCCTTGTGCGCATAAGTACCCCCATATCTTCCGGCTTTTGCCTGAATACCGATGGCATGGGTTTTCTCCACATATTCTTTCACGCTGATTTTGAAACTGTTCAATCCTGCCTGGTTTCTAATTGTGGCGAATTCGCCATAATTAAAATCCGGATTATATAAACGCTCCCAAATACCGAGATATTCAAGTGTGTTCCGGTTTCTCAACCAATCGGATATGAAGAAATCGCCGTCTTTGGCTTTCAACATATCAGTGATACAGATATAGTCTTCGTTGTTGACAGACACTACATGAATGTCGGTAGCCAGTACTGTTATCTTTGCCATTATTGTTTCATCATTTCACCCCAAGCTCCTCACAGAACCGTGCATGAAAGTCTCCCTTCACACGGCTCTTCTTATCCAATCTTATTCTTTCTCTCATTCTTATGGTAAAGCCCTCCATTGCCAATGATAAAACAGAGTAGAATCTCTCTTGGAAATTGTTTCCAACCCGTGGCTTGTTTCCCTATCTTTTCCATTTCGAGGGCGGACACTGCCACTTTTTTGGTATCTATCACCTTTTGCTCGGCACACACACGAAGCAACATCTGTAATATTCCGAACTGTGCCAGAAATTCCCGAAGCGGTTCCGTCTTCTCGTAGCTGCTGTTCGCTTTATAGAGCAACATCGACATATCCAGACAAATATCTACCATTCGTGCCCCCAAACTATATTTATAGAAACGGGGAAAGTCCTGCGTGGCACGGATCAGCAGGTTCAACAACTGATATGTGTCACGATAAAGAGGTAAATCTTTGGATAATGCCATAAAAAATTGGTTTCGACCCGCTTCGCGGGTTATTCGTTTAAATAGATAAATTAACGGCTACGCCGTAATAGATAAATAAGATCAGAAAGCAAAGGAACACCGCACCCTAGTGTCGCTGCGGCCCTTACTGATGCCGCCCAAGCGCAGGTTGCCATTGCCGTTGAAGGCCACGTAGCAGGCGTTGCTACCATCGTACTCCGAACTCGAACAAAAATAAGCGTCCGTACTGAATGTCGTTGCACCGTTGATTTTCTGCAAATACTTATTCATGTTAGTCACGGCTGTGTCAGCGGCACCGTCTATGTATTTATGGTCATCTGTACTTTCTTTATAAGTGTCTAAATTTATCTCACCCAGATTGGATAGAATATCCCACCACTGACCCATACTGGGAATAAACCAACCGGTGGTATTAGCGGGAGCAGCGTATTGGGCTGTTCCACTATCTGTTGTACCATAACGGTTGGCATGGTAAAAGGCAGTATAGGTATTCTGCAAAGCAGTATTACCGTTTTTTCCATACTCGTTGATTATCCAATGCGTTTCGGCATAACCGTTAACGTTCTCGTACTGCTTCTTTAATTGATCGGTGTTAGCTTTGAAAGGTGTTCCATCAGCGCCGCCGCTGTTTTCATCTTTACCGTATCCCCATCGGCAACCGTCCGAGGCATTGGTGAGTGCCATGACAAGACCGTGAGGGGTAGTTATACCTTTCGTCGCTAAGGCATTCTTGGCTGCCGTGCCGATACGGTTGGCATCTGTACTATAAATGATGCCGATACAACCTTCACTCGGAGGATTGCTTGCGTCGCCGGGGCAGATGCTGCCGTCCGAATAAAAGAAGTCGCCTACGGCAAGAGCACGGACTGTAGGAGTAGTAGAGGGAGCGCCGCTTGTCACATTCAGCCGCTTGTAATTACCGGCGGACAAGGAAAGGCTGCTTTTTGAGTATTCGATGGTCTTGCCATCGGCAATATTGAACGCACCGCTGACGTCGGAAGTACCTGCGGGAACGATGTAGCGGTAAATGCCGTTGCCCATGGGGCAAGGTTTAATCGGTGTCGCACCGCCGCTACCACTTAGAGTGAGGCTGAACGTGGGATTGAGGACGGGGGCAGAATACTCATAGGCATCTGCGTTATCGGTTGTCTTGTACTTCTGCGCCGGAAGGGAAATCTCTATCAGGGACATCTTGTGCGTGAAAGAGAAAGAGAGGGAAGAGCTCGTGGGAGATACGTCACCGGTCGTTGTCATCAGGTCGCAAGCGGTATACTTGGCATACGTGCTTTGGTCGGTGGCAGTGGTGACGGTGGCGTTGAAGGCTGCGACGATTTCATCAATGCTTGTTTTATTGTTCATACCGTCAGTATACGGGTAGTAGGCAAAGTAGGTGGCATCGGGATATTTATAAACGCCGCTCCAACTCGTACCGTCGTAAGTGAGCGGCACATTCTGGCAACCGGTAATTACGCTGCCGCCCTTCACGGCGAACACGCCTATTTGGTCGCCTTTCACGAAGGTGGTGGTGTAACCGCTTTCTGAAGCGCGGGTTTGCGGGGTACCGGTTTGCGAAGTGCCGTCCGTAGGGGCGAAGCCGTCGGCACGGGCTATAACGGTGAGCGTGGTGCCGTCGGTGGCGGTGACTACCGGTTCGTCGTCGTTGCTGCAACCGCACAAAGATACAGCGGACAGCAAGACGAGTAAGGGAAAATAAAGTATGTTCGTTTTCATATTTGGAGTGTTTATAGATGATTATTAGGGATTGTTATTTTTTTTCTGTACCGGTTATGGTTTCACCGCTGCCCGTCCATTGGGGAGAGGCGGAGGAAGTTACCGATAAATAACCATGCTTCACAGTAATGTCATACGTATGTTGCTTGCCACTTTGCAGGTCGGCATCGCTGTCCTGTGTCGGGGTATAATAATAGGTATTGCTGCCGCTGCTGCCATCAGTCAGGGTGACGGCGATGAATTTTTTATCCTTCATCTGTTGCGGGATGACGAGGGCGGTGTAGCTGGCAAGGGCGGTTTCGCCACCGGTCAGCGTGCCGGGAGCAGTCAGTTTCTTGGGAGTAATGGTGCCCATATCGGAACCGCTGGTGGCGGGAATCCATGTGCCTGCGGTGGCTCCTCTGCCCGTGGGTGCGGTGTAGCTGCCCGAGAGGGCGAGGTTGGTGGCATCGCCGATAACTACGCTCTGTATGGCGGAGGCATTGGTGGCGGCTTCGGCATTCACGATGTTGATGACCACGCGAGCGGTCTGGTGGTAGAAAGTCAGGCTATTGTTCGCGCCGCCGGAGGGCTTGAAAGAGATGTCCGTCGGCGGGACGTAGAGGAAGTCGCTGCGCTGGTAGCCCGTACCGCTGCTGGCGTTCTGGTCGGACTGCACCGCCCACGATACCGGCACGGCGGTGGCATGGCTCTGACCGGTGGCTGCGGAGCCGTCGCCGAGGTACCAGGCGGAGACGGACTTCGTTTCGCCGGACGTCTGCCAGTAGAAAGGGGTGACGCCGCTTGCAGCTTGCAGGGTGACACCGGAATTGCCACTGCCGGTAGGGGTATATTGCTTGACTTCCGGTGTGCCGCCGGGCTGCTGTTGCTGCACCTGCACGGCTACCGCATCACCGCTGCTCCACTGCCCGTCGGTAGTGGCGGCACGCGTAGCAACCAGCCCGTCCACTTGTGCGGTGAAGGTCATGGGGTACTTGCCGGGGGGCAGCGTGGTGCCGTCGTCGTCCGTCAGGTCGCTGCACGAGGCGGCGAGCAGGGCGAGGCTGCATAGGAGGCTGCACACGGCCAGAGGCATCGACAGGCGGCGGGGGATGCGGCAGGGGATGCAGCAGAGGATGCGCCGGGCGGATTGTGGGAAGTGCTTTGGTTTCATATCGCTTGTCTTTTTCTTATTGTTTCTCAATATCGTTACAAGCGTTCTTGGGAGAAGGAGAACGCTTGTCGTTTCATGGTTTGTGCCACCGTTTCCGGCGAAGGAAACGGTCGCTACCTCTCTGTAGGGGGTGGCGCACTCCGGGCTTACGCGCATACGGTGCCCGGCGGTGGCGGTGTCGTAATGAAATCTGTTATCGCGGACTGCCCGTGATACCCATCACGGCTCGCCCGCGGTCTTCATCACGGACTGCCCGCGATAGCTATCGCGGACTGGCCGCGATTTTTATCCCAGCGGATTTTCGTCGACTCCTCCGCCTCCCGATCCGCTGCCACCGCCCCCGGGCGTTTCGGCCACTTCGCCCACTACGAAGTAGTCGGCCATGGTCACTTTGCGGGGTTCCTTGAGCAGGGCGGTTCCGTTGCTTCCCAGCTGTGTGCAGAGCATGACGCTCCACACGGAGCCTTCGGGGGCGGATGCGGGCATCACGAAGCCCACCTGCGAGGGGGTGTTGGGATAGAGTTGCGCCAGGGGGAAGAAGTGCTTCGTCCCCGTGTTGCCGTCGGTGCGGGTGATGGTGACTCCGATTTCGGAACCGCTGCCGCCCACCTTGCCGTTGCGGCACATGATGATGCACGTCTGTCCGGCGCTGACGGGCACGCCTTCGCCGCGGGTGGCGGCTTCGGGATGCTGGGCGTCCTGCGCGCTGACCACGGAGAAGAGTTGCGGGCCGCTGGCGGCTTTCTGTATCTCAACGTCTATTTCGGCGTCGGCCAGGGCTTGGCGCATCTCCTGGCTCATGGAGTAGGATATGCCGAGTTGCAGGCGTTCGCGGTCGGGCGAGGCGTTCAGTTCGCTGTCCAGAAAGACGCCCCGGGCGGTGGGACGGAAGTAGCCCAGTTCGGTGCTCAGGCTGTAGCCCGAGGAGAGGAACCAGACGGCACGGCGCATCAGCAGGCGGCCGATGCGGGCTATCTCTTCCGAGTCTTCCTGGCGGGTGCTCAGGGCGGCCACCTCGCGGGCGAGGTCGTCCATCGAGAGGCATTTCTGCAACTTGGGTTGAAGGTAATAGTCGTTCTTTACGTCCTGCGTCAGTGCCAGGTCGAGGGCTTTGAGCGATAGTTTCGCCTTTTGGGTCGGGTTTTGAGCCATGGTTAATGGTGGGGTTTAAGTGATTATTTAGTCCATTACGGCGTCGCCTTTGACGGGATCTACACCGATTGGTTTCCAGTCTTCAATCTTGGAGGTGACGGTCAGTCCGGTCAGCTTCACGGTGATTGTGTAACTGTAGATTTTACCGCTTTCAAGTACCAGGTCGGTGTCAGAGCCTCCGCTCGGCAATGTGTAGAAGAGCTTTCCGCCGGTGGCGAGGGTGACTTGCATGAATTTCGCGCCTTTGCTGAAGGTCTGTGGAACGACGATGGCGGCGGCGGTGAGGGCTGATGGGGTTCCCGTAGTGGTGTAAGTGGCGGCGAGTACATTGGCAGCCGTGCCCGAAGCGGAGGTAATGGTTCCATCGGCAAGGGTGAGGCTTACCTCGGGCTTAACGGAAAGTATTTCCAGTTTTGCGCCCTTGAAGTCGTCTGCCGTGAGGCCGCTGGTGGCGTCGGGTTTCAGTTCTACCTGTATTTTGGAGAGCAGGTGCTTGAAGCTGACGGGCACAGCGTCCTTGGTGCGGGCTACGGGGTTGGCGGTTACGTATTCACCGGATTTTGCTCCATTTTTCATCGGCTGTCCCCACAGCAGGTCGCTGGCAAAGTAGTTTGCGTCGGTGCTTTGGTCTGCCTCTATGCTGAAAGCGTATGTGTCGGTGAGGGCCGTCACGGTTTTTTCCCTGGGCGCGTAGGCGTAGATGTTTACTCCGTTTCCGCTTTGCGGATAATAGACGGCAGTGCCGCTGAAGCCGCCCGAACCGCTGGCGGTGTAGTCCAGATTCTGGGTGTAGGTAGTGGTGGCAGTGCTACCGCTCGCTACGTTTTCGTTGATGAAGAACCCTACGTGTACGTCACTGGCTATTTGGACGCCTTGTAAGTCGGTCGCAATGCTGCGCGTCTGTTGCACTTCCAGTCCGCTGGAGAGGCGGATTTCTCCCGCCCATGTGTCAGTCTCTTCATTGTTGCAGGCGGCCAGCGTCATTGCGGCTACTGCCATAGTCATTAAAAATCTTGCTTTCATACTGTTTACTTTCATTTTTATGTTCATATTCTAAAATACTTATTGCGCATTTCCTTCTTCACCCGTGCCGTTGCCCGACGTCCAGTCGGTGATGCTGGAGGTTACTTCCAGTCCGGAACGGTTGATGGTGATGGTGTAGATATTCTTCTCTCCGGCGTTGAAGGACTTGTCGTCCGGGATGTTCCAGTAGAACTTTTCGCCGCCCGTCTTCAGCGTGAACACCAGTTGACGGCCGGGGACGATGGGGTTCACCACCGTCTTCGTGTTGGGGAGGAGGATGGCGGCGGACTTCTTGCCGTCGGCGGAGGTGTTCAGGGTGAGGGTGGAGGTGGCGTCCGCCACGTCGAGGGCGTCAAAGAGGATGTCGTAGCTGGCGGCGGTGCGCTGGCGGGTGATTTCCACTGTCATGCCTTCCAGCTCGGAGGCGGTGATGCCGGTGCCGGGCGTGTTGACGAGTTCGAGCTTGGTGAGCAGGTGATGGAAGTTGAAGGCGACACCGGGGGCGGATTTGTCCTTGCCCGACACGCTGGCGCTCATCAGGTCGATGGCGGGAAGGTGGCTCTGGTCGGAGAGGTCGAGGGCGTACTTGCCGTCTGCCACGCCGGAGGCGCTGTGCGGATAGTAGGCGAGGAAATCGACCTCGCTGCCGTCGATGGGGTAATAGATGGAGGCTCCGGCGTCGGCGCTGAAACGTCCGTCGCCCTGGGCGGTGGTGTAGCGGCGGTTGGCGGCGGACTCGGCGATGTCGGTGGTGCCGGACTTCAACATGTAGATGCCGATGGCGTCGGATGCAGCCCATGCGGCGTCCGCGGCACGGGTTTGGGCACTGATGCCGCCGGTCACTTCAAGCGGTACGCGGCTGCCGTTGCCGTCCGCCGTTGCCGACTCATTGTCGTTGCCGCATCCTGCCAGCAGGAATACGGCGGCACAGAATGCCGCGGTGCGGAATACCGCCGCACTACGGAACACCGCCGCACTACGGAATGTAGCAGTACGGAACACTTTAGCATGTGTCTTCGCGCAAAGCGATGCTTCCGGCAATGTGCTTCTCTTGATAAAGCTCTTTTTCTTCATATCTTCTCTTTAATTATTAATCGTCCATTGTCAATTCTCAATGTATGTCCACGTCCCCGTTATCCACTATGTTCCAGTCGGTGATGGAGCCGCCGATGCCTGTGGGGGTGGGCAGTTGGAGGGCGGCATCGAGGGTGAGCGGTTCCGGGGCGTTGCCGAAGTTTCTCAGTGCCTCGGTCAGGTCGGTGGTGAGGGTTTGGGTGTGACCGTCCGACAGGGTCAGGGACAACGTCAGCAGTTGTGTTTCGCCGGGCATCACGCCCTGCAGGCGCACGGTGGCGGACAGGGCGGATGAACGGGTGGCGGCACGGGTCGCATGGCGGCGTGTCCCGGACGTATCGGAGTCGGTAAGGGTGAACGGGGGGATTATGCTTTTTCCGCTGTCGGAGGCCGGGCTGCCGTCGGCCAGATGGATGGCGGGGAGGATGCCGGTTAGGGTGGCGGACAGGCGGCTGAGGCGGTTTTCGTCGCCGGGGCTCAGTTTTAGTATCAGGGTCAACTGACGGATGCGTTGCTGCATCGTGACGGTTACCCGTAGGGTGTCGTCCGGGATGATTTCGAGTTCCCAGGTGGCTGAAAACAGGTAGCTGGGCGTGGGGGTAAGGGTGCCGTCGGGCAGGGTGTTTACGGTGGCGACGGTTCCGTTGAGGGTGATGCCGTCAGGTTGGTTGTAGGCCAGCAGGCGTTGGTTGCCCGGAAGGAGCAGGGCGGCGAAGGGGTTTGTTTCTCCGCTTACGGTTTGCTCCGTGTCGCCGATGCGCAGGATGTATTGGTCGGGCAGGGGGGCGGAGGATGAACGGGTGCTCCAGTCGGTGGTCACCAGCAGGGCGCCCCGGTCGGGGTGCGGGGTGTTGTGCAGGTCGTCCTTCACGCAGGAGGCGAGGAGGAGGAGGCTTCCTAACAGGAGGATGTTTCCCGGCAGGAGAGTACTTCTCCGCAGGAGGATGTTTCCCCGCAGGAGAATACTTCCCGATGCAAAGGTTTTATATATCAGATTTGTCTTCATCTTATCTCTTCATTTCAATTTAATAACCATTGCAGGGTGATGCCGAGTCGGTTGATGCCCCAGTAATTCTTTGTCTTGCTGCCACGGTGGACGCGTATTCCGTCGGTGAGGGTGTATCGGTCGTAATCGGCATGGGTGCAGCCTGCGCCGAGGGAGAAGTCCAGCGACAGGGTTTTGTTCAGCCGGAGCAGGTAGCCGCCGGTGATGCTGCCGCCTTGCAGGTTGCCCTGTTTGCCGGTGGAACCGAGGTGGTAGTTGAACTCGCCGAGGTGGTAGAGGATGCCGAGGTAGCCACGACTTTCCTTGCCTATGTAGTGGCGCACTTCGGGGGATAGTTCCCAAAGGGCGTATCTTCTGCGTTTGTCGCTCCACGACCATGAAGTCCAGCTGCCGGTTACGAGGATGCTCCAGCTACGGTCGATGCGCCATTCAAGGCCGAGGTCGGGGGTGAGGGTAGCCCAGCGGAGGAGGTTGAAGCGGAGGGAGAGGGCGGAGTATTCGTCATTCTGAGCTTGTCGAAGAATCTCTTCTCCTTGTGATTCGGGGGAGGAGATGCTTCGGCTACGCTCAGCATGACGGATAGAGCCGGTATCATGACGGATAGAGTCAGCATTATGACGGATAGAATTATCAGCATGACGGATAGACTCCTGTCCGGCAGCCTGTCGTTCGGCTTCGGCTTCGCCGGACACTTCCTTATTATACGCCAATACACGCATGGCGGCTTCTTTGCCGACTATCCGCGCCACCTTCTCTACGCTGGCAGGGAAAGTGACCACTACGACATTGCGCAGGCTGTCCGTTCCGTAGGCGCGGGGAATGATACGGTCGGTGACGAACATCTTCTCCGTCAGTCCCATGCGGGTGATGAGTTCCGTCTTCACGCGGCTGTTGCGCAGGTAGGCCATGCGCCGGGCGGACAGGCTACCGGCGGAAGAGGCGGCGTAACTGCTGACATTGACATACATACGTCCGTCACCCAGTTGCGGCATACACGCGCTGAGGCTGTCGCACAGCCGTTGCATTTCGCTTCCGTTCTGCCGGTAAGGGATATAAAACATATCTTTCTCCGGCACGAACCGGAATACGTATTCGCCGCTCCCTTTTTCGCCGTCACCCTTTTCCTGCGCCGTGAGCGGCAGGGCAAACAATGCGAAAAGGGGAAGGAAGATGATTCGCTTCAACATATTCTCTATTATCTTGATAAATTCTTTGGAGGTGATGTCGGGCGGATCGAGATGGAAGGACCGCCGGGAAGTGGGCACCTGTTTGCGCAGTTCCAGACACTCGTTGATGTAGCGCACCAGATACTCCTGGGCACGGTGTAATCTGCATTTATAATAATAAAGGCATGCGATAAGGAGTATGATTACCAGCAGGGACGTGACAAGCAGCAACGGCAGCACCGGGGAGGAACCGTCGGTAACGGTGCCATTATTCAAATCAACCGCCATGATTCCACCGGGGCCGATCAGCGCCGGAAGGCAGGCAAAAATGATACTTGTTTCTTTTCCCATTCTGAGTGACACGTCTTGTTTTGTTTAACGTGGCTCAAAGGTAGAGAAACAGGTTTTAGGGCGCAGTGTTTTTATCCGGGTTGTTATACGAATTTATCACTTTTGTTATAACGAAAATCCACGCAAGGACTGTAACTCGTTTATTTATAGTAGATTCCTGCTATCCCGATATTCGGCGGGAGTCATGCTGAATTGCTCGGAAAAGAGCTTGTAGAAGTTGGGTGGATTCTTGAAACCACATTCCTGGCTTATGGTTTCCACCGTATATTCCGGATGTTCTTTCAGCATTCGGGTGGCATAGTCGAGCCGGAGATTATTGAGATATTGGGAAAAGTTGGTATGGGCATATCGCTTGAAGAGTTTGGGGAACTTATTCTGGGGAATATGCATTTGTTCTATCAATCCCTCCCTTGGAGATTCCGGTTGCAGGAAGAGCTTGCGGCTGATGATTTCGCGCTCCAACTTGTCGAATAGCGCCCGGTCGATGTCGTCGGTGTCCGAAGGCTCATCGCTTACGGATGGCTCGTTTTCCGTGAGAGGGGCTTGGGGGGCAAGGAGGCGGGCGGCCTTGTCCCGCTGTTGCAGTTCACTTTCCGCTGCCTGCAATTGTTCCGCCAGTTGCAGGTTCTCTTCCTTACGCCGGAAAAGTTCTTCTTTATATTCCAGCAAATTGTCTATCTTGCTTGCCATCGTCCGGTTTTTGGCCTTGACGATGCGCGAGTGGCGGATGTTGCGCCACAGCAGCACGCCGAGAAGGCCGATGACGCAGGCGGCAAAAAGCAGGAATATCCGGTGTTCCCTCAGTTGGGCGGCCTGCTCCACAAGCTGTGCCTCTTTCTCTTTGGTTTCGTACAGGGTGGCGAAGTCCAGCACCCCGTTCCGCTTTTCGCGCAGGCGCAGGCTGTCCGAGAGGGTGTACATCTGGCGGTAGGTTTGTGCGGCGGCTTTATAGTTGCCCAGCCCCATGTAGGCTTTCGCTTCGGATTGGAGGTCGTACTCCAGATAGAAGTAGTTGACGGTGTCGGCCTGCTCTTTCCAGTATTGCTTGTCGGTGTGGATGGCTTGGAGGGCTTCCTGATAACGACCGGAGGCTATGAGATAGTCGAAACGCATCTGGATGCCGTCTTGGGTGGAGGCGTAGTCCGTCTCTTCGAATTGCCGGTAGAACTCGGCGGCTTTGTCCGGCTGTCCGTTCTCCGCGAAGATGCTGGCAAAGGCGGCGCATACGTTTGCCCGGCGCATGTCATATACTCCGTCGGGGATGTCGGGACAGGCCTTGAACTGTTCCATCAGTTTCTCGTAGCGGGGCAGCAGGCTGATGGCTTCCCGGTATTTCCGGTCTTCGAAGGCATAGGTGATTTTTATACCATAGATGTAGATAAGATCGTCCACCGCTCCCCAGGAATGGCTGCCTTCCGTTTCTTTTTCCTGCATCTGCAAGGCTTGTTCCACGTATTTGTCCGCTTCGTCTTTCAGTCCCATGTCGCGCTTGTTCATGCCGATGTAGAGCAGGAGGTTGGCTTCTGAGTTCTTATCGCCCGTTTGCTTGGCTAATTCGATGCCTTTTATGGCGTAGCGGGTGCTTTCGGTATAGTTTCCGGTGGTGTAGTACTGGTCGGTTATCAGTTCGAGCAGCAACAGGGTTTCATCGGCATGTCGGTGGAGGGAGTCGGCGTGATAGGCCTTCAGGGAGTAGGAGAGGGCGGTACGGTACATATCGAGCCCATTCTGATAGACGGTGCTGCGCATCTGGTCGAGACGGGATGGAGACATCGACCGGCGTGCCTCCATGTCATCAATGAGTTTCAGTGCCCGGTGTGGCTCGGTAAAACTGATTTGTTCTATATATTCCCGGGTATAGACACTGTCAGGTTCCTGCTGTGCATAATTATCAGTTGTCAGACTGACGATGGCAAGCGTACACACAAAGGCTATGAGGCGATAAAGATAATTCATACTACTTTGGGTTTTGTGTTCCGCAACGAATGAAGCGTCTGCAAAAGTAGTATAAAATTATCTTTATCGAGACTGTTTGGTGAAAAAAGGTTTAGAATCTACAACGTAATTCAATGCCTGCCTGAATAGGGCGGTCTTTCTGCATGAACCCGTTACCCATGCAGTAGAAAGCGTTAGGTATCTTGCGTATAAGCCTATAGCAATGCGGCATATTTACGTACTTGGTTCAGCCGTTCCATAAAGGATTTATCGCTGGTTGCCTGTCGCATATTGTAATCGAGCTGCATTCGCATCAGTAGTCCTGCACTTATACCCAAAGCTGCCTCAAACAGCATGGCTGTGGTAGTGGTGAGGGGGCGACGGCAGTTCAAAATGTCATTCAGGATTTTGTATGAAATGCCCGTCTGTGCGGCAAGTCGGGTTTGCGGCAACTTGCGGCTTTCGATTTCTTCCTTGAGTAGTTCGCCCGGATGAATGGGGCGTTGGCAAGTATATTTTCCCATATTCGTATCTCCTATTTATAATGATTCGACAATTCTAAAATGTTGCATATCGTCACGACCGTTTCAGCCGAATCCTGCTTCACCGTGAACTCAATGCGGTACTGGTTATTTACCCTAATAGAAGAAATTCCTGCTTTGTCTCCTTTCAGCACTTCGTAATGCAACGAATGGATGGCATACAGTTCTTCCACGTTTTGGGCTTGTTCCAAGATTTTGATGCGCAACTGGTACCGTGTCACGATATGGGGCTGGAAGCGATTTTTTTTGTCCGTTGTCTTTCCGTCCTCATACAACTGACGTAGGTATTCTTTATCAAAGTTTATTTCCATTGCTTTCTATTTCGATTCACTGTGCAAAGGTAATGCTTATTTTTGATACTCCACTATAAAAGTGGAAGCTGTTTCAGAAATAATTCCCTTTAACTACCCTTCTATGAATAATGCAGTTTAGAATCTGCAACGTAATTCAATGCCTGCCTGAATAGGACGGCCTTTCTGCATGAACCCGTTACCCATGCTTTCGAAGTAGAAAGCGGCATAATCTTTGTCCAATACATTGCGAACCCAGAAGTCAATCTGTCCGTTGCCTTTCTGGAGGCTGAGGCGTCCGTTCAGTGTGCCGTAGAAGGACTGGCTGACGTCGTTCTGCTCCGTCCAGTAGATGCGGCCGGCACCGGTGTAGTTGGCGTTTACCTGGATGCGGTCCAGCCAATGGCCCGGGTTGATGCGGAAGATGTATTGTCCGCCCAGGCTCAGGGTGTGCTTGGGGACGAAGGGGACGTAATTGCCGTTGTAACTTATTTCTTCCAGTTTACTGTTGGTGGTGACGTAATCTTTGAATGTGGCGTATGTGTAGCCATAATTTGCAGTCAGCGTGAAGTTGGTAGTAACTGCGCCCGCCAGAGATATTTCAGCTCCGAGGCTGCGACTCTTTCCTGCATTTACCGTTTCACGACCGAGGCCGCTTTGGGCAAAGCGTGATATTTGTTGGTCGCGCGTTTCGAGCCAGAAGAGGGCGGCATCGGCACGCAGACGGTTCTGGAAAAGATTCAGGTGAGTGCCTACTTCATAGTTCCAGGTCTGTTCAGGTTTGTACATGGTGGCTGCTCTGGCATCCGGATTTACTCCGGCGTCAGGAAAATGTCCTTCTACCAATGCCTTATAAGCATCGGGAACATGCGGCATGATTTCTTCTTTAGATTGTTTCATCATATCATTGCGCAGGCTGGATTGCAGAAGGTCGGAGAACATCTGGATGTTGTAGCCGCCCGAACGATATCCTTTGCTGACAGTCAGATAAATGTTCCCGGTGTTTTTCTTGAAATCATATTGCAAGGCAAACTTCGGCAATAATTGCAGATAATCCTTACTGATGGAACCTTCATATTTTGATTCAACAGTCAATGCTGTTTCCGGCATCATCGTGATGTCTCTGATAACTTGTCCGTTCTGTACCATCTGGCCTGTGATACCTACGGTGTAGTCCATGGCTGTACCGGAGTTGTAGTCCATTTTCATCTTCTCATAGTCCAGTCGCAGCCCGGCGGTGAAAGAGAGTCCGCCAAGTCCGAATACGTCCCGGAAGGTGGATTGGTGAAACAAGGCTCCGTTCAGAAGCGGTGTCTCGAAATCTCCGTTGATGGGCAGGCGGGTGCTGGCTATCTTTAATGACGGCATGATGTTCATGCTCGATGTCGGACCCATCGGCACTTCTATCTTCGATGGAATCACGCTGCCCAACATCTGATCCATCATCGCCATACCATCTTCCTTAAATGTGACCGGTGCAGTCGTATTCAGCCATTGATAGAAGCCGAAGATGCCCGTTGCCCATTGCCAGCGGCGGTTTTCCTTGCTCTTCATCACGATTTCTTCACTGATGGTATTGATGCGCTGTTTCTGTTCGAGGGTATACGTGTTTTTGGCCGTGAAGTCCTGGTCCAGAAACATACGGTCTTTCAGGAATTGATATCCGGTGACGGCGCTCAATGTGAAGTTTTGTGCCTGATGCTCTATGTTCACTCCGGCATTCAGCAGGTTGCGGTAATAGCTGCTCTCATCGTTGTAGGCAGGCTGGGCTACGTCTCCGGTTGTCTTATCATAGAGTCCGTAGGGGTAACCGCCTTGGTCGCTGTATTCATAACTTACGTTGAAGTCGAGTTTCCAGTTCTCACTGGGCAGGTAAATGGCACGGGCGCGTCCACCGGCGGATTGGCCTTTATCTATCTTCTTATTATTAAGTGCCGCATTACGGAAGAAACCTCCTTCATAGTCGTAAAACCCTCCGGCGGAGAAGGCGAACCGCTCGTTTATCCGGTGGTAATGGGTGACGGAAGTATTGTATTGGTTGTGCGTACCGGCTCCTATGCGGAAGTCGGTGCCTTGGTAAGAGAAAGGAGATTTGGTATGCACTTTGATGAGTCCGCCCATTGCATTTCGTCCGTACAGGGTGCCTTGCGGGCCGCGCAGTACGTCGATACGCTCGATGTCGGAGTAGTCGAAGTCGAATGCGGACTTATCTATATAAGGTATGTTGTCGACGTATAATCCTACGGACGGGGTGTTGATACGCGAGCCGATGCCGCGGATATAAACGGCGGAAGTCAGGCGCGAACCGTAGTCGGGAATAAATATATTGGGTACAAGTGCGGTCAGGTTTTTGATTGAGTTCACTTGTGCAGCCTGCATGTCTTGTTGCGAAAGCAGGGTGACGGCGTTTGGCAGCTCGCGCAACTTACGGTTTTCTTTGGGTGCTGCAATGATCAGGACTTCTTCAACGTCCACTATTTTCAGGGTATCCACTTCCTCTGCACATACGTTCCCTACTGACAGGAGTGCCAGGGCAAAAATCAACAATTTACTCTTATTCATTCTTTGTCTTTTATGATAAATGATAATTTACCAGCGTGCATCCCCTAAGCCTGAAAGGCTTTTATCTTATAGCCCAGGGTAACACCCTGGGTAATGGATGATTCCATAATCTTACGCCCTGTAAGGGCAAAAGCCCATGTGTGCTGTAATGCCCTTACAGGGCGCAAAGAGAAACACATGGCAATCCCCCAGGGCGTTGCCCTGGGCTATAAGATAAAAGGCTTTCAGCCTACCAGGCACTATCACGTCAATTAGTATGCCGAAAGGAAACCTTGCTCCAGCGCTACGCCGCTAAATTATCATTTATAGGTTTCTGCTTGCAAAGTAAGGGGATTCTCTTCGTTCCCGCAATCCTCATTTATTAGGATTTAGATACGGTCTGCTTCAACATATCCGTGCATTACAGCATAAATCGTCAGTCCGGCCACTGATTTAATGCCCAGTTTCTCCGTAATATTCTTTCGGTGGGAGATGACGGTAGTCAGGCTGATATTCAGTTTATCGGCTATTTCTTTATTGATAAGTCCTTTGGTTATCAGTACCAGTACTTCTATTTCACGGGGAGAAAGATCATGTTCGCTGTCGGCGTGAGGATTACCGCACGGATGCGCTGTTGCACCGTGGGGGTGGCTATGAGGATGTCCGCCTTTGTGCCCGAACTGATGCAGTTGCAGGATGTTTCTGATCAGTGTTTTCTCGTCCTGATAAATATTCAGGGTCGGTATTCCTGCCAGTTGCGGTTGGTTGTCGCCGTTTGCCAGTACAATTGTTTTGGGTTTGCGGGGGAGGAAGAAAGCTGTATGCTCAAAATATATCTGCGCCGAGATAAAATAATGGGCGTACATGTCGGGCGTATCATCCACCAGCTCCTCGAACGAACTGAATACACGGATGACAGCCATCGGGATGATTTCTTCCAGAAGATTCTGCAATCCCAGGCACGAAAGGGTGTTGGAGTCAACAATTGCTATTTCGGGGGCTACCATATAATTCCTTAAATTTCTGCAAAAGTACAGATTATTTTTATGAAACAGGCTGTTACTGCTGAAAAACAGCTACTTCCCTTGTCTTCACTTATAGAACTTTGCTCTCTCTTTGTTTGTTGTTAGTACATAAATAACTTAATACTACTGATTTATGAAATATGATATAGCTATTATCGGCGGCGGTCCTGCCGGTTATACGGCAGCCGAAAGAGCGGCTGCAAACGGACTGCAAACTGTTTTGTTTGAAAAGAAAGCCATCGGTGGCGTCTGCCTCAACGAGGGGTGCATTCCTACTAAGACTTTGCTCTATTCCGCCAAATTGTGGGACACCATGAAAAGTGCGTCCAAGTACGGCATCTCAGTGCCCGGCGGTTCGGCATTCGATATGCGGAAGATTATCGACCGTAAAGATAAGATTGTGAAAAAGCTGACCGGTGGCGTGAAGATGACGGTCAATTCGTATGGTGCTGTTATTGTGCCGCAGGAAGCCGTTATTATGGGTGAGGCGGATGGACGTTTCCAACTTTCGGCTGCCGGTGAAGTATATGAAGTAACCTATCTGTTGGTATGTACAGGTTCCGATACATTGATCCCTCCCATTAAAGGATTATCTGAAATTGATTATTGGACATCAAAGGAAGCATTGGAGATCACAACTTTGCCTCGTTCACTTGTCATTATCGGCGGTGGTGTTATCGGGATGGAATTCGCCTCTTTCTTCAATAGTATGGGAGTGCAGGTGCATGTTGTTGAAATGATGCCCGAAGTATTGGGTGCCATGGATAAGGAAACCAGTGGTATGCTGCGTTCAGAGTACCAGAAGCGCGGGGTTACTTTCCATCTGAATGCAAAAGTTATTGAGGTCGGCAAAGAGGGTGTCACTATTGAAAAAGAAGGTAAGACTGCACTTATCGAAGCCGAAAAGGTACTCGTCAGTGTGGGTAGGAAAGCTAACTTGTCTCAGGTCGGTTTGGATAAACTGAACATTGAACTGCTGCGCAACGGTGTGAAGGTGGATGAGCATATGCAGACTTCCCATCCTCGTGTTTATGCCTGTGGTGACATCACCGGGCGTTCTATGCTGGCACATACTGCCATTCGTGAAAGTGAAGTTGCTGTCAATCATATCCTGGGAGTGGAAGACCGTATGAATTACGATTGTGTGCCCGGCGTGGTGTATACCAATCCCGAAGTAGCGGGAGTCGGTAAGACTGAGGAAGAACTGAAAGCATCCGGTATCAGTTATCATGTCCAGAAGTTACCGATGGCCTATTCCGGTCGTTTTGTAGCCGAGAATGAATTGGTGAACGGACTTTGCAAACTGATATTGGATGACGATGATCGGGTGATAGGCTGCCATATGCTGGGAAACCCTGTTTCCGAATTGATTGTTCTTGCCGGACTTGCCGTGCAGCACGGATATACGGTGGAAGAGTTTCAAAAGACTGTTTTTCCGCATCCGACGGTCGGTGAAATTTTCCATGAAACACTCTTTGCATAATGTTCTGTATTGATAATCGCTGTACGGATATCTATTTTAATCTGGCAGCAGAAGAGTATTTGTTGAAGCAGAAGCGAGGTGACTTCTTCATGCTTTGGCAGTCGGAACCTTCCGTAGTGATAGGGAAACATCAGAGTGTGGCAGCGGAAGCGGACGAGAGGTTTCTGGATGAAAAGGGAATAACCCTGGCACGCCGTTTCTCCGGTGGAGGGGCTGTATATCATGACCGGGGAAACATTAACCTGAGTTTTATTGAAACCGTAAAGCAGCCAGACTTTGGATATTACCTGCAACAGGTCGTCGATTTCCTCGAAATGGTAGGCATCTCAGCTTATGCCGACCAGCGTCTGGGCATTTATGTGGATGAACGGAAAATATCAGGTAGTGCGCAGTGCATACACAAAGACCGTGTGATGTATCATTGTACTTTGTTGTTTTCCACTGATCTGGATACGTTGAATGCGGCGTTGAATGGCGATCCGGATGTGGAAAGCCGTCTACCGGGCTCTCGTACTGTGCGTGCGGTACCTTCCGTACGGAGTGAAGTTGCTAATATAAAAGAGTTTTTGTCCGAACCCATGGACGTCAAGCGTTTCATGCATTTGCTCTTTCACTCCTTTGTGGATGATGACGATAACCGGATTTACCGCTTCTCTGCCGGAGATATGGAAGCCATCGAACGGTTGAAAGCGGAAAAGTATTCCTGCAAAGAGTGGATATATCAAAAATCCGCATTAACTTTTACTTAAGTTAAAAACTTACTACTCAGTTGTTTGTTGTATAATAATAAACCGAGAACCTAAAACTTAACTATATGTCAAGATTTGAAATAAAGATGCCCAAATTGGGTGAAAGTATAACCGAAGGTACCATCATCTCATGGTCGGTACAAGTAGGAGACATCATCAAGGAAGATGATGTGTTATTTGAAGTAAATACCGCTAAAGTCAGTGCCGAAATACCGTCTCCGGTAGAAGGTAAAGTTGTGGAAATTTTATTTAAGGAAGGAGACACCGTAGCTGTGGGTACGGTGGTTGCTATTGTCGATATCGGAGGTGAGAACTCCGGGGATGAGAGTGTTGCGGTTGTTTCTAAGACTACCTCTGAGGAAACTCCTCAAGTCAAAACTGTAAAAACGGAAGAAGAGCGTTGGTACTCGCCTGTAGTTCTTCAGTTGGCTCGTGAGGCCGGCATTCAGCCTGAAGAACTGGATACTATTCCGGGTACCGGATATCAGGGGCGGGTGAGCAAGAAGGACATCAAGAGTTACATTGTCCGGAAACAAAGTGCTGGTACAACCACGGCGCAACCTGCGGCTGAGCCAAGTCCGCAATCTGTTGCAAGCGTTGCAACGCAATCGGTAGCTATAGCACCTGCCCGGTTATCTGCTAAACCTGCCGTAACTCCCGACGTACAACGTACTGCACCTGCGTCCGGCATATTCTCTGCGGAAGGTGTTGAAGTAAAAGAGATGGATCGTGTACGCAAGGTGATAGCCGACCACATGGTAATGTCCAAACATACTTCCCCGCACGTAACCAATGTTGTGGAAGTGGATGTAACGAAACTTGTGAAGTGGCGTGATAAGAACAAAGATGCTTTCTTACGTCGTGAGGGAGTGAAACTTACTTATATGCCTGCCATCACAGAAGCTGTGGCAAAGGCGCTGGCTGCTTACCCGCAAGTGAATGTATCGGTAGAGGGATATAATATCCTCTTCAAGAAACATATCAATATCGGCATTGCCGTTTCTCTGAATGATGGCAATCTGATTGTTCCGGTGGTTCGTGATGCCGATCGTCTGAACCTGAACGGACTCGCCGTAGCCATTGATTCACTGGCACTCAAGGCTCGTGATAATAAGCTGATGCCCGATGATATTTCCGGTGGCACTTTTACGATTACGAACTTCGGTACATTTAAGTCTTTGTTCGGTACACCTATCATCAATCAGCCTCAGGTGGCTATCCTGGGAGTAGGATACATCGAGAAAAAGCCTGCCGTAATAGAGACCCCGGAAGGGGATGTGATTGCCATCCGTCATAAGATGTATCTGTCCCTCTCTTATGACCATAGGGTTGTGGATGGCTCATTAGGTGGCAACTTCCTCTATTTTATTAAAGATTATCTGGAAAACTGGAAAGAATAACTTAATACCTTGATAAGTATGAAAAAGTACAATATAAAAACCACAGATGTGGAACTGCTGAAGAAATGGTATTACCTGATGACGCTGGGGCGTGCGCTTGATGAAAAAGCGCCCGCTTACCTGTTGCAGTCCCTTGGCTGGTCCTTTCACGCTCCGTATGCCGGACATGACGGAATACAGTTGGCCATCGGACAGGTATTTACCAAAGGAGAAGATTTCCTTTTCCCTTACTACCGTGATATGCTGACTGCCCTTTCCGCCGGAATGACGGCAGAAGAACTTATACTGAACGGTATCTCCAAAGCTACTGATCCGGGAAGTGGTGGACGCCACATGTCCAATCACTTTGCCAAACCCGAATGGCATATCGAGAATATATCCTCGGCTACAGGTACGCATGATCTTCATGCAGCCGGTGTGGCACGTGCAATGGTATATTATGACCATAAAGGAGTCGTCATTACTTCACACGGCGAATCTGCCTCATCCGAGGGCTTTGTCTACGAAGCTGTCAATGGTGCCAGCCTTGAACGCCTGCCCGTTATTTTTGTATGGCAGGATAATGGATATGGTATATCTGTTCCGAAGAAAGACCAGACGGCAGCCCGTAAAGTGGCGGATAACTTCTCCGGATTCAAGAATCTGAAGATTATCCATTGTAATGGAAAAGATGTGTTCGACTCCATGAATGCCATGACTGAGGCCCGTGAGTATGCATTGTTGAACCGGAATCCGGTAATCGTACATGCCAATTGTGTCCGTATCGGTTCCCATTCCAACTCTGACAAAGACACTTTGTACAGGGATGAAAACGAACTGGCTTATGTGAAAGAGGCTGATCCGCTGCTGAAGTTTCGCCGGATGCTGTTGCGTTACAAGCGTCTCACCGAGGAAGAGCTGAAAGAAATAGAGGAGAAAGCAAAGAAAGACCTGGCTGCTGCCAATCGTAAGGCGCTGACAGCTCCCGATCCCGATCCTAAAAGCATTTTCAACTATGTATTGCCGGAACCTTACGAACCGGAAAAATATAAAGATGGGACACATCGTGAGACAGAAGGAGAGAAGAAATTCTTTGTAACTGCCATCAATGAGACGCTGAAAGCAGAGTTCCGTCATAATCCTGATACCTTCATCTGGGGGCAGGATGTTGCCAATCGGGATAAAGGGGGCGTGTTCAATGTAACCAAAGGAATGCAACAGGAATTCGGTGAAGCTCGTGTATTCAGTGCACCTATCGCCGAAGATTATATTGTCGGCACAGCAAATGGTATGAGCCGTTTTGATCCTAAAATCCGGGTAGTGATAGAAGGTGCGGAGTTTGCCGACTATTTTTGGCCTGCCGTAGAACAATATGTGGAATGTACCCATGAGTATTGGCGCAGCAACGGACAGTTTGTTCCTAATGTAACTTTGCGTCTGGCTTCCGGTGGTTATATCGGTGGTGGACTCTATCACTCGCAAAATCTGGAAGGTGCTTTGGCTACTTTGCCCGGAGCGCGGATTGTTTGCCCATCCTTTGCCGATGATGCTGCCGGACTGCTCCGTACAAGTATACGCTCCCGTGGGTTTACGCTGTTTATTGAACCGAAAGCATTGTATAATTCCGTAGAAGCAGCCACCATCGTCCCTGATGATTTTGAAGTTCCTTTTGGGAAAGCGCGTATTCGCCGTGAGGGTAGTGATCTGAGTATTATCACCTATGGTAACACAACGCACTTCTGCCTGAATGTTGCCGAACGTTTGGAAAAAGAAGGTGGCTGGAGTGTGGAAGTGATTGATATCCGTTCTTTGATACCGTTGGATAAAGAAACCATTTATGAGTCTGTGAAGAAGACCAGTAAAGCTCTGATTGTTCATGAAGATAAAGTCTTTGGTGGCTTCGGTGGTGAGATAGCAGCCAGTATTGGTACAGACTTATTCCGTTACCTGGATGCACCGGTGCAGCGTGTAGGCTCTACCTTTACTCCTGTAGGTTTTAATCCGATACTGGAACGTGCCATTCTGCCGGGTGCAGATAGAATTTTTGAAGCAGCCAAGAAGCTGTTGGAATATTAATTTAATAATAAGTTATTATGAAAGAGATAGGATTATTTTATGCAATGAATGCTGCCAAGACTTCTCATATCGCAGAGAAGATACGTGAGAAGCTCGGACACAAAGAAGTGGAAATGATTATGATAGAAAAAGCTTGGCAGAATGATTTCCAGGCTTATGATAAACTGATAGTAGGTGCCTCCACCTGGTTTGATGGTGAATTGCCCACCTATTGGGATGAGATGATACCGGAGATAGAAAGCCTCGACCTGAAAGACAAGAAAGTTGCTCTCTTCGGACTTGGTGACCAAATCGGTTATCCCGATAATTTTGTGGATGGCCTGGGAATACTGGCTGATGCTTTTGAAAAGGCAGGAGCTGTTCTTGTCGGATTTACGTCTGCCGAAGGTTATTCATTTAACCATTCAAGAGCTTTGAGGGATGGTAAATGGTGTGGGCTGGTGATTGATATAGAGAACCAGTCGAAGCTGACGGATAAACGTATAACGGACTGGTGTGAACAGTTGAAGAAAGAATTCTGAGATAACATGAGGGGCTCGTTAGAGGGCCCCCTTATTTTATATTACTTTGATTCCATCAGGAACTTTGATTGTAGATTTTTCCATTAGTTCCTTTAACATGCTTGATATAGACTACACCGAATGGAATAGGGAAGGTCCTTTCCCATAGCCGTCAGGCTAAGCTAGCTTATTAAATAAAAGGTAGGTATTCTTATC